>MDTE01037230.1_pt1 | contig 268983 bp, 239 predicted proteins | sample 811231 | NCBI WGS metagenome assembly MDTE01 (sample SAMN05326651, study PRJNA326480) | marine metagenome | isolation source: seawater | place: Indian Ocean: Red Sea | collected 2010
ATGGCCGAATTTGAATATCCTGCTGAGCTAAGTATGCAAGGATATAAACCAACCAATGAAGGTAATGCCAGCATGATTCGCCGTGCCGCCAAGTTAATTAATGGTGCAGCACGCCCGGTGATTCTTGCGGGTCACGGCGTGATCTTGTCTCATGCATATGATGAGCTTGTAAACCTGGCTGAAAAAGCACAAACTCCTGTAATAGCGACATTACTTGGAATAAGCTCATTTCCGGAAGACCATTTTCTCTATGCTGGTTGGCCAGGTATGCACGGGATGGCTTATTCAAGCCTAGCAATAGATGAATCTGACCTTCTAATAGATGTTGGTATGCGGTTTGACGATCGAATTACTGGCGATATTAGTAAATTTGCCCCGAATGCTAAGATCGTACATATAGATATAGATCCATCGGAAATCGGTAAAAATATAGACGCAGATGTTCCTATTGTTGGTGACGCGAAACATGTTTTGCGGGAACTTATACCTTTGGTAGAAGAAACTTCGCGTGTAGATTGGATAAAGCGTGTAGAAACACTAAAAACTGAACACCCTTTAACTGGAGTTAATGATACCGATAAATTAATACCGCAGTTCGTTATTAATGAACTTTACAAAGCAACTAACGGAGAGGCAATAGTTGTTACCGGGGTTGGCCAGCATCAGATGTGGGCTGCACAATACTATAGGTTTAAAGAGCCGCGCACGCTGGTGTCTTCAGGAGGATCTGGCGCTATGGGATTTGAAGTTCCTGCTGCATTGGGTGCACAAATAGGCAGGCCGGACAAAATGGTTTGGTCTATTTGTGGTGATGGGGGGTTCCAGATGACTATGTGTGAATTGGCCACGCTTGCAGAAAACAGAGTGCCGGTTAAATTGGCCATAATCAATAATGGAGTTCTAGGCATGGTGCGACAATGGCAGGAGTCCTTCTATGATAAGAGTTATGTGGCTACCCAATACTCAGCTAATCCAGACTTTGTTAAATTGGCAGAGGCATTCGGCTTATTAGGAGTTCGAGTTTCTGAAAGAAATGACGTTGCTGCAGGAATAGCTAAAGCAATGGATTATGATGGTCCCGCACTAGTAGATTTCATTGTAGAGCAAGAGGAAAATGTCTATCCGTTTATACCGTCTGGAATGAGCGTTGCTGATATTATGGAGGGTCCACGGCCTGAGAAGGTAAGAAAATGACCTTAAACATCGATGTAAAACACAGAATAGTCACTGCACTAGTTGAAGATAAACCTGGAGTATTAGCTCGTATATCTGGGATGTTTAGGCGGCGTGGTTTTAATATTGCCTCTCTAGTTGTTGGTCAATGTGAATTGGCAAATAAATCCAGAATGACTTTTGTGGTTGAAGGTGATGATAAAACCGTTGAACAAGTTACAAAGCACCTTTATAAACTTGTAGAGGTAATAAAAGTTAATGATATATCTGAGCAAAACATTGTAGAGCGAGAATTAGCTTTAATTAGAGTAAAAACAAATTCACAGACTCGAAGTGAAATCATGCAGATTGTGGATATTTTTAGGGCTCATATAGTTGATGTGGCAAACGATGTAACAATTGTAGAAGTCACGGGGAATGAACATAAAGTAAACTCTCTACAAAAGCTTTTAGAGCCATTTGGCATTTTAGAAGTTATGCGAACTGGGACAATTGCAATGAACAGAGGCTTACAGAAATAAAAGGAGAACCAAAAGAATAATGGCAAAAATGTACTATGATAGTGATGCGGACAGCACGCTATTTGACGGCAAAACAATCGCAATAGTGGGCTACGGAAGCCAAGGGCATGCACATGCGTTAAATCTGCACGATTCTGGTGTAAATGTTATCGTAGGATTACATGAGGGTAGTAATAGCAGAGCTAAAGCAAAAGAGGATGGACTAGAAGTTGCTTCGGTTTCGGAAGCGGCAAAGCAATCTGATGTCATTATGGTGTTGTGTCCGGATACTACACAGCCTGATGTTTATAAAAACTCAATAGAGCCTAACTTGCTTCCAGGTAAAACTTTAATGTTTGCCCATGGGTTTAATATTCATTACAAAACAATTATTCCGCCTAATACCGTTGACGTTTCAATGGTTGCTCCTAAGGCACCAGGCCATCGAATGCGAGAAGTGTTTACAAAAGGATCTGGGGTTCCAGGGTTATTGGCTATTCATCAAGACGCGTCCGGCAGAGCCCATGAGCTGGGACTTGCATATGCCAAAGGAATTGGTTGTAGTAGAGCAGGAGTTTTAGGAACAACATTTGAGGAAGAAACTGAGACGGATTTATTTGGAGAACAGGCGGTTTTATGTGGCGGCGTTTCTGCCTTGGTAAAAGCAGCGTTTGAAGTTTTAACTGAAGATGGTGGATATGCTCCTGAATCAGCTTACTTTGAAGTAATGCATGAGCTTAAACTCATCGTAGACCTTTTCTATAAAGGCGGCATGGAATATATGCGTTACTCTGTAAGCGATACGGCTGAATTTGGAGATTACACTAGAGGACCTAAGGTAATCGACGAAAACGTGAAAGCTAACATGCGTGATGTTCTCTCACAAATCAAAGATGGGACATTTGCTAGAGAGTGGATAACTGAAAATGATGAAGGAAGGCCAACATTCAATCGATTGCGGAAAGAAAATGCAGGCCATCCAATCGAAAAAGTAGGAAAAGAGCTGAGAGGTATGATGTCATTTTTGGATGACTCTGATTAAAAGTAAAATTAGTTATAAATTTTGGAGATGTGTACATGGCATCTAAAAAGACTATGGAAACGGTAAAAATATTTGACACTACCCTTAGAGATGGCGAACAATCAGCCGGAGCTGGATTAACAACGGCTGAAAAACTACAAATCGCAAAGCAACTAGAATTATTAGGCGTTGATATTATAGAAGCCGGCTTTGCAGCAAGTTCTCCAGGAGATTTTGAGGCAGTTCAAGCTATATCTAGAGAAGTTCGAGCGCCAATAATTGCATCACTATCTAGATGTAATTTTGGAGATATTGATGCGGCATGGCAAGCAATAAAGGGTGCTGAGAATCCAAGAATCCATACATTTATTTCTAGCTCAGATCTCCAAATAATGCATCAGCTGAGGAAAAATCCAGAAGAAGTGTTAGACTTGGCTGTTGCTTCTGTTGAAAGAGCAAAGAGTTACTGTGATGATGTTGAGTTTTCTCCAATGGACGCATCTAGGACCGCCCCGGAATACCTTTATCAGCTACTAGAAGCTGTAATTGCAGCTGGCGCAACAACAGTTAATATTCCTGATACTGTTGGTTATTCAATCCCATCTGAATTTGGTTCGCGGATTAAAGATATAATTAATTCAGTCCCCAATATCGGTAAAGCCATAATATCTGTGCACTGCCATAATGATCTTGGGCTTGCTGCTGCCAACAGCGTTGCTGCTATACAGGCTGGCGCTCGCCAAGTGGAAGGATGTATTAATGGTTTGGGGGAAAGGGCCGGTAATGCTTCTTTAGAAGAGGTAATAATGGCAATTGAAACCCGTAAAGACCTGCTAAGCGTATCTACAAATATTACCACTGAACACATTTATCGAACATCTCGAATGGTCTCAGATATTACTGGCTTCCCCGTACAAGCAAATAAAGCGGTCGTAGGCGCAAATGCTTTTCGACATGCATCTGGCATACACCAAGATGGCGTATTAAAAGAAAGAACCACATTTGAAATAATGGATCCTCAATTAGTTGGGTGGCCATCCAATGAATTGGTTTTAGGTAAATTAAGTGGCCGAGCCGGGTTAAGGTCAAGATTAGAAGATCTTGGATATCATATGAGTAAGACAGAGCTTGACGGAGTTTTTGAACAATTTAAAGACTTGGCTGATCGCAAGCGTGAAGTCACCGATATGGATTTGGAGTCTTTAATGGCTGGGCAAAGAAGAATGGACACAGAGCTACAAAGTTATATTTTGGAGCACGTGCAAGTTAGTTCGGGAAACCATGACGTTCCTACTGCGACAGTTTCTCTAACCATGCAGGACGGCACAAAAATTACGGATGCTGCAACAGGAACTGGTCCAGTCGATGCGGTTTATCAAGCAATTAATCGTATAGTAAAAGTTCCAAACACACTGACAGAATATCGAGTTAATGCTATTACAGAGGGCATAGATGCCCAAGGAAGCGTAACAATTCGAATCGAACATGATGGAAGCACATATGTTGGAAGAGGATCGGATACAGACATTATAGTCGCCAGCGCTAAAGCGTATATGCATGCTTTAAATCGCATGTTGGACATTACTGGCACGGAAGCTTCTAAAACTACTGCATAGAAATTGTGGCCTTAAATGTATATTGTTTGTTAAATCAATTGATTTAGCTTTTTAGAGGTTATTTGAGTGAATAAAATATTGGTTACTGGAGCATCTGGCCAGATAGGATCTGAGCTTATACCGGTGCTGCGAGAAAAACATGGCTCAGATAATGTAATTGCGAGTGTTCATGAAAGCCATTTACTCGATGAAGTTGACCTGACTGGTCCCTCGGTTGAACTAGATGTTACTGATAAAAAGCAAGTCGAGGACATTATTGAGTCAACTCAGCCTGACACTATATTTCATTTGGCATCTGTTTTATCTGCATTAGCTGAACAAGACAGGCAACTTGCCTATAAAGTAAATTTTGAAGCTCTTTATACTATCCTTGAAAATTCAGTGAAGTACGGGGTGAACAAAGTTATTATTCCCAGTTCAATCGGAGCTTTTGGTTTAGATACTCCTGCGGTAGCTCCAAACGATACTTTGCAACGACCAAATACGATATACGGAATATCAAAAGTTTTAGGAGAATTGTTAGGTAATTATTACTACTCTATGACTGGGCTCGATGTTAGAGGCGTGCGGTTGCCGGGAGTTCTGAGCTGGAAAGTGGAGCCTACAGCAGGCACCACGGATTATGCAGTAGCAATTTTTTACGGTGCGTTGATCTCTGGCAAATATGTATGCTATTTGAGGGACGACACTAAGTTACCAATGATGTATATGCCAGATGCAGTGAACTCATTAATCTTATTATCTGAGGCTGATGGAAGTAAATTGCAGCACAGGGCTGATTTCAATGTGGCAGCAATCAGTTTTACACCGGCTGAACTTGCGACAGCTATAACAAAAAGATTGCCACATTTTGAAATGGAATATGCAATAGATCCTATGAGACAAGCGATTGCGGATTCATGGCCTGATGAGCTTATCGATGATGTTGCAAAAACAGAATGGGGATGGAATCATAAATATGGCTTAGATGAAATTGTAGACGACATGATTGAAAAACTTAGTATTAAGCTGCAAGATAAGATAGGCTAATCAAGAATATTTTATCTATTGAGCAAATTCATATTTAATCAAGGAAAATACAAATAATGGAATACGATCAACCGAGAACGTTATTTGAAAAAATTTGGCAATCACATGTAGTTAGGGAGCAAGCGGGAGAGCCTGCTTTACTTTATGTAGACTTACACCTAGTGCATGAAGTTACATCGCCACAAGCATTCGACGGCTTGAGAATAGCAGATAGAAGCGTAAGGCGTACGGACCTGACAGTGGCTGTTATGGATCATAATACCCCAACATGGGATCTGTCATTGCCAGTAAAAGACCCAATAGCAAAACAACAGCTAGATGCCCTTGAAAAAAATTGTTATGAATTTGGCGTAGAGCTTTACGATAGGTTTAGTCCTTTACAAGGAATTGTGCATATTATTGCACCAGAGCAAGGACGTACTCAGCCTGGCAAAATCATTGTGTGTGGTGATAGCCACACTTCTACACATGGAGCTTTTGGAGCTTTTGCCTTAGGAATTGGTACGTCCGAGGTAGAACATGTTTTGGCAACTCAAACATTAAGGCAGAAAAAACCCTTAACAATGGAAATTAATATAGATGGTCAAGCACCGACGGGAGTGTCAGCGAAAGATATTATTTTAGGGATAATAGGGAGAATAGGAGTAGCTGGTGCTGCCGGACACGTAATTGAGTATACAGGGCAAGCTATTACAGATTTATCGATGGAAGGCAGAATGACGGTTTGTAACATGTCAATAGAAGCTGGAGCTAGGGCTGGGATGGTAGCACCAGACCAGACCACGTTTGATTACATTAGAGGCAGATCACATGCTCCTAAAGATTCAGAATTCCAGAATGCTACTGAACAGTGGAGCAGACTAAGATCGGATCCTGGCAGTGTTTATGATGCGAGGGTTACTATAGAGGCCAAAGACCTCGAACCTTTTATTACATGGGGCACCAATCCGGGCATGGTTATCCCGGTGACAGACAAAATACCTAACCCCAATAATGCGATTGATGAAACTGAAAAGGAATCTTGGGAACGAGCACTGAGATATATGGATTTAAAGCCAGATATCCCAATCACTGATGTTTCAATAGATCGAGTTTTTATTGGCTCTTGTACTAATGCGCGAATTGAAGATATAAGGGCTGCTGCCACGGTGGCTAAAGGTAAAAAAGTTAATGATCAAGTTTATGCTATGGTTGTGCCTGGATCAGTTGCTGTAAAAGAACAAGCCGAAAACGAAGGACTAGATCGTATATTAATTGAGGCCGGATTTGATTGGAGGGTAGCGGGATGCTCTATGTGTTTAGGGATGAATCCGGATATTTTGCAGCCCAAAGAAAGATGCGCCTCCACTAGCAATAGAAATTTTGAAGGAAGGCAGGGTAAGGGTGGCAGAACACACCTCGTTAGCCCCCAGATGGCCGCTGCCGCTGCTATAGAGGGAAAATTTGTAGATATTCGTGATTGGTAATTAAGAACCCAAATAAAAAAGAGACTCTGGTGAAGTTAACATGGAACCATTTATAAAACATACAGGTTTGGTTGCACCTATGGACCGAGCTAACGTCGATACAGACCAAATAATACCAAAACAATTCCTCAAAAGAATTGAAAGAACTGGCTATGGACAATTTTTGTTCAATGATTGGCGATTTAAAGAAGATGGATCGCTGAATCCTGAATTTGAATTGAACAAAAATCGATATAAAGGAGCATCTATATTAGCGGCAGGTTCAAATTTTGGATCTGGCTCGTCTAGAGAACACGCTCCATGGGCATTAATGGATTATGGATTCAGATGCATTATTGCCCCCTCTTTTGCAGATATTTTTTACAATAACTGTTTTCAGAATGGAATATTGCCAATAATAGCGCCCGATAATATCGTCGTGGATATCATAAATAAATCTAGAAGCACTAGTAATTACAAGTTAAACGTTGATTTAAAGAATTTAAAAGCGTGGGATCAGGACGAAGATATTGTATTCCAGTTTAAACTTGATGAATTTCGCAGGAATTCTTTGATGAACGGCTTAGATGATATTGGCATTACTATGCAACATGAAAGTGACATTTCAAATTTTGAGAAAACAAGACACAAGCATGGAGGAGTGTTAAGGGACTAGGCGCATCTTAAACACGCCCTTGATCCAATAAAGCGTAGTATTAATCCTCAGGTCGTCGATCAGTATGGCGTTGTACGTCAATTTTTTCCAGAGAGTCAGTTTCCTGAAAATGGAATTTCGAGCCAGAAACTTTTGATGGATTAGACATTGAGGCATCAGTGTAGTTGATTGGACTTTTCTGCAATTCATGTTGAGCGCCCATAATTTTAGTGAATTCACCGATTTGTCTAAATTTACGATAACGTCTTCGAGATCGCCTAAAACTAGACCAATTACCAATATCTGTTAAGTTGATTAAGATAATACGTCGTAGCTGTCTGGCAGCAGCATCAGGACTCTCATGTGCTGCGGTTATTGGCTCACCAACAATTTCATCAACCATATTTAATTCAAGACAATCGGCTGCAGTTAGCCTCAAGGATTCCGCAACCTCTTCATTTGATGTTGATTTCCCAAACATAATGTCAGCTGCCTCCTCTGGTGCCATCGCTGTATAAATAGCATTTTGCATCATTAATACCCTGTCAGCTATACCCAGAGCCAAAGCGCCTTCGCTACCACCCTGTCCAATGATTGCAGCAATGGTTGGTACATTTAATGAGGCCATTATCGACATAGTTGTTGCGATCGAGTGTCCCAGGCCTTCCATCTCTGATTGTGATCCTTGGTTTGGCCCCGGTGTATCAATAAGAGTTATTACGGGTATTTCGAACTTGTCAGCTAGTTTCATTAATCGTACTGCTTTTCGAAAACCTGCAGGGGACGTCATTCCATCATTTACGTTATCGTTGTTTTCATTACCTCGTTCTTGCCCAATTATCATTACAGTTTGACCACCTAAATGCCCTAAACCTCCTACGATTGCAGGGTCTTCTCCACTTGCACGATCACCCTTAAGCTCAAAAAAATTTAATACAATCCTATTTATATAGTCGATTGAAGTTGGCCGTTTTGTATGTCTGGCTAGTCCAACTGATTGCCAAGCTCTTTGCTTCGGAAGTGGCGTTTGATTTCTTTTGGTTTTTTTCCTGTAACTTAAACGAAATTCCGGATTAGTTAAATCCAACAGCGTCGCAAGGGTTTCGTTTAGTTCGGTGCGATCTATAATGCTATCGAGCATTCCGTTAGATAGTTGGGATTCTGCGTTATTTATCGCCAAATCATTTGATTTACCGACAGATTCTTTAATAGTGCGAGCAGTTGAAAACCCTATGATTGCACCTGGTTCAGCCAAGGTGATATCTGCTAGATTTGCCAGGCTGGCAAAAGCTTGACCGGTCGTTGGGTTAGCTAGTACGGAAATAAGAGGTAATTTTTTTTCTGAAAATCTTTCGTATGAAACAGTAATTTTCCCCATTTGCAATAAAGAAAGCAACCCTTCATGAACCCTGGACCCCCCGCTGGTCAATACCGCAACAATAGGTAATTTTCGTTTGGATGCATGTTCGAAAGCTAATGCAACTTTTTCCCCAACTACCGCACTGATTGATCCGCCCATAAACCCGAAATCCAGTACTATTAACGTTGTAGGGCTGCCGCCAATAGAGCAAACTCCGGTTACAATCGCCTCATATAAACCAGTCCTTTTTTGATCCGCAGATAATCTAGCGATGTACGTCGACTCCGAAGAAGTTGAAATCGAGCCTATAGAAGCAATAGATCGATTGATTTCTTTGAAGCTTCCGGGGTCAATGAGGCTCTCGATTCTATCCCGAGCTGACAATCCATAGTGAAATTTACATCCTGGACAAACCCTAAGTTGTTTGTATAACGGAGAGTCGATTAAAACTATACCGCAGACCAAGCACGCCTCACGCAAATCTATGTCCGCTTGGTGAATTTGCGATTGAGACTCACTGGAACTTAAAAGAAATCTAAGAAGGTTTGATAGTTTTTGAACCATACCTATTTTGCCTACTTACAATAAGTTAAATAATTGATACATTAAATATCTCGCGGCAATAAGATGAATTAAGTATGTTTGCCTACCGAATTATAACATCACGTGACTTCGATCCGTCACTTGGGCCGACTATGCCCTGTTCTTCTAGCTCATCCATGAGTCGAGCTGCTCGCGGGTAACCAATCCTCAATCTTCTTTGTAAAAAGGAAGTCGATAATTTACGCTCTGAATTTGCTAGCGCAATAGCTTTGTCTAATAATTCGTCTCCTGCTTCGCTAATATCGGCATTCTCAATTTTGTCTTCATCTAAGACTAAATTGAAATCCATTTCAGGTATAGGTGGCCAATTAATGTTTTTCCAGTAATCAACCAATTTAGTTATTTCTGAGTCAGATATGAATACTCCCTGCACTCTACTTGGTCGTGAAGCGTCGATTGGTTGATATAGCATGTCCCCGCGTCCTAAAAGTTTTTCTGCGCCAACACTATCTAAAATTGTCCTCGAATCAATTTGTGAAGTTACGCCGAAAGCGATCCTGCTTGGAAAATTTGCTTTTATTAACCCAGTCAACACATCTACTGAAGGTCTTTGCGTTGCGATTATTAAATGAATTCCAGTTGCCCTTCCAAGTTGAGCCAATCTACATAGTGACTGTTCAACCTCTACTGATGAGGTCATCATTAGGTCTGCTAATTCATCAATTACAACAACAAGATATGGCATTTTTTCCTTTGACTTTGAATTGTAGGAAGAAATATTCCTTGAGCCGGAGTGTTCCATATGTTTATAGCGCTTCAGCATTTCGTTAATAAGAGCTTTTAACAATGGCACCACCTCTCCAGTTTCTACGGTAACAGGAGTTAAAAGATGAGGTATGCCATTAAACGGAGTTAACTCAACACGTTTAGGGTCAATCAATAAAAGCCGTAATTCAGAAGGTGAGTTTTCAGCAATTAAGCAGGAAACTATGGTGTTGAGACATACACTTTTTCCGCTTCCTCTAGCACCAGCAACTAATAAATGAGGCATATTTATCAAATCTAATACAACGTCATCACCTCCGGTACTTTTTCCAAGAGCTATTGGCAACTTACCTGATTTGGATAGATTGCCAAAAGTATTATTATCCATGACTGATCTAATCGTAACTAAAGATGGGCTAGCATTTGGAACCTCAATTCCCACCAAAGAAGTGCCTAGAACAGGTGACTCTATCCGAATTGAAGAAGTCTGTAATGCAAGAGCGAGGTCCTTTTCGCGCTGCATTATAGTGTCCACTTTTACGCGAGTTTTAGATTCCACTTTTCTCTTAACAATTTTACCTGTGTCATCTAATATGACCTTGCCTGCATTATCAATAGCGTTTTCTTGCTTATATTTTCTAATCCAACCTGGTTCGATTCCATACATGGTTACGGTAGGGCCTGGCCTTGTCATCTTTACCTCTACTTCTACTCCGTAATCATTTAAAGTTTGTTGGATGTTTTTTGAAGTTTCAGCCATTTCAGATACAGGGACTGTTTGAGGTGGTTTGTCTACAAGAAGAGTTCTTTTAGGTAGCACCCATAAATTACGCCATTTGTCTAATAATGGTAGGCCTTGCACAGATAAAGTTTGTTGCAAGCCTAGTTCATTCTCGCTAGCCTCATTCCATGATTTATTGAACTTAGATGCGTGTTCCTGGGCAAGCACAGGTTGTTCTTCGACATTATTGTCTTCAGTCTCTAGTATTTCAGGATTGATGGTGACAGTAAACTCAGTTTCTTCTTCAACAGATACATCATTAAAAACACTGTCATATGTGTCAGAATCTAATTCTTGATTTATTAAAGAGGTTGCAGGTTCAGTATTTACTGAAGCAGTGTCAATTTCGTGATTTCGTTTAATCGATTTAAGCTTCGTATAAATAAGTTTTGAAATGTTTAAAGTGTACCAAAGCAACTTGTAACTTAAAGAGATTGATATTAAAGCAATTGTCGGTGACGTAGCTGCGATTTTCGATATCAAATAATAGCTGACTTTTGGGAATAAAACCCCCATACTGCAGCCGATCATTACCACTGCGATGAGCACAGCTATAGCATGATTGTTATTTGTAATTAAAGTTCCAATTTCACCCCCTAGCGATACTGTGCCATCCAAAGTAAATGGCCTTAAGGCAGAATCAATTCCAGGGTTAAAAGTAGACAGGATCGACAGTGTTGCTATTGAAGTAAATAATAATGAAACCCAGATGGTCAAATCGCGTTTTTGAATTATAGCTTTAGATTTATATAAAGTCCCAATGAAAACCGATATCCATATTATGGCAGGAACGAATCCAAGGCTTAACTGTAATAAGACCTCATCTTTAATGGTGATATATGCTTCGGTAACTTCATTAGCAAAGATAAAGGCTAAAATTGCTACAATAGCTAAAATGGCGAAGGTGCACGCGACTATGTAGCCACCCTGATGCCTTGGTAAAAATTTATTGAACTTGTAAGTCAGTTTGCCATTCATGCTGTAATCTTAAGTTCACAACGAATAGTTTTGAATAAAACGCAAGCTTTAAGTTTGTTAACCCGCTGACTGCACTAGAATTAAAACCACAGGTCGCCTTTTTGTCTCTTTGTAGAGCATATCAGCAACCACAGTTGTAATATTTTCTCTTATCTTGTACCAATCTATTACTGAATCACTGTTATTTTCCAGCGTAAAATGTACCACTTGTGAAGTTTTTTCCGAAAGAGCTTCGATCTTATTTAGCTCCGGAAAACCGTATGAAATGATAGTCGGCTCGTTAGATAAAGCTAGAGGTTTTTCCTTAATATTTAATCCCACCACGACAATACCAGACTTTGATATTCGACTTCGTTGATTTAGCTGAAAATCTGAATTGTGCCAAGGCTTTTGGCCAGAGATAAAAATTTGTTCTAATGGTATATAGCTCGTTATATTTGCTTGCTTTGCATCAATTTCAACAACGTAACCATTTTCGAGTACTAAAGTGTTTTGAGGCTCTATACCGACTGACTGGGCTAGCTCCGTATTGGCTACTAGGTGTCTGTATTCTCCGTGTATAGGGATATAGAATTTTGGTTGGACGACGTTGAGTAAAAGCTTCAATTCTTCTCGTGAAGCATGGCCGTGAACATGCACTTCAGCGTTTCTGCTTGAAAATACTTTGGCCCCTAGTCTATAAAGATCATCAATAGTTTTGGCGACCAAAGACTCATTTCCTGGAATAGGGGATGAGGATAATATAACCGTGTCTCCTGAAACTATTTTGACATCTTTATGTTCGTTTCTAGACATCCTAACTAAAGCACTGGTGGGCTCACCTTGTGTTCCTGTGGCCAAAAGAATTGTTTTACTATCGGGCAGCTTTTTTGCTTCTTTTAAGGAAATTAATATGTTTGGTTCAACATTTAGATATCCCATTTTAATTGCCATTTTCAGGTTATTACTCATACTTCGACCTACTACCGCTACTTTACGATCATGCCTATGTGCGCTATCCAGCACAATCTGCATTCTTGAAATTAACGATGCAAAAGTAGCCACAATAATTCTGCCGGGAGCTTGAGATATTTTTAAATCTATAGGACTTTGTATTGTTGACTCAGATGGCGTATAACCATCGACCTCGGCATATGTAGAGTCAGCTAATAACACCAGCACGCCCTCTGCTGCCAGCCGAGATAGTGTGGCAAAGTCCATTTTATGCTTGTCGATGGGCGTATGATCTATTTTAAAGTCACCGGTGTGCACAATTGCTCCATATGGAGTGTGGATAGCTATGCCCATCGAATCTGGGATCGAGTGACATACCCTAAAAAATTCGATATCAAAGCCACCTATTTTTAATAACTCATTAGGCTGTATAACCTGTAAATTTGACTGCTGTAAAAGTCCGTGTTCACGCAATTTCATAGTGATTAGACTGTGAGTTAATCTAGAAGCATAAACCGGTACATTTAGTTCTGATAATACGTAAGGCAGAGCTCCAATATGATCTTCGTGTCCATGTGTTAGCAAGATAGCCTGAACTCGATCCTGGTTTTTAATCAGGTAGTTAATATCTGCAATTATAAAATCTACCCCTGGCATGTCACTACTCGGAAACAAAATTCCAGCGTCAATGACAATGATTTCCTCATCTAATTCGATCACCATCATATTGCGTCCAATCTCGCCCAGGCCGCCTAGGGGGATAATTTTGATCTTAGAAAAGTTTGACAATTAACATTACCCCATTTTAAATACCATCATTAACCTGTTTATTTGGTAATTGATTTGAATCAAAATCAAAAGCCAGCTGCTTGTTAGTAACATCATCTCCTGTTGTTTCGAGGCCCAACTGAGAATCATTTATAAGGCTTTTCATTGTGCGAAAATCTTCTTGTAACACAGGTTTAAGTTTTGGGTTGTGTAGAGTTGCAGCAGGATGATAAACGGGGAAAATAATACGATCATTCCATTTCCTTGGCTTACCCCTGGCATGACTAATTAATTCTCCCGGAAAGAAATTGCCGAACGAGTGGCGGCCAAGAGTTACGATTAATTTTGGATCAATAAGGTTAATCTGCTCCTCCAGATATTTCCAGCATTGATTGATTTCATCAGTGCTAGGGTCTCGGTTGTTTGGAGGCCTGCACTTTACAATATTCGCAATATATACCTGCTGCCTATTTAAACCGATAAGTTTTAGCATGTCAGAAAGTACTGTGCCTGCAGCGCCGACAAAAGGCAAACCCTGTTCGTCTTCTCGCGCACCAGGCGCTTCGCCCACAAACATTATTTTTGATTGTAAGCTGCCTTCTCCAGGCACAGCATTAGTTCGCGTGTGACAGAGATCGCATTTAACACAAGTCTTGATTCTGTTGACCAGTGTTTCGTATTGAGGAATTACCATAAAAAACAGAAAGCTAAATATAAAGAACTTTAAATAGATTGAATCTAAGCATTATGCAATCTTACAGTAAAGCTACGGCGTCTATAATAAAATCAGTTGATTGATATGTCTTTTATTAATCTTCTACGCCGTGTTCTTTAAGGAAATCTATTGCTGCCTGAACAGTGGTTATGGACTCAGCATCTTCGTCAGATATTTCAATAGTGACTGAATCAGAACTAAATTCTTCTTCAAAAGCCATTATTAACTCAACCAGATCAAGTGAATCAGCATTTAAATCATCGACGAATGATTTATCAGGCGTAACTTCTGCAGGCTCAACTCCTAATTTGTCAGCCACCGTGGACTGAACCCTTTCAACTACTGTTGCCATTAATTTCTCCTATAAATTATCAAAAATAAATTATACCTTAACTTTTTTGGCAAGTATTAGAGAACCTAATACGCCATTTATAAACTTTGGTGATTTTTCAGTGCCAAAAACCCTTCCAAGGTCCACTGCTTCGTTAATTGCCACCTTTGGAGGGGTACCGCTTTTACCAATTATTTCTGCGATAGCTATTCTCAATACATTCTTATCTACGCCGGGCATCTGTTCCAAAGGCCAGGAAGGAGCAAATTTTGATATTAAATCATCTATTTGCTGTATGTTTTCATTAATAATATTCAATAATTTATTTGCATAGACCTCTGAATCACGGCATACATCCTTGGCCTGAGATCGGAATTTTAATGATTTCTGCACAGGGTGATTTGAGGTGTCGTTTTCAAACATTACTTGCATAGCAATTTCCCGAGCTTTGCTGCGAGCACTGAAAGGGCGATCTGTATTGGAAAGTTTAGCGGCATTTCGTTGTGGAGTTAAATTCATAATTTTATTTAAGAGTTAATCCCTGTATAGAATTCAAATTACTAATAGACATACTATTGACCGTGTTGTCGATCCTTTTCAACATTCCGTTTAAAGCCTTACCGGGACCGAATTCAATAAAATTCGTGGCGCCCATGGTGATCATGTATTCGATAGATTTTTTCCACTGCACACACTCGCAAATTTGAGAAACGAGTTCTTTTTTTAATTGATTGACTGTGTCAATTGGTTTAGCAGTTATATTTGCCACTATTGGAATGCAAGGAGCTTGGAGATTCACCGAATTAACAGCACTTTGTAATCCGTCTCGTGCGGGTTCCATTAAAGCGGAATGAAATGCCCCGCTGACTTTTAGCGGCATGGCCCTTTTTGCCCCACGGGCCGAAGCCATATCCAATGCTTGCGCAACTGCCAAGATGTCTCCACTGATGACCACTTGATGATTAGTATTGACGTTAGATATATATGTTCCGGTTTGTCTTGAGATCTCTTCGATAATTATTTCATCTAAGCCTATAATAGCTGCCATTGTGCCAGGCTTTAAATCACAAGCCTCTTGCATCAGGCGCCCTCTTTCCTGCACTAGTTTTGCCGTACTGCTGATGTCAAGCGATCCAGTAATTGCTAGGGCAGTATATTCTCCAAGGCTATGACCTGCCACAAAACTTGGTTGAGGCATATCTTTTTTACCCAAAAACTCTTCCATTACTTTGTAAGCTGCCAGGCTGACTGCCATGATTCCTGGCTGAGCATTGCTAGTTTGTGTTAATTTTGATTCAGGCCCCTCAAATATTAATTTTGAAAGGGGTCGATTGAGCGCATCGTCAATTTCATCAAAAACAAGCTTGGCTGCCTTGGAATTTTCATATAACTCTTTACCCATGCCCACCACCTGGCTGCCTTGCCCTGGAAACAAAAAGGCGAATCCAGATTTAGTATTGATTGTTTTATTTGTAGCGCTCAATAGTTATATACGTTTGGATAGCTGAAATTTATACTGAATCTAAGCTTGCTTCCTCAGCATTACCAATGACTTGCCTGCCATTGTAAAAACCACACGCAGGACATGCTCGATACGGCTGTTTTGGTTCATCGCAGCCTGGCTCTGGGCAAGTTCCGTACGACGGCTTGGTAAGGCTCATATGAGCCGCTCGGCCACCCTTACGGTATTTTGTTTGTTTCTTTTTAGGAAGAGGAGGCAATTAATTCTCCAAAAGGTTTAAAAATATGTGTAGTCGTATGACTTTATATCAATATTAGAAACTAAGTCTAACACTTTATTTCCATAAATTTTAGCCCAAAAATTAATTTTGAATCTAGGATTAAGATCTGTTTTAACAAATGCAACTATCTAGATTCAGGTTTAATCCACAGTTAACACATATGCCTGCACAGGTTTCATCACAAATTGGGTTTAATGGTATTTCTAATTCTATATGGTCACGTATCGAATCAGTCAAATCCAGTATATTGTCATTTGTTATATATTGTGTTTCCTCGATTTCTAAATTATTTGAAGCATATGAATTAACGTAATATTCCTCATTTATTTTTAAAGACAATTTCCGGGTGTGGGTATTAAGGCATCGAGAGCATTGGGAATTAACCTCACAAGTGAGCAAGGCGGTAACCCAAATTCCTACATCAGTTCTTATCATCTCAGCTGAGCCTGACAGGTTAGTTTCCCCCGTTGGGTGAATTAAAGTTGTCTTATATTCAACTTGATTTTGTAAATAGAAGACATGATTAAGGAGAGAAAATGATTTAATGGCTCCTGGATTTTTTTTGATAAATTGCGAGACGTTGAATTCCATATGAATCCTGCAAATAGTAAAAAGTTTAAGCTAAGTTTTAACTAAAGGGCGCATTTTGTTGTATTAAAAATCTATAGTACCTGCACAATTAACCTTGTGAATGACACTTTACAGGATTAACATGTTTAATTGTAGGAACTACATTTTGTTTTCAATACTACAATAAGTCGCCCTAACTATTTGATTGAACATAAACTGGTTATTTATGAAAACTCTATATGCAATAAAACGAATTCTGACAAGTTTAGCATTAATCATGCTTATTATTGTTACAGCTATCAATTGCAGCTCTGAGATTAAGGTTGATTTACAGGTCGAAACGGATTCTCCACATGATGCCCCAGCTGTTCAAGAACAATTAGATTCTGGTGCGCGAGAAGTATTGTCTGTTGAGGATTTAGTGCTCTCAAAAGAGGAATTAGATGACATAAAAGAATACTTGAATAGAACTTTTGCTGAAAACACATTTCGATATTCTATGGATGCAATTATAAAAACAGACGTTGCTGGGATAGAAGTCACAATTCCAATTTCTATATTAGGTGAATATCAGCCACAAGATAAAGCAAAAGCGGTCGTATCTATTAATATGGGATTTGTGGATACTGATACATATAGTGTTTCTAGCGAAGGTAAGTTGTATTTTGCCGATTCTATAAATGGTAAATGGACATCATCGGAAGACACAGGGCAAATTTTTTCGAGCCCAACAGTAATGTTACGCACTATTTTGAATGATTCCGGACCATTAGAAGTAGTTTCGAGGGAAAATCTAGCTGATAGCTCGTTGCTGCACGTTAAGGTTTCAGACCTTGAAGCCCTATTCGGAAATATTGATAACGACATTCAAGTAGATCTCTGGATTGAAGAAGAGCAATTACAACTATATAAATTAACTTTAGAAGGGCCGATATACATGCCTGACATAAAAACGTATTTGCCATCACAAATTGATGCCAGAGAAGCAACCCTGAGCGCCACTTATGAATTTTCCGGGTTTCGAGATGCAATTACGGTAGACGTGCCAGAAGCAGAAAATTACTTAGTAAACGGCAAACTGCCTGGCACAAAAGTTTTTGAACAAGTTAATCTGGTGATTGCATTTGGAGAATCACATCCGGAATATAAGTCAACCCCCGCAACTTCTGGTTGGCACTACGGACAACCTGATGCACCGGCTCCTTGGGGGGTTCATGACGAATTTATACCCGACGAGGTTCTACTTCAAAATTTGGTTCAAGGCGGGATAGGCCTTCACTATAATTGCGAAAAAGAATGTCGGGATGTGGTTGATGTTTTTACTAAGTTTGCTGAACAGTATCCAAAAATAATTGTTTCACCATACTCGGGTATGGATCAAAAAATAGCTATAACGGCTTGGTCGTATATTGATGAAATGGACGAAATAGATATAGAACGCATCGAGCTATTTATAAAAGCTCATCATAACTCTGAACGAGCTCCTGAACACTTTAAACCATAGGGAGTTAGTTTTTTAAATTATTGCATGCTTTCTTTATAAACAATGCGATTTCTTTGGTAGGAGTGCCCGGGCCAAAAATATGTGCTACACCCATTTCTTTAAGCATAATCCGGTCTTCCTCAGGAATGATACCTCCAGCTACTATCAAAATGTCATCTCTGTTTTGCTCGGATAGGCTATCTAAAATTTGTTTAAAAAGTTCTAAATGAGCACCTGATAGGATAGATAGACCAATTACATCCACATCTTCGTCTATAGCCGCAGAAACGATCATGTCAGGCGTTTGTCTTATTCCGGTGTAAATCACATCCATGCCAGCTTCACGAAGAGAGCGAGCTACTATTTTGGCTCCACGATCATGCCCATCTAGTCCAGGCTTTGCAACCAAGACTTTTATAATTGTTTCACCCATGAATCACCGTTTTGCGCTTTCTGAATCAACGAGCTCAATTAAAACTCCACCTGTTGATTTTGGATGAATAAAAGCGATATTGCCAGAAAGTCCATTACGCGCAGTTTTATCTATTAAATTAATTCCTGTAGCTTGCAATTTATCTAAGGATTGATTCAAGTTATCCATTTCAAAGCAAATATGATGTACTCCCTCTCCACGTTTTTCAATGAAGCTAGCAACACCGCCATTATTTTGAAGAGGCTGTATGAATTCTAATTGAGATTCGCCCACTCTTACCAATGCAGCCTTAACCCCATGGTCTTCTAGTGTTTCAATTTCAGGCTGATTTATTCCAAATGTATTCACATAGAAACTTATCGTTTCTTCTATATCTGATACTGCAATTGCTACATGGTTGATATGACGGGCAACGCATCCAGTTTTATTTGATTGTCTCAAAATTTACTTACTCCTGGGTCTATAGTAATTAATACTTAAGCGATCAATCAACTTTTTATCCGCTAAGTAACGACCTCGCAATTAATATACGCTGTATTTCAGATGTGCCTTCATATATTTCAGTAACTTTCGCATCTCTATACAATCTTTCAGCGATATTTGGAGCAAAATAGCCAATACCGCCGTGTATTTGTACTGCCTGGTTGGCTGATTCGACAGCTACTTTAGATGCATATAACTTCGCCATAGAAGCTTCTGTCTCAAAAGGTTGATTATAATCCGATAATGCAGCTGATCGATAGGTTAACAACCTAGCAGCTTGAATTTCTGTAGCCATGTCGGCGAGCTTGTTTTGGATCGCTTGAAATTCAGATATATAATTTCCGAAAGCCTTGCGTTGTTGAGCATATTGTATTGATATCTCAAGTGCCATTTGAGCTATTCCGACAGATTGAGCTGCTATCAAAATTCGCCCAGCATCAAGTACCTGCATTGTCATATGAAAGCCCTTGCTAGCTTTGCCAAGCCTGTTTTCGTTTGGTATGAAAACATTGTTGAAGTTCAGCTCGCAAGTTGATGACGCGCGAATTCCCAGTTTGCCCTGTTGCGGGGTTACTGTTAAACCTTCACTAGGTGCTTCTAAAATAAATGTTTCCAAACCTTTGCTCCCTAGACCTGGATCTGTAGATGCGACTACGATCACAATTCCAGCCTCTTGTCCATTTGTGATGAAGTGCTTTGAGCCATTAATGATGAAACCTTCGTCAACTTTGGTTGCTAGCGTTTTAATAGATGCAACATCACTACCTGCATCCGGCTCTGTTAAAGCCAAAGCGCCAATAGTACTTGCTTCAACAAGTCTAGGTAAATAAAGGGATTTTTGTTTCAGGTCACCATACAACTCAATATATTTACTACATAGTGACATATGGCTTGCATATATGACTGCTGTAGAGGCACACCCTCTGGCAATCTCTTCTGTTGCTATAGCCAAATGCATATTTGTCCCTTCAACTCCGCCAAAAGTTTCGTCTATACCGAGCCTGAAGAGACCCATTTCGGCAATTTTATTTATCGCATCGTGCGGAAATTTTTCATTTAAATCATATTTACTTGCATTAGGTATCAATTCACGGTCTACAAAGTCCCTGATAGTTTTTCTGAGAAGCAAGTCGTTTTCATTCAAGTGTGGATCGATCATTTTTATCCTAATTTAAATCAGAATGGAGAGAATTCTTTTTGTTCTCCGAAAACGCTTCTCAGCGCATCCGAGATTTCACCAACAGTTACGTAATTTTCTACGGCATCAATCATGAAAGGCATAATGTTTTGTGTGGATGAAGCAGCCATTCGAAGGGCATGTAGGCGCTTTTCCACCTCGTCTGGATTTCGCTCGGACTTTACTTTAGCCAGCCTCTTGAGTTGATTTTTAGTTTGGTCTGGGTCGATTCGTTGAATTGGAATAATGGTAGGATCGGTAGTTTGAAACGCGTTAACACCTACGACAGTCTCGTGATTATTTTCAACATCCTGCTGTAATTTATATGCAGAATCATGTATCTCCTTTATTTGAAAACCTTGTTGTATAGCGCCCAATGCACCACCCATATCTTTTATTTGGTCGATATATGAATTTGCTTTAAGTTCAATTTGATCAGTTAAGTTTTCTATATAATACGATCCTCCTAATGGATCAACAGTGTCAGTAATCCGAGTTTCATGCGCAAGGATTTGTTGCGTTCGTAAAGATAGTTCTGCTGATTCAGGAGTCGGTAAAGATAAGGCTTCATCACGAGAATTGACGTGGAGTGACTGAGTTCCTCCTAAAATTGCAGATAGTCCTTGCAATGTACTTCTTACAACATTATTGTCTGGTTGCTGAGCAGTTAAAGTGACTCCGGCCGTTTGGGTATGAAAGCGGCACATCCATGAGCGAGGGTTTTTTGCTTTGAAATGGTTTCGCATTATATTTGCCCACATTCTTCTAGCAGCTCGGAATTTCGAAACTTCCTCGAATAAGTCGCTCTGGGCAACAAAAAAGAAAGATAATCTTGGTGCAAATGAATCAACGTCTAATCCTGCATTGATTGCTGATTGAACATATTCGACCGCATTGGAGAATGTAAATGCCAATTCTTGTACAGCAGTAGCGCCAGCTTCTCGCATGTGATATCCAGATATCGAAATCGTATTCCACTTTGGTACCTGTTCGGCACAATATTGAAATAAATCAGTAACCAGGCGCATTGAGGGAGTTGGTGGGAAAATATAGGTGCCTCGGGCTATATATTCCTTTAAAATGTCATTTTGTACTGTGCCGCCAATTTGGTCCAAAGGAATGTTTTGTTTCTTTGCAAGAGCAATGTACATTGCTAGAAGTATGGATGCAGTTGAATTGATAGTCATGGAAGTTGTTACTTTATTTAAAGGTATTTCTTTGAATAAGACCTCTATGTCAGCTAAAGAACTTATTGGTACGCCTGCACGGCCTATCTCTCCTAAAGCTAGCGGGTGATCGGAATCATATCCAGTTTGCGTTGGTAAATCGAAAGCAACCGACAGGCCGCTTTGTCCGCTATTTAGTAAAAACTTATACCTTTCATTTGACTCTTCCGCAGAAGCCAAGCCAGCGTATTGCCTCATTGTCCAGACTTTGCCTCGATACATGTTAGGCTGTAATCCCCGAGTGTAAGGATACTCTCCGGGGTAACCTAGATTGGACTGCGTTGCATCAGTGTGGTCATATACTGTCTCCAGTTTGATTCCAGACCGGTTATCAAAGTCAGGCTTGCGCTCGATGCGTCTTTTTATAGTAGGCTGGAGCACATTTTTGATCCAATTCGATTTAGAGTTACTTTTCATTAAATATTTCCTATCTGCATCAGTCTAAAAATCTAATCTGTCCCTTGTCAAATAAGCGCCTAGCATTGAATTGACGTTAAATCCAAGCACCCATAAAATGAACAAGCGTTCTAAATTTATTTTATATTGAAGAATTTATAATATGACAGAAGACAGCGGTACCAAAGACCAACAAAAACGGATTGTATCTGCTTTAACGCAAGAAGGCGAGGTTAAAGCAGATCTATCGCTTCGGCCACGAAAATTGTCAGAATACATTGGGCAAACACGTGTGAAAGATAATCTCACGATTTCTATTAAGGCGGCCTTACAAAGAGGGGAGCCCCTTGATCACACTCTCATCTATGGGCCACCAGGGCTTGGAAAAACAACAATGGCACATATATTGGCTACGGAAATGGGAGTCAGCATAAAAACCACTTCTGGGCCCGCCATTGAAAGGCCAGGTGATATGGTGGCATTATTAACACAGCTTAGAAAATTTGATGTTTTATTTATTGATGAAATACATCGATTGCCGCGGATAGTAGAAGAAATACTGTATCCCGCGATGGAATACTTTTTTGTTTCATGGGTTGTTGATAAAGGATTGAAGGCCCGGTCTATGAACCTGTCGATACAGCCCTTTACTCTAATTGGTGCTACTACGCGATATGGCATGGTAAGCGCCCCTCTTAGGGATCGATTTGGCTCAATACACAGGTTAGAGTTTTATGATGAAGAAGCAATGTCTACTATAGTGTCTAGGTCAGCCAAAATATTGGACATAGAGGCAACCGATGAAGGTTGCTCAGAAATTGCTCGTAGAGCTAGAGGTACACCGAGAATAGCAAACAGATTGTTGAGGAGAACAAGAGATTATGCTGAGGTGGTTGCTAAGACTGGCATAAACAACAAAGTTGCCTTGAAAGCCCTTAATCAGCTTGCTGTGGACAATATAGGCCTAGATGATATAGATAGACAGGTTTTGAATTGCATTATTCTAAAATTTGGAGGCGGTCCTGTTGGACTTGATACTGTCTCTGCCTCAATTAATGAGGAATCAGATACTATAGAAGATGTATATGAACCATTTCTACTTCAATTAGGATTTTTGGAACGTACTCCGCGGGGTAGAATTGCAACCCCACTTGCTTACCAGCATTTAGGAATTGAGCACGATAAATACAAACAGCAAAACATGTTTTAAACTCAATACAGACTAGTTTGAATTGGAGAAGCGAATTGAATATGAAGCCGGTATCTTCAAAGCAAAAAATCAAACGCCCAGATTGGCTTGAATACTATATAAATATAGCAATAGCTGTACGAGATAGAGCGAATTGTCAGGGATCAAAAATAGGTTCAATTTTGGTTTTAGATAATCGGATATTAACTACAGGCTACAACGGAACTCCTCAAGATATGCAGAACTGTGATGAAGGAGGTTGTGATCGATGCGCTGACCGCCAAACCTATTCCTCAGGAGAGGCATATGATTTATGCATTTGTGTCCATGCAGAACAAAACACATTATTAAGTGCAGCGAGATTTGGGATATCCGTAGAGGGAGCTGATTTGTACACTACCCTGCAACCATGTTTTGGTTGCACTAAGGAATTGTTACAGGCAAAAATAAATGCGGTTTATTATTTACATAATTGGCAACCATCATCGACATCTTTGTTGGCGGCTTTGAAGAAACTTCATGGACGTTTTCCTGGCGGAATGAAAAAAATAGAAGCCGATGATCCAAAACAAGAATGGGCAAGATCAATTAATTAAGTAAAAAGCTTTAGTATAAATTGCCACCAGTCGACCACCACATCTATAGCTCGAAATTTATCTAAAAATTTCCACCAATGCAGGACATATTCTTGGAGCTCCTTAAGCGCAATTATGGGGATCAACCACATAAACGAACGGTGCCAGGTTAGTTTGTAATTAGGTTTAAAATATCTGGCTGCGGCTACAAATATAAACCAAGTTTCGAATACATTTGGGAAAAATAATAATAATCCACGCCATCCTGTTAATTCAAACAAGACCACACCGATAATCCGATAAGCGAAAAGAAATATTGATATTAATCTGGAGGGCCCTGTCCATCTGATCGAGGCTACGAGAAAGGTAGCCATATAGATTAAGTCAACCCATTTGTCGAAGGCCTGGTAGTTTCTGATGCCTCCAAAACTTAATAGATTCATCATGAACAAATCTGAGAAATCGATAAGGATTGCTAATATTGCACCAAATAAGGCCCACTTTAGTACTGGCAGAGAGCCAAGAATTCTTACGAGGCCAATTATGATCTCTTCAAAAGTCATTTCACTCGATAAAAATTTTCAGAGTTTTAATATTTTGAAGTTTACTAAGAATTAGCTATATTGTCTTTTTAGTTCACAGCTGCGGGTTATTTTGTAGCAACTGATTGATTGATCCAGAAAGGATCTGATTGATCAGAGTTATCGACGGCCCAAATTAAAATACGAAAAGCTAGTTCAAATTCATATCTAATACGATCTAGTCGGTCAGTAGCGTCAAATTGATTTTCCATGTTTAATGGAACGTTCTCGATTCTTAAAATCTCACTGCCTTGTCGTAGCGTCACTTTTAGCAATCCAAGCTGATCATCAGTGTGAACGGAAATTTTAGTAAGAGGGGCATCTACTGTATTTAATGTTAGGGACACTCCAGAGTGTTGTGCAGAGGCATCTAAATGTCTTATTACAGAGTCAAGATGACCTTCTGCGGCAGCAATCCTGCCCTGTTCGATTAATTTAAGCATTTCCTCGCCTCGCGTGGACGCAAGTCTTGCATGAGTTTGTGCAATTTCAGCGTCAGATCGTGTTACTGCAAGCAAGACATTTTCTTTTGTTCGTTTAATCCAATAATTACTGTCGCCAGGTATTGCGTTTTCCGAATAAACTGCTGCGATACTACCAATCCCTAAAACCAGGACAGCGAAAAACACAAGAGCCGCCATGGGCATGGCAATAGGCCTGAAAAATCTTCCTGTGAAAGGGATTGGGAATTTAGAGGAAGCATCAGCTTTATTTGCCGCATCCAAAAAGCGTGCTTTTGTAGCCTGTTTGGCAGGTTCTCTTGATTTATAAGATTGAGCTGCGTTGATTGAAATAGCAACTGCTTCTAACAGAGGAGCAAGACCATCACTATTCGACTCGTACAGTTTTAGACATTCCTCTATGCTGTGACCTTCCTGCATAAGTGCTATGCAGTGATTTACTATTTCGTCTAGTTTTTCAGTTATAAAAATCGATTTTACAAAGGTCCATAATTTTAATGGAGAATACCAGGCATGCTCTATGTGCCCTGTAATATTATGGACAGGACGTGTCTGCCTGATTGCTGATATAAAACGACGTTTGGTGTCTATTTTGACCGTCTTATTTGGTGCATGGGATTGGGCTGTCAAAATTGTCATTTGAGCAGCCTTTAGCAAAGGCAACAACTGGATTCTTTGCGAATCGTATAGATTTACGCAATCTTCGACGCTATGACCTTGATGCATTAGTTCTATGCAATGATTAAATATTTCATCAAGGTCTCTATTAATGTTAAACGATTTCATGATTTAAACTGGTTGCTCCGAGAAAGCTTGATTAGCCTGAAGTAGGACACGTAATTTTTTTACAGCAGAGTGTTGAAGAGCTTTCACAGAGTTTTCGTTACGATTTACTGCCTCCGCTGTTTCTTTAATACTCAGGCCACCTGCAAATCGAAGATTCAAAACCTCACGTTGTAGCTCAGTTAGATTTTCCATAGCCTGATTAACTTCCCGCATAGCTAATTTAGTTTCGACATAAGTATCTAAAGTCGATTGAGATTCCCCAACAGTAGTTAATATCGTGTCTAATGGAACATTTTTATTTCGGCCCTGTTTTCTATAATGATCAATAACCCGATTATGGGCTATTCGAAAAAGCCAAGACGAAAACGGGTGACCTTGAGGCTTAAATTTTCTAATTGACTCTAACATCCGTAGGAAAACATCTTCGGTCAAATCCTCGGCAATGAGCGAATCACTTGTTTTGAAAGCGATATACCGAAAAATTTGATCATAAAAATGGTCATACAGTGCCTCAAAAGCAGATGATTCTCCTTTTTGGGCAAGCACTACATATCTATCCACCTGATCTTTCGTTAGTTTTTGTTCCCTATTCACGTGTATTGCACCTTCTCTACTCAATTATAAAACGCTTGTTGTGCACAAATCGTTAGTTTTTAGTTGATAGTTATATAAAAATCAGACTGCAATGCCAATCAAAACAATATGATTTCATCAGTTAATTTCTAGATCCATCAATAGGGCATCTTCATTTTTATCTGAGTAATAATTTTTTCGACTTCCACACACTTTGAACCCGAATTTGGTGTAAAGGTTAATTGCTGGCATATTTGAAGCACGTACTTCAAGAGTAATAAGTTTTGATTTAACTGAGCATGCAAGTTCGATTAGAGAATTTAATAACAACCTCCCAATTCCATGTCCCCGGAATTTCTCCTCAACTATAAAGTCGATTATTTGGATTTCATCTACCACATTCCAGCCGCCGATAAAACCTGACACATTTTTGGCATTAGTCTTACATTCACATAAATAGTTATTTAATTTGATGGTTTCATCTAATTCTTCGTAGCAATGCTCAAAATAGGCTACAAGATATATGGAGTTAGGTTTCCGAATTTCCCTTGCAAAATCAGTATGAAGCCGAGATGCCGGAAAGGTATTCCTTTGGATGTTTAAACAGACCTCTTGATCAAATAATTGGAAATTCCGGACACGATTAACTGGGAGTGAGTCTTTTGGAATTTTGGTTGAATTGGCCATTATTTTCAGCGAGGTCTTTTAAGGTGCCCAAACAAAGATAATTAGTGGAATCGATACAGCGATCACTACTAACGACAATGGCAGGCCCACCCTCCAATAATCAGTGAATTTGTATCCCCCGGGCCCCATTACTAGCGTGCTTGACTGATGACCAATTGGTGTGAGAAATGCAGCTGACGCCCCCACAGCGACTGCCATCAGCAATGGGTCAATGCTTACCCCCATGCCAATAGCTACATCTATTGCTATTGGAGCCATAATAACAGCAGCAGCGGTGTTGTTTACAACTCCGGATAAAATCATTGTAGCAGCCAGTATTATAAGTAATGTTAAAGCTAGAGATCCATGAGCGCCAATTGAATTTATCGCATCAGCGATAGTTAACGAACCCCCTGTGCTGACTAAAGCTCCTTCAATCGGTATCATGGCAGCCAGTAATACAATAACCGGCCAATTGACACTATCGTATGCCTCTCTCAAACTAACACCTCCCACTAAAATCATTAGGAAAGCTGCGCTTACGAATGCAATTTGGATTGAAATGACGTTCGTTGCAGTTAGTATAATCGCAACAAGGAATATAGCCATAACTAAGGGGGTGTTTTTTTTAGGTCGGTTAAGCCTTATGTCTCTACCAACTAATGGAAGGACACCCATTGATCTAAGACCCTCTCTGACCGATCCCGGGTTTCCTTGCACCAATAAAACGTCTCCTATAGCTAGCCTCAACGTGCTAAGGCGTTCTCGTATATGCTCCCCCTGCCTTGAAACTGCCAGTAGATTAATGCCATATCTTTTAAGCATATCGATGCCAGAAGGAGTTCTGCCTTCTAGTTCCGAGTTTGGTGCAATTACCGCCTCTGATGTGATCAAATCACCTTTATTGCTAGACCACGTTACAGATCCATCACCTCCGGCAATTTGAAAGCCTGTTACTGAAAGAAGTTCTTGTAGATCCTCGGGATCTGCCTCAATTATTAAAATGTCTCCACTTAGTATGGTTTGTAAAGTTGAAGGTGCATCATAACGCGTTTCATTTCTAATTAATCCCACTATATCGAAATCGGCATCCATAGCATTTTTGATTTCACCCCAAATACTTCCTGCCATAGTTGCGTCAGGTGGCACGACAATTTCCGTAATGTATTCTTGTATGCTAAATGCATCTAGAGCTCCTGAAGGGGAGGTTCTAGAAGGTATTAATCGCCATCCAATCAATACTATAAACACAAACCCAGCTGCCGCCACACCTAATCCAACAGGCGAAAATTCGAACATCCCAAATGGAGGAGCGTTGCCCATGTCGTTTCTTATAGTTGCAATTACCATATTAGGCGGAGTTCCTATAGCTGTTATAAGCCCTCCAAGCAGAGACCCAAAAGCTAATGGCATCAATAAAAATGAAGGAGATCGTCCGGTCCTCCTGGCTGTTTCAATCGCTACGGGCATCATAAGCACCAATGCCCCTACGTTGTTCATAAACGCAGAAAGTAAGACCGTTAATCCAGTCAGTGCGGCCAGCTGGGTAAGTTTTCCAGGGCCTAAAGTAGAAAGCAGCCTGTTAATGGAGTCAGCAACACCTGCGTTCGCTAGGCTTCTGCCTATCACCAAAACAGAAGCAACTGTTATAACTGCTGGATGTGCAAATCCAGTAAATGCTTCTCGTGGAGGAACTATATCTGATAGGACTAGAATTAAAAGAGTAAATAGGGCAACTAAATCAAATCGCCATCTACCCCATATAAAAAGCACAAATGCCATCGCGATAACCGCAAATACGATTTCTTGATGGTGGTTTTAACCAAACATTCGGGTTCACTTGTGCAGGAATTTAAGTCTGACTGTTCCATAATTAAAAAATTTAAAAACATATTTTAGCGGTAATTAGTAGTGACTTGCTATATTGCTGAGAGCGTCAGAACTGGAATTATTGACGATAATGGGGTGGATAGCTATAAGTTTTGCTTTGTAATTTATGATTTATGGTATGCTGATTAACGCTAGCTACACGCTGGTAACTCAACTAATCTTTATTTATGATAAATTTACGAAAAGAAAATTATTAGTTGTTTCACCTTCTGAAAAGCTAAAAATATTAAGTAGATCGGATATATGCATGGCAGATAGACTCAGTATTAATGACAATCGCACGGGCAATAAACATGAACTTACATTGTCTTATGGTACGCATGAAAATGCTGGTTCAGCAATATCAGCTAAAGATTTACGAGAAATAAAGACTTCTGAGAAGGATTTCGGTGTTTTGGTTCATGATCCTGGATTTATGAACACTTCAGCCTGTAAAAGCTCAATAACATTTATTGATGGTGATGCAGGGATTCTACGCTATAGAGGTTATCCGATTGAAGAACTGGCTGATAAGAGCAGTTATCTTGAAGTTGCGTACCTATTATTGCATGGAGAGTTGCCAAACAAGTCTGATCTTGATGTTTGGACGACTGATATTACTAACCACACTTTTCTTAATGAAAAAATCAAGAAGTTTTTGGATGGATTTCGATACGATGCACATCCAATGGGAATACTAGTTAGTGCTCTAGCCTCGCTGTCAACTTTTTGCCCTAAATCTCGTAATGTAGAGGATCCCGAAATTAGGGCAAGATCTATTCGCCGCTTGATAGCAAAAATACCAACACTAGCTGCTTTCACTTATAGATACAGCGTAGGCTTACCTTATGCTTATCCTGATAATGACTTAAGTTATTCAGCAAATTTCCTTAATATGATGTTTCGTGCTACAGAAACAAAATATAAACCTGATCCAGTGTTAGAAAAGACTCTGGATGTGCTACTAATATTGCACGCTGATCATGAACAAAACTGCAGCACTAGTGCCATGAGAGCCGTAGGTAGCTCAGATGCTGATCCTTATGTTTCGATATCTGCAGCCACAGCAGGACTTTACGGACCTTTACATGGTGGTGCAAATGAACGGGTGTTAGAAATGTTATCTGAAATAGGAAGTGTTAAAAATATAGCTCCATATATAGAAAAAGTTAAACAAGGCGAGTTTAGATTGATGGGGTTTGGACATAGAGTGTATAAAAACTTTGACCCTAGAGCCAAAATATTAAAGAATTTAGCAGAACAAGTCTTTGAAGTCACGGGCAGAAATAAACTTTTAGATATAGCAATTGAGCTTGAGAAAGTAGCGCTAAACGACGAATATTTCGTAAAGCGCAAGTTATATCCGAATGTTGATTTTTATTCTGGAATAATATATCAAGCGATGGGTATGCCGGTAGAGATGTTTCCTGTTTTGTTTGCTATAGGTCGCACTGCTGGATGGCTGTCACATTGGGAAGAAATGCGAAGAGACCCTGAATTACGAATAGCGAGGCCTCGGCAGATATATACTGGATATCCTAAAAGAAATTATTTAAACATAGATGACAGGTAATATATCCGACCAGGCTATACAAACTTACAACCAGATTTGTAACATGGTGTTATTCTAACCAGTAAACTCCTAGACACTCGTATCTTTTTATGTGACATTATAATGTCACTGGAGGAAGAATAATATGGAAGCTGTATTTTTTATACTTATCGGGGGCGCACTGTTTTCACAGTCTTGGAACTTATTGGGTCTATTGGCTGACGGACGGTCTGTAGGGCTTCTTGTTGGCTCTCTTGCTCTTATGTCTTTGATCGCACTAATAATTGATCCGATGATTCTAGAATCTGATTTACATAATTCTCATTGGGTTACTAATAACGCTGTTTTCAAAGGATTGATTATCCTCTGGTCAGTGTATTTGCTCGCTTCTGGAGCACAACACTTTTTAGATTTGGAAGAACGTGCTGTGGGTCTGTTTGCTGGATTCGTAAGCGTAATTTCACTAGTTGCATTTTTATACTTCGTAATTCGCCTTGCACCTGAAACTAATAAGTACGGAGAGGCTGTTTGGTTGTCAGTATCGGTGGGAACGCTTATTTTAGCGATAAATGCAGGGCTAACCTTTTTCCACCAAGCAATACCATTTCACGTAATAAGACTAGTCTCTGGATGGTTTTTGTTAGTTGGAGGCGTGATTTTAGGCGTTGTAGGAATTTTAGTGGGCATTGGAACAATAGGCCTGTAATTCATTTAATCTGATTATAGTTAAAAATCCGACTTATACTTTAGTAAAATCTATAAAAAATTTGACTTAAGTTTTAAACATTAGTACAAAATAATGGTACAAATGGATTTTTCTGCAACGAGAGAGGCAAAAAATTGAAGAGTTCTTTAGATGAACCTGCAATGGAAGCAGATATGACTCAGCAATTGACTGAAGATTCAGTTAATACTCATTCTCGAGTATCTGGTCATGAAATTCTCGCTGGAATAAAAAAAGAATCCATAGAATTTCAATGGGAAGGCACATTTGAGCAATACTTGGAGATGGTTATTAGTGATAAATCCATTGTCAAGTTATCTCATGCATTAGTCAATGAGGCCATTAAGGCACCTGGAATTTATAGAGATTTAAATGGCGAGCCACTATACAAGTTGTTTGATGGCAAGATGTTTGGGCTTGAGTCCGCCCTTGAGAAAGTGGCTAGATACTTTGAAGCAGCAGCTCAAAGACTCGAAGTAAGAAAAAGAATATTATTATTGCTTGGCCCTCCCGCTAGCGGAAAGTCTTCTATAATTGACATCATTAAACGCGGCCTGGAAGATTATACTAAAACAGATTCCGGCGCAGTTTATACAATACAGGGGTGCCCAATGCAGGAAGACCCCCTTCATTTAGTAACCGGTAGTGCGCGAGAACAGATGGCTAAAGATTACGGAATTCATATTGAAGGAGAACTTTGTTTTCACTGTAGGTTTTTATTGGAGCATGATTACCAAGGCAACCCTGCTGATATCCCGATCTCTCGAGTGATATTTTCCGAATCTAGAGCTAAAGGGATTGGCTATTATTTAGCAAATAATCCAAATCCCCCCGACCCCTCTGTACTGGTAGGAAGTCACAATGAATCAAAACTTGATGGAGATCGCCAAGAAGTTGCTGCCAGAGCATTTAGACTTGATGGAGAGTTGAATGTTGCTAATCGCGGAATGATGGAATTCGTCGAGATTTTCAAAGCAGACCGCACGTTGTTAACAACACTTTTGTCGCTTGCGCAGGAACAGTTAATAAAAATGGAGAAATTTGGCTCTGTATACGCGGATGAGGCAATCGTTGCGCATTCTAATGAAGGAGACTTTAATACTTTTGCTACAGACCCATCATCTGAAGCTTTAAAAGATAGAATTATTGCTATAAAGATACCTTACAATCTACGCGTTAGTGAAGAAGTGAAAATCTTAAAAAAGATGATTGGACAAAGTACTGTGCACGATGTGCATATCGCCCCTTTAACCTTACCTGTAGTTTCGATATTTGCAATACTTTCCAGGCTTGAATCTCCCACAGCACAAGGCATGTCTTTGCTAGATAAAGTCAAGCTATATGATGGCGGTCAGGTAGCAAATTTCACCCATAAAGATGTGGTTGATATGCAGAGGCATCACCCAAATGAAGGAATGGGAGGAATTTCACCACGATATATATTGAATAGAATAGGATCCGTAGCCAGCTCAGAAACTCGCATAGTAACACCATTAGCAGCCTTGGACAGCATGTGGCATGGATTGAAAGAAAATATCAGTTTAGATGCCGCAGACATACTTACTTACGTAGATTTTATTTCACAAACTGTGAAGGAATATAACAGCCTAGCTATAAGAGAATTGCAGATAGCGCACGAAGAATCTTTTCATACTAATGCCAACTCATTATTTGAGAATTATTTAACTAATGTTGAAGCATATTGCTTAAGAAAAGATGATAATACTCGCTCAAACAAGGTTTTTGCAAATGAACGTGATATGCAAGAACTCGAACGAGCTATTCGAATCACAGCACGGTACAAAGATGCCTTTAGGGCTGAGATAAACAATGCTGTTACTGGATGGAAGGAAAATAATGTTGATTATGATTATCGATCTGAGCCCCGCTTAAGGGCTGCAATTGAAAACAGATTATTGCCAGCACCTAGAACATTGGAAAGATCGTTATCTAAGCCCCGTTTTGCGAGACAGAGAGTGGAATGGAAAACCAGGTATGATTCTATCCTTAACCGTTTAGTGGAAAATCATGGATATAACAAAGAAACTGCAGAGGATTTAATCCAATACGCATTGCACGTTATTAAAAACCGTGCAGTTGTAAGAACCCCCAGAAATGAAGGTATTGAGTGGTTATGGCCGCTTAATCCAAAACCCGGAATAAGCTAAGAGTAAACTGTATCTCAAGTAATTTGTTGATTATTTAAATATTGAATCGGGATTCTCTATATGGGTTGCTAGCTGCTTCATGAATTCAGCTGCCACAGCGCCATCTATTAGCTGATGGTCAACTGTTAAATTAAATGTGCACACATCTTTAATAACTATTTTTCCATCGTCAACCACAGCCTTTTGTTTAGTTACACCTACTCCTAAAATGGCTGATTGGCCTCTATTTAAAATAGGTGTGAATGCCTCAACCACTCCCAATACACTAATAGTAAATGTTCCCCCAGAAACCTCATCGGGACTAAGCTGTCCTGCCAAAGCTTTTTTATTAGCAGCGGACGTCATTTGTGCTAAATCAGACAATGATAAGCTCATAACATCTTTTATTACCGGAACAATTAAACCTTCAGGTAGAGCTACTGCTATTCCGATATCCACTTTTTCATACTCAAAAATTTGACCATCAGACAGCATTGAGTTAAATACAGGAAGTTTGCTAATTATTTCACCACATATTTTGGTGTATACATGTGTGTTTGTTATAGCGGATTTATTTTGTTTTGACCAAGCCTTTCTTTGCGATTGTAGCTCAGTAACTGGTATATCAAGAGTGAAAGTTAGTTGAGCTGTGGTTTGTAAAGAACTAAGCATATGGCTAGCAATGCCTTGTCTCATTCCTGACATTTTCGTTACTTTGGCAGGAGATGGCATTCCACTAACGTCAACGCTTCCTGTTTGAGTAACGGGCTCATTTTTGATTTCTGAATCTCCGTGTGCTCTAACGTCTGCCTCCACAACTCTTCCTCTGGGTCCTGTTGGTGTGATGTCTGATAAATTTATTCCTAATTTGGCCGCCAATTTCCTTGCACCTGGCGTTGAAGGTATGGCTTCACCACGCGCACCTTTGTTTGCTGGAGAAGCTGCATTCTGAGTCTTTTTTACAACTTCATTCTTTTCCTGTATAGGCGGTGCTTTGTGATCCAGTTCAGGAGGTGCTTCGCCTTCGGCAAGCAGGTACCCCAGAAGGCCGTTTACTGGGATTATCGCTCCTTCGGAAACTACTGGATGCAATTTTCCTGATGCGGTGGCCTCTAGTTCATAATTAAGTTTCTCGGTCTCTATTTCAAGCACAACTTCGCCTTGAGTGATCGCATCACCCTTAGCGCGATTCCATTTTGATACAGTCCCTTCAGTCATAACCATGCCGAGTTTAGGCATTACTATCTCGGTAGCCATATTTCCCTCCGTTTTATTAAATATGCATCTAACATTTAATAATAAATCAATATTTTAAAAGTATAATCGGCTCAATTCATCACTTCTAGGCATGCATATGTTACATTATCAACACTGGGAAAATGTAATTGTTCTAGTACAGAAGTGTATGGAATAGAAGCATGCGGCGCTGTGACCCTTTTAGGAGGCGCATCCAAAAAATCAAATGCTTTTTCAGCTGCTAATGCAGAAAGCTCAGATGCAACCGAACATTTTGGGTAATCTTCATCTACTATCACCACTTTACGAGTTTTGCTAATAGATGAAAGGATTGTTTCCTCGTCAAGTGGTGATATAGATAGCAGATCGACGACCTCTGCGTCGTAACCTTGTTTTGCAAGGTTTTCAGCGGCTTGAATACAAGTTCTCGTGGTGGTGCCAATTCCTATTAATGTAATGTCATTTCCTGTTTTAACAATGCGAGATTTTCCAATCGGCAATTCGTAAGCATCTTCTGGGACGTGTTGATTAAAATTAACACCCATTAACCTGGTACTTTGAAAAACCACCACAGGATCGTCATCTTTCATCGAAGCAATTTGCAAGCCTTTAGCAGAATAGGGGTCTGATGGCACAACGCATTTAAGACCAGGGAAATGTGCAAAAATTGAGTACAATGTTTCCGAGTGTTGAGCAGCATTTCCTCCAGAGGCAGCAGTTTGCGCTTGTATGGTTATAGGCAATTTGACTTTACCGCCGAACATGTAGTGCATTTTGGCCATATTATTAAATATTTGATCACCACACACACCGATAAATCCAACAAACATCATGTCAACTAAAGGTCGTAAACCGGCGGCAGCGGCACCGACGCCTGCTCCCACAAAGCCGGTCTCAGATATAGGTGTATCGAGAACTCTAGAAGTGCCGAATTCCTGAATCAACCCCTTTGTCATTGCGAATGTGCCACCAAAATGGTCAATAAAGCCCTCTTCTGCTTTGCCAGCAGCACCAGCAACATCAATTCCCATGACGATTGTGGAATCATCTTCTCTCATGCGTGAGCGGATACCCTCATTAATAGCTTGGACAAATGTTAACGGACGATGTTCTTTATTCAATGTTTGATTATTACTCCAATATCGACAGAGCTGACTGTGCGATTTTTTCCGGTGAGGGAATATATTCTGCTTCTAGTACCGGACTATACGGAACAGAAGCATGAGGAGCACATAAGCGAATTGGAGGTGAGTCTAAAAAGTCAAAAGCCTGTTCAGCTATCAGTGCCGATAATTCAGAAGCCATAGAGCACATAGGATAATCCTCATCCACTATAACAACGTTTCGAGTTTTTTTAACTGAACTGAGAATAGCATCCTCATCTAAAGGCGATAGCGACAAAAGATCAATAACTTCAGCTGAAAATCCTTTTTGCTCCAATATTTCAGCAGCCTTTAAGCATTGTAAGGTCGTGTAACTGATACCAATCAATGTTACATCATTTCCTTCGCGTGGGCGGTCAGCTTTACCGATAGGAAATTCGTAGCTATCTTCAGGAACGTGTATGCCTCCACCTGCCCCGCCCATTAATAACTTATTATTAAATACAATCACCGGGTCATTATCTCTGATTGCAGCTGCATGGAGTCCTTTCGCATTATAAGGATTTGAAGGGGCAACACATTTAAGACCAGGGAAATGAACAAAAATTGAGTACAAAGTTTCTGAATGTTGCGCAGCTGACCCTACTCCTGCTCCAGTGGATGTAATTACTGTCAAAGGCAAGTTAACTTTTCCTCCGAACATATAGTGCATTTTTGACATATTGTTGAAAATTTGATCACCACATACTCCTACAAACCCAACGAACATCAAATCAGCAATAGGCCTAAGACCAGTCGCTGCCGCACCGACAGCTGCGCCCATGAATCCATTTTCTGAAATGGGTGTGTCTCTTACGCGATCCGGTCCGAATTTTCCAATTAATCCACCAGTGAGTTTAAAAACACCCCCCCATGCGTCCTCAAATTCATCCCTACCTGCTCCACCAGCAATATCTTCGCCCATAAGGATAACTGAAGGGTCCCTTTCAAATTCCTGGTGAAATGCTTCATTAACTGCCTGTGCGTATGTAAGTGCCCTTACTTGTGTGCTTACCATGTTTTATTCTCCAATGTATTAATGAATTACGGATATTTTATATAAACGTCACTTAACAACTCTGATGGATCTGGATAAGCACTGTCTATCGCAAATTGAGTAGCTTTCTCAACACGTGCTTTTGCATCATCGTCTATCGCTTTAAGCTGTTCTTGTGTAGCAGTCCCATTTTCTATGAGGAACTTTTCCATTGCTATTATGCAGTCTTTATCCTCATAATATTTCTGCTCTTCTGGAGTTCTGTATCCCATTGGGTTATCTGCACCGAAATGTCCGTGGTATCGGTAAGTCATCGCCTCTATCAGAGTGGGCCCATCACCCTTTCTGGCCCTTTCAACCGCTTCACCCGCTACCTCGTACACTTCGATTACATTTTGACCATCAACCGTTACCCCGGGCATCCCATAACCTGCCGCACGGTTTGCAACCGACTGGCCTGCAACAGCGTATTCAAAGGGCGTCGATTCTGCGTAACGATTATTTTCACATACAAACAGAACAGGTAAGTCCCATATAGCAGCTAAGTTCATCGATTCATGTAATGATCCTTGGCTAGATGCCCCATCACCAAAGAACACGACGCTAACGTTATCTTTATTTTGTACTTTTGCTGACAGAGCACAACCGGTCGCTACTGGTATATTTGATCCAACCACGCCATTTGCACCAAGCATACCCTTAGTCGCGTCTGCAATATGCATAGTGCCGCCCTTTCCTTTATTGGTTCCGGTTGCTTTCCCCAGTAACTCTGCCATCATCTCATTAATATCAACGCCTTTTGCAATGCAGTGGTGATGAGACCGATGGTTTCCTAATACGTAATCATCATCTCTTAGATGAGCACAGATACCAGTAGGTGTAGCCTCCTCACCTATTGCCGAATGTGTGCCCAGTATCCGCCCTTGGTCGGCCTCTCTTTTAGCCTGTTCTTCGAATCGACGTATCAAAACCAGAGTTTCGAACATCCACATTAGTTTTTCTTTTGGTATTGATGATTGAGATTTAGCCACAACGGTACCTCCTGTAATATTAAGGAACTACTTTTAAATGAGTAGATTAAAAGTTTCCTTGCCTCGTAAAATTAATCGTGGCAGGATTATAGCAGAGTGCTTGGTCAACTTTACAGATTCAAGCTATAATCCCAACGATATTCCAATCAAAATAAGGAGCAATCAATGCGACGCTTTTTACTTGCAGATCAATTAATTGATGGATTCAATGATAAACCTATAAAAAATGGCGTGTTAATACTTCAAGATAAAAAAATAGAAGCAGTAACTACCCAGGACCAGATAGGTAAAGATCCGGATGGTGAAATAATTAATGTTGCTGGCGGAACGATCATGCCTGGATTCATTGAAATGCATGCTCATATGCATTGCTCAGCTGAACCAGAAGCTTTTGATCAAGTTATATCTGAGTCTCATGAGGAACTTTTGATGCGATCGGTGGAAGCTATGAGGAAAACCCTTATTTCGGGGGTTACCACTGTCAGAGATCTTGGTAGCAAGAATGAAATAGCGTTTGCTGTAAAAAAAGCAGTTGAAGATCGTAAGATTAATGGCCCTCGATTATTGGTTACTGGCACACTAATTACTACAACTGCAGGCCACTGCAATTTTTTTGGTACTGAAGCAGACACTGCAGAAAATGTGATTTCGGCACTTAGGCATCAAGTAAAGCTAGGGGCCGATTATATAAAAATTATGTCTACTGGCGGAGTGTTTACGCCACGCAGTAATGTTCGGGCTGCCCAATACGCGACAGATGTTCTTAGATTAGCTGTAGAGGATGCTGAAAGACTGGGAGTAAGAGTTGCTGCTCACTGTCATGCCACAGAAGGTGTAGTAAATTGTGCGGAGGCGGGAATACACAACCTAATCCACGCCACATGGCTTTCCGCTGACCCAAAAGAGAATTGGGATTACAGGCCAGAAATAGCAGACAAAATTGCTGAAAAGGAACTTTGGGTAGATCCTACAATAGCTATAGCGACTATACGAACTGAGAAAGGGATACCTTTTACAGATGAGGAATTACTTGCATCTGCTGTATTGAGTGATATGGAAGGCAGGTTTGCGATACTTAAAGATATGTGGGATCGGGGAGTAAAGTTTGTAGCAGGACTCGATACAGGTATGTCGTACGTTGAGTTTGGTGATTTTGCATACACACCACAGTCAATGGTTGAAGGTATGGGAATATCTGAAATGGAAGCAATAATTTGTTCAACCCTTTCTTCAGCCCAATGCCTTGGCATTGATGAGATCACTGGTACACTTGAACCAAATAAATCTGCAGACGTAATTATTGTTGCCGGGAATCCATTAAAAGATATCAGAAAATTACACGACATTGACACTATTATTAGTGAAGGTCGTTTGATTAAGCGAGCGAATAAAGTATTAATTTAAGTCAGCAAAACCCGAATTATTTATTTAAGCTTTTTTAACACCTAGTTCTTTTAGTATTTTTGCCAAAGACTCTCGCTCTTTGGCATTTAGGTCCCTAAATGGCGGCCTAACACTACCTGCATTAATTCCCACATATTCAGCAGCAGCCTTGAGAACATTAGTTGCATAGCCCTCAAACCCTTCATCAACTAATCTCCAAAAAGCAGCTTGCTTAGAGTGGAATCTATCGGCTTCAGCATACTTACCATCCTGTAATAGCTGCCAAAACTTTGCTTCACCTTCTGGCCAGAAAGCTGCTACTCCAGTGATATATGATTTCGCACCATGTTGGTGTGCAAGACCAGCGGTATGTCCGTAAGAATTATCAACAATTGCCAGCTTGTCTGAGAATCGATCTAGTGTATCTACATAATCTTGAAAAGACGGCAGGAAACCTCTTTTTATTGATACCACGCTCTCAACATTATCGATCAATTTTTCTGTAGTATGGCCATCTACGGTTCCACCTTGGTTTCTCCAAGATTGGTCATAAATCATTAGTCCTATTTCGGTATGTTTAGCTATTTCAGAGTACCAGTGTATAACGCCTTCTTGATCCATGCCATGGTAGTAGTACGGAGGTGGCACCATAGCCGTCTTAACCCCTTGGTCAAGCGCCGCATTACAACGCTCGATTATTTCGAAGTGTGAGCTTGAAGCAACGCCAGCTATAATTTCTATATCGCCGTTTGCTGCTTCTTGTGCAGCTGAGACTACATCCAGATGCTCCTGTCGCGAAAGGGTATTATATTCTCCTGTACCTGCTGGGCAAATAATGAAGCCTTTTCCTCGAGAGATGCCACCATTTAGTATATGCTGTACGTTCTTTTTTAAAGCATCTGTATTTAATTGATAATCTGAGTCAAATGGAGTCATTATAAGTACTGCTGGTCCGATTATTTCCGATTTAATTTCTGAATAATTCAATTTCACACCTCTAATAATTTATTCACCGCTAAAATTATCACACATTCAAAGTTAAAAAAAAGCGATTGTACGATTTGAATAATCGTTAACTATTTTCACTACATAATCTAGGTAAGTTTATTGGCTGAACCCATGGACAGACATGTAATTGTTCTGACAATCCCGTCAATCACATGTATTTGAGAAGTGACCAAGTCACCAACTGTTGTTAAATCAGCTGCGTTTATTACCGCAATAATGTCATAAGGCCCTGTGACCGCATCCACCCTTACAACGCTATTAATTTCTCTTAATTGGTCAGATACAGATTTACTTGTACCCACAGCAGTTTCTATTAAAATATATGCTTTCGTTGACATGGCGATACCTGACTTAACTTACGCTGATTCTAGGGTTGAATAATAAGACATGTCAAACTTATGCGCTATAATCCAATTGATATTTAAGAAGTGTAGGTGAAATAAATTGGCCGATATCGATCAATACAGGAAAGCCTGGTCTAAATTTGCCACAGGTGTATCTGTGATACTCTCAAGGGATCCAGAAGGTGTGGTTCATGGCATGGCTGCTAATGGAATCACTTCTGTGTCCCTTGACCCAATGCTTGTCTTGGTATGTGTTGACCATAGCAGAAATGCATATAAAAGAATTAAGGAAACAGGAAGATTTTCTATAAATATATTAAATAACAGTCAAGCTGGCGTCGCGGAATATTACGCACGTAGACCGGAAAAACGCATCGGTAGCCCTCCCTGCGATCTTGTTTTTGGTGAAAACGGGTCGGCTAAAATATCAGATTGTCTCGCGTTTATTGATTGTAACGTCAATGAAGAAATTATCCAGGGCGATCACACCATATACATTGGTAAAGTCGTTGATATAACAATTGCAGATGGTAAGCCTTTGCTGTTTTATGAGTCAATGTTTAATGAATTGGCACATGAGGGTAAATTGCCAAATTGGAGTTAACCCTTAACGCGATATATAGTGACGTTAGGACCAAAGTAAATTGGTTGGAGTAAACCATCTAAGTTAGACTGAAATTTTGATAACCCTTTTTCTGGGTAATAAGAATTTTCTAACTGACCTACATATACATAATTAACTTGATACTTTTGAAGTATGCTTATTGCCGTGTGTATTTCGGTAGTTGAATAGAATGCATTTACATCACGAATGCGTTCACTCACTTCTTCTCGATACCCCCAACGTTGTTGCTCTTGATGCCATTTCCAGCCTATAACCGTTGGTAAGCCGGTATATATGGATATTCGATTGCCCCAACGGTATGTCGGGGTGTGGCCCTCCATTATTATTGGCGATCCGGTAATATTTTTATTAAGCCACATAATTGCTTCATAATCATGGTTTAAACTGAACGAGCCTATTTCGTCCGTAAACTCTGCATACTGCATGTATGCCATTCCATCTAAACTTAAAGTTTTGTTGGATGAATCGAACCGATCACTTATCCTGTCTTTTGTACCCAGTATTGGATATATAAATGAAGATGCAAATAGTGAAGTTAATATTAAAAACCAGACAATCAACAAAGGATTAAATCTAAGTTTTGAGGTAAAAGAATATGATGGAAATATATCTTTACAATTATTCAATAAATGCCATAATCCGTAAGAAGATGCGAGTGCAAAAAGAACCCATATTTGGAGGTACATTTTAAAAACGGAATTCATCCTATCAATATCGCCCGCTACTCTATAAAAATCTAACCCGATTGCGATTAGTAAGGCAACAATCACAATTATGGATACGAATAGGTGCACGCGATTCGCATTCTCAAATTTTATGATTTTATTTATTCCTACGATAAAGACGATTAATGTCATACCAATTAAAAATGGAACTGTACTTCCGACCTTAGCTACTAACCCATAGCATACTGAGCCAATAAGCAATAATAATAATGCTACCCAAATATATTTCATCAATCTCCAATTTATTTTCGAATTTGAAAAGTAACTGAGGTAGCTTTGGTAATGCCATATGCCCTTTTTGTTGAAGGCAAGAATATTGCGAAGCTCAGTCAAATAAAATGAACTCACTATAAATATAAAAAGACCATTAATAGCTAAGAATTGCCACAAAACTGTAGTATTGGTTGTTGTCTCGACAGATGAGAAGAATGTTTGAAAATTAGAATGGAAAGGAATGAATACTATATATCCAATTAAAAATAATGCTATGCAATGAACTATTGACCTTAAAGCCATTGAAGCACTGAATGCTGAATATCTAAAATAATTTGCAGTAAATACTGCGGCAGATCCAATTATCATATATGTTGGATAATCCCAGGTATTAATCGCTCGTAGAGCGCCTATTGTTACGCCCAAGGCACACAGAATGGCTAAATTGGGTATGGATTCGCCATTGAGAACATTAATTTTAAATTGGCCAGATTGATGTTTGTTTAGTAATAGCGCTAGTGATAAACCTAAAATTAAGAGCGTGAACGGTAAAGCAATAAGATGTGCGTGAAGATCTGCAAAAAGAAATGTAAAAAATGGAAATTCCGTTATTTCGAATCCTGGCGGATCCGGTGGCATCATACGACTTGATTGCCAGAAATCAAAGGTTTTATATGGTAGTCCTTTGATAGCATTAAAAAGGGAAGAGATTAATTGTATTATGCCATCCATATTTCCAATAACAGCAACTGAAACAGCGGCTATAAAGCCGCAGAAATATGAGTTAAAGAAATTTGACTGGCTTGAAATGCCTACTTTAAATTTATTTCGGCTTGAGATTGTATATTCCGCCAGGTTGTAACCAATACTGAAAGCGCCAGTAAAAGTTAAAGCAAAAAATAATGGAATTGCTAAATTGTAGGCAGTTCTGACTTCAATAGCCGTTGCCTTAATTAACATAGCCACTATGAATTGCCCAAAGTAATAATAGTTCAAAAACCCGCCTGCAAACCACGGGTCGTATGGGGGCATAACAGTTGATTTAACCATGGCATTTAAGTAGGCTAAATCCATAGGTTTTTCTCCACCTCTAAATGGGTGCCATAAGTCTGGATTTGCCATTCTTATCGATAGAAAGACGAAAAATGCCAAGAGAAACAGACATTCTGCTAGTAACAAAAATCTCCACTTGGTTTTTATAAAATGACATATCTCATCTTTGTTCTGGATAAAAACAAGTAGAGAGCTTAATCCAAGAATAATGAATCCTAGCGAGATAGTAAGGTGATTGAAATGCAATACTTTACTGCTTGCAATCAGCCAAACAAATATTGAAACTACCAAAACGCCGATCACCTTAGAAAACATGAAACCTTTGTCTGGCAGTGATCTCATTACAAAAAAAGTTAATGGGAAAGCCAGTAACATTAGACCTTCAATGAGGATAATCCAGGTAATAACAGGATATTTACTAGTCCAAACATTGTTAGGGAATATTTCCGAATAAGATCCCCCCTCTAATTGTGTATTGAAATCATTATGGCTATATGAAGGGAAGGTCTGGTCTTCGTCACTTTTTTTAGATGAGTTAGCTTCAATCAGTTGCCGGATAGTATTAGAGTCATATCGTTTAGAATTAATGAATATCAATATCGTAGGGTGATCATATACTGAAAAACTCTCATCGGAGTGACCTAAGTTCACTGAGACACCTTGATTATTAAATCCAGTAAAACTTTGTGGGTTAGGAAGCCCCGGCCTAGAAAAGCTGTCGTGAATCAGGGTGATTCCTAGTAAATTTGGGTATGCAGTTTCGTCTTTCGCCAGCTGATAGCCTAATTGGCCTGAAAATAAAAGTTGGTAATAGCTTGAGCTTTTTGGATACCTGTCCGGCATTCTTGGTATGGTTCCATATAATCGATCAGAATATAAAATCAGCGCATCTGCTTTAGCCAAGTTGTTTGAAATATTATTTATTTTTGAATTGACATCCGGGTCGTACATGGGTAGTTCTTCAATTTGATACCCATATAAATTGGGCAGCCCTTCTTCCCAATGTTCTTTAAGTATCAAACTGCCTTTTGGTAGATTTTCATTAATCCAATCAGAAGCCCTAACAGCTGGGTGTGGGTTTGAGTAGATTGCAAGATATGAGATTGAATAAAAGACACTGAATAAAGTTAAGATGACTCCAGACAAAATTAAAAAGACTTTTAAGTATCGATAGATATCGATCTCAGATTTAATTGTCCTAAAATAACTTAAAGCTTTGTGCCATAAACTCGATAACAATTGTGTTCCAAATAAAATTAAAAATGGAGTCACGGGGATCATATAACGCATAAATTTCACTTCTAGCGATCCAGTAATAATTAAATAAGGCAAGACCCAAGATAATAAGACTACGTCTAATCTATTTTTGACAGGACGGAACGGTAGACTTATTAACAAAGATAAGGTTACGAGTCCTGAAGAGGTTATAACTGATTTAATATCGTTGGACCAGATTAAAATTACAGCTGGCAGTACAATACCCATTAAGACATACAAAATAGCCCTGCGAATCTCTAATCCTCGAACTGCGACAAATAATAGCCCCGACCAGGATATTATTCCTAATGGGATACCAAGTCCCCATAAGATATTTTGTTGAATAAAATAAAAGTAGGGCTGGGTATTAATATACTGTCTGGTGTACGGGTAATCTCGAATTCTTCTTACCATTTCCGATTGCTCTGTAAAATCTGAATAATATTGTTTCCAATCTAAAAATGCATACGGTTGAGTTAAAAAGAACGCTACGACCGCAGTAAACAGTCCCGCGAATATATTTATAAAAAAGTCTTTCATTCTGTCTTGGAAAATATAGGGCTGTGATTCATTTTCGCCATTTAAATTCAATAACCACATCAAATGAGCTACTCCAAAAGACAGTACAATCGGCAGCTGGCTGGCCTTTGTGGCTAAACCTAATCCCATAAACAACCCAGCGAGAATTGAGTTCGCTGTCCCGCCATATCTAGCCACTCTATATAAAAAGAATATAGTTATTACAGCAAACATAGCCTGTAATGTGTCTACAGCAAAAAAATGACTTAATTGAATATGTAAAACGGCTAGTGCGATAAATCCACAGGCAACAAGAGCGATCTTTTGGTTATATAATCGAGCGCCAAGAATATAGATGGTAAATAAGGTGATTATGTCAGCGATTGTGGAGATTAACCGACCGGTTATTCTTAAATCCTGTATTCCAGGATCTGATATTACCCCTGATATTGATTGGATTGCTTTTATTAAATATATTGGTAAAGATCCATAAGCAAACCAACGTGGATTCCATGAGCTTTCATCTGCGTTGAATAAAGAGGAAAATTCACTGGCTGTGACGGGAGATATTTCGGCAACCTTAAATAGTATTGCGCGTTCATCGGGATGAGGCGTAAATGCAATCCCATCGTCCCAAGTAATTCCATACACCCTGACACACAAAGCTAAAGCTACTATTGCTACAAGTGCGATAGCATAAAAGTACTTGCGTAATAACCTTAATATGTAGTCTTGGTTTTCCGATAATTTTGGCATTTGTTTATTTCATTCGAATCATTTGTTGTTTTTTAATATTAAATCCAAAATTAAATACTTCAGATAGAACGACTTAAGATTATTATATGTATACACTTTGATACAGTAAGTTTTATTAATTAGTAATAGAGGATTTACATGCTAACATTTGTACCTCAAGAGATTGAGGATTATTCAATACAACATACATCGAAGTTACCAGGTTATTTGACTGATTTAATGGAATTAACCAAAACTACACGTGATGACTCCATGATGTTGTCTGGGCCAATTGAAGGCACTTTTCTTCAATTATTAGTGATATGCACAAGGGCAAAAAGAATTTTAGAAATCGGAACATTCACCGGGTTTTCTGCACAAATGATGGCCGCAGCATTGCCTAAAGACGGTCAAATAATTACTTGTGATATTGATTCCGAAACCGCAGAAATCGCAAATGAGTATTTCTTGAAATCTGAGCATGGGTTCAAAATAGATCAAAAATTAGGCCCTGCTTTGGAAACCATGGCGTCACTGGAAAGTGGATTCGATATTATTTTTATAGACGCTGATAAAGAGAATTATAGTTCTTATTACGAAAGATCACTGGAGCTGTTATCTGATCGAGGGATGATTGTTATAGATAATGTATTGTGGGGTGGGCGGGTTTTAAATCCACAAGATGACACTGATAAAGCAATAGCGTCACTTAATGAACGCATTAAAAACGATTCTCGAATAAAGCATGTTATGCTTCCAATTAGAGATGGAGTAATGCTAGTAACTCATGACGTTAACTAAATTATGTTAAATGCTGCAATTATCAAAAAATTATATTTAGCCATATTTTTAAGTCTTCTCGCGATTACTCTAAATGGATGCTCTGGAGCCAACTCGACGGTAGAAGAAGTCGGAAAATGGGAAATTATAGATGCGGGGCTACCAGCAGCATTAATCTCAATTTGGGGCTCTAGTAATGATGATATATGGGTAGTAGGCGCTGATAGCGGCGATGGAATTGGCCCTATGGTTTTACATCGTGAAAAAGGTAGATGGTCAAGAATAAATACAGGAAGAACCGGTGATCTTTGGTGGGTTTTCGGGTTTGATGATGGCCCTGTATTTATGGGCGGGGAAAATGGCATGATTTTGCGTCAGGAAGGTGATGTAATGAAGCTTATGGAAACCCCTGGACGAGCCACTGTTTATGGAATTTGGGGTACAAGTCCTACTGATTTGTGGGCTGTTGGAGGTAATGTGATTGACGGAGGATTTGTATGGAGATACAAAGGGGATAAATGGGTTGAATTATCTCAATTACCTGAAAATATCAAGACTAACCATTCAATGTTTAAAGTTTGGGGTAAGGATAATAATGATGTATGGATTATCGGTACTGGTGGAGTAATACTCAACTATAAAAATGGCTCTTTATCTGATGAATCTGGCATTACAAACCGAACGTTGTTTACAGTACATGGAAATAATGATGTTGCCATCACAGTTGGTGGTTCGGGAGAAGAAGGGAAAATATTGGAATATCATGAAAGCGCATGGAAAGAAATTGCACTTAAAGAGACACCCCATATCATCGGAATTCGTGTAAAAGGTGAAATTAGTTATGCCGTCGGAATTCGTGGAACTGTCCTTGAGCGTAATAATAATAAATGGCGTAAAGTAAATACAGGAATCAATTTATCTGAAGCGTTTCATTCGGTATGGATCGATTCTGAAGGTGGCGTGTGGGCAGTGGGAGGCAAAGTGTTAGCCCCCCCTTTGGTTGATGGTGTGATGATATATCGTGCACCATAGTTAGACATGATCTCCAGTAAAGCGGAGCTGGAATTAATCTTATATATTTATAAATTGTTACGAATTCACGTTTACTGTACGGCTAAAATGCTCAATAATGTTCATCAAATTATCGGACACTTATTAATTAATAGATCAAAATAAGTTGAGGTTTATAAATGAATTCTAGGCTTTTACCAAGTGCTCTTATGTCGGCAGGCGTAATACTTATGGTTATTATGTGGTGGTTTGTGTTTCCATCTGCTGGAAGCGATGCCACTTTAAGTGAAGATTTAGCAGAGATATTAGATAACACCGGACGGGCAGCCACAGCGGGCGTCATCGGCACGCTAGGATTTGTCTCTCTACTAATCGGCTGGAGTTTTCTGGCCAGATTTATGGCTGATGCAACAGAGGGAATATTATCTCAAGTAGCAGAACTTGGACGAATCCTGTTTCTTTTGTGTGCCGCTGTATTAGTAGTTAGTAGTGGATTGTTTACAGTAGTAATGGATTCAAGTACGGAATTAGCCCGTGCCGAGGCGATTTTTAGTGTTGCTGATGCTATGGGCAAAGCCACTTCGATGTTCTGGGGCCTAGCTCTATTTTTTGTTGGCTCGGTAGCGCTGTATGCAGAAATTAATGGAGAAAAGGACAAAATAGCTACTGTGGTTAGAGCTGGCGTTGCAGTTGGAGGAGTACTAATGTTTCTTGAGTACTTCCTACCAGGTAGTGGCGGTAGTAACGTTTTTAGTGGTATTGCTTGGATGTGGGTCGCTATTGTTACTCTATTGACTGGAATAGGTTTTTATATTAGAGGAAGAGAGCAATCCAAGTCTTAATCAAATTATTAAATTAATCATTTTTTAAAAGAGGCTATGTCACAAATAACATGGCCTCTTTTAATTATTTTAAAAATATTTATTAATCCACACTCTCTTCAATAGCATCCCAAAGGGGTCCATATGTGCGTTCAGCGGCGCGATATTCAGCTGCAGTAGTAGTTGGACGGAACCCCCAATCCAATGAAGGTACATTTACCGCTATAAGTAATACGATTAACCCTCCAATAAATCCAAAAATCCAAGTAATAGAGACAAAACTGGCTAGAGCCCGTCGGCCGAGAATGCGTGAAAGTCCCCAGAAAGTAACAGGACCTCCGGCAGCAGCCGTGAAAAGCAATGCGGCAGCTGGAGCCACCTCCATTCCTAACAATAATAATAAAGCGACAAGGGGTATTTCAAACATCAATGGAACATTAATTAGAATGCCTAGGGTTGAAGCTATGGCAATACCTGCCACATGGTTTCCAAAGTATGTGTCTATAACTTCTGGACTTATCCACTGAATCACAAGCCCGCTACCGAATCCAGCAATAGCCATTATTGGCCCTAATTTAATTAAATAAACGCAACTCGCCTTGGCCCAATCTCTAAAAGCCTCTGTTAATGCATCTTTCCATGACTGTGAATCAGTAATAGTTATAAAATTTGTTTCTGGTTCTTTATCAACTCTATTCGTACTTGATCTACCTATACGGTCTATTAAAAAAACGGTAGGTCCTATTAAAAGAGTGCTTAGAATACTAATAATTATTCTGCTAATACCAAGTAGTGGTGCAAAGACTAGAGATGCCATTAATAGAGCAGGAACACTCATAGTTGAAGATCCTTGCACTAAAGCTATTGTTCCTTCTATTCCAGCACCTCTCTCTTTAATAGAGGTCGACACAGGGACGATGCACGCGGAGCATAAGTTCATCACTGGTCCTAGTAACGCGCCCTTGATAGTTCTCCCTAATGGCCCTCCGCCTGACCAAGGCCTTGAGCCTGGTGGCAATAAAAATGATTGAACAAGGGATGCAACAAGAAATGCAAAAGTCATGCCAATAGTGACTAGCCTTAAATAGGTGACAGAAAAATCAACCCATCTAGACACAAAGGATGTATCTGGATCTGATTCTATGCAAAAACCTTGAAAACATTCGATAATCGGCCCAGTTATCGATTCTAAATCACCCTCTACAATATCTAGTTTAGGAAATCTGTTAAAAACAAAAAATAGAGTCAAAATAATTACAAAAATCGCTATACCGACGACACGCTTCTTAGCGAGCCCCGAACTTAGGTCCAAGGACATGCCTGACTTAAGCTTTTCAGTAATTTGACTAGTCATTTTTGTTGCCTTTAAAGAACGTTCGTATTTTCGAACCTATATCCGACTCTTCTGGTCGAGATGGCAATACTACCCATATAATAAAAAGTACGCTAAATGTGATGCCGGGCAACATGGCTTCTAGCCACCATTCAGGCATTATGACCTCCTAACATATAAACTTACTCAATCAAAATAAAAAGAGTTAACTTGAATTACAAATAGTTTTTACGCTCAAAGACAGATTTATTTACCATTATGCAATACAATGCGTAACTAAATGCATTCTTAATTAAGATTGAATTATAAAGTATTCTAAATTGAAATATAGCCTTATATATCCAAACAAAAAAGGGTTCTGTGATCCTGACATAGCATCCAAATTAGCGATTAAGGCTGAGGAAGCTGGGTTTTCCACGTTTCTGATATGGGATCATTACGGCATGCCAGACGGTCCTGATACGGTAGATGCATGGTGCATGCTTTCTTATGTTGCGGCGAGGACATCAAAGATTCAAATTGGTACTTGTGTTACACCAATACCATTTCGGCCACCTGCACAATTAGCTAAAATTGTTTCAACAGTTGATATTTTGTCTAAAGGAAGGACAATTCTAGGAGTAGGAGCAGGATGGCACCAACCTGAATTTGACGCCTATTCATCTTGGGATCCTACATCTGTAAGAGTCGACAAGACCATTGAGGGCATCGAATTAATTGATAAATTGTGGACTGATAAAAAGGTTGAACATAGAGGTAAATATTTTGTATCTAAACAAGCCGAATTGGAGCCGAAACCGGTTACTCAGCCACGTCCGCCAATGTGGTTTGGTGTTAAAGGTCCGAGAATGCTCGAGTTGGCGGCACAATATGGAGCTGCTTGGATACCAACTATGATTACCCCAGCAGAATATAAACAAGGAATGATTAGATTATCTGAATTAAGGCAAGAAATGGGTAAATCCTCCGTCATTCATGGTGCTATACAAATTTACGAACCGCCAAAATCAACAGATGAAGCGCTGAGGGATATAAACTCATATGCTGAAGCAGGATGCCAGGAATATGGGATTGTTTGGTCTTATCCTGAATCAGAAGGCGTTAAACGGGTTGAATGGATAGCAAACGATATAATGCCTGCATTTTAGAAATTAAGGTACATTTAATACAAAGCATATGATTGATCAGGCAAAAAGAGTACAAGGCAAAGTTGCATTAATCAGCGGTGCAGCCCAGGGTGTTTCTGGGAAAGTCATGGGTTTTGGAGGTGCGTCAGCTCGTCTATTAGCTGATCATGGAGCTAGTGTGATGTTGGGTGATATCGATGTTGATAATGGGAAGAAAACGGCTTCTGAAATACGCGAAAAGGGCGGAAAGGCTGAGTTTATAAAACTCGATGTCACTTTGGAAAATGATTGGATAAAAGCAGTAAATAAAACTATCGATAATTTTGGCAGATTAGACGTATTGGTCAACAGTGCAGGCACAACTGCTCCTGGATCTGTAGACGGCACAACTGTTGAAATGTGGAATTCTCAGATGGATATGCATGCTAAAGGTTGTATGCTTGGTATAAAACATGTTGTTCCACAAATGAGAAAAAATAAATCAGGATCCATAATCAATATGTCTTCAACTGACGGGATAGTCGGTGGGGGATTTTCAGCTTCCTATGCTGCAGCTAAGGGAGCGAATCGGTTATTAACAAAAACAGCAGCCCTGCAATATGGACCTGAAGGAATAAGGGTCAATTCCCTGCATCCGGGAGAGCTGGATACACCCCTTGCTAGGTCAGCAATGGAGGATATAGTAGGCAATGATCCTGACTTTGTAGACCCTAGGTTAAATTGGATCCCTCTCGGCCGCCTTGGTACTGCTATCGATGTTGCGAATTTGGTGCTTTATCTTGCTTCAGATGAATCAACTTATGTCACAGGATCAGAATTTGTAATTGATGGTGGGATGCTTGCTAAAGGTTTACCAGGTTAATTTAACTCCCCTGCAGTAATACCACCCTTTTTCTTTAAGATAGCAATTATTTTATTTAAAGTATCTGACAATTCTTTATTATTCCGGTTGGATAGTTCACTCAAAACGGCTGAATCAAGTGGAGTAAATTGATTTGCATCTACCAGATTAATGTCAGCTCCAGAATCAATAAGCAGGACGACCATGTCCGTGATACCAAAAAATGCTGCCCAATGCAGAGGCCCAGCCTTATCCTTGTTCTTGGCCTTAATATCTATATCGGCACCAGCTTTAAGGAGCATCTTTGTAATGGCCTTGTTATTTTTCAGTACTGCTAGATGTAACGCACCTGCTCCAGCACCAGGATATAGTTCAGGAATGAACTGATCGTCTATATTTGTTCCAGCGTCTATATGGGCTTGGACTTGCTGAATATTTTCCTTATCAATTGCCGTTAAAAGGTCCATTAATATTTTGACTGACCTTGATTCAGAATTTGATTCAGAGCAACTAATCGAAGTAAAAATAGTCATTAAAAGCACAATAGATAAACAAATTGTTCTAAGCACGATTTTAACTCAAGTACTTTTTTGGCATTTCTGCGCCAACGGTATATTCAAGGCTGCCCATTCGTACCATTTGATATACGTTAATACGGAAATCTGGGTTAACACACGTATGAATGTAAGCTTCTTCGGGTGTAAATTTATAATCCTCTACAAGCCAATCCATCAAATCATCTACTGCTTCATGGATCGCGGTTTCTAAAGGACGATATGAAAAAACTGAAATTATCGAATCAGGTTTTTCCAGGCGCACAAATGGAATGCTTTTATTTTTTATGACTTTAGCGCTGGCTATAACAGTGGCTGCAGTTTCATCAGCAGCTCCATAGTATTCAGTATCGCCTTGTGATCCATGTACGTCACCTATAAATAATAACCCTCCGGTGTGATATATGTTTAGATATACCTTTGTGCCCTCCTTAACGTCTCTGATATCAAGGTTGCCTCCAAATGGACCCTGTCCTGTTGCGGTCGACTCAACTTCTCTATCGGGAGCGACCGCTATAGTGCCAATCATAGGTGACAAATCCCAAGTATGTTTATCATTTAAAACTCCTTTACCGTCTCTTGTGGTTCCCGATGGTCCGGGCAGGTGTTTAATAATATGGATTTGACCTTTACTCAGATCCTTCCACTTTATTGAATCACCTAAAGGCCCTATATCATGAGCGAACATAGTCCATCCGTAGTCGATAGGCTCAATGGACTCGATTGTAATTTCTAGTAAATCACCTTTTTCCGCACCTTCGACAAAAACAGGGCCAGCAACAGGATTCCCTTTTGGCGGATCCGATTGCCAATTTTCTGAGGATCTTATTTTTACATAATCGTCAGAAGAGGTTACTAATCCAGATCCGGCATCCCAGGTTTCCAGTTGAAATGATTCACCCTGTTGTACTGATATAAGCGGTTTTTTAAGAGAGCTTAATTCATAAGTTAAGCTCTTATCTCTGGTAATACGTTTCATTTAGATATTTCTCCTGAGCATGCATCTAAATCATTTTTTTATATTGCTTTTCAGCCTGTCCTACAATGTCAACTCCAACTCTTTCTGACCAAGCCGACATAAGTTGCTTGAAAACAGGGCCAGGTTTTCCGTTTCCAATTTCTCTTTTATCAAAACTTGTTACCGGAAGCATGCAGTAAGGAGTCGACGAGAAAAATGCTTCATCCGCTGTATATAAATCGTAAGGTTGTAAATCCTCTTCTATTACTTGCATTCCTAATTGTTCTGCTAATTCCAAAACATAACCCCTGGACACTCCTTGAAGAATTGAAGTGTCATTAGGTGTCTTTATAACACCATTGGCAACTGTAAATAAGTTGTAACCAACCCCCTCAGTTAAATTACCTGACCCATCAGTTAGCACAGGCCAGCCATGGTCTTCAATATCGCCAGCTTCCATTTCAGCTAGGTTGAAATTAAGTCTGCTGTGATGTTTAATTTTTGGGTCAACTGTTTGAGACGACATAGATCTAGTTTTAGTAATTACACCTTTGGCGCCATTTAAATCACTGCCAAACCAGTCCCAAGGTATGGGGGCGACATCAATAATTACCGTTGGGGTATTTGCTTCATACGCCCATCTGCCAGGACCCCGAGTAATTGCATGCCATATGTCAAAATCCCCATGATCTTCGAGAAGTCCCAAGTTTTTCTTTACAGCTTCTTCTGTAAGTTTTGTCATTTCTTCGATCGAAATACCGATATCTATTCTTACGTATTTCATAGATCTATAAAGTCTATCGATATGTCGATCCAACAGAAAACACGTTCCATTAAATGTTCTGGTGACGTCAAATACAGTATCTCCAACTCTGAACCCTCTGTCATCCACGTGAACGTTTAATTCGCTTCTTGGAACCCATTCACCGTTTAAATAAGCAATAAATTCACTCATGCTCCAACCTCCTAAGTGTAGGTTTCACGAATTATACTTCTAATAAGTGAAAATGTTTAACTTGTTGTCAAAGAATTACTTTGCAATCAATATTACTAATGAAATCCCTTAAATGTTTTTGAAATTGTTTTACTTGCCATTTACGTATTTCTGTAGATTGAATTTCCTTTTCTGATAATTTTGCTTCTCTGGCTATTCTTTCTAAACTGGCTGCTGGCCATACCAAACTTGGATCGATATTTAAATCTGCTCCTATACTTTTTCGCCACGATTTCAGAAGTTCTAGGCGTTTTTTTTCGATAGTTTTCATCGGAGGTATTCTCTTTTTGCGAGGCAAATGGAATGATGTTGACCTAGATCCTTTACGAATAGCATTTAACAACTCACCTTTTAAAGGTTGAAAAGCAAATGGACCTAATCCATCACAACTCAGAGGTAATAAACTATCTGCATTTGCCAGCTCAACTAAGGTGTGGTCGGTCAAAATCTTGTATAAGGGTTTGTCTCGAAGTACAGCATGTTTGATTCTTAACTTGGCAAGGCTTCTAAGAACAGGTAATTTTGAAGGATCTACCTTTCCACTGCCTTTGACTGGAAGAAAGTTATTTTCTGGGATATATGACCGAAATGTAGCATTAACCTGTCTGTGAAATTCTTCTAGAACCCATTGATATCGACCGATTTCCTGAAGTTGTTTTTTTAAAACTGCTCTTAAGTTTATTAGATGGGCTACATCATTTGCTGCGTATAGAAGTGATTCTTCAGTTAATGGTCGAGTAGTCCAGTCTGATCGCTGTAACTTTTTGCTTTTATTAATATTGACACCTAAAGTTTCTTCGATAACTGAAGCTAGGCCAGTCTTTTTTATTCCTAGAAATGAAGCCGCTATTGCCGGGTCAAACAAATTATTTATTTTTACACCCCATTCTCTTTTAAGGCATCGCACATCATAGCTTACTGAATGCATAACTTTTTCAATGTCATTATTTTCAATTAGTTGACATATTGGTGAAATATCTATTTTTGCGAGTGGGTCAATTATGTATAAATTGTTTTTGGTAGCCAGCTGGATTAGGCAGATCCTTTCTGGATACCTATGCCTTCCATTAGCCTCAAGGTCCAATGCAACTATCGATTCGTTAGATATTTGCCGAGTCATTAATTTCATTGATTGTTTATCGTTAACAAACATGAATTTAAGTCGAAGAGCACTAGGTGCATGCATTAATTTTGGTACTGCTTCAATAATTTGCCCCAGCCGGTTTTCATAGCTGCTTTTACTCGTTTTCGTCCTATAAATCGAAACCAATATTCGTTATGGTAAATATTGGATGCAATAAAAGCCAAAGGCGCCAAGAATGATCTCAAAAGAAAATTCTCTATTGGTTTTAATGGACCCCAATATATCAGTTTTTGCCCCTTACTTGCGAAAGTATTTTCATGTACTGAAAATTGCCAATTTTCGTTAGATATATTTTTACCAACTATATTAATATCTTTAATTCTGCCGACTCCTAGGCCAGCCTCATCTGCAAGCCGAATAAATTTCAAATTCATTGGATCTAATCCCATTAATTTTGCAGCTACTGCGTCAATTGCTACTTGATCAGCTGAAGCTATCAAAATATTTTTTTCGTGCCATCTCATTGCTCTTGGGCCTGGGCCATCCCCAGCAAATGTTCCATCCATTACAGCAAAAATACCAGGGTGTAATTCTTTTTGTATTCTTAATAAATCTACCAATGTTTCATGTATAACTGAGTGAGTCCAGTGGCGCTTACGGTGCAATAGGCCGCCGAAAGCGTTCTTCATTGCTCCAGTCATACTTGTGAATACATGCGTCTTTACAGTTGGAAGATGAATAATATTTTTTCCATTGAATGATGCGGGTATTTTTATGCCATCTGGATAAACTTTATCTAGAACTAACATGTTTTCTGAAGGTTTGTAATCGGACCATTGAGTTGGGGGCACGTCTAGGTAAACGGCTTGGAGATTATGCATATTTTCTACTATAGTGTGGCAATTGTTTAGAGCGCCTTCTACAGGGTCTACTACGACTGTACCGTTATGAGCTGGAATCAAGTTCTTATAGCCATCCTGCGATAACGTTTGGATCACTCCGTCCAATTGCCATGGTGTAGTAGAGCACGCCGGATAATAATGTTGCCAAGAAATATTTATTTTCAATAGAGTATCCAAGTTTTTGGGCAAATGCTGTTCATAATCAGCAAGCTTCATTACTTTCTGTATGTCTTGAATTATCGTTTCAGGGCTTGTATTTATTACGGCAACTTTTGGTGTTTTAGACATATTCTCATCAATTTTTCAGTTACACATAAACAGTTTTTTACAACTAAACATTTATGTTCGACTTTACTTAAACTTACGAAGTGCTGTTTGAAAATTAGGTCCGTGTAAAGAACTATTCTAAAAAGTCTCTCAGCTTTTTTGATCGGGTGGGATGGCGTAATTTACGTAAAGCCTTAGCTTCAATTTGTCTTATACGTTCTCGGGTTACACCAAAATCTCTACCCACCTCCTCTAATGTCCGGCTTCTGCCATCTTCCAGGCCAAATCGCAATTGCAATACTCGTGCCTCACGTTCACTGAGAGTGAACAAAACATCGTCTACTTGTTCCCGGAGTAATTGGTATGATGCCGCATCTGATGGGGCCAATGTGTTTCTATCCTCGATAAAATCCCCTAGATGACTATCTTCTTCCTCTCCAATAGGAGTTTCAAGGGATACAGGCTCTTGGGAGATTTTTAAAATCTCTCTCACTTTATCTGCAGCTACCTCCATACCTGATCCTATTTCTTCACTAGTTGGTTCTCTTCCATATTCTTGAACTAGCCGCCTACTAACTCTAAGAAGTTTGTTAATGGTTTCAACCATATGAACAGGTATTCGAATTGTTCTGGCTTGATCTGCTATAGCCCTTGTTATAGCTTGCCTTATCCACCATGTAGCATAAGTGGAAAATTTATAACCTTTTCTATAATCGAATTTCTCAACTGCTCTTATAAGGCCTATATTGCCTTCTTGGATGAGATCTAATAATGACATACCTCTTCCAATATATTTTTTTGCAACTGACACTACTAGCCTCAAGTTTGCTTCTGCTAAATGTCTTTGTGCCTCTACCCCTGAGTTATCAATACCCTCGAAATACTTTCGAAATACTAGTTCATATGACTCAAGATCTTTGGTCAATTTTGGGCTCTCGATTTGTTTTTTTACATCTTTTAAAGGCGCGTGTATGTCTATTAATTGCAAAACTTCCTTTGGCAGTAATCTACAATTAAGAGATAACAACAACACATCCTCTTTAGCTTCTAATGGTTCTTTATTTAAGATTTCACTCAAATAGTTGAGTAATTCGTCTGCAGTACCGCCATCGAGGGTATTCCTAATTTTTCCGCGAAAACGTAGTTCCCCTAAAGTTAAATCATCGTCTACATTCAAGAATTTACTTAGAGCTTTTATGGTGTTAGTCGACGAGCAAATATTATTTAATAGATGCAGCACAATTTGCCATGCCTGTGGAGGCCTGCCATCAGGGCTAGATAGTTGCTCGGTAAGTTGATCGATATAACTTGATGATTCCATTTTTCGCGCCAAGACCCGCTCATCATGTGCCTTTAGCAGGCTAACGCGACCAATTTCTCGCAGATACATGCGTACAGGGTCATCGATCATTTCCGCCGCTTCATAATTAGACCATTCCGCTTCTTTTAAAGCTACCTCCTCTGCTTTTTTATCCATTTTCTCTAACACAGCAGATTCATCCTCATCGTCCTGGGCCTCTTCACTGGAATCATCTTCTTCATCCTCAAATTCGTCGTCTGTGGCAGCTATATTGTTGATTGCTCGTTCTGGCAAATCCATAACATCTATGCCATCTCCATCTTCATCTTCCATGCGATTGAAATCACCAGGTCCAGTGGCTTTATCTACAAGGTCCTTTATTAGATTTGCGTCTTCGTCTTGTCCTATGTTTTCGTTTAGACGGTCTTGATCCATTATTGTAATTATCCTCGTTGAGAGTGAATTTCTTTGATTCGGTTGTTCATTTTAACTATTGCTTCTTCTAAGTCTTTTGATGATGCCAAAGAGGATTCAGTAGACAATAGCCCTTCTTGCAGCTTTCTTAGATGCCTCTCTTCTATTCTTGAAAAACACTGCTCCAAACTATTGAATGCCTGCCTTAAATCGATCGGCTTGAGTTTGATATCTAGTATTTGCTCAAGCCTAGGTTGCAGAGAATCATCTATAGTTGATTTTAACACGTCTAGTTTACCCGTCTCCAACCATTGGGTAAATATCTCTCTGTCCTCACTTCGAATAAAACATTCAGGAGAGAAATTATCTGGAATATCTTTTAATTCTGGAGAATTAAGCATAATGGCCAGTGTATATTCGTCTAATGAAACTTCAGAATTTGGTATGTTGGATACAGTTATAGGTTCATTCCTTATTGATTTTCTTGGAGAGGTGCTTTTTGACCGTTTTGATTTTCTGCCCAATTCACGCAATATGGGATCCAGCTTACTGGAAGCAATATCTAATTTAGCTGCGATCTTTTCTTTATAATTTTGTTGATCAAAAGGATTTGAAGCATAAATTAGCCCAGATATCCATTCCAGCGCAGCCGTTTTACCGGAACCAGAGCCTAGATCAAAACGAATTGGCAATGCATCAATCATAAACTCTTGAGCTTTCACTGATTCATCAATGAGTTTTTGCCATGCTGGCAGATCATTCCTTATTAGATCGTCTGGATCACTGCCTTCTGGTAATCGGCATATCTTAATTTCTATGGAATTCCTTTTGATGATCGGCCCAATACGGCGATTGAAACCCATCATATTTTGGCTAGCAGAATCTATTAAGATTTCTTCTAACTTTCTTAATGTTGCTTCCTGCCCTGCTGCGTCAGAGTCGAGCGCAAGAATAAGTGTGTCGCAGAGAGATTTGAGTTGTGAAATTTGCACATCTGTGACGGCTGTACCCATCGATGCAATTACATTATTGTTGTTATGTTGATGAGCTGCGATAACGTCCATATATCCTTCAACTACAACTGCTTGTCGTTCGGCGATTATAGATTGATGCGAAATATCTAATCCATAAAGAATGCCACTTTTATCAAAAACATCTGTTTTTGGGGTGTTGATATATTTCGGTTCTGAGTTATCAATTGATCTTGCCCCAAATCCGGCAATTTTACCCCTGCGATTTTTAATAGGGAACATAATTCTGTTTCTAAAGAAATCATTGGTATTACCATCTTCATATTTATTCACTAGCTTGGATTCTAGGATTTGTTCGTTTGAAAAACCTTCTAATTTGAGATGTTGGAAAAGATTTAAGCTGATTTGCTGCGGAGGACTCATGCCTAGATCAAAGGTTTGGGCAGTTGACTGGTCAATTCCACGAGATTTTAGGTAATCTCTAGCAATCTGTCCGTTTTCTGAATAAAGCACAGAGGAAAAAAACTTAGCAGCTGATTCGTTTATTTCATATGTAGATGTGGATTTAGTTTTGATATTTGGTGTGCCAATTGAAACTCCAGCTCTATCAGCAAGCACTCTTAATGCCTCTCCAAAGTCAATGGATTCACGTTTCATTACGAATGAAATCACGTCTCCTCCAGTGGAGCATGCTCCGAAGCAATGCCACGTTTGACGGCCAGGGCTTACTATAAATGAAGGGGTTTTTTCATCATGAAACGGGCAGGGAGCTTTGAAATTACTGCCGGCCTGTTTAAGTTCAATATATCCTGATACTACATCAGTGATGTCAAGGCGAGCTTTTATGTCATCAACTACTGTCATTTATTATTAACAATCCTATTAGTTAAGTAAAAAATACCAAACAATGTTTCAAGAAACACCTTTGTATAGCGCTGAACCAATTCCTTTATCCATTGATTCGGCAGTATTTATAGCATATTGGTCGGTCATCCCGCTTATATAATCTACTATAGCTTGCTGTTGGCTGGAATTTATTCTGCTATATTGGCTTGGAATACTATCTGGATTCTGAGAGTAATAGTTAAAAAGTAAGCGAATAATTGCTCTCGCGGCAAGACCTTGTTCGCCTTTGTCTTCTGGCATATATACATTTTTAAACATAAAGTTTCTAAATTCGTTAACTACATCCCTGACACTTAAGCTCATTTTGATAAGACCATTGCAGGATACCTCATTAATCCCTGGTTCAATAATCCCAGAAACTTCCCAAGATTCTTTTACAATGTCATTGACTATCGTATCTATTCGTTCGCCGTGGGAAGCACCTAATTTTGCGAAAATCGAATCGGGCAAATCATCTGGACTCAAAATATCTGCTCGAAAAGCATCTAAGAGGTCATGATTAAGGTAAGCTACAGCGTCCGATATTCGCACGATTTGTGCTTCTAGAGATAGACCTTCCACCATATCTGGAGACATGAAATCTCCTTTGGGTTTCGAGTGGTTTTTTATGCCATTTCGAACTTCTTCGGTTAAATTTAACCCCATACCCTCTCTTTCAATAACCTCGACTACTCTTAAGCTTTGCCATGCATGCCTAAATCCACTAGCCGGTTCACCGTCCCCCCTTATCAACACATCCATTTCATCCTCACCTACGTGGCCAAACGGAGTATGTCCAAGATCATGTCCTAATGCTATTGCTTCTGTTAAATCCTTATTTAGGTTTAATGATCTAGAAATTGTTCTGGCAATTTGGCTAACTTCTAACGTATGGGTAAGACGAGTTACATAGTGGTCGCCTTGCGGAGAGATAAATACTTGGGTTTTATGTTTAAGTCTCCTGAAAGCTTTAGAATGAATGATACGATCTCTATCTCTTTGGAAATTTGTCCGCAGCCCGCATGACTCTTCAGGTCGTTTTCTTCCTGCAGAATCAGCTGACCGTTGTGCATATGGGGATAACTCAAGTTCTTTTGACTCGATTCTCTTGCGAATATTATTTTTAACGCTCATTTATATTTTCTTTGAATATTTATACTTTCTGTTTTTTATAAATTAAAGATGCACTATAGATAAAGGTTCGCCTCCATTAACCATATTTTGTATATTTGAATAACCAAACTTAGCCCGTCTAGACCAAGCGTCCCAATTATTTCCCGCGCAATGTGGAGTTACGATTACATTTTTCATTGATAGCAAAGGGTTATTTTTTTCTATAGGCTCTTGTTCAAAAACATCGAGTGCTGCGCCTGAAATTTTGTTCCTGCTGAGTGCCTTAATCAGGTAACTTTCTTTGATAATTGATCCTCTGCTAGTGTTCACTATTATTGCTGAAGGTTTCATTAAATCAATTAGATTTTTATCTATTAAATGGTATGTTGAGTCAATTAGAGGAATGTGAATGCTGATAATGTCAGAACTAGAAAATAAAGTTTCCATGTCGACATATTTTATCGATAAATCTTCTTCATCATTTGGGCTTAACCGATGTAAATCATGGTATTGAATTCGCGCATCAAAAGGTAAAAGACGTCTTGCTACTTGCCGAGCAATATTGCCCATGCCTAACAAGCCTACACGTTTGCCAGCCAGTTCAAATACATTTGTACCATCTAAGGGATATCCCCATTCACCATCCCTAGTTGCTTTATCAACTTCAATAAGACGATGATAAGTTGCAAGTATCAGCATTATAGTATGATCTGCGACTGCCCATGAATTCGCCCCGCCGTTATTGGCTACAGGAATATTAAGGCTTTTAATTAAGGGTATATTTAAGAAATCCCAACCGGCTGACATTAATTGTATAAGCCGGATATTGTTTGGCACATTAATAATTTCATCAGGAATTACATTACCGCAAAGCATAATAAATTCCGCATCTTTTATGTGTGCGAAATTATTGTCATGTATTTTTTTAAGATCTGTATTTATAGTTGTAAGGCCTTTAGGAGAATACATAGCAATTTCAGTATATATTTCAGGACTTACTGCGTGTACCAGTGCTACTTTAGACATATTAATTTAGATCGTAGGTTGAGACACCAGATACGTCAACCGTTATAATCCAAGTAATAAAGATTTAAGTCGTTTAGAAACCAAATTGTTTCGAAACTTTTGGGTTTTGTGACTAACAATTAGCATATATTTTATCCAAACAAGGAGAAGACTTTGGCAGATTTAAAACAAATTGGATTCATTGGTTTAGGGATTATGGGAAAGCCCATGGCCGCTAATCTCATTAAAGCAGGATTTAGTCTGCAAGTACATAGCCGTTCTAGTGGGCCGGTTAAGGAATTAGTTGCTTTAGGAGCTAAAGAGACGAATACGCCTGCAGCATGTGCTGAGAATATGGATGCTGTAATTACAATGCTCCCTGACGGCCCAGATTCTGAGAATGTGATTCTAGGCGATAATGGGGTTTTGTCTGGTTCAAAAAAAGGTTCAGTTATTATCGATATGAGTTCAATCGCTCCGTCAATATCTCAAAAAATTGCTTCAGCTTGTGAATCAACTGGCGTAGAGTTTTTAGATGCTCCCGTTAGTGGTGGTGAGCCCGGGGCAATTGAAGGAACTTTAGCTATTATGGTTGGTGGCAAACAGTCTGTATTTGATTTTAGCAAAGATCTTTTTGAGGCAGTCGGGTCTAGTTACGTATTATGTGGAAATTACGGTGCTGGAAATACAACCAAACTTGCTAATCAAATTATTGTCGCAACTAACATCGCTGCTGTTGGAGAAGCATTTGTTCTTGCAAAAAAGGCAGGATTGGACCCTGAAAAAGTTTTCAATGCAATAAAAGGTGGTTTAGCTGGTAGTAATGTGTTAAACGCTAAAGGCCCCATGATGATATCTGGAAAATTTAAGCCTGGATTCAGAATCAAATTGCATAATAAAGATATTCGGAATTCTATGTTAACTGGAGCAGATCTAGGTGTTGCCCTGCCGGTTACATCATTAGTACAACAAATAATAATTTCACTGGTTAATGAAGGGAAGGGTGAATTAGATCATTCGGCTATAGCAAACTTTGTTGAAAAACTTAATAATCAGACTATCTCTTAGATCGTAAGCCCAATAAAAATCAGTATTTCAGGCGTTTAAATGATTCAGCATATTTCATGCCTTGCCCATGTGCTCGACCCTTGAATCCAAAGTTGGAGTTATTGTGTATTGTTTTGCCTTTCCATTCAATCAAGCGTTGTCTCACTTCATCATCATTCATGGACATCTGTGATTTGTGCGCGAGAAGAGCTGATACAGATTTTTCAAACTCAGACGATATATCAATAAATAAATCTGGATTTGGATGTCCGACTATCCACACTTCTTTTACTGCCCATGGTTCGAATCCCTCTTGTAAAAGGTCTGGAAATGTAAGGTGGTCTCTGGCTGAAGGGAATACAGCGGATAGTGTGGCTTCCCCTGCAGCAATATGGTCTGGGTGCCCACTACCCTGATACGGGCCATCTAAAGATCTCATTGGATATGGACATATTAATATGCCTGGTTTATGTTTACGGATTTCTCTAGCAATATCTTTTCTTAAATTAAGGGAAGGTTCTAAATAACCGTCTGGATAACCTAGAAATATGACATCTGTAAGCCCAATAATTTTTCCAGCATTAATTTGTTCTTGTTGCCTGATTTTAGACAATTGTTTTGAGCTAATATCGCGATTGGCAGTTCCTTTAGATCCATCTGTACACACTACATACGTAACATCCCAGTTTTCAGATACTAACTTGGACGCTGTACCTGAACACCCCCACTCAGCATCATCGGGATGTGCAAAAACTACCATAGCTTTACCATATCCCTCTTCATTTGGCCCAAAATCTAAAGTCATCGTAAAATCATTCCTTCGTTAATTTGTTATAGAAAGTAAACTTTTAGCTTTAAAACTAAATTAATTCACCATAGTTAGTGCATATGTAGCGTGCTGAATTGCATCCATTAAAGGTGATGGATATATACCAATAAATATCATTGCAATGAATAAAATAGAGAGTACTACAAATGCTATAGGAGACAGGTCTATTTTATTATCTATCTCAGATTTTTCTATATACATATATTTTAATACTTTAAGATAGTAATAGAGAGACATAAGGCTTGCGAAAATAGCAATTGCTACTAACCAAATAAGTCCTTGTACCGAAGCTGCTGTAAACAGATAGAATTTGCTAATAAACCCCGCGAATATGGGCAATCCTGCTAATGAAAAAATAGAAGCAGCGAAAACCATAGATAAAAACGGAGATGCTTTACTGGCACCTGCTAAATCCTTAATATTTTCGTTCCCTGTCTTTTTATAAATTATAGAAATGGATAAAAATGCAGCTAGATTTGATATTCCATAAGCTATAGTGTGTAAAATAATTCCATTCACAACTAGGTTGGTGTTTGATATAAATGCGAGAGTCATACCTCCTTCCTGATTGATACTTACTAATGCCGCCAAACCTAGAATCAGATAACCGGCATGCCCTATTGATGAATAAGCTAATAGACGCTTAATATTCGTTTGGACAAGTGCCATAAGATTCCCTACAGTCATTGTAAGAGCAGCGATTATAACAAGTATTATTTGAAGGTCTATCATTAAAGGCATCATGCCAGTTACAAAGAAACGTATAATTAAAACAAATATGGCTGCTTTAGAACCTACAGCAAGGGGTGCGGTTATTGGGGTTGGAGCGCCTTCATATACATCTGGTGCCCACATATGAAATGGAACAGACGCAACTTTAAAGCCAAGTCCGGCAATCAGAAATAAAAATCCAAGCAACAATCCTGGATTAATTGAATTGTTGCTTCTTAATACCTCTGCCATTTCATTAAATTGAGTTGTTCCTAATAAACCATAGATTTGGCTAATACCAAACAGCAATATGGCGGAAGATAAAGCTCCAAGAATTATGTATTTTGTACCGGCCTCATTAGATTTAATGTTATATCGATCAAAAGCAACTAAAACGTACAACCCAAAACTTAAAGTTTCCACAGCAATATACGCTGTTAACAACTCTCCGGATGATGACAGCAACATCATTGCCAAAACAGTGAATATTAATATTGCATAATATTCCCCTGGATTGGATAAATTTTTGTTTACATAGTCAACAGATGATGCGATAAGGGCAGCTCCTAAAATTAGGAAAGCGGACTTAAAAAATAGAGAATATCCATCAATCCTAAGAATTCCACCGTAAAGCTCATCAGATTTACCCCATAAAAATATCAGATTGAAAATAAATATTCCTGTTAAGGCTAAAATTGCAATATATGGGAGTGACCATTTTTTGTTTTTAGGAATAAAGAAATCAATAGTTAGTACACCAAACCCAAGTATAACAACAAGAATTTCTGGTAGCAGGAAGGATAAGTTGTTCATAATGATCCTGCCATAGCTGCCAAGATTTCGGTCACTCCGGTATCAATTACTTTTATGAAAGGGAAGGGGAATAATCCAACTACTAAGATTGTAATTGCCAACACTACAGAGGAAACCCGCTCCCAATAATTGGAATCCGCTTGTTTTGAGAATTTACTATCAACCATATTATTCCATATATCTTCATTTAGCTTTCCAAAGAATACTTTTGCAACGAGACGTAATATATATATTGCTGTAATTCCAGCCCCGATTATTCCTAACATACCTAGAATTGGGTATGTTTGGAATAATCCAATAAAAACTAATAACTCCGCTACAAATCCTGATAATCCAGGGAGCCCTAATGAAGTCAAGCCGGCTATTACAAATAGAACGGCTACCCAACCCATTTTTTTGGCTATTCCTTCTAAAACGCCGATATCACGAGTATGGGTTCGTTCATAAATCACGCCAACAACCACGAAAAATAGCGCTGTCATAATTCCGTGAGAAAACATCTGTAATACCGCCCCGGAAAGGCCGATGACATTTAGAGTTGCAATGCCCATTAAAACATATCCCATATGGCTAACCGATGAATATCCAATTACATATTTTAAATCTCTCTGTCCAAGGGCGGATAATGCTCCATAAATCACATTGACTGTTCCTAAACCTAATAGCACTGGGGCCCACTGTTCTGCACCTTCAGGCAAAAGAAACATGCCAACTCGAATAATCCCATATGCGCCTAATTTCATTAATACGCCAGCATGTACCATGCTTACTGCAGTAGGTGCTGCAACGTGTCCATCTGGAGACCATGTATGAAATGGCCACAATCCAGCCAAGATACCAAATCCTAGGGCAACAAGAGGGAAAATTATCAATTGGAAGGTTGTGTTGAAATCTATTTCTGATAATGCTGGTATCAAGAATGTTCCCAACCCGGATTCAGCAAATATAGCTAATATAGATATCCATATTAGAACACTTCCGGCCACTAGATAAAGCATCAATTTCATTGCACCATACTCTTTTGTGCGGATAAATGTTTTAAAGTCGGTACTGCTTCCCCATATGCCGATTAGGAGGTACATTGGCAACACACTAAGTTCATAGAAAAAGAACAGAAAAAATAAATCCAAAGAAGCAAACACGCCAAATACTCCAGAAATCAGTAGAAAGAAGAGTACAAAAAACTCCTTAGGTCTGTCGGATATAGACCTAGAGGCAAGAACACCTGTGAACATGACTATGCCAGTCAGCATTATCATCGGCGCAGATATTCCGTCTATTCCCAAATTTAGCTGAATAGCTTGCTGTCCAATGATAGGATTGCTTGGAAGATCGAGCCAAATCCAACTGTTTGCGAATTGAAATCCTCCGTCATTATGGTTGTAGGCTGCAAAACAGTATATGGACAGAACCATTGTTATAAGACCAAGAATAGTAGCTGACCATTGAATCATTTCTTCTCGGTCTTTTGGCATAAATATAAACACAGCCGCCCCAATAAGCGGAATCATAATTATTATTAGCAACAGCCAGGATTCAAATGTATTCATAAACTGTTAGCCATTAGAAATATATTAATCAAGTAATATCCACCATAATATAGCTAGCCCACATGCTCCTAACATCATAGCGGCGCCATAAGTAAAAAGATAACCAGTCTGTAAAACGCGAGTCTTAAGGGCTGACATATATACAGATATTGCTGATCCATCAACAGCTTTGTCGTTAATTACTACACGATCAAATAACGCAACCAAATTTCCAAAAGCTAGCACGCATTTATCGATAATCCATTGATATAAATCATCAATATAATATTTATTTAGGATTGTTTTATAGAAAGAAGGGGCAAATTCAATAATTTGTTTTGCCGAAACTGATTTTCTTAAATAAACAGACCACCCGAAAATTAAAGCAGCTAACGCTAAGATGATTGATAAGATCATTAGCCATGGTTCAAGTTCAAAGTGATGTGAAGGGTCAATAAATTCAGCCCAACCAGGATATGTTGAACTTAAGGGTAATATCAAAAAGCCTATTCCCGCAGAAAGAATTGCTAATATGACTAGTGGCACCCACATTATCGAACTGCTTTCATGGCTTTGCTCTAAATGTTTTGGGGTGGAACCTAAGAATGGAACTATAGCAACTCTTGCCATATATAAAGCACTCAAAAACACCCCTAACAGAGTGATTGCTAAAACTACGTATTGGCCATCATGAAGGATAGACAACAGTAGCTCGTCCTTGGAAAAGAATCCAGCTAGTGGAGGTAAACCTGCCAGAGATGCCGCTCCAATAAAAAATGTTATGGCTGTAATTGGCATGCGATGCCGTAATCCACCCATTTTCCAAATATTCGTTTCGTTATCTATGGAGTGCATGACCGAACCGGCACCAAGGAACAATAAAGCTTTAGCAATGCCATGTACAATAAGATGAAATATTGCAGCCGCTACTCCACCGGTGCCTAGGCATAACATCATTAATCCTAAATGGCTAATAGTTGAGTAAGCTAGAACTCTTTTAATATCACTCATTACTAAAGCCATAGACCCTGCAAAAATAAATGTGATTAATCCTATTATCATTACGATAAGCATGATCTCTGGAGCCAACTCAAAAATGGGCATCATTCTAGCTACTAAATATACTCCTGCTGCAACCATAGTCGCGGCGTGAATTAATGCCGAAACCGGAGTAGGGCCCTCCATCGCATCTGGAAGCCAGACATGAAAAGGAAATTGTGCTGATTTACCCATGGCACCTATAAAAATCAATAAGATCGAACTGTTTAATATTGCATCACTAATGCCGCCTGACTCAGCTATGTGAAAAATTGTTGATATATTAAAAGTTCCTGTTGCCTTGAACAAAAGAATTATGCCAATGAGTAAACACACATCACCGATTCTGGTAGTTATGAAAGCCTTTTTTGCCGCCTCAGCAGCTGATCGTTTTTCCCACCAAAATCCAATCAATAGGTAAGATCCGAGCCCTACTAATTCCCAAGCAAAGTATAAAAATAATAAGTTGTCAGCCAATATTAGAGTGAGCATAGCAGCTGCAAAAAGTGCATGTATAGCAAAGTACCATTCGAAATGTTTGTCCCCTTTCATATACCCAATTGAATAAACCTGTACTAATAGAGAAATGAATGTAACAAGTCCAAGCATGGCAACGGAAACCTTATCCACAAATATTCCCCAACGAATTTCGGTTAGTCCAACCACTAACCAATTCATCGATATAGAACCGCCACCGAAATTAAGCACATCTAAAAGCACTAACCAAAATAAAATAAATCCAGCTAAGATAGCAGTAATTGAAACTATTGGCGCCAACAATGCAAGTTTTGTTCTGTCTGAATAGAAGTATCCTGCTATTCGCATAGACACTACTATGATTAAGAATGCGACTGCACTTATTGAAGGTATTATCCATGCGGCATGCAATCCAAGTGTATTATTTGATTCCATTGCTACCTTTTAAATTGTTACTAAAAATTGAATTCATAATAGTTTTATTTATGTTAAATCTCCTCACATTAATCACCATCTCATGATATTTATATCATCAGTATTTATAGAAGATTTATTACGATACAGCCTTAATATTATTGCTATAGCTAAAGCTAATTCGGCAGCTGCAATGGTGATAACAAATATAATTAATACGTGCCCGAGAGCTCTGTGAGATTCACTAGCGTTCATGAAAATGGAATATCCGATTAAGTTAATATTTACGGCGTTTAACATTAATTCAATGGACATCAATACAAGGATTGCATTTCTACGGGCAAGAACTCCATAGAGTCCTATAGCAAACAGGAGGCCGCTAAGTACTTGGAAATGCGTTAATTCGATCATTTATCGTCCCTCGAATCTATTTTACGTACCATTATCACTCCACCCATTAGTGCAATTAGTAAAACCAAGGAAGCCATTTCGAATGGAACGGCCCATTTTGAAAAAAGTTCGTCAGCCAGTTTTGACAGGTCTAATCCACTTCGAGACGTCAAATTTGCTGGTCTGTAAAAAGCAGTAGAGATTATTATTCCCAAGGTAATTAATGAAGTAACAAGAGCTATTGGCCAGTGTTTATGATCTGAAAGTGTTCGAAAATCTTCAAGTTTCGTTAACATCAGAGCAAATATGATTACAATTACTATTGCACCTCCGTAGATTAATATCTGTACCAATGCAAGAAATGGAGCAAAAGAAAGGATAAATATTCCAGCAACTCCAGAAAGCGATGCGATAAGCCCAAATGCTGCATAAACAATATTTCGGGACAATACAACGGCCAATCCTCCACCGAGAACGACACAACTAGCCAAATAAAAAATTATTAGAGAAGTCATTTCGACAAATCCTCCGGTTTTGTATCCACTTTGGCATCCGTAGAATTGAGTTTTTCTAACTTCTCTTTGGCTTCAGCCTGCAATTTGCTTCTAAGAACTGGGTCGCCTATGTTTTTTATTTGTACAGGCTTCCAGCCGATTTTTTCCTGAAATGTTTTACCCATCTCTAGCAAAGATTCTAAGTTGGCTCGATTGGCATTACGTTGGAATTTGCTTAACTCGTGTTCATGACTCATTTCAATTGCATCAAAATTACATACATCTACACAAATACCACAAACTATACATCTAGAGAGGTTGATCTCGAACGAATCAATGATTTTTTTTCTAGTCGATTTTTCTTCAGTAAACTTATCATTATCTGTCATTGTGGCACTCATACATTGAGTAGGACACTCCCGCACACATACCATACATCCTGTACAGTAGGGTTCGTTATTAGAGTCGTCCCATAGTAATGCAGGAAAACCCATGAAACGCTTCTCAATATCTAGGCGCTTGCTCGGAATTGGGTATTGAGCAGTAACTGGTTTACGCATCATAGTTACTAAAGTAACTTTCAATCCTTTGATACTACCTAACATTTACATCTCCATAGTTTTCTGGAGGTCTACTGGCTGCTTCTTTAGACGGTACAATTCTTATAGAATTTTCCCCTCTTGATTGCTGGGGAGTCTTGTATATTAGGTAGAAGATGGAGCCAATTGTTATCAAAGATAGAACTGTAAGTATTGACCAGTGAAGGTTGTAGAAACGAACAAAACCTGTAAACACTATATTGATAAATGATACTGGAACTAAAACCTTCCATCCGAATGACATTAGCTGATCTATCCTTAGTCTAGGATAAGTTCCTCTGATCCAAAATATCAGTAAGATTACCGCATATATCTTTATTAAGAACCATATAACGGATAGTAAATGATGAGGGATTCCACTAAATGGCATTGAAGGCCAGCTCCACCCTCCTAAAAACATCACTGCTATCAAAGCTGCTATAGCGAAGGTGTTGACATATTCGGCAAGCTGTATAATCGCCCAATGTGCTCCACTGTATTCAACAAAAGGCCCTCCAACCACTTCGGATTCTGCATGGTGGATATCAAATGGCGTTCGCCCTAACTCGGCAAGGCCAGCTGCGAGAAAAATCAAAAACCCTATTGGTTGAACAATTATATTGGCGATTTTAGATTGATCATTAATTATATCGATTAGGCTCAATGATTGACTTAACATCGCAACCCCAAGTATTGCCATAATGAATGGAATTTCATAACTGATCAATTGCCCGACAGCTCTTAAGCCTCCTAACATTGAATACTTATTTGCTGATCCCCAACCTGCCATTACTAAACCTAGTACCGACAATACAGATATCGCTGCTATATAAAATAAGCCCAAGTCTAAATTTTGCAGTACCAGCGTTTCTGAGAATGGAATTGTTACCCATATTGCTATTGCCGGGACGAAAATCGCGAGTGGGGCAATCCAGTATATTGGCTTGTCAGCCCAACTTGGTAGAATATCCTCCTTGCTAATTAATTTGATTACGTCTGCGATGGGTTGTAGCAGTCCATGTGGGCCGACTCTCATGGGACCCATTCTTTGCTGTATACGAGCAAGAAATTTACGCTCTATCCAAGTTAGAACCATGACAGTTAATGATAAAAATATTATTAATCCGACAGCTCCAAGCACATAGAAAACTAAATTTTGCCAGCTCATCGATCAACCTCTCCTAAGACGATGTCCAATGAGCCTAAAATTACCACCGCATCCGCAACATAAACACCTTCTAACATATGTTTTATAGCCTGAAGGTTTGCAAATGATGGGGCTCTAACTTTAACTCGATATGGGTTTTGGCTGCCGTCACTCACTAGAAATACCCCTAAATCCCCGCGAGGAGATTCGGTTCTAACAAAACATTCTCCTTCTGGGGGTCGAACTATTCGTCTCATTTTTGCCTGAATCTCACCAGGCTCTATTTGTTTCATGGCTTGTTTAATAATAGATAAAGATTCTCGCATTTCTTGCATACGCACATAATATCGATCCCAACAGTCTCCAGTGTTACCAATAGGTATTCCAAAATCAAATCTATCATATATTCCGTAAGGCTCAGATATTCTAACGTCTTCTATCAGTCCAGTTGACCTTAAAATAGGACCGGTAACACCAAAATTAACAGCATCCTCGATCGGTAAACGACTGACATTTTTAGTCCTAGCCAAAAATGCTTCATTTTGGGTTAATAGCTCATCGCATTCTTCAATAGCGGCATCTAATTCATCAATTACAGAATATAATTTATTCTCGAACCCTGAGGGTAAATCCTCTTTTACTCCCCCTATTCTAATGTAGTTATGCATCATTCTTGCGCCGGTAACTTGCTCAAACAAAGATTGAATTCGCTCTCTTTCTCTAAATCCGTAAAGTACAGGCGTCATGGCTCCTGCATCGAGCCCGTAAACGCCATAAAATAGCATATGGCTAGCAATACGGTTTAGTTCGCAGAGGATGGTCCTTATGTACCAAGCGCGGTCTGGAATTTCTAATTCCAGTAATTTTTCCGCTGCCATGCAAAATGCCAATTCGCCATTTAAGTTAGCAACATAATCTAGTCTGTCAAATAACGTGACTACTTGAGAATAACTCTCAGCCTCACATAATTTTTCTGAGCCGCGATGTAGATAACCAATATGAGGTTCAGCGTCAACGATTAATTCACCATCGAGTTGTAAAACTAAACGAAATACTCCATGAGTACTGGGATGTTGCGGACCCATGTTGATTAACATATCAACCATCGATCCTGATTCGTTAACGTTTTTATTAATTTCCAATGTTATTTATGTTCCGATAACTATTTATTAATTACTATTATGTTTGCAAATGACGGATCACCACTCTTTATATTCGTGCAGCGGATATGACTTTAAACCAGGATTGCCTTCAAAGTCATCTGGTAAAAGTAACCTATCTAAACTCGGATGGTCTTTAAATACCACTCCAAAAAGATCATGGGATTCTCTTTCAAACCAGTTAGCTGCTTTCCAAATATTGGAAACAGATGAGATGACAGGCTTCTTAGGATTAAGTTCGCACTTCAGAACCATTTTATGCCGTTTTGTATATTAGAAAAGATGATAATTGATTTCCAGAATATCTTTATAATCGACTACAGAAAGACATCTTAGATAGTCGAAGAACAACTCGGTGTTTAAGTGCAAAGTTTTGCATATTGGATGTATAAGATTGCTAGGAACGTTTAAAACCACTTCATCAATTTTGGTTCCGTACTCAACATCTGGTTCATTTAAAATCGAAGGTAAAAGCTCTAGTAACTTTTGATTTACCTCGCTTAGGACAATATTTTTTTGTTCTGTGCCTTCCATTGTTATGATAAAGTCCAATGGTTATGGGTCTTTACGATAAATAATCTGCGTTTAGTTTCCATTATTAAGCTGTTTGTCGTTTATTAAATTCTCTCGGTTTTTAGCATCTGAAGAAATTTTGTCTTGCAATTCCATTATGCCGTACATTAAGGCTTCAGGCCTTGGGGGGCATCCTGGCACGTACACATCAACTGGTATTAAATGGTCAACCCCCATCACTACCGAATAGGATCGGTAGTAAGGGCCACCATTGGTGGCACATGCTCCCATCGCAATCACCCATTTAGGGTCAGGCATTTGTTCATATAAGCGCTTTATGGGGTCTGCCATTTTTTTTACTACAGTCCCTGCGACAATCATAACATCGGATTGCCGGGGCGATGGCCAAGTCACTATACCGAAACGATCAATATCGTGATGAGACATATGGGTCGACATCATTTCTATTGCACAGCATGCAAGGCCAAATGATAATGTCCACAAAGATGATTTTCTAGCCAATGCAAATAGTTCATTAGATTTTGCGGCGACCACGTTTGGCAATACTTGTTCAAAAACGCTTTCAGCCGTTATATTTCCATTTTCTGCAGCAGCATTATCATAACCGGTGGTAAGGTCTGCATACTTATCTTGGTTTATTTCCACTGCAATACTCCTTTGCGCCAACTGTAGATAATGCCAAAAAATAGAATCCCAATAAATATCAGCATCTCATAGAAAATCATTGATCCAGACTTTAGGTATATGATTGCCCATGGAAATAAAAATACTGCTTCTATATCGAATATGATAAACAGAATTGCAAAAATATAATATCGAATTCTAATTTGAGACCATCTAAATGGTTCGGGAGGAATACCGCATTCATATGGCTCATCTTTTACTTTTGAAAAACGCTTAGGGGCTATAAATTTTGATACAACGAATAGAGCTCCAATTAGTAAAGCTCCCATTATGGGTAATATGATAACAACTATCCAATTTACGTCGTACCCTGGGGGCAAGAAAAACACCTACTCTAAGGGTTTTAACCAGATTGCTAAAGACAGAATAATTCAAATTAGCGTATTAGCTTATATTAATATCTTACTAGTTTTATTTCCAGATTGGTAACTACTATTTATTGGTGGGAAATTGTATTATCGTCGTAGTAGCGCGCAAGTTCATCGCGATCAAAGGATTCCATTATACTCACTGTGCCATCTTTAAGAACATTTACGCCTTTATGTTGTTTAGTAGCTGTACCAATAATATTGGCAATGATGTTGTTCTTGTGGAAAGCGGACAGTAATTTAGGAGCGTTATCTGCGGAGGTTGTCAGCAATAAGGCTCCTGATGAAATTAACCCAAGTGGGTTTAATCCTAGCGCATCGCACACAATTTTCGACTCTTTATAAATAACTATATTTGAAGAGTCAATATTGAACCCCAAACCTGAAGCTGAAGCCATTTCCTCAAGACCTGTGGCGATTCCGCCTTCTGTAGGGTCATGCATGGAATTTACTTTAACGGTTTTCCTAGCCAGTTCAGCATCAGTTCTTACACTTATTCCAGGTTCAAAAAGCATTTTTTTGCCAGTATTTATGATGTTTGGATTCACACCTAATTCAAGCAATTTGTTTTCATTTTCCCTGCATAAAAGAGACGTGCCTTCGATAGCTATGCCTTTTGTTAGTATTATTGCATCTCCATCTTTAATGTCAGCGGTCTTAATTGCATCTTTAGAGTCCAATTCTCCTAAAAGAGTTCCTATGGCAATAGATCTAGTGATTCCGGAAGTAATCTCAGTATGCCCCCCTATTAAAGCAATATTTTGACTTTTAGCTGCTTTAGTTAGGTCGCTAAAAATAGAAGTTATTTGTTGCTCATTGGTACCTTCAGGTAGTAATAGTGTTACAAGCATCCACCGTGGTGTGGCCCCAACCACAGCTAAGTCGTTGGTATTAACTTGAACTAGATACCAGCCAATTAAATCTGTGGCAAATGTAATCGGATCAGTTTTTGCGGCCAGTATTTTGTCTCCAAACTCTATTAAAGCTGCATCTTCGCCTAATTTGGGACCAACTAGCACCCTGGGGTCTACATGTTTAATTTTGCTTAGTAGTTTTTGCAATAATGGAGCAGGCAGTTTTCCTGATTTAATTTCCATTTGGATTAACCTATAAAATATTAGTTTAATGATAAAAGGATAGCATGCAATCTGATGATAAAGGCAATAACTTTTTATTTATACGGAACATTAGCTGGTTTCTCACCAAGTAGATATGAAATCCAGTCGAAAGCCGCTGCAAAGTTCGGCTTGCATTTAACTGAAGATCATGTTCAGAGAGGTTATTTTAAGGCTGATGAATTCATGTCAAAACAAAATGCGACAATTCCTATTAGATCGATGACCAGCCAAGAGAAACTAAATTTTTTTGCAGAATATGAAAAATTAATACTTTCTGAGGCAGATCCTGATATCAACCTAGATAAATCTTTAGATGTTTGGTTAGAAACACAAAAAATGTCATACAAGTTAACAGTTTTTGATGATGTAAGACCTGTCTTAAAAACACTAAAAGATCAAGGGTTTGTTTTGGCTGTCATAACAAACATGAATACAACTGGCTATAAAATTCTAGCCGAGTTAGATCTAATAGTACAAATAGATTTTGCAATAACGTCGCTGGAAGCAAAAGCAGAAAAACCAGATAAACGTATATTTGAAATGGCTTTTAAAAAAGCCAAATGTGAACCTGAGGAAAATATTCATGTGGGAGACCAAATCTTGTCAGACATAATAGGAGCAAAGCTCGTCGGTACCAACTACATCCTTATTGACAGGTATTCTTTAAATGAAACTTTTGAAGACGGTCCAAGAATAACTACCTTAATTCAGCTACCTGAGTTATTAAAAAAAATGTAATTTAGTTATTTAAGTCGTTAGATATTAGGTGGAGTGTGCGATCTGTTCAATATGTTTATTAATATCACCCTGAAATTTATCTATAATATTCACCAAATCGCATAGATCCTTCAGTATATTACTGTTTTTACCAGAGATTTGCTGCCTGATTTCTTGATTACCAATTTGTACATGGTGGCTTAATCGTTTTTTTAGGGCAATTTTCATATCTTTCAATTCATGCTTCATTCTTATGACTATTGTGTTATCTCTTATAAAGATAGAACGTATTCCAATGCGAGACGAAATTACTTTTAATTTAGAAATTGATAAAAGATTTTCTAATTGAATAGGTAGAATGCCAAACCTATCAACTAACATTGCCTCTGCTTCTTTCAAGGATTGTTCGTCCTTGGCTTGGATTATTTGTTTATATATATCCATTCTTAAATGAAGATCGGAAATATAACTTGAAGGAATATTTGCAGGAATGTCTAAGTTGATGGAGGTAAGATTTTGATCAATTGTTTTTGTTGCAGGATTAATCTTGTCGACTCTAAGTTGCTCTGTAGCTTCTGACAGCATTTTGGAATATAGATCATATCCAATTGCATTTATGTGCCCACTTTGCTGTCCACCTAAAATGTTACCTGCGCCGCGAATTTCTAAGTCAGCCATAGCTATTTGGAAACCAGCTCCTAGATTAGTCGCCGCCAACATGGTTTTTAGTCTTCTACTGGCTACTTCATTTATCACGACATTGTCAGGTACTAAGAAATAGGCATAACTTCTTTTTGGTCCACGACCAATTCGACCTCGCAGTTGGTAAAGCTGTGCAAGGCCAAATGTATGAGCCCTATTAATAATCATTGTATTGGCATTTTGGATGTCTAGTCCGGATTCAATTATGGTTGTGCAAATAAGAACATCTATATGCCCATCGGCAAAATCTAACATGGTTTTTTCAAGTTCTGCTTCGTTTAGCTGGCCATGGCCAACTGCTATCTTTGCTTCAGGAACAATATTACTGATTCTTTTTGCTATTGAATGAATGTCTTTTACGCGGTTATGCACAAAATAAACTTGTCCACCTCGATCTAGCTCTCTGATAATTGCATCGCGAATAAGCTCATCTGATTGCTCTGTTACATATGTTTTAATAGGTATTCGCTCCTCAGGAGGTGTCATTACCATGCTAATATCTTTAATGCCGGCCATGGACATCTGTAAGGTTCTTGGGATTGGTGTTGCCGTTAATGTTATTACATCGACTTCGGATCTTATTTTTTTCATCTGCTCCTTTTGAGAGACTCCAAATCTTTGTTCTTCGTCAATTATTAGTAGCCCTAAATCTGTGAACTCGATATTTGGTTGAATTAACATGTGTGTACCGATACATATATCAACCTTACCTTTTACTAAGTCATTTATTACTTGCTTTTGCTCTTTTGGGCTCCTAAATCGACTCAGATATTCAATATTAATTGGGTAAGCAGAAAGTCTCTCGGAAAAGGTGACATAATGCTGTTGAACAAGTACGGTGGTTGGAGCTAGTAATGCGACCTGCTTTCCTTCCATAACTGTCTTAAAAGCAGCCCTTATAGCAATTTCCGTTTTCCCATATCCAACATCGCCACATATCAACCTGTCCATAGGCTTTTTGCTTTCCATATCCGCTTTGATAGCTGACAAAGCTTCGATTTGATCGTCCGTTTCTTTATGTGGGAAAGAGTCTTCTAGTTGGTTCTGCCAAACAGAGTCGGTCGAGAATTGGTAACCAGTAGCTGAATTCCTGGTAGCGTAAATATTTAGAAGTTCGCCTGCTAATTCTTTTGTAGCTTCGGATGCTTTGGCTTTGGTGTTATTCCATGTTTGTGACCCGAGCCTCGATAAGTGTGGCGTTCGTCCAAGTGGAGCAATATAAGGATTTACTCTTTCTAAGCTTTCCATGGGAACATAAAGCTTGTCATCTAAAGCGTATTGAAGAATCAAATATTCATTTTGATTCTTCGGATCTTTATGGGTGCCAGTGAATTTTGCTATACCGTGATCAACATGGACTAAATAATCCCCTAGCTTGAGATCTTTCATCAGAGATTTACGAATTCTTTTTGAACGTCTAAGTTTCGCGCGACGAATTTTAGCGGCCCCAAAAATTTCTGCGTCACTTAATAATATTATTGAGTTATCTTGAGATTTAATTGAGAATCCATGTATGTCGCAGGTCTCAGACGCTTTCATAACAATAACCTCTCCAGGTTTTAGCTTAGACATGGACTTGGACCGGCTGCATAATTTTATATTGTATTGCTTAAAAACCTCTTTGATCCGTGTTGATTGATTAGTTACCACAGCAACAATTGAGCCGGATTTTGACAATTCAGATATTCTTCTTGCAGCAACGTCTAATTTCCCATAAAAACTCTCACTGGTTGTGAATGGCATTTGAAAATGAGTATTGATATCATTTTTTGATGTGCCCCATGGCACGATATCGATCGTTTTACCAAAACGCATTAGCTTATTTTTAAGTTCTTCTGGCGAAATGTGAGACGATCGGAAACCATCTGGTAGTTGCCGACGTGCCACCTTTTTGTTTCTAATGTCGTTTATTCTTTCATTAAACTTATTAACTGTGTTATTGAAATCAACAGGGTTACATATTATGAGCAAGAAGGTCTGATTGAGATAATCAAATATAGAGCCACGATTTAAATAGCCTCCATATAAATTTAAAATTTCAATTAATTGCTCATTTTGGTTATTATTCACTAACTCTAAATCTTTCTTTATTTGATCTTTTTCACTTTCTGGTAGATTGGGATTAGAGATAATATTTTCTAGTATTTCTTTTAGTTGGTTTATATTCAAAAATTCTGTGGCCGGTCTTATATTGCATGAATCGATTTGTTCAATAGATCTTTGAGATATAGGGCTGAATGTCCGAATAGTATCAATACTGTCGCCTATAAGCTCAATGCGGATTGGGACCTGAGAGTTTGGTGGAAATATGTCAATTATTCCGCCTCTATAACTAAGCTGGCCTGGATGCTCTACTAAGGTTTCAGGTGTGTATCCGCATGAAATCCACAAATCTAATAGGGACCGAAATTCGTGCGAGTCTCCTCTTTGTAGTGTTATCGTTGAGTCCCAGAAGTCTTCAGGAAGAGACGTTTTTTGCATTACAGCTGCTGCAGAGCTCACGATTAATTGGTTTTCTACATTGCTTTTTAATTCATCTAGAGCGGAAAGTCGCTGGTATCCTATTTCTAAATCAGGCGATACTCTTTCGAAGGGCAATGCTTCTGTTTCATTGAACAGCACTGCGTTAACTGCACCCCAATATTGCATTTGTTCATATATTTGTTGCGCTTGATCTTGTTTGGGGGTCAAGATTAGCATGGGGCGTTGAATGTCTATAGAAAGATTTGCCAAGAAAAATGGGATGCTTTCGCTCACGGACTGTAATGTAAGCGGTGTTGTCCCGGATTTTAATTCCTGGATAAATTTGTTGTATTCAACGATACCATCTATGAAAGATCCAAATGTTTTTGGTCTCATCCAACACCGTAATTTTCAATTTAAACGCCAAAAGGGCAAGCAGAGCGCTTGCCTGGTAATCGATTTTAACAGAGTCAATGCTAAAATTTGAATTAATATGGATTTTAAGGGAACTCAATTAAATGACAAATAATAAAAGAATTGTGGATTTAAGAAGCGATACCGTTACTTTGCCAACACAACATATGCGAAAAGCGATGGCTGACGCAGAACTCGGCGATGAAGCATATGGGGATGATCCAAATATCAATAAACTAGAAGAACTTTCAGCTGAACTTTCTGGGAAAGAAGCTGGGTTATTAGTTAGTAGTGGAACAATGGGGAATTTACTAGGGGCTCTTATCAAATGTCAAAGAGGAGACCAAATGATTGTAGGTCATCGTGCTCATTGCTACATTGGAGAAATGGGAGGGGCATCAGCTCATGGAGGTGTGATTTTCAGGCTTGTTGATAGTGATGAACGAGGCATGCTTAATTTGGATCAGGTATATGAACTGCTTAACCCCAAGGATGAACCGCAACCAAACACTGGCATGGTTGAGATCGAGAATACTCATGGATCTACAGGCGGTCGCGTTTTGACAAAATCCGACATTTTAAAGGTTTCACAACTAGCCCATGAACATGGAGTGCCAGTTCACATTGATGGAGCTCGAATTTTTAATGCGACTGTAGCATTGGAAACATCTTTATCCGAACTTGTGGATACAGTAGACACAGTTACATTTTGCCTGTCTAAAGGACTGGCTGCGCCGTTTGGCTCTATGCTTTGTGGTAATAAGGAGGATATAGATCGAGCAAGATTGATAAAAAAATCGTTAGGCGGCGGACTAAGACAAGCTGGAGTTATGGCTGCTGCAGGTATTGTGGCATTGACTGAAATGGTAGATAGACTTGCAGAAGATCATTACAATGCTAACAAATTAGCGCATGGCTTAGCGCAGATTTCTGGTATAACGCTGAACCCTGAAAACGTTGAAACAAATCAGGTTTATTTTAATGTGAATTCAGCTGATCAACCAAAACTATTGAATGAATTAGAAAATAATGGTGTACGAGGGTTAATCTTAGATGAGGGGTGGCGCTTCGTTACCCATTATGGAATAACAGAGGAAGATATTGATTGGGCATTGCCCATTATCAATAGAACTTTTAAAAAGTATATGTAGCAGTTGTGCTGATAACTGGTAATACGATTAACGAAATCTATTTTCGTTAATCGGTTATGTAATATTGATTAACGGCCTTCCTTACTTCACTTGTGGTGGAGATACCAATAGTTATCCATGCCTCCAGCCTTCTTCGGAGGCGATTTATTTCGGCTTCCAGCTCGTCAACCTTTATATGTAGATGCTTTGATAAATTTGATATCGCTAATTGACTATCCATAAATATGTATTGGTCCAAATCGGGCTCCCAGCCTACTAGTGTTACAAGTTTAGGCTTGCCAGATTTTTGAGGCACAACTAAGACAAGTTCCCGTACTCTTCTAGATACGCTTCTTCCACCTGTACTTATGGCATCAACAATGACAATAGCTCCAATAGTACTTAAAGTTTTATTAGGTATTTTTAGAGGCTTGTCACTAAAGGCCCTTATTACACCTTCCGGTGATCCAGCATACATCGTTGTGCTAAACGAATTATCATCATTTGTCCAGTTCAACATTTTGGCCACATCAGCACCCCATAGGTTAGCTTCACCAATTTCACTGATTCCAGGCATTAAGGCATAGGTTTTTGTTAAACCCTCCTGCTGTTCTGGGTTCTCGAATTTTGGTCCATATACATAAGATTTTTGATACTTGGGTGGAATAAAATCAATGAACGCTGAGAGCATACTCGTTTTGCCTGCAGCTTTCTCCTCTGAAGCAAATATTACTGATGAGCCTCTTTCGAACAACAACCAAATCATTGCGGCCAATCTAGTATCCAAAGTATTGTTTTTTATCATGGAGACGATGTTTGGCCTGTTTGACTCTTTACCTGAATCGCCCCACCATTCTGACGCACGTCTCTTTATTCTTTGAACCATTATTAGTTATTAATTTTCCTCTGATTCTTGCTGATCACCATCGGTTTCACTGTCTTGTTGCTCCCCTTCGATCTCACCTACAGCTTCCTCAGGCGCTTCATCAGATACTGGTTCGAGTTCAATTCGTGGAGGTGCAACTCGTGCTACCAGTGCATCTGGAGGGTTAGTGATACTTATATCACCTTCCACTGATATGTCTGATATGTGTATTGCACTCTCAAAGTCTTCAATTGAAGTAATATCAACGGTGATTTTTTCAGGCACGCTCAAAGGCAGAGCCTCAACATTTATTGATTGCATATTTTGGATTAATGTTCCACCTAATAGACTTACTGCTGGAGAATCACCTACGACTTCTATTGGAACACTAGCAGTAATCTTAGATTTAACGTCTACGCGCAGAAAGTCTACGTGCAGGATGTCTTGTGTTAAAGGATGACGTTGAACTTCTCTTACAAAGCAGATTTCACCTGATTCACTATTATCAACTATTACTGTTACGGGTATGTTTAAACCTACGCGTGGAAGGAGCCTATTTATTTCCGCAGAATCTCCTTGCAAAGATAGCGGTCCGCCATCTCCTCCATATAAATGCACTGGCATTATGCCGTCCTTTCTAAGGTTAGCAACTTTTTTCCCAGAGATTGAGCGATTACTCAATTTTATTTCTGCAGTATCTTTTATAGAACTAGTGTTACTCAAGCTTGTCATTACGGGACCCTCCAACTTGTTACCCATCCGAATCGAGGTGATATTGATACAACATTGATTAGCACGGCTGTTTACAGGTTAGCCGACTTTCTAAATATCAACCTTTACATTTTACCTTAATTAGTCGGTACAAAATATAGCCATTATTGTTGATATAACAATATTAAATTAAGTTTAAACCAAATCTAGCACTATAGGGCAATGGTCTGACCCTTCTATTTTGTTTAAGATTTTAGCACTCTTGACTAAGTTCATAGCAGACTTATGGACAAAAAAATAATCTATGCGCCACCCAACATTTCTTGTCCTGGCGCGAGATTTTTGATCCCAATAAGTGTACCAATTTGGCTCTTTATTGATTTTACGAAAAACGTCCTCAAATCCGTTTTCAATGAAAGAGTCAATCCACTTTCTTTCAATCTCTAGAAAGCCAGATGTTTTTTGGTTCTGCTTTGGTCTGGCTAAATCAATTTCTTTGTGAGCCGTATTAAAATCACCACAAACAATTAATTTTTTGCCTTGTTGCAATTCTGTTACACAATGCCTAAGAAAAGAATCATAAAAATCTAGTTTGTAGTTCAGTCTATCTGCATTTGATTGACCATTTGGGAAATATATATTGTATAAAGTAAAGTCTTCAAATTCAGTAATAATTGTTCTGCCTTCTGAGTCAAATTTATTTAATCCAAAACCGTTCCTAGAAGATAAAGGTGTGGATTTTGTAAATGTTGCTACTCCGCTATAACCTTTTCGGTCAGCAAATGACCAATAACCTTCATATCCAGCAGGCACATCAAAGCCATCACCCATTTGGTGCCGTTGTGCCTTTAGTTCTTGGACGCATAAGATATCAGCATTGAGGTTTGCAATGTTGTCTAGAGAGCCTTTTCTGAATGCTGCTCTTATACCATTTATATTCCAACTAATTAATCTCATAAATAATTAACGTTTACGATACTAGAATTTTTATCATTATTCGGCTAAATGTTTGGTTCTTGCCACCAGCTTAGCATAAATATAATATAAAAATTCCTACTATTTCCTACTATAAGGTGAAGCTCTACCAAATAAATTGGCTAAGGAGAAAAATGTGAAAATAGGTATATATTGTTTCCTCACTGACTACTCCATCGATATTGCAAAATTGGCTATGGAGGCAGAAACCCTGGGTTTTGAATCTCTGTGGTTGCCGGAACATCCAGTCATTCCGAAAGTGAGGACAATGCAATCTTTTTTAAATCCCGGCAGCGAAGGAGAAGAAGAATTACCGAAACAGTATTATGACACTGTAGATCCATTTGTGGCCTTAGGTAAAGCAAGTGGTGTTACTACAAGATTGAAATTAGCTACAGGTATATGTCTAGTTCCGGAAAGAAACCCTTTATTGTTAGCTAAAGAGGTGGCTACACTTGACCTTGTATCAAGCGGAAGATTTATTTTTGGTATCGGTGCTGGTTGGTGTAAGGAAGAAACTGAAATTATGGGTGGAAATTTCGCAAGACGTTGGAGCCAAACAAGAGAGTCGATTTTGGCGATGAAAGAATTATGGACTCAGGTTGAAAGTGAGTTTCATGGGGAGTTTTACGATTTTCCAGCTGTGTATTCTTTTCCAAGGCCAGTGCAGCGTCCACATCCTCCGATTATGTTGGGCGGTAATGCCAACAATGTGTTCAAAAGAATTATTGAATATGGTAACGGTTGGATTCCGACAACATCGACAGTCGATGAAATACGTAATGGTCGATCAAAGTTAACAGAATTAGCTAATCAGGCCGGAGTAGATCCAGATGGATTTGAAATTTCTGCGTTCCATCAACCGCCGGATGCCAATGTAATAGAGAATTTGGAGGCAAGTGGTGCCAACAGAGTTATTTTAGAGCTTAAGACTGCCTCTGAGGATGAGACTCTGACGCAATTAAATGGATTCGCAAAGAAACTTTTTGGTTAGTTGGTTTTATAGGCCAATTTAGGCCATATGCGGATCCGTATCTATTGGGTCTTCATATTTGAGCCCCGAGAATACACCTAGATCTCTACCCTGGTGCACATGCATAATTACTTCATCTCTTGCTATGCCAGCCGCATCTATGATTTGCTGGTCGATAGATTCAATCAATTCGCGAATAGCCTCTATTGTTAGGCTTTCAGAAACATTTATGGTTCCATGGACGATTCCCTTTGTGAAATGTAGGTCAACCCTCCCAAGAGCAACATCTTCTTCAACTATTGCATAACATTCAGAGGAAGGTGTTCTGCATTCTCTTTCAAATTCAAAACTAGCCATTTATGTCTCCAGATTCAGTAATTCTGTATATCAATCAGGTCGGATTTGGCCTGACCCAACTGCAACCCACTTATACGAAGTTAGCGATTTCAATCCCATTGGCCCTCGTGCATGTGTTTTGCCTGTACTAATAGCCACCTCAGCTCCTAAACCAAATTCGCCTCCGTCGTTGAAACGTGTACTGGCATTAACAAAAACAGCACTTGCGTCGATTTCGTCAACGAATTTTTTAGCCGATGATAGGTCATCGGTTATTATAGCTTCCGAATGACCAAACCCATTTTCGTTTATATGTTCGATTGCATCTTCAAGAGAATCAACAATTTTGATCGCTGCGGTTAGAGACAAAAACTCAGTTCGAAAATCAGCTTCACTAGCTTTTTTAATTAATGGGTTCTGAGTATTGCCAATAATGCTTAGAGTTCTTGTGTCACATCGCATTTCTACTTTTTGATCAGAAAAGTTCTCCAATAAAATAGGTAAAAATTTAGGAGCGGTTTGGGAGTGTATTAATACCGTATCCAATGCGTTGCAAACTGAAGGGCGCTGCGTTTTCGCGTTTAAGATTATTTTGTTCGCCATATTGAGATCAGCAGTTTCGTCAACAAATGTATGGCAAACACCTATTCCTCCGACAACAGTCGGTATTAATGACTCAGTGGAAACCTTCTTAACTAATTCACTGCCACCGCGCGGAATTAAAAAATCAATATATTCATCCATTTTTAAAAGCTTATCGATCATTTTACGGTCTGTCTCAGTTATTAATTGAACTGATAGTTCGGGTAAATCTGTAGTCAATAAACAATCGCGGATTATGCCAGTTAAGCATATATTTGAATTTATAGATTCTTTTCCACCACGTAAAATAACTGCATTATTTGACTTCAGGCACAAAGCAGAAATATCTACAGTGACGTTTGGTCTACTTTCGTATATTACGCCAATAACACCCAATGGAACACTTCTTTGAGATAATTTAATTCCGTTGTCTAGAACTTTGGATTCATATTCAATCCCAATTGGACTCGGTAATTTAGATATGCTTAAAACGCCCTGACACATTTTGTGTATTCGATCTTTATTGAGTAGAAGTCGATCAATCACGTGATCATCTGAATTCAAATTCATTGCAGCATTTATATCAGTTTGATTTGCTTCAATAATTTCGACTGCTCGATCCGAAATGCTGTTGGCAATATTTTTTAGTGCTGTATCAATTGTCGTGGCATCTGCGGTAGCAAGCCTACGTGAGGCACTCTTGGATGATTTGCCAATTTGTATTAGATTATTTTCCATAATTATTATTTTTCTAATATCTATAATTTAACCATATTACTGCGATGGACTATTTCATCACCGTAATCGTATCCTAGTGTTGTTCTAATTTTTTCTGAATGTTTACCTTTTACTTGATCTATTTCTTCTGAGTTATAGTTACTAATTCCAGCAGCAATAACAATTTCACTTTCATCAGAAATGGTTACAACATCGCCTCTTGAGAAAGATCCTGTTACCCCTAATACCCCGGCAGGTAAAAGGCTGTTTGTTTTTAGCCGAAGAGCTCCAGAAGCACCAGAATCGATTGTCAAATTTCCTTTTTGAGCGATTCCACTTAGCATCCACCTTTTTCGACTTTCTATTCTGTCTCCTGTTGGAGAAAATCGAGTACCTAGGTTTTCTCCAGACATTAGTTTCGTTAAGATATCTTTTTGCAGTCCACTTGCCATGATTGCAGTGGCACCGGCTGAGGTCACCATTTTTGCTGCCTGTAATTTTGCTGACATACCTCCATACCCAACCGCGACGCCATCTTCCGACCAAGAATCTCCACCCATAGATAATATGGTTTCATCAATATTATCTACACTTGGAATAAAACGGGCACTCTTATCTAGGTGAGGGTCGTTACTATATAGGCCGTCAAGCTTGCCTAACATTATCAATAAGTCGGCATCAACAAGGTTAGCTACTAAAGCAGACAGAGTGTCGTTGTCACCAATTGTTTTGTCTGAAAGCTGTTCAATGTTCACTACATCGTTTTCATTAACTATTGGGATTACTTTTAATTCAATCAGTTTCAATAGGGTATTCCTTACGTTGAGATATCCTAACCTTTCCTCCATATCGTGACGTGTGAGTAAAGCTTGAGCAATTCGTATGTTGTGAGTTTTAAACGTTTGCTCATATAGTTGTAGTAATAGTCCTTGCCCAACTGCAGCCAAAACTTGTTTAAGGGACACATCATGAATTTTATCGGATATATTCAGAGCAATGCGTCCTGAAGCGATTGCTCCCGAGGAAACCAAAATAACCTCTATCCCTGTGCGTGAAAGCATTGCAATTTCATTTGCTAAACTTTCTACTATAGCTTTATTGATAGCTTCGGTTTTGTGTGTAAGTAGAGCACTGCCGATTTTCACCACTATTCGCTTGGCTAATAATGGTTTATTAAGATTTTTCCTACTCTTATCTGAAGACATATTTGAAACCGTTGATCATAAAGATTAAAGGGCTATAATTCTATTCCTGTTAGCTCAAAATTGAGTTTCATATAAACACAGTGATTATATTAAAGGTGATAGTTTTTTAATACGATGTCTCCACTGCGGACCCATGTCATTAAAATCGTTATTTGTTAGCCTACGTTGATTTGAGCCGTCAGCATTCATTATTACAATTTCAGAATCATCATCCAGATATGATACAAATGCTATTTTCTCTGAATTTGCCGACCAAACTGGACTTTCATCTCTTATCGAATTTATCGTAAGCCTTCTTTTGTCCGAGCCATCTGGTCTTATTGAATATATTTCAGGGTTCCCGTCGATTTCTGACACAAATACAATTCTATTTCCATTTGGCGACCAATCTATATCTCTATCAACAGCGTCATTATTGGTTAATCGTCGTGCTTCTAATCCATCAGCATTCATTACATAGATTTCTTTATTCCCATCTCGCATTGAAATAAAAGCAATCTTTTTGGAATCAGGAGACCAAATTGGAGATGAGTCGTTTTCAGTTGTTAACCGCTCTTCGTTGACTCCGTCTGGATTGCGTTTATAGATACCTTTGCGATCACCGGAATGAACTGTAAAAAGTAAATATTCGCCGTTCGGGGACCATTGGCCGACTTCGTCTGCATTCACTGTTGTTAATCTAACTGGAAGATTTTCAACTAAATTTGTTGTGTATATTGTTTTCGACCCTTGATATTCCAACAAAAATGCTATTCTATTTCCAGAGGGGTCCCATTGATGACTGCTGTTGATTCCAGGCTCTTGTGCAACTCTTATTCTGCCTTTACTTTCTCCAACAAGTTTGAGGGTTTCAACGACTGTCTTATTGTTTTCTTCTGATATAAATGCAACGGTCGATTTATCTGGTGAAATGAGTGGCTCGAATTCATCAATTGACGAAGCGGTTAAGTTAGATTCCTCGGTTGTTACTGGGTTAATCGAATAGAGATCCAAATTACCATTTCGATCAGAGGTTAATATTATTAGTTCAACTTGATTTTCACTGCATCCAATTAAAGCAAACAGCGTTAATAATGATATGAATATTACGGTATAAAAGTTGGCCTGATTTTTTTGCATCTTTTAGGAAACTTGCTAGGACTGTCCTGTTTGCATGATTCTTTAATGATTGAATCATAGATGTAATGATTAATTATGGAAACCAGTTTTAGTCCTATGTTTAGTAAAAACGAAATAAACAATCATAGGGTTAAATTATGGAAATACTAATTACACAGCTAGTTCATAGGGCCTCTAGAGTTGATCATAGTCAGCGCCCATTACACCAGTGTCGATATTACCTGATTGGAACTTTTTAGCATGGGAGCCCTTTTAAAAGAGGCGATAGATCCTTGTTCTAATCGATGATACGTTCTTTCTGTTGATTTCATTTATTAAACTTGAATCACTGAAATGTACATAATAATGACTAGTTTGAATTTGTCTTATTGTATAGTAGGATTTTCTAACGATTCTTTAGTTTAAAATAATTCACTACAGCGTGATTAAAAATTGTTTAATTTAACCAAAATGTTTAGTTTTCCAAACCCGGTGAATGAATGGGCAGCTCGTTGCGTAGCAGGAATGGTAATGGCATTGACATTATCTGCGATATTCACGGGTCAATGGATTATCATAGCAGTGTTACTTTATGGGTTTTGTGCTCGTGTAGCAACTGGTCCTACATTAAGTCCAATTGGCCAGATAGCTACACGTTTGTTGGTGCCTATCATTGGCAAAAACCGTCCTGTTGCAGGCCCACCAAAAAGATTTGCCCAATTTGTGGGGATGATCTTTTCTCTAAGTGCATTGATTCTCTTCTTTGTAGTTGATTCGGACTTGCCTTACCGTATTGTTCTGGCAGTTCTAGCAGGATTTGCGTTTTTGGAATCTACTTTTGGTTTTTGCGCAGGATGTTTTGTGTTTGGATATCTGATGAAGTGGAACCTGATACCCGAATCAGTGTGTGAAGCCTGTATAAATTTTGAAGCAAAAACAAGTTAATCTAAGTTCGGCTTGATATTAGTCCAAGGTTTTATTTTTTCTAGCGCGCTGGAGACACTTAAAACAGTCTTTTCATCTCGAGTGCGGCCAATTATTTGTAGCCCTATAGGAAGCTTATTTTTACTGAACCCTGCAGGTACAGATGATGCCGGTAAGCCAGCTAAATTTATTGGAAAAGTGAATGGAAAGTATCCCCACCAAGGATCGACTTCTTGACCATCTATTTCATTTATTGTATCCAGTGGCCCTAATGCATCGAATGCTTCAACAGCAAGTGTTGGTGTGATAATTACATCAAATTGCTCAAATGCGGAATTAAAGATACATTTAAGTTGATCTACATATCCTAGCGCAGCGGCATATTCGGCTCCAGTTACAGATGCGCCATTTTCAATACAATTAGCCGCATAGTCGGTAAGCTGATTCGGATAGTTTTCTAATAGCTGATTGTAAGCAGTGTATGCCATGGCTGAGAATAAAGTTCTAAACGGCCCAAACGGTTCATTCAATATAATATCTGCATTATCAATTTCACAGCCCGCAATTTTTAGTGAGGTAGCAGCTTGTTCGCATATATTTAAAACCTCACTATCGACAGCAGCAAAACCTAGATCCGAGCTCCAGCCAATTCTTAGGCCATCGATTGAACCAGGTGAAGAAAAAGTATCACAATTTATTTTCTCGATAAAACTGGAAGGATCACGTGTATCAAATCCTGAAATTATTTCCATAATTAAGGCTGAATCGGCTACGCTTCTACTAATTGGTCCTGTTTGTGATAAGTGGTTAGCTGCTAGGGGTAATCCAGCCCCTCCATATTTAGGCACTCTTCCTTGAGTTGGTTTTAAGCCAAATACCCCGCAAAAACTGCTAGGTATTCTTATAGAACCTCCGCCATCACCTCCGATTGACACTGGGCATAAGCCTGCAGCCAAAGCTGAAGCTGCTCCGCCTGAAGAACCTCCAGAGGTCTTGTTAGTATTCCATGGGTTTCGACAATGTTCACCTAGTAAGTTGGAAGTTACACCCAGTAGTCCAAATTCAGGAGTATTTGTTTTTCCTAGAATTACTGCTCCAGCATCCTTGATTCTCTCCACCACAACTGAATCTTCCTTAGGCACTCTGTCTTTAAATATTTGTGAGCCGCCTGTAGTCTTTAATCCCGCTGTAATCTCCAAATCTTTTATAGATATCGGCAATCCATCTAGGGGGCCAGCGACATTACCAGATATTAATCGTTTGTCAGCAAGGCGTGCTGCATGCATCGCATTTTCAGCATCAACTGTTAAATATGAATGTAGACGATTATCGTACTTTTCAATCCTTTCAAGAAAAAGGCCGGTTAATTCAACAGATGAGATCTTTTTTTGCCTCAACATTGAAATCAGCTCCAGTGCCGGCTTGTACGATAAGTTTTGATCAGCAGATGATGTGTTCATATGGCTTTAAATTTAAAAATATGTTTAAAAAATTAATAATTAAACTTTTAGTTAATCGTATTCGTGCAGGTTAAATGATAATTTGCGATGTTATCATTGGTTTAATAATTATGAATACTAAAATGCGTATTTTGTATTGGAAAGAAATACCAATACAAATTCAAACACAAGATGCGATAGGGAAAATCTCGATCTTACTTGATTCAAAGTTTCAAGAGGCTGCCGACTCGTTAGCGATGCTCGAAGGGTCATATGGTACAGATGATTATTTGGATGGCTGGCAATGGAGTGAAGAAGTGGAAGTTGAAGGCGATGCAAGAGATTATGCTAGATGGAAATCAGAATACTACAATAGCGGCTTTCCAAAAGATTTGGTTTCTAGGTTGAGAGATTTACACAAAGAAGGAACACGAGACAGTAGCCCAGGATCGATTGATCAGTGGTTTGAATCTGAATCTTAGTAATTTTAATAAGAGGGAGTCTAAATGAGTGTTCTGTCTAAATTAGCCAATAACAATACTTTACTTGCTGATGGAGCTACCGGTACATATTTGCAATCTAGAGGATTAGATCCAGGTGGAGATCCTGAACTAATGAACATTACTCATGCAAGTATCGTTGAAGGCATGGCACATGATTATTTTGAAGCTGGAAGTGACTTGGTTCAAACCAATTCGTTTGGTGGAAATGGTTTTGTTCAGGGTAGATATGATCAAGGAGCGAATGTTGATGAGATTAATTTTCAGGCAGCTAGTTTAGCTAAATCTGCGAGCCTAAATCCAAATCTCCAACAAAAAGACAGGTTTATCTTTGGTTCTGTTGGGCCAACAGGAGAATTGATTGAACCGGTTGGGACAACTAGTGCTAAAGAGGTTTATGCTGCATTCAAACAGCAAATAATCGCTTTAGAAAAAGGTGGAGCAGATGGAATCATTATTGAAACAATGATTTCTTTAGATGAAGCTAAGATAGCAATTAGTGCAGCAAAAGAAAACACAGAACTTCCTGTAGCAGCACTAACTACATTTGATAAAGGTCCTCGTGGTTTTTTTACAATGATGGGTGACACACCGGAAAAATGTTTTACTGAGTTATTCGCTGCGGATGCTGATATAGTGGGGGCCAATTGCGGTAATGGTATAGAAATTATGACTGAACTAGCAAAAAGGTTTCGAGAATGTGGAGAAGGATATGTGTGGATTAATTCAAATGCAGGGATTCCAGAGATACGTCAAGGCCAAATTATATACCCAGAAACCCCGGATTACATGTCAGATGGATTCTCTAAGTTAATAGATATGGGGATTAATATTGTGGGTGGATGTTGTGGAACGACTCCTGCCCATATCAAACAAGTTGCTAGTTTGATTAACGAGATAAAGGAGTAGTAAATGGCATTGGAAAAAAAGGAATCTGTGAGTCAGATTCTTTCTAGACTTGGCAGGTGTCTAGAATTGATCCCAATTGACCCTCATGGCGATGAGATGTCAGTGGGTTTTTATGAGAAGGAGGGGACAATAACCGTATGGAGTTTTAAGGAAGGTAATGAGGTCTCTTCGAGACTAGAAGAAATTCGTAATCGCATTGTTGCATTAGGTGACTTGGCTATATCAACAAATAATCCACACGAATTTTATTTTCCGGGAGGTATTGTTTACAGTCGAGCATTTAAATTTCTCGCTAGAAATTCTGTTGAAAAATCGCCTCTTATCCCCATACCTCATGGAAGAATAGAGGTTAAGGATTTAAAAAGTAATATGATTTTGTTTGCGACTCCTAGGGAAGAAAATGGTACCTGGATTTATACGGTTGACGGTGAAGGCGAAGCAGAGAGACCGCAAATTCGTATCAGAGCGACCGTAGCAGGCTTAGTTCGGTACGGAGAGATGGAGAAGATTGGAGATACAGAGTTAAAATTCCCTTGTTCAAGTCGCTATGATCAGTTGGTGAGAAGTGTGCTGCCATACGCACGTAATGTGACCGGCACAGAAGATATGCTTGAAGCAGATGATTCGAGGGGGCAAATGACTACAGGTACTTTAGGATTTTCTCAGTAAGGACGAATTGATCTAATGAATTCAAGAGAGAGAGTTTTAGCTGCATTAAGAGGCGACCCTGTAGACAGGCCTGCAGTCATTAACCCTGGTTCGATAATGACTGTAGAGTTAATGGATTTTGTAAATGCTTCTTTCCCTGACGCATGTAGGGATGCAGAATTAAATGCTCGTTTAGCAGCAACTGGGTTTAATGAACTTGGATTTGATTCAACTTACCATCATTACACAATTGTTCAGGAATCCTCTGCATTGGGCTGTGAAATTCAATGGGAACAGAAAGACAACTGGCCCACAGTCGTTATGAGTAGGCCGATTTGGGACCATCCTGATCAGATTAAGATACCTCCAGGCTTTTTAGAGCACCCAGATACATTATGTGTACTGAAAGCAACAGAAATCCTTAAAACGCAAATAGGTGCTGAAGCTTGTATCGTCGGTAAAACTATGGGACCTTGGTCTCTCGGTTATCACACTTTTGGAGTCCAAAATTTTTTATTGATGAGTATTGATGACCCTGAGCTAACCAAGGTCGCCTTACATAAACTTAAAGAAATATCTGTGATGTTTGGTCTGGCTCAGATTGCAGCAGGTGCGGATGTTTTGATGTTTCCTGATCACGCTACAGGAGACTTGGTTTCTGGAGACTATTACAAAACTTTTTTGAAGGATTTGCACGCTGAAATGGCCGAGCGGTTGCCCGTTCCTTTAATTTTACATATTTGTGGGTACACGTTAGATAGATTGGATTACATTTGTGAAACTGGAATGTCATGCTTTCACTTTGATTCAAAAAATGACCCACAAAAAGCCATGGATATAGCATCTGGCAGAATGCGGCTTGTTGGTAATATTAATTGCCCTATAACAATGTTTTCTAAAGGCGCCGAAGAGATTCGTAATGAAGTAAACAAGTGTTTAGACGCAGGGGTAGATTTGATTGCTCCGGAATGCGCCTTGCCCCTTCAAACCAAACTGGAAAATATATTAGAAATACCTAAAGCAGTCAAAGCATGGAGTGATGCAAATCCCAAAAGTGTTTACAACAATGGTAGGAATAATTAAAAGCTCAGTTTGTATAAAATATATCTGACTTGTAACATATTTAAATTCATCTAGGGTCAATAAGTAAACCAAAGGAAAACATTTTGGCTGAAATGGAAAAAATGAATTCACACGATAGAGTTTTGGCGGCTTTATCTGGAGGAAAAGTTGATCGTACTCCAGTATGCAATCCAACAAATATCGCTACTGTCGAGTTAATGGATTTGGTCGATGCACCTTTTCCTGAAGCAAATAGAAATCCTGAGTTGAATGCTAGCCTTGCTGCGACTGGATACACTGAATTAGGGTTTGACTCTATATCACCATATTTTTCGATAATACAAGAATCTTCGGCGCTTGGATGTGAAATGCAATGGGAACAGAAAGATAATTGGCCGACTGTACGCATGAGTAAGCCAATCTGGGACACTCCTGAAGATGTGAAGATACCTCCGGGATTCTTAGAACATCAAGATACCTCAACTATTATTAGATCAATTGAAATATTGGCGCAGAGCTTTAAAAAAGAAGTGGCGATTGTTGGGAAGACGATGGGACCTTGGACTCTCGCGTACCATGTTTTCGGGGTCGAAAAATTTTTATTAATGAGTATAGATGATCCTGAAATGACTAAACGTGCATTGGATAAACTTAAAGAAATATCAGTTATTTTTGGAGAAGCTCAGATAGGTGCTGGTGCGGATGTTTTAACGTTTCCAGACCACGCAACAGGAGATCTCGTTTCTGGAGAATATTACAAAAGGTTTCTTTTAGAACTTCATCAAGAAATGGCTGAGAGATTGAATGTGCCATTGATATTACATATTTGTGGATATACTTTAGACAGATTAGATTCTATCGGCCAGAGTGGCATGGCTAGCTTCCATTTTGACTCGAAAAATGACCCCGCTGAGGCTGTAAAAATTGCTGATGGCAAAATTGGACTTGTTGGTAATATAAATAACCCCGTGACCCTGTATTCTAAAGGCCCCGAGGAAGTTCGAAACGAAGTTATCAAGTGCTTAGATGCAGGTGTAGATATGATTGCTCCTGAATGTGCGATTCCTTTAGCTACGCGTTTAGAAAACCTTATGGAGATTCCAAAAGCTGTTCGTGAATGGACAGAAAGGAATTAAATCAGTTTGCAGTCGAAACAGGAAGAATTTTCAATCATTGGGGAGAACATTCATACTACCAGGATTGTTTTGCGTGACGGTAAAAGACATAAAACTTTAGAAAATGGTGATGAAGTAATCCTGTATACAGAGGTTAACGGCAACCAAAACCAAATATCAGTCCCAGATTGGTTTAAAAAAACGCAGCCGTATGAGCAAGGCCAAGTAAAGCATTTCATGATAGCGGTTTTAGAAGCTATTAATGGAGATAAAGAAATACAACATGAATCCGCCTCTTTTGTTCAGGCTGAGGCTTTGCGTCAGATAAGAGCAGGGGCTGACTTTCTAGATTTAAATGTTGATGAAGTTTCATACAAAATAGACATACAAAAAGATGCTATACGATGGTTGGTTAGTGTTGTTCAGGAAGTCTCAACGGTGCCTCTTAGTATTGATTCATCTAATTCAGAAATTATTGCAGCGGGGCTTTCTCAGATAGATTCTTCACTTGGTAAAACATTAATAAATTCAGTTGCATTAGAAAGACTAGAGACGTTTGACCTTGTGGAAAAATATGACGCCAAAGCCATAATCACCGCTGCAGGTGAGTCTCAGATGCCAACAAATGATATTGAACGTTTAGAAAACGTACTGAGGTTATTGGAAGAGGCTGACCGTAGAGGCATAAAGCAAGAAGATATATTTGTAGATCTTCTAGTATTTCCAATTTCTGTGGATGGATCTTATGGTTTAGATTACCTCAATGCTGTCAAGATGCTTAGGGAGGAAAAAGGCGATGAGATTCAAATCACTGGAGGATTAAGCAATGTTTCATTTGGGCTTCCTATGCGAAAGATCATTAATGAGACATTTATAAAGCTCTCATTGGAGTATGGTGCCGATAGCGGCATCATAGATCCTATACAAACTGATGTAACCAAAGCTTCATCTATAAATATAGATGCAGAGCCTCACCGATTTGCACGAGATATGCTTTTAGGTGAAGATGAATTTTGCATGAATTACATCAAGGCTTATAACGAGGGCCGGTTAGTAGTAAAATAAGACCTTCAATTCACGAAGCGTTTCTGCGGAACACCAAAGTTACGAGGAGAAAACATAAATGGCGATAATCCATGAAGGATTGCTTGGAGAAATGCAATATATAGCCAAGCCTTTCGAGCAAAATCATATTAAAGATTTATTTAAGAAAGATGACATGCTTATGCAGGAAATCGCATTTAATCTTATATATGGAAACAACGAAAAAGTTGATGAATTAACGAAAACGGCACTGGATCAAGGATATTCTGCCAATGATGTTTTAGACGATGGATTGATATCTGGAATGGCAATAGTTGGAATTAAATTTCGTGACAACATCATATTCGTTCCAGAAGTTCTAATTGCTGCTAGAGCCATGAAGGCAGGTATGGCTCATATTGAACCTATTTTGTCTGCTTCCGGCGTGGAGCCAATGGGAATGGTGATAATGGGAACGGTTAAAGGCGATCTACACGATATTGGAAAAAACTTGTGCATCATGATGCTCCGAGGCGCAGGTTTTGTAGTAGAGGACTTAGGAGTGGACACAAAGCCTGATGAATTCATGGATGCAGCTCTTGAATTTAAAGCCCAAGTTGTAGGTATGTCAGCATTGTTAACTACTACAATGCCCAATATGGGCCGTACAATAGAGTTTTTTGAAGAAAATGGTATTCGTGAAGAATTTAAAATGATAATAGGAGGCGCTCCAGTAACTCAGGAATTTGCTGAAGATATGGGGGCCGATGGTTATGGTAAAGATGCCATGGCGTGTGTTGATCTAGTAAAAGAGATGGTTCGAGCTAAATAAAATACCCTCAATAATATGTCATTTTAGACAAATTAATAGAATAAAGAAGATTACTTTATTATGACAATGTTTAGACTGCATCCAGCTTTTCTCGAGCTAATTTATAAATCGACAGTCGTATTTCTAAACCTAGGAAAACCGCTCATTTTACGTAGTCGTATTATAAACAGAGGATTAATTTTTGCTGAACGCTTATTCAAAAAGCCCGTATTTGATTGTCAAATGTGTGGTCAATGTGTATTACATAATACTGGTATGACTTGTCCAATGACGTGTCCAAAAAGTTTGAGAAATGGACCATGCGGCGGTGTTAGAAACAATGGTAATTGCGAAGTTAAACCTGAAATGATGTGTGTATGGGTGACTGCATGGGAAAGATCAAAACAGATGCCAATATATGGGCGTAATATAAATGCAATTATGGCTCCATTAGATCGAAGATTGCAGGACACATCAGCATGGGCGAACCAACTATCTGGTAGAACGGAGATAATTCAAGATGAGTGGTCAACTTGAAGAACAATCAAAACTAGAGCGTGTTTTACGCTCTGGTCAGCTTGCTGTTACTGCTGAAATAAATTCGCCGGATAGTTCCTTGCCCGAGTCCGTGCATCGTAACGCTTTAGTTTTGGGCTCACTTTGCGATGGAATAAATGCCACTGATGCTTCTGGTGCAAACGTACATTTATCTAGTATAGCTGTATCTGCAATATTGCAAAAAGCTGGCTATGAACCAGTCATGCAAATATCTTGTAGAGATCGCAATAGAATTGCCATGCAAGGGGACTTGCTCGGTGCAGCTGCATTAAATATAAAAAATGTATTATTTTTAACTGGAGATGGGGTGCAAACAGGGGATCACCCAGAAGCAAAATCCGTGTTTGATATGGATTCAATTAACCTTTTAAAAATGACCAGAACAATGGCACATGAAGGTAGATTCCTTTCAGGTAGAAAACTTGAATCAAAACCGAAGTTCTTTTTAGGTGCTGCCGCCAACCCGTTTGTACCACCCTTTGACTTTAGGCCGTTAAGATTAAAGAAAAAAATAGATGCTGGTGCAAAATTTATTCAGACCCAATACTGTTTCGATGTGCCCAGGTTAAAAACTTATATGGATGCAGTGAATGACATGGGATTATCAGAAAAAGCATTTATTTTAATCGGAGTCGGGCCTTTGAAATCCGCAAAATCTGCTCAATGGATTCGGTCCAATGTGCCTGGTGTTGTCATACCTGATGCGATCATTAGGAGGCTCAAGCAGGCGAAAGACCAAGCCGCTGAAGGAAAAAAGATATGTCTGGAAATCGTACAGCAGGCGATCGAAATGCCTGGAGTTAAGGGTATTCATATAATGTCATATCGGCAAGAGGAATTAGTGCCGGAGATAATTGCAGAATCAGGTATACTCGATAATCGTAACAATAACATTTAAAGGCAAGCCGTGAATCAGAATAAAAATTTTGATAAAGATCGTTATCAGGCAAGTATTGATAAATTGCAGGCAATATATAGTAGTATTTCAGACGCTGCTGTTGATATATCTAAAAAACGATGCCCGTACAAAAACGTTAAGGATAGATGTACCGCCAAGTTTGGATGCCGTAATCAAAACTTCATTGACGGTAAAGGTCAATTAGCCTTATGTGTTGGTAGTGACAAACTCGATTATCGTGATGCGTGGGATATGTAGTGTGACCCATCATGATACGTGTAATAAAAAAGAGTATAAGTTAATTTGTCTCCACTAATTTATGGTAAAAAGCAAATACCTCTACTTCAAGGGAAAACTGTATTTGATTATGCGGATGACCTAAAAATAAGAGTTCCTACTTCTTGTGGACGAACAGGTGAGTGCCATGAGTGTATAGTTGAAATTAAACAAGGTTCCGATGGATTAACACATAGAACAAAATCAGAGAAATTCCTTAAAGATCAATATAGGCTCGCATGCCAGGCGGCGATTTCGGACGCCGCAGAGAATCTAGAATTTTCCGTTTTGCGACGCCAACCTAAAATTCTCACCAGCTCTATTAAACGTAAAATTGTTGCTGATCCAATCACTCGTAAATCGGGAGATTTTGTATGTTATGGAGACCAAAGACTAGAAGAATACAAGGGAAGTATCTATGGATTAGCCATCGACTTGGGAACAACTACCGTAGCAATGAATCTAGTAGATTTAGAAAAACAGGTCACTGTATTCACAACTTCCTTTGAAAACCCACAAAAGTTTGGGGGCAGTGACGTGATGCATCGAATTTCGTACGATGGCGGGCCATACAATGGGGAATTGCGAAAAGTTATGCTTTCATCGATTAATTTTGAAATTGGTGATATGTGTCGCAAGCTCAAAGTCCATAGAAGACGGATTTATGAAGCAGTGTTGGTTGGTAACTCGACTATGAGGGACATAGTATTTGGGGTTGATGTACAAACAATAGGCGAAAAACCATATAAATCTAAAATAGAAATGGAGTTTATTCAGGGGGAACGTAAGTCAACAGCCTTAAATGCTATAGCAGATGATTTGGGAATTAGGATTTTCCCGAAAGCAAACATTTATGGTGGGCCGTTAATTGCTAGCCATGTTGGGTCTGATGTTGCGGCAGATCTTTTGGCTATAGGAATGGATGAGATGGACGAAAGTGTTATGTTAGTGGATGTTGGCACAAACACTGAGGTGATTATTGGTAACAGACATCGTATTTTGGCCGCTTCATGCCCCGCAGGTCCTGCTTTCGAAGGTGGAGAAATTAAATTCGGAATGCCTGGGTATGAGGGGGCGGTTGAGGCAGTGAGGATGGATAACAGCAATGTAGAAATTGAAACAATTGGCAATGCTGATCCTGAAGGTATTTGTGGTTCTGGACTAATCGATTTGTTAGCTGAATTACGAAGAACACAAAGAATGACGGAATTGGGCGTTTTTAATAGCGGAGAAAATGAATTCACATTTGCTAGTGAACAAGCGTTAACATTGTCTCGAGCAGATATATCCGCTCTAGCTCAAGCCAAGTCTGCAAATTATTGTGGACAATGGATTGTTTTGCGTGCATTTGGCCAGCCGATTAACGAGCTTGCAAAGCTTTATCTTGCTGGAGGTTTTGCGAATTATATAAACGCGAAAAATGCTATTGAAATTGGCTTCTTAGCCAATGTCGATTTAGACGACATTGAAAAGGTCGGAAATGCGTCACTTGAGGGGGCAACGATTATGCTACTGTCCGGGAAGTTGAGGAACCGTATCGAGGACTTGGTGTTGAAAGTAGAGCACATAGAATTAGAAACAACAGACGATTTCTTCGACTTGTTTGTTGAGGGTTGTCAATTCAAAAGGATGGATTTTAAATTATAGTTCTTTATAAAACTCCGAATATAAAAAATGATGGTAATAATATGAAAATTTTAATAACAGATTACGTTTTCCCAAATTTGGATCCAGAGAAAAAAGTTCTAGAACCAATGGGCTTTGAACTAGTTATTGCTCCAGACGGGAGCGAGCAAACTTTAACAGAACTAGCAAGGGATGTTGATGGGATACTGACATGTTTCGCGAAAGTTACAGATAAGGTTATAGATAACGCAGCTAATTTAAAGGTAATTGCAAGATATGGAGTAGGAGTAGATAACATTGCTGTTAATAAAGCAACGGAGTTAGGTATTGCTGTGACTTACGTTCCTGATTATTGCGTTGATGAAGTTGCGGATCATGTTTTTTCATTTTTGCTTGCCTGGAATCGACAGGTGATCAATTTTGACTACAACACAAAGATGAAAGGATGGGGCTCGGTTGATTTGAATTTACCTATGAACAGGCTACGAGGTAGCACGATAGGTGTAATAGGGTTTGGTCGAATTGGTCGTAATGTTGCCGAGAAAGCCAAAGTTTTCGGGATGCAAGTTTTAGTTGCAGACCCTTTTGTCATGCATGATTCAGTTAATGAAGACATAGATGTTGTTCCTATAAAAGAGCTACTGGAAAAATCTGATTTCGTTACCATTCACTCTCCCCTTAATAATGAAACCAAAGGAATGATTAGTATTAACGAGTTCCGAATTATGAAGAAAAACTGCTTTATTATCAATTGTGCCAGGGGTCCACTTATCGATGAAGCCTCTTTAATCAGCGCATTAGAATCAGGCGAGATTGCTGGAGCAGGCCTTGATGTGATGGAATCAGATCATCCAGAAAATAATAACCAACTATTTAAAATGAATAATGTTATTGTGTCACCACATGTAGCTTTCTACTCACCTGAATCAACAGTTGAGCTTCAATCAAGAGCTGCAGGTTCAATATCTGATGTGCTTTCAGGGAAAATGCCTGAGAACTTGTACAACAAGGAGGTGGTTGGGAAAATGAGAGCAAAGATATAAGAAATTTATATCATTGAAATTCCTTGACCTCCGTCAACTGGAATGCAAGTGCCTGTTATTGTGCCTGCTCTATCTGACGATAGAAAAGTGACTAAGTCACCCACTGGTTCAGGCCATCCAAATTTTCCTAGAGGCAGGTTGTCCGATATAAATTGCTCTACAACTTCTGGGGAATTGTTGTTTTGAAACCTTTCCCAGGATCCTTGTGGATGTGCTATTGATCCAGGAGCTATACTGTTCACTAAAATACCATATTTTCCAAGCGAAACAGCGGCATGCTTTGTGGCTCCTATGAGAGCCGCCTTGGCTGACATGTAGGATATATTTCCGCCATATTCACGACCCCAAATCGAAGCAATATTTATTATTCTCCCCCATGACTGTTTTTGCATGTGCGGTATCACCAATCTCATTAACTCATAGCCGCCGAACACGTTTATATCGAAAGTACCCTTGAAGTCATCTAGATTTGTACCGGATATGTCCTCTCGTGAAAGAGTGCCACCGACATTATTGACCAGGATGTCTATATGGCCTAATTCTGAAGTAGCTTTTGCGTGAATTTCTTTAGCTTTCTCAGGTGCCGAAATATCGCCCACAATAGTTATTACTTTTACCCCAATATTTTTCAAATCAACCTTCGTGTCTGCTAGTGTCTCAGGAGTACGTCCACAAATCGCGACGTTGACACCCTCGTTGGCTAGTGATAGCGCACACTGCCTTCCCAATCCCCTGCTGCCGCCTGTAATTAAGGCGTTTTTACCATTTAATTTGAGATCCATATATGCCTTCCTTATCCACCTAAATATTTACTAATCATACTGATCAGCCGTTAAAGATATTAATGTTCTACTACGGTACCACCATTTATATTTATAGATTGTCCTGTGATCCAGCTGGTTGCTTCTGTACAAAGGTGTGCGATTAAATGCCCCACTTCCTCATCGGTTCCATTTCGACCTATCGGGGTTTGCTCTGCAATAAGGTCCATTTGCCCGCGTTTTTGCAGCTCATCCATTCTTGCGGTTTCTGTAGCTCCGGGGCACACGCAATTAACATTAATGTTGTTTGACCCCAGTTCTTTAGCTGCTGATTGAGTCATACCAACTATTGCAAAATTAGCCGCGTTATAGGCAAATGTATTTGGAACGCCGCGTTTCCCGGCTGTAGAGGAGATGTTGACTATTTTACCGCCTGTATTTTGCTTTAAGTTCGCCTTCAAAAATGCCTGAGTACATAAGTATGTGCCACGTATTTTTATGTCAATAACTCGCTGGAAGACATCCGGTTCAACTTCAATTATAGGAACTCGATCTGCGCCGATGGGAGCAGCAGCATTGTTGATGAGAATATCGACACGACCGAATTCAGAAATAGTATCGCTAATCATGTTTTCGACTTGTGTTTGATCAGTAACATCAACTACTAATGTTAAAGCTTTAACTCCGTGAGCTCGAATCTGTTCGGCTGTGCTTTCTATGTCTTTCCAATTTGCTTTTCTCTCATCATCTGGGAATGTTTTAGGATCTCTGCCTGTTCCCGTTACTACTACGTGAGATCCTAGTTCAGCTAAACGTACAGCAGCAGCTCTTCCTATTCCCCTCATTCGGCCTGCGCCTGTTACTATTGAGACTTTGCCAGCTAGTTCTTTCATAATTTACTCCTGAATCGAAGGTTTTAAAAAACCATGATTTGTAGCTTGCTCATACGCATGAGCGGCTTTTAATACGGTTTTCTCCGAATGATGTGGACCCATGATTTGAATCCCAATAGGCATGTTTTTTATTAAACCAGCAGGTATGGATATTGCCGGTATGCCTGCGATATTAGCTGGGATTGTAAAAATGTCGTTCAAATACATTTGCACTGGATCTGACAACTTATCTCCTAAGGGGAAAGCTACAGTTGGTGTTGATGGAGCTATTAGAATATCGACTTTGGCAAATGCATTCACAAAATCCTGACGTATTAGAGACCTAACTTGCTGTGCTTTTAAGTAGTAAGCGTCATAATATCCTGATGACAAAGCATACGTGCCAAGCAAAATACGCCTTTTAACTTCTGGTCCGAACCCGTGCTGTCTTGTTTTTTCCAGTGCATCCCAAACATCAGTAGAATTCGCGTCTGAGTAGCCGAATTTTACTCCATCATATCTTGATAAGTTTGAGGAAGCTTCAGCGGGGGCGATAATATAATAAACAGCTAATGCATGTGATGTATGTGGTAGAGACACCTCTGATATTTCAGCGCCCATATCCTCCATAGTTTTTATGGCAGATCTGACAGTACTTGCCACGTCCGCGTCCATTCCGTCAACGAAGTATTCTTTTGGCACTCCCACCTTTAAGTCTTTTACATCACCATCTAAATACTTGTAATAGGATGGAACAACCTCAGGGTTAGATGTGCTGTCTTTTGGGTCTTTTCCTGAAATTGCCTCTAGCACAAAAGCTGAGTCCTGAACATTTTTAGTCAATGGACCTATTTGATCTAAAGAGCTTGCGAATGCAACTAGTCCGTATCGACTGACACGTCCATAGGTTGGTTTTAATCCTACTACGCCGCAAAATGATGCGGGTTGCCTGACGCTGCCCCCGGTATCGGAACCAATAGCAAAAAGGCATTGTTCAGCGCTAACGGACGCAGCAGGCCCTCCGCTGCTTCCTCCTGGGACGGCGCTAAGGTCATGAGGGTTTTTCGTGGGGAAAAATACAGAGTTTTCTGTTGAAGAACCCATAGCGAATTCATCTAGATTGCCTTTTCCTAAAAGCACTGCACCTGTTGATTTAAGCTTAGTGATAGCAGTAGCGTCATAATTTGGTATAAAGTTTTCAAGCATTTTTGAAGCACAAGTTGTAGCAATTGAATTTGTGCAAATATTGTCTTTAGCCTGAAAGGGGATGCCAGTCAGCATAGTTTGTTTGCTGTTGGAAATCATTGAGTCTGCTTTTGCTGCGGACTGCAGTGCATATTCTTCAGTAACTGATATAAATGAGTTAAGTTTTAAATCTGTTTGCTTTATTCGCTGTAATACTGATTCAACAAGCTCGACTGCAGATAACTGCTTATTAGCTAACAAGTGGTGGGCTTCAGAAATTGTTAGAGACCATGGATGAGGCGAAGGCATGCTATTCTAGTACCGACCTTACTCGAACAAAATCACCTTCTTTTCTAGGGGCATTATCTAGCATGCTTTTATCTGCTTTAGAATTGGTGATATCGTCAGTTCTCAAAACGGTATTGAGGCTTGTTGGGTGGGCGGTTATTTCAATGTTTTCAGTGTTTAAAGTGCTTAAAGACCGGAATTGATCTAGGATTTGTGATAGTTGAGATCCAATTACTTTGAGTTCAGAATCTGACATCGCAATTTTCGCTAGGCTAGCTATGTGTTTTACTTCATCACTTGATAAATTCATTTTTTATGTTTCGATATTGTTTTAATAGTTTTAGATATTAATTTTTACCATTAACTTGTAAGCTGATCCATGTATGGTTAAAATCCTACAGATATTATTTAGTAATTTACCTTTAGATTCAAATTATATACATTACTTTTAACAAATAAACTCTAAAATACGCGGAAAATTATTTTGGAAACAAATCTTTAGTTCCTGGATTAAAAATGAGAATCATATTAAATATGTTAAATAGCAGAGCCTATAAGCAAATTGAGTTGACAAACATCGTTTCAGTTTTACTTTTACTAACTATGATCATGGCATGTGGAGGAGATTCGTCCAGTGCTAACTCTTCAGGTGAAAGTGACTCCGTTACTATTCAAAGTGGTGAAAAACCTGCCCCAGATGGATCTCAAGGGGAATTCATTCTTGTTGATGAAATGAAGGCAGCCAGGCAATTACATAGTGCAATTAAATTGCCCGATGGTAGGATTTTTGTGGTCGGTGGGCGAGGTCCTGGAGCCAACTTAAACAATACTGTGTACGAATCAGCAGAAATATATACTCCAGATAATGACGAGTGGGTCTTAACTGGATCTATGGTAGATCAGCGGCACGATTTATGTGCAGCGTTGTTAAATGATGGCAAAGTTTTAGCTGCTGGAGGTCGAGGTAAACTTAATATGGCAATGCCAACCGCAGAAGTATGGGATCCCGCGACTGGCGAGTGGTCTCAAACTGATGACCTGAATATAGGGCGTGATTACATGCCATGCTTAACTCTAAATGATGGGCGTGTAATTATTATTGGTGGTGAAGAGCGAGACTACGCTGTAGAGGCGTCAGTAGAACTTTGGGATCCGTCTACAGGCAAATGGTCTGAAGCAGCATCTATGTCAGCTGCAAGAGCTCGGCATACAGCAACTCTATTGGATGATGGACGAGTGTTAGTGACTGGCGGCGGAAAGTTAGATCCTCCTTATGAAAAAACTACTGAAATATATGATCCAGCCACTGATAGCTGGGTTTTTGCTGCAGAAATGTCTACTGGAAGAGCGTCGCATACTGCTGTAAAACTATCGGATGGCAGCGTTTTAGTGGTGGGAGGTCGTGGTAAAAAGTTGACTGCTGAGGTTTATAACCCCTTGACTGATGTTTGGACTAAAGTGGGAAATACTGAGATACCAAGATCAGAGGCCTCAGGAGTGTTAATGCAGGATGGAAGAGTTTTGGTTACTGGAGGCATAGGCCTAAGAATTTCAGGTGAAATATTTGACCCTGATACAGGAACATGGACGAGAACATTGGACATGCATGACACTCGTTATCGACATCAGATGATTGAACTAGATAATGGGAAAATTTTAGTTATTGGTGGGAATGGTAAGGAAGGCCTATTGGCTGAGACTGAACTTTTTACTCCATAGATAAAGGTAAGGTGAAAAATGAAAATACTATTATTGTTTACAGCGTTATGCACTATTTTAGCTTTTAGTTATTCTTGTGGATCTTCAGATGATTCAATTCAGGATGTCTCAAAAGGTATTCAACAAGAAGATTCAGTTATAGATGATACTGGTTCAGTCGAGTCAATACCGCCAGGTGAATTTGAACGAGTTGCAGATATGAAAAATGCTCGAATACAGCACTCAGCAATATTGATAGAAGGTGGAAAGGTGTTGGTTATGGGAGGTAAGGGACTTGGTGAGAAAACAAGTCATAATACATATATTTTTGAGACAGCAGAAATATATGATCCAACTACAGACACTTGGGAATTTACTGGAGTAATGGCAATTCATCGGTATGCTTTTGCGTCTGGGATATTGCCTGATGGAAGGGTTATAGTCGCCGGTGGTAGGGGTACACTTACTCATGCATATCCTGATGCGGAGATATGGGATCCTGCAACAGGAGAATTCGAATCTATCGCGCCTATGATCGAACCCAGAGATGAAGTTAAAGGAGCTGTTTTGAACGATGGAAAATTCATGGTGTCTGGTGGTTACAACGTGAACTATGGTTTACACAAGACAGCAGAGATATACGATCCATCCACTGACACTTGGACTGAAGCTGCTTCTATGGTCGATAAAAGGGCTAATCATACAACGACTGTTTTGCAGGACGGTAGGGTTTTAATTACGGGCGGGGGTAAAGAAGATGGCCCATATCTTAAATCAGCTGAAATTTATGACGCCTCAACAGACACTTGGACAACAGTAGCACCAATGGCAATAAGTAGACACTCACATACCGCCACCTTATTACAAGACGGCCGAGTATTGATTGTAGGAGGCCGCGGAAAGAGGAATAATGCTGAGATATATGATCCTGCCGCTGACACGTGGACAAGGACGCCAGACTTATCAGAGCCGCGGGGACAACATACAGCCGTAATTACTGCAGACGGCAAGGTAATTGTTACTGGAGGCATGGGTAATCGTAGTTCCGCTGAGATATATAACCCAGAAACCGATAGTTGGACTGTTTTGGCTAACATGGAGGAACCACGGTTTAGGCACGTCTCAGTAGTTTTAAATGATGGCACTGTACTCGTAGCAGGCGGTAATGGTAAGGAAATGATATTGGCTGAGGCTGAAAAATTTAGTCGTTAAACTAGGACACTAGTTGGTTTTTGATATTAAGATCTATTAGCCCATTCCATAGTTGTATCTAAACCGTCGCATATGATGCTATTTAAAACTCCATCAATTTTTTCTAAGATGGATGTTATTAACTCTGTCTCCTTTGGATTAGGGCTAGATAAAACATAAGATATTGTATCTTGTTTATCAGAGGGACGACCGATCCCAATTCTAAGTCTGGGGAAATCTTTAGTATCTAGGCGTTCACAAATAGATTTCATTCCATTATGGCCTCCTGGTCCTCCCTGTTTTTTCAATCTGATATTGCCCGGTGCGATGTCCATGTCATCATAGATGATCAACAAAGAGTCAGCGGATAACTTATATTCTTTTAGTAATGCTCTTGCTGCCATGCCGCTATCGTTCATATAAATTTTAGATTTTCCAACGACTATTGTCTCCCCATATAGTTTTCCTATCCAGGCATCATACGATCTTTTTGTGTGATTTAAGGTCGCCTGATGCTTATCAAGTATTGTGTTAACGGCCCATAATCCTACGTTATGCCTCGTGTGATGATAATCGTTTTCAGGATTACCAATTCCTAAAACAATTAATTTAGGAATATCGAAATCACCACGTTTTGTCAATTTAGGTATTAAGCCCCTTAAGTGAGATGGATTGATCATAATGAATGTGCACTAAATTTTATGAAAACAATACTTATCATATTTCGTAGGTGTGTTTTCCACCTGTTTTTTTCAACAATCTAATCCCGTCTATTTTTATTGTTCGTTCTGCAGATTTACACATGTCGTAGATTGTTAAACATGAAATCGAAACAGCGATTAAAGCCTCCATTTCAATACCAGTTTTACTATGTGTTGAAGTTTCTGAGACAACATGAATAGCATTTTTATTGTCATCGATTGATATTTCAACTGAAACTTTATCTACAGGAATTGGATGACATAATGGAATCAAATCTGCAGTTTTCTTAGAAGCCATTATTCCCGCTACTTTTGCTACGCTTAAAACATCACCCTTTCCTATGGAATTTTCTTTAATTAAGTTAAGTGTAGCGGGTTTCATTTGAACCCATCCCTCAGCTTTAGCCACACGGAAAGTGGAGCTTTTTTCACCAACATCCACCATGCTTGCATTGCCAGTATGATCAACATGACTTAATGCCTCATCGAACAGAGTTGGATTTTCTTCTATCGAGTCTATACTTTTTGTAATTCGCGATTGTGATTCTTTGAAGGCAATTGAATCTGCTAGTTCGTTGAGGGGGTTGCCGGCGTGTGCCTTAACCCATTTCCATGTCACGGATTGTTTGTCTACCAAATCATCTATTTCTTGCCAGAGATCTAAATTGGCTTTTCTACGCCATCCTTTTGTCATCGTATTAGTTATATATGTGCTATCAGTATGGATGGTAACGATTGATTTAGGAGGTAAAGCCCTTAATCCTTCAATTACTGCCATCATTTCCATCCGATTATTGGTTGTTTTTGCTAGGCCACCTTTCAATACAGTTTGTTGTCCATCAATAATTACAATAGCACCCCACCCACCGGGACCAGGGTTACCTGAACAAGCTCCGTCTGTATATATATCTATCACTTTTTATGCTCGATTAATTGATCTCTGGTTATATTCATCCACCAATATGGTACATCTCGACCTTTTTATCATTAGTTTTATCAGCATTAATGTTGCGTGTCTCTGAGTACCTATCATTTCTTACTCGCCATGTATTACTAATTATCTCAACTAGTTCTTGGTCAGAAGCACCATCTCTGATCGGGCCCCTAAGATCTGTGCCTTTTGTTCCGAAAAGGCAAGTGTATAAACTGCCCTCAGGAGAGAGGCGTAGTCTAGTGCAGTCTCCACAAAATGGATTTGTGACTGAAGCAATCACACCTATTTCGCCTGTTCCATTTATTTCACGGTATCTCTTGGCGACTTCTCCTTGATATTTAGCTTTAATTGCCTTAACAGGAATGGTTTCGTTGATTTTACTAATAATGTCTTTTGCAGTAACTACGTGGTTCATGTTCCAATTATTTAGTGTTCCAACATCCATGTATTCTATGAAACGCACTATATGACCTTGATTTATAAAATATTTTGCTAAATCAGTTATCGTATGGTCATTTATTCCTTTTTGAACAACGGAGTTTATCTTTATCGGCTGGAAGCCAGCGATAGTAGCTGCTTCGATGCCTTTTAATACACTTTTGACTCCGAAGTTTCGGCCATTCATTTGTCGAAAAATATCATCATTAAGAGTGTCAAGGCTAACCGTCAATCTTGTAAGTCCAGCATTCTTAAGCGTCTGTGCGAATTTGGGTAGTAAATAGCCATTAGTAGTCATTGCTATGTCCGAAAGATTATGGATTTTTGAGAGAAGCCTCACTAATACGTCAATGTTTTTTCTTACCAAAGGTTCTCCGCCTGTAATTCTAACTTTCTCAACACCAAGGTTTACTGCGATATTTGTTACACGCGTAATCTCCTCAAAAGTTAGCAGCTTGTCTTGTTCCAGAAATTCGTATCTTTCACCGTATATCTCTGCGGGCATACAGTATGCGCATCGGAAATTACAACGATCTGTAACTGATATTCTAAGATCTCTAATTGGTCTTTTTAATTGATCTTTTATTTCTTTTTTATCGCTCAATTTTAATTACCGTTAATTTAATATACGAGAGTTCTTGAACCAATTGCTAGTTTTTCTTAATGCAATTCCTCTGTGGCTAATTTTGATTTTTTCATGATCTGTCAACTGCGCCATAGATCTTGTATCGTTCTCTGGTATAAATATAGAGTCATACCCAAACCCCATTTTGCCGGTTTCTTTATTAGCAATACGGCCTTGTATTTTTCCTTGAAAAAGTTTGATTTCATTAGGTTTGGTAATAATAGCAATTACGCATACAAACATCGCCCTTCTCTTGTTTGCAGGAGTATCTGCTAGTTTGTAAAGCAACTTATCTCTATTTTCTTGATCCGTTGCATTGTTTCCAGCATATCTGGCGGATTTAATTCCAGGTGCCCCATTAAGAACATCAACAATTAGGCCAGAATCATCGGAGAGAGTGGGAATATTACTATGCGAATAATATTCGGTAGCTTTGAGTATGGCGTTTTCTTGAAAAGTAGTTCCTGTTTCTTCAACTTCCCTATGAATGCCTAGAGTCTTTAAACTTAGCACACTGACTCCCATGGGTCGAAGAGCATCAGCAAATTCACGATATTTGCCTTGATTATGAGTGGCTATTAGGAGTTCTATACTGCCTCCATGCTTGGGCTGTATGCTCCATTTCGAGCTGCACTGGTAACTAACGCTCTTTGGAAAAAAACATCCTGCGCTTTTGACATGTTAACTTGTTTACCTTGCCACGCGTTTAATGGGGCTGCTTGCAAGCCCCGGCCATATGAAAAGCTTAATTCCCAAGGAGCATTTACTGTTTGTGCATATTTATTAATAGCGTCTAAATTGATAGTTGCTTCCTTGTCACTTTGGCCACCCGAAAGAAAAACGATTCCAGGAACCGAAGACGGTACTGTATTTTTAAAACAAGATACTGTTGCTTGAGCGACTTCTTCTGGATTGGCACGGCCTTCGGCAGATTTTCCGCTCAAAACCATGTTGGGTTTTAGTAGCGTGCCTTGAAGGTGAACTTGACTTCGGTTTAATTGATCATACACCTCTTTTAAAACAGATTCTGTAACTCTGAAACAATCGTCGATACTGTGTGCGCCATCCATTAAGACCTCAGGCTCAACTATAGGAACAAGACCTGCTTCCTGACTCAATCTTGCAAATCTTGCTAAAGCGTGTGCATTGGCTTCTATGCAGTAGTTAGATGGAATTGAATCTCCAATTGATATTACGGCTCTCCATTTAGTAAATTTAGCACCAGCCTCCGCATATTCTTCAAGCCGCTCTCTCAAGCCATCAAGGCCTTCAGTTATCGTTTCATTTGGATGTCCAGCCAATGGTTTGGCGCCTTTATCAACTTTAATTCCTGGTACTATACCTTGGTCTGTAAGTACTTTAACAAGTGGTTTGCCATCGGAATCATTTTGATAAATGGTTTCATGAAACAGAATGACTCCACTTATGTACTGGGAAATATTCTTGGTTTTGAATAACAATTCTCGGTAGTCACGGCGATTTTCTTCGGTGGAATCTGTGTTGATCGAGTCGAATCGTTTTTTTATTGTTGGAGAACTCTCGTCTGCGGCTAGAATCCCTTTGTCTTGAGTCACGATTGATGCGGCTATTTGCTCTAAATCTGCTTTGTTCATTTTGTATTCCTGAATAAGTAAAAATTTAAGTTTTCTTAACAGTTTCTATGATCTGTTCTACTAACATTTTATTTCCTATAATTAATGGCACTCTTTGATGAAGTTCGACAGGCTTAATATCCAAGATATTTTCTATGCCGTTTGAAACAGCCCCGCCGGCTTGTACGGAAACATAACCTAGTGGGTTGGCTTCGTACATCAATCTTAGACGACCAACGGTATTTTTGGTATCAGCTGTATACAGAAAAACTCCGCCCTTGATGATGTTTCGGTGAAAATCAGCAACGAGAGATCCGATGTATCTTTGTGAACGCCCTTCCCTTAGTTGGTCCACTGCTTCTACGATCCCGTCAATCCATTTCGCGGTATTGCCATCATTTACGCTGTAATATGGGGTTTTATCTGGATACTTTAAATTTGCTGAGGTCAAATAGAATTCCCCGTCTTTTGGATTCATTGTAAATTCGTTCACCGTACCTTCTGTCGCAATTACTAAAACTGTGCATGAACCATATACAACATAAACTGCGCCAATCTGTTCTGCACCGGGCCTTAGTAATAAATCCGCATTCAAAGGAGTTGAAGGTTCTCGTTTCCAAATACCAAATATTGATCCAATGCTCACAGCAACGTCTATGTTAGATGATCCATCTAGTGGATCCATTAAAACAATAAATTTGTGCTGGTCACTATCCCCAAATGTGACTGGGTGTTCAATTTCTTCACACCCAACCATCGCTACTTGCTTCGAATCTTTGAATTCTTGCACAAATGTGTCCGAGCTGATTGCATCTAATTGTTGAACAATTTCGCCTTGGATGTTCATGTCACCAGTTGCGCCAAGCATGCCAAGTAGATTGCCGTTTCTGATTTGACTTTCCAGGTTTTTTGCACCTGAGGCGATTCCATAGAGTACAGTTTCTAAACCATCATATGTTTCAGAGCCTTTATAGTTCGAATCACAGAATTCTTTTAGAGTTAAGTGTGATGATGAAGATGTCAAATCTAATCCCTTTTTATGATTACAAGTATATTTGGGAGTGTAACAATCGGTAAAAAAGAGTGTCAAGGAATAAGGAATTTTAATTGCTTATCTTTGTTTCAATTCACGTGTTTTATACAGTATGATTATTATAGTTTGCTTTCAAGCAGAGAATTACTACAATAGGAATCACAACCGACATGATAATTAGGAGGGATGGCTGAGTGGTTTAAGGCACTGGTCTTGAAAACCAGCGTACGAGCAATTGTACCGTCGGTTCGAATCCGACTCCCTCCGCTGCTTCAGTAAACTTTATATAAATAGGGGAATGGTGTGATTAGTTAACTTATGAAATTACATGAATATCAAGCAAAGGCGCTTTTATCAAAGCATGGAGTACCAGTTCCTAGAAGTGAAGTCATTTCTAGTTTAAGCGAGGTTCGACAGAGTGCACAAAACTTTAATGGAAAGTGTGTTGTCAAGGTCCAGATTCATGCTGGAGGCAGAGGGAAATCTGGAGGAGTTAAACTGGTTGATAGCGTTGATATGGCCGAGGAAGTAGCTGGGCAATTACTATCTAAAAACATTGTAACTCATCAAACCTCTCCAGAAGGTGTTCCGGTTAACGACTTATTGATTGAGGAAGCCTTAAATGTAAGCAAAGAACTATATTTATCAATTCTTGTTGATGGAGGATTAGGAAAAGTTATCGTAATGGCCAGCGAGGCTGGAGGCATGGAAATAGAACAGGTTGCTGAAGATACACCCGACAAGATTTTGAGGGTAGTTGTAGATCCTAATGTGGGACTTATGTCTTACCAAGCCAGAGATTTGGCCACGGGGCTGGGCATAGATAAAAAACTACATAGCCAATTTATTAAGCTTCTATTAAATACATATGAAGCTTTTATACAAACGGATTGTTCACTTATAGAAATTAATCCTTTAGCTATTACTTCTCAAGGCGAATTACTGGCCATAGATGCCAAAGCGAGTATTGATGAGGATGCCTTGTTTAGACAAACGGATGAATCCCTACAATATGATTCGCGACAGGAGCCTCAAATAGAAAAATTGGCCAGAACTAGTGGTTTAAGTTATGTGAAACTAGATGGTGATGTTGGATGCTTAGTTAATGGAGCTGGTTTAGCAATGGCCACCATGGATGTAACTATGGCGGCTGGTGCTACACCGGCAAACTTTTTAGACGTGGGTGGTGGTGCAGATGTTGATAAAGTGCATAAAGCAGTTGAAATACTTTTGTCTGATCCAGGAGTGAAAAAGGTCTTTGTGAATATATTTGGAGGGATCTTACGGTGTGATGTGGTTGCAGAAGGGATAGTAGCTGCAGCTAAAGCAAGCAAAACTCCTGTACCGCCAATTGTAGTTAGAATGTTGGGCACAAATGCAGAAGAGGGTAGAAAAATTTTAAAGGAAGCAAATATAGGGGTATATTTAGTGAATGATTTTACTGAAGCAACTAAAACTATAAAATCCCTATCTTGAGTTTTAAACAATGAGTATTTTTGTAGGAAAAGAAACAAGATTATTAGTTCAAGGCATAACGGGTAGAGAGGGGAGTTATCATACCAGCAGGTGCATCGAGTATGGAACCAATGTGGTTGCTGGCGTGACACCTGGTAAAGGTGGGCAGTTATTTGCCGATAAAGTGCCAGTCTACGATACGGTTAAGCACGCAGTTTTAGATACAAAGGCAAATACGTCTTTAATTTTTGTGCCACCTGCTTTTGCTGGAGAAGCAATTATAGAGGCGGTTGATTCAGGAATTGAAACTGTCATCTGTATTACGGAGGGGTTACCTGTTTCAGACTCAATAAAGGTATGCGATTATGTTAAGAGGTCTGGAGCCAAATTGATTGGCCCCAATTGTCCGGGGATAATTTCCCCTGTTGATAATGTTAAAGCAGGAATTATGCCTGGTCATGTTTACGCACCCGGCAGGGTAGGTGTTGTTTCAAGAAGTGGTACGTTGACATATGAAGCAGTGGGACAGCTAACTCCCTTGGGTATTGGCCAGTCTACTTGCGTTGGCATTGGAGGAGACCCTGTAAGCGGATCTGATTTTGTTGATGTGCTCAATTTGTTTGAAAAAGATGATTTTACTGATGCAATAGTGATGATCGGAGAAATTGGTGGTACAAAAGAGCAAGAGGCAGCTGAGTTTATCAAGTCTGAAGTTTCAAAGCCGGTAATATCGCTAATTGTAGGGCAAACTGCCCCTCCGGGCAGACGAATGGGGCATGCTGGGGCAATTATAACTGGCACAGCAGCGCTCGCCTCCTCAAAAGTTAAATCGTTGGAGCAGGCAGGAGCTTTTATCGTTCCCAGTCCTGCCGATATAGGTTCTACTACCAAGCAGGCCCTAGAAAAGAATTAATTGGTATTATAAGGCAAAAACAATCTAATTTAATTGCTGAGGTTTGTTGATTACTAGATCTATAAGTTTTACGCGTTGACAATAGTTTTTTCTGAGGCCTATACTAGGGTTTCATGAGATATATGCGTGATAGATTTGAGTTTACAGGTGCTATGCACTTACTCCGGAAGCACTCTCATCCTACCGTCACTACGATATATTTCCATATCAAGCGTCCGTTATTATTCGTGGAATCAGATTTTTTTGTGCGATTCAATAATACTTAGAAAAATAATATTCCAAGTGGATTAAAGGTGGATTAATTGCATATACAAGTGGATCTAGTAAAGTTTGATGACTAAGTTTATATTTGTTACAGGTGGAGTAGTAAGCTCTGTTGGCAAGGGCATCAATGTTGCATCTATCGGCAGACTGCTTAAAAGTCGTAATTTAACTGTAACTGTTCTTAAACTAGATCCCTATCTAAACGTGGACCCTGGAACAATGTCGCCATATCAGCATGGAGAGGTTTACGTTACCAAAGATGGATCTGAAACTGATTTAGATTTGGGCCATTACGAACGCTTTATTGATATGGATTTGACTAAATCTTCAAACGTTACAGCTGGGCAAATATATAGTGAGGTTATATCAAAAGAACGTGGAGGTGAGTATTTGGGAGGCACTATACAAACAATACCGCACGTAACTGATGCTATTAAAGAAAAAATTTCAACTTTGTCTGAAGAAAGTAGTGCAGATGTTGTGGTTGTTGAAGTAGGCGGCACTGTAGGCGATATTGAAGGCCTGCCATTTTTAGAAGCGATACGGCAAATGAGAAACGAAGTGGGTCGCGATAATGTTATGTATATTCATGTGACATTATTGCCTCATATCGCTTCAACCGGAGAGATAAAAACGAAGCCAACACAACACAGTGTTCGTGAATTACGGAGTATCGGAATTCAACCTGATGCTATCGTGTGTAGAAGTGATCATCCAGTGGAAGAAGATATTAAATCAAAAATATCGGTTCATTGTGATGTTTCTAAAGATGGAGTGATTTCATTGCCAAATGTGGAATCTGTTTACGAGGTGCCACTGATATTAGAAGAACAGGGCTTAGGAGATTTAATAGTAGATTGTCTAGCATTACCATCAGCCGTTAATGATATGGATAATTGGCGGGAGATGGTTTCATCTATCCAAGGAATAAATAAGCAAACTAAAATTGCAATTGTAGGTAAGTACATGGAACTGGAAGATTCATATCTTTCGGTAAAGGAAGCCCTAATACATGCAGGTGTTCATCAGAATTTAGCTGTAGAAATTTCTTGGGTGGCAAGTGAAGATATCGAGAAAAATGGACCTGAACATTATCTTGATTCAGTGAATGGGATTGTCGTGCCTGGCGGATTTGGACCAAGGGGCATAGAGGGAATGGTTAAGACGGTCCAATATTGTAGAGAAATGGGTATACCATATCTTGGGTTGTGTTTAGGTATGCAGGTAATGGTGATAGAGGGAGCGAGATCGATGCTTCAGTTGAATGATGCAAATTCATCTGAATTCGAGCCGCATACAATGGATCCTGTTATATATTTAATGAGTGACCAAGAAGGCCTAGTAGACACAGGCGGTACAATGCGGTTGGGTGTTTACCCGTGCAAGCTGATTAACGGATCTCGGGCTAAAAAGGCTTATGGAGCAGATTTAGTATATGAGAGACACAGACATAGGTTTGAGGTTAACAATAAGTACCTCGATAGTTTTGCAATGGTTGGATTTGAAGCGACAGGAGTCTCTCCTGACGGCAATCTAGTCGAGATAATGGAATTTAAACATCACGAGTTTATGCTTGGCGTTCAATTTCATCCTGAATTCCTGTCTAGGCCAAACAGGCCACACCCATTATTTACAGAGTTTGTGAATTCGGCTAAAAACACCCTGAGAGAAGGTGGACAGCATTCCATGCTTCTTGATAAAAATGACAAGACTGAAGTAAGTCGTATTGGCGATTCATCTTCGGATGCGCCTACTGAAATGCAAAATTCGGGATAACGAACTGATTATAATGTTTACTGCTAAACATAATTGTGCTAATGTTTTGAGGTGCACCGTTGAGAATATTTCTTGATACTGCCAATGTAGATGAAATAAGACAGGCTGCTCGAATGGGAGTGGTAAGCGGTGTAACAACAAACCCTTCTCTTGCTGCAAAAGAAGGTATTGGCACTGCGGCAAACTATAGAGAAGCAATTCTGCAGATAACGGACATTGTTGATGGCCCAATTTCAGTTGAAGTAGTGAGCCTTGATGCCGAAGGGATGATTGAAGAGGGTTTAGGTATTTCACAGTGGCACCCTAATGTTGTAGTGAAGTTACCGAGTACAATTGCAGGCCTTGAGGCGATGCATGCCTTATCTAAAGAAGGGGTAAAAATAAATCAAACTCTTTGTTTTTCTTTAAATCAAGCAGTACTTGGGTCACAAGCAGGTTCGAGTTATATTAGTCCATTTATTGGACGCTTAGATGACAAAGGGCATGATGGAATGGACCTTATCAGAGATATTGTGGAAGTTTTTAAAATACATCAAATAAAAACTGAAGTACTTGCAGCAAGTGTTCGAAGTCCGCTGCATTGCATTATGGCAGCTAAAGCTGGAGCTCATATAGCGACGATACCTTACAAAGTTTTATGTTCGATGATGGAGCACCCTTTAACTGATGCAGGTTTGGAAAGCTTTACGAAAGATTGGGAGTATGCGTCGAAGTCGTAAATAAACCACATTACACTTCTAAATCTATAACCTTTTAACAACTTATGAATCAAATGCTGAGGCTTTTTAAACAAGAAATAGATTGATTCATATCCATTAAAAATTTTATTCGCTATTAAAACAACACAGGCAATATTTGGATCATTAGATTATGAATTTAACAGAGATACAACAATTAACAGAAGATGATGTAAAAAAGATGGCTATAGAAGTTGGAATGCCAGAAAACGGTCTATCCGGCAGGCGCAATGAATTACTTTACAAAGTCTTGAATAAATTCAGTGAGAGAGATGACTTTAATATCACAGCAGATGGAATCCTATCTGTTTTGAATGATGGTTATGGTTTCTTGCGGCAGGTAGGCGGACAGCAGGGCGCAAACGATGTCTATGTTTCTCAGTCTCAGATACGACGATTTAGTTTAAGAACTGGCGATGAGGTGAGTGGGCAAGTAAGGCCTCCAAAACAGGGTGAGCGTTATTTTGGCTTAACCCGCGTAGAGGAAGTTAATGGGTTGGAGCCGGATGCCTCAAGGGCACGCCCGCAATTTGAGAAATTAACTCCTGTCCATCCTTTAGAGCAAATTATACTTCAAACTCAAAGCAAAAAAATATCTTCTAGGCTGATAGATATGTTGGCACCTGTAGGTAAGGGCCAAAGAGGCATGATCGTGTCACCTCCAAAGGCAGGTAAAACAACATTGCTTAAAGATATAGCAGCTGGAATAACTGCTAACTCGCCCGATATTCATCTGATGGTAGCGTTAATTGGAGAGCGGCCTGAAGAAGTAACAGATATGCGAAGGTCAGTAAACGGTGAAGTATTCAGCTCTACTTTTGATGAGCCAGTTGAAGATCATACCAGGGTGGCTGAACTAGTGTTAGCCAGGTCAAAAAGGTTAGTGGAGGCTGGTAAAGATGTTGTGATTCTATTGGACTCTCTAACTCGATTAACTCGGGCATACAATCTTGCCGTTCCTACAAGCGGTAGAACTCTTTCTGGAGGAATAGACCCGATTGCACTTTATCCGCCTAAAAAGTTCTTTGGTGCTGCACGTAATATGGAAGAGGGTGGAAGCTTGACAATTTTAGCAGCCTGTCTGGTGGAGACTGGAAGCCGAATGGATGATGTGATTTATGAGGAATTTAAGGGCACTGGTAATATGGAGGTTCATTTGGACAGAAGATTGGCAGAGCGCAGAATGTTTCCTTCTATAGATATACATAAAAGCGGAACCAGGCGAGAGGAATTGTTAATGAATGAGGAAACCTTGAAGCAGGTTTGGTTACTAAGAAGAATGCTTAGTATGGCCAATGCAACATCTGAAGGTAGCTCTCATGAGGTAATTGAAAATCTGTTTTCTCGGTTATATAAATCAAAAGATAATAAAGAATTTTTAACAAATCTTGGTCGAGAATTAGTAAAATAATAGTTATAAGGAATAATTTACATAGCCATTACGGCAAAAATTTGAGCCAAGGCATTATTTATTAGAGTGATTTTGCCCAGTATTGGTAAAAATTTAAGAAAAGTATAAAAAATGGGTTGTAAATAAAAAGATTAATAGTAAACTTATTGCAGATCTTTTTGAATCCATCAAACTTTAAGAGGAAAAAAATAGATTATAAAGATTGCGTTACAGGCCTTGACATTAAGCTTGAACGTAGGTTAAATTTAATGTCTAAATGCCTCGTAAAAGCCGAATTAACGGCGAAAACGGGCAAATTAAACAGTACGAGGAATGGAAGATAAAGATTCCGGGACGCATTTATTGCTGTCCCAAATACTATTTAAGACTTTAGTGTGTATATCTTAAATATAAATAAGAAATAAGATATACAAGCGAAAAAATTCGGAACTTTTAATTAAGAACTACTAAGGGGGTAGGCAGTGAAAAGCAAACAAAGACTAGCGATTCTCTTCGGCGCTGTGGTGGCGCTGTTGACGCTGCTTTACGTGGTGCCAATGTTTGGTGCTACAGGCACAATTCGCTTTCCGTCCACGGCGACATCAACGACAGATTTGTCTTGGGTGCGTCAGGATGGATCGCTTATATTAGAGGTATCAGATGCTGATTTGAATACTTCGGTATCAAATCGGTTAAGGATCACCTTTAACCAATCTTGTCCTGCGGGTACGCAGTTTAATTTGAGCACTTCTGGTAGCTCAAGTTCTACTATGGCGGCTATTACTACAACTGGTAATGACAAAACCGTTACCCAGGCACCGATAATTGACTCTGATGGAAATGGAGTCATCGACTCAACAGACTTCGGTCTAACTTCGACCGACGCTTTGAAGATCGTAGGTGCTGACGCTGGTACAGGATTTATTACGATGCAGTGTAGCTCACTAATAGCTGTATCACATCTTGTGGACCTGAACTACTCCAGTGGAGATACAGATAAGACTGCAGCAGATGGATCAACTACAGGTTATGTTTACGTCACTTCAGATGCTGAAACTGTAGCTACAACAGTGAGACTTGAGGAGACCACTAAGACTAGCGGTAAATTCCAGGGAACGTTGCTTTTAACATCAACAAGTTCCACGAGCTCACCAATTTGTAATACTTCAACCGGTTGTACAAGTTCTGACAATAGAACACAGCAGTTTGGTCAGGCTTTGACCAGCACGTTTGGATCAAAGGATCTAGATGGTACTGCTAATACGTACACAACTTTAACCGGCTTGGTTCCAGAAGGCTCCATAGAGAGTGGAGCATATGCAATAGGCTCACTTAAGGTGAATACTGCTGATACAGTCGTATTCAAGTTTGATGATGCGACAGCAACTGGTACTGCTAGCCCTGTATCAAAGAGCATTACTGTAGAGACGACGGCACCTTCGTTTGCTAATCCGGCTCCTGCTCATAATACGAATACTAGGGATAACATGCCTGGTTTAACAATCTCGTTAACTGACTCTCAGTCACTAGTTAAGAAGACTGCGATGAAGATACTGATTGCTATTGATACTACAGACACACCAGATGGCGCTATAGATGACTCTGTTCTTGTAACCGTTGCTACTGCTGATTACACAGCTATTACTGACGGCTACACACTAAGTCAGAATATGTCGACCATTGACGGCGCTGAGCAGAACGAAGACCACATCATATACTGGTGGGTTGTTTCTGAAGACAATGCTGGAAACGTAGTTGTATCTGACGCTGAGCCTACAGTCCCTGTGACTGGTGTGGCTGACGCATGTACAGCATCGACTTTCAACACTGAACACGCAGATGCAGCAGCTGATTCTATAAACAGCATCACTGTTACAACTTCTGCTAACGTTTATGGCTGTCAGGGCTACAAGATAACTGTAGACAGGACTATTCCTGATCTAACAGCCGCTGTTGTTGGCCCATGGTGGGATACTACTAAGACAACTACAGACAAGACTGAAAGTACTGTTACAAAGACTAAGAGCACTTCTCTTAAACTACAGTTCGATGGAGCATTAGACACCACCACAGTTGATGCTACTGACTTTACTGTAGCTGGCGGAACAGTAACTGCAGCTGAGGTATTTAGCGGAGACCCAGACGCTGTATTCTTAACATTAGAAACAGCACTTGAGCCAGATGCTAAGCCTAAAGTTTCATTGGTAGGTGAAGTAAAAGACTCTGCTGGTAACGCAGCAAGTGCAGATTCAATAACTGCAGCAACAGATTCTGTGGCTCCAGCATTGACTCTAAGCGTGTCTACTACAGCTACACCGGATTCAACATCCACAGGTGGCTCAACTAGACCAGTTACCAACGATAAGGCTACTGTAGCACTTACTTCCAACGAAAAAGGTACTGATATTACAATCTCGGTTGTAAGATTCGGATCCTGGGATGGAACTACAGCTACAAAGCCAACAATCTACTCTGTAAATAATGCTTCGACTGAAACTTCGGTTTCATACACAGGTGGTCCTACAGTTTGGTCAGCAACAGCTGATATGACTGGAGACGGTCTGTATAACGTTAGAGCAGCTGCTAGAGACCTTAATAGTACAAGTAACTATGGAGCAGCTGGTACTACATCGACAGCAGGCGTAGATATAACTGCAGCAACAGTTGTTATGTTCGAGTTGGATACAGGAATTCCTGCTCCAACAATCTTACCTAGCACAGCTGCAGGCACAGACGACCCTAATACAATCATTTCTGTAAACTTCGCTGACGAAGGTAAAGAATATGGTTTGACATCAGCAGGTGTTTGGTCAAACGATGCATCTACAGTATCAACTGATCTTGATACCCACGGAACGGTAACACTTGAACATATCAAGCATACTCCTCCATCAGGAGTACAGACTGATATCACAACTGCGTTCTCAACTGCTGATAACATTAGGTTCCTATTCAAGGCTTCTGGCCTAGCAATAGGTGTACATAAGATTGACGTTAAAGCTAAGGACGTTGCTGGAAACAAAGTGACTTTCACTCAGCACACATTTACTGTGTCACAGAGAGCAGACACTGAGATTCCTTTGACTCCTGGTTGGAACATGATCAGCTTGCCTGCTGACCCATCGGATACTTCGGTGGATTCAGTAATTGGAACTGCGCCTGTAACTACGGTTATGGCATACGACCCAACTACTGCAGCAAAATGGCTGATTGCATCGAGAGACACTGTAAACGATACATTCTCAGGAACTTTGACTGATATGGTTTCTGGACACGCTTACTGGGTGCTCACCGATACGTTCCAGTCAATTAAGACTTACATACCAAGGTCAGGTGTATCCTCAGATGATGCAACACCTTCAATACCTGCAACTATTAGCTTAGTTAAAGGTTGGAACCTGGTTCCAGTGTTGGATCTAACAGGATCACTAACCTATGCGACCGGTCAGGACTTAAAGGCTTACTTCTGTGGATCCGTAGCTTGTGGTAACGCAGCTAGCACCACTAAAGTAACGACTGTGTACTGGTACGATACATTGAACAGTAAGTGGGTAAAACTCGATCTTACTAATACCGATGCTGACTACAATGATGATACACAGCACGTAAGAATCGGCCGAAGCTACTGGGTATACGCTTCAGATAGCGGAATTATTACTCCGTAATCAAGCTAAACTCAATGAGGTCTAGATAACAAAAGACCTCCCTTCTCCAAATTGCGGGGAAGGGAGGTCTTTTTAATATATAAGGTTCTTACAAACAGAATATAAAAAACCCCTTTCAAGTTTAAGTTATAATTAGTAAGCTCCACACAAGGTATAATGCCGGAGGTTAAATTGGTTATATCGAGTTACAAGAAGATAGGACTATCGTTGATGGTATTATTGATGGTTGTTCTTAGTACGCAAATTAGTTCTGCCCAAGAGCTGCCTCAGATGCCTGACGTTTATTCAGGCACTGCAAAGTTAAGTAATGGCGCTAATATGCCTGATGGCACAAAAATAATTGCGAAGGTACTGGAATACCAATCCGCTCATGTTGAAGTGCTAGATGGTAAGTATCTTAGCTTAGTGGTTACTCCTCTTGAGGCTAGGTTTCTTAGTAAAATTAATGCTAGTAATGAATGCTCCTTAACGACTAAAGTTGTAGAGAATTATTCCGCATCTAATTGTGTTACTTTTCATGCGGTTATTTATGATGGCTCTGGAGAGACAATAATTGATAGTGTTCAAGCCTCTGAGGTGCGACCTTATACAGGATTTAATATTGAGAATAGTTTTAATTTAACGTTTGATCGAATCCCAACTATTCCTCCTACGCCAACTCCGATACCTCCAACTGCCACGCCAACTCCGGTGCCTACAGCTACACCATTAGCAGCACAACCCGCGATACTATCTGGAACCATAATTGTGGCCGGTTCTGTCGTTCCTGCAGATGCAGAGTTGATTGCTATAGTTGGTGACTATACATCCGCTCCGGCGTTTATTATCGGAGATGAATTTAAAAATTTGGTAATAGATCCCGTTGATCCCAGATATCTCGAATTAGAAATAATATTTTTACTTAATGGAATACCTTCCAGCGTGACGGTACCTTTTGAAAGTGGCGCTAGAAACAAGGAACTTGAATTGATCTTTACTGGTTTACCTACGCCCACTGCGGTTGTTACTATTGACGAGGTTGAGCCTGAACCAACAAATACACCTGTACCACCAACGCCTATGCCGGAACCAACTCCAACGCCTATGCCGGAACCAACTCCAACCCCGGTTCCTCCTACCGCTACTCCTATAGCGACATCAAGCGAAATGCTTATGGAAGAAGAGCCTACAGTAGTACCCCAGGAAGAGTTTTTCGGTACTTGCTCAGCTCCAGATCAGGAATCTGCTCCTATTGCCCAAAGTGTAGCTAATGGGTTATTAATATTAGCTCCGCTAGGATTAGTTTGGGGATACCGAAGATTTCGAAAAAAATAATGACGTTGAGGCGAGCAAAAAATTCAAGGTGTAGCTAACCGGTATATCTGAATCTTTTTAAGGGCTCTGCTTGGGCTTTGCAGCTTAAAATCACTTGTAATTGTTAAGTTACTTTCGACAACACTATATTAATTAAGTTTATTTACTTACTCCCCTTTTACGTTAAATGAGGAATATAATATAACTTCGGGCAATCCATTTTTATTTATTTAATGACTAAAAGCTAATATGACAACAAAAAAACGAGATTATTATGAGGTACTAGGAGTGCCTCGTGGAGCATCGGAAGAGGATATTAAAAAAGCTTTCCGTAAATTAGCTCTAAAATATCACCCTGATCGAAATAAAGAAAAAGGGGCTGAGGACAAGTTTAAAGAGATAAACGAAGCTTACCAAGTTTTGACAGATTCATCTCTTCGGGCTAAATATGACCAATTTGGACATCAAGGCGTTTCTTCACAAGCAGGTTCTGGGTTTGATGGATTTGAGAATTTTGCTGGATTCGGCGATATATTTGACACATTTTTCGGTGGCTTTGGGGGGCAGGAGACAAGCAGAAGAAATACTAGAGGAGCTAGCCTGCAAACGTCTGTAACAGTAGAGTTCCAAGATATTGTCCATGGAATAGAGCATAATGTCGAGTTAACGAGAGCCGAAAGCTGTGGTAAGTGCAAAGGGACTAAAAGTGAACCAGGTTCCGAATTAAAATCATGTACCAGTTGTAATGGACAAGGAAGAGTTAGGCGTGCTTCTCAGGGAATGTTTGGACAGTTCGTACAGGTTGTCACTTGTGATCAGTGTTCTGGCGAGGGTAGAGTGGTTTCCAATCCATGTAAGCAATGCAGGGGAAGTGGGTTGGAAAGGAAAAAACGTAAATTAGCTGTGACTATACCTCCAGGAATCGAAGATGGTACACAATTAAAGTTAACTGGAGAGGGTGAAGCCAGCATGAATGGCGGAAGACCAGGTGATTTATTCTTATCAGTAAACATAAAAGACCATCCACTGTTTGTTAGAGACGGTAATGATGTTAAACACTCTGAGGTGATTGATATAGTTCAAGCTAGCCTTGGCACAAAAGTTTTAGTAACTACATTAGACGGTGAAGCTGAGTTAGACATACCTGCTGGTATTCAATCTGGCCAAATAATAAGGTTGCGCGACAAGGGGATTCCATATCTTAGAAATCCTAAGAAAAGAGGCAGTCAATTAGTTGAGATAGTAGTTGAAACTCCTCGTAAATTATCAAAGAAGCAGCGTGAAATTCTAAAATCTTTTGAATCTACCCTAGATAAAACTAACAATAAATAAAAAGATTATTTCAATTAGAAGTTTGTTGTAATTTTGGGACAAGCACACTCATGAATTCTAATATTAAATGGATTGAGCTTAGCGTAAAAACCCTTCCAGAATTTGTGGAACCAATATCCGAATTATTTAACACGTATGGTGTTGGTAATGTGTTGGTTGAGCTTAAAGGTGGTTATAATCCAGACGAAGGAGAAAAGGCCTCTCCAAAAGAATGGTTAACAGTTAAAACATACATTGCGAAAGATAGTCAACATGGAAAGAAACAAGCTGCAATTCAAGCTGGACTAGATCTTTTTAGGCTGGTCGGTGAAATACAGACTCTCCAATCTAAGGAATTATATGAAACGGAGTGGAACGAAGAATATAAAAAACACATTAAGCCGATCAATATTGGTAAAAAGTTGGCTATAGTCCCAACTTGGGAAAAAGAATATAAGTTAGGTTCTCGAATTAAGATTGAATTAGATCCAGGCTTAGCGTTTGGTACCGGGCATCACCCAACAACAAAAATGTGTTTGGAGTTGTTAGAAACTTTAATACAACCTGAATCCACTTTATTAGATTTAGGTTGTGGCTCAGCTATACTTTCTATTGCTGCAGCTAAATTAGGGGCCCTACGAGTTGAAGGTATAGACATTGATAAACAATCAATTAAAGCAGCTAGGCAAAATATAATAAATAATCATGTTGAAGATATAGTAGACGCATATGATGGAACTTTAAATGATATTTCATTAGAAAAAAGATACCACTTGATAGTTGCAAATATATCATCAAAAGTCATAATTGATGTCCTGCCTAAAATAGGTAAACATTTAGATTTTATGGGCAAAGCTGTCTTGTCGGGCTTTATGTTAGATCGAAGTAAGGATATTGAGAATCATATCAAAGTTGCGGGACTTGTAGTTGTTGAGTGTATAACCAGTCAAGACTGGGTTTCCTTTTTAGTATCACGAGATGCTTCAAAAAATTAATTTTTCTTTAATCCCATTCAGATGCTGGATTACGTCCCAACAATCTTAGCACTGCTTCTTCTATGGATAAGCCTTCATATAATATTTCGTAAGTACATTGTGTAATAGGCATGTCCACGTCAAGACTATTAGATAATTTAACTAATGCGGCAGTAGTTATGACCCCCTCAGCAACTTGATCCATTGATTTCAAAATTTTATCTAACTTCATGCCTGTTGCTAATTTAAAACCCACTGTCCGGTTCCTGCTTAATTCACTATAACAAGTTGCAATCGTATCTCCTACACCAGCTAAGCCAGCAATAGTTAATGGATTGCCTCCGGCAACTGAAGTTAATCTGACCATTTCAGCCAAGCCACGCGTTACAAATGATGCTTTGGCGTTATCTCCCACTTTCATCCCGTCACATATCCCGGCTCCTATTGCAAAAACGTTTTTAAGCGCCCCGCCTAGTTCAACTCCTACTATGTCATCGTTAGTGTATACACGAAACAACTCTGAGTTAAAAACGTCCTGGATCTTTTTAGCCTCGCGTTTTGACGTAGACGCAATAACGGTAGTAGACGGTTTACCAAGTAAAATTTCTTTTGCAAGGTTTGGTCCTGACAGAGCACATAAAATTCCATTCCAATCGTTCTTTAATTCTTCAACTAGCACTTCTGTCATGCGCATACCGGTCTTTACTTCAAGCCCTTTTGTGGCGCTTACTAAAACAGCATCAGGTTTGATGAAACTCGAAATACGATCTATATTTGCCCTTATGGTATTACTTGGTACAGCTATAACAATTATCTGTGCGTTCTCAATTGCTGATTTAGGTGATGATGTCACTATTAAAGACCTTGGTAATGTCACACCAGGTGTAAATCTAGTGTTTTCACCAGAATCAATTAATGCTTTCGCTTCAGACTCTGTTCTTGCTAGTAAATTAACTTTAATGCCGTTTCTTGCTAGTAATATTGCTAGAGTTGTACCCCAACTTGTTGTACCTAAAACGGCTACTTTATTTGTTTGATTTGTATTCATTTTGGACGTTTATCAATTTTATTTTTCAGGGTTACCCTTTTCTAAATTTGCGTTCTTCGCCTTTAATTAAACGTTGTATATTGTCATAATGTCTTAAAATTATGAGTGGTCCTCCAATTGCACCAAACCATATGAACTCCATAGGAGGAGTGCCTCCTGGCAGGTTAAGCTCGGTTGCTGCAAAAATAATTAAAGCAATACATCCCACACTTGCACCTATCATTGACCCGATAGACATGTAACGAGATGCGTATACAATGCTTAGTCCGATGACAGTGGCAATTAACCCGGCCCAGGGATTCAGGATAAATAATCCACCCCACCCAGTTGAAATAGCTCTACCTCCTCGAAATCCTGCAAAAACAGGAAACATGTGGCCTATTAATGCGGCTAAACCAGCAGCTGACTCTGCACCATGAGTATCGGTAAATATTCTAGCTAGGGCTATTGCAATAATAGCTTTAGACATATCCAGTAGAAGTACTGTTACGCCTACTTTTTTGCCAGAAACTCTGATCACGTTGGTCATACCTGTTTTTCCGCTGCCACTTTCCCTAACATCTACTTTAGTGACTATCTTTGTGGCAATAAGGCCGAACGGAATAGCTCCTAGTACATATCCAACTATTATGAAAATTAAATAGTCCATTAGTGTTCTCCTCTTCCCTTAAATCGCATTTTTAATGGAGCACCATCAAAACCGTACGTTTTTCGTAAAGTGTTTTCTAGGTATCTACGGTATGAGAAATGAACTAAATCACTTTTATTTACATAAAAAGTAAATCCTGGTGGCCCATAGCTGTCTTGAGTTACTCCATAAATTTTTAATCCATGCCTTGGATTTGAAGCTGGAGGATGGTCAGCAACTGCATTCAGTATAGTTCTCCTTAGGTCATATCTAGGTAAGTTTTGAGTCCATTGCGTATGGACCTTAAACACTGTATTTAACATTGCTTCAAGACCAGTTTTATTTAATGCAGAAGTAAACTGGATTGGCACAAAATGAATAAATTTCATTTTTTCTCTAATAATTTTCTTCGCTTGATCTTTTGATAGCCCTAAACTTTTAGAAAGGTCCCATTTGTTAACTACAATTACGATTCCTCTGTGTGCTTGTAGCAGATAACTGGCAACGTGTGAATCTTGTCCTGTGGCTAATTCTGTAGCATCCATTACTAATAGAGAAACTTCTGATCGCTCTACAGCACGCAGTGACCTAATTACACTGTAATTCTCTATTCCTGGTTCTATTCGCCCTCTCCGTCTTATACCGGCGGTATCAATAAGTAATATAGACTTATCTTTATGGCTAATTGAACTGTCTATAGCGTCTCTAGTTGTTCCTGGCATGTCACTAACGATTGATCGATTATCGCCGGTCAAGGCATTTAATAACTGCGATTTTCCGACATTTGCTCTGCCGATGATTGATAAACGAACATCTGACACTAAGTCGTTAATTAAATTATTATCTGGTAACCGATCAACTACCGAGATCATCAGGTCATCTATACCTTGGTTATGGTATGCACTAATTGGTATTGGGTCTCCCAATCCAAGCTTATAGAATTCTGATGTGTCAGCTTCACGTTGAATATTATCTGCTTTATTGACTGCCAACACGACTTGATGGCCAGACATTCTAAGTTTTTGACCAACTGCGGCATCATCTGCAGTAATACCTGTATTTGCATCTGTGGCAAATATAATTACATCTGCATCTGCAATTGCCACGTCGACTTGAGATTGTACCTTCTCTAAAATTTGAGTTTTAGTTGAGGTGGTGGAATCAGTCGATTCTAATCCTCCTGTATCGACTAATAAGAATTTGATGTCTCTCCACTCTGTTTCAGTAATTAAGCGGTCTCGTGTAGTTTCAGCGATATCTGAAACTATTGCCTGCCTATCGCCGATAATCCTGTTAAATATTGTTGATTTACCAACATTGGGACGACCGACAATAGCGACTAGAGGGATAGCTTGATTTTTCATTGACTGATTACCTATTTCAATAAGCTTGATAATATAGCTTTTTGCATATGAAGCCTGTTTTCTGCCTGATCAAATACAACTGATTGAGGATGATACAGTAGTCCCTCGGATATTTCTTCCCCCTCATGAGCGGGCATATCATGCATGAATATAGCCTGATCATTTGCAATTCCAATAAGCTCAGGAGTAACTTGATATCCTGAAAAGTCTTGAATTCGTTGTGCCGTTTGATTTTCATCACCCATGCTAATCCATACATCTGTGTAAATCACATCCGCTTTTTCGACAGCAATATTGGGGTCTTTAATCCATTCAAGCTTAGCTCCAGTTTTCTTTGCTTGATCGAGCGCAATTTGCCACGTTGATTCATTGATTTTATAGCTTTGCGGGCTACACATTACGAAATGCGCTCCAAGTGCACCAGCACATAATGCTAAGCTTGATGCTACATTGTTACCGTCGCCAATAAATACGATCTTAATGTTTTTAATATCTCCTAGCTTTTCGTTGATTGTCAGGATGTCAGACAATGCTTGGCAAGGATGTTCCACGTCTGATAGGGCATTTATTACGGGTATAGAGCAACCTGCAGCAAGTAGGTTTAGCGTTTCATGACTGGATACCCGAGCAACGATTCCATCGAACCACCGATCTAAAACGTGTGCAATATCCCTTACGGGTTCACGAGTACCTAGGCCAATTTCTTCTTTATTCAAATATACGGATTTACCCCCCAGCTGTGTGATGCCAAGTTCGAAACTAGCTCGCGTCCTTAGGGATGGCTTTTCAAATAGCAGAGCTAAAGATTTTTGTTCTAGGACTTGTTTAGAAGTACTCTTCCCACTTTTGATGGCCCTGGCGGATAAGATAAGATTTTTGATCTGATTTTCTGTTAAATCAGACACAGACAATAAATTTTCCATTGCACAATGTCCTTAAGACTGGATAATAAGTCACATTTTCCTAAAACCACAAGGTAGAAGGATGAAGTTATATGTTTATTAATAGATAATATTATGAATGAAGTCATGTATAAAGACGTTAAAGCAAAAAGTGTCGTTTTATCTGCTAACACGATAGACATCGAGTGGAGTGACGGAGAATCATCTAGATATCCTGCTAGAGACATGCGTCTTAATTGCGGGTGTGCTGAGTGTGTTGAAGAGTGGAGTCAGCGCAGAATCTTGGATCCGGCATCGGTGCCTTTTGATATAAAAGCGGAAGATTATATTCTGGTAGGCAACTATGCTATTCAATTTTTATGGAGTGATGCTCATTACACCGGAATTTATCCGTTCGATGTAATAAGAAAGATTTTTCCTGGTAAGGGAAAAGCAGGGTCGTAGTTAATTAAATTCAAAAACCAGTTATTGTTGCATGTGAATTCAATCTATAAAGTTAATATAAAAATGAAAAAATCTTTTCCAACAGCAGCGTTTTTCGACCTCGATGATACGATTTTAGGCACTACAGCATGCTCAAATGAATGCTGGAAACTATTGTCAGAAGAATATACTCCAAAAATCCACCTTAAAGGTCATGTAAACATTACTTCCGAAAAAATTGTAAAGGCGATAAACGATTTTCGGTTATGGTTTTGGTCGGACGCAAACCGTAATCGGTCCGGAAGGCTGAATCCTGAACAAGCTCTATTTGAAACTATTAAAGGTGGTTTAGAGATATTAGGAATTAAGGATTTAGAAATGGCTGAATCGATGTCAAACAAATGGGACGATATGCGTTGGTCGAAGTTAAAGCCTTTGCCAAATGCAATTGATGCTTTAAATAAATTCAAAATGGCTGGAGTTAAGCTAGCTCTAATTACTAATGGTAATGCTCAAATACAGTCGCGAAAAGTTCAATTGTTGGAATTGGAAACACTAATGGATCATGTACAGATTGAAGGTGAATTTGGGGTGGGTAAACCCGATCCTGCAGCATATTTAAACGCTTTAAAAATTTTGAATGTATCTCCTGAAGAAACATGGATGGCGGGAGATAACATTGAGTTTGACGTTATAGCCCCAATGAAGTTAGGTATTTACGGTATTTGGGTAGATACAAATGAAATTGGACTTGAGTCTCAAAATGGACTGACTCCCGATTTAGTTGTTGAGTCAATTGCTGAATTAGTTTAGATCAACATGTTATCTATTAGTCGTATATTTCCGCAATATGCCGCTATTACGGCAAGTGCTGCTCCATTAATGTAGGTTACTTCATCTAAGGTTTCGGAATCACATATAGCCAAATAGTCAATATCAAGATTGTGGCTTAGTAGGATTTGTTCCATTTCAGATTTAATTTTATTCGCAGATTTTTCTCCATTCCTGCTTAAATTTGATGCCGATTTCAAAGAAGAATATAAACCAAGTGCGGATTGCTTTTGTGCTTCAGTTAAGTGATTGTTCCTACTAGATAAAGCTAGACCGTCTTTGTCCCGTACCGTATCTATGGATACCAGATTAGTTTGTATATTTAGGTCTATGATCATTCTCTTAATCATTAACAACTGCTGAATATCTTTTTGTCCAAAATACACAAAGTTTGGTTGGCAGATATTGAGTAATTTGATTACGATTGTGGCAACGCTATCCAAATGTCCCGGCCTGAATGCTCCTTCAAGACGATCACTTAGACTCTTTACATTTACTGTAGTTGTAAATGAATTTGGATATATCTCTTCTATATTAGGTTTAAAAACAATGTCTACACCTGAATTTTCCATGATTTCTAAGTCTGTAGACAAGTTTTTAGGGTAGTTGAGATAATCATTTTTTATGTTAAATTGATGTGGATTTACAAATATTGAAGCTACAACGGTGCCGCAGTCTGATCTAGCTTTTGTTAATAGAGCAACATGACCTTGGTGTATTGCTCCCATAGTTGGCACTAAGCCTACAGATCCTGTGGCAGCAGCTAAAATCGTCTTTAATTCTTTAACTGTTTTTATTAAACGCATTTCTTCAATTTGCAACAAAAGCCAGATATGAACATTTTGAGTTAACTATTCTGAATCGAAGTAAAGCTATGGGAATTATTTGGGAAACTTTTATCTTTCACTTCACGCATATATTCCTTCAAACCGAAACGCATTTGTTCCGCGAGATTAACATATTGTTTAGTATGTTTGGGTGTAAAGAGCTCAAATAATCCTAAAATGTCGTGCATCACTTGTATTTGGCCATCACATTCGATTCCAGCGCCAATTCCTATGGTGGGGATTTTTAATTTCGAGGTTATTTGTTTTGACACCTCCACAGGAATTAGTTCTAGCACTATCGCATACGCTCCAGCATTCTCTAATGCTAATGCCTCATCAAGTATCCTTGATGCCTGTTCTTTTGATTTACCCTGCACTTTATAGCCACCCAGTTGGTTGATAGATTGGGGAGTTAGGCCTATATGACCCATTACCGGGATTCCACAAGATACTAGTTGTTCTACAGTTTTACATATGTGATGACCGCCTTCTAGCTTAACGCTTTGAGCTCCGCCTTCTTGTAAAAATCGTCCAGCATTCATAAGAGCTGTGTCTATACTAAGGTTGTAACTCAAAAATGGCATATCTGCTACAACATGAGTATTTGCTGCTCCTCTTACGACAGATCGAGTATGCAGTATTGCCTCATCAATTGTTAAAGGAACGGTTGTATCATTTCCCAACATGACTTGGCTTAAAGAATCTCCGACAAGAATTGCATCAAATCCGATGTCATTGATTATTCTGGCTGAAGTGTAATCATATGCTGTAACCATAACTATTGGTTCACCATGTGACTTCATTTCAGAAAGTTTATTAATACTATTTGGCATTTGGTACCTCCTCAATATGCCCGAGTGAGGGCCGATGCATTAATTAATTATATTCTATTGGGTTTTCACTTATATAAGTATTCAGTAACTTTGTCATAACTTTAACATCTGCATCTTTACATACGCCTCGTTGTGCAGCGAATTTAATACCTGCTAGCGCAGTAGTAGCGTACATTTGCATTTCTATGATACCTACGGCTTTCATAGCCTCAAGGTGTTTTTGCACTGTCTCTACATCACCCCTAACATATGGCCCTGCGATGCCTTCTGGTATGCCGTTCGCCTCTAATGCATCCGACACGCCTCTGACCATGGGAATTAAAGTTTTAAGAGCTTCATTTTTTTCTACCCCAAGTCTGTCCTCCCATATTTGCGCTATTACTGCTATCTGCCCCATGAGTACTCCACCCAGGGTGACTGCGGATGCGTGATAAAGTGGCTTATCAGATGATTCTAGAAATATTGGCTTGCCTCCAATGTCCAAGGCTAGCTGAGTTAGATACTCTTTTAATTTACCCTGCCCTTCAATTCCAAAAGTTGAACCTGGTAAAGATTCTAAAGCATCTTCAACTCCCGCAAAAGCTTGAAGTGGATGAAAGCTACCGGTAAAGGCGCCTTTCATTTCAGCGGCTCTTAAAACATCCAATGAGCTGGCACCGGAGCAATGCACAACTGCTTGGCCAGTTGTCCATTCTATTGAGTTAACCACATGCTCTATTGCATTATCAAAAGTAGTTATAAAAATTAAATCTGCCTGGTCAGCTGCTTTTGGAATCGATTCATATGGTGTGCAGTTTTTAATTCGTACAGCTAAATCCTCTGCAGATTTATATGTGCGACTTGAAGCTGCAATTACCGAGTATCCAGACCTAGATAGTGCCACAGCCAATGTTTTACCAACAGCACCACAGCCGATAAAAGCAATTTTAGTTGATTTACTTAAATCCATTTAATTACCTCAAACTAGTTAATTTTACTTAAATCATTAATAGAATTTATACCACCAATACTTGTAGCTAATTTAACAGACCTCAATACAGATTCTGCCACACAAACTGAAGCTGCAGCGATTAATCGATCCATATCAGGACTTATCTCACTTGTGCCAGTAGAAAGACAAAAAAATGTATCTCCGTCATGACTAGTATGTGAGGGCCTAACTGACAACGCTAATCCATCATGAGCCGCAGCTGAAAGTTTTTGTGCTTGTGATTTTGTTAGTGTAACGTCAGTGGCAACTACTCCAATTGTGGTATTAGCTTGCGCTTTGTTCGGGGGAGCCCAGTTTGTATCTAATATACATTGCAAAGGATTAAGCATGTTTGAACCATTTTGATCCAGAGGTCCTGCAATTAATGAGCCCGTTTTATAATCGAATATACCGCCAATTGCATTTGTTGCAACTATGGCTGAAACCATAGAACCATCGCCTAAAGTGATTCCATATGAGCCAATACCACCTTTGATTGACCTTTCCATTCCCATTAATTTTGCTACCGTAGCTCCAGTGCCTGCTCCTATTGTTCCTTCTTGCAGCTTTTTATTATTTGCTGATACACATGCTTTATAGCCTGACTCAGCAACAGGTGATTTATCGAGACCTATGTTTAAATCGAACAAAATTGAGCTGGCAATGATAGGTATTTTGGAATTTCCAGCTTTATGCCCGACATCACGATTTTCTAAGTATTGCATTGCGCCATCAGCCGATTGGAGACCAAATGCGCTACCACCACTAAGGACAACACCGTGAATGAAAGGAACACTGGCTGTAGGATCAAGCAAGTCAGTCTCTCTTGATCCTGGTGCACCTCCACGAACATCGACACCACCTATTGCCCCAGCTTCACATATTATTGCCGTGCAACCTGTGATTGCATCAAGGTCTGTATAATGCCCAGTTTTTATTCCCTGTATATCATTTATAGATAAATGGTTTGATTGATTATCTTTAACTTCCAACTAATACAATTTCCTTTTGAACGTCAATCTCTTATGGATTTAACATTTAACTATATATCTATAATGCATTTGATGTTCAAATACAAATTTATCGACACCGCTTAGATCTACTAAGATGTTACAATTATCCAACTCTAATATATTTGTAATAAAGGCTACATTTTGGACAAACAAATTTCAAAATATGATTTAGTAGTGATAGGTAGTGGTCCTGGCGGTTATGTTGCGGCTATTAGGGCAGGTCAGCTGGGAATGAAAACTGCTATTGTAGAAAAGTCTGATTTAGGTGGCGTGTGTCTTAATTGGGGATGTATTCCAAGCAAATCACTGCTTCGCAATGCTGAAGTATTAAATTTGATAAATGAGGCTGACAAGTTTGGCATCGAAGTTTCCGGTGTTGAAGCGGATTTTTCTAAAGCCATATCTCGCAGTAGGAGTGTAGTTTCAAAGCTCACCCAAGGTATCGGATATTTGCTAAAGAAGAATAAAGTAGATGTATATGAGGGAACCGCTTCCTTCATGAATGAAAGTACTATATTTGTTGAATCTAGCAATACTTCGCTTGAGGCACGTAATGTGGTTATTGCTGCCGGAGCCAGGCAAAGAGATTTACCGGGGCTAAATATTGACGGCAATGGTGTGATTACTAGTAGGCATGCTTTGGAGCTGGATATCTTGCCTAAAAGTGTGGTGATCATCGGAGGAGGCGCTACAGGAGCTGAATTTGCATATTTATATAAATCATATGGAGTTGAAGTCACTATCGTAGAAATGATGGATCGCATTCTCCCTCAGGAAGATGAAGATATAAGTAAAGAATTGACAAGATCATTTACAAAAGCAGGAATTTCAATAGTCACATCATCTCAAGTAAAAAGTATTGATAATAATGATGGCTCAGTGGTTGTGGAAGTACATGGCGGGTCAGACGAATTAAAAATTGAATGTGAAAAAGTATTAGTTGCTGTGGGGGTTCAGCCAAATTCAGATCAAATAGGCATAGAAAATACAAAAGTGGAAACAAAGAATGGGTTCATAGTTATTGATGATGATATGAAAACTAATGTTGATGGTATTTACGCTATAGGTGATATTACCGGTAAATTGTTATTGGCTCATGTCGCTTCTGAACAGGCGGTTATTGCAGTAGAAAATATAGCAGGATTAGATCATTCTACGATGGATTATTCATTAATGCCGCGAGCAGTTTACTGTAGGCCTCAAGTTGCCAGCTTTGGAATGACCGAGGCACAAGCAGCAGAGACGGGAAGAGAGCTAAAAATAGGTAAATTCCCCCTTGCAGCTTCAGGAAAGGCATTGGCTTTATCTGAGACAGAAGGATTTATTAAAGTTGTGTCAGATGCGGAAATTGGTGATATATTGGGCGTGCATATGATTGGAGCGGAGGTAACAGAATTATTGGGTGAAGCTGGAATGACTAAAATGTTAGAGGGCACCACAAGTGAGTTGGGTTCATTGGTACATCCTCATCCAACAATATCTGAATGCCTTAAAGAAGCGGGATTAGCAACCGAAAATTTAGCTATTCATATGTGAAACATACGATTAAATTTTATGGAGTTGGCGTAAATGCCTATAACTTTAGATAAGCAAAAAGCTTTAGAAACGTATGAATTAATGAAGCTAATCCGACTTTTTGAAGAAGAGTGTGCTTCCCAATATATGCGCGGGCTTATTCGAGGCTTTTTGCACCTTTACATTGGTGAAGAAGCCGTAGCAGTAGGCGCGATATCATCGTTAAACGAAGATGATTATATTGTTAGCCATTACCGAGATCACGGACATGCACTAGCCAGAAAGCTGGATCCAAACGGCATAATGGCCGAATTGATGGGCAAATCTACAGGCGTAAGTGGCGGTAGAGGTGGTTCAATGCATTTATTTGATGTTTCTAAAGGGTTCATGGGTGGATACGCAATAGTCGGAGGCCAGTTACCAATTGCTGTTGGACTCGCTACATCTATTGATTATTTAAGTGAAGACCGCGTGGTTATGTGTTTTTTCGGAGATGGAGCAGTCAATGAGGGATATTTTCACGAGTCTTTGAATTTGGCATCGTTATGGAAATTACCTGTAGTGTTTGTATTGGAAAACAACCTTTATGGCATGGGCAGCCATATCGACAGGACTCATGCGACGGGCCACAATCTTTATTTGTCTGCAGATGAATACAATATACCTGCAACTCAGATAGACGGTATGGATGTCCTCGCAGTGATGGAAACAGCTCAACCTTTAATTGAAAGAACGCGATCAGGAGGCGGACCTGTGTTAATTAAGGCTAACACATATAGGTTTGTGGGTCATTCAATGGCTGACCCAGGTAATTATAGAAATATTTTAGAGATCGAAGAATGGAAAACCAAAGATCCTATTAGTAAATTTGTCGAACATGCCTTGAGTCAGAATATTTTTGGACTCGATGACATAGCTGTGATAGATGAAAGCGTTAAGCAAGTTGTTCGTGATGCTGTTGAGTTTGCAGAGCAAAGCGAAGACCCAGAAGTAGAATCAATGTATAGAGAAATCCATGGGTAAATTAACAGTAAGAGAGTCGATATCTAAGGGTCTTTATGAAGCTATGGACTCCAATGAAAGATGTTATTTATTGGGAGAGGATATAGGTGAATATGGCGGGGCATATGCTGTTACAAAGGGATTTTTAGATAAATATGGTGAAAAACGCGTAAGAGATATGCCAATTGCAGAGTCAGTAATTGCTGGTGCCGCTGTTGGGTCGGCAATGGGGGGTCTTTTTCCAATAGTGGAGATAATGACTATCAACTTTACCTTGCTTGCTATGGATCAAATTGTTAACCATGCTGCTAAAATGCGATACATGTCGAATGGACAGATTCAAGTTCCTATGATTTTGCGCACAGTTACTGGTGGAGGAGGTGGCTTAGCGGCGACTCACTCACAAAACTTTGAAGGATGGTATGCCAATGTGCCAGGATTGAAAGTTGTCACTCCCTCTAACCCATACGATGCGCTTGGATTAATGCGTTCTTGTATTGAGTCTAAGGATCCTGTGATTTATGTTGAACATTGTTTATTATATTCTGTAACAGGTGATGTGCCTGAAGAATACTACAACGTGCCTTTGGGTAAGTCTGTAGTATGTAGAGAGGGACAGGATGTTACCATAGTTACTTACGGTGGTATGGTAAGTGTATGTTTGGAAGCAGCAGATAAATTATCTGAACAGGGTATAGAGGCAGAGGTGATAGATTTAAGATCTCTCAGGCCACTGGATATAGAGACATCGGTAAAATCCGTTTGTAAAACGGGTAGAGCTGTAGTTGTTGAAGAAAATTGGAAGACGGGTGGCTTTGGAGCTGAAATTAGCAGTAGCTTGCAAGAAAATGCATTTGATTATCTTGAATCACCGATAATCAGAATTTCAGGAGAAGAAGTTCCTATGCCATATAGCCGTAAACTTGAATCTGCTGCAATCCCAGATGCAAGTAAGGTAACGATTACGATCAAAGCAATGATGGAAATTTGAGGATAAATGTATAGCGGAGTATATTCTTATGTCTGATGAACTAAAAATGCCCCAAATGGGTTATGACATGAAAGAAGGAACTATAGTCAGATGGCTTGTTCAAACGGGAAGACACGTAGAGAAAAATGAAGTTATAGCAGAAATTGAGACAGATAAAGCAGTTGTAGAGTTTCAATCTTATTTGGAAGGTTTTATTACTCAGATATTCGTTAAAGAGGGTGAAACAGTGCCGGTTGGTGAAGCTATAGCCTCAGTAGGAACTGAAAGTGAAATTGTTGTTGAAGAGCCTGGAGTTGTCAATAAAGAGGTTGAGGTGGCTACCGAGGAGATTGATCCAAAACAAAAGGATGAGCAAGTACAAAACACGTTGACTAAAAGTATATCGGATTCAAGTAATAATGCAGGTAAATTGTCAGTGAAGGCGTCACCAGTCGCCAGAAAATTAGCCAAAGAAAAAGGATATGACTTGAGTAAAATAACGGGGACCGGTCCTGCTGGACGTATAACCCGTGAAGATGTTGAGTCCCATATGCCGTCAGATTTAGACGTTCAACCATTAGATACAGAGGCTGAAGAACTAACGGAAACAATTCAGGCTGATAAATTAATTGATGAGCAAAGCTCGACTTTGACAAAAATGCGCCAGCAGATCGCCAGGGTTACTGTTAAAAGTAAGACTGAGATACCGCATTTTTACATATCCGTTGATATAGATATGACTAAGGCAATAGAGATGCGTAATCAGATAAATAAAAGTGAAGAATATGAGGGTAATGATGTATCAATCAACGATTTAATATTAAAGGCGTGTGTAAATCCTCTAAAAAAATATCCTAAATTCAACTCATCATTTTCAGATAAAGGCATAGTTGTTCATTCAAAGATTAATATTGGAATTGCTATTTCTCAGGAAGCAGGTTTAATTGTGCCAGCCATTATGGATGTACAAAACAAATCCTTAAAAGAAATTTGTATTGCTAGTAAAGACCTGGCCAGTAGAGCAAATGAAGGAACGATAACGACAGACGAATATGCAAGAGGAACTTTCTCAGTCAGTAACCTTGGAATGTTTAATGTGAACTCTTTTGTAGGGATAATTTATCCACCACAATCAGCCATGCTTGCGGTAGGTACTGATATGAAAAAACCAATTGTCGTTGATGAAAATGTTGTCATAGCAGATATAATGACTGCAACAATATCTGGTGACCACCGCATTGTTGATGGGTCTGAAGGCGCGTTGTTTATTAACGAGGTTAAAACGATATTAGAAAATCCATACCAATTATTAATATAGAACATGAATAAACAAAACTTAGACATGTTAAATAAGCCCAAAATATACCTTACTACTCGCACGTCTGTTGATTGGAATCAGGTGGCTGAGTTTTTAGCAGATCAAGGTGTGCCTCCAATACCAGATAGTATTAGAGCTGGTAAAGATGAGTCTGCTGCAGTAGTCGAGATTTCAGCGCGAATGTGTTATATGAGTTATGGGCGAGGTAGAAAAGATATAGCGGACTTTATCAACAATCTTTTATATCGGAAAGATGGCAGTGTTTTAGAGCACGTTAATTTTGGGTTTGTTATTACTGGAATATCTCGTAGCTTGACTCATGAATTGATTAGGCATAGAGCAGGTTTTGCGTATAGTCAGCGATCTCAAAGATATGTAGATGAATCTGGGGCATCTTTTGTAATACCGCCAGCTTTAGTAAATGAAAGCTTTAATAACGAAGCAGTGAATGAGTTATTCAAAGTAGCTATGGAGAAAGCCGCAGCAAGTTATGAAGAACTTGTAGATGCACTGGAAGAATCGTTAGATGAAAGTTTGTTTGAGAAGAAGACAGATAGGCGTAAAGCTATACGTCAAGCTGCACGCTCAGTTTTGCCTAATGCCACTGAAACCAAATTATTTGTTACTGCAAATGTAAGAGCATGGAGGCATTTTATCGAGATGCGCTCTACTCCTTACGCTGACTGGGAAATAAGACGAATGGCTATACAGATATTAAATTTATTAGTAGAAGAAGCACCCTTGCTTTTTGGAGACTTTAAAATTGACAAATTACCCGATGGAACATCGATAGCTACTCCTGTACATTCCAAAGTCTAGTTTTGTAATTCAGTCGGAACCCTTTCTGCATCTAAATGTTTTTTGTGGTTCCATGCCATAAACATTGTGGGTAATAAAGCTATTGCAGACGCTACAACAGCTATAATGAAAAATTCTGTGAATAAATTCATCCCAATATCTATTACTTCTCCAGAATAAGCTTCGATATTTGCTAGTGTTACCTCAGAAGACTCACCCTCAGTTGGTATAGGTAGTTGCAATCCAGATACAAGTGTGAAAAACCTTTGGGAGCCCCAAGCTGTAATCGCTGCAAGACCTAAAGTCATTCCAACAAGTCTCATAGCAGTTATAACACCTGCAGCCGCTCCTCGATCTCCATGGCCAACAGGTTCAGTACCTGCCAAAGCGATAGGAGATATCAAAATTCCAAAAACAAAACCAGTGACTACTAAAGGTATAGACATAGTAGGGTCTGATATAGAGAGTGACCATCCGGACATCTCATAAAACCCCCAAATTGTTAAAGCTAAACCGATCAATGAAGGTATTCTGAAATCCATTTTCTGACACGCGATTCCGCCAATTATTGCTCCTACTGGCATCGCAATAGTCATTCTCATCAACCTCAATCCACCCTCTAACGGTTCTTTTTCCATAACTGTTGTCGTCATAAATGGGATCGTAACCATTCCGATTATAAGACCGCATCCTACAAGTAAATGAGAAATATTGGCTGCAATTATTGTAGGACTAGCGAACATGGAATTAGGCAAAAGAGGTTCATCAACTGTTTTTTGACGGAGAATAAATGCTATTAAAAACACAGCGGCTAGAACAAAAAACATGACTAGCATCAACCCGGGTCGATCTATCCATGAAAGAGCTAAAGTCAGAGATGCTAAAGAAAGGGCTATTAAAAAGCCTCCCAAATAATCCACTTTAGATTTAAACCTAGTACTAGGTTTCAAAAGCAAGAATAACGGGATAAGAGTCATAAAGCCTAATGGAATATTCATCCAGAAAATCCATGGCCATGTTAGATACTTTGCTACTAATCCCCCCCATAATGGTCCAATTACACCACCGGCTTCAGCGGCTCCAATAATTAGACCTAAAGCTAGTCCACGTTGTCCAGCAGGAAAAAGATCTCCGACTATTGCTATGGCTACAGGTAACATTGCTCCTGCTGCCATAGCCTGAAAAACTCTAATAGCTATCAACCATTCCATACTTTTAGCTAGAGCAGCAAAGATCGAGAAAATCATAAAAATAACCATCGCTCCGGCAAATACGCGTCGATGACCTAAGGCATCGGACATTCGGCCTATTAGAGGCATTGCAGCAACATAACCTAGAAGATATGCAGTGATTGTCCAAGATGCGGTATCAAGTTGAGTTATTGGCACACGAAAATCAATCATGATTTCAGTTAATACTGTTACCATGACAGTTTGGTCGTCTGCGGCCACAAAAACTCCGAAAGCGATCGGTATTAATGCCAGATACGGTGATATCCGCTGAGAATTCTGCGTATTTTTATTATCGGAAGTTTTTGATTCAATCAAAATGTTAGGTTTATTTTGCTTCACTAATTGATGGCACTTCTATTTCAACTGGTATATTAAATTTATCCATTGTTACGACCCGAATAGTACCATCTATATCAGAGACTTTTGCTTGGCCAATAAACTTTATTTTATTTAATGCAAAGTCATTTTTATTAATTTTGGCTTCTACAACGACGCTTCCATTTTCAAGGGTTTCCCCTAATAAAGAACCTAAATGAATAGTGGACAAGTCACCCTTTATCTCATAATCGGATGAGTTTAAATTAGGATCTGATAAAAAATCCACATCAGTCATTTTCTCTAACAATGACGCCATGCCCTCGCTCGTATTAAAAAACCCTCCTAAATTAACGGTAGGCTCTATTTGCTCCCACACACCTGTTAAAGGATTTGTAAGGTAATTGTCTTTTCCAATTGCTACCAGCATTGAACGTATCGGGAAAGCCCCAAACATTCCAACAAATTCTGCTGCAAGCAGATCAGGAGGTTGTACGTCCCCTGAAACCTCCTCAACGTTTAATCCTGGTAGAAATTCTGTGGCACCTAGCTCGTGAGTCATTCTAAAGTGAAAAGATTTTAGCGTTGTCATGTACTGGCCTGATTTACTAATTACATCCGACACTGTTAGTTCGACCGTTTCAGTTTCTTTTGCTGCTGTTGTCTCTGATTCTTTGCAGCCAAAACCAATAATTAGCGTAAGCAACATCAGCACTGTTAAAGATATATATTTCATTTTTATATCACCATACTATTTTAAAGATAAGCTAGAAAATCTATAAATCATGGATCTGAACAGTCGCGAATAAATCCACAATTTAAGCATCGTAACTTACAGTGAATGCCTAATAATTCAGATCCACAAATATCGCATATTCTAGCAATTAATCTATTCATATTGCACATACCTATTTAAAAATAGAAGGCCCCGCCAAATGGCGGGGCCTTCATAAATAATCAATGTGTCTATTTCTACTTAATTTAAATTTACTTAATTATTTCAGTAGAAGTGATTCTCCGAGTCCTAATAACTAACATTCCTCCGCCAATTATCATTAAGGATGCAAATATCAACCCTAAACTCATTGAGTGCGAACTGAATAGGTATGATAGATAAGCATCACCTGTGCCTGGCAGACCTAAACCTAGGTCGCCACCTGCAGCGGAAAGTTCACCTTCACTTAACGTGTAGGTTGCAATTGCTTGAGCTGCCGTATAAGCTTGGTCAGCTCCACCTTCATCAGCACTTGCTGTAATAGTTCCGTCTGCATTTGCATCAACTCCACTTTGAGCACTTTCCAAATAGCCCTTAACAGAAGTTAGCTGTATTTTGGCAGATTGTGTGGTCGTTTTACTGATAGCAACTTCAATTTGATCTGAAGCTGCAGTCGCCCACGCGTTGATGTTAGCCTGTACTGCTGCTACATTTGCTGCGTTTTCTGACACTGTAGCATCGCTTGGCGCCTCTGCTGCAGCATATGCTGCATGATCAAGGCTAGCGGAATTTGTTAGTACAGAACTGATTGCATCTTTAGCACTATTAGCATTACTGATCACGTCATCTAATGTGCTTGCATCCATTGCATTGTTGACGTGTGCTAATGCCGAAGATATGGAACTTTTTAAGTCAGCTATCACTCCAGTTTCAGAGCCACTAGGCCATTCAACAAGTAAATGACGAACATGAGTAATCACGTCTAGGGGAACTCGGTGACTGTAAGCATATACCCCTGAGCTTTCTGCATCTGGTATGCCAGATGGCTCAACGGTTATGACGAATTTATTGTATCCGGCTATAAGATTCTCACCGGTTTTCGAAACATATGTGTGGTTTATTTCACCACCCTCTATGCTTAAAACCCCGATATTTAATAATGTAGAACCATCATCACTGATAAGCCAGCCTTCTAATTGTTTTCCAGCCTCTTGTGCAGCTACTTGCTCCATCGCTATGGTCAGTGTATCTCCAGGCAAATTAGTGTCTGAAATTACAGCAGTCCTTGAAGGCACACTTGATGCCTCTTGAGCAACGGCTATGCTGGTCGTAAAGACCAAACTCATTACTAGGGCTAGGAAAACCGCGACCTTGGTCGCAGTTCTATTTATGGACATATTGCTAAAAACCCCCTGTTTCGACATACCAATATGACGCCATGTCGATCACGAAACGGTATCATATGAGAGCACCTACGCATAGGCGCGCACGGGGTTATTTTAGCATAAACTCCACCAATCTCCCAAAAGAATCACCCTAATTTTGCATTGGAAATGCATTATTTAGATGTAAAATTCAAAAGTTTTTAGCGTTTTAACGACTGTGTAGACTGATCTACGCAAAAATTCTAAAAAAGAAGATCTTTACTAAGTCTAAAATTTAATGTTTTTACAAATTTTCCAATATTGATGGTGTATTCTTTAATAAAATTGGACTTTTTACTAATGAAATTGACATAAAAACATTAGAAACTTACACTCATCCTGATGAATAGATTACAAAATAAAGTAACAATTATTACTGGCGCATCAAGCGGTATTGGTGCAGCCACCGCTCAGCTTTTTGCAGATGAAAATGCAATCGTATATTTGTGTGACATTCAAGATAATATGGGAGAAGGTCTGACCGAAGAAATAGTTCAATCCGGAGCTAAAGCTAAATATTGCCATCTAGACGTTAGAGATGAGCAACAATGGAACAGTGTTTTAAGCAAAATATTTCAAGAACATGGACATGTTGATGTATTGGTTAATAACGCTGGTATTGGTGGAGCTCCTATGGACTTGAAAGTTGAAGACTATCCCGTTAATGATTGGGACAAAACAATTGCTATAAATGCTACAGGGGTTTTTTTAGGAACAAAGTACGCTGCTCGATATATGAAGCATACTGGTGGTGGTTCCATTATTAACATTTCATCTGTTTATGGCCTGGTAGGTACGACAAGAGGTGCATCATACACTGCCTCCAAAGGAGCTGTTCGCATTTTTACCAAAGCTGCTGCAGTCCAATATTCACAAGACAAAATTAGAGTGAATTCTGTTCATCCTGGCTTCATAGATACTCCCCAGGCGGCTTTGCTTTTATCTGATCCACAAGTGCGTGGTGAATTAATTAATCAGACTCCCGTGGGACGATTAGGTACAGTGGATGATATCAAGTACGGAATTCTATACCTTGCATCTGATGAATCGAGCTATATGACAGGCTCTGAATTTGTAATTGATGGCGGTATTACCGCGCGCTAACTTTTATATGAGTATTGATAATTTACTCAATTGATTGGATTAATGTTTCCTTTTACAATCTGAAACATTTTCATATCATGATTGCTATTGTTAGGTATGTCTTTTATATCAGATGTCGTAATCAGAGATTGCTCATATTGCGAAACTAAGCGCCAAACCATATCTCTTCGAACTGAGTCCAATTCTGAAAACACGTCATCCAGTAAAATAAGTGGATTCTCGCCGCGTGCATCAGATAAATATTCTGCCTCAGCTAACTTTAATGACAAAGTTGCTGTCCTTCCTTGTCCTCTTGAAGCAAATCTTGAACAGTCCATGTCATCGATAGTTATTTTAAAATCATCTCTATGAGGCCCAACAGTTGTAAAACCTTTGATTACATCCGCATTCAGGCTAGCTGACAATTTTTGCTTAAATAAACTTGAAATATGTGATTGATCACATGACAACTCTTGTTCTTGAACATCTGTGATGTAAATTACATTCAACTTTTCTTTTAAAGGTGATAATAAATGATGTTTGTCTAAACTTAATTTAGATAGCTTTTGAATCATATTCAATCTTGTATATATAATGAACCCACCATCTATGACTAAGTGGTGATCCCACGGAGTTAATTCATCCATTTGAGAAACACCCATTTTGATTGATCTTAATAAATGGTTTCTCTGAAGTAATGTTTTTTGGTACCTCTGTAATGCCATAAGGTATTCACGATTATTTTGTGAAATCAATACATCTAGATATCTTCTTCTGGTTTTTGGATTACCATATATCAGTTCTAGATCTTGGACTGTAAATAAAACTGCGTTAACTTCTCCGACAAATTCAGATATTTTACGCTTGATTCCATTAATTCGAACCAGCTTCTTAAGATGTTTTTGCTTTAAAGTATTTATACTATTAGATTGTTGCGGTTCTGCTTTTTTACCGTTGTGCTCTATTTCAAATAAATCACATTGAATTTTTGTAGATTCGTTTGATTTTTCGACATTAGCCAAGACTTTAGTATGAATCCCCAAGGATTCATCTTTGATATTGATATCCTTAGTGGTAAATCTCACTAAATCTCTGTCATTAGTAGCTCTTTGTGATTTACCGATTGACAAAATATAAATGGCTTCAAGTAAATTACTTTTGCCATTTCCATTGTTTCCTTGGATTATTGTTACACCAGGTTCTAAAAACAATTCGGCGTCTTGAAGATTGCGAAAATTAGATAACTTTAGATGGCTTAAATATATTTTCTAACCTCCGAATTCCAATATTGCTATTGATCGTAATTTAACAATAGAGATTGAAGTAGTTCGCTAAACTGAGTTTCATCCAGTATGTTTATTTGTAACGAGTTTGCTTGATCTAGTTTTGATCCTGGGTCTGAACCAACAATCACATAGTCAATTTTCTTTGAAACACTGCTGCTTACTTTACCACCAAGGGCCTTTATTTTATTTTGAATTTCAGCACGGCTGAAATTGTCCATTCGACCTGTTATCACAAAAGTTTTATTTAATAAAATCTGTTTATCTACTTGCTCAGTAGTTTCAGTTTTTAGATTTAGGCCGGCATTTCTGAGTTTATTAATTAACTTTATGTTTGAAGGATTCGAAAAATAACTTAATATCGAAGAAGATATCCTGGGCCCAATTCCAGGTATGCTGACGAAATCAGGTTCTGATGCATCAATCAGTTTATCGACATTTTGGAATCTATTGGATAATAATTCGGCAACCTCTGGTCCAACATGTCTAATTCCAAGGGCAATTAATACTCGCTCAAAAGGCTGTTGCATGCTTTCGTTTATTGCATTGAGCAGGTTATCTAGTGATGTTTCACCAATTCTCTCAATTGTCATTGCTCGATCTTGTTGATTTTTTAAGTCGTAAAGATCAGAGGCATCCTTAATCAAGTTTTCGGCCATTAAAACCTGAATTTGTTTTGGCCCTAATCCTTGAATATCCATAGCTCCTTTCGAAGCAAAATGTTCAACCATTTTGCTTAATTGTGCAGAGCATATACTATTTACACAGTATGACAGTGCTTCATCTTCATCGGAGAAAATCATATGGTTACATACTGGACAGGTTTCCGGCATTATTAGTTCAATTTCTGTTCCGTCTCTTTTAGTTGTTATTGACTTAACTACTTGAGGGATTACCTCTCCTGCTCGTTCAATTACTACTCTGTCACCAATTCGCAAATCTTTTGATCTAATATAGTCTTCGTTATGTAATGTGGCTTGCTTAATATTTGCTCCTGAAATTTGAACGGGATCGAGTATGGCATAAGGATTAATACTGCCAGTTCTGCCGACGTTAAACCTAATATCTAAAAGAGTGGTTTCTTTTTGTTCTGCAGGAAACTTAAATGCTATTGCCCATTTAGGTTCTCTGCCAACCGTGCCTAGATGTCGTTGAAAATCTAATCGATTAACTTTCACCACAATTCCATCGCATGCATAGTTCAAATTTGGTTGCTTAGCCAAACAACTAGAGTAGTATTCCATTACTTGATCTGTCGATTTTACGAGCAGATTATTTTCATTTATATTAAATCCGAGTTGTGACAAATAATCCAAAGAATCAAGTTGAGTAGCATAAGGGAGATTACTATCGGTATATCCTAGTCCATATATGAATACATCCAAAGGCCGTTTAGCTGTTTCATTAGGATCGAGTTGTCGTAATGCTCCAGCTGCAGCATTTCTCGGATTCGTATATTCTGGTAGCCCATCAGCTGCTCGTGCAGCGTTAAATAAATTAAATTCGGATATAGGAAACACTACCTCGCCTCTTACTTCAAGAACTGATGGGTAAGAACCTGACAAAGTTTGGGGCAGACTTTCGATTGTTTTTAGATTATTAGTAACGTCTTCTCCCTTGGTGCCATCGCCCCTCGTTGCCCCTTGAATTAAATTACCATTTTCATAGATTGCTGATATGGCCAGGCCATCATATTTTAGCTCGCATACAAAATCGGTTTCAGCAGTAAGTAGTTTAGAAAGTCTTTCATTCCAAGATAAAAACTCATCGTTATTGAAAGCATTAGCCAAACTTAGCATAGGTAATTTATGAGTTACTGATTTAAATCTCTTAGATGGTGGGGCTCCGACTAGTTGAGTAGGTGAGTCGGAATTAGCGTATTGAGGGTATAGCATTTCAAGTTCTCTAAGTTCACGCATCAAGAAGTCATATTCAGAGTCCAAAGTCTCCGGAGAATTTTTCTGATAATAGAGAATGTTGTGTTTATTTAATTGTGAACGCAGTTCTTCAATTCTTAAACGATTTAGGTTGTCTGAGTCTGTCTTTTCGGCCATTTATCTTTCGTATTATCGATTCCACATTCCAGTGCTGAAATATCGTTCTCCCAGATCATTGAATATAGTCACAATCACAGCTTTACGTTCTCTTTTTGCTATTTCATTAGCTGCGACCAAATAAGCACCGGAGGACTGCCCTACAAAGATACCTTGTGTGGCTACAAAATTCGCCATGTCAATTCCCACATCAAGATTAATGGGCATTTTCTCATCAATTACAGTTTCGTCTAAGATTTCCGGTACGATGTTATCTTCATCAAGAGGTTTTAACCCTTCAATGCCTCTCCAATCTTCTGGTTCTATACATATTACTTGTATGTTTTTATTGTGCTGCTTAAGCCTTCTACCCACTCCTGTGATAGTGCCTCCTGTTCCTACCCCGGCAACAAAATGCGTAATTCCTGGCACTTGATGTAGGATCTCAGAGCCAGTTGTTTCATAATGTGCACGCCAGTTGTTATCGTTTGCGTACTGATTACAATAGAAATAAGTATCTGGATTAGCTTGATATCTTCTTTTAGCTTCCCTCATTGCTTCGTCATAACCTAATAAGGGATCCGTTTCTATGATTGCTGCTCCATGTGCAGATATACGCTTTTTTCTTTCCTCGCTAGCATTACCTGGCATTACTAGTTCAACTTTATGACCAGTAGCTGCCCCTATCATTGCATATGCAATCCCTGCATTGCCTGATGTTGAATCCAAAATGGTTTTAGACTGATCTAATTTACCATCAATAATTGCACTAGCTATCATTCTCAGAACAGGACGATCTTTGATTGAACCACCAGGATTTACGTTTTCCAATTTCACATAAATATCAGAGGTCCCGCTATATTTTGGCAGTTTTAATGGTACCGTTGAAGTGTTGCCGATAGCTGTTAGAAACGGATAATCGGATAAAAATTTGTTGTATAAAGTTTCGGAGATCAAGTTAGCATTCCAGATAGAAGTATTATGTAAGAATACCTTTACATCTGCCTACAAAGCAATCCTTTGTCTAAGAGGCTATTAGCGTTAAATACGTTCAATCAACAAATAAGAGATAAAATGTCGAGTGTGACGCCTTGCATTTATATGGCTATGATTAAAATTTATACGATGCTATACATCTAGGTTTTTCACATCTAATGCGTTGGTTTCAATAAACTCACGTCTAGGAGCTACCATATCGCCCACTAGCAAAGTAAACACACGATCAGCCTCAAAAGCATCCTCTACAGATACTTGCAGCAAGGTTCTGGCATCCGGGTTCATTGTTGTTTCCCAGAGTTGTTCGGCATTCATCTCTCCTAATCCCTTATATCTCTGGAGATTTAAGTTACGCTTGCCTTTTAACTGAAGCATTATCCCTTCCCTTTCACCTTCACTGTAGGCAAAAACGGCTGATTTTCCAGACCCAATTTTATATAGGGGAGGCTGGGCAATATATAAATGCCCATTTTCTATTAACTGTGGCATATGCCTGAAAAAGAAAGTCAATAAAAGTGTTCTTATATGCGAACCATCAACGTCTGCATCTGTCATAATAATGATTCGATGGTATCGTAACTTAGACAAGTCAAATTCCTCATCCATTCCTGCACCCACCGCAATTATGATATGTCTGATTTCTTCATGCGCCAGCATTTTGTCTGCTCGTGCTTTTTCAACATTCAGTATTTTACCTTTGAGAGGTAAAATTGCCTGTGTGTTTCGATCTCTTCCCATTTTTGCTGTGCCGCCAGCAGAATCACCCTCAACTATATAAAGTTCACAATTTTCAGGATTCCTATCAGAACAATCAGCTAATTTACCAGGTAATGCTCCTCCATCCATCGCGTTTTTACGGATAATTAAATCACGAGCCTTACGCGCCGCCTCGCGAGCCCTTTGTGATGTAATAGACTTTTCAATAATTCGACGAGCTTCTTTAGGATTTTCTCCAAGCCATATTGAAACCTCTTCTGCCAAAGCACTTTCAACTTGGGCACGTATTTCTGGATTGCCTAGTTTACCTTTAGTCTGCCCTTCAAATTGCGGATCTTGCAATTTGACACTGATAACGGCAGCTAATCCCTCCCTAGTATCTTCTCCTGCTAGATTGGCCTCATTTTCTTTAATTACATTATGTTTTCTGCCGTAATCGTTCATAATTCTAGTTAGAGCAGACCGCAAGCCAGTTAAATGTGTTCCACCATCGATAGTATTAATACAGTTTGCAAAAGACAGTACGTTTTCTGTGAAACTTTCGTTATACTGCAGCGCGGCCTCTACAATAGTGCCCTCGATATTTTTAGACACCTTAATTGGCTCTGGATGCAAACGAGCGCGACCGCCGGTTAAATCTTCAACGAATTGAGCAATACCGCCTTGAAATTGATAATCAACCTTTTTTTGCCCGTCTATCAAATCTGCATGTAAGTCACTAGTGAAAATGATATGTAATCCTTCATTGAGGTAAGCCATCTCTTTAAATCTTTGTGCAAGAATATCGAATTCGAAAGCTGACGTTCCAAAAATTGCCTTGTCTGGAATGAAGGATATTGTTGTTCCATGTTCGGTTCCATCAAATCCATTTGAAACTTCAAGATCAGACAGTCTTTTACCCTTTGAAAAAGACTGTCTGTAAAGTTTTGCCTCACGTTTGACTTCTACTGTTAGTTCTGTTGACAGTGCGTTTACAACAGATGCGCCTACACCATGAAGACCACCAGATACAGCATATGCCTTGGAATCAAATTTGCCTCCAGCGTGCAATGTTGTCATTACGGTTTCGATCGTTGACAGGCCTGTAACTTTATGTTTATCAGGGGGGATTCCTCTACCATCATCACTAACGCTGACCTTACCCTCTGCATCTATATGTATTTCTATTGTCGTGCAATTTGGTTTGCCGTTAGGCTTTTTGGCCATAAACTCATCAACAGCATTGTCAACAATCTCATAAATCAGGTGGTGTAAGCCTCTTTGGTCAGTGCTTCCAATATACATGCCAGGCCGTTTTCTGACGGCCTCCATGCCTTCAAGTACTTGTATATCTGCAGATGTGTAGTCGCTGCTTGATTTACCTTTTCCGCTAGTGTTGCGATTTGTCATAGAGTGCTCCAGAAATTAACCCATATGTTTCATACGAATTTTACCTTTTTCTCAGAATATTTTCAAACAATTTAGATGTTTTTCACATTCCTTTGCCTTACGGCTTATGTTAGGGGTGTGTTGACTCGTTGGTTACGGTATATTAATATCGACCCAACGCGCCGTTGATGTAGCGTGTAAAAATTTACAATTTAATCAGATAATTAAAGTAAAAAATGATCCTTCAGGGTACAAGAAGGTCATTGGTATTAATAAGGAAGCCGGTCAAATTCCGGCACTGTCCCGCAGCGGTAGGCCATGGCAAGTTCAAGGCAAGTCCGATCGACCACTTTAGTTAAGTGTTTTTGTTCTTCGAGGTTAAAGTTACAGGCACTAAAAATAAGCATTATTTTAGGCCCCTCTAATTTCTCTTAGTGGGGCCTTTTGATTTTTTAGCTGAGCGTATGCCTCGAGTTAACTTTTTTCAAAAGGAGTAAACCTTTATAGGTATTATGTTCAAGTTTAATTTATATTATAAAAATTATAGTCAAATAATTATCAGTGCTTGTTTAGCTGTTTATTTTTTCTTAATTTTAGTTTCAATTGGATGTACAGATATTGGACCTGAAGTAGGTTCAGATAATGATAAGGACTTACCAGTCCAATTTGAAGCTTTCAGCGTCTTAGATGGCCTTGGTAATGAGGTTATTTTTAATTCTCCGCCCGAGAGAATAGTGGCGTATGATTCAGCAGCTGTAGAGATATTGTTTGCTTTAGGAGAGGGTTCAAGAATAGTAGGTACTCACGATTTTGTTGAATATCCTGAAGAAGCGAATGGTATAAAGAGGTTAGGTAGTGCGTTCGAAATAAATGTAGAAACGATTTTATCTTTAAAGCCTGACTTAGTGTTTTTATTTTCCCCAACTTTTTTAAATGATTTGCAAGGAGCGGGTATTAAAGTTCTTTACGTTCCAAATCGCAATAGCGGACTGGAAGATACCGTTGAGGATTTTATGATGTGGGGTCGAATAACAGGAAATATAGATGGAGCCAAGGCACTGTCTATGGATTTCACAGATCGGGTCGAAACTATTAAGGATAAGTTGTCAGATTTGGAGTATGGACCAAAAGTGTTTAGAGACGAAGGAGATCTTTGGACTCCAGGTCCTGATACCTTAATAGGAGAGGCGATGACTTTGCTGAAGCTTGAAAACATTGCCTTCGATGTTAACGGGTTCGAGCAGCTAAGTCCCGAAGTTCTTATCGAAAGGAATCCCGAGGTGATAATAAAGACAGAGTATTCCACGATAGAAGGTGACCCCGTGTTTGAAAGATTGACTGCTATTCAAGACGGAAAGATTTACACTTTAAATGGAAGCCCATTGAGTGTGGCTGGTCCTAGATTTATAGCAGGAGTAGAAAACTTAGCTCAATTAATTTACCCGGAAAAATTTAATTAAAAATTTTATGGTTTATGATACTTGTTCGAATCAAAAGTTAAGTTATAGTAATAAAAATCGTACAATCTATATTCGGATAGCGCGCCGAATAGTTGTTGGCTTGGTTGTTATTTTGGCTATCTGTATTATTGCTTCCAGCATAGGAGCGGTCTATATACCGTTATCTGATACATTAGCTATCGTGATTAATAAAATCATAGGGATAAAAGTAAAAACTAATTGGCCAGAAGTTTCAGAAAGTATTTTAGTTAATTTACGTTTTCCTAGAATAATCCTTGCCGGTATAGTAGGTGCGGCTTTATCAATAAGCGGGGCTGCATATCAAGGCGTATTTCGTAACCCTTTAGCGGACCCGTATCTTATTGGATCTGCTAGTGGGGCTGGCTTGGGAGCCGCTATTGTATTTTTAACAGGATTACCTTTATTGGCGCTTGGTGGTGGATTACTGCCTGTCGCGGCGTTTGTTGGATCCATCGCTGCAGTTACATTGGCCTATTTTATAGGACGTTGCCAAGGTCAGATAGGAATATCAACCTTGATACTTGCCGGTGTTGCTGTTTCTTCTCTAGCTGGAGCAATTACTAGTTTATTAATGATTAAAAGTGATCCTAATTTAAGACCACTAATGAGTTGGTTATTAGGTGGATTTTCTGGATCGCGTTGGGTTGATGTTTTCATTTTATTACCGTATGTTTTGCCTCCAATGATAGGTTTAGTTATATACTCTAGACTGTTGAATGTTCTCCAATTAAATGATTTGCACGCACAGACATTAGGCGTAAATGTTAATCGAACAAAAACAATTATCCTGTTAGCGGCATCGCTAGTTACTGCTTCCGCTGTTGCATTCAGTGGCGTAATTGGGTTTGTGGGATTAGTGGGGCCACACGTTGTGCGCTTAATATGGGGATCTGATTATAGACATCTGGTTCCTATGTCCGCCATATTAGGGGCAGGGTTTTTAATTTTAGCTGATTTAGGGGCTAGGGTTATCGCTATCCCGACTGAACTACCTGTTGGAATAATAACAGCATTTTTTGGTGCACCGTTTTTTATATATATATTAAAAACAAAAAAAAGGCCACAAGGTAATTAGTTATGATTAAGATTGATGCGATAGAGTTCGCTTATGGTAAACAGCATGTAATCAGAGATTTAAGCTTCGCAGCTGATGCGGGGGAAGTTATTGCTGTTGTAGGCCCAAATGGCTGTGGCAAAACAACTCTATTCAATTTGATAATGGGATCCCACAAACTATCGAAAGGCACAATTACCGTTAATAACAAAAATATAGATGAAATGAGTGCACGCGAAAGGTCACAACTACTTGCTTGCGTTCCTCAAAATCTTGATCCACCTGAAGGTTTTACGGTTGGAGAATTAGTGATGATGGGGCGGAATCCATATCTAAGTTTAATTGAATGGGGTAAGCCAGAGGACTTTTTGATTGCAGAGAAAGCTTTGTTGAAAACAGGTTTAACAGAGTATATTGATCGGCCATTAGATTATCTTTCGGGTGGCGAACGTCAATCGGCATTTATCGCTATGGCATTAGCTCAGGAAACACAGATTTTGTTATTAGATGAACCTACGGCAAACCTAGACTTACGTAATCAAGCCATATTGATGTCTCTGATAAAGGAAACAAGTCGTCAAAATCAGACTACCATCATAATGGCTATGCATGATCTAACTTTAGCAGCGCAATGGTGTGACAAATTGGTTATGTTGTTAAATGGCTCTGTATATGCAGAAGGTTTACCAGAAATTGTTTTGACCGTTGATAACATCAATAAGGTGTATGACACAATCGTTGAAGTGCAGTACAGTACCGAAGGCAATAGACCCATCATATTTAATATTGAAAAGTAAACTAGCAGGTTTTCTTGCTGATTGGATACCTTGATTATATTATGTTCAGACATTTTAATTTGTAAAAAAATCGCATCGCATAAGGTTAAATTATGAGTTCTAGTCTTCTTAACAGAATCCCGATTGGCGTGATGTAGCAATGATTTGCCTTGTTTTTGCAATGAGATAGCTAATTTAACAGCTGAATTTTATTAGCTTAAATAACCATAAGTTTTATTATTAGGAAGGTGCTTAATGACTAGAATGACAGGTAAGAAGGCATTGCTTGAGATGCTAACCGCTGAAGGTGTTGAGTATATATTTGGAAATCCCGGAACGTCTGAAGGAGCCATAATGGATGCTTTGGAAGACTATCCCAATTTGAAATACATATTAGCAACTCAAGAGGGTGTTGCAATGGGAGCAGCTGATACCTATGCGCGTTCAACTGGTAAACCCGCATTTGTCAACCTTCACATAGAGACCGGATTAGCTAATGGGATAAGTCTTTTACATAATGCAGCTGCTGGAGGTACCCCTTTAGTTCTTACAGCTGGAAACAAGGATATGCGTAAATTAGTGGAAGGACGTACGCCTTTAGCTGAGATGGTGAAGTTGTTTACTAAATGGAGTGTTGAGTTAACACACCCTGAACAAATCCCTGGCGCAGTTCGCAAAGCTTTTAATGAAGCTAGAACACCGCCAACAGGCCCAACATTTATAGCATTTTCCGCCAATTCGCTTGATGAAGAGGCGGATATGGAAATAGTTTCGAATTGTGAAGGATATTTTAGGCTTCATCCTGACAAAGAAGCGATATCAGATGCAGCAGATATCTTGCTGGACAGCAAAAACCCGATAATGCTAGTTGGAGACAGGGTTGCTCAATCTGCTGGCGCTGAAGAGGCAGTCAAGTTAGCTGAGAAACTTGGTGCACCAGTGTATGCGACTTATTACTCCGAGATGAATTTTCCGTCGAAGCATCCAATGTTCAAAGGCTTTATGAAGTGGGGGTTTCCTGAAACTAAAGAGTTGTTGAAAGATTATGACTCAGTTTTAGCTATTGGTAATGTTTTTTCGGGATATTTTTTCTTTGCTGATGAAGGAGGAAACACGATACCTGAAAAAACAAAATTAGTTCATATTGATATCGATTCAAGTGTTATAGGTAATAATGAACCTACGGATGTAGGTATAATATCTGACCCAAAAACTGGAATGGCAGAGCTTTTACAAGCATTGAACAAAAAATCATCGGGATCATATCAAGAAGATAGCCAAGGCCGTATTGAAAGGATAGCCTCTAAAATTAAAGTAGAGAGGGAGTCCGCAGTAAATAGATCTAGGCAAAGTTGGAAATCATCACCAATGTCCGCTTCGAGGATGATGCATGAGATAGCTAATTGTATTCCGGGGAATACGGTTATAGTGGACGATTCGGTAACAACCAGGGGGGCCGTCTTCGAAAATATTGAATTTAATCAACCCGGACAAATATTTGGCGAAAGAGGAGGAGCGATAGGATGGGGATTAGGAGCGGGTATTGGTGCAAAGTTGGCCAATCCTGATCGACCGGTTGTTGCTATTGTTGGAGATGGCTCTGCAATGATGACTGTTCAAGCTTTTTATACTGCTGCTATTGAAAACATTCCAGTTGTATACGTGATTTGTAACAATCAAAGTTACCGAGTACTAAAGGTTAACATGGATATATACAAAGACCTTGTTTTAGGTGACTCTCAAAATCCCAGCAAGTATTTAGCTATGGATTTTCCCAAAGCGTTGGATATGGCAGGTTTAGCTGAAGCTATGGGTGTAAAAGGTGTTCGCATAACAGACCCTCTCAAGATCGGACCTGAATTAACTAAAGCCATCAAATCAAAAAAACCGGCCGTTCTAGATATTTCAATTGATGGTTCACTTTAAAATAGACTCAGATTTCTGATCAGTTGAATCATATGTCATCTGAAGATTTGAAACTAAAACGATGTCATGAAAACGTATATGACAAAATGCAATTGGACTATCATGACAAGTATTGGGGAACTCCCTCAAAAAATGCACGACGTCTTTTTGAATTTTTATCCCTTAGTGGCATGCAGGCAGGCTTAAATTGGTGGATGGTATGGAAAAAAAGGGAGTCATTTAAACTCGCTTTTGATGATTTTGAAATCTCTAAAGTTGCCAATTATTCAGAACATAAAATTTTAGAGTTAATTCATAATAAGTCATTAATACGAAATAGAACTAAAATCAACTCAATTGTTAATAACGCACAACGCATATTATTGATTGAAGATGAATACGTTGGGTTTGATGAATATTTATGGTCTTTTGTGGATAACGTACCAAAAGTAAATTCTTGGAACCAAAATGACATTGTGCCAGCTGTGCTGGAGCCGGCTGAAGAAATTTCTCAAGACATGAAACTAAGAGGATTTAAATTCTGTGGCCCCACCATAATATATGCGTATATTCAATCTGTCGGATTAGTAAACGATCATAGAATTGGGTGCTTCAAGCAGGGCAAGCTAGATTTTGACCTGAGCCGTTGAGTTGAAGCAATCCTAGTTTTTTTATTGCAGCTGGGCGTTTATGAAATCAGGGTATCCTGAGATAAAGTCAACACCTGATACCTCCTTCTTGCCTTCTAGTTTTAGTTTGGAGATTATTAGACTTCCGTTTTTTGTTTGAATTATGAGTTTATCTTCCAACTTTTTAACTTTACCTGGCGCTTCACATGATTCATCTAATTTGTTAACTTTAAGCTCAAGTATTTTAATAGTTTTATTTTTCCATTTGGTATATATACCAGGCCAGTTTCTGTAAGCTCGTTCCATACGAATTATGTGCTCTGCTGTGTCATTCCAGTTAATTAGGCCATCTGATTTTTTCACCAAGTTTGTTATTGTGGCGAGATCGGTTGATTGTGGTTTTTGTGTCACACTTCCACTAATTAAATTCGGTATATTTTTCATTAACATTTCTCCTCCAATTACGAATAACTTTCCTGTGATTTCTTCAGCCGAATCAGTTGTATTTAGTTCAAATTGTTCTTGTTCAATTATTGGTCCTGTATCTAAGCCCTCATCCATTTGCATTAAAGTTACTCCTGTTGATGCTTTACCATCTAAAATTGCTGAAATTACCGGCGATGGACCTCGATACTCCGGCAAAATGGAAGGATGTAAATTCCAGAATCCAAACTTTGGGATAGAAAGTAATTCTTTTGGTATAAGTTTTCCATATGCCGCAACAATAATCAGGTCAGGTTTCAGTTGAGATATCTCTTCATATATCTTGGAGTCCTTTAAAGAGGGAGGCTGATGAACATCAAAACCTAAATCTTTTGCAAACAACTTTACTTCAGGCGATTTCATTTGCCTGCCCCGCCCAGCTGGCTTATCCGGCTGAGTATAAATACCTACCAAATTATGATGGCTGTCAATTAAATTTTTCAGTACGGGCAAGGCAAATTTTGGAGATCCCATAAATATTAAGCGCATATTTATCACCAAGTTGATTAACTTTATACCAATATGTTAACCACTATACTTGATAATCACACTATTTCATTGAAGTTTAATCATGGTTTGGTGCGCAATTTTTCAACGTTCCACAGATATTGTTCTTAGAAAAAATCACGGCTTACTTAATTATGCTAATATGCTGACAAAAAGAAGCGGAAATTGGATATTTGTACAAATAGATTTTTGAAAACTACTTGGAATTGCTAAAGTGAGCAACGGAGAAAAAGGTTATGAATAATAAGAGAGTAGCTTATGTGAATGGGGAAATAGTTCCTGAAATAGAAGCTAAAGTTTCTTACAATGATGTGGGATTCCTTTACGGAGATGCGGTGTTTGATACAACAAGAACATTTGGTGGAAAGATATTTAGACTTGAGCAACACCTTGATCGTTTCTTCCAATCTTTAAAATACATGAGGATTGATCCATTGATGACTCAAGACGAAATGAGTGAAATTACAATGGAAGTTTTGGAACGAAACTTGCCCTTATTAGGAGACAATGAGGATTACTGGGTATCTCAGAGGGTTAGCCGTGGGGTCCGGCAAGACCTAGGAGGCCTTTCTGCTCCGACGGTTGTGATAGAAACCTTTCCATTACCTTTAAAGCAACGTGCGCCACTTTACAAAGATGGCTTGCAGCTTGTAACTCCCTCTGTAAGACGTACTCCGCCTGTGTCTCAAAGCCCTCGAGCTAAAGTTCATAATTATATAAATATCGTACAAGCTGACCTGGAAGTTAAATCCCAGAACCCTAATGCTTCAGCATTAATGCTGGATATTAACGGCAACTTGTGTGAGGGCATGGGAGCCAATCTTTTTCTGGTCAAGGATGGAGAGGTGTTTACTCCCCATGAGCAATATATTTTGGCTGGCATTAGCCGCCAAGTCACAATTGATTTGGCAAATGAATTAGGTATAAACGTCAAAGAAAAAAACCTCGATCTATATGACGCGTACACTGCAGACGAAATTTTTGTGACTTCTACGAGTTATTGTATATGTCCAGTGGCTTCTGTTAATGGCTCAAAGCCTGAGAACCCAGATGTGCCTGGACCTTTAACCAAACGTTTAATGGATGCATATTCGGGAATGGTAGGTATTGATATTGTTGGCCAATACATTGCACATTTATGATTTTCTATAATGATTATCTAAAGGCAGCATGTTGAAGATCAGAGATTTATTTTATGAATGATTTATTTCCCAAAATCATGCTTTCTCGAAGTGACGGGATTATTGATCTTGCCTGGGGTCACCCTTCTGACAATTTACATCCGTTATATGAACTCCAGCCTGCTATTGATGCAATTTTTATGAACAATGAAATTTCAGCGCTCCAATATAGTGGATACCAAGGATATGGGCCCCTGATTGGATCACTAAGTCAATATTTATCTGAGGATAAATCTTATACCAGAATAATTAAACCAGAGGAATTATATATTGGATATGGTGCATCTCATGGCCTGGATCTTGCTTGTACGTTATTCACAGGAGAAGGAAATACTGTATTAGTTGAAGAACCTAGTTACTATCTTGTCCGACAGATTTTAATTGATCACAGATTAAATATAGTTGGTGTTCCAACAGATTCTGAAGGAATGAAAATTGAAAACCTTGAACAAATAATCGACTCATACAGAGGCAATGTTAAGCTTTTGTATCTCATTCCGTCGTTTCATAATCCCATGGGAAGTGTAATGTCTTTGACAAGGCGCAATGAGATCATTCAATTGGCGAAAAAACATGACTTTTTAATTGCTGCTGATGAAGCTTATCATTTACTTTATTATGGAGATCCACCTCCGCCCACAATGGCCACATTGGATGATTCAAATACAGGACATGTAGCTTCGCTCGGATCATTTTCAAAGATACTTGCTCCTGGTATAAAGCTAGGATGGATTCAGGCAAGCCCAGATTTAGTGGATAAGTTTACTAATTCAGGATCCAACTTTAGCGGAGGAAATAATAATTTTGCTGGCGCTATCGTTGATATCGCTATTCGTAAAGGAATTTTAGCTAAGCACGTTAATCACTTGAAAAGTACATATAAATCCAGAATGGAAATTATGTCAACGGCGCTGAAAACTCGCATTCCTGACGCTGAATTTTCTATGCCACAAGGAGGCTACTATTTTTGGATTAAGTTTCCGCAAGGAATAGACGCAATAGTCCTAGAAAAGTTAGCACTTGATCAAGGGGTAACTTTAAGACCGGGAGTAGCATTTTCTGGTCAAAACCTATTTTCGAATTGTATCAGGCTCTGTTTTGCTCTCTCTGATATTGGGGATATTACAGAAGGGATAAATAGACTTGGCCAAGCTTATGACAAATACATAAGCGGTTGAGATATATCAAACACCATCCACAAATATAATCTTTGAATCTGTGTATTTACCTCTTATTTTTTTCCAAGGTGCATATTCGGATCCATTATAAAAATCCATGGCAGCTTTGCGATTGGGAAATTCTATTACAACGACACGTCGGGGTTTCCAGCTGCCTTCATGTATTGTGATATCTCCTCCTCTCACCAAGTATTTAGCGCCAAATTTCGCTGATATCTTAGGCACTTCGGTTATGTAATTCTTGTATTTTTCTGGTTCGTTAACATTAACTTCTCCGATCATGTAAGTTGACAAGCCTTTATCTCCTTTAGGGTAATGATATTTCGACATTGTATAATCCAATTCATGCCTAAACAAAAGACTGAAGATTTCCATTTACAAGACTCAAATACTTCTAATTTACTACTCAATATGTATACAACTATGGTTAAAAGTAGATTGTTGGATCAAAGAGTTTGGCAGCTAAATCGTCAGGGACGTGCTGCATTGGTAGCTTCTTCGCAAGGACATGAGGCTTTGCAAGTAGCTTCCGTTTATGCTTTGCGGAAAGGTGAAGACCTTTTTTACACTTATTATAGGGATCTTGCAGTTATGGTTGCTTTGGGGGTAACTCCAAGAGAAATAATTCTCGGATATATGGCGAAATCAGGAGAACCCATGAGTGGTTCTAGGCAATTTCCTACTCAAGGTGCTATACCAGATTTAGGTCTGGTTAATTTATCTAATGTTGTTGCAACTCAGCTACCGCAAGCAGTAGGTGCAGCTTTAGCTTGTGTACAACAACAATCAGATGCGGTTGTAGCAGTGTATTTTGGTGATGGAGCTTCTTCTACAGGTGATTGCCATGAGGCAATGAACTTCGCTTCTGTTCATAAATTACCTGTATTGTTTATTTGTGAAAATAATGGTTATGCTATTTCTGTGCCCCTCGAAAAACAGATGGCCGTTAAAAATGTATCTGTTAGAGCAGTTAGTTATAACATGCCTGGTTTTACGATCGACGGCACTAATGTGAGTGAAGTATTTAAAGTTGTTTCTGCTGCAGCTAAGCGTGCCAGGAAAGGAGAAGGACCAACTTTAATTGAAGGAATTGTAGAGCGATACTTACCACATACTGGTGATGATGATGATAAGAGGTATAGATCTGAAGATGAGCTGGCGAAAGCAAAAGAAAAAGATCCAGTGCAAATATTGAAACAGAGACTAAAAAGAGAGGATATTTTGACTGATGCAATCGACCTTGAAATTCATGATTTAGTAAAAGCTAGCATAGATGATGCAACCGAATATGGCGAGTCGGCACCATATCCAGATCCGGAAGGATTTTATGATCACGTATATTCATAATGTTAGAAATTGTAGGATTGTCTAATGCAAGAAATAAATCTAATTGAAGCCGTTCGCCAGGCTATGTATGAAGAAATGGATAGAGATCAAAGCGTCTTTATTTTGGGAGAGGATATAGGAGTCAGGGGAGGAGTGTTTTTAGCAACTGATGGATTTCTTGAGGTTTTCGGGGCGAAGCGAGTAATAGATACGCCGATTTCGGAATCTGCTATTGCAGGAGTGGCTTTAGGGGCTGCCATGAGAGGCATGCGGCCGATAGCTGAGATTGAGTTTGCAGATTTTATCTGGCCGGTTTTCAATCAAATTCTGGGAGAGGCGGCAAGGCTTCGATATGGCACAGAAGGAAAATTACAAGCCCCCCTAGTTTTAAGAGCTCCTTATGGTGGGGGTATAAGAGGAGGCTTATATCATTCTCAAAGCCCGGAGGCATATTTTGCCCATACTCCTGGATTAAAAGTTGTGGCTCCTGCAACTCCATTTGATGCGAAAGGTCTATTAAAGACTGCAATTAGAGATGATGATCCGGTAATTTTTTTAGAGCATAAAAAAACATATCGTCTCGTGAAAGGTAATATCCCTGAAGAAGAATATACTGTGCCGATTGGTAAAGCTGATGTCAAATTACAAGGTACGGATATAACCTTGATCACATATGGCCTGATGTTGCATCATTGCGTTGAGGCCGCTAGAAGTTTAAAAAAGGGGAATGTTGATGTGGAAGTAATCGACCTTCGTACATTGAGGCCGATTGACCAAGATACCGTCATAGGTTCTGTCATGAAAACTGGTAAAGCTTTAATAGTACATGAAGATACATTAGCTTTAGGTATAGGAGCGGAGATATCTGCTATATTGGCTGAGAATGTTTTCGATTCACTAGACGCGCCTATCAGAAGGTTGGCTGGACCAGAGGTTCCAGCAATGCCATTTAGCCCAACTTTGGAAAGCCAGTTTATGATTACAACATCAGACATAATAGAAGCACTAAAAGAGTTATCAGAGTACTAATCATGGACATCTTGTTGCCTCAACTTGGAGAATCTATTACCGAAGGTATAATCGGCAAATGGCTGGTGTCTGAAGGCGATAATATTGAGAAGTATCACCCTTTAGTAGAGGTAATTACAGACAAGGTAAATGTCGAGATGCCATCTCCAATTTCAGGCAAAATTACGAAAATTGTAGTAAATGAGGGTGAAACAGTTTTAGTTGGAGCAGTAATTGCTACAATCGAAACTTCTGACCAGATCGATAGCGAAATCTCTGCAATACCACATCTGGATACTATCGGAGGCTTTGTTTCTGACATTGCTCCAGTGGGGCCAACCGGATCGGCTAACGTTCCCCAAACTAACTTGAAAGGCGAGGTAGGACAAAAAGGTTCGAATTCTAAATTGTCTCCAGCTGTAAAGAAACTAATAGAAAAATATGACATAGACCTAACGGAAGTGTGTGGCACGGGGAAAAATGGTCGAATCACAAGGAAAGATGTGGAAGGTTTTATAAACGACGATAAGTATGTTTCTAAACATTCAGCTATTCAAGAAAATTTGGGTCAAATAATGGATCCAATTAGAAAAACGATTGCTCAGAATATGTTAAAAAGTACTACTGACATTCCAGATGCATGGGTAAGCATAGAAGCAGACGTGACAAAACTATGTATTTTAAGGGAGTCTATAAAGTTAAAATTTCTTCAGACTAATGGATATCCGATTACAATTTTAGCTTTTGCGATATGGGCCACAGCAAAAGGAATAAAAGAGAACCTTTTCCTTAATTCATATATAGAAAACGACAAAATTTTTAAGCATAATGAATTGAATATGGGTGTGGCTGTAGCTAGCTCGTCTGGTCTTATAGTTCCAGTTATCAAAAATGTTTTTGATATGTCAGTTAAGTCTATTGCTGCTGAGATACATCGATTAGTTAATGCAGCGAATGCAGGTGATTTATCGCACTCAGATGTGGCGTCTGGAACATTCACTATAAATAATACTGGATCCTTGGGATCTAACTTATCAAAACCAATTATTGTACCTGGGCAAGCGGCAATTATGACTACTGAAAAAATTATCAAGAAGCCTATGGTAGTGCCTCTGGATTCCAGTAGAAGTGATATACAGTTACAAGTTAATCAGCAAGAAGCTATTGAAATCAGATCAATAATGAATTTATCGCTTAGCTTTGACCATAGAATCATGGATGGAAGTGATGCCGCTAGCTTTTTAAATAACGTGAAAACATACATGGAATCTTTTAATGAAAATGATGCCTTTTGGTAAAACTTGTTAAATGAAGAGGTCTAATAAAATTAATGCAATCCGAATTGTATGGTTGGGTCTATCTGATTTCTATGAAACTTGGGAACTACAAAAACGTTTATCCGAGAAGATTGCTAAAGGTGAAGCCCCAGAAACAATTCTTTTACTAGAGCATAACAATGTTTACACTTTAGGAAGAAGGGGGAAATCAGAAGATATTCTGTTACAAGCGAAGGAACTTGATTCAATGGGAATAAAGGTTCACAAGATTGATAGAGGAGGTGAAGCCACTTATCACGGTCCTGGACAACTAGTAGGATACCCGATATTAAATGTACGAAAATTGGGAGGGCCATTGCGTTTAGTTTGTATTTTACAGAACTCTATTATCAGTTCATTATCTGACTTTGGCATTGTGGCAAATTGTGAAAATAAACCGACGGGAGTGTGGGTGCAAGACGCGAAAATAGGGGCGATTGGATTAAGGGTAAGTAAAGGCATTTCTACCCATGGGTTCGCACTGAACGTTTCTCCAGACCTAACTTTGTTTGACCACATAGTCCCATGTGGAATGCCAGGAATTCCTGTGACTTCAATGGAAAAACTTTTAACAAAGGTTGATTTAGTCGATTGTGCGAGCAATATTTCAACGCATTTAGCACAAGAATTAGGTAGGACTGAGTACTGGGCCGACAAAGCGGATGTGATTTAGTTTACAATTAAGTTTTACATAAGTTAATTTCATGATCTTTTCAGGTTCACAGAAACAGCTGAATACATTAAATCTTGTTCGACAAAGATTAACTAACGAATGGAAGCTTATGCTGTCAATATTTTCTGGGGTATTGATAGCTACCACCCTCATTTCAGGTGCTCCAATATACCTCGATTCTCTAGAACGGATCAGCGTTAATACTGCCTTTGACAGAACCTCTGACGTAACCTTAAACGCTTTAATTTACACTCCTAATATTGTGTTAACTCGTGAATCACTGGAGGAAAGCCAGCAAAAAGTTAACACTGCAGTCCAAGAACACATCGATGAGGTTTATGTTGATGAAAGGCGGCTAATTAGAAGTCAGAATTATTTAGCTGGATTACCTTATAGGCCCCTAGAGACCAGAATGGTCTCTCGAGGTTATTTGCAATTTATGGAAGATATTGACCAAAATATTGTCTTTGTCGAAGGGGAAATGGCATCCGATGAGATAAAACAAGGAGAATCTGGGCCATTGATTGAGGTGATAATAGGGTCTCCTTCACTAAATATTTTTGATGTAAAAGTAAATGATGTAATAGAACTAACTACCTTTATAGATAGTGAAATAACTATATCTGCGAAGATTACGGGAATTTTTGATCCTGTAGACTCTAAGTCTCCTTATTGGAGAGAAAACTCGGACACATTTCTTAAGCCTGCTCCTTTAGAAGATGCTGTAGAGCAGGGAGTAATGGTTGATCCTGAAGAACCTCCGCTTCCATTTTTTGTAACTGAAAATACTTTAATTGACTCTATCTCGAATTCATTCCCTGGCACCCTCGTGAGTTCGTCTTGGCTTTTATTTTTGGATCGTGAAAACCTTAAAAAGTATGATGTGCAGGATGGTAAGTTAAGATTCGCTAACTTTAGGGAAGACATCTCTTTATCCTTACCTGGATCCTTCATATTATCAATTGTTCCAAAGGTTCTGGAGACATATGAGACTCGGAGCCTATATACAAGCATTCCACTTTTGCTTCTTTTGACACTTATGATAGTGACCGTTCTATATTACATGTCAATGATGATCTCTTATTTAGTGCAGAGTAGAGAGGAAGATGTTGTTCGGCTCAGAACTCGCGGGATCAGCACCTTTAACTTGTTTAGGGTTTATCTAATCGAAATACTTGTCATAATTATTGGTGCCATAGTAATTGGACCTTTTATTGCTATGGGTTTAATTGCATCGGCAGGGAAGCTTCCGTATTTTGATGCAATTACTTCTGGTGACTTCATTCCTGTGCAGCTGACTTGGCAGCCATTTGTGATAGGTGCAGCATTAGGTGTTTTATGTTTAGCTATATATACAATTGCTGGTTTGATTGCCGCTAGAGCAGGAGTTATTTCACAGAGGTTAAAAGCATCTCGCCCACAATTAACACCCTTTTTCCAGAGGTATTATATTGACATTGCATTCTTGATTATAGGTGGAATTGTTTTTTGGGAATTGCAAAGTAGAGGAAGCTTCTTATCAAGTAACTCCGCTAATGTAGAGCAAATAAATGAAGGTTTATTATTTGCACCAGTGTTGTTTCTAATTGGAATAGCTCTTATTTTCATGAGAGTGTTCCCTTTGGTAATTCGATATTTCGCAGGTGAGTCTATATCACTGGCGAACCTAATAACGTTTATTACTTTGATAATGATTATTCCCGTTTATTCTATGCAACAGTTTCTTGATCAGCGAGGGTTTAACTGGCTTTATTTTGTATTGATAGGGCTAGCGTTTTTAATTTGCTATCGTTGGACTATAGGCGAAATCCAATCTCAACAAAGAAGGAAGTTGTGGATATTAATTGGATTGACTGCTCAAGTGCTATTTGTCGCCATATATGTATACCTGTCACAAACCTCACTCCAATCATCATACTTTCTGTATGAAATAATCATATCTTTTTTGATAGCGATTGTGCCTCTGCAAATACTTTTCATTGTTTTGAGGTATACCTCAAATAGTTACCCTGTGTGGATTTCAATCAGTTTATGGCATATGGCTCGTAACCCATTTCAATACAGCTGGTTAGTTTTATTATTGGTGCTAATTACAGGGATGGCAGTTTTATCGACTACAGTCGGTGGAACATTAGATAAAAGTCAACTTGAACGAGTGTTACATAAGACTGCATCCGATGTACGTGTTACTGGACTTCCTTTAGATCGAAGTAGAGGCATAGACCAGACTCGAGAATATTTCCAGGATATTGAAGGTGTATCTGAAAGTGCATTGGCATATCGAGGAGTTGCTACACCAGGGTCTACTGGTGCTGGATTTCAATTCGACGTGCTAGCCGTACAGCCAGAAGAATTCAAACAGGTTTCATGGTTTAGAGAAGATTATGCAGAAATAGATTTAGTTAATCTCATGATTGACCTTCAAGAAAAAAGTGATTTAGATCAATTACAAATTCCGGAAAATTCTAAACAGATTGGAGTACATGTTAAGCCTGAGGAAAATTATCCGAATATTTTTGTGTGGTTAATAGTAGAAGATGGTAGAGGTTTTGTGAGAACCATCACTTTAGGTAGAACTCAAAAGGCCCAATGGCAACAATTAAAAGCAGATATACCTGAAAATCTCGTTGAGCCGATAAGTATTATTTCCGTACAAATATATGAACCAGTTCTAGGAGCAAATGGATCAATAGGATCAATGCAATTTGATGATATTTTTGTGACAGATGAAGCTGGATTGGAAAAAGTAATAGAGGGTTTTGAGGGGCCATTACTATGGCGTACTTTGGTATCAACTCCATTAGCTACTCACCAGTTATCAACAAATAATTTAGAACCTAATTCGGGAGAAAGGAATGCGGAATTTCAATTCGGTAAAGATACTTCGGAAGGAATAAGAGGGTTCTATTATGCACCTTCCGGTGGGCAAGTACCTGTGATAATAAATGAATCCTTATCTTTGGCCGCCGGTATTGAACTTTCTGACAATGTATTAGTGACAATAAACGGTCAAGTAATACCAATCAAAGTAATTCATGTAATTAACAATTTTCCGACGTTACGATCTGACAGAGGCTTTTTAATTGGTGACCTAAGTTTGATGCTTCGAGTGTTGAAAATAAAAGCAACAAATTCAATTGATAATGCTAATGAGTTATTTTTATCTGTTGATCCAGATTCTACTAATGATGTAGTGAACAAAATTTATGAGATTCTAGGTAGAGCAGACCCAATAAGAATATATGATAAAAATTCCAGCTTATCTTCCAATGAACTAGATCCTCTTGTATCCGGTGGCTGGAAATCAATGGTAATGGTTGCTATTTTCGTTGTTATTTTTACTGGTGCATTAGGGTATTCCACTTATCTTTTATCGTTTTCCGGGCGATCGAATACCCAAATGGCGTCCCTCCGAACTCTTGGTCTTTCTCGTGCTCAAATGATGGGACTCTTGTACTTAGAAAACATTGTTATATTTGCTTTAGGTATGGGATTAGGAACGTGGGCTGGATTTCAGATGAGTGCGTTAATGGTTGATTCAGTTGCAGTCACCGAAACCGGAAATAAGGTAATGCCAGTTTTTCAAATTGTTACTAATTGGAAAATAATGTGGCCAGTTTATGGGATATTGACAATGATATTTGTTACTGCAGTATTATTCATGTATAGAGCAGTAATAAAAGTTGATCTGCCTTCAATGTCCAGAAGGGTAATTAATTAATTGTTATCAGATTTTATTACAACCTGGAAATTCGTAATTAAGCGCAGCTTATCTCATGCACGTTTACTTATATCTGTTGTAATTGGAGTGTTACTGGCAGCGGCAATATTATCTGGCACGGTTATCTATTTTAATTCTCTTAAGGAAATAGCTCTTGATGAAACATTAGATGCCATGCCAAGTAATGACCGGGATCTGGTTTCTAAGGCGGTTAGAGGTCCTACAACTATTGAAGAGTATCAGAAGGTTAATAGTTTGATAGTTGACGAAGCCACTAGGACAATAGGGTGGTTTTCAAACAGTTTAATCTATGGAGGAAGTTCGTCTACATTCTTTTTGACCGAGCCAGGGAAAGAAGAATCCGCAGGAAAAGACAACGCGCGTGCCTATTTTGCATTTTCCCCAGATTTGAATAACTATGCAGGACTGATAGATGGAGGTTCCATACCAGATAATTCTGGATTATTATTGGATTCTGAATCACCACTTGTTATTGAAGCGCTTATTTCTGAGGAATCTGCCTGGGAATCTGGTATTGAAATAGGTGATACGTTGGCTGTAGTACCGTTTTGGAGTGATCAGATTGATCGAGCGAATGTGGTGGTTACAGGAGTAATTCGTAAACTAAACCCAGAAGATGATTTCTGGCACCTAAATGAACTGGTTTTTGCTGCTAATACTGGTTCGTCATTCAGGACAGTTCCGTTTTATATATCGGAAGAGACATATTTTGGAATTTTAGGTAGATCCTTTCCTGATATGGATAGTAACTATGGATGGATGTTCTCTGTGAACAAAGATCTTATAAGTGCAGATAGAGCACAGGAAGGAATCGTAAGCATTGATGCTCTTGAATCTAGACTGCAAGGTAAATTATCTAGTTATCGGCAATTTACTTCCTTAGATGAGTTGTTAGTTGATTACGATAAAAGGTTATTTTTCTCTAAACTACCTATGTTTGTTTTGCTTGTGCTTGTAGCAGTTGTAGTTCTTTATTATATTGTTACCTTGTCTGGTCTCTTGATAGAACGCCAAAAAGGTGAAATAGCATTATTGAGGAGCCGTGGAGCAGGATTTTGGCATCTAATATCTATATTCACGGTAGAAGGTTTAACAATATCTGGGATGTCTATTGCTCTGGGTCCTTTAATGGCAGCTGGTGCAATAAAACTTGCGGGATCAACCCCTATATTTGCTGAGTTATTAGGAGGAACTGGACTAGATGTTAATTTGTCTGGTTCAGCATTTGCACTCGGGGCTGTTGGCGGTATATTTTCTTTTTGTGCACTAATGATACCTGCGATTCAAGCATCTCGTGTGTCTGTTACAGCGTACAGGCGTGAAAGCGCTAGGCCAAGTGGATTGCCATTTTTCCAGAAATATTACATTGATGTTTTATTATTGGTTTTACTGGTCGTTCTTTTTAGACAATTAAGTGAGCAGGGTTCCCTTTTTGCTTCTCAAGCTTTGGGGCAAACAACTGCAAATTATTTATTATTGGCTGTTCCGGCAATTACTCTTTTAGGATTCGCTTTAGTCTTGCTTAGATTATTCCCTGTTGCATTGAATTTAGCTAGCCGGATATTGTCTAAGTTATTGCCTGTTGGTCCAACGTTGGGGTTATGGCAGATGGCAAGGAATCCTGCATATTATGCGAGGCTTTCTCTCTTGTTGATTTTGACTGCTGGTCTAGGTATTTTTGCGGCTAGTTTTGGCGGGACACTGGATCGTAGTTTTGAAGAAAGGGTTTTGTATTCTACGGGAAGCGAGATTCGCATTGATGGTATTTCAACTGACGCCAGCGGTTTTACCAAACCTTTGCAATTAAGTTACCAAGAAATTGAAGGTGTTCAAGCATCATCGTCTGTATACCGCGGCTCTGCTTATGATTATACGGATCTAACTTCGGATAAGATTCAAATTCTGGCGATTAATCCGGATACTTTTGGTGATGTTGGGTGGTTTAGGAGTGATTTCTTTGATACTAACGTACAGGACTTTCTGGCTTCATTAGAGTCGGGTGACGTTGCTGAAGGAATTGCGATTCCTGAACAGGCACGTACTTTAGGTGTAATTGCTAAAGCAAATAGGCCTCAACCTAGTGTTAGATTGGCAGCACGAATTGTTGACGCAAATGATCGATACTTTACTTACGAGATGGGGACTCTGGATACGTCTAATGTTCAATTATATGAAGTGTCCTTAACTAGGACTAGTAGGTCAACATCTAGACTTTTAAGAGGCCAGCAGCTTGAACCCACAGCTCCTTTGAGACTCGTTTCTATAGCTATTGAAGAAACAAATACTTTAGGAAGCACTTTTCCAGGACAGATAACTATAGGTCAGATTAGCGTAAGAAATTCTGAGGGTGAAAGATTTGTTATTAGCGAGTCTGTCGATAATACTATGTGGAACCCACTATCTATGAATTCTGATTCAATCGGAGACTTTATAACGATATCTGATGTTGATGTAGAAGGATTAGAAGGCGAATCAGTTTCGTTTAACTGGTCTACAGGCCCATCTTTAGTTCCCAGAGGTATGTATTATGGAACTAAAATGTCCTTTGTTCCAGTTATCGCAAGTGAATCATTTATTGCATCATCCGGACATGAGATTGGAGATTTATTTTATATTTATGTAGCTAGCAAGAGAATTCCTGTGAAGTTAGTCAATGTATTTTCTTATTTTCCAACTTTAGATGTAAGCAATGAGATTTATCTTGTAGCAAACATCAGTAATTTAATAGCTTTTGCAAATTTAGATACTTCACAACGTGAATTAAAGCCAAATGAAATGTGGCTTGAACTTGATGCTACAGGCCAAGACAGAGTGGATCTTGTTGATTCCTTAAAGAACGAACCATTTGGTGCCACAAACGTTTTTGAAAGAGATAAGTTTCTAGAAGAAAGCAGCGTGGATCCTTTAACGAAAGCCGGATGGAGGGCGATTTTATTCATAGCGTTCGGAGCGGTATTTATATTGAGTTGTTTGGGATTTGTTGTTCATGCTTATGTATCTTTTAGTGGACGTAGAGTGCAATTTGCTTTGCTTAGAACTGTTGGCCTGACTCAATTGCAAATAGGCACAGTTGTATTGTTAGAGCAAGTTTTTGTGATCGCAACCGGCATGGCCTTAGGGGCATGGATGGGTCAAAATCTTGGAGCGATAATAATGCCATTTATTGCAAACGATGATGTGGGAACTCAAGTTTTGCCCCCGTTTGTGACCGAGATAAGCTGGATAGCATTGATTGGAACCTATGCGGCTATGATCTTTGTGTTTACAGCGATAACTTTTTCAATGATATGGTTTGTTAGACGTATATCAGTCGTAACAACCTTAAGAATAGGAGAGAATTAATTTGTGATGAATGAAGAAAATTTGAATCATATTTCATGCGAAGATTTATTCAAAATATATAAAATAGCCGATTTAGAGGTTGTGGCTTTGCGTGGACTTGATCTTGAGGTTGAAAGCGGAGAGATAGTTGCTATTGTTGGTGCGAGCGGATCAGGTAAATCAACTTTGTTGAATATTTTGGCTGGATACGACCTGCCTTCAGCTGGGAAAGTATCAGTTCTAGGTAGAGATTTATTGAGCATGAGTTCGTCAGAGATAGAAGAATATCGTAGAACTAAAGTTGGTTTTATCTGGCAGCAAACTGGCAGAAATATGTTTCCTTATCTAACAGCTATAGAGAATGTTGAATTGCCGATGATGTTAATTGGAGACACTCCTGCAAAGCGTCGTAAAAGGGCTCAGGATTTACTTGAATTGGTTGGTCTAGGTGATCGGATGAATCACACACAAGACAGGCTTTCAGGAGGAGAACAGCAGCGTGTTGCGATTGCTATATCGTTAGCTAATAATCCTCCATTATTGTTAGCTGATGAGCCAACAGGTGAACTTGACGACGCAACGGCGTCAGAGGTTATGAAGGTTTTTGATTCGGTCAATCAGGAATTAAATACAACGATAATGATCGTTAGCCATGATCAAGATATCGCATACAAGGTCGATAGAGTTGTGTTGATTAGAGATGGAAAATTATCGACCGAGATCATTCGACAAAAGTCGGACCAAAATGTAGATGAATTGGAGGAGTTTATTATTTTTGATGGTAGTGGCAGAGTACAGGTTCCTAAAACATTATTGGATCGCACAAATATTGAAAGAAGAGCTAAAGTCAGAATTGATGACAAAGGTGTTATTTTAGAACCGGGAGAAGATAAGAAATGAATTTAGATAAACCTATTATATCTGTAGAAAAAGCTGCCAGAACTTTTGAGCTGGCAGGTGAAACTGTATCAGTTCTTAAATCAATAGATCTAAGTGTGAAGCATGGAGAGTTTGTTACATTGATAAGTCGTTCTGGATCTGGCAAAACTACATTGCTGAACTTGTTATCTGGCCTTGATTCTCCAAGTAGCGGCAAAGTTTTGTTCGAAGATCATAATATGGCAGACCTAAATGAAGGTAAGTTAACTGAATTGCGGAGGAGTAAATTAGGTTTTGTATTTCAAAGCTTTGGTTTATTACCGTTGCTATCTGCATTTGAAAATGTTGAGCTCCCGTTACGTATTTCAGGATTAGGTACCCGTGAAAGAGAAAAACAAACTAGAAAGGCTTTGGATATAGTAGGTCTGGTTGGTAGGTCAAATCATCGTCCTTACGAATTATCGGGAGGTGAACAGCAGAGAGTTGCTATAGCCAGAGCGATTGTTCATAATCCTGTGCTTATATTAGCTGATGAGCCGACAGGAGAATTGGACTCAGTTAATTCGAGGGCTATCTTTGGATTATTTAAACAAATGGTTGAGGAAAATAATATGGCGGTGGTAGCAGCAACACATGATTCAAATCTGCTAGAAATGTCTGATCGTGTTCTAAGACTTTCAGAGGGATATATTGAAGAAGACGCGACTTATGGTCAGAGGTTTCGAGATTAATCTGTATTTTACTTTGCATTTAATTTAATATGTGTTTATAAGTGGAGCTCTATATGAAAAAGTACATAGCTTATTTTAATGGTAATTGGATTGATTCTGACGAAATCAAAATTGATCATAAAGATCGAGGATTCCGAACTGGTGATTGTGTTTTTGATACTGCAAGGACGTTTAATGGAGTAATCTATAATGTGCGTCGTCATGCTAATCGATTTACAAGGTCATTAAAATATGCACGGTTAGATTCTGGTCTAACGACAGAAGAATGGGTGGATGTATTTAACGAGTCGGTTGAAAGAAACAAGCATCATTTAGATGATGCTGGGGATTTTTATATATATCCTTTTGTCACTAGAGGAATGGGTTGGCCAGCGCCTGCTTCAGGTCCTCCCACAGTGGCATGTATAGCCTACCCGGTTTATTTTGGAAGATGGTCAGAGTGGTTTGATGAAGGCGTCAAAGGAGCTATTCCAAAAACACGAAATTTATCTAGTGAGCAAGTTGACCCGAAAATAAAACATCAAAGTAGAATGCACATGAATCTGGCAGAGATGGAAGCTTGGGACATAGACGAAGGTGCATATCCAGTAATGATGGATTTAGAGGGTAACCTGACTGAGGGAACAATTAATTCCGTATTTTTAGTATCTGATGGTGTTCTTAAATGCCCTACAGACAGTTCTATACTTCAAAGTGAGTCTCGATGGACCGTTCGAGACCTAGCTTCTCAATTAGGAATTGAGACAGTGCAAGAGGACCTACAGCCCTACGATTTATATACAGCCGATGAGGCCTTTCTAGCTTTTACTGGGCCATGTATCTTGCCATTAACTACAATAGACAAGAGGCCGGTTGGAAATGGCAAACCTGGACCGATTACAAATCAGCTTTTAGCAGCCTGGTCTGAGAGGGTAGGACTCGATATTGTGGGACAAGCCAAACGATATGGAGAAATGAGCAATTCAGGGCACCCTGATGCGCCTCAGTCAGATAGATAAACGGAAACCATGAATGAAGAAATAGAATTAAAAAAACAAAGTGGTGTAGCTACAATAACAATTAACAGGCCTCAAAAGCGTAATGCGATTAATTACGACGGATGGCTTGAATTACAGTATCTAGCTAAAGTCGTGGATCAAGATGAAGATGTTCGAGTGGTTATTGTACAAGGGTCAGGAAAAGAAGCATTTTCATCTGGTGCAGATATAGCAGATTTTGATAATTATCGCAGTGATTCAAAAAAAGCGATTATTTACGCAGAAGCGTTTGAAGGAGCAATGAATGCAATAGAGTCAATATCTAAACCTACTATTAGCTCAATCAAGGGATACTGTATTGGCGGTGGTTGTGAGATGTCTATGGCTACAGATATGAGGTTTGCAGCGAAAAATGCTACTTTTGGAATTCCGGTAGCTCATTTAGGAATCCTAATAGGTTATTCAGAGATGACTCGTTTAATAAGGTTGGTTGGTTCGGGTAATGCATCATATCTACTACTTAGTGGGAAAACGATTAGTTCCTCTGAAGCCCTGCGAATAGGATTAATAAATGGGGTGCATTCTATCGATAAATTAGATGAATATGTGACTAATCTTGCTGATTCAATGGTGCCGCTCGCTCCTTTATCACAAAGTAAGCATAAAAAAATAATGCAGACAGTACTATCTAACCCAGGCTTAAAAGAATTAACGGAAGATGAGATATATTTACCTTTTACAAATTTCGATTCTTATGATTTTAAAGAGGGACGTAAAGCATTTTTAGAAAAAAGGAAACCCAAGTTTAGGGGGTTATAGTCAATTGTTAAATCAAGTCAATTTTAAGTTTAAGCTAGAGATTTAAATGAATGTAAAACGTGCATTGGATGGTGTTCGAGTATTAGACTGTACCCAAATTTTGGCTGGTCCATTTTGCACAATGCTTCTAGCTGATATGGGTGCAGATGTAATAAAAATTGAGAAACCAGTGGGTGGAGACGATACTCGTCGAATGGGTCCACCGTTTGTGGGTGATACAGCAGCAGCTTTCTTAATGGTAAATCGTAATAAACGAAGCATCACGGTTGATTTAAAGAATGAAAATGGTATTCATATTTTTAAAGAGTTAGCAAAAAAGTCAGATATATTAGTTGAAAACTTACGACCCGGTACGATGGAAAAATTGGGACTTTCATATGAAGAGATACGATCGATTAATCCCGAAATAGTATATTGTTCGATTTCAGGTTTCGGAGCAACGGGGCCTTATTCCAAAAGGTCTGGGTTTGATCTTGTAGCTCAAGGTATGAGTGGCCACATGAGTTTCACTGGCCACCCTGATAGTGACCCTGTGAAACTTAGCGTGCCCATTAGTGATTTAAATGCCGGAATGTTTGCTTCTTATGGTATTTTGTCAGCCTATATAAATAGACTAAAGACTGGCGAAGGCCAGTATCTAGATACATCTTTGTTGGAGGCTGGGATTGCTTACACAATGTGGGAATCCGCTAGTTTATTTTATGAAGATGTAATTCCAACTCCTGTTGGTTCCCGTCATCGTATGGCAGCACCATACCAAGCCTATAGTACATCTAATGGGTATATTAATATTGGAGTAGCAAATCAGGGTACATGGATTAGATTATGTGATGCGATGGGAAGAGCAGAAATGAAAGACGATCCTAGGTTTAGTTCAAATGCAAAAAGAGTTGAAAATCTATCAGCATTGAAGTTGGAAATTGAAAAAACTCTTAAGGCACATGATACGGAACATTGGTGGAATCAATTTATTGAATTTAATGTTCCCTCAGGTCCAATATATGATATGAAGCAAGTTTACGAAGATAAGCATGTACAATCTCGAGAAATGATTTTAGATATCAGGCATCCAAGCCTGGGAGACATAAAGAATGTTGGTTTTGGAGTTAAACTATGGGGTACCCCGGCTTCAGTTCGTATGGCACCTCCAGATTTAGGACAGCATAATGATGAAGTTTTAGAATGTATCGGATTTACAGAGTCGGATATTGCTCAGCTAAAGCGAAGCGGTGGCCTTGGATAGAAATCACCCCTTTATTCTCTGAAGTACGTTTCTAACTGATCCGACTAAGGTGTCTATTTCTGTTTCACTGGTAAGGCTGCAGACCGCACCTTGAACTTTAGCAAACATGAGAATTCCTTCATTCATTAAACCTGTGTACAATACTTTTTTAAGTTCTTGATCTCCACGTAGCATAGATCTATAGTCAGTAATGTCTTCATCCGAAAATTGAATTGCGAATAATGATCCCATACCAGTTGCCTGGCCAGGGATATCGAGTTCACCGAATACGGCGTTTATCTTTTGTCTAATTTCATCACCCAGAGTATTTAATCGGTTAAAAACATCAGGTGTTAATTGTTTAAGAGTTTCTAATCCCGCTATCATTGTGGCTGGATTAGCATTAAATGTGCCGGCATGTGAAATTACCGGTCCTTTTTCATTATCGTATAGAGCCATTAGCTCTTCCTTTCCTCCCCATGCTCCGATTGGTAGCCCTCCACCTATAATTTTCCCAAAAGTTGTTACGTCAGGGGTAATTCCATATATTTCTTGAGCGCCTCCACTAGATAAGCGGAAACTTTGTACTTCATCAAAAATCAGAACAATTCCAAGTTTAGTGGTAAGGTCACGGATTCCTTGAAGAAACTCTGGGGTTGCAGGCACATAACCGAAATTGGATGAAACAGGTTCCATTATCACTGCTGCCAAATCGTCTGCATTCTTTGTAATAATTTCTGTGCATTTGTCGAGATCGTTGTAAGGAAGCACTATTACATCATCAATCACGCTTTGAGGTTGTCCAGGCCACTCTGGGACAGCAGTTGTTTTGTTAGGGTCTAACTTATTCATTGGAGTATACACACTAACTGAGACGTACTCATGATTTCCATGGTAGCCGCCTTCGAACTTAGCAAATTTTGGCTTGGACGTATATGCCCTTGCCATTCTGATGGCGTTAAGTGTTCCTTCTGTACCTGAGTTAGTAAATCTTACTTTTTCAACCGATGGAACACGATCAACTATAGTTTTTGCTAATTCAATCTGTACTTCGGTTGGAGCTGAATAACTCAACCCTATATCTGCTTGGGCTTTTACAGCTTCGGTTACTGTCGGATTTGCGTGACCGACGATATAAGTGGTGGCGTTAAGCATAAAATCCAGATAACTGTTTCCGTCCACATCGTAAACATGGTGTCCAGATGCTTTGTCAACAAAGAAGGGGTAGGGATCAAAATAAGCTGTGGCCCGTGAACTACCTCCTGGCATATATTTAGACGCTTCTGCCTGCATTGTTTTGGATTTCGGATGATTGGCAGTAAACGTTCTAATTTCTTGATCCATTTTGTTCGACATAGCTTTCCTCTTAGTAGTTTTACTTAATTTTCATAGTAATTTTAACTTATATATCATATCCGGTTACTGTGCTGTTAATCCACCATCAATTACTAATTCGGATCCCGTCATATAAGAAGATTCGTTTGAAGCTAAAAATAATGCTGCATTACAGACGTCAATTGCACTAGCGAACCTTCCTAAAGGTATTTCCATACCTCTTTGTTTTTGTAGATTCATTTTCGGATACACTTTATTTAACATATCGGATTCTACAGGACCTGGATGGATAGAATTTGCTCTTATATTATCTTTTGCATGCTGTAAAGCAGTAGATTTAGTGAAGACTCTTACAGCTGCTTTTGATGGATTATAAGCTGTGGAAATTTTGCTTCCGATTATCCCGGCAGTTGACGAGATATTTACTATAGATCCGCCTCCTGCAGAAATCATCTTAGGTAGCACGATTTTTGTGCCTAGAAATACCCCTTTTGCGTTCACATCCATTATTGAGTCCCATTGTTCAACATCTGTTTCCAAGATTTTTCCTGATCTATATATGCCAGCATTCTGTACCAATATTGTTGGTAGACCAAAGATCTTAACGGTTTTATTTACTAGCTCTATCCAACTTGATTCGTTTGTGACATCAAGATAGATGAACATTGAGTTTCCAAACTTTTTTTGGGTGTCTCGTTCAATTTGTTTACCTTTTACTGAATCAATATCAGCAATTACTACTGCCGCTCCTTCGGAAGCAAATGTTTGAACTTGAGCAGAACCTAAATTACCTGTTCCGCCCGTTATTATTGCGATTTTATTAGCAAGTCTCATCCCCAATTAATAAGAGCCTTTAAGTTGCTGTATTTCTTTGGCATCACAAATGAAGAGTTCATAACTTGTGCGTGGCTCTATCTCTTTTTACGTTCCAAGATTCCCAATAAGTAACTTCTTCTACCGGCTTCCTTTTCGGCTGAGACCATCTACCTTTAACTGGGTACCCAAGAGGGATTATTGCCATTGTTAAGGTGTCATCCGGAAGATTAAGGAGGCTTTTAATTTGAGTTTCATATGTAGAATGAAGCGCTGTTAGTGTTGAGCCTATTCCATATGCTCTTGCTGCTAACATTAAGTTTTGAACTGCTCCATAAATAGATGATCCGGTTCTTGGATCTTGAGAACCAGCAACATCCCTTAGAATAGGAATAATCCAGACTGGTGCATCATGTATATGATTTGCCAGATGATCTGCGCTCAGGAAGTTTTTTGGCCCTAGGGCATCATCGTCGGTGCCAGATAATATTTCTTCTCGCCTAACCCCATATTCCTTATTCCAGTTTTCAAGATACCAATGAGCAATTTTTGTTTTAGTGTTTTTATCTCTAATCACCATCCATACCCAACCTTGTTTGTTCCCACCTGAAGGACCTCGTATGGCAGCATCAATAATGTCCCATATAATTGCGTCCGATATTGGTTTGTTAGATAGGTATCTTCTGGACGGAGTAGAATGCAAGCCATCAATTAAACCTATGGACTCAAAGTGTTCCTTATCCAATGATAAATCCTTTTTTAAAAACGAGTGCTGAAACTTATTGCTAAAGTATAATCAGAGTAATCCTAAAAGCAAGGGCATGAATCAACAATTATGTCCCTGCAAAATAGATCAACAAGTTTGGGTGGTTCAATAGTACATGCCCCAACTATTGCGGCAGTAAAATCAGCTGCTTAATCACTCATTCATAGAGCCAGATCGAAAGCCTTCTATATCAATAGTTATGTATTTATATCCTAGTGATTTCAATCGTTTTGTAATTTCTTGTTTAATTGATGGCGTTAATAATTTATCGAATTCGCTAATAGGCAGTTCTATTCTAGCTACGGTGTTATGATCCCGAACCCTAAGTTGATCAAACCCTAGGTCTCTCAGTACTTGCTCAGCCGCTCCAATTCGGTTTAATAGTTTACTTGAAATTTGTGTTCCGTAAGGCACTCTTGATGCAAGGCACGCTTGAGCCGGTTTGTCCCAGGTTGGCAGGTTCATATCCCGTGAAAGAGCTCTAATATCTGTTTTCGTTAGTCCTACCTCTGCTAATGGGCTTATTACACCATGATCGCTAGCAGCTTTTATGCCTGGTCGATAATCACCTAAATCATCATGGTTTGTTCCATTAGCAACCGTCTTATAATTTAATTTAGATGCCAACTTTGAAAGTTCTTGGTAAAGAGTATCTTTGCAGAAATAACATCTATTCGGCTGATTCGCCTTATACTCTGGTCTTTCTATTTCGTCAGTTTTTATAATATGACACGAGAAGCCAACGGTTTTAGACAAAGAAATAGCTTTATTGATCTCAATATCAGTAATGCTCGGGGATTTTGCGATTACCGCTAATGATTTATCTCCTAATACTTGATGCGCCACGGAAGCTAAAAGAGCACTATCAACGCCACCTGAGTATGCGACGATCAACGAATCACTCGAAGAAACTCTGTCCTTTAAAGCAATCAATTTATTCTTTAAATCTGTGGAATCAATAGCTCGCATTAGTTAATTTTAGTATCTTTAATCGTAAATTTCTGACTCATTCCTCTGAAACAAACCGCTTAAGAACATTATCTGTTATTTTCGATACATCATTATTATAATTATTATGAGATAAAGACCCGCACCAAGATATCGAGCCAGTTGAAAACACCGCGCCATTATTTGGTCCTTCGTAATACACCATATCACCTCTTACCAATGGGTTTACGGTACCGCCTTGTAATCCATCATTTAGCAATACTTCTTCAATTACATGTTGGTATACATCTGAGAAGCCATCTGTGGTAGCTAAAACAAGGGCGTGTGGAGGTGTGCCGAGTTCGATGTCTGCTCTATCTATTTCAAAACCGCCCGCACCTCCTTGTACCAATCCATAGTCTCCGAACTCTTCTCCTTCATCAACTCCTTCCATTATGAATGCAACTCTTGGATCTTTACTTTTTTCTGATTTGCGATATGGGTTAGAGACATCAAACCCTTGAGATGTAAACCCTACCCCTACTAGCTGTTGAGGCGGTCGTCCTCTAAATCTCCATAGACCTCCCAATTCTCCTGTACTTTGATGGTAATATTCTCCCGGTGCAGCTTCCCAAGCCTCCGTACCTCGATGCCTTCTCACTTCTATTGAATGAGTGGAATCAGTCCCATAAGATGTTACCCAATAATATCCATTACCTCCCAAGTACATATGCCTACCCCCATCTACAAGATACTCTTCTAGGTAATCTAGCATTTCTCCAGTCCAGTATTCTGGGTGAGAACCACTCAGTACTACTTGATATCTTTTCAATAAATCAGATCCTTCTAGGTGTAAGTCTTCGTCTGTAGCTACATCAAATTCGTGCCCCATTTGTTCAAGCCAATCAGTTAAGTGTAGGTCAGCATTGAATTGGTGGGGAGCCCCTTTCATGTTATTTAAAAGTGGGGAAATATATTTGGGTCTCATATTCAGAATAGGTCTCAGCATGGATGAGTGAGCAACTCCACTACCATCTGTGTGGCGGTCATATAGACTACGTAGTTTATTATTCACCATGTACTTGTCTGGATCTGTTGCAGGATGATCCCATTTTCTTTCTGTATCGTCTCCAAATAACTCTGTTAAATCTACCCCTGGATTATTCCAATGAAAATTAGCATATGCTAGGTAACTGTTTGTGGGCACCAAAAACAAAATGGGTGCCGTAGATGTTTGCTTTGGTGGACGTACAAAGAAAGGAATATAATCTTCTGCATCGTTTGATTTGAGTCGCGCAGCATATACTCCACTACGCAAATTTGATGGCACTTTTAGTTTAAATCCAACTTCCCACCCAGCGTCGTCTAAATGGTCATCATGGAAATAGATAGCGCCATATAATTCAGGTGCGATTTTATAATTCTGCTCTTGACCTCTCCAAAGATGTCCAGTCATCGCTCTATAGGGCCTATTAATTACCAGTCCATTATGATCGTGGCCTGATATGTCGTCTACTTCTGAGCTTGAAAAATTCGTTGTAAATGTCCATGCAGAAACTAAATTCCCATCACCAACTTCATTCGCTGGAGCTTCATTTTTTAATCTATAAACCTCATCTTCAGTTAAAGCGCAGCTGTAAATTTTCGGACTGTCTATTTTGCCATTGTATTTAGCGTCAATCAAAAATTCGGAACTTTTATTTGTGTAAGAGTGAGCAGCCATCATGAAAGGCACGTCAGTTTTAGCTATTTTTATAGATTCAACATTAGTTTTTGTTTGGGCAAGCGAAGGTTCATTCGGCCAAATTGTGAGGGGGATTTGATAGATTGAAACTTGTTTTTTGTCGGCATCATATGTAACTGCAGCAAAATACCAGACGCCGTCTCTCATTGGTACATCTGATGATATCTTTAAAGAAGTTTTTGAGTTTGCAAAAGCTAAACCCAAACATCCGTTTTCGGAGATCAACATGCGGTACCCAGTAGAGTCAGATCCAGACCATTTACCGAGTATAGTTTGCTCTCTAAGTGTCGTCGTCGTCGGGTAAATCCAAGCTTGTAACGTTAGGCTTCCAGTAATTTTTAGATCTTCTGTGTCGGGTACAGCCACATAAGATCCATTTCTTATTTCCTGAACCTGTCCTTTGTACTCACCGTCTATATTTGTTTTAACATACTCTTCTTTAAAGCCCGGTCCATCTTGACTAGTATCTCCATGAATCAGTCGAACTATATCCGCATGATAAGTTTCGTTTTGACAGCTGACCATAAAGTCTATATTTTCACCGGGGTGTAAGCTTAGTTTGTTTGCGTATCCAACGACTTTCATGATTCAATCCTTATTATTAAAATTAATAGATTTACAAAATATTAGCATTTAAAATTTTGTTTCTGCAATTTTGTTGAATATATATAGTCACTTCAAATTCGCTAAAATAGAATTTCATCCAAAAAAGCAAGAGAGCACGAAAATTAACGAAGAATCTATCAAGAAGCTTTTAGAAAAATATGGCGAGGGCAAACTAACGTCAGATCAAGTCATAACAAAATTGGCGTATATGCCCTATCAGGACCTTGGGTTTGTTAAAGCGGACCATCATAGGGAATTACGCACAGGTTTTCCTGAGGTAATTTTTGGTCAAGGTAAAACAACGGACCAGGTTGTGAAAATTTCAAGAGAGATACTCAAATTTAGTGGACGGTTAATGATTACACGTGTATCTACTGAAATATATTCGCAAATAAAAAATCTTTCTCCAGAAGCAAAGTATCATTCTGATGCCAAAGCTATAACGATTGACACAAGAGGCCCTGTTTCAAAACAAAAGGGAGTTTTAGTAGTTAGTGCAGGCACATCTGATTTAGAGGTTGCATCAGAAGCACAGATAATTGCCGAACTAATGGACTGCCAAGTCAAGATGTTAATCGATGTCGGAGTGGCGGGTCTTCATAGATTGCTTGATAATTTGGAAGAGATAAAAAAGCATAATGTCATTGTTGCGGTCGCTGGTATGGATGGTGTTTTGCCGGCGGTGTTAGCTGGGCTTGTTAAGGCACCGGTTATAGCCGTGCCCACCAGTATTGGCTATGGAGCAAGTTTTGAAGGGATAGGCCCTCTATTGACCATGTTAAATTCATGTGCCCCAGGAGTATCGGTTGTGAATATTGATAACGGATTTGGTGCAGGATATCTGGCTGCAATGATCAATAAATCTATTGAGGATTAACAAAATATGAGAGAAAGGGTAGTTGGCAACTTGGGCATACTGGCTTTTTCAGTTGTAAAGCCGTTTGGTCTTTTACCAGATGGCATGTCTTATGGAGGAGTGAGCGCATGTTGTGTTGATTCAAAAGATAGAGTTTATATTTTACAAAGGTCTGATCCACCGATAATAGTGTTTGATCGTAAAGGCAAGTTTTTGACCTCTTTCGGTGACGGAAAAATAATAGAAGGTCATGGAATGTCTATCTCAAATACAGATGATATTTGGGTAACTGATAAAGATGGTCATGTAGCGCTTAGGTTCAATACATTGGGTGAAATCACCATGAAATTAGGAAATTATGAAATGCCTAAATTACAAGAACCATTTTCTCATCCGTCTGATGTTGCTGTTCATAGAAATGGGGATATATACATATCTGATGGTTATGGTAATTCAACCATACATCATTTTTCTTCTGAAGGTAAATTAATTAAAAGTTGGGGCAAACCTGGTGATGGGCCAGGAGAATTTACAGTTCCTCATGCCTTGGCATTTGATAGTAAAGGCAGATTATTCGTATGTGATCGTGAAAATTATAGGATTCAGATTTTTAATCCAGAAGGCGTTCTTATTGATATCTGGCAAGACCAGTACAAGCCAATGGATATATATATTGATAAAAAGGATAGGATATTTGTTACAGATCAAGTTCCCAGAATATCAGTATTAGATGGCGATGGTAAGTTAATTGCACGAGGTCTGCACCGTGGCCACGGAATTTGGGGTGATTCTGTTGGGAATATCTATTCTTGTTGGCCTCAACCTAATTCAAATCCAGTAGTGAAATTAGAATTGATTGAACCTGATCATAAGGATGCTTAATGAAAATAACTGATATTAAAACAACTTTACTGTCTTTTCCAATACCAGAGGACAAAAGGTGGCGCACTGACTTAGGAGTTGCTACCAAATCAGATAATTGTCTGATTCATGTTGAAACTGATAATGAAATAACAGGAGTTGGAATTGGGTTCGGCAATGCTGAAGTTGTTAAATCTATTGTAGAAACTCAATTAAAACCATCTCTAGTTGGAGAGAATCCTTTATATGTAGAAGGCCTGTGGGAAAAAATGTATAGCGGATCACGTGGTAAGCCGAGCTTAAGTAGGGGTGTTTCACAACCGACGTTTAGTCGTCGCGGCGATACATTGTGTGCTATCGCTGGTATCGACATTGCGTTATGGGATATTCTAGGAAAATTTTTTGAAAAGCCTATTTATCAAATTTTGGGTGCATCAAGAAGTAGAGTGAGAGGATATGCTTCCGGGGGCTGGGCTCCAGGAAATAAAGCTGGAGAAGAAATGGCGCAATATGCCGCTAAAGGTTTTAGCGCTGTAAAGATGAGAGCTGAAGGTATAGATGGGTTCTCATATACAAAACTTAGGACTAGAGTTGGGTCTGCGCGAAAAGCTTTGGGCCCTGACATTGAGTTGATGGTGGATGCCCACGGGTCATTTGATGTTTCCACAGCAAAAAGGGTAGCCAAAATTCTCGAAGAATATGATGTGGATTGGTTTGAGGAACCTGTCTCTTATGACGATCATATTGGCCAAGCCGAGGTTAGAAAAAGCACCTCGGTTCCAATTTCGTCCGGAGAAAGTGAGTCCACCCGGTATGAAATACTCGATTTGTTAAGAAATAGATCGGTTGACATAGTACAGCCTGATGTGGCTATGTCTGGTGGAATAACCGAAAACAGAAGAATTGCCTCCCTAGCAAGTACATACAACATTCGTTATGCACCACATGTTTGGGGTAGTGGAGTTACATTTGCGGCTAGCATCCATTTGGCTATGCATGCTCCAAATTGTTTTATTTTTGAAGTTTCTCAGAGTAATTCACCGCTAAACTGGGAATTATTCGTTGAACCTTTTGAAATAAAAAATGGATATGTACATGCTCCTGATCGTCCGGGACTGGGATTCACCCTAAGAGAAGGATTAGAAAAACAATACCCTTTCCAAAAAGGACCAAATTATACCTATTAAGCTAACCCGATTTATTTTTATCAAGATTTGGAAATGGACTTGGAGTCATGTGCGTAAAACTAATGAATCCGTAATCAGGCACCAAATTAAAAATGGCAACTACATGGACCAAGGACAGAAGGTTGAGCCTATAGAATCGAGAGATTACGAACGCCCCCCTCACTATTAAAGCGTAGGGTGTCAAGGACCATACGCAAGCTATTCGCTATCTTTTATTAATTGATTCGTTCTAACTTGTAGACTACATCTGTGTTGTTATATTTCTTATCCCACTCTGCTACTTTCGGTGAGGCCATCAGTTCTCGCATTTTGTCAAAATCCACGACGTTAGCGATTGTAATTACTTTACACCAGCCTTCCTTGTCAATTTTAATTTCAGCACTTTCAGTTGCGTCAGTAATGCCAGGGAATTCCGCCCGAAGTTGAGACATTACAGAATTGAAGTCCTCAAAAGTACCCTCAAACGTTGATGTATAACAAATATTCATTTAAACCTCCTGTAAAACTTTGGTTGTTTGCTGAACTTTTAACCCTTTTTGCCAATTCAGTCAACAAAATTGACCGGTTTTATATTGGTAGAATTGACTTGTATTAATCAAGCCTTAGGATAAAACTCAAATTTTAGCCCAACTCACAACGTAAGATCGCTTAGCAAATTAAGTCAGTGTTATCATAGTATTAAATGTCTTATTCTAAATTCGAATTTACTCAAATATCGCGACTTGAGGCTGAAGCTTTAGGTAGGCCTGGCAAGCGCACATTTCGTATTATCGTAGAAAGTAATAATAGTGTTGCCTCAATATGGATTGAAAAAGAACATTTACTACAGCTCTCGTTGTCAGTAAAACAATTGACTGAATCTGTAGTGGAAGGGGAAGATGCAGCAGCATCTGGTGTTTCACCTAGCCAATTTGAGGCTCCTGATATGACCAAGTTAGATTTTAAAATAATTCGCTTGGCATTGAAACATGACGACGCAAGCGGAATGTTTTTAATAGAGTTCAATGATGCAGATAGTGTCGAAGGTGAAGATGATACACCTGATTTGAGATTATGGGTAAATAGATCTCAGGCGGATTCATTCGCAGATCAAGCCATGCGAATTTGCGCAGCCGGCCGGCCTCTTTGTAACCTGTGCGGTGCACCAGTTGACCCACCCGAGGAAGGTGGTCACAAATGTCCACGAAGAAATGGAAACCATACAACAGATGAATTACAAAAGATTTAAGGATTTTTAGTTTAAATGTCAGTATTTTCGGATCTCTGGGATGACTGAAATTAATGTCAGTTGAAGGAAAATCAGAAAACGTGATTGACCCTCCTTTCTTAATTGCTAAACAACTATTGGAGTCGGCTAAAATCGTTTCAGGTGGAGAATTATTGATTGGCTCAAATAGTACTTTTCTAGTCAATTTGGAGGCGTATGACGGAAAGATAATGAGAGCGATATACAAGCCGAGGGAAGGAGAAAGGCCATTATATGATTACCCAGATAAAACATTATATCGAAGAGAATATGCTACTTTTTTAATGTCTCAATTTTTAGGATGGCCGAATATACCTTTAACAGTACTTCGAGAAGGTCCTTTGGGAATAGGAACATTACAGCGTTTTGTTCATTTTGACCCAAATAAAAACTATTTTACTTTAAGGGTAAATAGATTAGCAGATATGGCTTCAGTCTCTCTTTTCGACTTTTTAGTCAATAATGGAGACAGAAAAGGTGGCCATTTAATAGAGGACTTAAAAGGTAAGATTTGGAGTATTGACCATGGTTTAACATTCCATAATGAATTTAAATTACGCACAGTAATGTTTGAGTATTGTGGAAAATCAGTTCCTAAAGAATTTATTGATGACGTAAAAAGTTTAGTGTTTCAGCTGGAAAGCAAGCAGGCGCCGTACGATATATTGGCAGAACAAATTAGTAACGTTGAGATTGATGCTTTAATCTCCAGATTGCAACTTATTATTGAAAACCCTCAACATCCGGTGCTAGACCCTTATTTTGATGTTCCTTGGCCACTTGTTTAATACACCGATCATCAATGCTTTAAATAATAAACAAAAACATTTAAAAATTAGATTTTAAATAAGTTTTTCAGACTCCTTTTCCAGCTAAATTTGTATTCAAGATTTTGGCAAATGAGGTTTACTATCCCGGTCGCTCCAAAAATCAAAGGTGCGTGCCATTTACGTAGTGTAGCTACATCAACATTATTTTTTGCTGATTGTTTGTAGAATGAATTAAAGTCGGACCATATGACCTTCGTTTTACCTTTATTTCCTACTTTTATGTTTCCTCCGGCCTCTTTGATGATTATTAGTCCTGCCGCCACATCCCATATTGCCAATGAACCAAGTAGTGCAGAATATTGCAGAACACCCGTTGCAACCATGGCTAGTTCGTATGCAATACTACCTAATATTCTAGGCTCGCCTTTAATCCTGTTGGTAAATTGATAATAGTTATGGAAAGAGCCTGGTAGACCTACCAAGCTTGCAGACTCTGGTGAACCTCTATCTGGAATTTTTATAGCCGTATCATTTAAATAAGCACCTTTACCAATAACAGCATGAACAATGTCCCCTCCCTTGTTCCCAGTGGGAATAAATATTGCTCCAGCGATTGGAATCCCATCACGTAAAACACCAATAGAACATGCAAATATCCTAAGTCCATTGGAAAAATTTCTCGTGCCATCTAATGGGTCGATAACCCAAACGTACTTAGGTATTGTTTTATTCGTTCCTGTTTGATCTTCTTCACCTATTACCGCGTGATCTGGAAAAGACTTAAGGATAGATGTTTTTAATAAATCCTGGACAGTTTTATCGGCTTCAGTAACTGGATCAGTTTGAGCACTATCTTTGTATTCAATATGAATTGGTTTGCCAAAATAAGTAAGCAGGGTTTTCCCAGCTTCTTTAGCAAGCAACTTCAATTCAGTTTCAATTTCTAATAAATGTAAATTATCTTCAGAAGCCAATTTTCAACACCATTACTTTAAAGGGATTTTAAATTTCACAAACTACGATGTTCAACGTATTTCATAATTGCTTGTTTCTACTGACCATAATATAAAATCACTGATATGGGTATTAAATTTAATCTAGGGCCAGGGAAAATAGTAGTGATACAGCTTTTTGGAAAAATTGGTGGATCAATAAAATCTCCTGTTTACGAAAAGTTAATTGAGAGGTTACGGAAGGACAAATCATGTAAAGCATTAGTTTTAGATATTGATTCTCCGGGAGGAACCGTTACCGACTCAGAATACATATATCATGTTTTATCCAGGTTTGGATCGGATAAGCCAATAGTTTCTAATGTAAGAGGATTGGGAGCTTCAGGAGCATATCTAATAGCTTGTGCAGGGCGCACCATAGTGGCCTCTCCAGGAGCTATTATTGGTTCAATTGGGGTTATTTCTATAAGGCCTATGGTGGAAGAGTTATTAAAAAAAGCTGGTATAGATGTCAATGTAACAAAGACAGGGCTTTATAAAGACATGGGTGCATATTGGAGACCTACTACAAAAGAAGAGGAAATTAAACTTCAAAGTTTTGTTGATGAATCATATAAACGGTTTGTAGATGTGGTTATGAATGCCAGAGGCCTACCTAAGACTGAAGTTGAAAACCTAGCAAATGGTGAAGTGTTCTGGGGCGCTGCGGCTTTAGAAAATGGTTTGGTTGATAAATTAGGGACTTTGGATACAGCGATTGATACGGCAGCTGAATTAGCCAACTGCAAAAGGAAAGTAGTCACATTAGGACCAAAGAAATCCTTGATGCAAAAAATTACTGGATCATTGTCATCATCTCTGGTCGATTCAACTGTAAATGAGTTAGAAACAAGGATATGGTCTGATTACGTCAGATACTGATTTATGTGAGGATGCTAAAGATTTTGACCCCAGTTTTGAAATGATAAAATCGGTTGCTATTCTATTGGATAAGTACTATTTTTCGACTAGATATCCATCTTATCTACCTGGAGGCACCTCGATAAATGCATACTCTGAAGATGAATCACTAAAAGCGATAGAAATATCACAGGAAGTATTAAGTTTTGTCAGAGGCAGAATTTATGGCGATTAATCTTTCAATCTCATTTTTGAACACAACAGCCCAATTTGATTATTAGATTAATTATTTTCTAATTTTGCCTTTTCCCATAGATCATCTTGTTCTGATAAAGAAAGCCCATCAACTGATTTACCCTGTTTTTCACAAGACTCTTCTATGAACTTGAAACGTTCTTCAAATCTTTTATTTGATTTTCTTAAAGCAGATTCAGCATCTATATTATTCCATCTGCATAGATTCACAATAGAGAACAGAATATCTCCTAATTCATGTTCTCTGTCGGCGTCTGTCTCGCTTTTATTAAACTCTGAAATCTCTTCCGAAATTTTCTTTAAAACTCCATCTACATCTTTCCAATCAAAGTTTACTCGTTCTACTCGTTTTTGCATTTTCTGAGATACCGATAAAGATGACATGGCTTTTGGAATACCATCTAAAATTGATTTGTAATTAGAATGAGTTTTCTCGGTCTTTTTAATGGCATCCCAGTTTTTTAGCAAATGTTTCTCGTCTTTGATTTCGGCACCCTCGAAAACATGAGGATGCCTATTGATTAGTTTATCTATTATGTTCTTGAAAACCTGAGTTTCTGAAAATAAATCCAACTCTTTTGCTAACTGGATTTGAAAAGCGATATGTAGGAGAACGTCACCTGATTCCTCACAAATAGACCCATTATCTCCTTCATCCAATGCGTCAATTAACTCATATGTCTCTTCAAGAAACTGGTTGCGAAATGATTCTCTGGTTTGCTTTTGATCCCATGGACATCCGTCAGGACCTCTCAATTTTTCTACAAGTTTTAGGAGTCCATTAAATGTTGAAGGGTATCCGTTTTCGGAATTCGTCTCTAAAATATTCATATGACATACCGCCTTAAGTTATTTTTTAAAATACTGTTAACATTAATTTTTATTCTTTGTATACCGGTATTTCTGGTTACTTCTAATGTCCGTTGGGTAATTGATACACCTCTCTTATATTCCTACGGATTCGATAAATATGATACTGCTGCTAGGACCGGTATTGAACGCGCCGAGCTTATTAAGGCAGGAAAACGTTTTAGGGATTATTTCAATAATGATCAAGAATTACTGCAGGTGAGAGTAGTACAAAATGGAGTTTTAAGGAACTTATATAACGCAAAAGAAATTGCTCACATGGTGGATGTTAAAGATTTAGTACAAGGAGTTTTTGATACCCAAATATATTTGGGTATATTTATAGGAGCTTTTGTTAGTATGGGATTTCTAATATATAGGTTCAGGTGGCTAAGTATTTTAGGTGAACTTATTGCGTTGGGTGGAATGTTGACTTTATCTTTAGTGGTACTAGTTGGGTTACTATCTTTGATTGGCTTTGATAAGTTGTTTTTAGCATTCCATATCATTTCTTTTGATAATAATCTTTGGCAGCTTGATCCTCGGAAAGACATGTTGCTTATAATGTTCCCAGAGGGATTTTTCTTTGATGCAACTATGTGGATTGTCGGTTCTACCGTTGTTCAGTCCGTTATTTTGTGTCTATATAAGTGCTGGGTCTGGACGAAAAAATGGAGATTAAAGATTTAAATATTAGGTTTATACCTAATTGAATGGATCATATAATTAATTGATAGGTGAATTATGGCTAACAAAACCCCTGAAATTAATAATCAAGACCCTATAGGTAGATACGGATCTTTTGGTGGCCAGTATGTTCCAGAAACTTTGATGCAAGCTTTAGATGAATTGTCTAAAGAATACGAAAGTGCTAAATCAGATAATAAATTTAAAACAGAGATTCAAGATTTGGCAAAAAATTATGTTGGGCGTCCAACCCCTATGTATTTTGCTAAAAATTTAACTGAACATCTGGGTGGGGCTAAGATTTATCTTAAAAGAGAAGATTTGGCTCACACTGGTGCTCATAAAATAAATAATGCTTTGGGGCAGGCTATTTTAGCCAAAAGGATGGGCAAAACTCGTATTATTGCTGAGACTGGCGCTGGCCAACATGGAGTTGCCACGGCGACTGCATGTGCAATGCTTGGATTCGACTGCGTAGTGTATATGGGAGAAGAAGACATCATAAGACAACGTCTAAATGTATTTAGAATGCAACTTCTTGGCGCAGAAGTTAGATCTGTAACTTCAGGAACAAAAACTCTTAAGGATGCTATTAATGAAGCAATAAGAGATTGGGTTACTAATGTAGATGATACTCACTATCTTATTGGCAGTGCTGTTGGACCTCATCCTTACCCTGAAATCGTGAGAGATTTTCAAAAAGTTATAGGTGCCGAATCGAAAGATCAAATTATCGAGCAGTCTGGTAGGTTACCTGACTATGTAATTGCATGTGTAGGCGGTGGTAGTAATGCCATAGGGTTATTTCATGAATTTATTGAAGATGAAGAAGTAAATTTAATTGGAGTTGAAGCTGGTGGATTAGGGCAGGAAGAAGGGCAACATGCAGCCACTTTAACTTATGGGGAAATAGGGGTTTTGCACGGTAGTATGTCTTATTTGCTGCAAGATGAAGATGGTCAAGTTTCGCCGGCTCACAGTATATCTGCTGGATTGGATTACCCTGGCGTAGGACCTGAGCATAGTTACTTAAAAGACGCGGGTCGGGCTAATTACGTGAGTGTCACAGATCAGGAAGCAATTCAAGGGTTCAAACTATTAACCAAAACTGAAGGTATAATACCTGCTCTTGAACCAGCGCATGGAATAGCATATCTTTCAAGATTTGCCCCCAAACTTTCAAGTGAATCCATTGTTTTATTTGGTTTGAGCGGTAGAGGTGATAAAGACATCGACACAGTATCTGAATTCGAAACGAACCAATAAATATGGTGCTTAAATATCAAGGATTGTTTTAAGTTCATATTAGGTTTTATTCAGATTAAGTCTTTTGTTTAAATGGAGCAAATTTGTGCTAGCTAATTTATCTAAGTTAAATATTATTTACCTTGTTATATTTGCTATTTTATTAATTTTCTGGAATTACGATCATGTTGAGGCTCATGGCGGAGTAACAGTATTTAAAAAACAGGTTATCGGTCCTTATGAAATTCAGTTTGGAACTAGTCCAAGATCTCCTTCACCTGGTCCAATCCATGTTGCTTTAAGAATTGTGTCTGTCCAAAGTGGACTTCCTTTGAATGAATCTACCGTTCAGCTATCTGGAAGGATTCTAAATTTAGACGGAGATTCAATCAGTTCTTTCGAACCAATTTTTGCTGATCAATTCATGGATGCCCCTGAGTTTTGGGATGTTGACATTATTGTTGCTGCGGAGGGAAATTGGTCATTTAAAGTGGTTATTGAAAACTCCGGAAAGCTTCACGAAGCATATTATGGTGTAAAAGTCCAAGAATCGAGTCCTATTGTAGGCATATTTTCGGTTATTGGTCTAATAATATTTCTAATTGTTTTGGCGCTGGCCGTTCGGACTTACTTTAAGCCAAATCGACCTGGATGATTAATTTAGTAGGATACATTAATCTTAATTGACATATAATTAGTATATAAAAACATAAAGGTTTTACATGAAGGTTTTAATATTTTGTTCTGTATTGTTATCTATCTTAATAATTGGTTGTAGTGGCAGTACAGGACCATCTGAAGTTAGCATTAGTTTGGCAATAAAATATGATATAAATTCACATGAATTAAGCATGGTTAGCTTAGATGAACCAGATAAAGATTACGACATGGGCTCCCATAACCAATATTATTCTTTAAATGATAATAGTGTGATTAAGCTTAGACAGGGCGATACTTTGACTATCAATTTAACTTCAGAAATTCCGGGGGGTTTTCATATACATGGGTACGATATTTTAAACGATGTTGATACAGATACGACTATTAACTTTAGTTTTGTAGCAAATGCTACAGGCAAATATGAAATGGTGTTTCATAGATTTATGGGGAATGAACATGGTGAACATGGTGAACATGGTGAACATGGTGAACATGAAAAAGATGAACATGAAGACATGGAGGTAGTATTAGGCTCCATCGAGGTCTTCCCAAATTAAATAGGTGAATTTGAATAAAAAACCCAGACTGTTTATTTTAACTTCCGGTTTGGTTGCCTTTTTTACAATAACTTCAACGGCGCATGCACATGGGTTTGGTGAAAGATATGACCTTCCTATGCCTCTTTTGTACTTTATTATCGGTGCCGTCGTCGCGGTAGGGTTATCCTTTTTACTAGTTGGTGTATTTGTTACAAGCGAAACTTCCGCAGGAAACTTTAGGTATGAAGTTAAATTGCCTAAATGGCCCATGGGATATATTGGTACTTGCTCTGCCACTTGGCTTATAAAATCTTTCTCAGTATTACTGTTGGCATTGATTATTCTGACTGCCTTATTTGGATCTAATAAGCCAATTTATAATTTCACTCCTACATTTATATGGATAATTTGGTGGGTAGGCATTGGGTTCGTTTCGGCTGTTTTTGGTAACGTATGGCCTCTTATAAATCCATGGAAAATCACATTTGAAATAGCTGAAACAGTAAGTAAACTTTTTCGAAGAGGCAGAGAAGTTAAACCATTTCTGAGATATCCATCTGATTTGCATGGGTGGCCTGTTGTTATTATTTTTGCAGTTTTTGCTTGGATAGAGAATGTTTACTGGGGTGCTGCAATACCACGTCATTTAGCCATATTAGTAATAATTTATAGCCTAGTGCAGTGGGGTGGAATGTTATGTTTTGGTAAGCAAATTTGGCTGAAAAATGCAGACCCATTTACTCTTATCTTCAGGTTTTTCTCTAAATTATCTGTTTTTGAAATAGATTACTCACACAGGAAAGTTTTTGTCAGACCACCTGGATGGGGTTTTTTTACTTCTAGTAAACCTCATGTTTCAATAATGATCTTTGTGTTGATTTTACTTTCTACTGTTACATTTGATGGTATTAAAGAAACGCCATTTTGGAATGATATATACACAAGTTTGTCACACCTCTCTTATACCCAAATTGATACTTTGGGTCTGATAGTAGTTCCGGCGATATTTATTTCAATATATTTTATATTTTGTTTGTCTATAAGGTACTTTTCTCGAGAAAACCCAAATTTAATTTCTATTGGTGCAACTTTTGCATTTTCTCTACTACCAATAGCACTGGCTTATCATTTTGCGCATTATTTATCATTATTATTGATACCAGGTCAGGCCATAATCCCATTATTATCTGATCCGTTTGGGATAGGATGGAATTTATTCGGGTCTACGGGTTACCAGATTAAATTGAATGCTATAAATGCAAAAGCAGCGTGGTTTTTCTCGGTATCAGTTATTGTCATCGGTCACGTGCTTGCGGTTTATATATCTCACGTATTTGCTTTAAAGATGTTTAAATCTCATGATAACGCTATTAGAAGCCAGTATCCAATGTTGTTACTTATGTTGATTTATACTGCAATAAGTCTTTGGATTTTATCCATGCCGATCATTGAGTAGTCGTATAGAATTTATTTGATGAGCTCAGGAACACCTATCGAAATTAAATCCGTTACCAAAACCTATGGTTCACATGTAGCTCTTGAAAACATGAATCTTAGTGTAAAAGCCGGGGAGATTTTTGGATTCCTTGGCCCAAATGGAGCAGGGAAAACAACAGCGATTCGAATTCTTACTGGATTTTTAAATCCATCATCTGGATCGGCTTATATTTTTGGCATGAATTGCTGGCGCCAAACTGTGTGTATTAATAAAAGGATCGGCTTTGTTCCAGATTTATCATCTCTTTACGATAGTAGTACTGGTAGGGAATTGTTGTACTACTTTGGTTCTTTACATGGCGGCTTAGATCAAAAAAATTTAAAGACACTATGTGATTCATTGAAATTAAGCAATGAAGACTTAAATCGTAAAATCAGACAGTATTCTCACGGAATGAAAAGAAAACTAGCAATTATACAAGCGATGCAACATCAGCCGGATTTACTAATTATGGACGAGCCTACTCAGGGATTAGATCCACTTACTCAAATGGCACTTTTTGGCATGCTCAAATCATTTAGTAATGATGGAGGTACCGTATTTTTTTCTTCACATGTGCTTTCTGAGGTCGAAAATCTTTGTGAAAGAGTTGCAATAATTCGAGAAGGAAAATTAATTGTAATTGAAGAAATAAAGGAACTTAAGTCTCGTAAAAGGCAAGTTGCAAAGATTAAGTTTAAAAGTGGGTTCCCTTTGAAATTTGACTTAAAGGGATCAACAATAATATCTAATAAAAACAACGAGATTTTACTTTCAATCGACCATGACATAAACCCTCTGATAAAAATTTTGAGTAATTATGAAATAGAAAGTTTGTCCATAGAGGAACCCAGCTTGGAGGATATCTTTTTAGATTATTACAAAGATTCCGATCATGAGAGCTTATCCATATGAAATTTATTTTTTTTGCGACTTTGCGTGGAGGTAAGGTTTCAATACCATCCCTTTGCTTTGCGGCTTTATTGTTTTCATTTGTTTTTCTAGCTACATTTGATGCGTTTGGAGACATGTTTTTTGAAATGATTGAAACAATGCCCCAAGGATTCCGTGCATTAATAAAAGCAAGTGGAGAATACGCTTCTGAGGAAATGGGTTATTTGGCAGTTGGTTTTAGAGAACCAATTTATTTAATAATAATCATGAGCTTTGTTATCTCCTCTTCCTCAAGTGCTATTGCAAAGGAGATAGAAAGAGGCACTATATTTCTGCTCCTATCAAGACCAGTTTCAAGAGAAAAGTTTTTCATGGCAAAATTTACCACAACTTTGATTGGAACGGTTTTACTCTTATGTTTTGCAATTTTAGGAACATGGTTAGGTTCTATAGTATTTGGGGTAAGTAACATTAATTATGATCTAGTATTTAAGATTCAATTTAATGTATTTTTATTGGCGTTAGCGGTGACTGGAATATCATATTTATTATCTTCGTTTTTGAGCGAAGGAGGTAAAACACTAGCCTTATCCTCAGGAGTGACAGTATTAATGTTTTTCATTGAATTTTTGGCAGATAGTTTGCCATCAATTGATTGGATAGGTTATGTCTCGGTGTTTCATTATTACGAGCCATCAATTTTGGTTAACTCTGAATCAATTTCATGGGGTAACTTGATAGTGTTGATTGTCGTCGCATTTATATGCTTGATATCAGCAATGATTTTGTTCACACGCAGAGATATTCCCTAAGATTTTGTCCACATAAAAAGCACAATGTATTACCATTATTAATTGTGACAGATCGGTTTTTCACAAGAAGGAGCCAGCTTTACAAAATTATAACTGGCGAGTTGTTTCGACTGCACATATAATACTCCAAGTTCTTATACTTTTTAGCGAATTAAAAATGACTATTTTAAAAGAGGATGTTTATGTCAACTGACGGCAGTGTGCTTGAGATAAAAGATTTAGCTCGAAGAGTGCGCGTGAATGTGCTGAAGATGGTTGCAAAAGCTAACAGTGGGCATCCCGGTGGATCATTATCTGAGACTGACATTCTTGCAGTGCTTTACGGAAAAGTAATGAATCATAATCCATCAGACCCTGATTTAATTGATAGAGATAGGTTTATTCTTAGTAAGGCCCATGCCTGTCCTGGATTATATGCAGTTTTAGCGGAAACCGGATATTTTGAGGTGAAAGAACTGGATACATTCCGGCAAATTGACTCAAGAATTCAAGGGCATGCTCATATTAAAACACCGGGTGTTGAAATGTCAGGAGGTTCTTTGGGTCAAGGGTTATCTTTTGGAGTAGGTGTCTCTTTAGCAAGTCGATTAAGTTCTCTGCCTTCTCGTACTTTCGTTCTTCTTGGGGATGGAGAATGTGATGAGGGTCAGATATGGGAAGCAGCAATGTCAGCGTCGCACCATGAATTAGACAATCTTGTTGCGATAGTTGACCGAAATAGAATTCAAAATGACCGATGGACCCATGAAGTGATGAGCCTCGAGCCATTTTTAGATAAATGGAAGGCTTTTGGATGGAATTCATTAGAGGTAGATGGACACAATATCGATGAGTTGCTGTCGGCGTTTCATAAAGCAGAACAAACGAAAGGTCGTCCTTCAGTGATAATAGCTAATACCATGAAAGGTAAGGGAGTGAGTTTTATGGAGAATAATGTTGATTTTCATGGAAAAGCTCCTTCACCAGATGAGCTATCTAAAGCGTTAAAAGAATTAGGGGAATAGAACATATTATGGCAAATTTAGCTTCTACACGTGAAGTGGCAGGCGATCTATTAGTAAAGCTAGGACATGAGTATGCTGACTTAGTTGTAGTTGGGGGTGATTTAAATAAATCAACATTTGCGAACAAGTTTCAGGCAGAATTCCCAGACAGATTTTTTGATTTCGGGCCTGCTGAACAAAATATGGTGAGTGTTGCGGCCGGTCTAGCTGCTTCTGGAAAAATTCCCGTAGTCAGTACATTTGCTGTTTTTGGAACAGCGAGGCCATTTGATCAGTTGAGAGTCGGTGTGTCTCAATCTAGGCTTAACGTTAAATTAATTCTTACACATAGCGGGTTACTCACTGCTGAAGACGGCGTGTCTGCACAATCAATTGAAGACATAGCAATAATGTCAGCATTACCGTCATTTACTGTAATAGTTCCAGCCGATGGGCCAGAAACAGAGCATGCAATTAAAGCAGCGCTTGACATGAATGGACCAGTTTACATTCGTCTTTCTAGACCTGCTACTCCAATAGTTCATACACGAGATTATAATTTTAAGATCGGTGCTGCGGAAGTTATGCGAGAAGGTGATGATGTGACAATTGTTTCTTATGGAATAATGGTTAACGAATCCCTGAAGGCTGCAGCAGATCTTGATCAGAAAGGTATTTCATCAACGGTTATAAATATGGCCACTGTGGCTCCATTAGATGAAGCAGCTATATTAAGTTCTGTTAGTAGAACTGGTTTGATTGTTACAGCTGAAGAACATCTTATTCAAGGGGGTCTTGGCAGTATGGTAGCTAGTTTATTAGCTCAAAATTCTCCTGCTCCTTTAGAAATGGTGGGTTTGAGAGGCTATGCTGAATCAGGAAAGCCAGAACAATTATTGAAAAAATACCATTTAACCCAGAATGATATAGTCGAAAGCGTGTTAAAAGGGATTTCCAGGAAGTCTTAGCGTAATAATCTCTGCATAGCCTTGAATCCCTGGCCAGAATTCATATGTTTCATTAATTTACGAGTTTGATTAAATTGATTTAAAAGTTGATTAACTTGTTGAGGGGAAGTACCACTACCTTTGGCAATACGCTTCTTTCTACTGCCTTTAATGAGGTGCGGATTACGTCTTTCATCAATTGTCATTGATAGAATAATTGCCTGGATTTGAGATAGATTGCGTTCATTTAAGTTCGCATCTTCTAACTTACTGCTAAGTTTATTCATTCCAGGTATCATCCCTAAAACGTCACTAAGAGGTCCCATCGATTTCAAGCTATCTAATTGACCTAAAAAATCCTCCAAATCAAATGTTGATTGGCGCATTTTCTTTTCGAGTTCTAAAGTTTTCGTTTCGTCAAAGCTTTTCTGTGCTTTTTCAGCGAGTGTAACTATATCTCCCATTCCCAATATTCGTGACGCTAGTCTGTCGGGGTGAAATGGTTCTAGTGCATCTGGGTGTTCGCCTGTACCAATAAATTTTATAGGCACTCCTGTTACCTTAGTTATTGATAGAGCCGCACCTCCTCTAGCGTCACCATCTAATTTACTAAGAATCAAACCGGTCAAGCCAACGTATTCATCAAATGATTTAGCAACATTTACTGAATCTTGCCCAGTCATTGCGTCGACAACTAGTAAAACTTCATCTGGTTTAACTTCATCTTTAATGTTTTTCAGTTCTTTCATAAGCTCGGTATCGACTTGAAGTCGTCCAGCCGTATCTATAATCGTCCACGCGGCATTTATTTCATTACTGTGTGTGAGAGCCTTTTTGCATACTTGTACAGGAGATGAATTAAGTTCAGATTTGTGAACTTCAAGACCCATTTTTTCAGAAAGACTAATTAACTGTTTTACTGCAGCTGGTCGAGCCAGGTCAGCTGGTACCAAGAAAGACTTTTCATTAGAATCATTCAGTCTTTTTGCTAACTTAGCTGCGGTTGTAGTTTTACCTGCACCGTTCAGCCCCACAATTAATATGCATGCATTATCTGAACGTTTACGTAGTGAATGAGACTCTCCAGTTAATATTGAAGTAAGCTCATCATTTGTAATCTTAACTATTTGAGTATGAGCATTTAAACTTTCAAGGATATCTGACCCAATAGCACGCTCTCGAATTTTAGATATGAGGCTTTTAACAACTTTAAAGTTCACATCTGCTTCTAATAGAGCTAAACGTATTTCTCGCATTGCGCCATCAAGGTCCTTTTCTGTTATTCTTCCCTTGTTTCCAAGAACCTTTAATGCGTGCGTTATCTTATTTGAGAGGTTTTCAAACATAACAAAATGAGACTAACATATTTTCAGTGCAACAATAAGTGGGGCTTTAAATTGAATTAGACGCTTAAATCACTTTTGAGTGGATTTACTATTACCACTAATTTGTAAATTCAATGCTTCTATATCAAATGCCTGTTGCGGCTCAATATCGGCACATACCGATATCGATGTAACCGAATCTCCAGACGGTAATTTAAATATAGTTACACCTTGCGTTATTCGACCAATACTAGAAATCTCAGATAAGTTAGTTCGTAACACTTTTGCCTGCTTGGAAATTACGTAGACCTCAAGGTCGTCAGTTACGACTTCTGCTGCGGCTACAACACCTGTTCTGGCAGTTATCCTAAATGTTTTTAATCCTCTTCCTCCACGAGCTTGCTTTCTATAGTATTTTAAGGAAGTAAGCTTACCGAACCCTTTTTTGCTTATCACAAATAATTTACTGTCACTTTCGGCATCTATAATACTCATACCAACTATATAATCTTTTACAGGCTTTTTATTACCTTTAACTTTTTTAGGACGTATTTCCATTCCTCTGACTCCGCCAGCCGCTCTTTGCCTTGCAGTAACATCGGCTAAGCCAAATCGGATAGACATCCCTTGTTGGCTTATCATCACTACATCATCATCTTCTTTTGCTAACCTTGCTGTAACTAACTCATCAGTTCCTTTTAAGTTCATGATATTCAAACCGGACCGACGTCTATGAAGACTATTTATAGACGCTAAAGAAACTCGTTTTATTGCGCCCTCTCTTGTTCCCATGACTAAATACGAATCCTCATCATCTAAATCGCTTACTGCTACGACTGCATTCACTTTGTCGTCAGACTTTAACGGAATAACATTAATTAGAGGAGTACCTCTTGTATTACGACTAGTGTCAGGCCTTAACTCATATGTTTTTAAAGGAAGAACTCTTCCTTTCTCAGTGAAAAATAGTAATATGTCGTGTGAATCACAAACCAAGAGGTCGCGAATCAAATCATCCTCTTTGGTTTTCATGCTTACAACTCCTTTTCCACCTCGATGCTGGTTTCTATAAGTAGTTGCGGGTATGCGTTTAATGTAACCGCTGTGACTGAGAGTTACAACAACCGATTCATGAGGTTCTAAATCTTCACGACTTAGATCTTCCGCGGCCCCTTCTATTTTAGTGCGTCTTTTATCTCCATGTTTTTTCTTTAGTTCTTGGGTCTCATCTTTTATCACAGCATCGATTTTAGCTGGATCCCCTAAAAGAGATTCCAGTTCACCAATTCTTGTCTGCACTTGTTTATATTCTTCTTCAATACGTTGTCTTTCCAGTGCCGCTATTCTGCGAAGCTGCATGTCCAAAATGGCCTGGGCTTGTATATCGGTTAACGAAAACTGCTCCATTAAGCCCTTTTTAGCCGCTTCCGCACTATCAGATTGCCGTATTAATTCGATGACTGCATCAAGATCGTTTAGAGCTAAATTCAAACCTTCTAATATATGCGCTCTAGCCTTAGCTTTTCGAAGTTCAAACTCTGATCTGCGAGTAATGATTTGTCTTCGAAATTTAATAAATTCGACGAGAATAGTCTTTAGATCTAATACTTTTGGTCTACCATCGACTAGCGCAAGCATGTTTGCTGAGAAACTACTTTGCATTGGTGTGTATTTGTACAAATTGTTCAATACAACCAATGGCTGACTACCACCGCGAAGTTCGAATACCATTCTCATGCCTTTGCGGTCTGATTCGTCTCTAACTTCTGTAATTGCCTCGAATCTTTTAGTTTTACTCAGTGCAGCAATTTTTTCTATTAAAGTTGCTTTATTTACTTGATATGGTAGCTCTGTAACAACTATTCTAAGTCGTTTCCCTCGTTTATCTGCTTCAATTTCTGCTTTAGCGCGAACTACAACACCGCCCTTGCCCGTTGTATATGCATTTAGTGCCCCCTCTTTACCCATAATTGTTCCATAAGTAGGAAAATCCGGCGCCCGAACAGATCTCATTAATTCAGGTATGGTTAGTTCTGGGTTATCTATTAAACGAATGATTGCCGAACAAACTTCACCTGGGTTATGGGGAGGAATATTGGTAGCCATGCCAACAGCAATGCCTGATGCACCATTTATTAGTAAATTAGGCAATCTTGCCGGCAATACAGTGGGCTCTTGTAGAGTATTGTCAAAATTATCTGCAGTATCAACTGTTTCCTCATCTAGATTTACCAGCATTTCCTCCGCTACTCTTGATAATCTAGCTTCTGTGTAACGCATGGCTGCAGGCGGATCCCCATCGACTGATCCAAAGTTGCCCTGTCCATCAACTAGCGTCATTCGCATTGAGAAATCCTGGGCCATTCTGACCATAGCATCGTATATTGCTGAATCTCCATGAGGATGATATTTACCTAGAACCTCTCCAACTAAGCGAGCACTTTTCTTGTATGAAGAACCTGGCCTCATACTTAGTTCATTCATGGCATATAAGATGCGCCTTTGAACTGGCTTTAATCCATCCCTCACATCTGGTAGTGCTCGTGCAACAATGACACTCATTGCGTAGTCTAGGTAAGACGAGCGCATTTCTTGTGTTAATTGGGTTGGTTTTACTTTTCCGATAAGTGGGTTACTAACCATGCATTTCTCCGCTTAATAATCACATGAAGTCATTGATCGATTTATTGTTTACGTACCATAACTACAGGCAGTCAAATTTTGACACTTCAAGGTAAGACTTCTAGCTGTCTTTAAAAGCACAAAATGAACTGTTTTTTTACCAAGTTGATTACTATACATTTGCACCTTGGATTATAACAGTAACATAAGAAAAAGCAAAACTTATTTTTAATAAAGTATGGAAACAGGCCAGAATATATGTGCTAAGACTTTTTGGGCCTTTGTTTTAACCCTGAATTAAATACAAGTGCTTCGAATAATCTGTCAAAATGTGGAGGCATTTCTCCACGTAATTCCGGGTGAAACTGAACTCCTATTACCCATGAATGATTTGGGCTTTCAACTGCCTCAATAAGCCCGTCGTCTAACGAATAGGCAGAAGCAAGTAAATGTTTTGATTGCTGAGCCGAGCTGAGGCCTTGATGGTGCCAGCTGTTAACTCTTACAATTCCTCCTGAGCCCACAACTGAAGCCAGCTTTGTTCCAGGTGCTATGAAGATACGGTGTTTGGAAGTGGTTTTATTACCAGTATCATTCAAGCTATACCCATGGCCGGGGTACTTGTCACCAAGATCTTGAATTAATTTACCGCCTAGTACAATATTTAATGCTTGCATGCCTCGGCATACACACAAGATTGGCATGTCTGCTGACATACCTGCTTTTAAAAGGGGCAGCTCTACAGCATCTCGCTCAACTTGCGTGGATACATTAGCGTTTACATCAACTAATTCGCCATATTCAGATGGGTGAATATCTGGACCACCTCCAATTAATAAGCCATCGAGTTTTTCAAGAGTAGATTCGATATCGATTTTGTCCTCTGGGTATATTGGAAATGGTTTTCCATTTGATTTCTCTATGATGTCGATAAATGGAGCCATATATTGTGGCTCACTCTCGGTTATTCCTATTATTGGTTTAGACATATATAAACAAGTTTCTTAAAAAGTTCCGAATTGATGATTATTATTTTAACGGATTTTTAGTACGCAAAAAAGTTCCAGATGGGAACGGGTTAAAAAGAATGTGCTTGGCTGGTTTCTTATTTAGCCAGCCAAGCACATTGCAGATAGAAAGCGATTTTATCTTCTTCTATATTTTCATTATTGTTTAGTCTGAGCTAGTAGCTAGTTTTGCCCCAACCAAAACGCTCCACAATACTGATATTGCAAAACTTATTCCTCCTACTATACCGGCAGTATTGCTGCCTGCTGTTGGGTCGATAATAAGTACAGATACTATTATTAATATTCCAATAATGGCTGCCAGCGGTCCTAGTGGAATCGCTGGAATTATACTTTTAAAGCTTGAATTTAATGTGTAAGCAACACCTATAAGAAAGAAACCTGCGCCCCATAGGAGAGATCCTATATTGTTTGCCGCAACATTAAATGCTTGTACTGCGCCAGTGGATATTTGAGCAGCGTATGCGGCATCCATGGATTTAGCGGCAACTGCTGCATCAGTCGATTGGGTGCCAGCCATGTACTCAGCGAATTTATCGCCCATCTCCACGTGGGTACCTAATAATCCTATCGTTGCCACAAAAACAATTACTGCCAATGTAACGAATCCGATACCAAGTGTTTCAAATGTGCCGCCAGCTTGACCTTTGGTGCCTCTTAGACCAGCAACGAACATTGGTAGCCCAATTATGATTAATATAATCACAACAGTTGCCATCACTGTTCCACCCTCAGCATTGCTTAACAAACCAGCAATGTCGTCATTCTCAGTACTGCCAATAAAGGTGGCTTGGTAAAGAATCCATCCGATAAAAGCAACTACTGGTCCTAGAACTAGGCATATGCCTTTTCCTTTGTTACTCATGAATACTCCTTTAATTTTCTATGTTTGTGAATTACTTAAAATTTAAGTAAATACTTCATGCTGAGGTGCATTCATACCATGGAGTGTGCAATAGCGCAAGTTAATCACAACATATTGAACCTGATTTACCTTGAGCCACTTATATATCAATTATATTTTTGTACAAAATTAGAACAAATGTGTTTACAGCCGAGAGCTTACGTGTTACGATCATTTAACCGACATTTCAGTCGAGATTCATTTAAGGATTCTTTAATGGGTGAAGATAAAACCAAATCACTGGACTTAGCTATTGGCCAGATTGACAGGCAGTTTGGAAAAGGTGCTGTAATAAGATTAGGTGACGTTGAAGGGCAAGGTAAAGTCGAAAGCATTGCTACTGGATCACTTGCTTTAGATATGGCATTAGGTATTGGCGGCATACCATATGGCAGGGTGACTGAGATATTTGGAGCAGAGTCATCTGGTAAATCAACAGTTGCATACCATATCATGGCTAATGCTCAAAAAAATGGAGGCACTGCAGCTTATATAGATGCGGAACATGCTCTAGATCCTCTATATGCCGGGAAATGTGGGGTAAATACTGAAGATTTACTTGTTTCGCAACCTGACTCAGCAGAGCAGGCTTTGGAAATATGTGAATATTTAGTCAGAAGCGGCGCGGTTGAGATCGTTGTAATAGATAGTGTTGCAGCATTAGTTCCTAAAGCAGAGATAGAAGGAGATATGGGTGATAGCCATGTTGGCTTGCAAGCTAGGATAATGTCACAGGCTCTAAGAAAACTTACAGGGTCGATTAACAAATCGAATACAGCTGTTTTATTTATTAACCAAATTAGAGAGAAAGTTGGTGTGATTTGGGGAAGCCCAGAAGTTACGCCTGGTGGACGCGCTCTAAAGTTTTATTCGTCAGTGAGGATAGATTTAAGGCGTGCGGAGTCTATAAAGTCCGGTACAGACGTCGTAGGTAATAGAGTAAGAGCAAGAGTAGTGAAAAATAAAGTTGCACCTCCATTTAAAGTAGCTGAATTCGATATTATGTTTAATCAGGGAGTTAGCTTGGAAGGCGATCTTCTTGAAATCGGCGATGAAATGGGAATAGTTAAAAAGAATGGGTCATTTTATTCTTTTGGGGACACTCGATTAGGTCAAGGTCGGGAGAACTCAAAAACTTTCTTACGAGATAACCAAGAAATAGCTAATAGTATCGAGAGCATGATTAGAGAAAACGGTGCAATAACAAATTAACAAAATTATTTTATTAACTCGATTTTGACAACACCAAATTACAATGTCTGAAACATCAAATAATTCTGCAAGATCCGATGCATTTAGGTTGTTAAATTACCGGCCTAGATCTGTTAGCGAAATCCAAAAGAGATTAATGGAAAAATATGATAAAGATACAGTTGAAATTACTGTTTCTTCGCTTCTTGAAAGCGAGTTGTTAGATGATCAGAAGTTCGCAATTTGGTGGACTGAGTCTAGGGTCAGGCAAAAGCTGTTGAGTTCATCTATGATTCGAAGAGAATTAGTGCAAAAGGGAGTTTCAACAAGCGAAATCCAAATTGCATTGAACTCCGTGGATGATAATATAAATGCACATAAATTGGCTGAGAAATTAGGGCATACAGTGTCGAAAAATGATTTAATTCAATTTAAACGCAAATTGTATGGCAAAATAACTCGTAGGGGTTTTTCTTCAAGCCTTGCATCAGCTGCCATTGAGAAAACATGCGATTCCTTTATTGATAGTAAAGAAATTAGCCTTGAATGGTGATTAGGTTGTAAAATAGTGTCATCACCAACAAGTTTTAAAATAAAAAGGTGATTAGTTAAAGTTTTAGGGGTCCTCCGTTGGACGTGCCATATTGGTACATCATACTTATATTAATATCTTTAGGTTTGTCCGCTTTCTTCTCTAGCGCTGAATCGGCGTTTTTAGCATTGCAAAATACACCAAGGCTTCAACATTTGGTTAGCACTGGTGATGCCAAAGCCCTAAGGATTCAGCAAATGTTGAATAGTCCAGAACGTCTATTAGCGACGATACTGCTGGGTAACAATTTGGTGAATATTCTTTTTGCGTCGTTAGTAACGATGTTGGTAATGGACTTCATCGCGGACGAATTAGTTGGCGTCATCGTCGCGACTGTTTTAGGCACGGCAGTGCTATTAGTTTTTGGTGAAGTAATACCTAAGGCTTTTGCTGTCAGGAATTCCGAAAAAGTTGCGTTTGTTTATGCTAGACCTTTGAAAGTTGTAGAGAAGGCTTTTTTCCCAGTCATTGTTTCGATCCAGTTCGTAAGTAGGACAATATTGGTTAGACAGGTAGAAGGTGCAGGTGACTCTCCATCAATAACTGAAGGAGAGCTACGGACACTAATTGATATTGGAGAGGCAGAAGGCGCCTTTGAACCAGAAGAAGTTGAACTACTAGAAAACGTATTCAGATTTGGGGATCGTCAAGCACGAGAGGTTATGACACCCAGAACTGAAATTGTGTTTGTGGAACAAGAATCAACATTGGAAATGTTTTTAAAAGTTTATGCTGAGAACTCTCATACTAGATTCCCCGTGTATAAAGATGAAACTGAAAATATAACAGGCATTATTTCGTCTAAAGATATTCTTCAGTCTATTTCTGGCAAGGGCATAAATTTGAAAAATGTGATTACAAAAGAACTAAGACCTGCATATTTTTTTCCAGAGACAAAGCGAATTAGTGAATTATTTCAAGATATGCGTATGTCGGGCAGTCAGATAGCTATTATTGTAGACGAGTTCGGTGGAGTTGCTGGACTTGTGACTTTAAAAAAGTTACTAACAGAATTAGCCGGTCCAGTTGGAGAGGAAGGTGAAGCACCAGAGGAAGATTACGAGGCTATTGATGAATTCACATTCCAAGTTGATGGAAGTATGGATATAGACGAAGCGAAAGAAGCATTTGGAATTGATTTGCCTCACGGCGATTTTGAGACGGTAGCAGGGTTTGTACTGGATTATCTGGGACATATACCAGTTGTAGGAGAACAATTTGAGTTTGATCAAATCAAATTGGAAGTATTGGAAATGAGAAAATTCAAAGTTGAATCTATACGATTGATCAAACCTTTTAGTGCAAAAGACACCAGTACAGGCATAAATTGAATGGCACAAGATCACCTTTTGGATATCAAATCCGTTGTTAATAAGTCGATTTTAAAGTTTAACTTGGAAAAATCACGTTTGCTTATAGCTGTTTCAGGAGGTCAAGACTCTTTAGCATTAATTCATATCATGAATTCGCTCAAAAAGGATTTATCTCTTGACCTAGTTGTCGCTCACTTAAACCATAACCTGCGAGGCATTGATTCTGATTTGGACTCAGAATTTGTGGTTAACTTAAGTAATAATTTTAATGTGCCATTTGTAGTTGGAAATGCCGACGTTAAATCCATACAAGAAGTTAGAAAATTGTCTTTGGAAGAGGCGGCAAGGGAAGCGAGATACGAGTTTCTAGCGAAAACAGTGCTTGAGAAATCAGTGGATGCTGTTGTTGTCGGCCATACTTTTACAGATCAATCTGAGACTGTTATTTTTAATGCTATTAGAGGATCTGGCTTAAAGGGGATATCGGGTATGAGTACCATGTCTTTTTTGTCTATTAATGGTTCAAGAGTTCCAATATTCAGGCCACTTTTAAAAATAACGAGAGAACAAACACTACAATATTGCTTAAATAATGATTTACAGCCCAGATATGATTCATCTAATAATCTGCAGAGTATTACTAGAAACAAGATAAGGCACCAGCTTATACCATCATTGAAAGAGTTTAACGTTAATGTTGAAGAGTCTCTTGTTCGCTTAGCTTCAACTGCTGCAGAAGCTAATGATTTTATTCGTTTATCTGTCAATAAAGTAATTGATCAATATGTAATATTTGAAAACGATAAAATTGTGATAAAAAACAATGTTGTGACCTTGCATCCTGCGTTAACCAGTAACTTAATTATGCAAGCTTTAGTAACTTTTGGAGATGGTTTGAAAAATATAAAACAGGCCCATGTTAAAGAAATTATTAAGTTAATGCACGGTGGAACAGCTAAAGAAGTAAATCTGCCGAACGGAATGGAAGCTTATAAATTCAAAGATACTACTATTCTTTCATTTAAAAAGCATTTTTCGACAGTAAATATAGACGGTAGATATATTATAAAAATTCCTGGGATTACAAATATACCTGGTTGGACTATTAATTCATCTTTTGAAAAAATTCTAGCCTCAGATTTTCTGAATAAAGATAATAAAACAGTAAAGGTTGATAAGCAATTGGCTGCTGGCAATATATGGGTTAGGGGTTGGCAGAATGGAGACCGAATGCAACCGCTTGGAATGATGGGCACAAAGAAAGTACAGGATATATTTATTGATCATAAAATCCCTAAAGTTTTACGCCACTCGATGCCAGTTATTTGCTCTGATAAAGGGATAATATGGGTAGCGGGATGTGGAATATCAGACTGGGCTAAGGTTCCTAATAAGGGCAGTGAGGCTTTAAAATTTGCGGCAACAGAAATTCACACTAAATAATTCTATTGAGTCGCGTATTTGATGTTATACCAGGAATCTTTCCGCGTCTGGCCATAGGCCTGCCATCAATTTCATGTATTTCAGCATTAAATGTATTTGACCCGGCGTTTGCTATATAAGATCCAACTCCGAAACTTTGAATAGGTGAGTTTGCTTCAATAAAATCTTTGATTTTCGTAGGTGTTAGGCCGCCCGAAATTGAAATATCTACGTGTTGAAATCCAGCAAGGTCTAGACGGGCGCGAATTTCATTAACTAGATCAATAGTTACACCGCCTCTTTCTTTAGTTGTGTCTATTCTTATTCCTCGCAATCTATCTTTTAATGCTCTCGCACTTGCAATAGCTTCCTCTGATTCGTCTCTATGTGTATCCACTAGAGCTATCCTAGGAACATCCTGTGCAGTGTGTTTGTCAAAGGCTTGTAAAGCCCTTACTGTATCTCCCATTATTAACGATAATGGATGAGACATTATTGAAATAGGCGTTACTCCGGAAATTCTGGCTCCAAGAATTGTTGAACATGAAATACATCCACCTACTATAGATGCGTAGTCCATATTGGCTGCAACATCCGGATGTACGCTTCTTGCTCCGATTGAGTAAACTGGAGTGCCATTTGCCGCATCAACGCATTCTTTCGCAGCTGTGGCCCATCCTGAAGATGAAGATAAAATACCAGATATAGCTGTCTCATAAAGCCCAATAGATCCATAAGGTGCCTTGACTCTTAATGACACTTCTCCAGCATCAACTGAAGCACCTTCTTCAATCGCCCAAGCTTCACTTCCGTTTTCGGGTAGGATTTTTTCCAGTAGGACCTTGACCTCATTCAAACCAGATAAAATACCTGAATGTGAAGAGGCAAATTCCATCACTACTAGAGGATTAATTCCTTCACCACGTAAGATTTGAACGGTTTTTTGTAACGAGCTATCGGCTGTATCGCCGACCATAGTGGGGCGTTTTATGTCAAATTCCGAATTAGCCATATTGTACTCCGACCTAAGATTCTTGCTAATAAAATAATCATTTGTTCTAACATAGGCTATTCTATTCTATTTACGGTATAAACTTAAGCGTAATGTGTTTTCAATCCATAACTAATGATGCATTAATATGAAAATATATTAATTGACTATCTGGGTTTCGTTAACTGAGGGGTTTATTTTAATTTCGATTTGGCTAATTGGAGTCCGCCAAATTTCAATCTCGCTAAACCGCATAAGTCATATATAGCTGTACTTATTACCTTTACTCGGGTATCCGGATCATCTGTCCATCTAACCGGAATTTCTTTTATACGGAACTCACATTGATCAGCAATAATTAGCAATTCTGTGTCAAAGAACCAGCCATTATCTTGAACTAATGGCACAATTTGGTTAGCGGCAGATCTACTTATCGCTTTAAATCCACATTGTGCGTCATTAAAATTAACCGAAAATATCAACTGTATGATTTTGTTGTATGTTCTCGATGTAAATTCTCTTTTCCTTGATCTGCCCTCAACGACTGATCCTTTGATTAACCTTGACCCAATGGCCAGGTCGTAATTGTTTTTTGTGATGGAGTCCAATAGAGGTCTAATATCATCAAGTTGAGTCGATAAATCAATATCCATATAAGCAACCACATCTGATTCAGAAGATATCCAGCATTGCTTTAGTGCTCTCCCTCTTCCTTTTTTAGCGATTCTCAGGTGTTCTACTCGATCAAATTTTGTCGACAAAGCTTCTGATATAGCTGCTGTTTTGTCTGTAGATCCATTATCGGCGATTGTGATTTGCCAATTGTAATCCTTAAAGTGTGTATCCAGAAAGTTATAAATAGTAGACACAGATGGAGCAAGAACCTTTTCTTCGTTTAATACGGGTAATATGAATTCGACTGAGTGGTTCATTTTAATTAATCATAGAGTTGACGGAATTTAATGGTTGAAATGCCTCACGTGAGTAAATATCATCGACAATCCTAATTCATTTGCTGATTTAATTGTATCTTCGTCTCTGATAGATCCACCAGGTTGTATTAAAGCTACAACCCCAGCTTTAGATGACATTTCTATGTTATCGGCAAACGGAAAAAATGCGTCTGATGCCAGGACACTGCCTGATGAAGAATTACCTGCTGCGCGGACAGCTAAGTGGATCGAGTTTAAGCGGTTTGGCTGACCGGAACCCATACCTAGTAACTGTTTGTTTTTAGCTAAAACAATTGCATTTGACTTTACATGTTTTACTGCAGTCCAAGCAAAGGCAAGATCGTCAAGTTGGTTTTTAGTTGGCTTTTTTTCAGTAACCACTGTCCACGAGTTAGGGTCGACTCGTTTTGCATCCGTTTCTTGTATTAAAGCTCCACCAGATATATTTCATATTTCTATTTGACTAGCTGGATTCTTATCCTGCTCAATTTCTAAAATTCTTAAATTCTTTCTTTTCCTTAATAGCTCTAAAGCAGCTTCGTCGTATCCTGGAGCAACTATTACCTCATAGAATACGGATTTAAATTGTTCCACTGTTTCAAGTTCAACTTTACGATTGAAACCTAGAATTCCGCCATAGGCTGACACAGGATCCCCTTCAAATGCTAGCTTATATGCGGAGGCCTGATTTTCATTTACAGATAGTCCGCACGGGTTGTTGTGTTTAACTATGGCGACCGCAGTATTATCGAAGTCGGATACTATGTTCCATGCAGCATCAGCATCTAATATGTTGTTGAAAGAAAGATCTTTACCATGTAGCTTATTTGCATTTGCAATCCCCTTGGAAGATTTAGGGCTTTTATATAGCGATGCCGCTTGATGGGGATTTTCACCGTACCTAAGAGTGGAAACCTTAGTAAGATTGACTGAAAAGTGTTCTGTTTTATTAATAGGGTTTTCATTTAGATAGTTACTGATAATAGCATCATATTCCGAGACGTGTTTAAAAGCTTTATGTGCTAGATACTTTCGATAATTGAATCCAACACTATTTAGTCCATTTTGGGAAATATCATCCGCAACTTTTTCATAGTCGTTTGGGTCAACAATCACAATTACATCTTTAAAATTTTTAGCAGCAGCTCGTAACATTGACGGGCCACCTATATCAATATTTTCTAATGCATTGTCTAAAGTACAGTTTGCCTTTGATATTGCATCTGAAAAAGGGTATAGATTTACTGCGACTAGATCAATTGTATCTATCGAATGATCAGATATTTGAGCAATATCATTTTTATTACTGCGCCTCGCCAGAAGCCCGCCATAAATTTTCGGATGCAGGGTTTTTACACGACCATCAAGTATTTCCGGAAATTCCGTCACTTTTTGCACCGCAGTCACTTTGATTTTTGCGTCTGTTAATTGTTTATACGTTCCGCCGGTACTTATGATATCCATTCCCGAGTCCGATAGCTTTTTGCCTAATGCGACTACTCCGGTTTTGTCATATACACTTAATATAGCTCTCATATAGTCTTCCAAATAGTTAAATTATTATTTTTGATTCTGAGCTGGATATTGTTTCTCCAATCACAGATGTATGTGGTATTGATTCAAGTATGTAATCCACGTTTTTCGAATCACATATGGCGATCATGCCAATACCCATATTGAAAACACGGTTCATTTCATCGAGAGAGATATCTCCTTCTGATTGAATCAAATCAAATATAACAGGTACCTTCCAAGATTCTTTATAGAATTTGGCACCGATACCACGAGGTAAAGATCTAGGCATATTTTCTATCAATCCACCTCCAGTTATGTGTGCCAGAGACTTTACCCTACCTTTCATAATGCTGGTTTCTTTTACGTATGAACGATGTGGTTCAGATATTTCTTCTGCTAGTGTACGACCTAAAGTGTCAGAATATTTGGTTAAGATGGCATGGTTGTTTTCAATATTAAACACTTTTCTAATTAATGAAAAACCGTTTGTGTGTATTCCACTTGATGGTATTCCAACGAGAGAGTCACCTACATTAATTTCATCTGGATTCAGTAATTCATCTTCTTCTACAGCACCTACTGCGAATCCAGCCATATCAAAATCTTCTTCCCTGTATATTCCAGGCATTTCAGCCGTTTCGCCACCAATTAGAGCACATCCAGCAGATTCACAAGCGAGGCTCATTCCTGATACTAACTGATTGATAATAACCTGATCTATTTTGCCGATTGCAATATAATCCAAAAAGAATAGAGGATCTGCCCCGCTAACGATTACATCGTTTAGACATGCATTTACTAGATCAATACCTAGGTTTTTATAATTGCCTGTCAACTTTCCCAAAAGCAATTTTGTGCCAACGCCGTCTGTACTTGACACCAAAACAGGATTTTTATAACTGGCTAGCTTATATAATCCTCCAAACCCGCCTATACCAGATAAAACTTCTGGCCCATGTGATGATTTTGCTATGCTGGCGAGGGAATTTTTTAGTTTTTCAGCTGAGTTGCGATCTACTCCAGCAAGTTTATATTTATCTACCGATGAATTACTCAAAATTAACCTGTATTCGTATTTATATTTAAAATTCGAGAGCTAGCTTGTCCATTTCAAGCTGTACTGGTATTGGATGATTGCCATTAAAACAACCAAGGCAAACATTCTCCTTCGAAATATTAACTGACCTTAGTAAACTCTCAATGTCTAGATAACCTAGAGAGTCAGCTCCAATGTACTCTTTGATTTCATCGACCGATTTATTAGCAGCAATGAGTTCCCGCTTTGAAGCTAAGTCAACACCTAGATGGCAAGGCCATTTTATTGGTGGGGCACATATTCTTAGATGGATTTCTTTGGCGCCGCTCTTTTTTAGGAGATTAACAACATGAGGAGTTGTAGTACCCCTAACAATGGAATCATCAACGACAACAAGTCTTTTATTGTTAATAATGTCCGGCAATGGATTGAGTTTTCTTCTCACCCCAAGCTCTCTAAGTCTTTGGTCAGGCAGAATAAATGTGCGTCCTGCGTAGCGGTTTTTGATTACTCCCTCTGCATATGGTATTCCAGAAGCTTTAGAATAACCGACAGCTGCAGCAGTTGCGCTATCCGGAATGCCTATAACTAGATCCGCATCGACAGGATATTTACGTGATAATTCTGCTCCCATCTCCATCCTTTGAGTGTAGACAAGTTTTCCGCCTAAGTTGCTGTCAGGCCTAGCAAAATAGATATTTTCGAAAATACAGGATGCAGTTCGACCATTACTGGGTTTTTGGTAGATTGTATTGATACCTTTTGAATTTACCATTATCGCTTCGCCAGGCATTATTTCGCGAACGAATTCAGCTCCAACATGATCTAGTGCACAAGTTTCTGAAGCGATGACCCATCCCTTTCCAAGAGATCCAACACATAATGGCCTTACACCTAACGGATCTCTTATAGCCAGAATTCCTTCATTGGTTAATACTGTTAATGAATATGCTCCACTTAAACGTCTCATCAAGGAAGAGCATCTTTGCCCCCAGTCTGAACCAGGTAGATAACTTAGCATGTGCGCGATTATTTCTGAATCATTTGAGGTTTCAAAATTACATCCCCATTCTATAAGTTCTCTACGAAGCTCTATGGAGTTAACCACATTGCCATTATGTGCAAGAGCAATCTCTCCATTGGGACCTTTTGACAAAATTGGCTGTGCATTTTTGGAATGACTGCTTCCAGTTGTTGAGTATCGTGTGTGACCAATTGCTGAAAAGCCGGGAAGCAGAGATATTTGGTCTTCGGTTATGCCTTGCGAAATAAGGCCCATCGCGGTTTTAACTTTAATTGTTTTACCATCCCATGAAGCAAAACCTGCGCTTTCTTGACCTCGGTGCTGTAGTGCGAATAGGCCAAAAAATGCGATACGTGTAGCTGATTCATCAGGTGAATATACACCCACAACCCCGCATTCTTCATGAATACCAGAATCAATAGTCATATCATTTTTATTTATACTAGGATTCATTAGATTGGCTCGGGCAGAACGTAATATGTCTCATGTGTACTAAATGTTAGAGCCAAACCTCATTAGCGGAAAATTATAATTGATTGATTATAAGGTCTCATTTTCTACTATTCTACGGGCTCTCATTATAGAGGGTCAATTAAAAAAAGAAAGTAACGAAACAAAGAATTTTGGTATCAACTAATTTTTTTACAAGACCTCGAGATTTATGTATTAACTTTTAATAAGTTGGTGGCCATTTAAATTTGTTTTGAGAGTCTAATATGCGGCTAAGGAACGATCTTCTTAAAATTGACATCAATTATGGCTAACTATAGAATCCGACTCAAGTTTCTGAGCTTCCATCAACCCAAATTACTGTTAGGTTGATTTAAAAAGTTAATAAGGAGGTGATGTACGTGTTAAACACGGTTATTACTATCATCGCCGTCTTGATTGGATTGGGAGCAGGAGCATTAGTTGGATTTTACTGGAAAAAAATCGTTAATCGAAAACGATTACAAGAAGCGCACGAGGACGCTGAGCTTATAAAGTCTGAAGCTCATGAGAGTAAAAGAGCTATTATTATTGAGGCTAAGGAAGAAAGCCTTAGGATTCGAACAGCTACTGAATCCGAACTGCGTGAACAGCGGTCTGAGATAAAGGACTCAGAGCGCAGATTAAGTAAAAGAGAAGAACAACTTGATCGACGAAATCATAATTTGGAAATACGTGAAAAGACATCGCATTCAAAAGAAAAGGAGTTGGAGTTAGCCAGAAATGAAGTAGATGAAGTTCTAAACAAGCAACTTGAGGAACTTGAAAATATATCTGGCATGACCAACCAGGAGGCTGAAAGTCTTTTACTGGAAAGAGCTTCGGAAGAAATTCAACATGAAGTTACACGTAGATATCGAGATTATGAAGAGCGAATAAAAGAAGAGGCAGATGATAAGGCCCGAAGCATAATCGGCCAGGCGATTCATAGACTTGCTTCTGATGTTGTTTCTGAAATGACTATTGCTTCCGTTTCATTACCATCTGACGATATGAAAGGTCGTTTGATTGGCCGAGAAGGACGGAATATAAGAGCTATTGAGAAGGCTACGGGTGTAGATTTGATCATAGATGATACGCCAGAGCAGGTGACGTTATCTTGTTTCGATCCGGTTAGGAGAGAAATTGCAAAATTGGCAGTTAGTAAATTAATTGCTGATGGTAGGATTCATCCTGCTAGGATCGAAGATATTGTCTCTAAGTCTGAAAAAGAGATTTGGTCTAATATTTGGAAGAGTGGAGAGGATGCTGTATTTGAAACCGGCGTTCGTGGATTGCACCCTGAAGTAGTTAAATTACTTGGTAAATTAAAATACAGGTATAGTTATGGAGAAAACGTATTACTTCATAGTATTGAAGTAGGTAATTTAGCGGGTATGATTGCTTCCGAATTAGGTGCCAACGTCAAAACAGCTAAGACTGGAGGACTATTACATGACTTAGGAAAAGCATTAAGTCATGAAGTCGAAGGCGGGCATGCAAAGATTGGAGCCGATGTTGCAGCCAAATACAAAGTTTCTAAGGCGATTTGCGATTGTATTGCTGACCACCATGATGACGAACCAAGATCTGTGGAAGGATTCGTTGTTGCCGCGGCTGATGCGATTAGTGCCGCGAGACCTGGCGCTAGAAGCGACACTCTTGAACACTATATAGAGCGGATAAAGGCACTAGAAGAAGTGGCCGACGGCTTTGAAGGAGTGGAAAAATGTTACGCAATTCAAGCTGGAAGAGAAATTAGGGTTTTAGTAAAACCAGATAATGTGGATGATTTAATGGCATCTGATTTAGCCAGGAAGATAGCTGCAAAAATTGAAGAAACATTAGTTTATCCTGGCCAAATCAAAGTGACTGTAATTAGAGAAAGCAGATCGATAGAGTTAGCTCAATAACGCTGCGAAGATAATAAGATTTTGATACATTAACACAAGGTTTAATTTGTTAAACCTTAAATTATATGGTGGTTATGTATTAATTTAGATATGTGTCAATGTTCATGTTTAATTTAGACCTGCATCTTCACAGCACCGCGTCGGATGGTACATTAAGTCCGTGTGATCTTGTAAATAAATGTGCTCAAAGTGGGTTAAAAGCTATTGCTCTTACAGATCATGACACCCTTGATGGTATTGATGAAGCAATCAGACAAGCTGAAGTAATTGGTAGTATTGAGCTTATTCCAGGTATTGAAGTTAGTAGTAATTGGAATGGAATAGAAGTACACATTCTTGGTTTATTCACTCGTCCAGAAGATAACAGTTTGTCTGAATATTGTCGTAGGGCTAGGAAAAACAGGTTATTACGCAGTAAGAAAATAGTTGAAAGGCTGCAGCTTATTGGGCTTGAAATTGAATTTGAAAAAGTAACTGAGTTAGCAGGTAATGCCGTTATTGGTCGACCTCATATTGCAAAAGCGCTTGTAGATGCTGGGTATGTGAATTATCCAAAGGAAGCATTTGATTTATATCTGGGATCCTCGCACTCATCTTATTACCCAAGTAGCACAATATCGCCTAGTAAAGCAGTTGATTTACTTGTGCAATCAAATGCTTTACCAGTTTTGGCGCACCCGATGAGATCAAAAGTAAAATCTGGTCGAAATCCTATAAGTAACTTGCCCGGGTTAATATCAGAGCTGAAACCTAGAGGCTTAGCAGGAATTGAGGTTTATTATGGTGATTACACAGATAGTCAGATTAAGAGACTTAGTTTAATTGCAAAAGAGAACGACTTGATCGAATGTGGAGGAAGTGACTTCCATAACTCAGGAAATCCAGGAGAACCTCAACCGGGCACAATCGGGCCACCAATTGAGACTCTTAGTGAATTGAAAAACAGGTTGAAATGAATTAACGATGCTAAAGGTTCAAATTGATTGTTGAAATAGCCGTGGTACTCATCGCATATATAATAGGTTCTATTCCAACTTCATATATTGCTGGACGATTTTTTCATGGTATTGACATAAGAAGCTATGGTTCAGGTAATGTCGGATCGTCCAATATAATGCAAATTTCCGGGAAAAAAATGGGGTTAGCAGTTGGTGTTTTTGATTCATTCGCTAAAGGCACTGCAACCATCATTTTAATTCGATATTTATATCCGGATCCTTGGATGATGTTTGTAGTAGGTGTTGCTTTGGTTGTGGGGCATAATTGGAGTATTTTCCTGAAATTTACGGGTGGGAGAGGAGTTGCTACTACTATAGGAGTCGTTTTCGGATTGTTTATGTGGAAGGAGATCCTATTGCTTACAGTAGTGATGGGTGGAATGGGAAAAGTGTTATCAAAAGATATGAGTGCATGGACATTGTGTGCAATGATTTTATTGCCTATATTAGCTTTGATATTTAACCAACCTTCAGAATATATATACTTGTGCATCGCCATGAGTATAGTGATGTTGTTGAAGAGGTTGACCGGCAATTTTGAAAAGATAGATAACAAGAATGGCTCAATTTTTGTAGTTCTATGTTGTCGTATAATTTGGGACAGAGATATTCGCGATAGGAAAGCCTGGATGCGAAGGAAATTAAGCTGATAATTTAAAAAATACTCACCTGATTTAGTTAAACAGGATGCATTCGTTAATTAATTCACAATATAATAGTAAAGATGTATTTTGGCATAGTTAAATTTGTATACTTGGAACTTAAATGGTATTAGATAAGATTGATTCTAAAATAATTGAAATTCTTGAACTTGATGGGCGTACGTCCAATGCATATATAGCGAAGATAATTGGAGTTAGTGAAGGAACGATTCGCCGTAGACTGAAGAAGCTTATATCTGATAATTACCTATACGTTAATGGAGTTGCCAACCTATCTAAAATGGGACTGGACTCACAGGCAATAGTAGGGATAAAGGCAGATGCTGATAAAATTGAAGATATTGTCGATCAATTGAGTCAATTCAATGAAGTCAAATGGTTATCGGAGGTTACCGGACAATACGATGTATTTTGCTGGGTAGCTTTGGGCAATCCAAATGATCTCGGTAAGTTTTTGAGAGATAAGTTAGGTTGCATTGCTGGATTGCAAAGTTCAGAGACTTTTGTAAGCTTGGGCGGTATAGTCCAAAATGGTAATGGCGTAAAATAAATTACATAGCTTCAGTATTAATACATGTTTTTACTTGAACTTGACCGAAAATAAATATACATTTTCCTAACCTATATCTATGAGTAAAGACATTGCATAAAAGTATTGATTGTGGCTCGCTTCGCAAAACACATTTGAGTCAAGATGTGATCTTGGCTGGCTGGGTTCATCGGCGCAGGGACCACGGTAATATTATTTTCTTAGATTTGCGTGATCGATCTGGTCTAATTCAGTTGGTTTTCGATCCTAAATCTGCCCCTCAGGCTCACAATATTGCTGAATCCGTTCGAAATGAATGGGTTTTAAAAATTAAAGGTGTTGTATCAAGCAGACCCGAAGGCACTGTAAATCCTGATATGCCGACCGGCGACGTAGAAATTTTGGCAAATGATATAGAAATTATGTCGAGGTCGAAAACCCCGCCTTTTTATATTAATGAAGAATCAGATGTTGATGAGTCAATACGGCTTAGATATAGGTACATGGACTTAAGACGTCCATTTATGCAAGAGATTTTGATTTTGCGGCATAAGGTGGTTAAATTTATACGGGATTTTCTTGATAATTATGACTTTATCGAAATAGAAACTCCAATTTTAATTAAAAGTACTCCAGAAGGCGCCCGAGACTATATTGTTCCAAGTCGTGTTCATCCTGGAATGTTCTATGCCTTGCCTCAGTCTCCGCAACAATTAAAGCAATTGTTAATGGCATCAGGATTCGAAAAGTATTTTCAAATAGCAAGATGCTTCAGAGATGAAGACCTAAGAGCTGATAGACAACCAGAGCACACCCAACTTGACTTAGAGATGAGCTTCGTTCATAGAGATGATGTGCTGAGCTTGATAGAGGAATTAATGATTAATTTAGTGGAGTCTATAATTCCAGACAAAAAGATCAACAAGCCTTTTCCAAAAATTACTTATCATGAATCTATGGATCGATATGGAACAGACAAACCAGACCTACGGTTTGGTTTGGAAATTATTGATATTACAAAATGTTTCATTACTAGTGATTTTCAAGTCTTCCGGACGGTCATTGAAGACGGAGGTGTTGTCCAAGGAATCGTAGTTCCTGGGCAAGGAAACATGTCTAGGAAAAAACTGGACAAGCTGGTTGAACAGGCTCGACAATTAGGTGCTCAAGGATTGGTTTGGATCGGCTTACCAGAAGAGCTTGCATCTGAAGACCATGATTTGGAAAACACTAGATCTTCGATATCCAAATATATAACTCAAGAAGAATTGAAAAAGGTTGTATTAGCTACTAAATCTTCAGCGAATGACCTTTTGTTAATAGTTTCGGGTGAAAAAAAATTGACGCAAACTGTATTAGGACAACTTCGAAGCTCGCTTGGCCTGAGTCTAGAATTAGTGGATCAAAATCAGTTGGAATTTGCCTTTATCATTGATTTTCCTTTATTTGAACCTGGTGATAACGAAGGACAGTGGACAGCTGCTCACCATGCTTTTACTATGCCAAAAGAAGGTCAAGCAGCTAAATTGGAAACTGATCCAGGTTCCGTTATAGCAGATTCATATGATTTAGTATGCAATGGTTTAGAGATTGCCAGTGGTAGTATTAGAGTACATGATAGGGAATTACAAGAAAGAATACTAAAGGTACTAGGATATAGCTTGGAACAAATAAATGAGAGGTTTGGGCAATTATTGGAATCATTCGATTATGGCGCACCGCCTCATGGAGGCATAGCACCAGGAATTGATAGATTAGTCATGGTGCTAGCAGGCCTGGAAAGTATCAGAGATACTATCGCCTTCCCTAAAACACAGAGTGCGGTTGATCCCTTATTTGGTTCACCTGGACCAGTAGAGGACATCCATTTGGATGAACTAAAAATTAGGGTTCTTGATAATGAATAGAAAAATCCTGTAATAGTTGATAAAGAGGATTGTTCAATCTGCCGTCTTGATGGCCTGATGCTATAATTTCCCTTTTACAATTTATTCGAGTTTACTGTGTTGCTCGGAGAGGTGGCCGAGCGGCTTAAGGCGCTAGTCTCGAAAACTAGTATGCGAGGTAATCGTATCGCGGGTTCGAATCCCGCCCTCTCCGCCATGCGATCTGACCCACGAATAATAGGGAGAATTATAATTATTATACGGAGAGGTGCTAGAGTGGTTTAATAGGCACGCCTGGAAAGCGTGTGTACCTTGTAAAAGGTACCGCGGGTTCGAATCCCGCCCTCTCCGCCATAATTAAATCTATTTGATTTCCTATATTTTAAAAACTCCGCAAAAAGGGTCGATCTTTTGGTTTAATTTATTTTAATCAGTTATAAACTAAACTTGTGCTAGACTGAAATAATGTGTCCTTTTCCAAATCTTGCCACTAAATTTATGGACTATGGGTGACAGAACTGAGAGGATAATTTTCGGAATTTAAGCTGAATATAAAAATATGTCTAAGAATTTAGTAATAGTTGAATCACCGGCCAAAGCTCGTACTGTGGGACGTTTTTTAGGCAAGAGTTATGTGGCTAAAGCCTCTATGGGTCATATTAGAGATTTGCCTAGAAAAACCTTGGGAGTAAAAGTCGATGATTTATCATTTACCCCAAAATATGCTTTAATACCTGATCGGCGTAAGATTATTGATGATTTAAGGACGGCTGTTAAGAAAGCTGACAATGTCTATTTGGCAACCGATCCAGATAGAGAGGGAGAGGCAATATCATGGCATTTGATAGCGGCTGCAAAAATCGAACCAACAAAAATCAAAAGGGTAGTTTTTCACGAAATAACCAAAGATGCGGTACAGCATGCTTTTGATAATCCCAGAGAAGTAGATTACAACTTAGTCGCAGCTCAACAGGCAAGGCGTATCTTAGACAGATTAGTTGGCTACGAATTAAGTCCAGTTTTATGGAAAAAAGTTCGTCCAGGATTGTCAGCAGGCAGAGTTCAATCATCGGCTGTTAAGTTGGTTATCGAAAGAGAAACTGAACACAATAACTTTGTACCTCAAGAGTATTGGACCATTACGGCTAATTTGGCAAAAGATAAATCGGCCAAGACCTCGTTCGAAGCAAAATTAACTGCTATAGACGATTCTAAAAAAGATCTAGGGTTGGATAATGAGAAAAACGCCCAGTCTGTTTTAAGTGATTTGGGCAATGCTGAATTTAAAGTAAAAAATGTTACTAAGAAACAAACTATTCGTAGGCCACCTCCGCCGTTCATAACTAGCACATTACAACAAGATGCCTCACGTAGATTCAGGTTTAGTGCTTCCAATACTATGAGAGTTGCTCAGCAACTTTATGAAGGCCTTGAACTGGGATCTGAAGGATCAGTCGGTTTAATCACATATATGAGAACTGACTCAACCAATGTATCTAAATCTGCGATTATTGAAACGACAGAATTTATAAAAAATGAATATGGGGATAAATACCATTTGGCAAAACCCAGATTTTATAAAACTAAAGTCAAAGGAGCTCAAGAAGCACACGAAGCGATTAGGCCAACTTCGATATTTCATACTCCTGAAAAAATCAGAAAATATCTTAATAATGATCAATTTAGATTATATAAATTAATATGGAATAGAATGATTTGTAGTCAAATGCCGGATGCATTATTTGACCAAACAAAAGTTGAAATATCTGCAAACAAAAATAGTGATAAACAGTATTCATTTACATCGGTGGGAACAATTCTTAAATTCGATGGCTATAGAACTGTATACATGGAATCCGAAGATGATACAAAGGACGTCTTGCCTGATAAAACTAGACTTCCTGATTTAATAAAAGGAGACCATTTAAACTGTTTAAGTATTTCCAAGAAGCAGCACTTCACAGAGGCACCACCTCTTTACACAGAAGCCACCCTTATCAAGCTTTTGGAAGAAAAAGGCATTGGACGTCCAAGCACTTACGCATCCGTAATGGGAACCATACAAGATCGATATTATGTGCAGAAAATTAACAGTCGTTTCGTATCCACCAAGCTTGGTAAAGTTGTGAATTCGCTTTTGACTCAGCACTTTACCGATACTATGAATGTAGGATTCACTGCAAAATTAGAAACATATTTGGATGAGATTGCGAGCGGTGAACGAGAATGGGTTCCAGTTATAAAAGAATTCTATGTACCGTTTCATAATTTGATAAAAAAGTCAGAAATCGATGTGGAAAGAGTACCGAGAAGTGAAATTGATGAAGAATCTAATGAAGTTTGTGAAATATGTGAAAGACCCATGGTAATTAAACTTAGTAGATATGGTAGATTCCTGTCATGTAGTGGATTTCCTGACTGTAAAAATGCTCGTCCGTTAGTTTCAGTTTTAGATATTAATTGTCCAGAATGCGCTAATAATTTGGTTGAGAAGCAGAGGAAGGGTAGAGCTAATAAAACTTTTTATGGGTGTTCTGGTTACCCTGAATGTACTTTTGCGACTAGTCGTAAACCTATATCGGAACCATGTCCCGAATGCAGCGGATTGTTAGTTATGTGGGGACAGAACAGGGCAAGATGCGTTAAATGTCCATATAAAGGTGCTGTAAAACAAGATGAAAAAACGACTGAACAGCTCGAAGTTGTAGTTTAAATTTATTTAGTTCAACATACTTGTGAAAAGTAAAATCATGACTTCTGTAAGTAAACAGACAATCTCTTTTAAAAATGATGAATCTAAATGGACACAATTGTTAGATTCATTTGAACATCATGTGAAAACTGAACGCGGGTTATCTAATTTCACAATTCGTAATTACAGAAATGACCTAGCGCCGTTGTTTGATTTTATGCAGGTTCAAGGATTGAGTTCGATAACTGATCTTAACCGGACTAACCTTAGGGAATACCTTGCTTGGCTTGTAGATATTGGTTATGTGAGGTCTAGTGTGGTTAGAAAACTAAGCACTTTAAGAAGTTTTCTAAAATGGCTGGTTCGAGATGGAATTATTAAAACTGATCCATTACCGCGTAGAGGGGTGTTAAACAATACACGTAGGCTTCCTAAGTTTTTGTCTAAGGAAGAGGTAAATAAAATCTTCGAAGTTGTTGATAACAAATCTACTATAGGTTTAAGAGATTTAGCTTTGCTTGAATTAATTTATGCTGCAGGTTTACGAGTTAGTGAGGTTCAGAAGCTTAACCTTAGTGATATTAATGTTGGTAATCAGGAGCTTGTGGTTACTGGTAAAGGATCTAAGCAAAGGATTGCGTTAATTGGTAAACCTGCCACACATGCAATCGAGCGATATATTAAATACGGACGGCTAAAATTGGATCTTTCAGGAAAGGCTAAAGCTTTGTTTTTGAATCGAACTGGGGGTCGTCTTAATCAGCGTACTATTCAAAAAAAGGTTAATTATTATAGTAAACTAGCTGGCTTACAAGATGTTCATACTCATACACTTCGACATTCTTTCGCAACCCACCTTTTAGATGGGGGAGCTGATTTAAGAGTGGTACAGGAATTATTGGGCCATTCCAGTCCATCGACAACTCAGTTGTATACACATGTTAGTAGCTCTGAGGCAAGGCAGATTTATTTGTCAGCGCATCCAAGGGCAATTAAGGATCAGTCTAAATAATGAAACTATTAGTAATAAACGGGCCAAATCTGAATATGCTTGGCAAGCGTGATGCTGACCAGTATGGAACTGAAACGTTGGATCAAATTTCCCATCGCATGTCTGCAAAAGCAGCTGAATTAGATGTTAATCTTGAATTTTTTCAGTCAAATCATGAAGGAGACATAATAGATTTCATACAGGCTAATTATGAGAATGTGTCTGGGATATTGATAAACCCCGGAGCATTAACTCATTACGGAATATCACTACGTGATTGTTTGTCAGATGTGAAGACACCATTTATTGAGATACATTTATCTGATATCCATGAACGAGAGGAGTTCCGACGGCATTCTCTCATATCAGATCTATCATTTGAACAAATCAAAGGACATCGCGGAGATGGTTACATTATGGCGCTTGAAAGACTAGTTAGCCATCTCCGAAAACAGCTATAAAGTTGACTCAAATACTTACAAAACTGCGTCAGGATATGGCTAAAGAAAGACTTGAGGCCTTTTTAATTTCGACGTACGAAAACAGACTGTACGTTTCTGGATTTAGTGGATCAGCAGGTTTTTTGTTTATCACGGATTCACAGCTAATTTTAGTGACTGATTCACGATATACAGAGCAAGCTTCAATTCAAGCAAAGGACTTTACCATAAAGCGCGCTTCCTCAAAGCTGGATTGGTTAAGGGATGTGATCGAGAGTACAGGTGTAAAGAGAATTGGCTTTGAAGCAGATGATGTTACCTTTAATATGCATCAGGCACTTTTATCAGAAGTTAATAAATTAAATGTTGGTAAAAATAAAAATATTGAAATGGTTGCAACGTCAAATATTGTAGGTAAATTACGTCAGTATAAGACGATTGATGAGATCCAAATATTGAAAAAAGTCTGTTCTATTACCGATCAAGCCATGGACGTTGTAACTCCCACCATCGAAGCTGGAATGACTGAAAAGGAAGTGTCATGGCTGTTAGAACAGGCAATGAGAAATCTGGGGGGAGAAAAGATGTCATTTGATGTCATTGTTGCAGCGGGAGCAAATGGAGCGTTGCCACATCATAGACCCGATTCTTCAATTATAAAATCGGGTGACTCAGTAGTTATAGATATGGGATGTGTATATCAAAATTATTGTAGTGATTTAACTAGAACAATTGTTATCGATCAACCTGATCATCAGTTTGTCCACGTATACAAAACGGTGCTTAAGGCCCAGATACATGCTGAGGCAGAAGCGAGGCCCGGTATGTCAGGTGCAGAGATAGACGATCTTGCTAGATCTGTTATTAGTGATGCTGGTTTTGGAGACCAATTTGGGCATAGCCTTGGTCACGGTGTTGGATTAGAAGTACACGAAAAACCGTGGATTGCAGCTAATTCAAAAAATATTATCGAGCCTGGAATGGTTTTTACTATTGAACCCGGAATTTATATACCTGGATGGGGTGGAGTAAGGATTGAAGATGTGGTCGTTATGAAAGAAACTGGGGTAGAGTTATTAAACAAAGCCAAAAAGATGGCATTTTAATGGGAGTACATCTATGACGATTGGTTATGGAGATCTAAAAAAGGGTATGGCCATAGATCTTGAGGGGGAACCTCACGTAGTAGTTGAATATGAGCGTTCGAAAATGCAGCAACGTGCACCTACAAGTCGAGTTAGATTCAGGTCAATAAAAACCGGTAGAGTAGTCGATAGATCCTTTAGTGGTTTTGATGTGAAATTCAAGCCAGCTGCAGTTGAAAGAAGAACATGTCAATATATATACCGAGAAGACGAATTACATTATTTTATGGACCAGAAAACTTTTGAACAATTCCCGCTTAGTGTTATTCAATTGGGTGACGATATTAAATATCTAGTAGAACAGATTGAAGCGGAAATAATTCTTCATGATGAGGTTCCGATTGCGGTTGAATTACCCATTACTGTTGATATGAAAATTACAGAGACTGGACCATCTTTCAAAGGAGATACTGCTCAGGGAGGAACAAAGCCAGCAACATTAGAAACTGGGTTAGTTATTAATGTTCCTTTATTTATCGACGTTGAAGATATTGTAAAAGTAGATACTAGGTCTGCAGAGTATATTTCTAGAGTATAGGGTTTCATGGACACTCAAGTTTTTCCAGTATCACATTTGACCGGGTATATTCGTGATTTATTAGAAAACGATTCCAATCTGATGGACATTTGGGTTACTGGCGAAGTATCAAATTTGGCACGACCCGGTTCAGGCCATAGTTACTTTAGTTTAAGAGAAGGAGACTCTACTTTGCGGTGTGCCATGTTTAAATATTCGGGTATGGGAGCTGAGTTGTTAAGAGAAGGCGATAGCATAATAGTTCATGGTAAAGTGTCTGTTTATCCTCAAAGAGGTGACCTTCAATTGGTCGTAGATTTAGTACAACCGGAAGGTACAGGTGAACTTCAGCTAAAGTTTGAACAACTACGTGCAAGATTAGATCAAGAGGGTTTATTTGATCCTTCAAGGAAACGTGAATTACCTAAGTTTCCTGTTAAAGTAGCTGTAGTTACTTCAGAAAGCGGCGCCGTGTGGCATGATATTGTAGATGTTTTTCAACGGAGGTATCCATTAGCAGAATTGGTGCTTTTCCCTACTTCTGTACAGGGTGATTCTGCTGTACCAGAGATTGTTAGTTCGTTTACTAAATTGAACATACATACGGGCATTGATGTGGTGATTTTAGCGCGTGGTGGAGGATCGAAGGAAGACCTGTCTGTTTTTAATGAAGAAGATTTGGCTAGAGCTGTTTTTAGTTCAAATTATCCAGTTATTAGCGCTATTGGACATGAAACGGACACAACTATAGTCGATTTGGTTGCAGATGTCAGAGCACCCACCCCTTCTGCAGCTGCAGAAATCGCTGCACCAAACCTAGTTGAAATTCTTGATTCTATAAATATAAATTTCCAACGCTTTAATATAGAAATAGACCGAATAACTAAATCGGCTAAAGAATTAGTTTCATTACAAAATGCAAGAATCAGTGATTTGCTGCCTGATTTTGTGTCTTTAAGAATGAGGATAGACGATTGGCTTAGGGTATCTGCAAATGAGATAGATTCCTTAAGGAAAAATATTGATATTAATGTTCAGGGGCTTGCAAAAAGATTAACGTCTTTGAGTCCAGCCGGAACAATGCAACGCGGGTATGCTGTTGTACAAGATCATGAAACAAATGAATTAATTACTGATTCATCAGTATTATCAGAGAATGATAAAACGAGGATTCATTTAGCTCAAGGTGCGTTTATTGCTTCGGTCAGTTCTGTTTTGGAGGTCAAAAATGAATAATGAACTTGAAAACGAAAATCCAAATGAGTCTTTTGAACAATTACTCACCAAATTAGACGAGACAGTCAGAAAGCTTGAGGCTGGTGGTTTATCATTAGAACAGTCTACTGATTTATATGAAAAAGGTTTGAGACTGGCTCGTGAATGCACTGAAAAAATTTCAGCTGCAGAATTGAAAATAACAAAAATACGCAATGAATACGGTCAACAAGTTAGCTCGGCAACTCAAGAGTCTCTTGAGTTAGAGTACGATGCAAACAGTGAGGCTGAGTAAACAAGTTTTAATTATTTTGATCAAGTCAGACTTCCATATTCATTCTAAATACTCGCCGGATTCACTACTTTCAATAGATGCTTTAATCAGACGTTGTGTGGTAAAGGGGTTGGGTCTTATTGCGATTACTGACCATAATGCTATTCAAGGCGCTTTAGAGGCTAAAGACATAGCTCCTTTTCCAGTAATTGTTGGGGAAGAAGTTACAACTGCTGATGGAGAATTAACGGGACTGTTTTTAAATGAGTTAGTGCCGAAAGGACTTACAGCTAAGGAAACTGTGAAAATCATTAAATCACAAAATGGGTTAGTCTCAGTTCCTCATCCATTTGATACATTCCGACGTAATGTAATCTCTCAATCGGCTCTCTCAGAGATAATAATGGACGTTGATATTATTGAAGGATTCAATGCGAGGAATACTCTAAATTCCGCTAATGATAAAGCAAAAACTTTAGCTTTAGAAAACGGCAAACCAATTACATCGGTTACAGACTCACATACGTCTTATGAATTGGGTAGGTGTTATACGGAACTATCAATCAACTTGTCTGAAGCGATTACGCCGCGCTCTCTACTGGAATCATTGGGTAGTGCACGTTTATATGAGAATAAAGTTAGTCCAATGATACACGTAGCAACGACATTGACTAAACTTATTAAGTAGAAACAGGGTTTCAGAGATATTATGCTATTTAGTTCGCTTGTAGTTTATTTACCATCTTAGTTAATTGTTAAACTTGGCAGGTAATTAAAATACGAAGTGTCTGGTTAGATACATTAATGATTAAATGATTAGAAGAATATTATACATACTAAACAATAGAGAAATTTATGCTGGCGGTCCCGGTAGGACACGCAATACAGTATGGATTTCATACTTACTTTTGTCTGCAAACATATTATTTTTTATTGCAATTAGTTTTGCTGGAGGTTCCACTAATTCTGAGGTTTTGATAGATTTTGGGGCTATGTATGGACCGTATTTGGCTGCAGGACAATATTGGAGATTAGTTACGGCAATGTTTATCCATGTTGGTATTTTTCATTTGGTTTTTAATAGCCTTGGACTTTGGATATTTGGCAGGATGGCTGAGACTTTATTTGGGTCACCTAAGTTTGTATTAATCTATGTTTTAGCTGGTTTGTGCGGTGCTGTAGTATCTTACATTTTCAATCCTATTGCTATTGCAGCGGGTGCCAGTGGAGCTATCTTTGGGGTGCTAGGAGCGTTATCCGCTTTTTTCTTAACTATGTATAAAGATCCTAACGCACGAAAGAATCTGTATGGACTTTTGGGTTTAGCCGCATTGAATCTTATTTTTGGATTTTTAACCGAAGGGATAGATAATTGGGCACATATGGGAGGCTTTGCGTCAGGATTTGTTTTGGGATACTTTTTAACTCCTGTAAGTGGTTTTTTACACCCGGGTTTTGAGGGTTTTTACGTAATAAACAAACTTAAAAATAGCTTTACTAGGTATTTGTCTATATTAATTATTATTGCCGTTATTTTAGGAGGATTTTGGTTAGGAAATACAACTTTACCAATCAACACTACTACAGAGGTTATAAAAGCAGAAAAGCTTTTGAAAGATGGTGATTACCCTGGAGCAATAATCAATATCGAAAAAGCTATAGAAACCGGAACATTAGGCGACGCCTTTTTAGGTAGGGCGTATTTTTTAAGGGCATTGATTATGGTGCAGTATGGCAACTTTGACGCTGCCTTAAATGACATAGGTTATGCTTTGGTTAATGGAAATTCGGAAACTAGAGAAAAATCAGTTGAATTATTGACAGAAATCAATGAGTTGAGATGATAAAGTTTTGCGCGTTAAATAAGTGATTTACGCTGATTTTTGCTCGTCGATAAGTTCGATTTCATTATTCATGCTTTGCTGGAACAATTTACCATCTGCATTAGTCATTGATACCGATGAGATTCCTTTGATTGCATCAGCTTCAACTACACATTTGGTTATTCCAGATATACCAGGAATATGATACATCGTGTCCAGTAGGGTTTTTTCTAGTATTGTTCTTAATCCACGGGCACCAGTTTTGTTTTCAATAGCAATTTCTGCTGTGGCAGTAAGTGCTTCTTCTGTAAACTCGAGATCCACGTTATCCATAGCAAATAGACATTGATATTGTTTAACAAAAGCATTTTTTGGCTCAGTTAAGACTCTTACTAAAGAATCTATATCCAGTGCCTCTAACCCCACTACTACTGGTAGCCTTCCAACAAACTCAGGTATAAAGCCGTATTCTAAAAGATCTTCTGAGTTTACATTATCTACAATTAATGATTCATCGGATGCGGAATCCATTTTTTCAGCGTCTCGGAATCCGATTGTAATATTTCCTTTTGCAACTCTTCGATTAATAATTTCAGTTAACCCTTCAAATGCTCCACCGCAAATAAATAAAATATCATCAGTCTTTATTTGTAAAAAGTCTTGATGCGGATGCTTTCTACCACCCTGGGGAGGCACATTCGCGATCGTTCCTTCAATGATTTTTAAAAGAGCCTGTTGAACACCTTCTCCTGACACATCTCTTGTTATAGAAGGATTTGGGCTTTTTCTTGCAATTTTATCGATTTCATCAATGTATATGATTCCATGTTGTGCTTTATTTATATCATAATCAGCTGATTGAATCAGTCTCAACAATATATTCTCAACATCTTCTCCCACATAACCTGCTTCGGTTAATGACGTTGCATCAGCTATTGCAAATGGCACATCAAGTATTTTTGCCAATGTTTGCGCAAGCAAGGTTTTACCAGATCCAGCCGGTCCAAGTAACAAAACATTAGATTTTTGTACTTCCACGCCTTCATTTTCATGATTAGAAGTTATGCGTTTATAGTGATTATATACAGCAACAATCAACACCTTTTTCGCAGTGCTTTGGCCAATTACATATTCTTCCAGTCGCTCAAATATCTGCTTTGGATTAAGGCTTTTTGTAATAACCGGAGACGATTCATTTGTTTTACCAGGACCCTCCTCCGTGATTATTTGTTCACATAAAGTCACGCATTCATCACAAATGAATACCCTGTCAGGACCTGCTATAAGTCTTTTGACTTGAGCTTGAGCCTTACCACAAAATGAGCATTGATAATTTGGAGTTGTCATACATAGGTCTCTTTAAGTTTTACTTGCGTACCAATCTAGTAGATGGATACTTTATTATTTTTTTTCTTTCTTGTTCTTATCTTTTTCCTCTGAAGACGATAATACCTTGTCAATTAACCCATACTCTTGGGCTTTGTCAGAGGTTAAATAATAATCTCTATCGGTGTCCCTTGCTACTTTGTCATATGGCTGACCAGAATGATGAGATATTATTTGTCGCATTTTATCTTGCAACCTTAGGATCTCTCGTGCAGCTATATCTATGTCTGAAGCTTGCCCTTGAGCACCAGATAATGGCTGATGCATATGGATTGTTGAATTAGGAAGAGCATACCTTTTACCAGGAGTGCCCGCTGTAAGTAAAACAGTTGCCATACTTGCAGCTAATCCGACGCATATAGTTGATACGTCAGGTCTGATTAAATGCATCGTGTCGTAAATGGCCAGTCCAGCATGGATAACTCCACCAGGAGAATTAATATATAAACTAATATCTCTCTCAGGATCTTCTCTATCTAAGTACAACAATTGTGCTGTTATAGTATTTGCAACCTGATCGTTTATTGGAGTTCCTAAGAAAATAATTCTTTCTTTAAGGAGTAATGAATATATATCAAATGCTCTTTCCCCTCTTGCTCCGGTTTCGATTACCATAGGTATCATCGATTCTGGGTAAGCTATGTCTTCACTCATTTTTTTTGCCTTTCCTCGCAGTTTTAGCAGTTTTAGTCGTTTTGCTAGGCGACTTTTTAATCACTTTTTTCTCTGATTTAATATTGGTCTTGGCTATAGCTGATAGTTTTTTGACAGCTTCTTCAAACTGAACATCACCTCTTATTCTATCTTCCGCCTCTTGAATTCGCTGTTTCAGTTCTTTAGGTTTTATGCCTGATTTTCTGACCTCGGCTGGGTTTATTGAGGCTTTCAACTGATCCAACCTTTCTTTTACCTGTTTATCATCAATCTCTATTTTCTCTTTATCCATAAAGCTTTGCAAAATATATGTACGCTCTAATCGTTCGATAGATGACTGGCGCAATTCTTCTTTAAATTCCTCTTCTGTTTTACCTGAATAACTTAAAAAGTCTTTTAATTCTACGTTCATTCTGTTCAAAGACTGTTGTCGCTCTTCCATGATGTGGTCTAGTTCGTGTTCAATCAGTAATGGAGGCAGTGTGATTTTCGATTTTGAAACTAATTCACTTACAGCTGCATTTTGGAAATCCGACTCATATTTTCGATTCAATTCTTGCTGCAATTCTTCTTTTATTGATTTTTTTAAATCCTTCAGATCTGGGTACCCATTGCCAACTGACTTGGCGAATTCGTCATTAGCTTCCGGTAACAATCGTTCCTTTATTTCAGTAACTGTGACATCAAATGAAGCTTCTTTGCCACCTACTTTGATGTCATCCGATTCGGATTTATAGTCATCCGGAAGAATAATTTGAAACTTTTTACTTTTCCCTTTGCCTAGTCCGACTATCTCGTTACAAAATCCGGGTACTATCGTGTCGCGTTGATCATCTAATATTATTATGGAATCTTTTTTGTCGATGAATATATTGCCTTCTACATCGGCTGTAAAATCGATCGTCACAATGTCTTCAATTTTGGCTTTACGTGTAACAGGTTCCCAAGAAGATTGACTTTCTCGTAGACGTTCAATTTGCTCGTTAACGTCACTAGCCTTCACTTTAACTGCAGGGATTTTTACATTTACTTTAGTATAGTCACCAAGTTCTATTTCAGGTTTTAAAGGCACTGTAGCCTCAAATTTAATGGGATCTAGGCTTAAAAGGCTTATTCGAGGTAGTCCTCCAAGTTCCAGTTTTTTTTCTTCAATTACTTTTGATGTGACATCTGAAACCATATATTCTGCAATTTCGTTTATTAGGTATAGTTTTCCAAATTGTTTTTCAACTATAGAACGAGGTGCTTTCCCTTTTCTGAATCCAGGTATGTTCACACGTTGAACTACCCTTTGATACGAACGATTCAAATAGGGTTCAATGTCATTATCGTCTAACTCGATTTCGAGTTTAGTTTGACGTGCGACTTCCTCTTGTTGTGTGATATTCAATAACGGGTTTCTCGGGACGAATTGTCCATGAATTAGATCTTTTCATATTTGAGATCTATGCGTTTAATTATATCATGCTCATGCATAGAAATTGGTACCATTCCAGATGCTATTTTAACGCTATTGTTGAGTTAGTTGCTAAACGGAAGGTTTTAACTTAAATCCAACAAGTTCTTCAATCCAAGCGGCTATCGATAAAAGTTTTTTATCCGAAAATGGTTTGCCAATAATTTGAATTCCTAGCGGCAACCCGTCTGCTGTAACACTGTAAGGCAAGCTGATAGCTGGCAAACCAGCAGTAGTAATTGCTGCTTGCCATCTTGGATCGCCAGTAGTGGAAGTGCCTGGGGCTCCAGCCTCTTTAGTAGTACTTGTTATTACTACATCATAAGGTTCAATTAATTTTAATAATGCGCGCCTATAGACTTGTCGCACTTTTTCACCTTTAATATATGTAGTCGATGGGGTTAACTTGCCAATTTCGATCATTCTTCTCACATCTGGTCCATAATTCTGCGGGTTTTTGTCAAAACCCTGTTCATGAACAGAAGCTCCGTTAACATTCATCACCATCCGATGTGCCGCATGTATCAAGTCCATGTCGAAAGGTAAATTCAATTCCGTAAGGTTTACACCCTCGTTTGATATCAAGTTTGTTAAATTTGATACATGTGATTTAATTTCAGTATCACAATCTTCTAAGAAAAAGGATTGTAGTATTCCAATCGACTTTGGTTTAGATGCACAATGTTGGTCAAAATCAAGATCTTTTGAAGAAATATATGAAGAATATTGATCTTTAGAATCTGGTTTTGCCAATATTGATAACATTAAAGCAGCATCCTCCACGTTGCGTGAGAAAAACCCCATGGTATCGACAGACCATGAAACTGGATGAACGCCGTATCTGCTGATTCTACCCATTGTTGGCTTTGTTCCAACAACTCCGTTGTATGCTGCTGGTCGAAGAACTGACCCGGCTGTCTGTGATCCCATAGCAACAGGGAAGATGTTAGAGGCTACCCCAACAGCCGATCCTGTACTCGAACCTCCCGGAGTTCTAGATTTATTCCATGGGTTTAAGGTTGGAGGTGGATCGCCGCAGGCGAATTCAGTGGTAATAGTCTTTCCCATAATTATTGCACCCGCGGCTTTAAGAAGAGATACCGATGTGGCATCGAACTTCGGAACAGAACTCTTATATATTGGAGAGCCATGTGACGTCTTAATTCCCTTGGTATTAAATATGTCCTTTATCCCTAAAGGAATACCGTGCAAAGGGCCATCAGGATTGTGTGTTTGCAGTTGCTGATCCTTTTTTATAGCATCCTCAATCACTCTTTCTGGGTCCAATTCAGCCCATAGGTTTAATTCTGGGTTTAGTTGTTCTGAGCGTTTAATTAAATCTTTAGCCAAATCAGCACAACTGAGTTTGCCTTTTCTGATGTGGCTCGCTGCTTGGGCAGCGGAAAATTCATGGGGTGACATTTGATATCCGTGTGATTGTCATAAAACTCTGTACAATATTGGTATTTTAAGAAACTATACAATAATTTCAACTGAGGATACAGATATGCCGTATTTTACCGACACTGAACTAACCACTTTTCTGACAGAAAATGCAAATATAATGAGACTTTCAACGATTGACCCCGATGGCCACCCATATGTTACTCCAGTTTGGTTTGATTATGTTCAAGGGTCATTCAATATTTTAGGCAGGAAACAAAACAAATGGGTTGATAATATACGGTTAGAAGCTAAGGTGGGCGCGTGTGTGGACACTTCTGTTGCTCCTTACGCTAGGGTCATTATTACAGCTACAGCCGAGATAGTAGATGATAATTGGTTTGGTGATTGGGTATCTATGGCAATTAGATATATGGGTGAAGACAAAGGTAACGAATATTATAATGCGACTAAAAATATTGGTAGAGTATTTATAAAAATAAAACCTTTAAAAACGATTTCTTGGTATGGTGCCGACTGGCATCCTAAATACTATAAGGATTTTGGCCGACCGCCTGAGACTCAGTGAACGTTCGCTGGATAGACAAATATATAAGCAAAATCAATAATTTTAAAAAATGTAATATGGGAATTGATATAAATGACATTAAAAAATCAGTTAAATGACGACCTTAAAGACGCTATGAGAAATGGCGAGGTGACTAGAAGGGCCACAATACGATTGATGCTCTAAGCATTGCGGAATGAAGAAATAGCACAGCAAAAAGAACTGGGAGAAGATGACGTATTACAAGTTATTAACAAGCAAGCTCAGCAGAGGCGAGAATCAATTGAGGCATATAAATCCGCAAAAAGAGAGGATTTAGTTGATAAAGAGCAAGCTGAATTAGATATTATAGTTTTATATTTGCCAGAACCGCTGTCAGAGACTGAAGTAATGCAAATCATCGAAGAAACAATTACTGAACTAGGAGCATCAGGCCCCCAGGATATGGGGAAAGTAATGGGTAAAATAATTTCGCAAACTCGAGGTAGAGCTGATGGCAAGGAAATAAGTAGTAAGGTTGCAGAATTGCTTCAAAACATAGGGTAATAACAAACATAATTGATTTTACTGGTGAGGCAATTTCTAAAAAGTTATAGTTATCTTAACCATGCCATCTGTTCTTTTTTCTGCAAAATCAAAAGCATACTGTATTTCTTCAATAGAGTATTTGTGAGACAGTATTTTATCCATGTCGATTTCATTTTTGTAAATAAGGTCTATGGATTTTTTTACTGAAGTCAAATCTTTTTCATCCTGACTTCCAAAATTTGAATTTATAGTTAATCTTTTTGAGAAAAAGGTATTCCAGTCGAAAGGTATAGGCTTAAGAGTAGTAGGTAAACCGAAACTTTGAACCCTGCCCTTTGGCTTACAGATTGTCATTGCTTGGTTTAACGTTTCTGTGTTTCCAACTGCTTCAATTACGATGTCCGCTCCTGTGCCATTTGTTATATCTAAGACTGCATTTGTCGCTTTTTGACCTGTGAAATCGACTGTTACATCGGCTCCAAAATCCTTAGCTATTTTTCGTCTGTGATCAATAGGCTCAATGGCAATGATTTTTTTTGCTCCATACCTTTTCAAAATAAAATTGTGAAATAATCCTGCTGAGCCTTGGCCAATTACAACGATCGTTTTTCCTTTGATGTCATCAATATATTTGCAAGAATATTCAACAGTCGCTAGTTGTTGAGCCATCATAAGTTTGTTTGCATTACCGTTTTGAGGTAACTTCACCAGATACTTGGGGTCAATAACTTGATAGTCAGCGAAAGTTTTAGATGAATATATATTAGGAACCGTTAATACAGTTTCTCCAATATTAAAAAGTGGGGATCTGCTGTCCGCTACGACTCCTACACCTTCATGGCCAGGTGCTCCATAAGGTAAGGGGAAATCTGATGCGTATGCGGTATAACCCATATTTACTACATGTAAATCACTTCCACATATTGAAGCTAACTTGGTTTTAACAAGAACCATGTTTTCAGTTAGTTCAGGGATTATGGTCTCTTCACAAATTATGGTTTTTAGCTTTATTGCGTGCGCGGCTCTCATCTTTTTCATTAGAATATTTTTATATAGTTTTAGAGCTAAACTTTTAAAGGTTCAGCGAGTATACCGGATTTTTCAAATGAATGTAGATGCGGATATCGTTGCAGTGACAATATTAGTAATATATCTTCATACCGGATTAATAAAAATATAAATTTAGGAGATTAAATTGATATTAGGACATTGGCATACTGGATTCGTTGTAAAAGATTTAGATCGATCCGTTAGATTCTATGTAGATGGTCTGGGAATGAAACTAATAAGGAAGTTTCACAGTAAGGGAGGAGCCGCCGCCCGTGTAGTGGCATATGAACCTGTAGAAATGGAAGGAGCCTTATTGGAGATTGCTGATGGCACCATCGTTGAATTATTACAATACATTGTTCCAAGCAGTGATGATGCCCAATCACACGAAAGAAATGTCACTGGAGCTTCACATATAGCTTTAATAGTTGAAGATATATATGCTACCTTAGACAGACTTGTCGAGTTTGGTGGAATTAAATGGAATGACCCAGCAGAAACTGAACCAGGTAAAATTTTAAGTTATGCACAAGATGTTGATGGAAATTGGATAGAGTTAGCTCAGATAGATCTGTCAATCAATAAATTAACTTAAGTTTTGTATATCAATTGGAGTAGTTATGGAATCAAAATTATTAAACATATTACCCATGAATTCAGAAATTAACTCTGATGGCCACTTAATTGTGGGCGGATGTGATCTAGTGGAGCTATCAGAGAAACATGGGACTCCTTTGTATGTGTATGATGAATCGACAATTCGGTCAATGGCAGAATTGTTTACCAAAGAATTCACAGAAAGGTATTCAAACAGCAGGATTTTATATGCTTCAAAAGCATACATGAATCCAAGTATTGCAAAGTTATCCATAGAACACGGATTAGGTATAGATATTGTTTCAGGTGGTGAATTAGCAGTCGCTGCATCGGTAGATTTCCCAGCAGACGATATATTTTTCCACGGTAACAATAAAAGCCATAGCGAAGTCTATGAAGCGATTGATTATGGTGTTGGCCAGTTTGTTGCCGATAGTTTCTATGAAATAGATATGATCAATGAGTTAGCATCTAATAGTAATAAAGTTCAAAAAATAATGCTTCGTTTGTCTCCAGGCATAGATGGGCATACTCATAAAAAAACTACTACAGGCATTCTCGACACAAAGTTTGGATTTTCGATAGAAACCGGCGATGCAAGAAAAGCAATTGAATATGTTCTGACTTGTGAGAACCTTGATTTGACTGGCATTCATTTTCATTTGGGGTCTCCAATTTTCGAAATGGAACCATATGATTTAGCTATTAGGGGTGTGATTGAATTTTTAAATCCGTTAATAAAAAACGGATTTAATATGCGTGACTTTAGCCCAGGAGGTGGATTCGCTGTTGGATATACTTATGAAAAGTCACCACCAGAGATAGGCGAATATGCTGAAACAATAGTTAAGGCTTTGACAGAGAGCTGCGAAGAATTTGATATTCCAAGTCCACGTCTTTTGGTTGAGCCAGGGCGCTCTATTGTAGCAAGAGCAGGTATTGCTATTTATAAAGTAGGGGCAATAAAAGAAATACCAGGATTACGAAAATACATTTCAGTAGATGGTGGGATGGGAGATAACATTAGGCCTGCTCTTTATGATTCACAATATGAGGTAATAGTTGCAAATAAGCTGAATGAAAAGCATACAGAAGAGGTGAGAGTAGTTGGGAAATACTGTGAGACTGGTGATATTTTAGCGTCGAGTGCAGATTTACCGGTATGTGATAGTGGTGATCTTATTGTTTTACCTGCATCAGGTGCATACGGTATGTCCATGTCCAGTAATTACAACTTAAACCCTAGGCCAGCGGTGGTAATGGTGTCTGATGGAAAATCTAAAGTTATTCGTAGAAGAGAAACATATACTGATTTAATGAGATGTGATGAATTTGAATAAAATTGCTGCTGATTCGGGCTTATATGGTTGATTCAAGTACTGTAATTGGTCATCAAAAGATCCTCGATAGATTATCTACAGCCATTTCTAACGGTCAAAATTCGCATGCTTATTTGATATCAGGACCCGATAGTGTTGGTAAAAAATGTGTTGCTCTTTATATTGCATCAGCTCTAAATTGTGAAACCGCATCTCAAACACCCTGTGGCACTTGCTCTCAGTGTAATCGTATTTCTAGGAGAGTCCATTCTGATTGCGAAACTATCTCAATTGACGTTGACGGATATTTACATGGTGATGGAAATAAGAGAACTGTGATCACTATAGATCAAGTGAGAAAAATTATTAGAGAGTGTTATTTAAAGCCATATGAAGGTAAATATAGAGTTTACATTATTGAGCAAAGCCACCGCATGAGCGAAGAAGCATCAAATGCATTACTTAAAACCTTAGAAGAACCGCCTGAGCAGGTAGTAATAATTTTGATATCTTCCGTACCTGAGAAAATTCTACCGACTCTTGTTTCCAGAACTCAACTAATATCCTTGAAAAAAGTTAATAGGCTCGAATTACAAAAAGGATTAATTCAGAATTTTCAGTTAGAAGATACTGCCGCAGAAGAGCTTTCAAAAACTTGTGATGGAAAACCAGGAATAGCTGTCAAAATGTTAAACGATGAGGATTACAAAAAATGGAGATCAGACGCGCTTGATGAGGTTGAGTTTTTAGCAGAGGCTGATTCATATGCTCGTTTTATTTATGGTGGCTCTTTATCTAAACGTTATCTAAAAGACCGAGATGCCTTAATAGCAATTCTAACTTTGTGGCAAGAGTGGTGGAGAGATGTTTTAATATCAAGTTATGGTATTAATAACTCTATAATAAATCAGTCTCGTGTTGATAAGATTTCATATTTTGCAGATCGCTATGGATCTACAAAATGTGCTCAAACTTTGCGTATATTGAACAGTACAATGGTAAAGCTGCAGAAAAACTTTAATCCCTCTTTGACGTTTGAGCAATTGATGTTGAGTATGCCAAGTTTAACCTAATAAGCATGCAAAACTAGTAATACTGAATTCCGTAACACGAGTAAAAATTATTAAGACTAATCGCTTGTTTGGGAGACTAGCCAAGGTATAAATGGTTTCCATTCTGACAAAATAGCACCTCTTTCAACTAGATAGAACGGATTAGGCCTAGGAGCATAGGGCTCTCTAATGAGGTTCATTTTTGCTTCTGAAGGATTTCTTACTGCCTTTTTATGGTTGCAACTACTACATGCTGAAACCACATTGTTCCATTCATGCTGTCCACCTTTAGATCTAGGTATAACATGATCTAAAGTCAATGTTTTTGAGTAAGTTCCGCAATACTGGCAGGGGTGATTGTCCCTAACAAATACTCCAATTCTAGAAAGCCTTCTAACATCTATGGGAATTTTAACCATGCGATATAGTCTTATTATTGATGGTAGTTTAAATGTTTTAGAAACTGTGTTGATATGACCGACTGCGTCCTGCATTAACTCTGCTTTACCAAGGTCCAATAATACAAGTGCTCTTTTTGTGTTACAAATATTTAGCGGCTGATAATTTTGATTCAATATTAAGACTGGATTGTTCAGCATCATTCAAATTTTATGTTAGTTATTGTAGTTTAATTTACTCTATTTTCTCACTTAACATCTTTACTGAGATGTCATAATCATCAGGTACAAATCCTATGGCGTCTGCTGGTATATTTTCCACTACTTTCACGAAAGTTCTCACAAAACTTGAACCTCTTAAAAGGCTATTCAACGACTCGTTAGCATCGAAAGAGTCAAGTTTTAAAATTTCTAGAGCTGAATCTCCGGCAAAATCTGGGATTTCGAAACTGTAAGCGACTCTAGTCATACCCATAATAATTGCACCACAGATAAACCCGGCTAACACAACCCCAACGACTAGTCCTCCTAGTTTATCTATAAGAGATGAGATTCCAAAACTTGCTAGTGATATTAGTGGCTTAATAAGGTTTGAAGCTAGTTTTGCTATCACGACAGCGAACATCATGATAACTACGTAAGATATAACTGATACCGTTCTGTCGCTTGATATTGAGCTGGACAGAGCTGAACCGATATTGTCTGAGTAGTGACCAGCGATTTGCCAGCCAATTACTATTCCGGCGAAAATAAACACCGCACTAAACAGCCCAGTCTTAAATCCATAAAAGATCGCTGCTATTGACACCAAAATAAAAACAATATCTAGCCAATTCATATTAATTCATCTACCTTTTGTATATTGAATAACGATCTACATAGTTACGATACACATCGTTAATTACCAGGACAATGGATATATATTATATTTTCAATAAATTCAGCGGTAATGTTTCAGTTTTACTTTAGTTTGACGGTTAGGTCAGGTTCGGGTTTTCCTAAAGCACGAGGCACTAAATTCTCAAGTTCATTTAAGGTCCATTGTTTATCAGAATATATATGTCTTGTTGGAATTCTACTGGAGTATAGAGACATGTCCCAACCTTGTGTCTCAATTACTTGCCCAGATATATTACTGGCATTTTTGGTGCATAAGTAAACAATTTTTGCTGCATTATTATATGGGTCTAAAGATTCTTCCGGCATTGCATTGCCAAGAAGTTTTGCTGCTCCGGTCATATCCTGTCTGACGTCTTTTGATGAGTCAGGTATGCTTGCAACCATCCTTGTATAACCTCCAGGATACACCGCATTAACTGTTATTCCATATTTTTTTAACTCTAGAGAACTGGATCTTGCAATACCAACCATTGCTTCTTTTGCCGAGGCATAATTGGCTTGTCCAGTTGATCTTAAACCAGATATAGAAGCTAGCAGAACGATGCGACCATATTTTTGACTAATCATGTGAGGTAAGGCATTTTTTATAATGTTAAATGCACCGTGCAGATGGACTTGTATAACCCGATCCCATTCGTCTTCTGTCATGTTAAAAATCATTCTATCTCTTAGTATTCCTGCTGTATGACAAATTATGTCCAGCTTACCGAATTCATTCAAAGCAGATTTAATAATTTGATTACATGCACTGTAGTTATCTATAGATTCGTAATTCGGGATTGCAACTCCACCAGTTTTGTTTATTTTTTCCACCACTAAATCGGCTGATTTCCGAGATGTTCCCGTTCCGTCAAGATTACTACCAGCATCATTTACAATCACACTTGCACCTTGTTTTGCCATTAACTCAGCCACTCCACTACCAATTCCACCACCGGCTCCTGTGACAAGTGCTATTTTTCCTTTGAGTCTCATATTTCAGTACCGCTTAATGTTTTATCGATTGTTTTTGGAATTATTGAATGTAATTCCTCTAATTCAAATCCACCCCATTTAGAAATCGTATCTATAGGTCTCGGTTCTTGGTATATAAATATTGAACCATCTTTGGTTCCAAATGTACGACCGCTAATTGACTGCATTGCATTAAGAGAGAAGCTGGCCGCTAAGACCGAAGCGGATACAAAGTCACTAACACATATTGCATTGCATATTACGCCGTACTTCGCCATATCCCGGGATACAGTTCTGGTCATTCCAATTATTCCTTCTGAAGTGGCAGAGCTACTTATAAGATTTTCTATGCCTAACCCTGCATCTGAGATCATATTTGTAATATTCCCAAATCTCTGAGTTCGCATCACTTTACATGCGAATTTTGTCATTACAAAGGTTGATTTTAAGTCATGACGAACAGAATCGTAGAATTCATCAGGTTTAATATCTTCAATAGATGCATTAATACCACTATCAGGAGTGTTAATTAAAGAATCCAATTTTCCATACTTATCAATTGTTTCAGAAACTAAACTCTCACCATCTGCATAAATTGAAACATCAAAATTTGTAAATGAAACCCGTTTGGTTATCGAAAGTATTTTTGATTTTAAAGACTCATCGGTTTTATTAGAAAAGTTTAATGTTAAAGAAGCTCCTTGTGTAGCACAATACAAGGCGGTATGGGTTCCTGATTCGCTTGCAGCATTTGTAATTAGTACAATTTTATCTTTAAGTTTTAAGTGGTTATCTTGCATGTTTTAACTGTGTAAGAATTGATATTATAAGGGCCTACCTTCGCTATCTGCATGTACTATTTCATATCCAAGGTTATTTAATTTTGAATCTAATTGAGACATGTCTCCAATTATCAAAATTAAATCTGGCCCCTGATCCATATATTCATACGCTACTCGTTGAACATCTTTAATTTTTACTTTCAAAAGTTCTGATGGATATGAAGCATAATAATCATCTGGTAATTGATACAAAGCAATATTAGACATTTGATCGATCAGCTGATTGATCGTTTCGAAGTTAGACGGCAATCCCCTCAATATGTTGTTAATGGCGTCATTAAACTCTATTTCCGTTATGGGTTTTTTATCACGTATGTCTGAAAGTTCATTAAAAGTCTCAATTATGGCTTCTCGAGTGACTTCAGTTTGTACAGCTCCTCCAGCGAAAAATGGAGAAGGGCCATTAAGCCATTTTATTGATGACATGTATCCATAACTATAGCCTTTATCCTGCCTTAAATTTGAATTTAGCCTTGACGAGAATTCACCACCTATAATTTGATTAAAAATTGTTAAAGGTAAGAAATCGGGATCTGATCTTTCTACCATGGCCTTTCCTACCATAATAACGGATTGAGGAGCTCCGGCTTTATTTATGAGGTAGATTTTCCCTTTGTTGTTTCTATTAACCGAATGCAAATTTTTGTTTGCAGGTTTAGTTGATTTGGATCTCCAGCTACCAAATAAATCTTTTGTTATGGTTACCATATAATCTGTGTCGAAATCTCCCGCAGTCAACAATACAGACCCTTTAGGCCCGAATAAAGATTTATGACATGCCATTAAATCTTCTCTACTAACTTTTGATATAGATTTTTCATCGCCATATATCGGATGACCCAGAGGGCTGTCTAGGCCGTAAAGCAGGCTTTTAGCTGCTCGTGCTGCAATAGCATTTGCGTCGTCACTAATCCGGGACAGGTCAGTTAGTTTTTGTCTTCTAATGCGCTCCATATCATCTTTTGGAAACGCAGGATCTAATATTATTTCTGAAAATATTTCAAATATTGTATCTAGTGAACTTTGCAGACATTCAGCCCAGATGATCGTTCCATTTTCTCTGACATGAACTGATATGTTGGCTCCTTTGTGCTCAAGTATTTCAGCGATTTCTTTACTTGTATGTTTTGAAGTTCCTTCTTGTAGCATTGAAACTGTATAGTTAACTAAACCAGGCAAGCCTTTAGGGTCATCTACAGATCCAAACGGTAGGTATAAACCAAAAGCAACCATGGGTAGTTTTAATCTTTGAATACTCAATATTTGTAAACCATTTTGTAGTTCTAATCTGCTCGGAGTTGGCGCAATAAATGAAGATTCCTTTGTTGGTAAAGGCATTTCGGATCGGTTGAATGAAGATTCAGCTTCTTTTAAATTCTTAATAGGTATGACCCTAAGTTCAACTTTTGTGTCACCGAGAAACTGTTGCGCGGCATTTGAAACATCTTTTGCAGTTACGGATTCATATTTATTTATATGATCACTTATCAGGTCAGGGTTATTTCCGATAACGTTAAAGTAATTTAATTGATCTGCAACACCACCAAACCCACCTAACTTTTCCAGGCCTCTTACAAATTGCGATCTTATCTGGTTAAGCGCAAATTCCATTTCTGATTCCTCTGGAATGGTATTCGCTATTATATTGATTTCGTTCATTAGTGATGTTGCAATTTCATCAGTGGTTTTGTTTGGTGAGGTAGTGGCTTGAATGATAAATTCCCCCGAGATTTCTTGAGCATACGAAGCTACAGATACATCTTTGGCGATCTCCGTGTCATGTACTAATTTTCTGTGTAACCTTGAGCTTTTACCCTGTCCAAGTATGATTGCAAGCAAATCCAGTGATGGTTCATGTTTATCGAATGCGGAGGTTGTAGGCCAAGTGTAGTATATTCGTTCCAACTGAACGTTATCAGCGGTCACTAAAGAGGTAGTCCCAGACAAGGGTGAATTCATGTTATGCATGCGACTAATTGGTGTGCCAGGAGCCAAGTTTCCAAATGTTTTCTCCACAAGATTAATAGCTGAATCGAAATCTATGTCGCCTGCTATCGATAAGCTTGCATTAGAGGGGACGTAGAATTTCCGGAAAAAGTTCTGTACATCTTCGAGACTTGCGTTATCCAGGTCTTCTTGACTACCAATTGTCGGCCAGTTGTATGGGTGAGGAGCTGGGAAAACTTCTGGTTGTAGCATTAAATAAGCTTTTCCATATGGACGATTTTCGTAGCTTTGTCTGCGTTCATTTTTAACGACCTCTCGTTGTATATCAAATCGGGTCTGATCTAATGCATCCAAGAGGAATCCCATACGATCCGATTCAAGCCAAAGAGCTAGTTCAAGATAATTAGAAGGAAGATTAACCCAATAATTTGTCCTATCGGCATTTGTAGATCCGTTAATAGACGCACCTATCTTTTCCAATGGTTCAAAATAACTCTTGTTATGATTTTTTGAACCCTCGAACATTACATGTTCGAAAAGATGCGCAAATCCGGTTTTGCCAGGTTTTTCATTTTTACTTCCAACGTGGTACCAAATGTTGACTGCAACGAATGGAACTGAAGAATCTTTGTGTAACAGGACTTCTAGGCCATTACTTAAAATATGTTTTTTATAATTGATTGAAATCATATAGCTTTAAAATTAAATATTAGTTTTTAGTTGATTAGATAGGTTGAGTGAAATTATATCAATCTCTAACTAACCTTTACCTAACCCGACCGTTTAATGTATTATAAAAGTGTTGTAGCAATAAATTGAAGTTATAACTAAATTTGATGGCCGTTTTCCCTCCTACCCTTTTAAAAATCGGTCTGCGAGTATTAAGGCGAGTTCCCTAAAAATGCGTAACGGTTTCATATACTTATTAATCTTGGTGGCAATAATTGCCATCTTCTTTACTTTTTTCTCTGGTTCCATAGGCGGAAACAAAGAGATTAGCATCTCGGAAGTTATTCGTATGGCTGGAAGCGGAGAATTAGAGTCTATAGAGGTTGGCGGTGATAAATTAACTATACTTTCCAATTCTGGTGAAACATTCGAGTCTAGAAAAGAGCAAGGCTCAAGTATTGTTGAATTGCTGGAAGCTGCAGAAATAGACCCTCTAGTTTCACGAACGGATATAACTGTAAAAGGATCGAGTGGTCTTAGCAATTTCTTTGGTCTTATCCTAAACTTTTTACCCTTGATTATCTTTGGGGCGATTCTTTTATTCATGATCAGGCAAGCCCAAGGCAGCACAAATCAAACGTTTAGCTTCGGTCGAAGTAAAGCGAGAATGGGAACTGGGGAATCATCAAATGTTACTTTTGATGACGTTGCTGGGGTGGAAGAAGCAAAACAAGAATTGCAAGAAGTTGTTGAGTTTTTGAAATTCCCAGAAAGATTCTTAGCTATGGGTGCAAAGATCCCAAAAGGTGTTTTGCTCATTGGTCCCCCAGGTACAGGCAAAACATTGATGGCGAAAGCAGTTGCTGGAGAAGCCGGAGTACCATTTTTTTCTATAAGTGGTTCTGAATTTGTGGAAATGTTTGTGGGTGTTGGGGCTTCTAGGGTTAGAGATTTATTTGAACAGGCAAAGCGAAACTCTCCATGTATAGTGTTTATTGATGAGATTGATGCAGTGGGCCGTCATAGAGGAGCCGGGTTAGGTGGCGGTCATGATGAGAGAGAACAGACTTTGAATCAAATTTTAGTTGAGATGGATGGATTTGATAGCGGGACAAATGTTATCGTTGTTGCGGCTACAAACAGACCCGATATTTTGGATCCTGCGTTATTGAGACCGGGACGTTTTGATAGGCGAGTTACTTTGGATAATCCAGATGTAAAGGGTCGTGTTCAAATACTTGAAGTTCATTCTAAAGGAAAGCCCTTAGATGATGATGTAGAAATGCAAGTAATCGCAAAACAAACGCCAGGCTTTTCCGGTGCAGATTTAGCTAATCTTGCAAACGAAGCTGCATTATTGGCAGCAAGGTTAAATAAAAAGAAGATTGGATTTGCTGAGTTTGCTGAATCTATTGATAGAGTTATCGGGGGTCCTGCTAGAAAGAGTAAGGTTATAAGTGCTCGTGAGAAAGAAATCGTTGCATATCATGAATCAGGACATGCAATCGTAGGACATATGCTTGCTAATGCTGACCCGGTTTTCAAAGTAACAATAGTATCTAGAGGGCAGATGGGCGGTTATACTAGATTTTTACCTGAAGAGGATAGAAGTCTTTGGAGTAAGGCACAGTTTAAGGATCGCATTGGAGCAGCTATGGGAGGAAGGGCAGCTGAGGAGATTGTCTTTGGAGAAGTTACAACAGGAGCTAGTAATGATCTCGAACAGGCCACCAATATTGCTCGTTCAATGGTTACAAGGTATGGCATGAGTGAAAAACTTGGACCTAGAACTTTTGGTAAACGAGAGGAAATGGTTTTCTTGGGTAAAGAGATTTCAGAACAAAGAGATTATTCTGAAGGAGTTGCGGCAGCAATTGATGATGAAGTACTTGAATTGGTGGACAATGCGTATAAAAATGCCTCACGCATCATCAATTCTAATCGTGACAAGTTAGATAAGTTAGCCAAATATTTGATTCAAAATGAGACTATTGAAGGTGATCAACTGATTAAAATCTTAGATGATGATTCACCTGAATCAGGCAAAGCTCCAACCCCATCACCTTCGTCTGCATAAAATAGACATTGATTGATATGTTACTTAAGCTTTTCTAACGAGTGTTTAATTGCACTTATAGTTTCAGTTATCTCATCATCTGTAACTAAACCTAGATGGCCGATTCTAAAAATTTTGTTTGCTAGGGCCTGTTGCCCGCCAGCTAGTTCAACATTATGCTCAGTTCTTGCGATATATAAAAATTCTTTAGCATCTATACCTTCCGGTAATATTACTGAAGTTATCGTGTTTGAAGCACTTTCTGTTTTGGCTAATAATTCCAGTCCCAATTCTTGTACGCCATCTCTAAATTTCTGAGCAGTTTTTACGTGCCTGGCATGTACATTATGCATGCCTTCAGTCAACATTAAATCTAGAGCTTTATCGAGCGCGAAAAACAATGATAAATTTGGAGTCCAGGGTGGCTGGCCTATTTCCATATATTTTTTATATTCTCTTAAATCAAAATAAAATTTTGGCATAGTTGATGACGCGTTAGCTTTCCATGACTCTAAACTAAAGCTCAGGAAAGCCAATCCCGGTGGAGCCATCCACCCTTTTTGAGATGCGGATGCTACAGCATCACATTTCCAATCATCGGTCTTTAAAGGAACTGAACCGACGCTGCTTACACCATCGACTAAAAGTAGTTTTCCAAAATCCTGCTTGACAATCTTGGCAATCGACTCGACGTCATTAGTAACACCAGTAGAGGTTTCATTATGAGTTACCAAAACCGCTTTTATATTGGGATTATTATTGAGCTCTGACATTACTTTTTCAGGGTCTGCTGATTCTCCCAGTGCTGATCTTAGTACCGTGACATCTGCACCATATATTTCTGCTATTTTGGCAAACCTATCACCAAATGCACCTACTGTGATTGCTAGTACATTGTCTCCAGGCGATAGGGTGTTGACTATCGCTGTTTCCATTGCGCCCGTACCTGAGGCAGTTAGTATATGCAGATCTTGATTTGTTTCATAAATCACTTTTAATCGTTTAGTTACACTTTCTATTAAATGCCGGAACTCTTCTCCCCTATGATTAATCATCAAGCGAGACATTTCCTTTAAAATTTCAGGAGTGACAGGAGTAGGTCCAGGTATTCTTAGATTTGTTGGTTTACTTGTGCTCATTTATTTTGTTAACCGTATTATTTGACGCTTTCCGACTTTCAATATGCCTGAGTCAATATCGCTGATAAGCAGATTGCTTTCTATCACTGTGCCATCAAGAGTAACGGCATTTTGAGCAATTAATCTTTTTGCCTCTCCGCCACTTTTTGACAATCCACACTCAACTATGAGTGAACTTAAACGCTGGCCTTCCAAGGTTGTGCGATCTGACAGCCTGAATTCAGGTATATCAACTGGGACTTCTTTTGATTGTACAGTGTTTTTGAAATGGATGGCGGCGTTATCCGCATCTTTTTCACTGTGCATATAGGCAACTATTTTTGAGGCGAGGTTTTTTTTCAAGTCCATTGGGTTAACATCAGTATCCGATATTGCTGCTTTTACTTGTTTCAATTCTTTTTCCGAAATATCAGTCAATAACTCAAAATAAGGGTATATAAGATCATCGTTTATCGACATTAATTGACCAAACATATTATTTGGAGATTCAGAAACATCTATTGAGTTATTTAAGCTCTTGCTCATCTTATTGACACCGTCTGTGCCAACTAGAATGGGTACTAATAAACAGTGTTGCGGTTTTTGGTCCATCATTTCTTGCATGTCTCTACCGACTAGCAAATTGAATTTCTGATCTGTACCACCAAACTCAACATCAGAATTTATTGCTACAGAATCATATGCTTGCAGCAAAGGGTACATGAATTCAGTAATTGCAATAGGTTTTTGTTCTTTGAACCTTTTTGAAAAATCATCTCGAGCCAAAAATTGTGCAACTGTAAACATACTAGTTAGTTTGATTACATTAGCTAAATCAAAATCGCCAAACCATTCGCTTTGCCAACGTACTTCTGTTTTTTCTTTATCGACGATTTTAAAAAATTGTTTTAGATAAGTTGCTGCATTTTCTTCTACTTGGGATGCACTTAACATTTTTCTTACCGATGATCTTCCGCTTGGATCGCCAATTTGAGCAGTCCAATCTCCAACAATTAAGACTACTGTGTGGCCTAATTGCTGGAATTCTCTAAGTTTACGAAGGCCAACAACGTGCCCAAGGTGTATGTCAGGAGCACTTGGGTCAAAGCCCATTTTCAATCGCAATTTAGTTTGCGTCGATAGTAATGTGTTAAGTTCGCTTTCAACTATTACTTCAGAAACACCTCGGGTCAGTGCTATATTAATTTTGTCTGTTGTGGCCATCTCGAAATCCCTTCAGTTAATTATCCAGTATTTTTCTTGTGTCGCGAACATCTAGTTTCATTTGATCGGTTAATTGGTTAACTGAATCATACTGGATTTCATCCCTAATTCTCTCTACAAACTCAAGAGTCATTGATTTACCATATAAATCTCCCTCATAGTCTAGTACGTAAGATTCAACAGTTCTATCCTGTTTTCCAAAAGTTGGTCGCACTCCGATACTAGTAGCACTTTTTAATTTATGAATTGATGTTCCATCATTGAAATGCGACCAAGTTGCGTATATGCCGTTTCCAGGAATAACTATATTATTTTCGCTCAATATGTTTGCGGTTGGGAATCCAAGAGTATGACCAATACCCTCGCCTTTAACCACTTGGCCTTTTAGAGTGAAATTGCGTCCGAGTAACTTTGCGGCTTTGACTACGGAACCGTGCTTTAGTGCTTCTCTGATTGAGGTGCTAGTTATTAAACTCGAACTTTCTGTTAAAGGATTAACATCTATAACAGTAAAACCATATTTTTCACCGAGCACTTTTAGTGCAGGTACGTCGCCTTCTCGTTTTCGGCCAAGGGCAAATCCAGGCCCTACAATTAAAAGCTTTAATTTTAAGTAATTACAAAGCAATTGAACAAAAGTTTCAGCTGATAAAGATGCGATTTCCTCATCGAAATTAAGCGGTATAACTTGATCGACTCCTGTTTCGTTCAGCATAAACAACCTGTCGTCTACACTGCACAAATATTTTGGAGCAAAGTTAGAATCTAATATTGATAAAGGATGTTTGCTAAAAGTTACTACCACTGAGAGCATGTCTTTAGACACATCTTTCAGTGTATTAATGAGTTGGATATGGCCACGATGCAGGCCGTCAAAAACTCCAATCGTTATTGCAGAACCTAAATTAGATTTATTACAAGATTCTGTTATGCGAAGGGACTCGATTGGTCGCATTTTGATTCTAACTTAAGGTTGATCTGACATTGCTGATCTAATAGCCCTAACCTTAGACATAAGAGCATCAAAGTTTTCTAAGGTCAATGATTGAGCACCATCAGACCAAGCAGTTTCAGGTCGCGGATGAACTTCTATAATTAAACCATCTGCACCCGCTGCCACTGAGGCACATGCTAAAGGTGTGACATAGTCCCATTTACCTGTGCCATGACTCGGGTCAGAAACAATTGGTAAATGGCTCAATTGTTTAATTACCGGAATTGCATTCAAATCCATAGTATTTCGGGTAAACGTTTCAAACGTTCTTATACCTCTTTCACATAGAATCACCGATTTGTTTCCTCCAGCCATTACATATTCTGCAGCTAATAGCCAGTCCTCATATGTCGCTGAGAAACCGCGTTTTACCATTACCGGTTTTGTTGTTCTACCAACTTCATCCAGCAATGCGAAATTTTGCATATTTCTTGCTCCTACTTGCAAAACATCTGTATATTGTGCAACTAGGTCAACATCGCGCTCAGACATCACCTCTGTAATCAAAGGTAATCCAGTTTCTTTCCTTGCTAAATCCATTAACTTCAACCCATCCTCTGCCATGCCTCTAAAGCTATATGGAGAAGTTCTCGGTTTAAAAGCTCCACCTCTCAACACTGTTGCTCCACTTTTCTTCACTGCTCTAGCGGTTTCCATTACTTGCTCTTCACTTTCAATCGCGCATGGGCCGCCAAAAACAACGAATTCGCCGCCACCAATTTTCACTCCAGCCTCTCCGATACTTATTACAGTATCATCTGATTTGAATTCTTTACTTGCCAATTTGTATGGCTTTGATATTCTCACTACTTCTCCTACTCCGTCCATCAATTCGAGCTCACTTTGTAATTCCGGATATATCTGTCCGATTACTCCTACAACAGTCCTTTCAATCCCTTCAGACATGTGTACTTTTAGGCCACGTTTTGACAGGTGTTCTTTAACATTTTCTAGTTCATCTGAACTAGCTCCTTGTGACATTACTACAATCAAAATTTAATCTCCTTGTTACTTAATTAGTTGGTCTGTCTCGGAGACCAATAGCGTCTTTTAGGTACACGTTCTTAATATCCTTGGCAGATTTCTCTGTGTTAATTAATAGCATGACTCGTATGCATCGGTTCTGAGCATCGGGGACCGACATTTCATGGCCGCACATTAAGGCTACATTTTCCCAACCTATGTTTCGAGCTGCAGCTGCGGGAAATTCAGCATTTAAATCAGCGGTGGTGGTAAAAAAAACAGAAGCAATGTCGTCCACTGATATATCGTTTTTATCGACAATTTCATTTAGCAATTCTGACGTCGCTTTCAAAATTGCTGAACGACTATTATCGTCAGCTGTGGTTGCTCCTCTAACTCCTCTAACAGTCATTATCCTTTTATTCCAGAACGTAAATTATTAACAAACTCAGATACAATTATGCCAGCATTTTCCTTCTGTCCTTCAGACACTTGGTCTAGCATTGCGCTTGCAAATACTGCTCCGTTGGCAAATTTTGAAATTTTAGCAACGTGAGATTTGGTCGAAATGCCAAATCCAACTAAAACGGGAAGATCAGAATAAATTCTAATGCGTTTAATTAAATCTTCTAATCCTGATGATACTTCGCTACGGGCACCTGTAACACCGGTCAAACTCACACAGTATATGAATCCGTTGGCTCCTTTGCAAGCCAACCTAATTCTGGAATCAGTACTAGTCGGAGCAAGTAATGGTATCAAGAAAAGATTTTGTTCTTGGCATAAAGCATTAAATTCAGTGGATTCTTCTGCGGGCAAATCCGGAATTATTAAACCATCCACCCCAACAGATACAGCATCTTTGACGAATTTTAGTAAACCGTATTTTAAAAATGGATTGATGTATCCCATTAAAATTAAAGGTGCTTCATTGTTTTTTTGTCGGATACGCTCGATTGTTTCGAGGCATATTTTGAGATTTACACCGCTTTCTAAAGCATGAGAGCTAGTCATCTGAATTGTTGGTCCATCAGCTAGGGGGTCACTAAAAGGCACTCCAAGTTCAAGAATGTCTCCTCCTGAATTTAAGGCGGCCAACGCCATTTCAACAGAGGAATCAATATCTGGGTATCCGATCGTTATGAACGGAGCCAAAGCGAACTTACTGCTATTTTGTATTGAATTGAAAGTTTTGTCTATTCGATTGAGCATTTTAGCCTTACTGTATGATCTGTCGAACCAATATTTTATCTGAAAGTGCTGATTGCCTGACACTGATATCAGCTCTCTGTGTTGGTGATTTCTAACCTTTGATCAGTTTAACCACTCTATATCTCCGAATATTTCATTTGATTGAGGGTTTTTTCTAAATATAGAATAGTCTTCCTGTGCCTTTGCAATCGTGCCTTGTAAACCATGCCCTGGGTAAAAAACCACTGATGGTGCGAGAGGTAAAAGTTTGGTAGATATACTATCTATAATGGTTTTAAAAGCAGCAGGATCTTTAGATTTTCCTGGTCCGCCTGGAAACAAAGTGTCTCCAGTAAACAAGATGTTATTGATTAAAAAACAAGTTGAACCTTCAGTATGACCAGGAGTATGTATCGCTGTTAGAGAAATTTCTCCAATTGGTAAGGTTTGTCCGTCGGAAATTTGAAAATCTGGTATTGCGGGCTTCATGCCATCTGAATCATTAATACCAATTCCAACTGATAGATTTAATTTACTGGTAATTTCTTTATAACCCAAAAGGTGATCCCAGTGGTTGTGGGTAATAAGCATCATATCCGTATTCGTTTCTTGAGCAGCGCGTATTAAATCAACGGGATTTCCAGGAGCATCGACGATAACGCTTTTTTTTGTATGATTGCATATTAGAAGGTACCCATTATTATCATATGGACCACTGATGAATTTGTACAAACTGATGTCTTTATCTGTAAATTCAGGCTTATAATTCAAGTTTTCCCCTATTATATTTTTGTTTTTCCCCTATTATTTTAGTGTATATCAAGATATCTTCGTTTTATTATGTTCTAGTGAATACTTAGTTAGGAGTGGACGTTTTCTAATGACAGAGTTTGGTTTAAAAATTAAGTCCGAAGCAGAGTTAACCAAGATAGAAGTGCAATGCGTTCATCAGAACGGCTTAATCTATGTGGTCCCATCTGAGTCTAGTTGGGTCTGCACAGAAGATTTGAGGCATGTACATGCCTTGTCTGGATTCTTTAAACAACTCATTGAATTAGAGGATCCTAAAATACAAGAGGCCATGCAGAAGTGGGGAATTTATTTTCGCCCGAGGCCTTTGGCAGATGATGAGCAGTCTTAATAATCTTCGATGAGCTGATTAGGTGCATTAAGAATTTTACTTACTTGAGGGTATAGCTGTTGATCTGTGCTGTTTTCAGGATCATCCTCATACCATTCTTCATTTAAATCAAAATTGAAATCTGTATTACCCTTCTGTGATATTTGTAATGTTTCATAAAGTTGACTCTCGCGGTTATCATGTGAATTGATATTTGGAAATGAAACCACACGAATCTGAGAAGGGTGCTGATATATTTCCCGTATTAACAATTTGATCCTGTTACCATCAATTTTTCTTATAAACGCTTTATATTTATTGCCTGCTTTTATGAGTTTCGAAATTCTTGCTCCAAGTTTTGGTTCAACTTGCCCAAGTCTTTCGCCATTAATCCTTATCGCTTTAACGATTTTATCCATGATGGCTAACTGTATTTCCTCACCATCTTCAACTTCTTCTAAGGTATCCTTGTTTACTTGATTTACCAAATCTACTAAAGCGACCTTTCCATATTCTTCATTGGCTGATTTGGGCCATGAAACAGTCTTATGCTTAACGTCTTTGCCTGTTTTGTAAGAATGCTTTCCGGTTAATTTAGTTAGATTTTTCGTTGCGATCGGGTTGTTGGGAGATAGGTTTAAGGCACTTCTGAAGGCTTCTATGGCATCTGTTATGAGACCTGTTTCCAATAAAGATTTACCCAGTCGATTAAGGGCGTCAACGTTGTCAGGATGGTCTGAAAGAATCTCCCGATTTAGCTCAACGGCCTCATCCCATTTTCCTTTCATGGCTAATTCGGCAGCTTGCCTGGCCTTTTTCTCTAATGCAATGCCCATGGCTATTTCAGCTTGTGAAATACTCATTAATATTTACCCCGTGAAATCTCTTATAAAGTTTTATAACTAGCGATTTGACGGCATAATATCCGGACAAGTCTTAGAATAAAACTAGTTTTTGTACAAAAATTAATCGTAAAACTTGTGATTTCTGAGGTTTTTATTAAGAAAAATTGATTTTTTTATTTGGCTAATGCGAAGGCATAATAACACCCATATAGATTCGGCAATTATAAATGCACTCATCTTTGATTGGCCTTTAGTTCTATTAACAAAATGAATGGGATGCTCAATAGTTTTGTATCCTTTATGTTGGCATTTAAAGGCCATTTCAGCTTGAAACCCAAAACCCCTGCATGTGAACTCTTCTAATTTTATGTTACGTATAACGGTTCCTCTTATTGCCTTGAACCCTGAAGTTGCATCATGCACTTCTATGCCAGAGACGAGTCGGATTGCTAAGTTACCAATGGAACTTAATAAACGACGGTGTAATGGCCAGTTGCTTTGTTTATTTGAATCAAATAACTTTTATGAGTACCTAGATCCAATAATTATGTCAGCTTCTTTCAGCTTTTCAAGCATCGCAGGTATTTCTGATATTGGATGCGATAAGTCTGCATCAAGTTGAATTAGAAATTCTGCTCCATTGTCTAAGGCATGCTTAAACCCTTCTTTATATGCAGTTCCCAATCCTGATTTTTGGGGTCGAACAATAATTTCAATATTCTTATGAAATTCTTCACGAAGATTCTTTGCCACTTTGGCAGTATTATCTGGAGAATTATCATCAACAACTATAACTGTGAGATATGGAATTTTTAGAGCAAATAACTGTCTTATTACCGATGGTAGGTTGTCGGCTTCATTGTAAGTTGGAATTACCGCCGTTATTTTGTCAAGTTTTTGATGATTCATCTCATTAACTTATATTAATGCATTTTCATAAAAGGAATAAATTTGTTAAAGCAAATAATTCAATAAAAAAACTTAAAAGCATTCAAATTTTCTCGTAATTTACGTTTATTGATTATATTTGCCCCTGTAAAAGGCTAATTTTATTTTTATTGTATCTATGAACATTGAAATTGAATCTAGTAAAGGATTAACTTTACTTTCCTGGTCGTGATGCCACTCAATTGGTAACTCTTTTGACTTATATTTTTTTAAACCAGCTATCACTAATATTTCTACATCAAATCCAAACCCGTTTAATTGCTGTAAAGGGAATATTTTGTCTGCTGCGGATGCAGTGAACGCTTTAAAGCCGCACTGTGTATCGTGGTAATCAGATATTAAAAATATCCTTATCCAACGGTTATATATTCTGCCCATTAGGTGTCTAAAAGGAGACTCATTAAAACGCCTGGAGCCAGATATTTGACGTGAACCAATAACTATATCTTGTTTCTTTTCGTTTATTTCATATATGAAATCTGATATGTGTTTAACCGGCATTGCCATGTCTGCGTCGCACATTAATCTTATGTTTCCTTTAGCAGATAGCATTCCCGTTTGAATTGCTGAACCCTTCCCATTATGAGGTAAGTTTATTAACTTGATTCTAATGTCTTTTAAATATGGCTTTATCTGTTCAGCCGTATTGTCCTCACTACCATCATTGGCGACAACTATTTCCCAACTATAGTCCTGATCATCAAGGTATTTTGTGAGATTTGTTAAAGTTTTACTAATCCTGTTTTGTTCATTGTAGACAGGGATTATAATTGAAAGGCAAAAAGATTCAATCGAGTTCAAAGGCTTCGTGTAGTGATTTAGCTGCATCTTCCAGGTCAGATGTGTCTATCAGGCAAGTGATTCTTATTTCAGAGGTAGTAATTAAATCAATATTTATATTTCTACTTGCTAATGTTGTAAACATTAATGCAGCGTATCCTGACTCTTTTCTCATCCCTGTCCCAATAACACTGATTTTAGCAAGGTCATCAGAAATAATAATTCCGCCCGCATTCAAATCAGTTTTTAGTTGCTCCAAAACATCATTAGTTTTATTGCGGTCTGCAGAATCCACTGTAAAAGTTAAATCTGTAGTGTTTCCACGTTCAGCATTCATTGATATTTCATCTACGCTAATGTTTTTTGCAGAAAGCGGTTCAAATATTTGTGATGCCAAACCTGCGCGATTAGGCACTTTAGTCAAAGTAAATTTAGTATAGCCAATGGTGGTGGCAATACTGGTAACTTTTTTTCGATGTTCGTTAATATCTGGCATTTCTGAAAATAAATCTGTATGAATTAATGTTCCTTCGTTATTATTGAAACTAGATGCAACGTATATAGGTACATTATAGGTCATAGCTAACTCTATTGACCTTGGATGCATTTTAGCTCCATAAGAAGCCATCTCCAACATCTCTTCGTAACTTATATGGCTTAATTTTTGAGCAGTCGGCACCAATCGTGGGTCTGCAGAGTATATACCTTCAACATCGGTGTATATTTCACACCGGTCAGCATCTAGGGCAGCTGCTATGGCTACTGCGGTAGTATCTGATCCACCCCTGCCCAAAGTTGTTATATCACTTCCACCGTCGATGCCTTGGAACCCTGCAATAATAACAATATTGCCAACACTCAGTTCATTTAGGATTGGAGATATGTCGATGTTTTTAATTTGTGCACGACCATATCTGTTATCTGTATAGATCCCTGCTTGCCATCCAGATAAACTTTTAGACGGCGCACCGATTGCCTGTAGTGCCATTGAGGTAAGAGTGCATGATACAAGTTCGCCTGTAGATAGTAGCAAATCCAATTCTCTTCGATCAGGATTTCTATTTATCTTGGACGCCAAACTTGTGAGTTCGTCTGTAGTAGAACCCATTGCGGAAACAACCGCTACAATCGAGATTTCATCGCTATGAGAGGCTGAAATGCGTTCAGCAACAGCTAATATTGCGTTTGTATCATGGAGGGAACTACCTCCATACTTTTGTACTATTATTTTCGACATAATACATATTTTTAGGAATTAGTTTGGTTGTAAGATGCCATCAAGGTGGGCTTAGAAATTTTTATTTCGCCAGCAATGCTTGATTTATCTGCTGCATCAGCCATTTCATAGCCAATCGTTAATTCTTTTCCTTTTGTTATAGCCAAAATTGACGGCCCAGAACCTGATAGGAATACTCCCAAAGCACCCGCATTTTTCGCTGCCTGAAGTATGTTTTTTAATCCGAAGAATTGATTAATTCGAACTGGTTGATGTAATTTATCATCAGTGGCAATTTTCAGATTTTCAAATTCACCTGTTATTAAGCTTCTAACTAATAATCCAACTCGGCTTATATTGAACACAGCATCGCGGCGACTTATTTGATCTTTTAGCAAATCTCTGGATTCCTTTGTAGGCATTTTTTTCTCTGGGACATATATTACAGCTCTAAGTTCATCTGAAATTGGTATTGCTGCACTAGTGAAGGTTGAATCGTTGGCTACAACAATTTGGCAACCTCCATTCATTGCAGCCACTAGGTTATCTGGATGTCCTTCTATTTGCACCGCCAATTCGAGAATTTTATCCGAATTCAAGTTGGCATTAGAGATAGTATTGCCAGCCATAAGTCCAGCCAAAATTGCTGCTGCGCTACTGCCTAGTCCTTTTCCTGCAGGTATGTCATTGTTACAGGATATTTTAATGCTTGGCGATTCAATGCCAATTTCTTCGTAAACCAGTTTAAAAGATCGATGTACTAACTTTGCGTACATATCATCGGGATATTCTGAACCTTCTCCAACTACCTTGTATGTTGTTTCTTTGGTATCAGTGTCAATTGAGGTCGTATTCCAGATGTCTAAAGCGATAGCCATACAATCAAAGCCAGGCCCCATATTGGCAGATGTTGCAGATGTTTTTATAGTGATTTTACTCAAAATATCAAATAATCCTTGGAATTGTTTTTGGGATGGAAAGGCTTAACCAGAAAACCTTAAGCAAATAAAAACGAAATTTATACAATTTATACAGTGTAATGTTGCTATGGTCAGTCAGCAGAGGTATTCTATCCTAAATCGGAGAGTTATTCACCTATATTTTGTGTAAAAACGAGAAGTGAAGTTTAACGAACCTATGACATCTATCCTATGACATCTATATGGACTTTATCACTGGTGGTTGCCTTGAGTTTAATGATTACTATCAATTGCAATCTGATGGAAAACGACCACGATATATCTGGCATGGATACCACAAATCTCAAGCTGGGTGAAACCATAATTTTAGCTGAGGTCGCATTTACGCCAGAAGAAAAATCCAAAGGTTTATCTGGGCGAAAATCTCTGCGTAACGGATCTGGAATGCTATTTTATTATTCGGAATCCAGTCCTAGCGGTTTTTGGATGAAGGGAATGTTGTTTGCTATTGACATCATATGGATAGGCAAGGATTGCAGAATTATCAAAATAGATGCCGGTATTCCTCCACCATCATCTCTCAATCAACTGGAAATATACCCAGCGCCGGAGCTTACTGGGTCAGTTTTGGAACTAAATTCAGGACAGGCTTCCTCATTAGGATTAAAAATTGGCGATTTAGTTTTTTATGAAACCACAAAAATGGGTAAAACTCTTTTCTGTACTGAGTGAAATATCTACTTAGTGGTACTATAGAATTGTTTAACTGTTGACTCTGGGTGTTATTAAGCATACAATTAAATCTTGGCCTAACTATGTCCTTCAACCTTTTTTGTCAAAAATTTAATGTATTAGTTTCACCTCTTTGCGCGTCAGTTTTTCACTCTCATGGGCCGAAATGCGCACAAATTTATAGATCTATCAAATAACATTTATTAATACTCAGGAGAGTGGGATTGTATGACTTCAACGTCCTCCGTTTATACTAGTTTGGAAAGTTCGCATAATGGTAAAGGTAATGGTGTTCACAAGAGGTCATACTCCAGGTCACCTTCTGCTTTAAGGGTTCCTCATCTTATTCAGGTCCAAATAGATTCCTTTGAATGGTTTAAAACCCAAGGTTTGGCGGATCTTTTTGATGAAGTATCGCCAATTGAGGATCTTCCAGGGGGCAGGTTTGAGCTTACTTTTCAGGGACATTATTTCGATGAACCGAAGCATTCCGAGGAATATTGTAGGGAAAATGAGATTACATTTTCGGCACCGCTATATGTAACAGTTCAATTATATGTTAAGGCCGAAGGTCCCGCTCAAGGGGAAAAGAAAGAGCAAACGCTTTTTGTTGGCGACATACCAATGATGACCAGTAGCGGTACATTTATAATAAATGGAGCTGAGCGGGTGGTTGTGAGCCAATTAGTGCGTTCACCCGGCGTATATTTCACCACTTTGACCGATCCTAATTCGGGACGTCTTTTGACATCTGCGAAATTGATTCCTTACAGAGGAGCGTGGATGGAGTTTGATACTTCAGTTAGGAATTTAATTTCTGTAAAGGTTGATCGTAAGCGTAAAACGCCAGTAACAATGCTTCTTAAAGCAATGGGTTTTATGGATGATAAAGAAATAATTTCATTGTTTGAAGATGTAGATAACGATCCTGATAGAAGCTTTATTCAGTCAACGATTGACCGTGACACTCCAATTTCATCTCAAGATGAGGCTTTGGTTGAGTTTTACAGGAGGCTTAGGCCAGGAGAGCCACCGTCTGTTGATAATGCTAAAAATCTTTTGAATAATCTATTCTTCAATCCGAGAAGGTATGACCTGGGTAGAGTCGGGAGATATAAGCTAAATAGAAAATTGCATGATGGATCATTCAGTGAAGAAAGAACGTTATTCCCTGAGGACATTATTGGCTTGTTGAAAACAATGATCGAAATCAATAACGGCTTACAAGAAGCTGATGATATAGATCATCTGGGTAATAGAAGGGTAAGGGCCGTTGGAGAGCTCATCCAGAATCAAGTCAGAGTTGGTCTATTGCGAATGGAAAGAGTGATAAAAGAGAGAATGACCACGGAAATGGATCCGTCAACTACAACTCCTGCAGCGCTGATTAATATTCGCCCAATTGTTGCCTCAGTTAGAGAGTTTTTTGGCGGATCTCAGCTGTCTCAATTCATGGATCAAACTAATCCATTAGCTGAATTAACACACAAACGACGACTTTCTGCTTTGGGACCGGGTGGGTTATCAAGAGAAAGGGCAGGTTTTGATGTAAGAGACGTTCATCATTCACATTATGGGAGAATATGTCCCATTGAGACTCCAGAAGGCCCAAATATTGGCTTACTTGGTTCGCTAGCAACTTATGCTCGCACCAATGAGTTTGGTTTTATTGAAACTCCTTATAGGGTAGTAAAAAAGACAATTTCCAATAAAGATGAATCATTATTAGGTAGGCAAACCTTTGAAGATATTGTTGGAACAGATGGTAAAACAATACTTAGATCCGGCAATGTGATTAGTAAGAGGGTAATTAAGCGTATACAGGCACTAAAGGACTTTGATTTAAAGGTTAAGCCTTATGTTTCTCTTGATGATGCAGATGTAAGGTATTTATCAGCAGATGAAGAAGAGTCTGTCAAAATAGCTCAGGCTAACTCTCCTATCGATCACAATGGACAATTTATTGATGACCGAGTTGAAATACGGTTAGGCGAAGGTGTTGGAATGGAACCTCCAGAAGATGTTGGTTTTATGGACGTGTCTCCTGTTCAATTGGTTAGCGTGTCTACGTCATTGATTCCATTTCTAGAGCATGATGATGCAAATAGAGCGTTAATGGGGTCTAACATGCAGCGCCAAGCGGTTCCATTAGTTAAGCCGCAGCCGCCTTTAGTATCTACGGGTATGGAAGGTAGAGTGGCCAAAGATAGTGGCCAACTATTAGTTTCACCAATTGATGGATTAGTAGTTGAGTCCACTGCAGATCGTATTACGATTGTAGATTCAGAAGGTACAGAAAATAGCTTTAAATTAAGAAAATTCCTACGATCAAATCAAGGCACTTGTATTAATCAGCGGCCTATCGTAAATAGGGGTGATTATGTTAAAGCCGGTGATATCTTATGCGACAGTTCTTCTACCGGTGGGGGTGAATTAGCTTTAGGACAAAATGTTTTGGTCGCTTTTATGAGCTGGGAAGGCTATAACTTTGAAGATGCGATTATATTGAGTGAAAGATTAGTTAAAGATGATCGATTCACTTCAATCCATATAGAAAAACATGAATGCGAGGCTAGAGACACAAAATTAGGTGCAGAAGAGATCACTCATGATATTCCTAATGTGGGTGAAGATAGCTTGAGGGATCTGGATGAAGATGGAGTCATACGTATAGGTGCAGAGATAGGTCCAGGTGATATTTTGGTTGACAAAATTACTCCTAAAGGTGAAACGGAATTAAGTGCCGAAGAAAAGTTGCTTAGAGCTATATTTGGAGAGAAAGCCAGAGATGTTAAAGACACATCTCTTAGGGTTCCACATGGCCAACGAGGAAAGGTGATAGATGTACGTGTTTTAAGCAGAGCCAATGGGGACGATTTGCCGCCAGGTGTAAATAAATTAGTAAGATTATGGATTGCTCAGACAAGAAAAATTTCGGAAGGCGATAAAATGGCAGGCCGACATGGTAATAAAGGTGTAGTAGCACGAATATTACCTGAATCAGATATGCCGTTTTTGCCTGATGGCACCCCAGTGGACATCATCTTAAACCCAATCGGAGTCCCTTCACGAATGAATTTAGGGCAAGTTATGGAGACACACTTGGGATGGGCAGCTAATGCATTGGGATTCAAGGCTGTGACGCCTGTGTTTGAAGGAGCACTTGACACCTCTGTTGAAGATGCACTTGCTCAGGCTTGGTTAACTTCCAGATCAGGTGCAGTTAAATATGATACTTCAGATGGGCAGCTTTCCAAAAAAGTAGATGCTGGCCATCTATCAAAATGGCTCGAAGATAATGGCTATGATTTTAAAGAGGTAATAGGATCTAATGTTGGTCAAAATGCCGTAGCTGGTGCTGCGAAAAAAGCTTGTTTAGAAATTTGGATGAAAGAAGAAGTCGGAATAGACGCCACAAGTATGTCATCTGAGGAAATTGATGCTGAGGTAATGAGATTAAGCCGTGAAAAACAGATATCTGCTCCAACTATGGGCAAATCAGTTTTATATGATGGTTTGACCGGTGAGCCTTTTGATCAACCAGTCACAACAGGTTATATTTACATGATGAAACTTATACATCTAATAGAGGATAAGATTCATGCCAGGTCAACTGGTCCATACTCACTAATTACCCAACAGCCTTTAGGCGGCAAGGCACAATTTGGAGGCCAGAGATTCGGAGAAATGGAAGTCTGGGCGTTGGAAGCCTATAGCGCAGCATTTAATTTGCAGGAAATGTTAACTGTGAAATCAGATGATGTTGTTGGCAGGGTTAAGACCTATGAATCAATAGTTAAAGGCGAGGATGTAATTCAACCAGGCATACCAGAGTCATTCCATGTCTTATTAAAAGAATTGCAAAGTTTAGGCTTGTCTGTTGAACTGTTGAGAGAGGATAGTGGAGAGATTCAATTAGATGAAAGTGAATTCTCAATAGATGATTTCAATTTAGCCTTAGAGTCAATGACAGAATCATTGCCCGAAGTACAGGCTGATGAGTCTGAAGAGGATGAGGAAAATACTGAAGATGGCACATCTTTGTTAGAAGAATCCGAAGCGACGAAACTAGAGGTTGATACGGATGAAAATATATCTGAAGAAGTTATAAATGCTGATGATGAAGAAATTGAGCAGAACACCGGTGATGATGCTGAATCAGCTGAGGATACAACAGATAAATAAATTAGTAATTAACAGAACAAATAAATTTAATTACTGTAACGATAATAAATACTAAATTTAGGTGAGGAGAAAATAGGTTATGGCCATGGCGCAACAACCGCAGAACGAGTTTAATGCTATACGTATAGCTATAGCATCTCCTGAGCAGATTAGGACTTGGTCTTATGGAGAAGTTTCTAAGCCAGAGACGATCAATTATAGAACACTTAGGCCCGAGAAAGATGGATTGTTTTGTGAACGCATATTTGGCCCTACTAAAGATTGGGAGTGTTACTGCGGTAAATACAAAAAGATTCGATATAAAGGTGTTATCTGTGACCGGTGTGGGGTGGAAGTAGCTCGGTCAAAAGTTCGTAGAGAACGTATGGGGCATATTGGCCTTGCAGCACCTGTGGCACATATATGGTTCTCCAAGGCAACTCCCAGTAGATTAGGTTTATTGCTCGATATAAGTCCTAGGAATTTGGAGAGAGTGCTTTATTTTGCACAGTACCTTGTTATGGAAGTTGACGAAGATGTTCGTCAATCAAAGATTGACGCTCTGAAATTACAATTAGAAGAAAGACTATTACAACTTGATGAGGTTGCTAAAGCCAGGATTGAGCAGCTAAAGATTTCAGGGGAACCCGTGAGTGACGGTAAAGAGAGCAAAGAAGTTGAAGGTGTTGTGGAAGAGGAAGTAAAGGTGCAGGAGAATCAGGAGTCTGATGAATTTACTTCTGACGAGAATATGCCTCCTGAATTATTGGCTATATATACTCAATTAGAAAAAGATAAGTTGGATTCGGAACTTGAAATATCTGACAATATAGATGAATTAGAAGATCTTAGTGTTGGTCAATTATTAACTGAAAGTAAATACCGTGACTTGCGTTTTAAGCATAGTGAATTGTTTAAAGCTGGAATGGGTGCTGAGTCAATATTGGAAGTTTTAGGATCGCTAGATCTTGATGCTAAAAGAGATGTTTTACAAAAGGATATAAGAAGCACTTCTGGTCAGAGACGTAAAAAGTTGATCAAAAGTTTAAGAATTGTTGAAGCATTTAGGAAAAGTGGGAATAATCCAGAATGGATGATTTGGTCAGTTTTGCCTGTTTTACCACCAGAGTTGAGGCCAATGGTTCAGTTAGATGGCGGTAGATTCGCAACAAGTGATTTAAATGATTTATACCGTAGAGTTATAAATAGAAACAATCGGCTGAAAAGGCTTATAGAGCTACAAGCACCTGAAATTATTATTAGAAACGAAAAACGAATGTTGCAGGAAGCTGTAGATGCTTTAGTTGATAATGGTAGAAGAGGTCGTGCTGTTTCTGGAAGCCATAATCATAAATTAAAGAGTCTTTCAGACCTTCTACGAGGTAAACAAGGCAGGTTCAGGCAGAACCTCCTAGGTAAGAGAGTGGACTACAGCGGAAGATCTGTGATTATCGTTGGACCGACTCTAAAGCTTCATGAGTGTGGAATCCCTAGGAAAATGGCTTTGGAATTATTCAAGCCATTTGTAATGAACCAGCTTGTTGTTAAAGGCTACGCACACAATATCAAAAGTGCAAAACGAATGGCTGAAAGGGTGCGACCAGAGGTTTGGGACATTCTGGAGAATGTTATAAAGGATCGTCCCGTATTATTGAACAGAGCACCAACTCTTCATAGGCTAGGTATCCAGGCATTTAAACCTGTATTAATTGAAGGAAGTGCTATAAGAGTACATCCTCTGGTATGTGCTGCGTTCAACGCTGATTTTGATGGAGATCAGATGGCTGTTCACGTGCCATTGTCTAAAGAGGCTGTTACTGAAGCTAACCAACTCATGTTAAGTACGAACAATATGTTGTCTCCAAGTTCTGGTGAGCCGATGGTTGCGCCGACACTCGATATTGTTCTTGGTTGTTATTATTTAACCTCCTCGGATGATTCAGCAAAGGGAGCAGGGACAACTTATGGTAGCTTAGATGAAGCAAGGTTAGCTTTCGAAATGCGATTGTTGGAAGTAAGAGCTCCAATAAAAGTTCGAGTTCCAGCAGGATTGACCGTTCGTACCGATGCAACCAGTAATGATGTTGAAACACCCGGCGAAGGTAACAAATTTATTGATACCACGGCCGGACGAATATTAATCAATAATGTGATTCCAGATGAATTAGGTTATTGGAACTTTGAAATGGATAAATCTGGACTTAAAGACTTGGCAGCGATTGCTTATTCACAACTTGGTAATGAGGAAGCAGCAAAGCTATTGGATTCGGTCAAAGATTTAGGATTTCATTATGCTTCAAAATCCGGTACTACAATCGCAATAAGCGATATTGCTTTATCGGAAGATAAAACTGCAATCATTCAAAATGCTGAAAAACAGGTAGCTTTGCTTGAAAAGCAATATTTGAATGGTCTCATTACACAGCAGGAAAGATATACGAATACTGTCCAAATATGGACTGCTGCGAACGATGAGTTAACGAAAGTTATTCAAAACAATTTGGGCAATTATGGTGGAATATATTGGATGGCACAATCTGGCGCCAAGGGTAACATAGCACAGATTAAACAGATGGCAGGAATGAGAGGCCTAATGTCTGATCCGAAGGGCAGAATTATTGACAGGCCAATTAAATCAAATTTCCGTGAAGGATTGTCTGTATTGGAATACTTCATATCTACACATGGCGCGAGAAAAGGATTAGCTGATACTGCGTTAAGAACAGCCGACTCGGGGTATCTAACCAGAAGACTGATTGATGTGTCTCAGGAAATAACAGTTTCCGATGAAGATTGCGCTACTGAAGCGGGCATTTGGATACAAGAAGATCCAAATGCTACATTAGCTAGTGCATTTTCAGACAGCTTGTTAACTAGATATACTGCTATGCCCGTAGCTGACCCGACTACCGGGGAGGTGATTCTCGAAGGAAGCGTACTATTAGATGAACAAGCGGTTGAGAAAATTAGCCAATCTAATGTGAATCAAGTTTTGGTAAGGTCGCCGCTCACTTGTGATTCGAGGCCAGGAATTTGCAGGATATGTTACGGAGTTCAATTGGGAACTGGTGAGTTGGTAATGCGAGGCGAGGCAGTAGGAATTATAGCGGCTCAAAGTATTGGAGAACCTGGAACTCAGTTAACTATGAGGACTTTCCATACTGGAGGAATTGCTGGAGCAGACATTACAAGCGGTTTGCCTAGAGTTGAAGAATTATTTGAAGCTCGAGCACCAAAGGGAGAAGCAGTTCTTTCTGAGATTGATGGCGAAGTTGAAGTAATCGAGGATGCTGATGGACGAATTGTCAGGGTAACAAACCGAGAAGAGTACGTAGATGAATATGATATTAGTCCAAACCATAAACTGCTAATTTCAAATGGTAAGCAAGTTGCTATTGGATCGAGCATAGCTACTCCCAAAAAGACTAAGAAAGCAGCAGATGTTGAAAATAATGCCTTGGAGAAATCGGATGTTATTGCCAGGGTCTCTGGAAAACTAAAAATAGTTGGTACCAAGGCGAAACCAGAATCAGTAACTATTACTTGGACTGATGAAGACCAAAGGGAATATATAGTTCTTGCCACAGCTAATGTCATTGTTCAAACAGGGGACAAGGTTGTCGCCGGACAGGCTTTGACATCTGGACCTAAAAACCCTCAACAGATTTTAAGGATTCAGGGAAGAGAGGCTGTTCAACAGTATCTTGTCGATGAAGTTCAGTCTGTTTATCGTTCGCAAGGCGTGAAAATCCATGATAAACATATCGAGTTAATTGGTGGTCAGATGTTGAACAAGGTAAGAATTGATCACTTGGGTGATACTGATTTATTGCCTGGAGAGTTAATAGATAGACGCAAATACGAGGACGTCAATTCGGAAGTGATTGCTCAGGGTGGGGAACCAGCTTCAGCTAGTCCGGTGCTTTTAGGCATTACAAGGGCTTCATTGAATATGGAAAGCTTCCTGGCAGCAGCCTCATTCCAAGAAACTACTAGGGTGCTTACTGAATCATCAATGAATGGTGAAGTGGACCATCTACGTGGATTGAAAGAGAACGTCATAATTGGTCGACTAATACCGGCAAGGCTAGATCAATCAGAGGAAGGTAGAGAAAAATTAGGATTACCTGATCCTAGTGAAATGGAATCATTAGAGGATGAGGAATTTTCTCTAGCTGGAGCAATGACCTCTACAGACTCAATGGAAAATCCATTTGAAGTGACTGAATCTGACTCTAAACCTGACGAATCTTAAATTCGTCGCTAACTAAGTAATGCTTGGTTTGTTAATTCAGTATAGCTGCGGGCGGTTAGCTCAGAGGCCCAGAGCGCTGCGTTGACATCGCAGAGGTCACTGGTTCGACTCCAGTACCGCCCACCATTGAATTTTG
>MDTE01006315.1_pt1 | contig 264126 bp, 236 predicted proteins | sample 811231 | NCBI WGS metagenome assembly MDTE01 (sample SAMN05326651, study PRJNA326480) | marine metagenome | isolation source: seawater | place: Indian Ocean: Red Sea | collected 2010
ACGTTTGAAGTGTGTTTCTAGATATAGAGAGTTTCATTTAAAGTTCAACCTTTTAAAGTTTTTGAGGTTTTTGATTTGACAATGCATACTTATATCTAGATTTAGATTAATTCAATTTTTTTTGTCTTACAACTTCTTTTTATCCAAAATTAAGGTGATTATATTTAATAAATATTCTTTATTAATATAAAGTTTTATTAATATATAATGTTTACTTCTTAAAAAAAGATTACAAGGACACTCTATCCTCAATTATATATATAGATATATCAATTAACTCATATAAGAGTTAATGTGAATAATTTGTTAAAAAAAACAATTTACCCACAGAAAAGACTTATTTAGATATCAATTATATTGTTATACACACTTTTTTTGAAATTTTGTAAAAATATGTATACAACGCTACTATTCTTTTATTAAGAAATTTTCCACATAAATAGAAGAGGTAGCTCTTTCTAACCAATCTTCAAAGCGATCATTTTTCTTTTCTGCAACAGCCAACCCTTCAATTTCGGCCCAATGGGTTTGTAAAGAAGGTTTTCCGCCTTTTCTAACTTCGCTTATAAATAAAAGATGAAAACCACTTTCGACTGTTATTGGGTTTGAACAAACAGAAACATCTAGTCTTGGTAAAACCTTCCTAATATTTTCTATAGGAAATCGTTCGGAGTCAATCCAACCCAAACGCCCACCCGAGTCCTTTGTGCTAATATCCTCTGAATATTTTTTAGCAAAAAGAGAAAAATCTTTTAATGTTTGAACGCTATCCTTAATAGTTAGACCCAAGGAATAAGCTCTATCTTCATCTTTGGGACCAGCTTTTGGTGTTATTAAAATGTGCCTTGCATTGATTTTATCACCTAAAACTTCAACAGTTTCTATCACATGGTAACCAAACTCTGTTTTAACTACACCGCTAGTCTCTCCAGGATTTAAAGAATAAGCAACCCGTTCAAACTCTGGAACCAAAGTACCACGACCAACAAAACCGAGAACACCACCCTGTTTTGCTGAGCCAGGATCTTCAGAAAATCTTTCAGCCAAAAGCGCAAAATCTGAACCACCAACAATTTCTCTTCTTATAGAATCGGCTAAAGCAAAAGCCTCACCAAGACTTTCTTCCCCAGGCTTAATAGACAAAAAAATATGGTTTGCGTTGTATGACGTTGGTACGGTTTTTAGAGAATCCTTAAACTTATTGTAAAATACAACTGTTTCATCTCTGGTAACCACAACATCACTAAAAAGTTGGTTTTGATATCTTTCGGCAATTAATTGTTCCCTCATATCAGGCCACCACTCACGACGTAGTTCACTTAGTCGTTTTCCTAAAATTCCCTCTAAACGTTCTTCAGAGCCAGCTTGAGACACTGATTGAGCAATATATTGCTCAACAGCTTGATCTACCTCTCGATCTTCTACCTCAATACTTTCTACTTCCGCTATTTCAAGGATAAGTTTTTGATTAATTAAAGATTCTACGACACGCGCCTGCAGCTCTTCAAGTTCTTTTATGTTTGTTCGTGGATCTAACCTTTGCTCCATTGCTGTCATTTGAACAAGCTGAGCAACATCACTTTTTAAAATCACATGCTCCCCAACAATTGCAGCTATTCCATCTACCAGGTTTTGCCCTGTTAGGGTGAAACAAAGAAAAAAAGATGAAAAAAAAGAGAATAGAAAAACCCTCAATCTTGAACCTCCTCCGTTTTAATGTTGTCAACAGTTTTTTTGTATTCTAAAGTCAAACTGTCAAGTAAAAAAGAAAACAAGGTTAAACGTTTGCTTCTATATATTTCTTGTGAGACCTCATCATAAACCTCTTCTAGCCCACGAAACGAGCCAGAAGGAAAAAAATCTAACAACTCAAAAACATGAAAACCAAGGTTTGATTCAATTGGTCCTATAACCCCCCTTCGAAAAACACTATTAAACAGTATTTCGTCTATAGCTTGTGGCATTACACCAGGAGAGATTGTAGAAGGTGAGACCCCATGATCAGCTATTATCGTCATTCTTGTTTTAGGGTTGTTTTGTTCTAAAACTTGTTTAACCGACAGAGCTGTTTCAACATCTGTTAAAACAAAAGATAATAAACGAAGTTGGTTGGTAGTTCTTTGAAATCTAACCCTGTTGGTAAGATAATACGATCGAATTTCTTCCATATCTACCGATATTCTCGTAGACTGATATTCCTCCCAAAAAAGATTTCCCAGTAGAGCTTCACGATATTTTTGTACAAGAACATCAACACTATCATCATAATTTTCACCACTTTTTTCATATGCCAAATACAATAAAGCCTGAGCCCCGAGAGAATCCTTAACACCACCACCCTCCAATAGGAACGATGTTTTAGACACCACCTTTTTTTCTTCACCACAACCAAAAAAAAGAAAAGACAAGTGAACTAAAAACCAAAACCTAAAAACACTATTTTTTTTAAACAAAATCACAAGACAAATTAAACGCTTGAGACACTGGATTCAAAAGTGTATTCTATCGTTAATAAAGATTCAGTAATGAGATTCAAGGGAAGAAACAAACCACCCCTTCCTTTGGGGCCATTAATTATTGAAAACGGTATGTTTTTAGTTGAAATAGACCCGAGAAGCCTACCTATAGATGACACCAAATTAGAGTTTTTAATAAACCATATTGTAGAACCATTATTAGTAACTTCAACAAAATCAACACAAAAACCAACAGAGGCTAAACGAATTCTTTTTATTGAAAGAAGCCTTAAAACCTCTTTTGGGAGCGGCCCAAAACGATCTAACATTTCCTCTTCTACTGCAACAACACATTCGGTTTTTGTGGAAGTAGCTAAAAGTTGATAAAAATATAAACGATCATCTTGATCTTGAATATAATTACTAGGGATTAGAGCATCACCAACAACAGAAACACCAATTTCCTTATTCTCAGATAAACCACCACCGTTTTTATTTTCAAACCTTTTTTTCGCGGCCTCTTGCACTATTTTTGTATACAAATGAAAACCTATAGAAGCTAAATGGCCACTTTGTTCTACACCAAACAAATTTCCACTTCCCCTCATCTCTAAATCACGCATAGCAACAGAAAAACCAGACCCTAACTCCACATTATACTGAATTGTTCTAAGACGTTCTTTTGCATTACCACCAACATCAAACTTAGGCAAAACCAAATAGCAATAAGCCTGAATAGCCGACCTACCAACCCTTCCACGCATTTGATACAACTGAGCGAGACCATACCTGTGAGCATTATTTATAAAAATAGTGTTTACACGGGGCAAATCAATTCCCGCCTCAATTATAGTGGTAGAAATAAGCATATCTAATTCACCACCAACCATTTTCAACATAACAGACTCTAACTCTTTGGCACTTAACCTCCCGTGAGCTAAACCAATTTTTATATCAGGCAAAAGATTTTCTAGTCGGCTTTTAAGTTTTGGAATCTCAGAAATGTTGCTATTTACAAAGAAAATTTGACCCCCTCGACCAACCTCATATAAGACAGCTCTTTTTATAAAATTAACACTAAACTCTTCCACAGAGGTTATTATTGGAAGTCGACCAGGGGGTGGTGTTTTTATTCTAGAAATATCACGAATACCTGAAAGTGAAAATTGGAGGGTTCTAGGAATTGGTGTGGCGCTCATACTTAAAACATCAACACCCGAGCAGAAGTCTCTCAAAAACTCTTTTTGTTTGGCACCAAAACGATGCTCTTCATCGATTATAACAAGCCCTAGTTTTGAAAACCTAATAACCTGTGAAAGCAATCTGTGGGTACCAACCACAACGCAAACAACACCTAATTTTAGAGCCGAAAGAACCTTTTTAAGCTCGTTTTTGTTGGTTAATCGAGAAAACCCCAAAACCTCTACACCCAATGGAGAAAGCCTTTGAGAAAAACTATTAAACAACTGAGTTGCAAGAATTGTGGTTGGTGCAAACAATAAAACCTGTTTACCATCGGTGATTGCTTTGTAAGCTGCCCTAATAGCGATCTCTGTTTTACCAACCCCAACATCACCACAAACCAACCTATCCATTGGTTTCTTACTCTCCATATCTTTTTGAACATCTTCTAAGCATTTTATCTGATCTTTTGTCTCAGAATAAGGAAAAGATTCTACTAACTGATCCATTTGAAAGCTATTAGAAGAAAAAGCAAAACCATCAACACGATCACGCTTGCCATAAATTTCAATAAAACGATCAAGCGTTTTTCCAGCAGCCTCTATAGCTCTTTTTTTTATTTTAGACCACCGACCAGAACGTAAATCAGACAAAGGAACACTTTTTTCATTTGAAACATAGTTAGTAATAAGACTTAAACTGTCTAAAGGTACATGAACTAAGTCGCCATGTTTAAACTCCAACGCTACACACTCTCTTAAAACATTGTTTTTACTAACCGCCGACAAACCCATATATAAACCTACACCCAAGTTTTCATGCACAACGGGCCCTTTCCAAGGAAAAACAGAGAGACTTGCAGGAGGTTTAGCTCTTTTTATTGGGATAGAAACAGAAACAGGTCTCTCCTGTATTTCATAAACCGAATATAAAGAAACCCAAAAAAACTTTAAGACACTAGAAGAAAAAGAAATATTAAAAGGTAGGTTGCTTACAAGAAAGGGGTTAAAAAAAGGATCTTTCTTTACCGTAGAGTTATGAACATCACTACAAAAGAGGACACATGAAAATAAAGGGTTAGAATACTTACCAAGAAGCTGTTTTAAAACAAACCGGTTGCCAATAAAACTAGGGTGGTCAACACAAGCCAAATCAAAAGGTCCACAAAAAGGTTGCACAACAGGAGAAAGGTCAAAAATATTTGTAACTCCCGTAGATTCTAAAGAAAAAACAGATAAAGACTTGACCTTCACACCCATTACCTTGTCTAAGGTTTTGGAAATTTTAACAGGAGGAACCAACTTAACATCAACCAACTCTAAAACCTCCACCATTTTTTGTGTTCCAACATTAAAGGATCTGGCAGACTCAATTTTTTCACCATAAAACTCTAATCTAATAGGCATTAAATACCCCATAAGAAAAAAATCTACAATTGAACCTCTAACAGCATAAGTACCAGGGGAATCAACCCGCCGAACACAATCCAAACCCCAGGAATCTAAAAGACCAATAAACTCCGACCGGTTTTTTATAGAAGAAAGAAAAACCGAGTCCTCTACGTTATTTTTCATAGCCGTAGCAACACTATTAACAACCCCAGGAGAAACCAAAAGAAACGAACCCCTACCTCTTGCAAAAGAATTTATAGCATGATGGTCAGCACTCGTTAGCCCTTCATATGAAGAACGGGAAATATTATAACAAGAATCCGGTTCAATTTTTGAAAGAGCTTCAAACAGTTTTTGGCGAAGAGTAAAGTTATTAATAGAAACTATAGACCGAACAGATTTTAATCGAGAGAACCATAATAATAAAAAAGGAAGAAGAGAAGAATGAATATTTGTAAAAAACGGCACAGAACCAGATTGAAAGGAAAACGCACCCTCAAGTGTTGACTCAAAAAGCTTTAAAAGTTTGGCTGTAGATAAAAAGCGAGACGTTTCACGTGGAACAGAAAACACTATGAAATAAGAAAAACTGAAAGAGCAGCAACATCAGCAGGAGAAACCCCTGAAATTCGCGACGCCTGCCCAATGGTTTGTGGTCGAACCAAGGAAAGCTTTTCACGACCCTCTAGAGAAATTGCACGACAACCATTATAGTCAAAATTTTTAGGTATAACAGATGTTTCGTTTTGCGCTAATTTTTTTATAAGAGAATTTTGCCTATCGATATATCCATCATACTTAACAATTGTTTCTATTTCGTCGAGTAAATCGCAACACTGTTCTTTAGAAAACATAGAAAAATCGGGGCTAATAATTGAAGACCTCAAGACGTCATCAATTGAAACTGCTGGCCGACGCAAAACTTCAGATACAGACAGTTTGTTTTTTGCCTCTTTTTCACCCAAAGAGTTGAGCAAAGAATTCGTATCTTCTAAGGAAGGTCTATATTGTAAAAAATCACCTTCAAAAGAACTAATAAAAGACCTTTTTTTTGCGGTTAAACTTAAATCTTCATCACTAAGGAGGCCAACCAACTTAGCTACATCAAAAAGACGTAGATCAGCGTTTGTGTGACGTAGCAACAAGCGATACTCAGCATGAGACGTAAACATTCTGTAAGGTTCCAAAGTGTCTTTTGTTACAAGGTCATCAATTAAAACACCTATATAAGCATCGTTTCTACCAAAAACTATAGAAGGTTCGTTTTGAACAAACCGAGCAGCGTTAATGCCAGCTATCAAACCTTGGGCTGCCGCTTCTTCATATCCAGACGTACCATTAAGCTGTCCAGCTAAAAACAACCCTTGCAAATCTTTTGTTTCTAAAGACGATTTTAATTGAGAAGGAAGAAAGAAATCATATTCTATAGCATAACCAGGCCTGTAAAAAGAAACACGCTCTAAACCTTTTACAGTACGAAGGGCTTTAAGTTGGGTTTTTTCAGGTAAACTAGTGGAAAAACCATTTGTATATATTTGGCTGGAGCCACTCCATTCAGGCTCAAGAAAAAGATGGTGGGAGTCTCTATTTGAAAATCTAACAACCTTGTCTTCAATTGAGGGGCAATACCGCGGGCCCACCCCAACTATTTCATCACAATAAATAGGCGACTCATGCAAGTGCTTGCTAATAATATCGTGCGTACAGCGGTTTGTGTTAACAAAATGGCACGGTAGATTAGGTGGAGAAAAATCAAAGGTTTTAAATGAAAAAGGCCTAGGTTGTTCATCGCCAAACACAGGTTTAACTTTATTCCAATTAATTGAGTCTGATCGAAGTCGAGGAGGGGTTCCTGTTTTAAGCCTACCAGAAATAAAGCCATGCGATACGAGCGATTCGGTTATACCATCAGAAGCTTCTTCGCCCATTCTTCCAGCACGTATTTTTCGACGGCCAACATGAATTAAACCGTTTAGAAAAGTTCCACAAGTTAAAACAACAGCCACAGCATTAATTTTTATTGAATCATCAAGTTCTATACCAACAATTTTGTTTCCTAAGCTAAGAATTTTTCTAGCCTCTGATTCAATAACAGTTAGATTTGCTTGATTGTTTACAGTTAACTGAACAATTTTTTCATATTTTTTTTTATCAACTTGAGCTCTAGGCGACCACACAGCCTTACCTTTTGATCGGTTAAGCATTTTAAATTGAATCCCAGCTTTATCAGTAAAAATGCCCATTTTACCTCCAAGGGCATCAATTTCTCGAACTAAATGACCCTTTGCTAAACCACCAACAGCAGGATTACAAGACATTCGACCTATTGCAGATTTATCTAAAGTTATAAGGGCTGTACTTAAACCAAGGCCCGCACAAGAAAGGCTGGCCTCAACACCCGCGTGACCACCACCCACAACAATAACATCAAAGCGTTTCATATAAATTTCATCGTTTCACGTGAAACATTATTTTCCTATACAAAAATTCGAAAAAATATTTTCTAAAATATCATCGGCAGTAGTCACTCCTAGTAACTCATCAAGAAGAGAAACCCCAATACGCAACTCAGAAGCTATTACATCAGTAGGTAGCTCACGTTCCATATCTTCCAACAATGAACACAAACAACTTTCAAATTTTATTAGAGAATTTCGATGACGTTGGTTGGTTAAAATAACTTCTGAAGAAATAGCAACCTGACTATTCAAAGTGTTATATATTTTTTCTAGAAGGATATCAAGCCCTTGGCCTGAAAGGGCAGATGTAAAAATATTATTATTAACATCAAAAGAGAGTGGAGAATCAATTAAATCACATTTGTTAAACACATTAATAGAAGGGGTGGTTTGGGGCTCGTTAGAATTAAAGATAGATACTGTCGGGTCAGATTTATTTGAAACATCAACAATATTAAGGATCAAATCAGCTTTATTTAAATAATCCCGGGTAAACCCAATCCCTTTTTGTTCTATCCCGCTTGAAGTTTTATCTCTAATACCAGCCGTATCAACAAACCTAATCGGGAAGTTGTTAATTATAAAAGGAACCTCAATGGCATCACGTGTAGTGCCAGGGCTAGAAGCAACAATAGCCCTTTCTTCTCCAATTATAGCATTCAACAGGCTTGATTTTCCTGCATTTGGTAGGCCCGCCAATATAACCAGAGCACCACTGTCCAACATCTTTCCTGTTTTATAGGTAGCAAGAACATCTTGTGTGGCCCGCAACACATTTGAAATCAAATTAATTTTTTGGTCTAATTTAGTTGGAGTAATCTCATCATCAGCAAAATCTAGTTCAGCCTCAATCGTAATAACAAGGTTTGTTAATGTTGACCTCAAGCTTTCAATTAATTTTGAAAACTTACCAGACAAAATTCTATAATTAGCCTCCTTTCCCATTGTTGAGCCAGACATAATAACGTCGGCAACAGCTTCGGCTTGACAAAGATCTATTTTTCCATTTATAAAAGCCCTTCTGGTGAATTCACCTCGTTGAGCTGGCTGGCAACCAAAATCATAGCACGTCTCTAGAATTTGGCTTGCTATGATTTCTCCTCCATGGCAAGAGATTTCAACCACATCTTCCCCAGTAAATGAATTTGGTGAAGGGAAAAACGTGACTATAGCCGAATCAATCTCTTTGTTTTCACTAGAGAGAATAGGCGTATATATGGCGTATCTAGGCGAAAAAATAAAGTTCTCCTTTTTACCAGTAATCTTTTTTGCTACCTTAAGAGAAAGCGATCCACTGATCCGAATCACGGCGATACCAGCTATACCAGGGCTGGTAATAAGTGAGGCTATTGTAGGAAAAGAGGCCACAGGATTTTTCTTGAGACCAACAGAAGGTGTCATGCTATTTTATTTGGGTTGCTTTTGTACTTCCTTTTGGATGGACAAGATATTTTTGTTGAAGTATAGTAAGAATATTAAAAAGAGTATAGTATAGGTTTAAACCTGAAGGAAACTGGTTAAAAAGAATTACAAAAAATACAGACATAAATTGTGTCATAATTTTTTGTTGAGGGTTTGCTTGGCTAGTAGTCATTTTTTGTTGAACAAACATGGAAACACCCATTAAAAGAGGAAGCAAGCTAATTTGGTCCCCATAAAGAGGAATATTAAAAGGAAGAGAAATTAAAGCATCTGGTTGAGATAGATCCGAGACCCAAAAAATGAAGGGGGCCCCACGCAATTCTATAGTAGATCTAAATACAATAAAAAGGGCGAACAAAAGGGGCATTTGAAGTAACATTGGCAAGCAACCTCCAAGCGGGTTAACCCCATGTTCTTTATACAGATTCATGGTTGCTTGATTAAGTTTTTGAGGGTCATTTTTAAACTTTTCTCTTAGTTTAGTTACTTCAGGTTGGATGGTTTGAATTTCCTTCATTGATTGATAACTTTTCTTCGTTAAAGGATATACAAGAATTTTTATTAATACTGAAAAGATTATGAGAACAAAACCATAATTCGGAATAAAACTCTGTAAACTAACTAGTAAGAATAAAATAGCTCTACCAATGAAGCGAATTGGAGCAAGACCAAGGCTTAGTGTGTTTTCTAAGCCAACACCTAACTTTTTTATTCTATCGTATTGAAGCGGGCCAAGATATATTAGGGCTTCAGCGGGCCCAGAAGATGAAAAGCCAACACCCATTTTATAAAATGGAACATCCTTGTTAATTGAAGTTTTGATGAGATTATTATTCTTTGCTTCTATTGCACCATAATTACTGGTGGTAATGGGAATAATTGCCGCTGAAAAGTATTTGGAACGTATAGACGCCCAATCAGTTCTACCAGTTGCAGCGATTTTTTTGCCCACTTTCCCGCCATGCTTAGAAATTTCTTGTCCTTGTGAAAGATTTGCGGCGAAAAAACTAGCCTCATCTTTTTTGTTAGGCTCTGTAGAAGTAAGTCCACCATTCCAATTAAGAGTAAAGCGTTCTTGAGCGATATATCTATCACTAATTTTTTGAAGATCAACGAACACATTTATTGTGTAGCTATTAGGATAAAAAGTAAGATCCTTTCTTATTTGATTCCCTTCTATTGATGAAGAAAAGGATAATTTTATAGGAGAGTCTATACTAATGGTATCGTTATTATTATAGGGGTTTTCAATAGACCAAAACTCCGAAAGAGTGATTTGATTCCCGTTAAAATCTGTGAATTCAAGTTGTAGATTGTCTCCATTGAAATCTGTATCAATAAGGTTTACGAGACTTGTGTCGTTGACCATATATTCTTTTAGAAGAAAACTAACGATGGAGCCTCCCCCTTGTGAAGATATCCCAGCAGTATAAAGGGGGGAGTCAAGAAAGACAACAAGCTCTTTTGATTGGGTGTTCAATGAATTATAAGAAATAGAATCATTGTCTAAAAACCTTTGGGAGCTTTGCTTTTCATGAGGGTAAGCACCATCAATCGTTTTGTTTTCATCAATGGTTTTCGAATTAGAAGGTGTTAGGCCTAAGAATTCATAATAGTATGGCATTGCCATAAGAATTATAGCTATTAGAAAAAATGCAACTATTGTTTTCTTGTCCATTATTTTGGTAAAGGATCCGATCCAGAACCACCCCAAGGGTTGCACTTTATAATTCGCTTTAAAGATAGAATGAAGGCTTTGATCGGAGAGAACCGTTTAAAAGCTTTAAGAGCATATTCAGAACATGTAGGATGAAAGCGACACCTAGGAAGGAAAAAAGGTGAAATATATCTTTGATACAATCGTATTGTTGAAACAAATATTGACGATAAAATGGATTCAGCAACAGCCACAAGCTTCCTAGAAAATAAAGGGGCATTTAAAGGAAGCTTTGTCTGCCTTGTATCAATCATTATTAACAATTAGAAAAAGAAAATGTTTATTTAAGCAGAAATTTCTTTACGACCTTTTTTACGCCGTCTTCGTAGAATACGCCTCCCACCGGGTGAAGACGACCTTGTGCGGAAACCATGCTTGTTTTTTCGTTTTCTTTTACTAGGTTGATAAGTCCTTTTCATAAATCACCAAATTTTAGCTAGTAAACTTAACTAAGCCACAACCTCACAGCAACGATTCCTTGAAATAATAAAAATGTGTGCTTTTAATAAAAAAAAACAAAATATAAGGCTTGATATCAGAGGAGTGGAAAGAATAAATTAAAGAGTCTAACATGGTGTGGATAAATTGTGGATAAAACAACTTTGACAGCTTCGGATCTGTGGTCCGCTGTTTCTACAGAAATTCGTTCAGTTCTTAATGAACAAACATATGCAACTTGGTTTGAACCAATTAGCGCTGTTGGTTTAGATGCCAAATCAATTACTTTAGAGGTTCCTAGTAAGTTTTATTATGAATGGATTGATCGTCATTATAGAAAAATGCTTTTATCAAAGATTAAAGCTATTTCAGGAAAAAAGTTAATTGTTCGTTATAGTGTTGTTCTTGGAGAACCAGAGAAAAAAGAGACAAACGGTGATAATGCTATAGAAAAAAGTATAGACCCTAATGAGAGATTTTATGATAGTGGAAGCCGCTTAAACAAACGGTATACCTTTACTAGTTTTGTAGAAGGCTCAAACAATCAGCTAGCAAAAGCGGCTAGTGTTTCAGTGGCCGATTCACCAGGACAAACTTCTTTTAATCCACTTGTTATATATGGAGGTGTAGGCTTAGGAAAAACTCATTTGTTGCAAGCAATAGGCAATAAAGTTTTAATAAGAAAACCTGCTCCAAAAGTTCATTATACAACTAGCGAAAAATTCACTCTGGATTTTATTTCCGCTATTCAAAATAACAATAGCTCAAACTTTTCAACAAGATATAGAAATGTTGATGTCTTGTTAGTTGATGATATACAGTTTTTGCAAAAGAAAGAACAAACACAAGAACAATTTTTTCATACTTTTAATGATTTATATCAACGAGGAAAGCAAGTAATCCTTACAATGGATAGACACCCCAGTGAATTATATGGTTTAAAAGATCGACTTTTGTCAAGGTTTCAATCAGGTCTTATTGTTGATGTTCAGGCACCAAATTTAGAAACAAGGATTGCGATTCTTCAAAAAAAAGCAGCGGATGATAGTCTTGAAATACCTTTTGAAATTACAGAGCTTATCGCTACAAATGTTCGGGGAAATATTCGAGAGATGGAAGGAGCTTTAATAAAACTTTTAGCATATTCATCCCTTTCCCATACTGATATAACAATGTCGTTGGCGAAACGTGCTTTGAGAGAAACTTTGGGGCGGTCTGGTGCAAAAAGTGTGTCTATAGATGATGTTATACAGAGCGTTAGCGAATCCCTAGATGTACCAGAAAATAAATTAATTGGAAGAGGTAGAAAAATGGAAGTTGCAAATGCTAGGCAGGTTGCAATGTATTTATCCAGGGAAGTTGTAGGCGCATCACTAGAAAATATCGGTTTACATTTTGGAGGTAGAGACCATACAACAGTTATTCATGCTTGCCGTTCAGTAAAAGGAAAAATGAATAATAAATCAGATTTCCAACGCCAAGTAGATGGAATTCGATCTCAATTAGAATTTTAGTTTTACTTAATATGTTTAATAAGCGTATATTTATACGCTGTTTGTACCCATGTTTTTAACTAAAAGACAAAAAGAAATAGTAGACTACCTTCGGGGTTATATATCACGATATGGATATGCACCAACTTTTGATGAAATAGCTTCAAGCTTTGGATTTACTTCCAAAGGAACAGTTTATAAACATATTCGTGCTCTTAAAGAAAAAGGTGTTATTCATCATCAATGGAATAAAGCCAGATCAATTGAATTTACCCCAGAAAAAACATCAATAAATAATCTTGAAATTTTAGGCGTAGTTTCAGCGGGTAAACCAATAGAAGCAATTCCTAATCCAGAAGCTATTGAGGTTCCATCTTCTTTTTTGCAAAGAGGAAAGCACTATGTTTTAAAAGTATTCGGAGATTCTATGATAGAGGATCATATACAAAGTGGAGATTTTGTTATTATCCAAGAAAAAGTAGAAGCATTAAACGGACAAACAGTTGTAGCTCTTATTGATCATAATGAAGTTACAATAAAAAAGTTTTTTCGAAGAGATGATAAGATCGAACTACATCCCGCTAATAGATACATGGAGCCAATGATATATAATTTAGACAAAGTAAGAATCCAAGGAATTGTCGTAGGTGTAATGCGAAAGTATAATGGAGATTATAGATGATAAAAATAGGACAAAGTCTAGGAAAAGTAAATTTCTTAAATCAAGATGGAGAAACCATAAGGCTTAATTCAAAAAAACGGAAAGTCATTTTTTGTTATCCAAAAGCAAATACACCTGGATGAACCATTGAAGCAACTGAGTTTCAGTTGCTGATAGAACGATTTCATAAAAAAGACATAGAAGTATATGGTCTATCCGCTGATCCCGAAAGTTTAATAAAAAAATTTTCTCAAAAATGCAATTTCTCTTTTTCACTTCTTACTGATCCTGACCATACACAGCTTAAAAAGTTAGGTGCTTGGGGAAAGAAAAAAATGTATGGCAAAGAATATGAAGGAATAATTAGAAGTACATATATTCTTGATAAAGAAAACATAATTACACATGTTTTTCCAAAGGTGTCAGTTAAAGGTCATGCTGAAGAAGTAGCAAAAACACTTAATATATAAACATGAGACTATTACCATCTCAGTCTTTGCTTCTGGTAGTTGATGTACAAGAAAAAATATTTTCGAGTATTTTTGAAAAACAAAAGACTAAGAATAAAATATGTAGAATAATTGATGGAGCAATTACATTAAAAATTCCAATTATTTGGACCGAACAGTATCCAAAAGGTCTAGGCTCTACAATTAAAGATATTAAAACGAGAATGAAAGATAGAATGCTGTTTGAAAAAACAACATTTAGTTGTTTGCGAGATAATGAAATAGCTTTAGAATTAAAGGGTCAAAAAAGACAACAAGTTCTTATTTGTGGAATTGAAACACATGTTTGTATTTATCAAACAGTTCAAGATATAGTGTCTAATAATTTTCAAGCACATGTAATTGCAGATGCTGTAGGCTCTCGATATAAATCAGATCATGATTGTGGATTATTAAAAATGGGGAAATTAGGGGCTGAACTTACCACTTGTGAGACGGCACTTTTTGAACTAGTAGCTGATTCGAAAAATATAAATTTCAAAGCTATTTCAAAAATAATAAAATAAGTTTTTTTAGAGACGGAACAAACCAACCTTTAACTTTTATGAAATGAAAAAACATCATTTTGAAATAATAAAAGAATCTGCTGGCATCACTGAATATCGCCATAAATTAAATAAACTTACAGTTTTGTTATTAGAAAAAAAATCTGCACCTGTAGTAACATTTATGGTAACATATATGGTTGGATCTCGTAATGAGGCCATTGGGTATACAGGCTCTACACACTTATTAGAACATCTTATGTTTAAAGGGTCTAATCGATTTAACAAAAACAATGGGAAAGCTATTTGGAATGTTTTACAAGATGTAGGGGCTATTATAAACGCCACCACTTGGTTTGACAGAACAAACTATTTTGAACTATTGCCAAAGGAACATCTGCCAAAAGCTGTAGCAATAGAAGCGGATAGAATGAGGCATGCGTTTATTAAAGATAAAGATAGAAAATCAGAAATGACTGTAGTAAGAAATGAGTTTGATCGTGGAGAGAATGATCCTTGGGAAGTTCTTGATAAAAATATTTGGGCAACGGCATATCAAGCACATCCTTATCATCATTCAACAATAGGTTGGCAATCCGATATAGAAAATGTACCAACGGAAAGATTAAAAAAATTTTATGATACATATTATTGGCCAAACAATGCAACAGTATCAGTTATAGGTGATTTTGAAAAAAATGAAACATTAATTCTTTTAGAACAAGAGTTTGGGACTATTCCAAAAGCATCTCATCCAATACCAGACGTATATACTTCAGAGCCTAAACAAGAGGGACCTAGAAGAGTAACAGTAAAACGTAATGGAGAAATACCTATTGTAGGAATAGCACATAAAATGCCTGAAGGAACCAATAAAGATATTTTCCCCTTGCAACTATTAGGAAGAATTTTAGGCTATGGTAAGAACAGCAGGTTTTATAAACGATTTATTGATTTAGGGAAAGCATCAGACATCAGTGTCTGGTCTTACCCTTTACATGATAATGGTTTGTTTATTTCCTATCTTTTTATTTCAGGAAATGATACTTGCGAAGAAATTGAGAAAGAAATCTTAGAAGAATATTCATTAATTAAATCAAAAGGTGTTTCTGCTAAAGAACTCCAAAGAGCAAAGTCCCAAATTAGAGCTGAAACAGCCTTCTCAAGAGATGGCAGTTATTCTATTGCGAGCAATCTTAATGAAGCTATAGCTATTGGAGACTGGACTTTTTTTACAACCTATCTTAAAGAAATAGAAAAAGTAACCAAAAATGATATTCAACGCGTTGCTCGGACATACCTTGTAGAAGATCAAAGTACTACGGGCTTTTTTGAAACCCTCCCAAAATTAGAAAAAGATATTAGATAGTTTGGTAACAGGCTTAGCAAAAAAAATTGTCACATCAAAACCACTTGAAGGTTTAAATCTCTATTCATTGGTTACAAATATAAATGATGTCGTTACAGTAAAAGGAAGCTTTTTAGGTGGAGATATATTTGCAAAAAAGAATATCCTTGTTCCTGAAATTGCGGCATCTATGTTGGATTTAGGTACAAGGACAAAAGATAAGTTTCAAATAAGTTCTACACTTGAAATGGTTGGCGCAAGGATAGGATTTTCTTCAGGTAGATATCGAGTTCATTTTTCCGCACGATGTTTAAAAGAAAATGTAGGTTTGGTTATTAAGCTTTTAGCTGAGCAGTTAATGGGGCCAGCATATAGTGAGAATGATTTAAAAACGACTATTAAAAGGCGTAATGCCGAGCTAAAAAAACTTAAAGAAGATACAAGAACCCGTGCAATCTTAACTTTTTTACGAGAACTTTATCCAACGAATCATCCTAATTGTCCTCCAAGCTTAAACGCACAAATAGATGCCATAGAAAAAATCAGATCCACTGATTTAAAGGATTTTCACAGTAATAATTATGGTCTAGGTAGTTTTAATATATGTTGTGTAGGTGATGTAGATCATTCTAGCATTGAAAAACATTTGCTAGAAAATTTTAATGACTGGTGTCTTTCCGGTTTAAAAAAACCAAAACCTTTAACAATTAAATCAAAAAAAATTAAAAGAAAAAATGGAAAAAACTGTAAATATTCCTGATAAATCTAGTTCGGATCTCATTACAGGACATGGTATTGGCATAAATAGAGAACATAAAGATTATTATTCAGTTATGATGAGCCATTTTATTTTAGGCGGTAATTTTTCAGCGCGACTTATGTCGACAGTAAGAGATCAAGAAGGTCTTACTTATGGAATTCAATCTACTACAGCTGGTATTGAAGAAGGCAATGATGGCCATTGGTATATTTGGGGAACATTTCCTCCCGATAAGATTGACCTAGCTAAGGAATCAATTGAAAATCAATTAAAATTATGGTATAGAAAAGGTGTGACGGCAAATGAACTTACTGCAAAAAAAGCAACTATCACGGGTAACTATCAAGTAGGCTTAGATACTACCTCAGGATTAGCAAACCGTATTATAACAACAGTAGAAAAAGGCAAAAAATTATCTTTTATGGATCAATATCTTGATATAATTAATGAGATAACACTTGAAGAAGTTAATGACGCAATTGTACGATACTGTGATTTAGATAATCGTATTACAGTTATAGCCGGTAGTATTTAATAGAGGTATGGATATTATTCTTACTGCAGCTGTAACAATTAATGGAATGATAGCTCGGGAGGAGATGGAATATGTTAATTGGTCGGCAGATTTATCATTGTTTAGAGAACAAACAATACAACAAACGGTAGTGATGGGATCAATAACCTACAAAACTTTAAAGAAAAATTTAGACAATAGAACTATTATAGTAATGCATCGTGACATGGATGCCAAAACGGTACTCTCCAAAGTAAATTCAGAACGCTGTTTTATTATTGGGGGGGCAAGGACTTATAGTCTATTTGCGCCCTTTTTAACACACATATTCATCACTCCTCATCCATTAGTTTTTAAATCAAAGTCTATTCCTTTGTTTTCTCATCTTAATAATGATTTGGATTTATCCTTTATTCAAAAAATTCCTGTAGATGAAGAAAAAGGAATTTTTCAACTTCAATATAAAATTGTTAAACACACGTGAGTTAAAATTAGGTAAAGAACAAGCTGATAAGGCCTGTATTGTTTTGCATGGTTGGGGTGCCAACAAAGACGATTTAGTCCCTCTGTTACAAACCCTTAATTTGAAGCAATACCATTGTTTTTTCCCCGATGCTCCTTTTGATGTGTCGGGTACCTTTGGCCAAGGAAAAAGTTGGTTTTCATTTCCATTAAACAAAGAATCAGAAAAAGAATTCTTAGAAAGTAAAACTGAATTGTTAAACTATTTATATGGAATCAAAAAAAGAGGATTTGATTTAAAAGATATAGTATTTCTTGGTTTTTCTCAAGGGGGAGCTATGTCTTTAGAAATGTTTTTAAGTAATAAAACAAGAATAGGGGGTGTTATAGTTTTGAGCGGCTTTTTGATACATGAATTACAGTATGTTATGCTAAATAATGATATGAAAAAAACTCCATTGTTCATCGCTCATGGTCATAATGATAACATTTTACCATTTGAGGAATCTAAACAGAGTGCTGAAAACTTAAAAAATATGGGGTTAAATATAATGTGGAGAGAATATCCTATGGCACACGAGATATCTGCTAATGAAATTGACGATATAAGAAAATTTTTAGATTCAATTTAATCCTTGAAAAAATTTTGATTAACTTTTTCGTTTTGCTTTTGCCAATGCTGACTTTGCTTTAGCACGATTAACTCTATCATCAATTCCATTAATAAGATCCATATTGCCATTTAAAGCGGCTTGAACGGCTTGGTTAATTATATCTTGGGGCGGCTGTTCAGCAGAATCTCCAGCAGAGACATCGGTTGATTTAATTTTTTTAGTACCAGGTTGTATTTCCGGAATTCTCCCACTTTTTTTAGCCTTAACAATTGCAGATTTCACTTTAGCTCTTAATATCCGATCTTTAATTGAAGCAACTGCTTCTTCATCACCATTCATAGCTTTGAGAACATAGCTATTGATAATTGTTTCATCATCTGCTTTAGAAATAGAATCTTTTATAGCAGAGGATTCAGAAGAAATTTCTGAACCAAGATCTGGAATCTCTGTTGGTGTTTCAGGACGTTCACCAGTCCGTTTAGCTTTAACAATTGCAGATTTCACTTTAGCTCTTAGTATCCGATCTTCAATACCATTAATGGTATCCATATCACCATCAAGCCCCTTAAGTATATATTGATTAATTAGAATTTCTTCAGGGACATCAGGAGTAGTTGAAGTTTCAGGTATTACATTAGAACTTGGTGGAGAGCCACCAGATAAAAATTGATTTACAAGATCTAAATGTTCTGAAGAAGCATGAGGAGGAGAGCCGGCTCTTTTAGCTTTTACAAGACCAGATTTAGCCTTTGCTCTAACTATTTTTTCAGAAATAACATTTAAAATATCAACCCCTTCATTATATGATTTGAATATCAGTGCGTTAATAAAATTGTCATCAAAAGTGAATTGCATAGTAGAAGTTGGTTCATCAGAAGTCTTTTGCCTATAATCAATGTCTGGAATAATTGCATTAAAGTTTTGAAGCACTTTTTTCCCATTCCATGAGAACATTAGCGCTGTCATAAAATTCAACATGCTATTACTAGTTGAGCTATAGGATAATTCCACGCAGTTTTTATAATGTAAAAGGTTAAAAGTAACTATTTCTTTATTAAATGGGAAAAAACACATTTCCAAAACAAGTTTTTTATGTGGATCTATCGTTATGAATCGACAACGATTAAATGGTGCTCCAAAAAAAGGTTGAATATTGAAAATACTACCAACCTCTATTTTATATTTTAATAAAGAATGTTTATGAACCCAACGATCAGCATCATCATTTGTTACTTTCAGACGATGCACCCAAGGATACCAGAGTCTATAGCTAGACATGTCCATTAGATGTTTCCAGATAATTTCGGCAGGGGCATTAATATCCAATGTGGCCTCTACGCTAGCTTTTCCAGGCTGAATTATTGAAGAAAATTGTAGATCAAGGTTTTGTTCAGCTGCAGTAGCTTTTACAAAATAATAGATAAGAAACAATAATATTAAGCCTGCAATTGCTATAGACATTTTTCTTTCACAGTATATTCCATATTACAATCATTTGATTTGATCTCAGGCTGAAATTTAATATGAAGAAATAGCATTCGGGAATTAATTTGTTTCGAAGAAAGGCTTGATTCTTGCGCCATCATCAAGTATAATTCTAATTAATTTTATTAGGGGAATTATTTTCATGAGTTCAAAATTAATTTGGCTGTGTGCATTTGTAGGTTTGTATTGGGCTTATTGTCTTTTTTGGGGATTTAAAGGAGCTCGCTCTGCTAGAACTTCCTCTGATTATTTTTTAGCAGGTCGTAGCATAGGTATGTGGGTATTTATCTTAGCAGCCACCGCAACCAGTTTTAGTGGATGGACTTTTGTGGGACATCCAGGTAAAATTTTTACTGATGGACTTCCTTATGCTTTTGCATCTTTTTATGCTCTTACTATACCATTTACAGGTGTATTGTTTTTGAGGCGACAATGGGTCTTAGGGCGAGCTTTCAAGTATGTGACACCTGGAGAAATGTATAGTGATTATTATGGTGGCAATACTATTAGATTATTAACGGTCTTGGTAGCTTTTCTCTTTAGCGTTCCATATCTTGGTGTTCAACTTAGGGCCTCAGGCGACCTTTTTAATGTATTAACTGATGGTATGGTTCCGGTTAATTTTGGAATGTTTGCACTCTCAACAGTAGTTGTAATATATGTTGCATCAGGTGGTTTAAAATCTGTGGCATATGTGGATTGCATGCAGTGTATTTTGTTAGCATTGGGCATTTGTGTTTTGGGAGGATTAATTCTAGAATTCTCAGGTGGTTGGACAGGGTTTACAAGAGGGATGGCTGATTATGTCCTGTCTGAAATTTCCACAAAAAATAATCTGACCCCAACGGGATATTCACGAATAGTAGCGATACCAGGTAGCATTCAAATGGTTTCTGCAGGCAGCAAAGCAATAGGAGGCCCTTGGACCGGTATTATGTGCATGACTTATATGTTTGCTCTTATGGGTATTCAATCCTCTCCAGCTTTTTCTATGTGGGCGTTTTCAAACAAAACTAGCAAACCATTCCGTTTACAACAAGTTGTGGTCTCTTCTTTAGTTATAGGGATTATTCTATTTACTTTTACAATTTTTCAAGGTATAGGAGGCCATGTTCTTATGGCTAATGGAACCCTTGAAAATATAAATGATAAAAACCTGGTCCCACAGCTTATTAACCTTCTATCGAACTCATCACCTTGGTTAGTTGGATTACTTGCAGTTTGTGCTCTCGCCGCAATGCAAAGTACAGGTGCAGCATATATGTCGACTTTTAGTGCGATGGTTACAAGAGATATTTACAAACGATATATTTCACCAAATGCCACTGACAATGCTCAAAAACTAAGTGGGCGATTGATGGTGATAGTAGTTGCTATTGCTGCTCTGGTAGTAGCAGCAAATTCTACTTCCGCTATTGTAATGTTAGGAGGGCTAGCTGTAGCATATGGATTTCAAATGTACCCATCTTTGATCGGGCTTTGCTATTTCCCTTGGCTCACTCGAAAAGGAGTCGTTGCAGGCTTGGTAGCTGGTCTATTAATTGTTACCTTGACAGATAGAACATCTATTTGGTTTGGATTACCATGGGGAGCATATCCTCTTACTATTCATAGTGCGGGCTGGGGTATATTTTTTAATATAACTATTGCGATACTTGTTTCAAAAATGACCCATGAGTCTAGTGATGAAAGAAATAAAAGAGAAAAGCACCATGCTTTTTTGCAAGAAGTATCGGGGTTAAACGCACAAAGAAAAAAGAAAATAGCATTAGCATGGATACTAACTTTAGGATGGTTTCTTATAGGATTTGGCCCCTTTGCAACAATAGGTAACACGATTTTCTCAAACCCTAACAACCCAACAACATGGGCCCCATTAGGATTGCCATCAATTTGGGTTTGGCAATTATTATTTCTTATATATGGTATTTTTGTGATGTGGTTTCTTGCTTTTCAAATGGGGCTGTCTGAGCCAGTTAAACCTGAAAAAATAGAAAAAATTTTTAATAAACGTTTTAATTAAATGCTAAAGCCTCAGATAGATGTAATAATATAGTTTTCATTTCTTCTATCGAATTGGATGTTACAAGAGAGTGTCTAAATTCTGATGCACCGGGGAAACCTTTTATATACCAACCGAAATGTTTCTTCATTAGATGCATTCCCCAAAGCTCTCCTCTATCATATAATAGAAGATCAAAATGCCTTTTACACATTTTTACTTTATCAGAAACAGAAGGTTGGCCAGAGAAGTTTTTTTGCCTTAGTAATGCCAATCCTTCTTTGAAAAACCAAGGGTTACCTAAAGCGGCTCGGCCAATCATAACAGCATCACAATTTGTCTTCTCAAAAATATCTAGAATTTTTTGGGGTGTGGAAATATCCCCGTTTCCAATTACTGGGATATTTACAGCCAGTTTTAAATCTCGTATCAAAGACCAATCTGCATTTCCCTTGTAAGATTGGACTGTGGTTCTAGGATGCAATGCAATAGCTTTTACTCCAATCTTTTCAAGCTTTTCCCCAGCTTTTGGAATAACAATCATATCTTTGTTCCAACCTGCACGCATCTTTACAGTAACTGGCACATTTGGTATTGCTTCTACTACCGCTGAAGTAATCTCATCCATAAGACAGAGATCTTTTAGAGCAGCTGAACCTGCCCCTTTTTTTGTAACCTTCGGTACTGGACAACCATAATTAATATCAAGAATATCCGGATTGAAACGGTTAATAACGAAACGCGCTGCTTTGGCCATAATTTTTGGTGAATGCCCAAAAATTTGTATTCCGATGGGACGTTCTTGATTTTTAAAACGAATTAAATCTAATGTTTTTTTGTTTTCACGGATAATTCCATCAGAAGATACAAATTCAGAATACACCACACCTGCTCCCATCTCTTTGCATAGTATGCGAAATGCATAATCCGTAACCCCAGCCATTGGTGCGAGGAAAACGGGGGAGTCAATTTTTATAGAGCCAATGTTCATAATCTGAATTAATTTACCTTTATCTATAGTAGTAACGTTTATAAAATTGAGGAATCAAATGAAACAGAAAAAGATAAAAACACATATCGCAACATTCTTTCTTTTTATTAACCTATTCTTAATTTTTTCATGTTCAAAAAATTCAAGCCTCTATCAAGCGGAAGCTATAATTGCAGGTAAAGAGGGATCAGGTGTTTCAGGTTTTGCTAGCCTGACCCAAAATAATGAAGGTGTTGTACCAACTGTATTAGTTAGTATAGAAGTTTCTGGCTTAGAACCTGGCTCAATTCATGGTTGTCACATTCATGAAAAAGCTGCTTGTGAACCAAACTTTGGTGCGGCAGGAGGACATCTAGATCCAGGACCATATGGAATGTCTAACCCAGATGCAAATCACCCTTTTCATATGGGAGATTTGCCAAATCTAGTTGCTGACGATCAAGGAGTTGCAAAAATTCAATATCGTACAAGTAGGATTACTCTTTCAGAAGGTCCATTGTCTATCTTTGATGAAGATGGTAGTGCAATTATTGTGCATGTTGATCCAGATTTAGGAACAACAGGTCAAAAGGGTGGGGCTGGAGGAGCTCGATTGGCTTGTGGGATAATTGAAAAACGGTAATTAAGAACTGTTATAAAGACAAGTTTATTTCAATTGATTTGTTTTTTTAAAAAACCCACTCTTTTTGTCTTACTAGTATTATTTACTAGTAAATTATTTTCACAAAATCTTCAATTACATTATGATTATGCTAAAGATCGTCAATATTTTACATCTACTTTAGAGTTCTACCGCCCTGATGACAGAGGCGCTACTTTTTGGTTTGTAGATTTTGATTACAACGAATTAGGTAATAGAAGCGCATCTTTAGCATATTGGGAAATAGCCAGATATTTTAATCTCTCATTCAAAAAAGGTCTTTCTGCAACTATACAATTTAATGATGGTATAGCTCCTTGGGGGCGGCTAGGCCATATATGGTTAGCTGGTTTAGCTCATCCAATTAATTTAGGAGCCATATCAATATCAACAGAGTTGCTCTACCGATCATCATATCTATCAAAAGGATCTGATGCTCAGCTTACGTTTGTTTACTCTTTTGACTTTTTAGGAGGGAAAGGTCATTTAACAGGATTCGCAGATATATGGTCTGAAACTAAAACCAAGAGATCAAATAAAACAATCGTATTTCTTTCTCAACCACAGTTATGGTTTGAATTATTAAATAATATATATATAGGCGGAGAGGCAAGAATTTCCCAAAACTTTCTTCCACAAAAAGGGCTACAACTTTATACTACTATTGGGGTAAAATGGAAGATGTAAATAGGGATTTATAATTATTCATCAGTTTGATCATATGCTTCATAGTAAGCCGCAACCATTTCAGGGTCATAAGCCATTTCCAAGTCTTCATATCCCCAAGAACCATAGGAGGCATTATTATCAACCTCTAATTCTTCCGGGACCGCTTTTGTCGAATTCCTAGAATTCTTGTATGATGAAGAGTCTACTTTTGGGGGAGTTGACTTATAGCTTCTAAAATAAAATAGTAAAAGACCTGGTGTCATTGCTAATAACAATAAAATAAATGAAACTAAAGCAGAGTCTGGTTGAATATGATAACCTCCCCACATATCTTGGGTAATAGCAGTATCCATGAAAAGAGAAATACCTACTAGAAAACCAAATATAATTAATACAAGGGGCATACGTGAGGTTTGATTATTATAAATATTTAAAAAAGCTAACCAAACAAATAGGCTAAAGGTAAGAATTGCCATTGCAAATTTGAATTCGCCACCAAACACAAATAACAGATAGCCCCCTATAGCCATGACAAGGAGGAATGCACTGAAAAGTGATCTAATCGTCTTATTCATTTTTATTATGGTTTATTCTACCTCGGACGTAGGAACCAATACCAAATATTGTAATAACTGATAAAACAGACAAGCCCAAATTGTTTTTTTTTAATTTAAGATTTCATATTCCGCAATTTATAAAATACTCTCTATATTCCCCTGAGACTTAATAATGAGGAAATCTAAATCATGAAAAAAATTGGTGTTGTGGGTGTGGGTCATTTAGGACAACGACATCTAGAAAACCTATTGAAGCTTAAGAAGAAAGCGTTTTGTTCTGGCTTTTTTGACAATAATAAAGAAAGAGCGGCACAGGTGGAAATAGAAACGGGTGGAAAAAAGTTTAATTCGATTCATCAATTGCTTGACCACAGTGAAGCTATAATTATTGCTGTTCCAACATCATACCATTATAAAGTAGGGAAATTATGTCTTGAGGCTGGTAAACATGTTTTTGTAGAAAAACCTATTTGTACAAATATAATTGAAGCAAAAGGGTTGATAAAGTTAGCTAACAAAAAAAAGTTAATACTTCAAGTAGGTCATGTAGAAAGATTAAATCCAGCCATTCTGACTCTTAAAGAAACAGATATTCCACTTGAACCTAAATATATAGAAACACATCGTCTTGCACCTTATAGAATTAGAGGAACAGAAGTTCCTGTAGTATTAGACCTTATGATTCATGATCTTGATGTAATTCTATCTCTTGTTAATTACCCGGTAAAAAATGTCACAGCAACAGGGGTTTCAATTATGACAAATTCTGTAGATATAGCAAATGCCCGAATTGAATTTAACAATGGTTGTGTGGCAAATATTACATCAAGTCGTGTTGCCAAAGATTATGTTAGAAAGCTTAGGTTATTTGAACAAGAAATATACATCACCATCGATTTTTTACAAGGTTTAACAGAGGTTTATAAGGTTGTGGACTATAATAAAAATTATAAAAAGGGGCTTATTTCTGCTCCATTAGAAGCAAATGGCGATAGTAGACAGATTGTTTATGAAAAGCTTGACCAAAAAAAAATCAATGCATTAGCTTTAGAATTAGAAAATTTTATTGCGGCAATTGTTGGTGATGAAGAGCCAATTGTTTCAGGCCATGAAGGATTAGAAGCTTTGAAATTAGCTTTGGAGATTCAAGAAAAAATCGAATTAAATCTAAATATATGAAGTGAAAGGGAATATTAAATGGATGTACGTCAATTTATATTTAAGAAAAGAGGCTATACCCCAATTCCCTTGGGTATAGTAATTATTTATTTTTCAGAACTGCAGTTTTTCTTAATGTTTATTGGGGGAACAATAATTTTTTTAGGAGAATTTATAAGGTTGAAAAGTATAAGGTTTGCTGGTGGCTCTACAAGAACTACATCGGTTGGAGCACCTGAATTATGTTCAGATGGACCATATTCACATGTTCGAAATCCTTTGTATTTAGGAAACATAATAATTTACATAGGGATTGTAATATTTTCAGGAGGAGATTTATTGTTTGAAATTCTTGTTGTGACGCTAATTTTTTTTATAATACAATACAGTTTAATTATATCGCTTGAGGAAGAAGTTCTCAAAAAGAAATTTGGTAGAGAATATGATATTTATTCTAATTCTGTACCACGATTGATTCCGCTGATATTACCTTGGAAAGGTAGAACAATTATAAACCCTAGATCTTGGAGAAAAACTTTAATGATTGAACGAAGAACTTTACAAAGCATGTCTTTTTCTCTATTGTTAATATTGTTACGCGATTTTTTCAAATAATATGGCGCAAGCAAAAAACATTGTAATTATAGCGGGAGAAGAATCTGGAGATATTAATGCTTCCGGTGTAATAAAAGCTATGCAAGACAAATCACCCGAATGGAAGTTTTTTGGAATAGGCGGTAGAAGACTATCTGATGCTGGCCTTGAATTAATAGAACATATAGATAATATGTCGGTTATGGGTTTTGCAGAAATTCTCATGCACTATAATTTTTTAAAAAAAACCTTTAATAAAATGTTAGAAGAAGTTGACAAGCGTAAGCCCGCCCGGGCAATTCTTGTAGACTATCCGGGTTTCAATCTTCGTTTTGCTAAAGAAATGAAAAAAAGAAATATTCCTGTAACTTATTTTATTAGTCCTCAAGTGTGGGCATGGAAAGAAAATAGAATCTCGACTATTATAGAATGTGTTGATCAAATGATATGTATTTTCCCTTTTGAAAAATCATGGTACAAGGAGCGTGGAGTGGATGTACATTTTGTTGGCCACCCTCTTATGGACAAAAGGAATCCAACTTTTGGAAAAAGTGAGTTTATAACTAAGCATAATATTCCCCAAAACAGTCAAATAATTGCTCTTATGCCAGGCAGTAGACAACAAGAAATAGACAGGCATCTTCCAATTATGATTTCATCGATTATACAATTAAATGAAAAATTTGATATAATCCCAATACTTGGTTTGGCTCCAGGAGTGAAACTTTCTTCACCTATTCCAACAAATATAAAAATTGAATGTGATAAACCTGATGAAGTGTTACGTCATAGCAAAATTGGTTTAGTTTGCTCGGGTACTATATCATTACAAGCTGCGTATTATGCTATTCCTAGTGTTGTTATCTATAGAATGAATCCAATGAGTTGGGTATTTACTAAAGCTCTATCTAAAGTAAAATATGCTTCTATGACAAATTTAATTGCTGGGAGAGAAATTCTACCTGAACTGTTGCAAAAAGCTGCTACACCAGACAATATTTCATCTAGGCTTGTTAAATGGTTAAGTTTTGAAGAAGAATATTGCAGAATTAAAGATGGATTAAAAATCGTAAGAAATAAATTAGGAAGCCCGGGCTGTTCACAAAGAGCGGCACAACTTATCTTTGACACCCTTTAATATTATATCTAATCTAAAATTTGATTTATTTGCTTTTTTTGGATTTTGGTTACTTAAGATTATTTTTTATTTAAATAAGCGTCAAATCATATTTCAATCCAATTGGGATGCAGCCCAATTAAAGGGCCGACCTATTTTAATATGTTGTTGGCATGGTCGCCTTTTATTTCCTGTATTTCATTTGCATAAAGAAGGCTGTTATGCTCTTGCCGGCCTTCACAAAGATGCTGAAATTATTGCAAGAATTGCGAACAAACTTGGTTGGAAAATGTTAAGAGGGTCTAGTAGCAGAGGAGGTGTGCGTGTTTTCAAGGAATTATTAAAAGTTTTAAATAATAAAGGTAAAGTATTTTTAACGCCAGATGGTCCTAAAGGACCTCAATATCAATTAAAAGAAGGAATTATAAAGAGTGCAATTAATTCGGATGCCATTGTTTTGCCATTATCTGGCCAAGCTAGCTCAATTTGGAAAATAAAAAATTGGGATGAGTTTGTTATTCCCAAACCATTTGGAAACATTGTTCATATTTTTGGTACCTTAGTTGATGTTAGGGATTATGGATCAGTTGATGAATTTAGATTGGCAATAAAGAATGAAATGGATAAAACTCAAGCCAATGTCGATGCATTTTTTAATTAATAAATTTAGATTTATTTTTCTACCTTTTTCTTTTCTTTACTGGGGAATTACAATATCACGGAATTTTTTCTATTCCATCGGTTTTTTTATATCCAAACGATTGACTGTTCCTACGATTAGCGTAGGTAATATTACTATTGGAGGAACGGGTAAAACTCCAATTGTTATAGCAATAGCGAAACTACTATTAAAAATGGATAGGCATCCCGGCATTATTAGTCGTGGCTATGGACGAAGAAGTACAGGCTGCGTACCAGTTTCAGATGGAAGAAGGTTATTAGTATCTTGGGAAGAAGCTGGTGATGAACCATTTATGATAGCCAAAAAATTGCCAAGTGTACCTGTAGTAGTCGATGAAGAAAAATATCGAGGAGCAAATTATGCTATTGAAAAATTTAATGTGGATATAATTCTACTTGATGATGCATTCCAACACCGTTCTGTTGAAAGGGATTTAGATATAGTGCTTTTTAACAGCTGTGATCCTAAGGAGTATTATCGAATGTTGCCTTACGGACGACTTCGTGAACCGATTCGATCAGTTCGAAGGGCTGATTTTATTATTTGGAGTAGAGCAGATCAAAAGTCCCCGTCAAATTCAATTAAAAAAGCATTAGACGTAACAAAGTATAAACAAATAAAGACAGGACTTAAAGTGGAAAGTACAACAAATTTGAAAGGCAAGAAGGTTTTTGCCTTTTGTAGTATTGGTGACCCTAATTCATTTTATATGATTTTACAAGAACAAGGGGCAAAAATATTAGAGTTAAAGATTTTTCCGGATCATCATAATTATAGCGTTGGTGAAATAAATAATTTGAAAATGAAAGCGGAACAATTAAAGGCTGATTACATAGTTACATCTGAAAAAGACTGGGTAAAAATTTCTCATTGGGAGGAAGATTTAAATCTTATTACTCCTATCCCAATTAAACTCAATTGGTTTAATAATTCTGAACAAGTAATTATTGAAAGAATAAAAAATTTATTACATTAGTTAATTGCTGCAACTGCTGTAAACATTGTGCCAACAAATGCAAGCAATAACGGCCAGCTAGTAGACACAAATTGTTGAGAAGAGGGGTCTTCAAAAACGTGTATTTGAAATTCATGAGAGTTAGTTGCTCCCCTATCGTCAACAGCTGCTAACACAATATCGTTTATACCTCGCTGAGCCATACGTGGTTTCCATCTTAACATTCCTGTATCAGGATCAAAGCGAGCATATTTTGGAATTTTTATCGGCCTAAGCTTCACAGCATCACCATTTAGATCCTCCACAACCATTCTATAACGATATTCAAAATTTGTAAGAGCAACTGGTTTCGGTTGTGTTAAAACATTAGGAGCAATATTAACAAAAAGACGCGTTTCTTGAATGTCAGTAGTATACCCATCACTAAGTTCAACAGAAAATAATCGACTATTTATTTGGGAAGAAGTTGGGTTCCAAGTAATTCTCCCATCCCTACTAATTTGCATTCCTTTTGGTGCTCTTAATAATTCGAATGATAAATCTTTATCAGAATTTTTATCCTCTACAACAACTTTATATTTATACAATTCATCAACACGGGCTATTTTCGGAGCGGTTGATATTATAGTAGGTGGGTGATTTATATATAACTCAAAACTCTGTTCATCACGAGTATATCCATCACTTACCATATAAGTAATTGTATGAGTATCATATTGATTAGTGTTGGGTGTCCAAGATAGTGTTCCAGAATGTTCATCGATAAACATTCCATCCGGGAAATCAAGAAGGCTATACCTAATAAAGGGAACTCTATTGACAAGAACTTTAGGTGGCTTCCCTTTGTTGCCTTGGAAAAAATGCCACAGGACATCTTTAATCTGAACTGTACGCCCACCAACTCTATTAATGATTACAATTAACTTATCGTCTTCATAGAAAACATTTTGCACATATCTTTTAAGATTAATTCTTGCAACAAGATCTTGGCCATTCTGATTAGATTCTTTTTCAAAATCAATAAGGATAGTTTTTTTTGAATTAAATTCACCGATATATCTATCAATATTTTCACGATATACATCATCTTCAATCTCAATCGAGTACACTCGACTATCCTTTATAGAATTGATGGGAGTTATTTTTGAGAAAGACATTAGAGACCCTTCATTCAAATCTTCAATTCCTATGTCATATAAATATGGTTCTCCAACGGTTCCTAATGTTGGAGGTTCTGAAATAATTTCGATGGGGGCATTGACAAAGAAATCATATGATTGTATGTGAGACATATGCCCATCTGAGATTTCAAGCTCGGCAGTTGACAAGTCTAAATTAGCTTCATTTGGGACCCATAATATGCGACCAGTAGATGGATCAATTCGCATACCCACAGGAAGTGAAATAGGTTCATATCTAATAATATCAAATTCATTAGGATCATCTATGATTAACTGAAAATCAAAAGTGTCGTTTAAGGCAATATTTGTCATTAAATCAGGCACTGAAGAAAGAATCGGCGGATGATTTACAAAAATAGAAACATATTGCGTGTCAATAGCGATGCCATGATTTGCTGTAACTACAAATTTCTGCGTATCTATCTGAGTGCTTTGTGGTGTCCAGGTTATCAACCCTGTATTATCTACCATCATTCCATAAGGAGAATAAACAAGATTATATAGTAATTCATGCTGTTTTTCCTCAGGCATATGAACATTTAGATTATATCTATACTCTTCATTAATAGTAGCTGTTCGTTCAGGCAATGAAGTGATAACTACTTGCCCTCGAGAATATAGTTGAAGGTTTTGAACGTCTCTATCAAAACCATCGGAAGCTACTATACGAACTTCATAAATATTTATATGTGAAGCATCAGTTTTCCAATTTAACAAACCTGATTGATCAATTTCCATGCCTGGAGGCGCTTTTTCTAAGGAATACCGTATAAATGCATCTTCATTTTTGTCTTTAGTATTAAGTTGATAAATAAAGGGCTCACCTGCAACAAACTCTGTTTGATCCGGTTGTGATACAATAGATGGGGGATCATTTACATATATCCAAAAACGAGATTCAATAGTTGCTAATTCCGGGATTACTTGATATGTCACGACACCCTCTTCATCTGTTGTCAAAATATCTACGGTTTCTCCAACTTTCATTTTTAGTAGAAAAGAAAGTTGATAGGCACCCAATTGTAGATCATCAGGCACCCATTCAATTGAACGGGTATCGTAATGAAAGTACATTCCTCGAGGAGGAGGCTCTATCCAACGAAAACTAAAAAACTCCCGATCATCTTCTTCAGGAATAGTATAAGCAAAGGTTTGGTTAACTGGGAGAACATAAGTTGGCAGTATACCAATTGGAAGAGGTTGACCTTCAGCAGGCGGAATTATTGGCATTTCCTCAATAGTTTCTTCAATACGAGCTTGAGGAATATATGTGTCAACGAGAATTTCTTCAGGATATTCTGGTAATGCACCAAGTTCAAAATAAAAAACCTCACTTTGTTGGCCAGTCCACCCACCTGCTATTACAGTACCGAGATAAATATCATCTACAATTTCAGGAACAACAGAAAATATCTGGGGCCCATCATTTTCTTCATTTGCTCCAATTGAAAAATACTCATTTAACGGTGGTTCTCCTTCTTTAGCCCCATAAGAGACGGTAATTACTCCTTGTTGGCCACTTATTAATAGTAAGTCATTAATATCGTCCTGATTAAAGTCAGCAATTTTTAAATCTGAAAGAGGGCCTGCATCGATCCCAAGTTCTTCAATATTAATTCCTAAAGAATTCATTGACAATGATAGAACGTGACCAGATTGGAAGGGTATAAGGATATTATCTACTTCATTATTATTCAAATTTGTTAAATTAATTGATCTTGAAAGTATATTAGACATACCAGGGATTCTTTGCATTTGATCAGGGCCAATATTTAAGATTCCATTAGAATTAAAAAATGTTTGTATTCGTAATACATTTTTTTCTGGACTAAATGCAATAATATCAGAAAGTCCATCTCGTCCAAAGTCAACACCAGCAACATGAATATCACCAGCACTTGTAGAAAAATCAGAAAGGAGAAAAGTAAGGACTTCATTGAAAATTTCTTGGCCATTATTTTCTTGGATGTCAATAATTGTTATTACTGATTCTGGACCACTAAGAGCAATTGCCACTTCTTCTTTCCCATCTCCATTAAGATCCACAATGTCTATATTATTAATTAATTGACGACTATCTGGAGATGTAAGAGCTGAAGAAATAATTGGCGAACGAGAAAAACTTTCTTGTTCCCAATTATAGACATAAATAATACCTTGGGTTAAATCTGAATTTTCTGAGACTTGTACATTCGCAGCTAATAATAATTCGTATGTACCGCTACCATTAAGATCTGCTAGACGGACCTCAACTATTTCACCATTTATGTTTTGGGGTGAATCAACATTCCAAATTAGTTGGGGAAAACCTAAATCATCAATTTCATAATAAGCTATACGTGATAAAGGTTCAGAAGTTTCTGAAGTTTCTTCAAACGCCAAAAATTCCACAAGATCATCATTATCTAAATCAAAAACTCCGTCTATATGTATAATTTGGAGATTTTGACCTTTGGAAAAATCACAAAGAATAAAAATCAATAAAGAGCATGTAAAATAATGTTTGATTTTATTCAACTACAACCACCTTAAAAGTTACTAATTCAACTTCTGTTGTCGAACGGACCGAAACACCTTGACCCCGAACTTCATCTACAATCGGTCGACTGCCTCCTCCTTGGATCATAATTTGAAACTCAAAATTTTGTAAACCAACTTGATCTTTAGAAGGTGTCCATATAATATTTTTTGTTGTTGAATTATAAAATGCACCCTCAGGCAGTGAAATTTTACGGAATTGAGCCAATGTTCCTTTAGATGGTACAACGGGATAATTAAATTGTTGCCCTACAAAGGCTGTATCAGAAGTAATCATATTTTTTTTAGGATTATTTCCAAGATTAGATAAAGAAATCTGTTTCATCTTCCCTGCCCTACCTAATAATGTTGATCCTGTGGTGGAAGAAGTGCTTAATTTATTGTTAACGGAAGATATACTTACTGGTTTTAATTGTCCAGAAATCCCGTTAACAATATTGGACGAATCATTTTGAGAGCTACCGATTACTGGAACAGCAGAAAGGCGCATTGTTGCTATATTATTTTGATCATTTGTTTGTTTTAAATCTGTTGGCTCATTAATAACAGACTTAGATTCAGTTACAGGGGTTTTGCTTAGGGCTAAATTTTGCAGATTATTACTACCTATTCCTAATTCAGCTCTAGTTAGCAATATATTGTTAATATCGGATTCTGTTAATGGATTAGAAAATTGAAACAAACTTGTTTTTTCTGAATCTACGTTTGTTAAAAAAAATTTAGAACCTTGTTGTTTTAAAGCAAGTACAATGCCTGAAGAAAAAGGGAGAATAAGTTCATCCAAACCATCTGAATCAACATCGGCATTTATTAGCCCACTAGGAATTAAACCTATAGGATTTCTTTTATCAAATGGGTATGGTACACTTGCGGAAATTCCTTTAGAAAGTCCTTCTGAGTTGTTTAAGAAAATATGGAGTTTCATTATTTTTTCTTCAGGGGTTAAAGCAATTATATCCTGAGAGGAATTCCCATTATAATCAAATTTTGTAATATAGATGGGAGCATATCCTATACTTATATTTTGTGCAATAAGTGAAGTAATTATATCAAAAGTTCCGTTTTTTGAAATAGTATTAATAGATATAGACCTTATAGGGCTACTTTGTGCAAAAATAACTTCATCTTGTTTTTCCTTAAAACCCAAGTCTAATAAGGAAAAACTTGATGGACGTACCCGCAAACTATCATTTAAAGCTTTGAATGTGAACATAGGTTCAGGAGAAAAATCGATTTCAGTCCAAGGAAAAGCTTTTAACCAAAATGGCTCATCGGATCCAAGCCCTAAAAAAGAAGAACGACTTAACAAAACAATATCAGGTAGAGCATTTCCATTAATGTCTCCAATTTCAGCCTTTATAATTTGATCTAAGGTTGTGTAGCGCCACAACTCTATATGAGAGCCAAAATCATCAATTTCATAGAATACAGCACTAGATGGGAAATTGTCATTAAAGTTTTGTTTTTCTAATGCAAGAAATTCACTTAAGCCATCTCTATCAAAATCAAATGTTGGGCTTAAAGAAACCACGTTTTTTTGACCTAACATAAATGACGTAAAAATTCCTACTGCACAAAGAGTGCGGACAACGTTCATTACAGAACGTGACAGAAATGAGCAATGCTCAGCTGTTCGCGTTAAATAACACATTTTTACCTTACCTCGGCTAAATATAAGGAAGAAAGACAAAAAGTTGAGCTCTCTCCCTGAATGAATATATTTGGGCTCCTCGGCAAAACCAAGAAAAATTCCCTATATTATAATTGGGACTTGTTCTTAAGATCATCAGAAAGTTAAATTGGGTTCTCGCTAATCCGAGGTGAGTATGATATGCGCAAAAAAATGACAACAAAATTCTTTACATGCATTCTGCTAATGCAGGCACTTTTGTTTAGCCAAGAAGATTATTATCCCCCTGAGTCATTTTATGGCGGAGGAGTAGGTTTTAGTCAAATGTTTCTTTTTCAAAATTTAGGTGAGTTAAAAAGTTTTGAAATGTTGGGTGATAAAAATAGTTTTGGTTTTGATCTTACAAAATTTTCCTCACCGTTCATTCTTTATGGAGGAGAAGGTTTCTCTAATATCACAGAAAAAATTAGAATAGGTGGTTTTGTAGGTACAAACAGTATTATGCGAACAAAAAAAACAACTCTTTTTCTTGATAAAAACGGTGATGGTCAATTAAATGTTGATAATGATGAACAGGCATCAACATATACATATGATTCTCAAGCAAAAATATCTCTTTGGCTGAGCGGAGCAACTATTGAATATCTCTTTCCAGTTTTTAGAGGTTTAGAATTATCTATTGGTTCAATGTTTGGTCTTGGCCGGTTAAATTTAAATATTGCTCAAACGGCTGTTAGTCCTTCTTGGCAAAACCAATTTATCCCAGCATTTAAATTAGATTCCACCTTAATTGAAGTAACGGATGAAAACTTAGATGGTACAATAACTGATGCTGATTTATCATTTTATGAAGAAAATAAAATATTTTCCGGGACATCAAGCAAACTAACTGGATCAATGACATCAGTTTCTGGAACTTTTATGAATATTCAACCTTTTTTAGGAATAAAATTACAACTTTTAGATAGGATGGGTCTTAGAATGACAATCGGCTTTAATACAGGAACAATAACTGAAGAACAATGGAAAACAGAAAATGGCACTCCAATTACTGATTCTCCTGAAACTGTTCTTGGCTCAATGGCACTTAGAGCAATGATGTATTTTGGTTTATAGTTGCAGTCCCTAATAACTATAGTGTAAACTTGCTTTAGAACTATGTATCGTACAGAACTATGATTGCACATAAAGAAACAAATAAAAAACACAATTTTGCATTAATTGTCGCTCTTACAGTTTTTATGTTGACCGCTGCGTTTATTGGTCCATCAGCTTATGTAAAAGCTGTTAATATCTATGATAAAATTAGAGTCCTAAATCAAATCATTTCTATTGTTAATGAAAACTATGTAGAACCTGTTAATTGGGATGAGGCCTTAGATGGTGCATTCCTTGGTATGCTTGAGGAATTAGATCCACACTCATCTTATATTCCAAGGGATCACTTAGAGGGAATTACTGAACAATATCACGGGAAGTTTGAAGGTATTGGTATAGAATTTGATTTATTGGGAGGTTATATCACCGTTATATCTCCTGTAGTAGATTCTCCTTCTGATCGCGCAGGGCTTCAGCCAGGAGATAAAATAATTTCAATTGATGGGAAGGATGCATTTGGTATTTCCCGAGAAGAAGTATTTACAACTCTTAGAGGTCCAAAAGGTAGCACGGTAAAAATAATGATCAAAAGAACTGGTGTTGAAGATCCTTTTGAAGTAGAAATAATTCGTGATCAAATTCCAATTTATAGCCTTGTTGCATCTTTTATGATTGATGATGAAACAGGTTATATGCGTCTTACCAGATTTGCTTCCACAAGTGCTGAAGAAGTCTCAGAAGCAATAAAAACTCTTCGATCAAAAGGGATGTCAAAACTTATTTTTGATTTAAGAACCAATAGTGGAGGCTATTTGGAGCAAGCTGTTAATATAGCAGATCTTTTTATTACTTCTAATGACACGCTTGTTTTTACTAATGGTAGAAAACCTGATATGTCGGAGGTTTATACAGCTAATCGGAATCAAGGTTACGGAGATTTTGCTATTATTGTTTTAATCAACCGATGGTCAGCTAGTGCAAGTGAAATTGTTGCTGGTGCAATCCAAGATCTAGATCGAGGTCTAGTAGTTGGAGAAACTAGTTTTGGAAAAGGATTGGTTCAAAGACAATGGCCTCTAAAAGATGGCTCAGCTCTTCGTGTAACTATTGCACGTTATTATACTCCAAGTGGTCGTTTAATACAGCGTCCGTATGATAAAGGTAATAGAGACTATTATCAGGATTTTGGCAAAAAAGATCGAGAAGAAGTCTTAGACTCACTGAGAATTGGAAAGCCAAAATATAAGACAAAAAAAGGTAGAGAAGTTTTTGGAGGAGGAGGAATTTCGCCTGATATTCACATTCCTTTGATTGAATATAATGCTGAAACTAATAATCTGTTAGGAAACCCGAAAAGATTAACCTTCAATTGGGGGACTGGATTTGCAAATGAGAAAAAAGGAAATTGGAAGAATGTTCATCTTTTCAATCAAGAATTTCAAGTAACAGATGAAATTTTAAATGATTTTTATTCATTTGTTGGTGAAAAAGAGGTTATTTTCGATAAGGGAGACATAGGATCTGATAAGGCTTATATCAAATCTGTGTTAAAAGCTGAAGTAGCTGGAGCTATTTGGGGGAGGTCTGCATATTATAATGTATTAGTCAGCAATGACCCCAATATAAGATCAGCCTTACCACATTTTGAAGTTGCAAAAGAGTTCCTTAATGCAAATTAGTGTGGCTAATATGCTTTGAAGTTTTTATGAAAGGTAGTTTGACATTCCTTGATGGGAGCATTATTTTCTGGGACGTTTATGAGGTTTTAGTAAGGAGAATATGGTAATGGTACAGTATTTTTTAGATGGGGGTCCTTTTATGTACCCTATTCTTGGTCTTTTGATTTTTGGTTTAGGATTTGGTATTGAAAGGGTATACACTCTCTTTCGAGCTTCAGTGAATGCTAAAAAATTCATGGATAGTATTCGCACAGCTTTACATGATGAAGGTCATGATAAAGCATTAGAGATCTGTTCAAATACTCGTGGTCCTGTTGCGGAGGTATTTCACGCTGGCTTAAGTCGGGCTCATCGCGGTATAGATGCTGTAGAGAAAGGTATAGAGAATGCTGGGACTATAGAGATGGCATTTCTTGAAAAAAACATGGTTTGGCTGAGTACAGTTGTAACTTTAGCTCCAATGTTAGGATTTACAGGAACTGTGGCTGGTATGATTCAAGCTTTTGATGATATAAAAGCAGCAAACGATATATCTCCGGCTGTTGTAGCTGGTGGTATCTCTATAGCACTATTGACGACGCTTTTCGGATTAGTTGTAGCGATAATTATTCAGACATTTCAAAATTTTCTCATCACAAGAGTTGATAAATTAATTATTGACATGGAGGAAAACTCTGTTCTTTTATTAGATGAGTTAATTGAAATGAAAGGTGATGATAAATAGGCTGATATAGCTATTGGAATTATGAAAAAACGAGTAAAAGCTGGAGAAATACCAAGTGGGTCCATGGCGGACATTGCTTTTTTACTGCTAATTTTCTTTCTTGTTACTACAACAATTGATATGGACAAAGGTCTCGGTTTAGTTCTACCTCCTAAAGGTGAAGAGAAAGAAATACCCAAAAAGAATATAGCAAATATTCTCATCAATGCTAGAGGCGATGTTTTATTAGATAAAGAACCTCTTCAAATTAAAGATATTCGACAGGTGGTAATAGAAAAGATGGCTGCTAATGACAAACTTATTTTTTCTGTGAAAACTCACCCAAAAGCTAAATATCAAGCTTACGTAGAAGTCTTAGATCAGTTGAAAATGGCAAATGCAACTCGGATTTCTATAGCGGAAACAGAACAATGAAGTTTGCAGCCAAGACTAAAGTATCAGGAGATATACCTACATCATCTATGCCAGACATCATTTTTATGTTGCTTATTTTCTTTATGGTAACAACAGTGCTCCGTGAATATGAGGGTTTGAATGTCTTTTTACCACAGGCTAGAAAGATTGAACGATTAGAATCAAAAAGGCACACCTCGCATATTTTTATTTCTAAAGATGGAATGATCTCTATTGATGATAAAATCATTCCTATTGATAATGTTAAGCATGTGATGTACGACAAAAGGGTCGCAGATCCGCAATTAACGGTTTCTCTAAAAGCTGATAGAGAAGCCTCAATGGAACTTATAAGTGATATGCATAATGAGCTTAGAGAGGCAGATGCGTTAAAAATTAATTATTCTTCGAAAACAGCAGCACCTTTATGATTATTAGAAAAGATCCAAGTATATCACTCAAATTGCGCTATCCGATTATTGTGAGAATAACAACTCTTATATCAGTATTAATGCTCATTACCCTTCTTATCGCTTTTCCAAGGTTTGGTGTAAAAGAATTCTTAGAGAAGGAAATTCAAATTGAAATTGAACAATTTGATATTCCTCAAACTCAACAATTTGAATTGCCACCACCCCCTTCTCGTCCATCTATTCCTGTGGAGTCTGAGGATGAAGATTTAGCCGATGATGTTACAATAGAAGAAACTGAACTAGATGATTTTGTGGAATGGGATGCGCCACCCCCTCCCCCAAATGAAGGGCCTCGTGTTAGGTTTATACCTTATGATGATCCTCCTGTACCAGTAGGAGGATATGGTGCTATTCAGCGTAATATTATTTATCCCGAAATAGCGCAAGAAGCAGGAATTGAAGGAACAGTTGTGATTCAGGCTTTTGTAGATAAAAAAGGAAAAGTTACCGATACGGTTGTTTTGAAAGGTATTCCCAATACAGGCTTAAATGAAGCAGCCATGACAGCTATCACAAAAACAAAATTTAAACCAGCAAAACAACGTGATAGAGCTGTTGGTGTTTGGATCTCTATACCTGTTAATTTTCGTTTGAAAGGCTAAATAATTCTTCCAGCTGAAGGAGGAATGTTATTTTAAATGGAGTCCTCTAACAGAAACAATAAATTAGCCACTAATTCTAGAACAGATAGATGGTGGTTTGAACCACTTTGGACGGGACTTGGCTTTCTTGCTTTTGTTACATACACCACGTGGTCGATGTTCCAAGCAGAATTTTATTGGTTTAGTGACAGCCAAGGAGGATTTGGAGGGTATTTATCACCTTTTTATTCGCCACTGATTTTTATTAACCCAAGTGCTGCAGGATCTGCTTCTATTGATCATGCGTGGTTTGGATCATGGCCAACTTGGTGGCCAAAACTTATTCCTGCCTCACCAGCGATTCTTATTCTTATGGGACCATTATCATTTCGAATGACTTGTTATTATTACAGAAAATTTTATTACCGTTCTTATTTTCTTTCTCCCCCAGCATGTTCTGTAGCCGGTATTCCTAGAAAAGAGTATAAAGGAGAAACGGGACTTTTGATTATTCAAAACCTTCACCGGTATACAATGTATATAGCCATAGTTTTCATAGTTATTCTAACCTATGACGCGATAATGGCATTCTTTAGAAATGGCGAGTTCGGTATAGGCGTCGGTTCAATTATTCTTATGATCAACCCCATTCTTCTTGCGGGATATACATTTGGTTGTCATGCACTACGCCATTTGGCTGGTGGAAATAAAAATTGTTTTTCCTGTCCAAATGGAAAACAAAAGATACGTTACCGATTATGGAAAGGTATTTCATGGCTTAATAGTCGTCATATGATGTGGGCATGGTTAAGCATGATTTGGGTAGCCTTGGCTGATATTTATATTAGAATGGTAGCTATGGGTAAGTGGGTTGATTATAATACTTGGAGTATGTAAAAAGATATGGATATCTCAGGAATAAAAATTATTGAACATGATGTTATTGTATTAGGTGCTGGTGGAGCTGGGCTACGGGCTGCTATAGAATGTTCAAAACGAGGGCTTAGTACCGCTTTGGTTTGTAAATCTTTACTTGGGAAAGCCCATACAGTTATGGCTGAAGGGGGCGTTGCAGCAGCACTGGGAAATGTAGATTCACGGGATCATTGGAAAGTACATTTTAGAGATACAATGCGGGGAGGAAAATTTCTTAATGTTTGGAGAATGGCTGAGTTACATGCCAAACAAGCACCAGCACGTGTACGTGAGCTTGAAGAATGGGGAGCAGTGTTTGATAGAACTAATGTGGGGCTTATTAATCAAAGGAATTTTGGAGGACACCGCTATCCAAGATTAGCGCATGTGGGTGATAGAACTGGCCTTGAGATAATAAGAACTTTGCAAGACCATGGAATTCATCAAGGTATTGATGTGTATATGGAGTGTACAGGCCTTGACTTTTTAAAAGACGGACAAAAGCTTTCTGGTATGGTGGCTATGTGGAGAGAGACTGGACAATTTATTATTTTTAAAGCAAAAGCCGCTATTATTGCTACTGGTGGCGGTGGTAAAGCTTGGAAAATTACTTCTAATTCATGGGAATATACTGGAGATGGTTATGGAATGGCATATGAAGCAGGGGCGCAATTAATGGATATGGAATTTACTCAGTTTCATCCAACAGGTATGGTATGGCCACCTTCAGTTAGGGGTACATTGGTTACAGAAAGTGTTCGAGGAGAAGGAGGTGTACTGTTAAATAGTGAAGGTAATAGATTTATGTTTGATAATATACCTGATCGTTTCGCATCAGAAACAGCTGACAGTGAAGAAGAAGCAGCACGATGGCGTGCTGGAGATAAAAATGCGAGGCGACCGCCTGAATTACTTACTAGAGATGTAGTAGCCAGAGCTATACGAAAAGAAGTTAAAGCTGGAAGGGGTTCTCCACATGGCGGAGCTTTCTTAGATATAGCTTCTAAACGAACCTCTGAAGATATACAAAGAAAGTTGCCATCTATGTATCACCAGTTCAAAGTTTTAGCTGAATTAGACATTACTGTTGAATCGATGGAAGTCGGTCCAACTCTTCATTATTTTATGGGGGGTATACGAGTGGATGCTGATTCTCAGATGTCAACAGTTCCAGGGCTGTTTGCTTGCGGTGAATGTTCTGGTGGTATGCATGGAGCTAATAGATTAGGAGGCAATTCTCTTTCAGATCTTTTAGTGTTTGGAAAACTATCTGGAGAAGGAGCTGCAAATTATATTGAAAAAATGGATTCAGCTCCCACTATTGATAATGACCAGATAAAATTAATTATTAGAAACGCTACTGATATACTAAATCGAGATTCAGGACAAAATCCCTACCTTGTACATGAAGACCTACAAGAAGTTATGCAGAATAATGTGGGTATAGTGAGAACTAAAGAATTGTTAACAAAAGGTCTTGATAAAATAGAGAAATTAAAGGAATCTTTAAAAAAAATAAAAGCCGATGGAGCATCTCAATTTAATCCTGGATGGCACGAAGCAATTGCTCTGCGTAATCTAATTATAACTTCAGAAGCTGTTGCGAAAGCTGCTCTTATGCGAGAAGAAAGTCGTGGTGCACATACTCGAGTAGATTATCCTGGAGAGCAAAGTGAGTGGGTAAACTATAATATTATTTTAAAGAAAAACAGTGATGGTTCTATGATTTGTGAAAAAATTCAACGAAAACTACCAGAAAAAGATTTAGAACGTATCGCAAACCTTACAATTGAGGAGGTTGAGGCAGAAGTTGCCTCTAACAAGTAAGTTGGAAAAAAGAGAGTTTAAAATTTTTCGTGGCGACTCTTCTAATGGACAGATGATATCTTATAGTACTCAAGTTGATCAGGGAATGGTTGTGCTTGATGTTATTCATCGTATACAAGCAGACAGTGCAAACGATATGGCGGTAAGGTGGAATTGTAAGGCTGGTAAATGCGGATCTTGCAGTGTTGAAATTAATGGTAAGCCAAAACTAGCTTGTATGACTAGAATGAACGAGTATATTAATAACGAAACCATTTTTATTAGACCCATTCAAACATTTCCTATAATAAAAGATCTTGTGTCCGATGTTTCTTGGAATTATGAACAAAACAAAAAAATTGCACCATTTAAGCCAGATGAATCAAAGAAAGATAATAATGGCGATTATCGTATGATGCAGGAAGATGTGGACAGGATTCAAGAGTTCAGAAAATGTATTGAATGTTATTTATGTCAGAATGTTTGCCATGTATTACGAGACCACCAGAAAAAAGATAAATTTGTGGGGCCTCGGTTTATGATTAGGCTTGCTGGATTAGATATGCATCCTTTAGATACAAAAGATCGGTTGCCTGAAATTAAAAATGAGTTTGGTTCAGGAATGTGCAATATTACTCGTTGTTGTACAGATGTTTGTCCTGAAAATATTCAAATTACAGATAATGGTATTATACCAATAAAAGAAAGAGTAGTAGATAAATATTACGATCCATTAAAATGGATTTTTCGACGTCTAAAGAGAATTTTTAAATAAAATGGTCGTATTCAACTTTTTCAATATGGTATGCTATAGATAGTTAAAAATCGAATCAAAAAGATATGTTTTAACTATTACTTGTATAGTCGGATAAAAATTGTTTCTGATCAAGCCATCGATTTTTGAGAAATTGTTTCACTTCTTTCCCAGATTTGCGATACAATTTTTGAGTTGAAAGAGAAAAAGGCCCTTCATTCAAAAAATGTTCAGCAAAAGGTTCAAGAAATTGACTTTCATCAAAAGTTGTAAGCCCATCTATAGCTAGTAATAGAATCTTTTCGCATAAGTCTCTAATTTTTATTCCATCAAATATACTTTGATTAAAATTTAAAGAGGAAGCCGCAGTATTTAGAATGTTTCGTTTTGAAATTGACCAGTTTTTGCAAATTGAAAAAATATCATCTAATATTTTTGTAGATCTCAATAATCCTTTAAAAAAAGCGGCTGGTACAATTTCGTAGCCAAATGGCAAACGATCAGCTCCTCTAATTTCTAAAATATGTTTGAATCTTACTTGAGTAAAAATTTGACGTAGTGCAATCATTACATCAGAAGTTTTTATTTTGCGATGAGAGGCTATCAAACTAAGCCATTGTTCGATATTTCCGGGGAAAGTACTTACAGCACCATCTTGTTCGCATATGAAAATAGTAGGAGTTTTAAGAACATAATCACTATAATCATCAATCATTGATTTAATATTTGAAATATTATGATCAAAAAGACAATTGCTTCTATCTGGATCTGTATTTCTCCAAACAATTTCTCTAATATTATTGGGTCCAGAAGGAATTCCTCTAAAAAAAGGTGCATTAGAAAATATGAGTGCTGTTATAGGATGAAGACAGTCTGCTACAAAAGCCATTTTTGATGCTAATTCTAAAGAGGTATAATCTAAGTTTATTTGAATACTAGCAGAATTAAGCATCATTTCATGACCAAGTGTTCCTGTCTCGCAAAAATATTTATGCATTAATTCATATTTTTTTTCTTTAATTATTTTTATCTCATTAGAATGTTGTATGGGTTCTATAGCGAAATCTGATAAAATAAGATTTTGTTCTTCAGCAACAATTAAGAGATTCTTAATATATTGTTTTACCTCATTATCTAACCATTTAAGTTGGGCATAAGGTTGAGAGCCACATTCTATTTGTCCTCCAGGTTCAATTGTTAATGAAGGATTTTTATCATTATAAGAATTTATTTGATCAATACTTGCAATCAAATCAGGAGTGGAAAAAACTGGCCCAGTATTTGCTGGCAAGCGATTGAAATTTTTATCATAAATGATATTTTCAATCTCCGCACCTATAGAAAGGTCATTAGCCCTCCGTAATTTGGAAGAAAATGTTTTGAATAAAGCCTCTTTGACCATTAAAGAATTAATATGATGATATAGCGAAAACTAATGTTTGTAATGAATATTTATGAATTGTAGACCTCAAGAATACGGCCTTTTTTTTATTTATAAAATAAAGAAACCGCCTATGGGCGGTTTCTTTATAGAGATCCTCTCTTTTTTGCGAGGAAGGGGTATCAAGTGTCGATAGCGACTTTTTTTTCTTTATCAGAAACTTTTTTAGTAAATAAGTCTCGAATATTTTTGGAAATAGTATCTTGAACAGGAGTTTCATTAAGAATTTGCTCCTGAAGTTTTAATAAACCTTCAATTAATGCTTCTGGTCTGGGTGGGCATCCTGGGACATAAACATCCACCGGAACAACAAGGTCTACACCTTTTAATACATGATAACCGTATTGCCAATAAGGCCCTCCACTAGTGGCACAACTTCCCATGGATACCACATATTTGGGATCAGCCATCTGCTCATACAATTTTTTAACTCTAGTTGCCATTTTTAAAGTAACTGTTCCTGCGACAATCATTACATCTGCTTGTCTGGGAGAGGAGCGTGGCATCATACCAATACGTTCTAAATCATGCCGAGATGCAGCTGTTGCCATCATCTCTATTGCACAGCAAGCAAGACCAAATTGAAAGTACCAAGGGGATGTTGCTCTAGCCCAGTTTACAAGTTTATTTAACGGAGCAACAATTATATCACCTAAACCTGTTTTTTCATCTTTATTGTTAATCATAATTAATCTTTTATTTGTTTTGTAGCCAAATAGATTGGTTTATTACCCATAAAATCATGATGCGGTAGTATAGCATAACCTTGTTGATTTCGTGTTGGACAAGTAGAGCAGGAGGCTGAACCGTTGGAGCGATGCCTCACAATATCAAGAATTTTTTTGTCGGTTTCATCGGCTCCTGCCACCAATTCTTCATCTGTTTCAATATACCAACGTAGAGTAACTAAATATCGATACGATTTTTTCTCATCTTCTGCACTCATTAGGGTTTCCTTGGATTAATTGCTTCACTTTTTACAATACAAAATTTATGCAAAGACCTTGATTTCACAAATCTCTTTCATTACAAATCGGGTTTTTTTATAAAAGGTAAAAAAGATCAATATAAATTTTCCATTCTTGACTAGATAATACTCGTAGTTTAATTTACATTTAAATTAAAAAGTTGCCATTATGTCAAAATCAAAGAAAAGACTTCCAGATATATCTCAAAAAAGCAATAGAAAATCAATTTTAAATGATCCGATTTTGAACAAAGGAACAGCTTTTACTGAAGAAGAACGAAACATTCTTAATTTAAAAGGACTCCTTCCACCAAAAGTTTGTAGCCAAAAAGAACAAATAATGAGAGTTTTAAATAATCTTCGTTCAAAGCCTAATGATCTTGAGAAGTATATTTTTCTTATTGGATTGCAAAATAGGAATGAAACTTTATTTTATAAAACTCTTATTGATAATATTGAAGAATTAATGCCAATTATTTATACTCCAACTGTTGGGAAAGCATGTCAAAAATATGGACATATTTTTAGAAGACCTAGAGGGTTATATATTACTTCAAAGGACAAAGGTAAGATTGTTGATATTTTAACTAATTGGCCTTATAAAAAAGTGGGAGTAATTGTAGTAACTGATGGTGAAAGGATTCTGGGATTAGGTGATTTAGGTGCAAATGGTATGGGTATACCAGTCGGCAAACTTTCTCTTTACACAGCTTGCGCAGGTATCCAACCTTCCCATTGCCTACCCATTACTATAGATGTCGGCACAAACAATGAATCTCTTTTAGATGATCCATTATATATTGGGCAAAATAGACCTCGTATAGATAAATCAGATTATATGGAATTAATGGATGAATTTATTGATGCGGTAAAACTTGTGTATCCAAAAGCTGTGGTACAGTTTGAAGATTTTGCTGGGGTCAATGCATTCAATTTTCTACATAGATATAGACATATTGCACGGGTGTTTAATGATGATATTCAAGGCACAGCTGCTGTAACTCTTGCTGGACTGTATTCAGCTATGAAAATCACTGGAGGTAAATTTTCTGAGCAAAAAATTCTCTTTATGGGAGCTGGAGCTGCAGGAATTGGAATAGGAAATTTAATAACTAGTGCTCTTGTAAAATTAGGCCAATCAGAGTCCAAAGCTAGATTGGCAAGCTGGTTTTTTGACTCACAAGGTTTATTGGTAGCAGACCGTGATCATCTGCGGGAAATCCAACGTCCATTTGCACATAAGCATCCTATTGTAAACAGTTTTCATAAAGCAATTCAGTTGTTAAAACCAACGGTCATTATAGGTGTTTCAGGTCAACCAGGTCTGTTTACCAAAGAAGTGCTTAACACGATGTCTATATTAAATGAACACCCAATTATTTTTCCTCTATCTAATCCAAATTCCAAAGCTGAATGTACAGCAAAACAAGCGTACGAATGGACAGAGGGTAAAGCTATTTTTGCCAGCGGTAGTCCGTTTAACTCTGTTACAATTAATGATAATACTTTTCATCCTAGTCAAGGAAATAACGCATATATTTTCCCGGGAGTTGGGCTTGGAGTATTGGCAAGTGGTGCAAATATTATAACAGACGAGATGTTCCTTGTTAGCGCTGAAACACTTTCTAAAAATGTAAAATTAAGTGATCTTAATCAAGGATCATTGTATCCACCACTAAGTTCCATTAGATTGGTCTCTAAACTAATTGGTATTGAAGTTGCAAAAGAAGCCTATAGATCTATGATCACGTTACAAGAGAAGCCTAAAAATATACATGCTGATATTGAAAGTATGATATATACACCAAGTTATATATCCTATTCCTAATAAATATTATATAGTATAAATCAATCCACTGTTTTTTTTGATCTGAATTCGTCTCTTAGTTTAATTGCTTTGTCAAAAGCTTTTTCAGGCACCATATCACCACGGATATATGGATAGACAGTTTTAACAAGCTCTCTCCATTCTTTTAATTCATCCTCAGATACCTCATGAGAAATAAGACCATATTCTTCCATTACTTCTATTGCTTTATTATCAAGTTCGCGAATTTCATTTGTTAATTCAATTTCCGCTTTTTTTGATGCATTAATAATTAAAGTTTGAATTTCGGGTGCTATCTGGTCCCAAACTTTTTTTTGCATGATGGTTCCACCCATCAAAGGTGCCCACCTCATATTAGCCATATGTTTTGCCCCTGCAAACCATTGTCCCCCAAGCGCCAGAAGAGGTGTCGTGTTAAATGCTGTAACCATGCCTGTTTGTAAAGCAACAAGGAGATCTGTGGCAGCAAGTGGTACAGGAGAAAAACCTAGATTTTCATGCATTGTCATATCTGCTCCTTCATCTGCCCAAACAAATAATTTGTGTTTTTTTAAATCGTTAGGAATACGTATTGGTGATTTTGCAAAGTACCGAACCCAGCCAACCTCTCCCCAGTGGAGAAAAACATAACCTTTTTTTTCAAGTTTTTCTATAAGATCCGGGGTCATTTTTTCTCGAACATAATCTTTTTCTTCATCAGAATTATATAACATGGGAATGTGAGAAATTGCTGTGAATTCAGGAACAATATACGCAAGCCCTCCCGTTGATAATGTTGCTGCGTTTAACTGTCCAATTCGCATCTTACGAATAACCGCTGATTCGTCACCAGCAACTCCACCAGGATAAACAGTTAATTTTACCTGTCCTGCAGATTTGTCACGCCAGCTTTGTCCCATTTCTCTAAGTCTTAAATCCCAAGGAGAGCCGTGTGCAGCGAGTGTAGCAAGCTTTATATTAACTTTTTTTGCATTTATGGGTAAACATAAAAAAGAAGTGAAAACAATTATTATAGTTTTAATCATTGCATGAAAGTTAAGATAAGCTAGTCTAAAGGAAAAATTAAGTATTGAAAATAAAACTAGGACTATATAAAGGTAGTGGTGAAAATCTTCAGTACAATTATATTGTCTAGGCTTAACCATTAGCAATGATATGACTACAGGTAAAATTATTATATTAGTTAACCCTCAAGGAGGTAACAAAAAAGGCCCTAAAATAGTTCGTGATGTTGTTCCTATATTAGAAAATTCAAATATTCCGTTTGAAATTATTCAAACGGAATATAAAGGACATGCCGAAAAATTATCACAAGAATTAGATTTGGAAGAAGTGTGTGGTCTATGTCAAATTGGTGGGGATGGTACATTTCATGAACTAGTAAATGGCCTTTTATCGAGGGAAGATGGGAAGAAAGTCCCCTTGGGTTATATCCCCGGAGGAACTGGAAATTCATTTATGTATGACTTGGAGTGTCTTGAGCCACTTGAGGCCATTAAGCGAATTATAAAAGGTGAAACAAAACAAATTGATGTAGCTGAAGTAATGATGCCAAATGAAAAAATATTTTGTATAAATATTGTAGGCTGGGGAATGGTAACAGATATAAATATTGCTGCTGAAAAGTTTAGGTGGATGAAAGGACAGAGATATAATATCATGACAGTACTTCATGCTTTAAAATTAAAAAAGCGATCAGCACAAATATTGATTGATGATCAAGAAATAAATGGCAAATTCCTTTTTGCAATAGCTTGTAATACAAAACATACTGGACGTGGAATGAAAATGGCACCAAAATCGGAACTTAATGATGGGTTAATCGATTTAATTCTTGTTAGGAATGCCAGCAGAATTAAACTCTTACAAATGTTCCCCAAAATATTTGATGGGTCTCATATTGAAGACCCTATTGTTGAGTACTATCAAGTAAAATCATTTTCAATTATGCCATCGGATGATGAGGTTTTGAATTTGGATGGTGAACTAAAAGGAAAAACCCCTTTTTCTGTAAAAGTTATTCCTTCTGCGATTTCAGTATTTATTTAATGAAGATAAACAGAATACTACTATTAACAGGACTTTTTGTATTAGAAAGTGACATTTTATGCCAAACTTGGGAAGTTGTGCTCACTTCCGGCGACACTACAAGAGACCTTTCTTTCATAGAACTTCAAGGAGAAGTATTAATTGCTACAAGAAAAGGAAAAACTTTTTCAAATTTACAAACTATTGACATAAAACAAATTTATCAACTTAGATATTTGAAGAAGGAAAAAATTAGACCCTCTATAAAAACACAATTAGTAGGAATTGTTGGACATTCATTTGTTGGATATGCTTTTGGATATATGATGGGGAATATAGTGCTATGGTGGTTTTCATATGAAGATGTTGGCTCGTTAAAACTTTTAGGTCCACGACCTGAAGATATTAATAGCGGTCAAAAGCTAATTTTTGATATAGCAACTAATATTTCTTTTTTAATCGGTCTTTCTAGTGGTTATGACTGGAAAACAGAGGTTATGAAGGAAGAAAAAAAATATGATTTGACAAACCTTTCTGATAGTGAAAGAAGAGAATTTGTGCAATCAATAATTTGGCCTACACAATCTAATTGGATTAATGGAATATTTAAGAAGAATATCAAGCGCCTGAAACAGCTAATAAAAAAAGATAGTTTACTTAATTAGCTTGATTTCAAAATATCAAAAAATTTCTCGATATCTTCTATGCTATTATATAGGTGTGGCGAAACTCTCATACAGTTACCTCTAATACTAACAAAAACATTTTCTTTTTTTAATTGCTGCAAAATTTTTTTAGGAATTCCTTTAGGAAATTGAATACCTATTAAATGACCTGCTCTCTTTTCTGATGGCATTACTTTGAGACCAATATTTTCTGCTTCTTCTCCAATTAAATTAGTCATTTGAATAAGAGTTTGATTAATATTCTCAATTTTCCATTCCAGTATTTTTTTTAATGCTGATATAGCCATTGGCATAATAGTAAAATTACTTCTTTCCCCAACATCAAATCTTCGAGCACCAGCTTGGAAAGTATCCTGATAATGAATTAAATGACTAAAATCCTGACTTTGTTGACGGTTAATCCACCCATGTTCTAAAGGCACTCCATGTTGCCATCTTGGCGCAACATAAAAGAAAGTTAAAGAATAAGGTCCAAGTAACCATTTATAAGCTGGTGCGATAATAAAATCCGGATCTATATCGTAGATTGAAAGAGGTAAAACCCCAGCGGATTGAGCAAGATCAAGTACTATAGCGGATCCAACTTGTCGACATTTTTCAGCTACAGACTTTATATCAATAATTGCACCATCTGTCCAATGACAGTTAGGAATGGCTACTACACTAGTATTATTTTGGATTTGTTTAATGAGGTTATCGGTAATTGACCCATCTTTGCTACGTTTTGAAACGATTAATTTGGCACCTACACTTTTAGTTTTTTCAATCCAGCCATAATAGTTTGAAGGAAATTGTTTTTCCACGACGAGGACATTTGTACCACGTTTTATTGGAAGATTTAGGGTAGCTATTGCGACTCCATAACTAACGGAAGGAATTATTGCAATATCGTTTGATGTAGCACCAATAATTTTTGAAAAAAGCTCTCTAGCTACTTCTACTTCATTAAAAAAGTTTTCTTCTGTGATTTCCCATGGGGCTGTTTTTCGATAGACACCTTTCAGCCCTGCTTTCGTCACAGATTTTAATGAGGGAGATATATAAGCACAATTTAAGTAAACTAGATTGTTTGGAATATTAAATAGATGTTTTTGACTTGATATTAGCATGGCTAGAAAGTCTATAGAATATCGCAAAATTTATAATAAACATGCAACGACAAACCAAATTTAAGGTAGTAAATTCTTGTGGCGTACAATTCAGAAATAATGAGGAAATATAAATGAATAGTCAAACTATCCGGAATAAGCACAAGGAATACTTATTTGATGCTGTAAAAAATTATTATAAAGAACCTATTGTTGTGTCACACGCAAAAGGAACTAAAGTAAATGATTTGGATGGAAATTCATACCTAGATTTTTTTGGAGGAATTCTAACAGTATCTGTGGGTCATGCTAACGAAGAAGTCATTCAAGCAATTACTACACAGTTAAATCACTTAACGCATATTTCATCGCTGTATCCAACAATACCTGTTGTTGAACTCGCTGAACGTTTAGCAAAAATTGCACCTGGAAATCTTAACAAAGTTTTTCTTAATGCTTCAGGTACTGAAGCAGATGAAACTGCTGTTATGATGGCCCAACTCTATACAGGCAATTCAGAAATCCTTGCACTTCGCCATGGTTACTCAGGAAGATCCTTGCTCGCACAATCACTTACGGCCCAATCATCATGGCGTGCTTTGCCGACCCAAGTGTCAGCTGTTAAACATACTTTAGCACCTTATTGTTATAGATGTCCATTGAAACTTAAATATCCTGATTGTGGAATGGCTTGCGCTGAGGATGTAGAAGAGCTAATTCGAACAACAACAACAGGTGAGATTGCTGGCATTATTGCTGAGCCAATTATGGGTGTTGGTGGATTTATTACACCACCAGATGAATATTTTAAATTAGTGGCTGAAATAGTTCGCAATTATGGAGGTGTTTTTATATCCGATGAAGTTCAGACTGGTTTTGGTCGAACTGGGACTCAATGGGGTATTGAACAATATGATGTTCAACCCGATATGATTACTGTTGCTAAAGGGATAGCTAATGGAATGCCTCTTGCTGCTGTTATTACTACTAAAGATATAGCGGTTACACTCAAAAAAAATACAATTTCAACTTTTGGTGGTAATCCTGTCAGTTGTGCTGCTGCGAGTACTACAATTGATATTATGAAAAAAGATAATTTGCAGGACAATTCTTTAAAAATGGGTGGAATCCTTCGCAATGGTTTAGAAAATTTGCAAGAGAAATATCCTAAGGTTATTGGAGATGTCCGAGGAAAAGGTCTTATGCAAGGAATTGAGCTTGTAAATGATGAACTTAAGGGAGACAGAACACCCAATATTGCAGCTACAGATCAATTTATGGAAGAGACTAAAAATCGGGGATTGCTAATAGGACGTGGAGGCATTTATGGGACGGCATTAAGGATTGCACCACCACTAATTATTAGTAAAAATGAAATTGAAGAAGCTTTGGATATAATGGATGATTCTTTTAAAGCAATAGGAGAATGATATGAAATATGGATATCAAAGAACAATAAATTATGATTTTGAAAAGGTCGATAAAAAAATAAGAGAAACATTAATGGAAGAAGGATTTGGAATCTTAACAGAGATAGATGTAAAAGAAGCCTTTAAAGAAAAACTTCAAATCGATTTTCAACGATTTAGAATTCTAGGTGCTTGTAATCCAATACTTGCACATAAAGCCCTTACTACTGAACTTGAAGTAGGAATGCTAATGCCATGCAATGTAGTAATATGGGAAAACTCAGATGGCAGTGTCACTTTATCTGCAGGAGATGCTGAAATTCTTCTATCTGTTGCGGAAGCTGATTTAAACTCTATTGCTTGTGAAGCGAACCAACGTTTACAGAGAGCTGTTGACGCAGTGTAATAAATATTAATCATGCCAATTTTTGATTATAAATGTAATAACTGTTGTGTCAAGTTTGAGGAGCTTATTCTATCTAAGAATGATGAGCCTGCAAAATGTCCATTTTGTAAAAACTCAAAAATAGAAAAGATAATGAGTGTGCCAGCAGCTTTCTCATTGCAATCTGAAACAAAGTCTGAAAGTGCTTGTCCATGTGGTGATAAGCAAGGTACAGGATTTTCTTGAACATAATACAACTCCCGGTCGGAAGTGGAAAAAACACATAATTTATTTTGAAAATTGAACATTATGGCATTTTATCCTTGCTGGCACCTTTGGGGGCCTTAATCTTTGCCTTATGGAAAAAACAAATATATTTAGCACTCCTGTTTGGGTCGTGGTTAGGCTGTTTTGTCTTAAATAGCTGGAACCCTTTTTTTGCAACTACTGATACAATTGAAACAATAATTCATGTTTTTTCTAATACCGGTAATACTCGCATTATCATTTATAGTTTAGCGGTGGGAGGAACATTAACCCTCATAACCGCAACTGGGGGTGTTCGTGGATTCATTCATTGGCTTGAAAAACGAAAATGGGTAAAGAACGCAACACATGCACAGTTAGTACCATTTCTAGTGGGTTTATTAATTACTATAGAAAGTTCAATTACCTCTCTTGTAGCGGGTACAATTGGCCGTCCACTTACTGATCAATATAAAATAAGTCGAGAAAAGCTAGCCTATATATGTGACTCTACTTCGGCTCCAATTTGTATTCTTATTCCTTTTAATGGATGGGGTGCATTTATTGTTGGCCTATTGTCAGTTCAAGGTATAACGTCACCAGTATCTATTCTTTTCCAAAGTATTGCTTTTAATTTTTATCCAATAGTTGCCATTACGATAGTATTCGTTTGTATTATTTATAATTGGAATATAGGACCTATGTCTATAGCGGAAACAAGAGCGAAACAAGAAGGAAAACTTTTTAATGATAATGCTCGCCCATTGCTTGGAGATGACATCCTCGGTGTAAAGCCTTTAAAAAACATTAAGCCAAAAGCCTATAATCTAGTTGCTCCTATAATAACCATGGTTCTTGTAATTATAATAGGAATTTATGTAACAGGTCGATTGAATATTGGAAATGAGGAAATTAACTTTTGGAATATAATTAAATTTAGTTCTGGATCTACAGCAGTATTGTGGTCAGTTATCATGAGCTTAATTGTAATAGCCATGCTAAATATTTTTAGAGGTCTTTCTCTTACTGATTATATAGATTTTATTATCAAAGGAATGGCTGGCATGATTCCAGTAGTAACTTTATTGGTGTTAGCTTTTGCTCTTGGCGATGTTATCAGAGAATTAGGGACAGGTGTTTATATAGCTGGTATAATATCCAATGTTCTTAATATCAAGATGGCTACAGTTGGTCTTTTTATTATATCATGTTTAATGGCCTTTTCTACAGGTACTTCATGGGGAACTTTTGCAGTAATGATTCCTATAGCAATTCCTATGGCAATGGAATTAAATGGTGCAATTCCCATGTTTCTAGGAGCAGTTCTTGGTGGTGGCATCTTTGGCGATCATTGCTCTCCTATTTCTGATACGACAATTATTTCTTCAATGGCCTCAGGTTCTGACCATATTGATCATGTCCGAACTCAAATGCCGTATGCAATTATTGGTGGAGCTATTGCAATTTCCCTTTACTTTTTCTTAGCTTAATTATTTATTACTATTTTAATAGTGACGACTCTAATCAAAATAGAATATATAGTGCATGGAACCAAAAACACACAGTAATAACCATCAATGCATAGGTTATAAACATAATTTTCCATTTTATTGTTTTTTCTTGACATATATAGCATAATCACCTTACACTTGTGCGATTGGCTTCCCTAATCCGGGGTAAATAGCTAAACGTAAAATCCGAGGTAACCTGTGAAACGAACAGCAAAAGGCATATTCGTTCTGATGGGTCTTTTTATTATGGCCTATTCAGATCTCTCTGGACAGCTTCTAAAGAAGAAAGGTAACGTATATTCTGTCAAAGGTCAAATAATTGACCTAGAAGGGGAAGGCGTAGCTGATATAGAAGTTGTTCTTATAGATAGTGATGGTAAAGAAGTTGGGACTGAGAAAACAAAAAAACGAATTGGGAAAGGTTCGTTTGAATTTAAGAAGATTTTACCTGGTAATTATACCTTGTCAGCTTCAAGTGATGTTGGTGATGCAAGTCAGGAAGTTAAAGTAGAAGATCAAGACCTAGAATTAGAATTAACTCTTGGCGCTGAGCCGGCTGAGCAAAAACAAACGGTTTCAACAAATAATGATGGTAGTAATGAAGGAAGTTCCGCTAGGATGCCACAAGAAGAATATGTAATGACAGAAATTAGTTTTGAGTTAAAAAAAATGGCTGCTGAGCTAGACCATCTATCAGGTCAGGTTAGAGACCTTAAAGCAAGAAGTGAGATGTGGGTAAACCCCTTGTCTATTTATGAGAAAGAAATCATTTTAGATAATGGTAGTACTGTTTTTGGTAAAATTGTTTACCAAGATGAAGATATTTTAAAGGTAGAATCCTTAGTTGGCTACCTTGTTATTGATCGAAGTACTGTTGTTAGAATTGTAGAGAATGTAATGTCTCAAGAAGAACAAGAATACGTTCCTGAACAAATACGTGAGTCTTATAGCCCTCCACCAATGCCAAAACTTGCTGAGCCACGTTATGTTTCAGCGGATGCTTCTAATAGATCTTCAAGCAGAGATAGAGTAGCTAATATTGTATTGGTTGGTAATATTGCTGAAAAAACTGATCGTTCAAATAATAAAACTTTATCAGGACAAGTAAAGAATGTAGGTGGTAATAGAGCTGATTTTGTCAAAGTTAATTTTGTTTTACGAAAAAACTGGAGTGGAGAGACAAGAACATTAACCACTTTTGTAGGGGGATCTTACCACACTTTTGATTCGGGGATTACTACAGACTCTTCTCTTTTGCCAGGTGCAACGGGAAATTTTGAATTGATTATACCTAGTGATATTGGTTCATTCTTAGGTTATTCATATACGATTGACTGGGAAGAATATGAATGATTAGGATTTATCCCATATTTGTGAACTCATTGGTTCTAATAATGGTAATGGGAGTCGTGTTTGCTCAACAATCATCGGTTTCTGCTTATGATGAATCTCAGGCTGATGCATTTTTCTTGGATTTGGGTGTAGTAATTGAGCCAGTTACAGGAAATGAAAAGATTAGCCGTTTAATAGAAAAGTCTCCTGAAGAAATTTCTTTTGTTGTTGATAAAAAGCCTAGCGGTTCAATATATATGGCATCTACCAAAGAGTTACATTCAACATTAAAAAGTATAAATCAAAAAATTGATGGCCTTGAAATAAGATTGCAAAATGAAATGGGCCAATTAGAAGAAAAAAACTACCTTAGAATGAATGAAAGAATATCTCTTTTAGAAAAGGCATTAGGTTCCCAAATGATAAGCCTGCAAGCGGAAAATAAAGAATTACGTAATTTACTTTCGGACTTTCTTTCTCAAGAAATCATTCATAATGCGGAGAATACACTTGTAGATAAAGCTTTGCCTGTCCCCGGCATAGTTCTTGATGATTATGTAGAGTTAATGCCTGAAAAAGACATGCATAATTCAGATACATCAAACAATTCTTTTAATAAAATGACTTATATGAATGGTGTTCTTGCGTATCAACGTAAGGATTTCTCTATCGCAATAGAACACTTCACAAAACTTGGACTGTCTGATTTAGATGATGTAACTGCGGGGAATATTCTTTATTGGCTTGCCGAGTCTTATTTTCGCCAAAATAGCTTTAAAGTCGCTTTGCGTCATCTTGAAAAAGTTGACATACTTTTTGAATCAGATAAGCGTGATGACGCCATGGCGCTTTCAGGAATGGTCTATCGAGCTATGGGCGATAATATTCAAGCCCAACAAGCTTTTGCTGAAATAATAGATTCATTTCCTGATAGTGAATATCTGAGGTTAGCTCAGATGGAATTAAGAAAAACTGTTGATAAATGAACTTAACAAAAAAAACGACATTTATTTTACTGCTCTTAATATCCCTTAACCCTCTTTTTGGCGTTACAAGAGTCTCCTTTACTCACCCTGGGTATATGATGAAGATTCCGACAACTTTTATTAAAAGATCACCCTATCTTTTTACAACAGGCTTTACAAGTGAGATTCACAATTTTTCTCCTTTCAATACAACAAAGGGAGTTTTTTTCAGCATGGATGTTTCTGACCGTTTTACTTTAGGCTTTTCTTCAGGTCAAGGAGCGGATACCACAGCTGTAGAAAAATTGCTGGAATCCACATTTGTTCCTCCTGTAGAATTTGGTTTCCATACGCAGTATAAAGTTTTTGTAAGACAAGACATGTCTGTGTCTATCGGTCTCCATGATATTATTTTTGAAAATGATACGCAAGATGGTTTAAGACTAGATCCAAAACAGCTATCTTTTTTTGCTGCTGTGGGTAGTGAGAAGAAATTTGGTGAATATAGCTTGAACACCTATATGGGTTTTGGCACAGGAGGATTTTCTGTAACCCCATCTGGAGTTGCAACAGGAGCTGTTCAGCCAGATACGTCAGAACAGACTATGGGCGCTGGCGTTTTTGCTGGAGTTTTATTAAATACACCTTATATGCCTAAATGGGGTGGAATTGATTTTGTGGGTGAATTCGATGGTGCAGGCATCAATGTGGGACTCCGCATCCCCCTTACCTCGGATTACCGTCTGGGCTTAGGATTCACCCACTTAGAAAATTTGCCTGAATTCTCTAATAAGTACAGTGTAAAACATCCAGGCTTTGTTATGAATTTTACTATGACGATACCGAAAAGTCCTTCAGGAGTTCCAGGAGTTCCAGGCGGGGCTCCCTCTCCTCTTCCTGATCGATTGAGGGGAGAAGGTAGTGTGGGCATGATTGATTCTACCCTCATGGCAGCGGATGGAGCTGTTACAATTCTTAGAGATTCATTAAAAGTTTCTCGTCACCAAGTTCGAAATCTTGCAACTCAAGTATCATTGCTTCAACAAAAATCGTTATCCTTGTCAGATTCTGTAAAGTCACTTAATCTTGCAAAAAATGTATCTCAAAAAAATATTAATCGAGCAATGAGACACCTTTCTAGATCTCTAAGATATTTTCATTCAGGAGATTACCGCGAGGCATTACAAGAAGTTGAAACTGCTCTAGAGATGAATCCAAATCTAGCTTTAGCCTATGCAAGGAGAGGATCTATTTATTATCAGCTTGGTGATCCTCAGCGTGCAACTATAAATTGGAACCTTGCTTTACAAATGGATCCTGAGTACGATGATGTTCGAAATATATTAAAAGCTCTCCATGAGAACAGACTTAAAACAACCAGTTTTTCAAGAGAAAAGGATTAGAATATGGATATTGCCACATTAGTAGGGATTCTTCTAGGGTTAGGCTTTACAATAGGTGGAATTGCCATGGCAGCTATAGCGGCTGGTGCTTCAGCGATGGTCTTTGTTTCAGCCTCTAGTTTTATCATTGTATTTGGTGGAATGGTTGCATCTGTATCAGTTGCTTTCCCTCTTTCTGATGTTCTAAAACTTGGCGCAGCTATGGGCGCTGTGTTTAAAGGTGGTGATACGAAGCTTGGCGGTTTAGTTGATGAAGCTGTAGAATTAGCTGGGGTAGGTCGCAAAGGTGCGGCAGATCTTGAAAAAGGGATTGATAGTGTTAGCAACTATTTTTTCAGAGATGGTGTTCAGATGGTTGTAGATGGCTACTCTGAAGAAGAAATAGTAGATATTTTAAACACTAGGATAGATTATAGAGAAATAAGGGAAAAGAGTCAGGCTGAACTATTTAAAACTATGGGTACTATGTCTCCAGCATGGGGTATGATAGGAACTCTTATAGGGCTTGTTATAATGCTTGCAGGTTTCGGAGGTGAAGGGGGTGGAACTGAATCATTAGGTGTTGGTATGTCTGCAGCTCTCATCACGACTTTTTATGGAGCTTTACTTGCAAATCTTTTCTTTCTTCCTATGGCGGCTAAATTGAATGCAAGGATTTCCCAGACAAGTACTCTACAAGCAATGTTAGTTGAAGGTGCGAGGTTGATTCACCAGAGAAAACACCCACTTATTGTTAGAGAAAAGCTGAACTCTTTTATTCCTCCTAAGGAATGGAAAAAAGACGAATAGATTAAATGGCAGCGACTCCTCAAGAAAGAAAAAAGTTTATAGCGAAAGGCCGAGATGAAGTAGAGGAAGGGCTTCCTGGTTGGTTTGGTACTTTTGCAGATATGATGACTTTATTATTTGCGTTCTTTGTATTGCTAGCGGCTATTTCTACTATTGATCCTGTTAAACTTCAAGAAATGGCTGATGGTGTAGGTAAATCTGTAGGCAAAAAGGAAAAGCTTGATAATCAATCGATGTCGCTTGCAGATGTTAAAAAAGCTGCAGAAAAAATGGTTGAAGAAATGGAAGCAGACCCTGAAACTGGTGAAAAACCAGTTGAGGTTACCACAGGGCCTAAGGGTGTGACCATAGGAATATCATCAGATATTAGTTTTACTTCAGGTTCAGCAAGTCTTAGGCCTGAAATTGTAAATGTTCTTGACAAAATTGTCCCGACTATTCAAGATTCGTATTTTAACGTAGCAGTGGAAGGGCATACAGATACCGATATCCTGCCAAGGTCTATCCAATCAAGATACCCTTCTAATTGGGAACTGTCAGGAGCTAGGGCCGCAGCGGTTGTGAGACAGTTGATTAATATGGAGGTAGACCCTACAAGATTGCAAGCTGTTGGATATGCACAATATGTTCCTCGAGACAGACCGACGGACAAAGTTATTACAGATGATTTAATTAAAGAGTTAAATGAAACAAGGGAAATGAAAGCCCGGAATAGACGTGTAGAAATTACTTTTCTTGCGTCTCGTTCGGGATCGCCACAATCTATTATTAAGGAAGAGGCTTCAGATGATAATAGTTAGATTTACTCCGAGGTAAAAGGGGGAATAGTAATATGAAGATGCGGATAATAAAGCCCATTTTTGGGCTTTTCCTAATAGCGAGCATTTCTGGGCAAGAATCAACTTATCTAGCCCAGAAACTTATGCTTGAAAATAATCTAAAAAGTCGAATTGAATCGGCGTTACAGAAGGTTATGGATGACCATAGATATGTTTTAGATGTAACGGTGGATCTGAAGTTTACTCCTACAGTTACTGAAGAAGTAACCTTTAGACCCGCAGGATCTGAAGATGCTACATCAGCTGTGAAGACAGGACGTAAAGAAGCGTCCAAGTCCACTCCAATAATTTCAGAAACGCAAGAGTCTCGATCGCGGATGACAGGTATTCCCATTCCTGGCTTTGATTTTCAGAGTATGGATGATGAAGAGCCTGTTGAAATAGTTGTGCCAGAAGAAACAGCTGATACTCCTTCAACTATTGTTGAAGGTCCCTCTAATGGTGCACAAATTTTAAGTCAGTCTTACAAAGACACTAAAGCATCTGTGCCAGTAGTTGAGCGCTTAGAGGTAAGTTGTATTCTTCCTGAGGGGTCAGCGCCAGAACTAATAGAAAATGTTCGTCAGATTATTATGGTAGCATCCCATTTTGATAGAACACGGGGAGATATTCTATCCGTAATGACAGCTTCTTTTCGCCAAAGAAAAGATGAAAGGACAGCTGAATCAATTATTCTTCGCTCTATTGCTGAAAAAATTGATCAATTAGAAGAAAAACAAGCTGATGCAGAAGCACAAGTTGCTGATGATTGGAGAATGGAATTAGAAAGCTGGAAAGATGAAGAAGCTCGTCGTCGGGAAGAGGAAAGAGCTGTGTGGAGAGCTGAAATTGATAGGCTTGAGAATGATCGTATTGCTAGAGAATTTGAGAATGAACGACAGGCCTTGTTAGAGAGAGATTCACTTAGAATGAACCAATTGACAGCTGAAATTTCTCAATTGAAAGAGATTCTTTCTGGGCCTCAATTATCAGAAGAAGAGCAAGTTGCTACTGAACAGGCTGTTGCTAATAAAGAAAATGAAAAGGCAGCTCTAGATTCTCTTATTGAGCAAAAACTAGCAATGTTAGAACAAGCTCAGAAAGAGATGGAAGGAATGGGTGGTGGAATGAGTAATATGCCCATTTATCTAATGAGTGCAATATCACTGCTTGCAGTTTTGGCTCTAGCAGCGGTTATTCTTTTTAATGGCCGTTCCAAGCAACCTAAATATGTTATGCCACCTCCTTGGATGATGCAACCTCCTCCTTCTAAAAAAAAAGTGAATGATAATAATGGAAATGGAGAACATAATACAGGAGGACAAATTTCCACCCCTACACCAGTTACTCCCACACCAGTTGCGTCGGCAAGGCCTTCTTCTTTTCAAGAAGATCCAGGGGTATTACAATCTGAAATGACCCAGACAAAGGAATCAGTGGTTTCAATGAGTGTTGGAGATCCTGATGTTGCAACAGCTGTGGTAAAGGATTGGTTAGAACAGGAAGCTCCTCCGGCTCCTGAGCCCGAAGTTGTCACTCCAGAAGCTCCGTCAGAGACGGAAAATGATGGTGGAAAAAAGAAGAAAAAGAAGAAATAAGTCATGATTACAAAATATTACCAACTAGCGGGTATTGATAAAGTTGCTGTTGTATTTTCCATTATTGGGGAGAATGTAGCTGTGAAGCTTCTCAAGGGTTTATCCGAAACAGATGTCCAGAGGATTCGTGCGCGATCTAGAGAAATGGAACAAGTCTCTACAGCTCTCAAAAAACAGGTTATGGATGAGTTTTATCTTTCTGTGATCTCGCAAAAATTAAAGTCTGAAAGTGAGCCGGAATCTAAAAAACCCTTTGATTTTATAGATGAATTAGCTGATGAGCAGTTAATTGCATTGTTAGAAGTTGAAGAGCCGAGTATAATTGCTATTGCTTTAGCGCAGGTTTCCTCAGATAGGCGAATGAAAGTATTAAGTCGGTTAAACCCCGAAGCAAAAGGAGCAGTTCTGATGAAACTAGGCTCATTGAACAATGTTCCACTTGAAGGAATCGTTAATGTTGCTTCTCAGCTCAGAACAAAATCTCTATATCTTCCAAAAGCTGTTGAGTTTACTAGAAGCGGTGGTAAAGATGTGGCTGATATTCTGGGTCAAATGACTCCTTTTGAAGAGGAACAGTATCTTGAAACAATTTCCCGCGAAGACCCTGAGCTTGCAGCAGAAATCAAGAAATACCATTTAACTTTTGATGACATTCTAACTTCATTCCCAGAGAATCTATTGAGAGATTTGATGAATTCAGTAGAGTTGGATGCAATTGCATTGGCGCTTAAGGGAAGCAGTCAAGATCAAGTCAATAAAATTTTAGGAAATCTTCCTCAAAAAAAACAGGCTATGTATGAGCCAGTAGAAGGAGCTGTAGCAAAAAACGATGTTGATAAAGCCCAAAAAACCATAGTAGATGCCGCACGCCAAATGGAAAAAGATGGAAGGTTCAGTTTGGAAGAGGTTCTCGGTTCCGCCGAAATGGTGGAATAGCGGAACGTTACTTTATAAAAACTTTTACAGCATGATCAGTTTATTGGTTGTTCATAGGACTTATGAGCAATTGTTTTGTACCGATCAATCAAGTCACAGCGATAGTTCAACCAAACGATACGATAAGCAACAAGGGCCGTACGTAATATGTTGGCAATAGACGGCGGGACGAGAGTCCGAGAAACACCATTTCCCAAACGGTATCTTTTCGGTGAAGAGGAGCGTGCGGCAGCGCTTAATCTCTTCGACCAGGCGATGATGAGCGGTGTTGCAATCCACTATAGTGGGCCAGAGGAACTGGCCTATGAGAAAGAATTTGCGTCCTTTATGGGAGGAGGCTATGCCGATTTAGTTAATTCGGGGACTTCGGCCCTATACGTGGCGTTGGGAGCTCTAGAGTTAGAAGCTGCGGGTGAAGTGGTTATACCACCAATTACCGATATGGGTGGCGCAATGCCAGTGGCGCTGATGTGTTTGGTGCCGGTGGTTGCCGATGCTGCGCCAGGCTCCTTCAATGCTGGGGCTGAGCAAATCGAGGCGGTGCTTACGCCGCACACCCGCGCTATTATCGTTGCACATATTGGCGGCGAACCAGCCGATATGGATCCTATACTGTCGTTGGCGGCAGACTATGGAATTCCGGTTATTGAGGATTGTGCTCAAGCCCACGGTGCGCTTTACAAGGGTAGGATGGCTGGCGCCCTCGGCAATATTTCCACCTTTTCTACGATGAGCGGAAAGCATCATGCTACAGGGCCACAGGGTGGTGTGGTTTTTACGCACGACGAAGACTTGTGCTGGGAAGCCAAGCGCTTCTCCGATCGCGGCAAGCCCTTTAATAGCAATACCGATAGTAATATGCGCGCGGGGCTCAATTTAAATGGGAATGACCTATCGGCTGCGATCGGGCGTGTGCAGTTGCTGAAAATCGGGGATATGATTGACAAGCGGCGTCAATTGGCGTCGAGCATCGAGGCATCGATCGCAGACCTTAAGGCGGTCCGGTTGGGTTCGCGGCTTCCCAAAACCGAAGGTGTCTACTGGTTTATGCGATTTCAGATCGAGGTTGAGAAGTTAACGGTAGATAAGGAAGCTTTCGCTGCGGCAGTGGCGGAAGAAGGCATTCCCGTAACGGCGTCGTATCGTCAAATTCCCTCGCATTTTAAGTGGTTTAAAGAACGGCAGGTTTTTCCCGGAAGCGACTATCCTTGGGGTTTGCCGGCTTACAAAGGTGATCGAGACGCCCAGTTTCCTTGCCCAAACGCCATTGCTGCGGTAGAGAGCCATTTTATCATGTTTGTCCATGAAAACTGGGGCCCACAAGAGGTGGATGATGTAGCGGCAGCACTGGGGAAAGTTGAAACGGCATATTTGCGTTGAGGTAATAATTATGGCCTTATGCCTTGCGCCTAGCAAAGTGTAAGGCTTGGGGCGGGCATTCCCCGAAAACGATATTTGCTTTGGAAGACGTGTTTGGTTCAGCTAAAATGGTTGAGTAATTATTATTTACAGTTGAATCGATTATTCTATTAGTTTTGTCTTTAACTAAAATTCTAACAAAGTTTTTGCAAAAGAATATATAATTGTTTCGGATAACAATTGTAAAATACAAATACTTTCCATTTATTTATTGGGAACTTAGTGTTTTATTTGATCTGGCAACATTGGTAGTTCACCAGCATTTTTTCTTAGCTTCGTTTCATTGTTCGCCACACTCCAACCAGTAAGATATATGAGCCGAGAGACTTTTTCCAATTTTTGGAAGTTAATTTTCTCTATCGTATCTGTTGGTTTATGGTAATCTTCATGAACCCCAGCAAAATAAAAAATAATAGGAATCCCAAATTGAGCAAAATTGTAATGATCGCTCCTATAGTAAAATCTTTGAGGATCATTTTTTGAATTAAAGCGATAGTTTAAATACAAGTTTTCAATTTGATTCGCAGCGTATTCATTAATTTCATGCAAATCTTGGCTAATCATATTTGAGCCAATGATATACACACTATCAGGTGCATTCCTTCCAATCATATCAATATTTAGATCAGCAACAGTATTAGATAATGGTAAAAGAGGCTTTTTGACATAATGTTTTGAACCAAGCAACCCCTTTTCTTCGCCTGAAACTGCAAGAAATAAGAATCCTCTTTTGGAAGGGGTCGTATTTTTAGTAATAGCTTCTGCAATTTCCATAAGAGCTGAGGTTCCTGAAGCATTATCATCAGCACCATAATAAATTTCTCCCTTTGTATTTTTACCGACATGATCATAATGGGCGGATATAACAACCGTTTCGTGACCGATAAAAGGATCAGTACCTGGTAAATATCCAACAATATTATTTGAAATAATTGATTCCTTTATAAGATTAATATTGAGACGTATATAGCTGTTTGATATAGATCTGCCATTGGATTTCCCTTCTGATTCGAGCTCTATCTGAAGGTCGCGCAATGTTTTCCCAGTTGCTGATAATATTCTATCAGCTGTAGTTTCAGAAATCGTTATAACTGGTACAATATCATCAGAAGTCGGAAGGGACATACTTTCTCGATGAAGCCACTTTTTCCAACGCTTTTGTTTGTCTGTGAAAAGCTCATCTGATTTAGGGTTAGTAGCAATTAAAACAGCCGATGCGCCATTTTTTTTGGCTTGATCTAGTTTTTCTCGGAGATCCGAAAAACGAGTATCAAATGAGCCATTAAATCTATTCGGATTATCCAGATCGGGTTCTCCGTCAATAATTAAAACAATACAATTGTTTACCGAAATACCGGCATAATCATTGTAATTATACTCCTTACTAGAGATGCCGTACCCAGCATAGACAACTGGTGCTTGAATTTCAATACTTCCTGAAAGGCCTCTTGGCGATACAAAAAAATCCTCTTCGTATTGAAAATTTTCTTTAAGAGAGCTTGATCCATAATCTAAGAGTAGAGTAAGCTGATTTTTATTGCTCAATTTTGTTTTTATCAATTCATATCTCTGAAAATAAGAATTATTGCTGAGGAGAGGAGTTAAACCCACCCGACGAAAATGGGATGCTATATATTCTCCAGCAATAGCAAGACCAGTTTCACCAGTAGCCCTTCCTTCTGTAACATCAGAAGCGAGAAACGTAAGATGTGCTTCAAGATCGGTTCTGGAAATGGTTTCCATTCCAGTTCGTGCCGCATCAACATCAAAAGTGGGAGAAAAGTAAATATCAGATTGACTATAAAGTGCAATGAGAAAAAATGTGCTAATGGCAGCTATTCTTAACATAAAGTGAAGTTAAGTAACCTTTTTCAGACAAAAAAGATGGATTGAAAGAGCATTTCCACCCTTAACTTAAAAGTATAGAAGGTTAATTCTAATAAGTTAGCGGTTACTAATTGCAGCTTGTGCAGCAGCAAGACGAGCAATAGGAACCCTAAATGGTGAACAACTAACATAATCTAAACCGGTTCGGTGGCAAAAATCTATTGAGGCTGGATCGCCACCGTGTTCACCACATATTCCGATTTTTAAGCCATTATTTTGGCTACGACCCTTTTCTACACCCATTTCTACTAATTGACCAACTCCTGATTGATCTAAAGATTGGAATGGATCTTCAGGAAGGATTCCCCCTTCAAGATAAGCAGGAAGAAAACCACCTATATCATCTCGAGAAAAACCGAAAGTAGTTTGAGTGAGATCATTAGTACCAAAAGAAAAGAACTCCGCTTTATTAGCAATTTGATCAGCGGTAAGACAAGCTCTAGGGATTTCAATCATAGTTCCCACGAGGTAGGGAAAATCTATACCTGATTCATCTTTCACTTCTTTAGCGATACGCCTAACAATTTCTTCTTGATGATCATATTCAGTATATGTGCCAACTAGTGGAATCATTACTTCAGGCAAAGCTTTAATTCCTTCTTCAGTTAGTTTAGCGGTAGCTTCAAAAATAGCACGTGCCTGCATTTCTGTAATTTCAGGATAAGCAACACCAAGTCTGCAGCCTCGATGTCCAAGCATAGGATTCAATTCATGCAGAGCTTCTATTCTTGATTTTAGTTTATGAGTTTCAACGTCTAATTCATTTGCTAGTTCAGATATTTGATTTTCAGTTAATGTAACAAATTCATGAAGTGGTGGATCCAAAAGCCTAATCGTAACGGGACAATCGTGCATTGCTTTTAAAATATCATAGAAATCTTGACGTTGATAAGGAAGCAGTTTCATCACTGCCGTTCGTCTTGCTTTTTCTTCATCAGCTATAATCATTTCTCGGATCGCCAGTATTCTTTCTGGATCAAAAAACATGTGTTCTGTTCTACAGAGTCCAATCCCTTGGGCTCCAAAAGATCTTGCCTGAGCGGCATCTTCGGGTCTTTCAGCATTAGTTCGAATTCCTAGAGTTCTAACTTTATCAGCAATTTCCATGAGTTTCCGAAATGCGGCATTTTCGCCAGGATCAATTTGAGTTAATGACAGTTCATCAGCATAAACGGCACCTTTTGTACCATTTAATGTTATAACATCACCTTCTATAAGAGTGTGTTCTCCAACAACCATTTTTTTACCGCGACTATCAATATTTAATGCATTACAACCTACTACACAACATTTTCCCCAACCACGAGCTACAAGGGCAGCATGACTTGTCATTCCACCTTTGGCGGTAAGGATAGCTTCTGCAGCATGCATGCCGTGGACATCTTCTGGTGAGGTTTCATTTCTAACAAGAATTACCTGCTTTCCTTCTTTTGCCCATGCTTCAGCATCATCTGCAGTAAAAACAATTTGTCCTGAAGCCCCTCCTGGGCCAGCCGGTAAACCTTCAGCAAGTTTTATAGCAGTTACTTCAGCTTCTGGGTCAACCATAGGATGTAAAAGTTCATCAAGTTGGGAAGGTTTTACACGAATTAAAGCTTCATCTTGATCGATTAAACCTTCCTCTAACATATCGGTAGCCATTTTGACAGCAGCGACTCCATTCCGTTTTCCCACTCTTGTTTGAAGCATCCAAAGACGACCGCTCTCAATGGTAAATTCGACATCTTGCATATCTTTGTAATGTTTTTCTAAGTTGGACCGAATGCCATCTAATTCATTATAAAGGTCAGGCCACATTTCTTCAAGTGTGGGAAGGTCTTTATTCTTTTCAGTTCGACCCCATTGATTAATTGGATTAGGGGTACGAATACCAGCTACAACATCTTCACCTTGGGCGTCGATTAACCATTCCCCAAAAAAATGATTATCGCCAGTTGCTGGGTTTCGTGTAAAGGCAACACCTGTTGAACAATCATTACCCATATTGCCAAAAACCATTGCTTGAACGTTAACAGCAGTGCCCCATTCTTCTGGGATTCCTTCAATATTACGATAAGAAACGGCACGCTTTCCATTCCAAGATTGAAAAACAGCACTGATTCCACCCCACATTTGGGCATGAGGATCATCAGGAAATTCGTCTCCTAGGACGTCTTTGATCGTGGCTTTAAATTTCTCAGATAATTCACGCCAATCGTTACTGTCTAATTCAGTATCAAGATTAACGCCTTTAGATTCTTTCCTTTCATCAATGATGTCTTCCAAACGTTCCCGAATTCCTATACCATCTTTAGGTTCAACACCCGCTGCTTTTTCCATGACAACATCAGCATACATCATAATTAAACGACGGTAGGCATCGTAAACAAATTTAGGATTACCCGATTTTTCTATAAGACCAGGAATGGTGCGAGAGGTTAAGCCAACATTTAATACGGTTTCCATCATTCCCGGCATAGAAATTCGTGCTCCAGAACGAACAGAAAAAAGTAGGGGGTTTGATGGATCTCCAAATTTTCTTCCCATTACTTCTTCAGTTTGAGAAATAGCATCATTGACTTGATTTGCTAATTCAACAGGATAATTTTGATTGTTCTTATAATATTCAGTACAGACTTCAGTAGTTAGAGTAAAACCTGGAGGAACTGGTATCTCCAGATTAGTCATTTCAGCTAAGTTTGCACCTTTCCCGCCAAGAAGATTTTTCATCTCCGCGGTACCATCAGCTATTTTATTTCCGAAAAAATATACGTATTTCAATTTCTTAACCCTCTTAATTGAAGATAAATTTATAGAGTTATATGGGCGTAACCAATGGCTAATTATATTGTTTTAATAATTGAGTAGTGCCTATCATGATATTTGTTAAATAAATTAGGAAAACAAATTAAGTAGTTATTAATGGATACATTTAGTCATGCATTATGGGGTAGAGGACTTTTTGGTTCTCGGGGCCATCCTTGGTTATCCTTGTTTTTTGGTGCTGCTCCAGACCTTTTTTCCTTTGGGTTTTTTATGCTGCTCCAAATTATTACATTAGAATTTAATTTAGAACCAGGCCCTCCTTCCCTGTCTAGTCTACCTTGGTGGCTTTTTATTAATTATGATCTAACACATAGTTTTATTAGTGCTTTCACCTTTATAGGGATTGTAAGTATATATAGGAAGGATTTGGCTTTTGCAATGCTGGGATGGCCATTTCATATTGTCCTTGATTTTCCTTTTCATACCCGAGATTTTTTCCCCACGAAAATATTTTGGCCATTATCTGATTTTACTATTGATGGCATAAGTTGGGCGACACCAGAAGTATGGTTTCCTAATCTAGCAGGCTTGATAATTTTATGTTTTTATCGTCGGGGGAAAAAATTATGAAGTACATCATTAAATTATTTTTTTATTTACTTATTTGCTCAACCTTGATGATTTTTGGATTTGAGGCGATAAAGTTTTCTAGAGATCAAGTAAGGATTGGAAATGCTGACACATTATCCAGAGTAATTCAAAATTATCAATTAACAGAACATAGACTACCTCCTTCTGGTAGACGGGAAAATGTGTCACAATTTCTTTTTGATCGAAAATTAACGGATAAAATGGTTCGAGACCCGGTATTCACAAGTGCAACTGTAATATTAGATGAATATGTATTTACTCTTATTAGGATCTATGACAAACTGATGAATTCTGATGATATAAAAGAATCAGAAAGGCTAATAGGAATAGTCAAAGGACGCGTAGAAGGAATTTTTGAAGATACAGAGGATGCGAATGAACAAATTTTAACACTAAAAGCGTTGGCGAGAGACAATGATATACAAAAAAACTTAAGTACCTTAAAAGAGATCGTAAACCTTTCAGATAAAGACCTGAAGGAATTACAGAAAATTTTAAAGGATAGTGACTTGAAAAGAAACATGGAAAAACTTAGAGATTTGGCTGCACAGCCAGTATCACCAGATTTTGTGATCGCTTATCAGGCTGATAACAGGAAAAATCACTATGAAATAAGTGTAAAATTAGAAAGTAGATTTCTAATGCATAGAATGCGAGAGGATGGCGGCAATGACGATGAAAGATTTGAGATTGGAAATGAACTTAAACTAAATACAGAAGTAAAATCATATGGTAAAAGTGCAAGAGCTGTTAAAAGAAAAACGAGTTTGATCAAGTAAAATTATAATGTTTAAGAAAAAATATTGTTAAATATAATTAGAAGTTAAAGCAGATTACGTTGATTGTAAACTTTAAGATTGGACACAATTTCCTCTCGACAAACAAAGTTTTATTTATATGTAGTTGAATTTTTTATAGGTTTTTTGATATGAATTATATCAGAATAAAACATAAATGAATTAATATAAACGGAGAGACTAGTTAATAAAGATTAAAAGAAATTATAAAATTATCAAAAGATGACAGTTTATATATAAAGCTAAGTAGGAAGAAATATAAAATAGGAAAAGATCTAAAGTTCTATGTATAGACACTAGAGTAAAAGTAAAGAAAGAGGTATTAGGAAATGTTACTGTTTAAGTGGGATTTGATAATAAATGAAATTTATTATAACCATATATAACGAATAAATATTCATTTGTATTATTTAAATCATGGTCGATATAATAATTTTTAAAATATTATTATTGATTTAGGACGCTAGGTTGAATATTGTATAATAAGTAAAATTTTTGTTAATCAAAGGATATTTAGTAATAAATAAATTTTAATTCTTAACCTATTTATAGTAAATAATTGAACGGCTTAACAACATTATTATAATATTAGAAAATTTTATATTGTGTGAATAATTATTAATTTATATGAAGCATAAAATTTTATGGTTTTATTTTAGTTGTTGTAAAATTATTTATTTATACTTTGCAGTAAACTTTCCAGGCCATATATGTTTTCCACTAATTATTATTAAAAATAATTTTGAAATTCTAAATCACGATATTATTACAATTTAATTGGACTGGTTTATTAATAGAGGAGAAACATAATTTAAATTAACATAATGCAATAAACTTTACTGATATAATTATCATAATTTATTTTTGCTATTACTATAAACTAAATTTTTTAATTCCCAATTTTCTTTTCAAACCAACAATTCCGTTTTATCTTTTTAATGCAAATTTTATAATCATATTATTTATATTTGAATAATATTAATATAATTCATGTTAAAAAATTTTATTTATAATTACGCAATTATATTCAATTATAATTTAATTTTATCTAATAACATTTTTTTCAGTAATCTATAGGATTACTGGGCAATGAATTAAAAAGTAAACTTTGGAGAGATTTTACCTTTTGATTTTTGTCATGTCATAGATTCGATTCTTTAGATATTGTTTGGGTAAAGATTGTGGATATTGTTTTGTAATGGATACTGTAAAAAAAATGGGTAACTAATTTAAAAAGTATGCGAACGGCTTTTTCAACAATGTAGAATGTTACTAAATTAGTCTAGGGTTAAGTAAAGAAAAAACACGTAAAATGAACCGACAACTTGTAGGAAAGATTTATCCTATTAAAATTTATGAAGTGGGCAGGGAAAAAATCCTTGAGTATGCCCAAGCAACACTCTGTAGCAATCCCTATTGTACAGATCCTAATTTTGCGGCAAATTCAAAATATGGTGTCCTCGTGGCACCGCCTACTTTTGCTTCAGTATATTGTCAGCTTCCTATGCGTCAGGTTTTCGAAGATGAAGAATTAGGCATGAATGTTCCTAGAGTTGTACACGGTGAACAGAGTTTTGAATTTGGAGAAGTTGTTAAAGCAGGAGATGTCATTTCAACGTCTACAACTATTCGTAACATTATTGTTAAGGAAAATGCGGCAGGAGTGAAAAATGAGTTGGTTTTAGTAAGAACTGATTCGGTTAATCAAAATAATGAAATCGTATGTGTAGGTCGGTGGACGATTGTGGAGCGAGGTAATGAGTAAAAGTATTAAGATAAATAAATATCTTTCCTATTATTATGCTGGGGCAAGTGGTGACTTCAATCTTATTCATATTGATAATGAATTTGCTCGAGGAGAAGGACTAAATGGAATTATTATTCATGGCCTCTGCACGATGGGTATTGCTACTAATAGACTAATTGAGGATCAAGATCCAGGAACATTAAAATCTATTAAAGTTCGTTTTGCTAATCCTGTTTTTCCCGAAGATGAATTGAGGGTTGAAGTTGATGCTGGAACAACTCAGGAAAGATTTGTTGTTGTCAATCAGTCGGGAGAAGAAGTTATCAAAAGAGGAAGAGCTATTTACCGCGATCTTTCTGAAAGTTAAGATTCATCTTTCCCAAATTTCTGGATCCCAGTATATAGTATTGCAGCAGCAGCAGATTTCAAGATGTCTCCTGGAATAAAAGGGAGTACTCCTACTTCTAGAACATTTTTAAAACCCAGAGAAATTCCTAACCAAAGGACACCAATAATATATATTACAGAACAGCTGAGTAGCATTATAAAGAATATATAGAAGAAGCTTTGTTTTGTTCCATAATTCATGAATGTTCCTGCCACATAGGCGCTTCCCATAAATCCAATAATATAACCTCCAGTAGGTCCTAGGATGTGGTGAAGACCAGAACCAAACCCAGAAAAAACTGGTAAACCCAACACTCCCGAAGACAAATATAAAATGATCGTTAAAACTCCTCGATTAGCCCCAAAAAGAGCACCAATTAACAATACTACAAATGTTTGGGCTGTTACTGGAACTGGAGTGAACGGTAATCTTAATTCTAGCTGAGCGGAGAGCCCTAATATCAATGCTCCTGATAATGCTACTAGAAGATCAGAAGTTAAAGAAGGGACATGTGTAATAATTTTTTCAGTCTTTGAATTAATTGTCATTTTGTTCCTTAATGGTATAAAAAATAAATATTTTTTTTCAATGTAACGTGATTTTTTTTTGTTTAGATTGATGGAATATATGGGATATACAACGAAAAAAAGTCACTATATTTTTATAGCCACTATTTTATTTTTACAATTTTTTCTTTTTGCACAGAAGAGATCAACATGGAAAGTAATTCAAGATGAAGTAATGACTCCTCTCTGTGCTGACTGTCATCAAATAGGAACTACTTTTTCCGAACAATCTGGTCTCTTACTAACTGAGGGTGAAGCATATCAACAACTGATTAATGTTCTTCCAAATAATGCATCTGCACGAAGTGACGGACTTCTCCGAGTTGGTTCTGAAGGCTTGGCAAGTTTGGAAACCAGTTACCTCTGGGAAAAAATTAATGCACCGAACCAAGAACATTTTAATACGGACCATCCATATTATGGAAGTCTAATGCCTCTTGGCCGACCATATCTGACAAATGGCCAATTAGAATTTATTAAGCAATGGATTCTTGGTGGTGTTCCAGAGGAAGGAATTGTAGAGGCAGCAGATGAGTCACTTCTTAGAGACACAACTCGGTATGAACCTCCAGAATTTGTCGAACTTTCAACCCCCCAGCAGGGGATACAGCTACATCTTGGACCTTTTAATATTCCTCCAAATTTCGAACGAGAGTTTTACTACTATCAACCATTAGATACTACAGGGGATCTTTATTTAGAAAGAGTTGAAATAATTATGCGATCTGGCAGTCATCATTTTATTGCTTATACATTTACTGAGACAGTACCGGCTTATGCTAAACTTGAACCAGAAGTATATAGAGATATTCGCAATAGTGACGGAACAGTTGTCTTACAAAGTCTTATTCCAACAATCTGGCATGACTTCGGTTTTGGCACTCAATGGCCTTTTATGAATTACCATTTTCCAAAAGGGGTTGCATTGCGCCTAAATGCTGATCGAGGTTTAGATCTTAACTCCCATTATGTCAATCGAACAGACAGCACATTTGTTGGTGAAGTTTATATAAATATGCATCTAGCACAACCTGAAGAAGTAAATAGAGTTGCCGAGGTTTTATCACTTAATAATCTAGAAATAGATCTTCCTCCTAATCAAGTGACTACTCTTGAAGAAACTTACTTATTTGATGATGAAGCCAGTGTATTCCAACTCATGTCACATGCACATGAACATATGGTTGAATTCAGAGTAGAAAAAGTGGGGGGAGAGTTTGACGGTGAATTGGTATATATAGCTTACGATTGGGAACATCCGCCGATCCTTGAACTAGATCCACCCCTTCATGTAAAAGTTGGAGAAGGATTGAAGTTAAGTGTTACGTATGATAATTGGACGGATGAGACTTTGAATTTCGGCCTTTTGAGTGAGGACGAAATGATGATTTTATTTGGCTATTATTATCTTGGATCCCCAACACTATCAATAGATGCAAAGGAGATTCTTCCTATGGCTTTTGATCTTCGAGAAAATTATCCAAATCCTTTTAACGGTCAAACCACCATAGAATTTTCTTTGGCAAAGGAAGCTGAGATTTCATTAAATATTTATGACATGCTTGGTAGACGAGTAGCTTCTCTAATAGATGGAAAAACTTCAATGGGAAAACATATGTATAATTGGTCAGCTAAAGATGATATAGGGTCTTTTGTGCCATCAGGTATATATTTTGTGCGATTATCTATCGATGGTGAATCCCGCACAAAAAAAGCAGTTGTACTCAGATAATTTAGTTAGTGCTTGAAACAGCGCTGACCCGTTAGTATCATGGAAATTCCATATTCATTACATGCATCAATAACTTCTTCATCCCTAACAGAGCCACCAGGCTGTATAACAGCCTCAATACCGGAATCTGCTATCATGTCTATACTATCTCGAAAAGGAAAAAATCCATCAGAACAAAGGATGCTTCCTTGGATATCAGAACCTGATTTTTTTAACGCAATATTTACAGCATCTAACCTACTAACTTGTCCAGCCCCAACACCAATAGTAACACCATCTTTTGCAATCAAAATAGCATTTGATTTTATATGCTTTAATACTTTCCATCCAAATTGCATATTCATTATATGCGATTTGGATGGAAATACATTAGTAACTATTTGGAGTTTATCAGGCTTCAATGTACTTATATCAGTTTCTTGAATTAAGATGCCACCTTGCAAATCACGAATTTGAAGACGAGACTTAGGTTTTTGAATGTTTTCTACTTCCAATACTCTAAGGTTTTTCTTTATTGATAATACTTTGAGAGCTTTATTCTCAAAACCTGGTGCAATTAGGATCTCTACGAAAACGTCTGAAATCTTTTTGGCTGTATCCGCGGTACAGGTTTGATTTAAGGCAATGACACCCCCAAAAGCGGACATACTATCTGCCTGAAAAGCTTGAGAGTAAACGGATATTTGATCTTTTCCAATAGCTACACCACATGGAGTAGCATGCTTTACGATAACGCAGGCATTTTCATCAAATTCACTTAGACATGCAAGGGCTGCATCTGCATCCATAATATTATTAAAACTAAGTTGCTTACCTTGATGAATCTTTGCAGAAAGAATGTTGTTTTTTCTATTATTTAGGACTTTATAGGAGGATGCGGCTTGATGAGGATTTTCACCATATCGCATTTCAGAATCTTTATTAAATGTAAGAGTTAATTTTTCTGGAAACTTTTCTTCTTCTAGGTAATCATGTATGATTGCATCATATTGAGCAGTATATGAGAATGCTTTAGTTGAAAGATCTTTTCTAGTATTAAATGTTATACCATTATTATTTTCTATTTCCTCAGCTACTTGCAAATAATCCAAGGGATCAACAACTACCCCAACCCAACCGAGGTTTTTAGCCGCACTACGAATCATGGTTGGTCCCCCAATATCTACATTTTCTAATGCCATTTCTAAAGTACAGTTATTACGTGAAATGGTTTCATTAAAAGGATATAAGTTGCATACAACAAGATCAATCCAATGGATATTATTTTTTATTGCCTCCTCACTGTGTTTATCTCTTAACCCTAAAATCCCTCCTTCTACATGAGGGTTGATAGTCTTTACTCTGCCTCCCATAATTTCAGGAAAACCTGTGAAATCACTAATCTCAATTACAGAAATTCCTAGATCACCAATTGCTTTTGCTGTTCCACCAGTTGATACAATTTCAATATTCTGAGCAGTTAGTCTTTCTATAAAAGGTTGCAAACCACTTTTGTCATAGACAGAAATAAGAGCCCGTTTTACGATCACATTTTTTTTATTTATGCTCATTTTCTTTTAGATGTATAGACTATTGTCCATCTGATTTTTCCTTTGAATATTGGATTTTCAATAGGCGAGCATCTTCATTTTTAGTATACCACCTTGTGCCATATTCTAGTATATAAAGAGCACCATCTTGCCACATAATCATGTCTATGGGATTATTAAATTTTTCTGAAGGCATAAACTTTTCCATACCTAAATAATTTCCTTTATCATCCATGCTTACGATCAGCACCCATCCTCGCATCCAATCATAAATAAATAGTTTCCCGTTATAATATTGTGGGAATTTATTCTTAAGGTGCTGAAATCTCTCATACCGGTAAACAGGCCCAGCCATAGCATTGCGTCCACCGGTGCCTGTTAATGGAAATTCCTCGGATTCAGTATATGGATACCAAATAAATGCTGATTGAGGTTCAGGAAGCTCCTTCATTCCAGTATTATTTTTGGATTTATTTAACGGAGTTTTTAAATCATATTGAGCCCCAGAGGAACTATCTTCAAAAGTAAATCTATTATAGGGTTTATTATTTGCTACAAAGAAAGGCCATCCAAAAAAACCAGGTCCTTTTGCTTGGTTAATTTCATCATGGCCAATGGGACCACGACCTATTTTAGGTTCGCGAGCATCAGGTCCAACTTCTCCCCAATAGAGATATTTTGTTTTAGGATCGATTGAGATTCTAAAAGGATTGCGACACCCCATAATATATATTTCTGGTCTTGTATCAGGAGTTCCTGGTGGAAAGAGATTTCCTTCAGGAATTGTGTATCCACCGTCTTTTTCAGGCTTTATCCGTAGAATCTTCCCTCTTAGATCGTTAGTATTGGAAGAGCTCCTTCTTGCGTCCCATGCTGTTCGTAAGGGTCGCTCATCAATTGGTGCAAAGCCATTTGAATTAAAGGGGTTTGTATTATCTCCAATTGATAGGAAAAGATTCCCATCAGGTCCAAATTCTAATGACCCTCCGGCATGACAGCATTCATCACGCTGGACTGGTACCTCTAACATCACTTTTTCAGTACTCATGTGCAAGCTATCATTATCGAGTACAAATCGTGATAGGTGTTGTTTGGGATCATTACCGACAGGTGAATAGTATATATAAACCCAACTATTACTATCATAGCTTGGATCAATTGCAATACCAAGTAAACCATCTTCTAGTTTATGCTGATAATTTGTGTCTACATGATCATATTGGACAGGCATTTTATAAATTATTTTTGTTGAATTGGTATGGGGATCGAAAAGTTTTATCAGTCCTTTTCTTTCTATAAAAAGAATCCTACCATCATTGAAAATGTCCATTTCCATTGGTTCTTCTAGGATTTGATCCAGCACAGTAATGCTGAAATCTTGTTCCTGAGGCTTTTCTATGGGAACGGGATTAGTTATAGGAACATTATCTGTTTTTGGTATAGTATTGCAAGAGAAGAGTACAAGGATCCCCATTAAAGATATAGTAATATTTTTCATGTTAGTTTACCTATTAGAAGTCAAAAGATTAATAGCCTCAATATAAGCGATACCTTCTAGAGCTTGAACTTTCTTTTTAAGTAATTCAGCTGTATCATTTGGTTCTATATGACATCGCTTCTGTACAATTATTGGTCCAGAATCAACATCTTCAGTAACGAAGTGTATCGTACATCCAGTTTCTACGTCTCCATTGGCCAAGACAGCTTCATGAACATTCAAATCCATTCCGCCTGAATATTTTGGTAAAAGTGAAGGATGTACATTCAATATCTTGTCTTGCCATTTTAGACAAAATTCATTTGATAGAATACGCATAAAACCGATTAATAGGACTAATTCAACCTGGTACTTTTTTAATATAGTGGTCATTTCTCGATCAAATTCATTCCGCGTTTTATTAACATGTGATATATAGAATGCTGGTATTTTATTCTTTTTGGCTCTTTCCAATATATAAGCTTTTGCACGGTTTGATAATACTACGGCAACTTCAGCATCTAGTTTACCAGATGAAATAGAATCGCAAATGGCCTTTAGATCGGTTCCCTTGGTTGAGCCAATTACTCCTAGCTTCATCATCGTAAAGTATTCACGTGATCAATACGCTTTTCAATTACTGCTTTGGTTCCGATGTCAGAGCGGTGGAAAAGAGGACCGGAAACAGCGGAAATTTCTTTTTCGGCGATTATTTCAGCTTGAACAATAGAGTTGGCAACACCAACAGTTGCAATTGTTCTACTACCTGCCTCTATAAGCTTACCTTCTTTAAAATCAACAGATGCATAGAATAGTCTTTCAATATTTCCTATATTTGAAACATCAATAGTTTCTCCTTTTACTGGACTATCAGGATATCCTTCAGGAACAGCATATTTACAGACTGTCGACTTTTTTTGAAATGCTACTTCAGTAGTAGCAAGTGTCCCATTAGCTATTCCAGTACAAATATCAATAAAATCTGATTCTAATATTGATAAAACATTCATGGCTTCGGGGTCACCAAATCTTGCATTATACTCAATTAGTTTGACCCCATTACCTGTAATCATAAAACCTCCATAGAGTATACCCTTATAGCCTTCGCTAAACTTGTCTTTCAATGCTTTAGCTGTTAAAAGATTTATTTCACATGCTAACGCAATATCATTGTCATTTAAAAAAGGAAGGGAGTGATCACTGTCTGAGTATGTTCCCATGCCTCCTGTATTGGGCCCTTTATCTCCTTCATAAGCTCGTTTATGATCTTGAACTGCTGGCATATGTTTTAAATTGTCTCCATCACAAAAACTCATAAGAGAAAACTCTTCTCCGATGAATTTTTCTTCTATTATAAAGTTTCCTCCTTCATCGATCAATTTTTGGCAATAGGAAGTTGCTTCTTCATGAGAGTGAAGATGATCTCCGGCAACTTTAACCCCTTTACCACCAGCCAGCCCATCATAATTGACTACATATTGATCACCAAATTGAGCTAGGCATTCCGATACTCCATCCATTGAGTCAAAAGAATAATATTCAGGTCCACCAGGTATATTGTATTCTTTCAATAAATTTCTTGTAAATGATTTTGATGTTTCTATTTGAGCATGTGTCTTTTTGGGACCAACAGTTTTTATACCAATATTCCACAAAGCGTCAGCAACACCTTGTGACAAGGGGTTTTCAGGACCAATAACTGCAAGATTAGCGTTTATTTTAGAGGCATAATCTTTTACTATTTTAGGGTTATTTATATCCTTAATTGTAAAAGAATCGCAGAGAGTATAAATCCCTGGATTTTCATTGGTACCTAAACAATAAATCTCTTTTTTTTGGGGGGAACGATGTAATGCTCGTACGATGGCATGTTCTCGAGCACCAGATCCAACAACTAAGATTTTATGTGCTATTCTTTCTGTCATTATTTCGCGTAGTCTCCATCTCAGTTATTTTGGCTTCATCTATGTCATTTGCTATATAATTGCCATCCAAGCATGCCATACAAGGTCGGTCAATATTATGATTTCCTCGTCTTGTTACGGCTTCTATAAGGCCATCAATTTCCTGATATAGTAGAGTATCTACCTTTAGAAAGTGCTTAATCTCTTCTTCGCTCATGTTTCCAGCAATTAACTCATCTCGAGTAGGCATATCTACACCATAGAAACATGGGTGTTTTACAGGAGGACAAGCGGTTGCAAAATAGACATCTTTAGCACCAAAATCTTTAAGCATTCTAACTATTTCTCTACTTGTATTTCCACGGACAATACTATCATCCATGATAAGTACTTTTTTATTAAGTATTTCTGTTGCTTGAGGAACAAGCTTATACCTAACAGATTTTTTTCTTTCGTTCTGACCAGGCATTATGAATGTTCGTCCAATAAAAGGATTTTTATATAATCCTTCAGAATAGCGAACACCAATTTCATGAGCAAAGGAAAGAGCCGCGGTATTTGCAGTACTAGGTGCGGGTATCACAATATCAGGAATTTTTTCTGGGAATTTCCTTTTCCAAGCTCTGGCTAAATTTTGACCCATTCGTAAACGCGCTCTATACACGCTTACATCATTTAAATTCACATCAGGTCGAGCAAAATAAACATACTCAAATATGCAAGGAGTGAAATCTTGTTTTATTAAACGTTTACTAAAAACCTCACCATTATCGGAAATATATATTAATTCACCTGGTTTAACCATTCCTTTGGGCTCATAACCAAGAGAGTAAAACATCGAGTTCTCAGAGGCGAAAATATAATCTAAACCTCCATTTCCATTCGATCTTTCACCTTTAACTAATGGGCGGATGCCTTGTGGATCCCGAAAAACAACAAGACCTTTTCCAATAATTATGGATACAACAGAATAAGCCCCATTAATATTTTGAAAAATAGATTGCACTGCTTCACATAACAGATTAAAAAACTCTTGGCTTTTGTCAGGAGTAATATCACGATGAAGTCTATCAGCAAAAAAGTGCAGTAGCACCTCAGTATCACTTGTAGTATTCAGATAACGTGTTTCGTTTTGAGTGATTTGTTGCACTAGCTCTTTATAGTTTGTCAGATTCCCATTATGCGCCATAGCAATACCGTACGGAACAGAAGTCCAAAAAGGTTGGATTTCTCCATGACTAAATCCACCATGAGTGGGGTAGCGATTATGGGAAATTCCAATATTTCCAGTTAGCAACTTTATGTTCTCAGAGGTAAAAACTTCTCTGGCAAGCCCCAGTCCTTTCTCTTTATGCATTCGTGTATCATAGGTCATTATTCCAGCAGCGTCTTGACCTCGATGTTGCAGATGAATTATACTATCATAAAGTTCAGCTGCTACAGGCTTATGAGAATAAATTCCAGCAATACCACACATTATATTAGCTTTATCAAATCTGGAGCTAAACCAACATAGGATTGAGGAGAAAGTTCCAAAATTGTTTTCTTATCATTTTCAGATATATCTAACCTAGATACGAACTCAGTTAAAGCATCAGCATTAACTTGCTGTCCTCTGGTAAGTTTTTTTAATTCTTCATATGCATTCTGATGTCCTGCTTTTCGTAAAATCGTTTGAATTGCTTCAGCTAAAACTTCCCAATGATTATTTAACTCATGTTTCATATAATTTTTATTGACAGCAATTCGATTTAAACCTTTTAGAATATTTTTCAACGCTAAATATGAGTGGCCCAACATTACACCTTGGTTCCGTAATGTAGTAGAATCAGAAAGATCTCTTTGCATTCTGGAAACGGAAAGTTTTTCTGAAAGATGATTTAATAATGCATTTGAGAGTCCAAGATTACCTTCTGCATTTTCAAATTGTATGGGATTTATTTTATGTGGCATAACAGAGGAACCTATTTCTCCCGCGATTTTTTTCTGAGAAAGGATACCTCTACTTATATAAGCCCAAATATCCTGACATAGATCCTTGAGGATTGAATTTACTCTAATCAACTGATGGTAGCTTTCTACTATTGAATCATGAGGCTCGATCTGTGTAGTAATCAAATTTGCTTCCAGTCCAAGAGATTTAATGAATTTTTTTGAAAACCGAATCCAATTAACCTTTGGATATGCGATATTGTGTGCTGACCAAGTGCCTGTTGCACCATTTAATTTTCCTAGAAGAAGATGTTGTTTGAACTGCTTTATCTGACGATCTAAACGACTTGCAAAAACAGCCAATTCTTTTCCAAAAGTTGTAGGGGTTGCAGGCTGACCATGGGTTAGAGATAGCATTGAGGAGTTTTTGTACTTATTCGCCAATAGCATCAATGATTTTTTTACATTTTTTAATGTGGGCAAATAAACTTTTTTTAATCCATCATTCCAAATAAGTGAATAGGATAAATTATTTACATCTTCAGATGTTAGTGCAAAGTGAATCCAAGGGTGTAAGGATTTTCTTGTTTTAGTTTGAATATAATATTCAATTGCTTTTACATCATGATTAGTTTTTTCTTCAATTAACTTGACCTTTTGAGCACTGGAAATATTGAAATTTCGGTAAATTTTCCTAAGAATAGATTTTTCCACCTTAGAAAAATGGGGCAAATCTTTTATTGTTGCTTCACTACCCAAAGCAATTAGATATTCTATTTCAACTTTTAAACGATAGCGCATAAGTGCTAATTCAGAGAAGTACTCAGTAAGCTCGTCTAAGCTATCGCTATAGCGACCATCTAAAGGAGAAATAGCTTTTAGTCGATTAGGCACCAAATATTCTTTTAATCGCTAAGGCGCAATTACCAGGGTCGATAACTGTCAACACTGGAGTATTACTAGGCATTTGTAAAGTAGAGTGAATATTGACCAACATATCGGCCTTGTCTGAAAATGGTGGGCATCCTAAGGTTGGAAATTCTGAGTTTGCAGCAACAAAACCAGATAAAGCATTTGATCTTCCCGCAATTGTTACATAAACGATTTTCTTCTCTTTTTTATTAGCTTCTAGTATTTCTAGAACTTTTAGTGGTTCTTTATGAGCTGAAGCGGCATGTTGTTCCCAACTGATATTATAACTATCTAGTTTCTCAGTAATCTTTTTTGCATGTGGTTCATCGCTTATAGACCCCATAATAATTACTACTTTCATAATAATCCCTCTAAATTTTTATTAATTCTTTCATGAACTGTCATTCCTTGGTCAGGGAAGGGGAATGATTCACCAGTTATGGTTTCATATAAATATATGTAGCGACTCGACAGCTCAACAACAAGCTCTTCTGGAGCATCAGGCAGATTTTCATCATTATATGGATCACAATTATCAACGAACCATAATCTTAGAAACTCTTTATCTACATTTTGCGGCTCTTTACCAGCTTCTATTTGAGATTGGTAGGTTTCGGAGATCCAGTAACGGCTGGAGTCAGGGGTATGGATTTCGTCAATAAGAACAATGTTCCCATCGACGTCTCGTCCCATTTCATACTTAGTATCTACGAGAATCATTCCGTGTTCTGTGGCTTTTTTCTGACCAAAAGAAAAAAGCTCCAACGCTTTTTTACTGCAGAAGTCCCAATCATCCTGAGTCATCCATCCTTCTTTTACGATGTCATCTGGTGAAATGGGGCGATCATGATCCTCTTCTTTTGTTGTAGGAGTTAGCATATTAGCATCAAGTTTTTGATTTTTTTCCAATCCCTCAGCCAGAATATTTCCACAGTACTCTCGATCACCATTGTTATATACAGTCCAAAGAGATGTGCTAGTACTACCTGTGATATAACCTCGCACTACGAATTCAATAGGTTGTACTTCACATTTTTTTGCAAGGGTTACATTAGGGTCCGGAATTGAAATTACATGATTAGGGATGATATCCTTAGTTTTTTCAAACCACCATGCACTGGTTTGGTTAAGAACTTGCCCTTTAAAGGGAATAGATGCTAACACACGATCAAAGGCGCTTTGGCGATCTGTGGTGATTAGTGCAATTTTATTTCCTAGATCATATTGATCTCTGACTTTGCCCTTCTTTTTTATACCACTTGGAAGATGGGTGTTTGTTAAAGTGTTAGTAAGTTCAGCGTAGATACTTTTTGTATTGTCTTTATTGTATTTTATAGCATTCATGTGATAATGGATTGAAGAATATGTTTGTTGTTAAAATGTCCCTTAAAACCAACTCCAATTTACCTCTCATTACTTTTATATTCCATATAACTCCAAATTTTATTGATTTAATTTCCTTAATTTCAAACCTATCAACTAAAGATTCCAATTTAGATCTACCTTTTATATCTTCTTTTTGACGAATTAAGATGCTAGCCCAATCATTTTCTGTAGGTATGTTACTTATAAATTCTTTATTTGAATTAAATAGTTCACCAGAATCCTCAATTTTTTTTAATAATGAGGTGTTAAAATTTTCTGCTTCTATTTCCCAATGTAATTGTCGTTTTATTATAACATTAAAACCAAGCCCATTCAATGTATCTTCAATGGATACAGCTTCATTATCATTAATTATCATATCAACTATTAATTGATTATGCTTGGTAGTAGAATAATCAGGAATGTCAAATTTAGATTCCGGAAATGACAGGGAATGCATTGTCGTTGGATTCCCATGTTCTATGAATTCTTTCATAGATGAAAAAATTATATCACCTTTATCGGTTCGCTCGGGATGAGGCATAATAGCCATTACATTACCACTTGGGTTACAGACGGCAGCTAGATTATATATAGAACCATTAGGATTTGTTGGGAATTCATCAATTATACTGCCCTCATCATTACAATATCTATAAACGGTTTGGTCATTAGCGATGAGTTTTTCTAATAACTTTTCCGGGATGACGAATCTTCCTTCCCCGTGAGCTAAGGGTATTTTAATTAAGCCCTCAGGGTTTAGTTGTCGTGTAAATGCACATCGCGTCGGTGGCGAAGACAGCTTTAGGTTTGACCAAGTATTATAATACCCAACACCAATAACATGTCCATTTTTAACTCGCTTGTTATCAGTAAGTGCCATGCTTAAACCTAGACTATCTAAACCAGGAATTAGCCCGCTTTCAACTAATATTTGTGCTCCATTGCATATACCTAGAATAGGTTTCCCTCTTTCAGATTCAATTTTTATTTGATTAATTATTGGAGCTAGTGAAGCAATTACTCCAGCACGGGATCGATCTTCATAAGAAAACCCTCCTACTATAATATATCCCTGGAAAAGGGACAATTTTTTCACCTCATCATTCCATAGAAACTCTTCAGCTTTTAATCCAACTCTTTGGCATGCCATCATTGTTTCACGTTCTGTATTGGAACCTGGAAATTGAATGACAGCTATTTTTATATGGTTATTTAAAGAGATCTTATTCATTATTGTGTGGGAGGTGACTTTAAAGAAAGATTAATTTATTAAGAATTTAATATATAGTTACCTTTCCAGTGTTTTTATTAATAGCACCAATTTCATATATTTCTGACAAATTACTTATGTTGTCTCGAATTAGATTGACATGATCTGGCTCTACCACAAATACCATCCCAATACCCATGTTGAAAGTGCGGAACATTTCATCCTTCTTTACACTACCAATTGATTGTATTAGATCAAATACCGGTAGGGTAGGCCACGAATTTTTCTTTATTTCAACACCAAACTTATCTGGCAGTATACGTGGAATATTTTCTACTAGCCCACCGCCTGTAATATGTGCGATACCTTTGATCTCAATACCAGCATCTAAAACAGAAAAAATATGATTGGTATAATTAATATGTGGCTCTAGCAGAGTAAGACCTATAGTTTGATCTAAACCATTAATAGTATCTTTTACATCATAACCACCTATTTCGAAAAAGATCTTTCTAGCAAATGAATAACCATTCGTATGCAAACCATTTGATGGAATACCAAGGACAACATCTCCTGATTGAATTTTTTTACCAGTAATAATTTCATTTTTTTCCACAACACCTGTAATTACACCGACAAGATCATGTTCACCCGGCAGGTAAGTATCAGGCATTTCAGCCGTTTCACCTCCTACTAGTGACACACCTGTTTCTTTGCATGCTTTTACCATGCCAGACACTATTTGTTCTATTATTTTAGGTTGCAACATGTCATTTGCAATATAATCCAGAAATGTAAGTGGCTTAGCACCCATGACTAAAATGTCATTGGCAGCAGCACTCAGCAGATCAATACCAATGGTATCATATTTTTTAAGTTTTCTCGCAATTATTGTTTTAGTGCCAACCCCATCTATACTTTGTACCATAACAGGATTTTCATAATTATTGATAATTGGTTTCAAGTCATAAAGTGAACCAAAGCTACCAAGTCCTGTAAGGACATTGGAGGTGAAGGTGGATTTCACGTGATTTTTTATTAAGTCTACTGCTTCATTCCCTGCATCGATATCCACTCCAGCAGATTTATAATCAATTGTTCCCATTATAATTTGTCTCGCAAACCGTTCTTCCATGCATGGTTTGCATCGCGACAAGGAAGATTTATAATATTATTAATTTGGATTAATTTTCCACCCGTTACACCTATCTCAAATATATCTAAACCAACATTTGAAAAAACTGATTGCACATTATGAACATTGTTTGAAGAAACTTCTAAAATGAACCCCCCAGTTTCAGAAAAAAGGATTTTTTCATTTTCAAGGGTACTATCAATATTTATTTTGCAACCAATATTATTATTAAAAGTCATTTCTGCTAAAGCTGTAGCTAAACCTCCATCAGAAATATCATGACAAGATAATATAAGGTTTTCATCAATACAATCGGTTAAAGAATAGATTTGCAGTTTTACTTCCTCTAAGTCAGGTCGCGGCAACTTATTTCCAAGCTCATTATATAGGGAATAAAACACAGATCCTCCTAATTCATCTTTTCTCTTGCCAATCAAAATAATTATCGAATTAGATTTCTGGAAATTCATAGGTATAGCTTTTGTTACATCTATGAGGCGACCAAGACAACTTACAATTGGACTAGGAGGTATAGCGCCATTTTTTGATTCATTATAAAAACTAACATTTCCAGCAATGATAGGAGTAGGATGAGCGGGATGGTTTTTTAAAGTAATAGTATTACATGCATCGGCAACTCCTTTAACCCCTTCTATGAATTCCCACATTTGTTGAGGTTTTTCTGGATTGCCAAAACAGAGGCAATCAGTTATTGCATGGGGAGTGGCCCCAACAGCTGCTACATTTCTCATTGATTCCACAACTGCGTTAACGCCAGCCCAATAAGGATCTATTAAACCATATCTAGGATTGTGATCTGTGGATAACGCAATTCCTGTTTTCCTAATTTCTTCCGGATAGTCATCCGAATTAAATGGTGACATTATACCAGCATCAGCTAATCCTGCTTCTGTGTGAACTCTACCTTGTACTTGTTTATCGTATTGTTCAAATATTGGTGCCCGACTAGCTATATTTTCATGAGACAATAAATCTAATAAAATGTTATTATAATCAGAAATTAGAGGAATATTAGGAGTAGGAATTTTTTTTACGATAGGCTCATATGGACGGTCATATAAAAATCCTTTTGTAACTTGCGCTGCTGGAGCAGTTACAATTTTTTCAATTCCATTATATACAATATATTGACCATCACGGCGCACTTTACCTATGACGGATGCTTTAGCTCCTTTGCTGACACCTGGTAAATCAAATATTTTATTATAGTGATGCACGATCATTGATGTTAGTTCAGGAGGTACAACCCACATGAATCTTTCTTGAGTTTCACTACATAGGTATACTGAAGGGTGAAGATCATCCATACTTACATGCACTTTATTAAGCCAAACTTCAGCTCCGTAGCCAGATGTTTCTGCAAGTTCTACACTTGCGCAAGCAACTCCACCTGCCCCTAAATCCTTGAATCCTACATTATTAATCAATCCTTTTTCTTGTAGAATTTTAAAAAGAGAATAAGAAGCTTTTAATAAATGTCTCTCAAGGAATGCATTTGGTTCTTGAACCGCACCTTTATTCTGTTCTTTTTTTTCTTCTTCCAATTCTAAGGAAGCAAAACTTGCTCCACCAAAGCCACTATTATCAGTCGGTTTTCCAACAAGAATCAATTCATAACCCTCAGCATTTTTTGGAGCATAAGAATGAAGTATATGATCTTCACGAACTATGCCTAGGGTTACAAGTGTTACAAGACAATTTTCATTATAACCTTCATCAAAATAAATATCTCCACCAATATTTGGAATACCAAGGGGATTGGCATAGCCTGCTACACCAGCAACTACCCCATCATGTATCCATTTAGTTTTATTGTGTTTTATTTCACCAAACCGGAAAGAATCAGTGCAAGCAATTACTTCCGCACCCATACACATTACATCTCTAACATTTCCACCAACTCCAGTTGCTGCTCCTTCGAAAGGTACAATCTGAGAAGGGTGATTATGAGATTCATGGCTCATTACAATACACCATCGATGGCCATTTTTATCTCTTGTAATGGCGATAACACCAGCATCTTCTTCAGCTCCTAACACTACATTAGGTCCAGTAGTTGTAAATAGTTTTAGATAGGGTCGACTACTCTTGTAGCTAGAATGTTCAGAACCTTGAATGGAAAATAGGATGAGTTCTGATAAAGACGGAGCTCGCCCCAACATATTATTTTGGATTTTGAGGGCTTCATCAACTTTTAATGGTATATTGTATTGTCCTAAGGTAAATCTTATTTCTTCTTCAGTCTGAGAATTAAAGTCAAATTTTTCGTTCTCAGAGGACAATGTTTACCTCAAAATTGTCTGGTGTCTTTGTGGCCCTAGAGATACAATAGTTATGGGACAATTAATTTCTTGCTCAATAAAATCAATAAACACTTTCATGTTATCTGGCAACATATTGTACCCTTGGGAACAGATTTCTTCTATCTCTTCCCCATTTTTTTCTGGCCAGCCTAGTACAGAAGTGTAAACTGGTTTTACTTGACGCATTTTACCTAAACTTCCTGGCATTTCTGAAAGTTTTTCATCATTTATTTCATATTGCGTACAAATCTTTAATGTATCCATTCCACAAAGAATATCCATTTTAGTAAGAGAAATTTCGGTTAAACCATTTACACGTACAGCTTGTCTTAATTGTACTAGATCAAGCCATCCTACACGGCGTGGCCTACCAGTAGTTGTTCCATACTCACTACCTCGCTCCCGAAGATATTCAGCATCTTCTCCCTTTAGCTCTGTTGGAAAAGGTGAGATGCCGACTCTTGAGACATAGGCTTTTGCTACACCTATAACTCGTTGAGTTCCATTTATACCAATTCCTGATCCAACACTCATCTGTCCAGCCACCGTATTTGAACTGGTTGTATGAGGGTACAGGCCATGATCTAAATCAAGAGAGAGACCTTGAGCACCTTCAAAAAGGAAAGACTTTCCTTGAGAGTAAGCTTCAAATAATTCAACCTGTGTATCTGAAAGATATTTTTTCAATGCATCACCGTAACTAAGATAATCAGTATATATATCTTCAAAAGCTAAATCAAACTGTCGACCAAATGCTTGGGTTACAACTTTCTCGTTGAATTGATAAGCTCGCTGAAGTTTTTCTTCAAAAATAGCCGGTTCTACTAGATCTCCGATACGTATTCCATGGCGATATGCTTTATCCGCATATGCTGGCGCAATCCCCCGTTTTGTACTACCAGCTGCTAGATCACCTTGATGAGAAGTCAAGCATTCATCCATAACAATGTGATATGGCATTATTACATGGGCTCTATCACTAATTTTTAAATTAGGTTTAATTCCTTTTTCTTCTAAAGAATTAATTTCTTGAATTAGATCTTTAGGATTAATCAAAACGCCATTACCTATAACAGAGATAGGTTTTGAATACAATACACCAGAAGGAATATGATGTAGTTTATAGACATTGTCATTAACAATAACGGTATGACCAGCATTGTTGCCACCTTGAAACCTTATCACATAATCACTTTTGCCAGCAAAATAATCAGTAATTTTTCCTTTCCCTTCGTCACCCCATTGGGTCCCCACAATAGCAGTAACATTAGATTTATCAGTCATTATTCAATAGTAGTGATGGATAAATGAAGTATAGAGCGATACAAAAGTGGTTTTGTTCGCAAATTAATTTATATATTCCTATAACTTTGTGTGAGTCTGATTCTTGGGATAAAGTCTGATTCATTAATCAACCTTTTTCAAATTTATAGTTATTAGATTAAAACTGAGCCCAATTTTACATTGGATGGCTCAAAAGACAAATCTCAAAGTCTTAATTTTCAAATCTTTTGGGTGCTTTCACTAGTTTTTTGCAAGTGAAAATTTTTCCATTGATTCGTAAAAATCTTTTAATATTAACTTTTTATCAAATTCCTCCCACAGGATTATTTTCCTATTATTGTTGGGTTGATCGAACCATTTTCCATTAATTAATTCGGGGGCGGGGATTTTTGTTGATTTTGCCCATGAAGGGTTTTTTATAATTGCAACAGCAGCCATATCAAATAAAGCACGTGATGGTGGATTCCCAACCAATTCAATATTTTGAAAAAGATTAACTGAATAATCACCAAAGTTATAAAACAAATTTCCATGACGGCCCGTAACAGGCTCGTAAATTTTAGGTCCTTTCCCAGGCATTCTTTGTTCTATATCTGATAGTAAAACTCTTACAGCATCTGTTCCTGAAGTCTTTCCATAACGTACAGTTGCTATTTCAAATTCAACATTTGTATTTAAAATATATTGTAATGAGGATGGATCATTTATTTGGTTATATTCTCCAGGTTCAGGAAAATTAGAACCCAACCACACAACTCTTATTTTTGGAATAATTGAGGGGTCTTTATAAATCGAAAGAGCAATATTGGTTAATTTACCTACGGGCAATAAAACAAGTTTATCATTAGAGGGTTTTTTTGCTTCGGCGATAATAAAATCAACAGCTTTATGTCCATCAAAGAAGTTTTCTTGAAAATTTTCAGTTATTTCTTTAAAAGAGCCATTAGCGCCTCGATAAATTTTTATTTGGGAATAGAGAGAACATAATTTCACTATTCTTTCTGCTTCTTGATAGTGTTCTTCTATATCACCACCATTAAAAGTTCTATTAACAGTAATACCTTCAACTTGGAAATAATCGCCATTGAATAACATATAAGCTATTGCATGCTGGTCATCTAATTCATTGTTTGCATCAGTATCAAGAATTACCCTGGTTTTTTGATTGTTTGTAAAGCATCCAAGTAAAAATAATGCCATCAATATATTAAGCAGATAAATCTTGATTGTAATTAAATGCATACTATTCCTTATTATTCTCATTAGGCGAAAGTAATGATCAATAATGAAATATCCATTAGATTCAACAAAGTTATGAAATTAATTTTATATTCAAGGCATAATAGAAAATCATTTTTTTATCGGATTTAGAAAAAATTATAAATAAAGTAACTATATAAAAATACAGGGATCTTAAAGGGGAGTACTTATATGTTAATTATTGATTCTTACATTGTTGCTGTTATCATGTGTTTTATCACTATGCTATGTTGGGGATCTTGGGCAAACACGCAGAAATTAGCTAGTAAAGAATGGCCATTTCAACTATTCTACTGGGACTATGCTATTGGTGTTTTGCTACTTGCTTTAGGGCTAGCATTCACTATAGGTAGTATTGGAGAGAATGGAAGAGGTTTTATTGAGGACTTAAATCAAGGAAGCAACAAAATGCTTTTGTCTGCATTTTTAGGGGGGGTTGTATTCAATTTTGGCAATATTTTACTTGTTGCAGCAATTGATATTGCAGGTATGGCCGTTGCTTTTCCTGTTGGCATTGGTATTGCATTAGCTCAAGGGGTCTTTGTCAATTATCTGGCTAAACCGGAAGGAAATCCTTTAATACTATTTTTTGGAGTGACATTAGTATTAATAGCAATCATAGTAGATGCAATTGCATATAAAAAACTTCAAACTAATGCGAAAAAAGGTATTGCTAAGGGATTAATATTATCAATTCTTGCAGGCATTTCACTTGGTTTTTTCTATAAGTTTGTTGCTGATTCTATGATAACAAATTATTATAGTCCAGAAATTGGACTTTTGACTCCATATACAGCTTTAGTTATATTTTCTTTAGGTCTATTTGTTTCTAATTTTGTTTTTATAACGGCAATAATGTTAAAACCAATTAGTGGAAAGCCAGTTTCCTTAGGGGATTATTTTACTAATGGTAACACAAAATTACATTTAATTGGTATTCTTGGGGGGGCTATATGGAGTGTAGGCATGTCATTTAGTATAATTGCCTCGGGTGCAGCTGGCCCAGCTATTTCATATGGGCTAGGCCAAGGGGCTGTAATGGTTGCCGCTGTTTGGGGTGTTTTTGTTTGGAAAGAGTTTGAAGAAGCTCCAGTAGGTACTAATAAATTAATTTCTTTTATGTTTTTATTTTTTATAGTTGGGTTGGGTTTAATCATTGTTTCAAAGTAATTAAATAAAAAATGGATTGTTAAAATGAAAATTGTCGTAATGGGAAGTTATAATACTGATATGATAGTCAAAGTGCCTCATATACCGAAACCTGGCGAAACTGTTTTAGGAGGAAAATTCACTACAGCACCTGGAGGTAAAGGGGCCAATCAAGCGGTTGCAGCAGCCAGGATTGGTGGGGATGTTACTTTTATTGCCAGAGTTGGAGATGATAGTCTTGGTAAAGAAGCAATTAAGAGATTCGAATCTGAAAACATCAACACAAAATATATAAAAAGAGATTTAGTGGATCCCTCTGGTGTTGCATTAATTGTTGTTGATAAAAATGGTCAAAATAGTATTGCGGTTGCACTTGGAGCTAATTCAAACTTATCCTCAAGTGACGTTGATGATTCAATAGAAATAATTGAATCTGCTGAAATATTATTAACACAGTTAGAGACACCACTGTCTTCAGTTGAAAAAGTAATTTCACTAGCTAAAGCTGCAGGAACAAAAGTCGTTCTTAATCCAGCACCAGCTCAAGCGCTCAGTGATGATTTATTAGATAATATAACAGTAATTACTCCCAATGAATCAGAATCAGAAGCACTTACAGGAATTGCTGTAACTGATTTTTCTAGTGCGGAAAAAGCTGCAGATGTTTTGTTATATAAAGGTATAAAAACTGTAGTGATTACAATGGGAGAAAAAGGTGCCTTGTTAAAAACTAACAGTTGCACACAAATAATTAATCCTTTAAATGTTGATGCAGTAGATGCTACTGCTGCTGGTGATGTTTTTAATGGGGCTTTAGTCGTAGCGATGGCTGAGGGGAATACTTTGGAAGCAAGTGTAGAATTTGCTAATGCAGCGGCAGCATTTTCAGTGACAAAATTAGGTGCTCAGCCATCTGCTCCTAATAGAACTGAAGTAGACATGATGTTAAATAATTGAAAATTTATTACATTATAGTTTAATCAATATATTTTTCTACTGTTATTTTTTCACCTGGCTGGATAGACTGTAATGTATTTGCTTCTTCTTCTATTTCCCCAAGTATATTACATGCTGTAGCGAGCCTAGATTCATTACCTTCTGAAATAGGTGTCGGACCAAAGGGTAAGGCTAACGAGTTTCCTTCTACCCAAAAACAAATTGTTCCTGGGGCAACCACTTGTCTAGCATCTTTTTCAAGAGAAACGCTCATTGGCACAGAAAAATAGACTTCCTCTCCCCAAGTATTAGCATATGACTCTATAGGAAGAACTTTAATAAGAGCTTGAGTTGAAGGCGTGTTTTTTAACAGTGCTGAAATATTGCCAGTTTTCCAAGAAATTTTTATACGTGTTTTCATTAATTAAGACAAACTACCTTGTAAAGTTCCCGCAATAATTGAATTAATCCAAATAAGTTATCCGAAAACAATAGGAGCTAATATTAATGAAACTATAGATACAATGATAATACCAATAAAATTTAGAACTATACCTCCTTTTACCATCTCTGGGATTCTAATATACCCTGATCCATACACAATGGCATTAGGAGGAGTGGCGACAGGAAGCATAAAAGCACAACTAGCAGCCAATGCAGCAACTAGCGAAAAAACCAAAGGATTAATATTTATACCTATAGCGAGGGCTGCTACTACAGGCAGGAATGTACCTGTTGTTGCTACATTACTAGTAAGTTCTGTCAAGGTAGTGATAAGGGTTGCTATTGCTATCACAAGAATTATGATCCCAGCTTCTCCTAAAACAACTAAACTACTACCAATCCAATCTGCAAGCCCAGTTCGGGTAAATGAGGAAGCAAGACTAAGACCCCCACCAAAAAGAAGTAATAATCCCCAAGGAAGTTTCTGCATCACTTCCCAATTCATAAGATATGGATTCTCTTTGTCTCCGCTAGGGATGAGGAATAAAGATATAGCTGACATTAACGCAATGCCAGCATCTGTAAGTTGTATTAGTTGTGGAAAGGAATTTAAAATTGGGCGCGTAATCCATGCTAAAGCTGTAATCAAAAAAACAATTCCAACCCGTTTCTCCGCATTACTCATAGATCCCAGTCTTATCCGCATGTTAGATAGACTATGGTGAGTTTTTTCAGAAGTAATAAAGTTAACAGGAAAAATGATTTTTGTTAACACTATCCATGCACAGGGAACCATAACTATTGTTAATGGCAGACCTACAAGCATGAAACTACCGAATTGAATTTCAGTATAACCATTTTCTAATAAGAATCCTGCAAGTAACGCATTTGGTGCGGTTCCTATCAATGTGGCCATACCTCCCATTGTTGCACTGTAGGCTATCCCTAATAGAAGTGCTACTTGGAAATTATGTTTCTGAGTATCACTGATTTCATTCCCAGCTTGATTGACAATTTTTATAACAGAAACACCAATCGGCAATAACATCAATGTTGTAGAAGTATTCATTACCCACATACTGATAATTGCACTAGAAAACATAAAACCACCTATTAAGGAACGACCACTGTGTCCTGCAGATGTTAATATTATAAGAGCAATACGCTTATGTAGATTCCATTTCTCTATTGCTAGAGCAAGAACAAAACCACCCCAAAATAGATATATAATTGGACTAGAATAAGGAGTTGCTATAACTTTTATATTTCCAATATCAACAAGAGGAAAAACAACTAATGGAATTAAGGCTGTTATTGCAACAGGAACAGCTTCTGTACACCACCAAATTGCCATCCATATTGAACCAGCAGCTGTGTACCATGCTGCTTGGCTCATATCCATTGGTATAGGTAAAAGAGACATACTAAATGCAATTATTGGGCCAAGCCAAAGACCTATTTTTTGATAATTTTCTTTCATTTGATTGGACGTTTATAGTTTAGTTAATAGGTAAAAAAATAGATCATGTCTTGGTTACTATCAAGGATAAGTATGTTGATTGTTTCTAACCGAAATTGTTGGTAATGAAGGAGTTGAAAAATTATAATTAAGATTATTATTTAAATATTTATTAAAAAATTGGAGGGTTGTAGAATTAACAATTCTCACTATTTGTTTACCATTTGGGAAACCAGTTAGTCCAATGATCGGTGCAATGGGAGAGAATAGTGGTACATCGGCAAAATCATAGTGCTTTGCTCCTTTAACTGAAATATGATAAGCAACTGCTGTGCTTTGTTTAATAAGCAGATCAAGATAGTGAAGATGTCGTTTCTCATTCCATGAATCCCATCTCTCTTGTCCAATATATAGGAATGGAACATTTAATTGTGTTTCATTATCCAATAATGCAAACGGAACGAACCAGCCATCTAGGGCAACAACTGCCTTGATTCTCTCATTGCTCATAGCGGATAAAACAGCTGTAGCGCCACCAAAAGAATGACCAACCACACCGATTTTTGTAAAATCAATGCTTTCACTAATTAATGTCTCTTGTTTATCCAGTTTCTGAAGAATGAAAAAAATATCACTTATTCTTGTATCAAGTTGATTATTACGAATTTTTAGCCATAATGAATCAGAAGTACCCTCAGGAATAGCTGAACGATAATCAGCGAACTTTAAATTTCCATCACTATTTAATGTTGGAAACACTGTTGTATTTGCATCAAAAGCGTGATCCATTGCTACTACTATATATCCGTTACTCGCAAGCTCTTCCATAAGGATAGTATTTTGTGTTCGCATACCTCCAAGTCCGTGAGAAAAAATTATTAACGGAAACGAACCCTTTGAGGGAGAACTATTATGATATGAATTAGTTTTGACAAGAGCTAGATGACTAAGCATAAAACTTGGAAGCCCAACGCGATCACCAATAGCTTTGGATCGCAATTTCATATGATCAAGATAAGGTAAAGGTGAAGAAATATGGTGTTCTTTAGATGGATACCAAAATTGAACTACTATATTTCTGAAGTCTAATGGATCATTTGTAAACAATTCAACCCTAGAACTGTCAGTCCAATCATATATTTTTGAACCTATGTTAAAGGATCCTGTTGGATTTGATAGGTTAATTATAGGAATTAGAAAAGGCAATAAAATTGCTAATAACCAAGTCATGGTTAAAACTAAAGAAATGCTTAAACGAAATTCTTTATTTTTAATAAAAACAAAAAGACCCAGCAGAAAATAAAGAGGTATCATTTGCCACCTATATCCTTCAATGATAAGATGGATAATAGTGAAAATAATATTAATAAAAATTAATAGTAGAGTTTCTCTTCTAAGAAATTTTCTAATTGATAGATTTATAATTACAACAAAAGCTAATAAAATCGAGATAATTTCAAAAAACCGCATATTTTTATAATGTGAGCAAAATAATTCTGAAATTAGGGTTGAATTATTAATTTAAAATTAAATTAATCATGGATATCTAAATTGGGCTTTGCTCCGGTCATTTCTAGAATGATAATGGTGTTTTGTCGAAAACAATAATGCTGAACAGCGACCATTTTGAAAAAGTGGATGAAAGCTACGTAAAATAATAATCCATGAATCCATCCTGGGATTACTCCAGTATCAACACCGCCTCCAATAATAAATGTTGTCATTATAAGGAATACATTAAGAAGAGTTGGTGGATACAACTTCCGTTTAATTTCGTTTGAACGTTTGTGATAATTCTTATCTGCATTATTTTCCTGAATATATTCTTTAATGCTTACACCAGTACCTACGAAAAAGAACATAACAAGAACTTCGGTAAAAAGGTAAACTATAGCCGTAACAAAACCGAAAGCGGAGTGATTTACTCCAAAGAAAAGAAATCCAAAAATTCCTTGAGATCCTGAAATTACCAACAAAATAAGTGTCAAAAACGACAAGAAATAAATGGTTATCATGAAGAAATACATTATTACAATCTCCGTTAATCTCTGTTATACATATTAATTATAATATTACTATCCTTATCCAAAGTTATCTGTCAGCAATTTTTCAGACATTAAACTTGAAATAGATTATATCTCCATCTTTAACAATGTAATTTCGACCTTCTAAACGGATTTTTCCAGCATCTCGTAACTCTGATTCAGATAAAAACCCTATTATGTCATTGTAATGATAGACTTCTGCTTTGATGAATCCTTTTTCAAAATCTGTATGAATTTCTCCCGCTGCTTTAGGCGCTAATGTTCCATGTTTAATTGTCCAAGCCCGAACTTCACTAGGACCTCCAGTAAAAAATGTTTCTAGTTCTAATAAATCATAGCTTGCTTTAATTAGGTAATTTAGTCCGATGCCAGGCAAATTATATTCTTGAACAAATTCAGCCTGTTCATTGGGTCCAAGAATGGCTAGGTCTTGCTCAAGTTTTCCGCATAGTCTTATAGCAATATTTTGTTCTTGTTCAGCGAACTTAAAAAGTTCTGACGTTAGCGGACTGTTTTCGTTGGACATAATTTCATTTTCATCAACATTAGCTACATACAGAATAGGTTTTTGAGTTAGGAGATGAAGTTGGTTGAGAAATTTTTTCTTATCAGAAGTAGTATGAAAATTTCTTGCCTTATGACCAGCATTACAATGTTCATTTAGTTGTAATAAAAGTTCTAAATTTTCTTTCTCTTTTTTACCGCCACTTTTTGCTTCTTTTTCCGCTTTTTCTAATCTCTTATTTATTGTTTCGATATCTTTAATTAGCAGTTCAGTCTCAATAAGTTCAGCATCTCGAATAGGGTTAATACTTCCTTCTACATGTGTTATTTTATTATTTTCAAAACATCTCACAACATGAATAATTGCGGTTACTTGACGAATTTGACCTAAAAACTGGTTTCCTAATCCTTCGCCTTGGCTAGCACCTTTAACAAGTCCTGCAATATCAACGAATTCAATAGTTGCGGGTGTGATTTTTTCAGGTTTGAAAAAATGAGATAGTTCTTTTAGACGAAAATCAGGTAGCTGTACTACTCCAATATTTGAATCTACAGTACAGAACGGGTAATTTTCTGCAGGAACATCTAATGCTGTAAGAGCATTGAAAATAGTTGATTTTCCAACATTAGGAAGACCAACAATGCCAGATCTTAACGACACTTAAATTTTACTGAATATGAGGGAACAGTTTGTCCCTCCAAAACCAAAGCTATTAGACATAACGTGATCTAGTTCGCAATCATTGATTGTTTCTAACACAATTGGGTAACTCTCAGCTTCTGGATCAAGATTTATTATATTAGCTGAAGGACAGAGAAAATTATTGTTCATCATAAGGATACAATAAATTGCTTCATGAACTCCGGCGGCGCCTAAAGAATGTCCTGTCAAAGATTTTGTTGAACCTATTTTAGGCATGCCCCTTTCTTTGCCGAAAACATTTTTTATTGCAATTAATTCAGTTATGTCTCCCGCTGGTGTAGAAGTGCCATGTGCGTTTAAATAGTTTATATTACCATCAAAATTATTAAGAGCCATCTTCATGCATCTTTCGGCTCCTTCTCCTGATGGACGTACCATGTCATGCCCATCTGAACTTATTCCATAACCTGTTACCTCACAATAAATATGGGCTCCTCTCGCCTTTGCTCTTTCGTAATCTTCTAAAACAATAGTACCGCCACCACCTGCTACAACAAAGCCATCTCTATCTTTGTCATAAGCACGGCTTGCTAATTCAGGGGAATCATTGAAATTAGAACTTAATGCACCCATTGAATCAAAAGCGATGGAGACAATCCAACTTAATTCATCTCCACCACCTACGAACATCAAATCCTGTTCGCCGGCTTGAATTAGTTGGTAGGCATTACCTAGGCAGTGACTGCTGGTGGCACATGCCGAACTTATTGTATAACTATATCCTCGAATTTTGAAAGCAGTTGCAAGATTAGCCGCATTACAACTAGACATGATTTTTGGTACATAAAAAGGATTAACTTTTCGAGCACCTTTATTTCGTAGAGTATCGGCCATTTCAACCAAAGGTGCTCCACTAGCTACTCCAGAGCCTACAACCAGTCCGGTTCTTTCACTAGTTAAATCTTTATCTGCAAGTTCTGCATCTTCTACGGCTTCGGCCATAGAAATATAACTATATGCTGCTCCATCACCCATGAAACGTCTAAACTTTCGAGGAACCAATGCATTGATATCAGCAGAAATAGAACCATATACATGAGATCGAAAACCAAGGTCGGCATATTCTTTACTAAATTCGATTCCACTTCTAACATTTAAAAGTGAGTCTAATACTTCTTTTCGATTATTACCTATACTTGATACAATACCAAGACCAGTTACAACTACTCTTTTCATATCTAAAAAGGTTCCAATTCGCCAGGTGGAGGAGGGTAAGTTAAATTGTTAAAAAGTCCTACTTGAAGATTTTTTGCAAAATAAATACTTTTATCTTCAACTCCAACAGTAGCATCTGTAAGACCCATAAAAATTGGTTTAGTAATAATTTTTTTTATATCTAAATGATAATAAATGCGTTCATGATGAGGTCTAATTTGTCCTTTAAACTTAACTTCTCCACAGCCCAGAGCTCGACCTTTTCCAGTTCCTCCTATCCAAGTTAAGAAAAAACCTGTAAGTTGCCATAAGGCATCAAGCCCCAAGCATCCGGGCATTACAGGATCATCTTTAAAATGACAATCAAAAAACCATTTTTTCGGATTTATATCCATTTCTGCAATAATTAGACCTTTATTAAATTTACCACCTTCTTCACTTATTTTTTTAATCCTATCGATCATAAGCATAGGAGGGAGTGGTAGTTTACTCCTATCTTCACCATACTGACCATCAGCAAAATTTAACAATTCTGTTTTATTGTAATTATTTTTCTTATTCATGAAATTAATATGCCTCAAACGTTTAGAGGATGCAATTTTACATTGAAATTTGCTGTTTACCTAACTATGGGCATACTCTTTTGCGAAACTTATCTTTTTGGATAAATTTAATTTGAGAAAAGGAGATTAATTATGAAAGAATGGGTTTTAATTCTGGGTTGCTCAACAGGGCATGGTGGTGCTACAGCCCGAAAACTAGCTGAGAATGGCTATGGAATTATCGGATTTCATTTTGATAGAGGGGAAATTAAGAAAGAGGCTGAGAAATTATCTCAAGATTTACATGAATTAAATAATGGCAGGGTGCATTTTTTCAACAAAAATGCTGCTGATAGGGGTGTAATGGAAGAGTTTATTCCAAAGATTAAAGAAATAACCAATGGTGAAAGTCTCAAACTTTTTCTGCATTCCATTGCTTTTGGAACCACTACAAATTTTTTCGGTGAACGTCCAGTTACTCAAAAACAGATGGAAATGACTGTCCATGTTATGGGTACATCCATGCTTTATTGGGTGCAATTACTTTTTGAAAATACACTTTTGGGTAAAGGATCTAGAATACTAGGACTTACTTCTGAAGGGAATTATCTTTGTATGGAAGGATATGGTCCTGTAAGCGTTGCAAAAGTTGCTTTAGAAAGTATTACACGTCAAATAGGGTGGGAGCTAGGTAAATATGGTATTACAGCTAATTGTATACAAGCTGGGATAACACCTACACGTGCTTTGACAAAAATCACAGAAAATTGGGAATCTTGGGTTGAAAAAACAGAACAGCGTAATCCTATGGGCCGAACTACTGAACCTAATGATGTTGCTAATGTTGTTAATCTTCTTTTACAATCTGCTGCTGATTTCATTAATTGTTCTATAGTATATACTGATGGGGGTGAACATAGATCGGGTTCTTTCTAAATTAATAATGCAATTAACCAAATTATTTAATATTCCGACATGGAAATTATTTTGGAATTCTATAGCCATAATTTGCATGTGTTTTTGTGGCTGTCTAACATCTCCAGAAGATGAGGATCCCAGGCTGTCAGATTTTTCTCTCCAAGATTTAAATCCTAATTCTATAACATATGGAAAATTTGTTGGCCCTGCATTTTATAAAGAGAAAGAAATTGTAGTAGGGTTTTATTTTGGAGACCAAGGTTGAAGCACCTGCAGGCACCGGTTCGGTGTTTTGAACAATATCATAATAGAACTTAGATCTGAAGGCATCAATAATATCCAAATTGTAGGTATTAATGGGATTGAATATGTTAACAAGCCATTATCAGGAATGATAGATGGGACAATATTACCTTGGGTCCAAGATAATACGGATCAGCAGGCATGGCAAGAATGGGATGCTTATATTCGGGATTTTTTTATTTTAAATGATAAAGGGCAGATCGTGGAAGTTATAAATCTAACACCATTTAATCCTGATCCTTCTGTTAATGAGGGAGAAAATTACCGTATAATTAAAGATCTATTGCTTTCTGGAAGCAAATTGTAATGGTAGTCATTGATTTTTTTCAAAGTTTTGATAGCCCTGGAATATATTTTTTAATGCGATTTGCATCATTGTTCGGGGATAAGGGATTCTATGTAATTATTTTTCCGCTATCTTATTGGTTTTTTAATAGAGTTAATACAATTAGTTTTACGGTTCTAATATGTATTAGCATATTTATTAATTTAGGTTTGAAAGAATTTTTTCATCAGGAACGGCCATTAGATGTGGCACTAATAGATGCAGAAGGGTATTCTTTCCCAAGTGGTCATGCACAGATGGCTGTAGTAATATGGGGATTTTTAATTTATAAAATAAGGAAGTATTTTGGTTTTGGAATATTAACAATAATAATTATAGGCATTTCCAGACTTTATCTAGGAGTGCATTGGCCCTTAGATGTTGTAGGTGGTTGGATCATAGGAGGGTTATTACTTGCGGGGTTTTTTCCATTAGAGAATTGGCTTATAAAAAAAATTAACTTTGTAAAGTTATCGATCTTTTTACCCTTATTATTTACACTCACTGTTTTAATTTCTATATTTTCAAATGTGGAATACGGTGGCATAGTAATGGGGACTTTATTTGGTCTGGTTTCAGGAGGGGTGATTGCTGAAAGGTTAGATTTTCCTACCCAGAGATTAGTTCCTTTAGATTATATAATTTCTATAATTGTAGGTTGTATAGGAATCTATCTCCTTTATTTAACGGTAAAGCCAATCGCATATATTGGAGAAGGCTCACTTTTTATGGCACTCACTATTATTTGTTTGTGGATTAGTTTGGGCGGGCCATTTTTGACCCAAAAAATTAAACTTGTAATGAAAATATAAACTAACTGAAAGTATCTAAGCTTCGGTTTCAATTTTGAGTTGCTCTAGATTGCGGCGTTTTTTAAGCAACTCTACCATATTATAGTTTTCTTTAGTCGGCCATATTTCAAAGGTGGTTTCAGCTTCCTTAAGCGCATAGTCATACCAACCTTTTTTAGAATAAGCAATTGCAAGATTATAGTGAGCTTTAGCAACGAGGTCTATTTCTTCTCTTTCCATTAATCTTGTTTCGATGGGGTGAAGACGAATCACTTCTCTGTATTCCAAAATAGCATCATCTACTAGACCTTTATGGTAATACCAATTACCTAAGTTAAAATGACGTGCGGGGTCATCTTTGCATCCAGTAGTAAGTAAACACAACCCCATAAACAAAGCCAAGTATATTCTTTTTTTCATTTTGGTTCTCAAGCTATACCTAATTTAGATGGTGGAATGGACTTTCCACAAACAAAATTCTCATTTTAATTATATTATTTATGGATTTAGATGATTTTATCTCTTTCCATAAGTTTTGGTTCCACTGTGAAAAATGCTAAAAAGATCAGACCGAAGAAAATGAAAATTCCTAAACCCATTAATACTTTTCCTATGCCAAAGATAGGAATGAAAAGTCCAGAAAGAATTACAAATAAAACGACAAAAGGAGCAATAAAACTATCTGTAAGTGCAAAATAAATTTTCTTGTCTCCTGTGTTACCAGCAAATTCGTATATTAAACTCATAGACGTTGTTAGGAATCCACCTTGACCCATGCCAAGGAATGCAAAAATGAGATATGTATGTGCCATTGTTTTTGCAAATAAAGTTGTTATTAAAGCGCCAATGTATCCTATGAAGACTAGCACTAAAACGTGTTTATGTCCAATTTTATCACCTAATTTTCCCATGCCTAGGCTAGCTATGCTTGATGTCAATACGGATATTGCTATAAATATACCGGCTTCGCTAACATCAAAGTGAAACTTTTCATATGTATAGACAGCGTAAAGAGAAATGGCTGGATAATTTGCAGATAATAACATGCGACTAAACAAATATCGACGAAAGTTATTATCAGATTTAATGATATGAGCTACAAGTTTTTTAAATCTTTTGAAATCCTTATTGTATTTAGATCCCTCTTTAGGTTCTAATCGGTAAAAAAAAATAGAATTACTGAAATGATAATACAAATTGAGAAAATAATAAATCCAAAACCAAAATTTGAGGGAAAAGCCACGGAATCAAGTAGTTTTTTTACAGCAAATCCACCTATGAAACCAGCTCCATTAAAAATAGCAAACGAAACTCCAAAAAATTCTCCTCTACGTTCTGGTAAATGAGCTAATTCTAAAAAATCAGCCCAAATTGGGAATACGACTCCTACTCCTATTGAAAAGAAAATAAAGCATATAAAATATATAACCCATGCTTGGGTCCCAATAGTTGTGAAGAAAGCAAACAAAACCCCAATGAAAAGAATAGGGGGAATCAGCACAGCATGTGCAAGTATTACTCCCTTTTTTAGGTTCTGAATTCGTTGACCAAAAAATGCGATTCCTATTTGTGGGATCGCAGCGCATGCTGTGAATACTCCGGCAACAGAACCGATAATAATTGGAGGAGCGTCTAACATTTTTAAAAAGAGTGGAACAACCGCGTATGTTGTATGAAAGGCAATTCCAAAACCCCATATAGCTTCATGGATAGCGTTACAGATTAAATTATGACGATGATTAGCAAGTTGCATTCTTTTTGCATCATAAGTGTATCGTTAAAAAGTTGTGAAATAGTGTAGATTCAGTGCAAAAGTTTGCGAAAAAGTCATGAAAAAAGATAGAAAACTATTATGGGAGATTATTGATATATATTTAACAATGATAAACTTTATGATATAACTATATAGTTATTGATAATAGTTAAGGATTTGCTATTTATATGAATTTACAACTTTGGTAAGATGTCTATTCAAGAAATCAGTGTGAAAGCAGTCAAGAAATTGCAAGATCAGGAGGAGTCGTTCTTATTGTTGGATATACGAGAGCAATGGGAGAGAGAGCTAGTAAAAATAGAAGGTTCAGAATTTATGCCAATGGATACAGTCCCATTACATTTTTCAGAACTCAATAGATCCATTAAAATTGTGATTTATTGTCATACTGGAATGCGTTCATCAGCTGTTACTTCCTATCTTATGAATCAAGGGTTTGAAAATGTCATGAATATGGCAGGAGGGATAAACGCTTGGGCTTTAGAGATTGATCCATCTATGGCAACATACTGAGCTAATTTGCTCTGATCTTAGGCTTATCCTCTTTTTCATTCAAGTCTACATCACCTAATTGATTCTCCATAGATGCTACCGAGACTGCTACAGTAGCATCACCAGTAACATTAGTTACTGTCCGTAGCATATCAAGTATTCTATCTACACCTAATATTAAAGCAATACCAGCACTAGGTACTCCAATAGCCTCCAGAATGATTACAAGCATAATTATTCCAGCCCCTGGAACAGCTGCTGTACCAATAGAAGCTAATACAGCGGTCAAAACAATCGTAAGCTGAGCTGATAAATCAAGATCCATTCCTAATGTCTGAGCAATGAATACTGCTGCTACAGCCTGATAAAGAGCCGTACCATCCATATTTATAGTTGCTCCAAGAGGAAGTACAAAGGAAGAGACTTCTTCAGATACCCCCAGTTTTTCTTCGCAACGTTCCATTGTAATGGGGAGTGTAGCTCCGCTAGAACTAGTAGAAAAAGCTACAAGTTGAGCAGGGGCCACACCTTTATAAAAAGTCCCAAGTCGCATTGAGGAGAATATTTTCAATACAGAAGTATAAGTACCAACCATATGAATCATTAAGCCAAGAATAATAGAAATACAATAGAAACCAAGTGCACCTAATAGTTCTATAACTTGCGATAGATTATCACCAGCCACGGATGTGATAGTATCTGCTATTAGCGCAAAGACACCTAGTGGTGCCATAATCATTATAATATCAACCATTCGTATAATTATATGATTGAAGCCATCAAAAACTGCTAAAATAGCTTTAGCTTTTTCTTGTGGAATCTGAATTATTCCAACACCAATAAATATGGCTACAAAAACAATTTGAAGCATGTTGCGATTACTTGATGCGGAGTCAAAAAAGTTGCTTGGAACTATATCAACAATTGGTTGTAAAGGCCCACGATCTTGTACTCCTTTTGCCACTTCTTCTCGCTTTTCCACATCCTGTTGATAGGTTTGTTGAAGTTGCTTCTGCATCTTTTCAGGTACTCTATTACCAGGTTGAAGAAGATTCACTACTACTAAACCTATCGTAACCGCTATTGCAGTTGTTGTGATATAGATACCTATAGTTTTCCCTCCAATGCGTGATAGCTTTTTCAAATCCGAAAGAGAAGCAACACCTGTAACTAGGGATGAAAGAACTAGAGGAATAGCAATAAATTTCAGCAGGTTTATAAAGATAGTGCCAAATGGAGAAATCCAGTCTGATGTGAATTTACTCCAGCCATTTGAAGCGGCTAAGACACCATAGATTATGCCGAGTACTAAACCTATGATAATTTTCCAGTGCAGTTTCATTGGTAGGTATGAAATTTAAATGACACGACCTGAATGACAAAGCTGATGAAAAGTTTTCTTTTTCTGTAACATAATATTACTTATTGTCTACTATTGAATATCAAAATAAACATTAGTAAGGTAAGGCATCCTACAAATTTTCAATAAATAAACTTTTTCCTGCCCTAATTTGTATAAAGACTAGATGTATATATTAAGATCATACTTTCTCATTATTATATGTTTTATTCATACTCCAATAGTTTATGGGCAAACATTTTCTATAAAAGGGCAACTTTGGGGTAGCGGTATAATAGGCAATGATCCTGCGGAAGATCAATCTTCCTATGAAACACAGTTGGGTTATATCCCAACTATATCTATATATCAAAACTTTGATAATAGCCAGTTACTGGATATTGAATGGGCTTATCGTATAAACAGAATGCATGGAGGAAATGTATTACTAGCAACTAGTGAAAAACCTTACCGTGGATGGTTAAGATATTCCTCACCTAAAGTAGAAGCCCGATTGGGACTTCAAAAAATAGCTTTTGGTCCTGCCCAATTTCTTCGGCCAACTTCTTGGTTTGACACTATAGATCTGCGTGACCCAACTGGACAAACAGATGGTGTAGAATCATTCAGGTTGCGTTTTTTTCCTATCAATAATGTGTCTATTTGGAGTTGGGCAATTAATAGCAAAACGGACACATTATCGTACGGAGGTAGGGCTGAATTATCATTGGATTCAGGTGACTGGGGGTTTACCTACCACCAAGATCCTACAGTTATTCCTCAAAAAATAGGACTTTTTCCTATAATGATGTCCGGCCCTCATGATCGATTTGCCTTAGATTATAGGTATGATGGATTCATAGGTTTTTGGTTTGAAGGATCTGCTCTTATTTCTGAAAATAAAAACTATTCTGGTTTCAGTAGATACTCAATGATCAGTGCAGGTGGTGATTTTACAGTACCTATAGGAAATGGGTTGTTATTAATGACGGAGACCATGAATATCAAAGGGTCTTCATTGCTAAACTCAAGAACTGATACTCATAGTTATTCAGTTTTTATGGCAAGTTTTCCTGTTGGACTTTTACACCAATTAATGGCTATTTCTCAAATTGATTGGAGAAATAAGCAGAGGTTTTACTACTTCCGGTGGGGTATTACTTTTGACTATTTCAGTGTTAATATTTTATTTTCAGCTAATCCAAAAAGAGTCGATTATGATCTTCCAACAAGTTATCTTCCCACCAGCTTATCTGGGTTTGGACAAACCTTGAATCTGATGCTTATATATAATCATTAGGAGTAAAAAATGAGATTTACAGATGTTGTAATTATTAATCAACTGGTAAAACAATTTCCTGTAGGGGGTGATTTTTTTACCGCTCTAAAAAAGGTGGACCTTGTTTTTTCTGAAGGAGAATTTTCTGGTCTTGTTGGGCCCTCTGGTTCTGGTAAGACAACTCTGCTTAACCTTATTGGCGGACTTGATTCACCCACAGAGGGTACAATAAATGTACTTAATAAAAGTATAGCGAATACTTCACATGCGGAACGGGCCCTTATTAGACGAAAGCACATGGGCTTTATATTTCAAAGCTACAACTTGCTTCCTGTGTATACAGTTTTTGAAAATGTCGAATTGCCTCTTATACTTAATAAGTTTAGTGAAAAAGAGAGAACAAATATGATAGAGGAAGCTGTGGAATGGGTTGGCCTGACAGATAAAATGAATTCCCGACCAGCTATGTTGAGTGGAGGTGAATGCCAAAGAACAGCAATTGCTAGAGCCATAGTTCATCGCCCTGCGCTTATTTTAGCTGATGAACCAACAGCAAATCTGGATGCTGAAAACTCTCATCATATAATGGAAATATTATTGGGCTTAAATAAAGAACTGTCTAGCACTTTTGTTTTTGCTACTCATGACGAAAAAATTATGGCCTATTTAAAGCGGATTGTCCATTTAGATGATGGGCAAATAATTCAAGATGAAGTAATTAAAAATCCAAAGACAGCTAGTAAGAATGTTATTTAAACTTGCGTTAAAAAACCTATTGGGTGCTAGGCTTCGGACTTGCTTAAATGTTATTGTAACAGCATTCTCTTTTTTTCTTATCCTATTTATGTCGGCTATGTATAATGGTATGCTGGAACATGCAAAGAGGGTGACAATTGAGACGGAAATAGCTGGTGGAGCTTTTTGGCATCCCAAATATGACCCAATGGATCCTATGTCCTATGAAAAGGCTCATTCGATTATTCCAAAGGACATTCAAAAATTAATAGATGCAAAGCAGGCTTTTCCAGTATTAGTAACTCAGGCATCTATTTATCCTGGAGGTCGAATTATGCCTGCCATCATGAAAGGGATACCACCAGATCAAGACATCGTAAGTATCCCCTCAAAAGTATTGTCTGGTGATTATGATGCGACCATTCCTGTATTAATTGGAAAAGGAATGGCCAGTGATACAAAGCTTAAAGTGGGAGATTCTTTCACCATACGCTGGCTAGATAAGGATCGTACATATGATGCGGATGAGGGAACCGTAGTTGAAATAATGGATATAGAAAATTTTAAACTAGATATAGGGCATATTTGGATACCACTAAAAAAGGCCCAGACTATGCTTGCAATGGATGAAGAAGCTACTTATGTCACCCATAAACAAGGTATAGCGCCTGTCCAAAACAATGAAGCTTGGATTAAACGGGATATAAATTATCTGGTTCAAGATATGGAGGCAATTATTGAGGCTGACAAGCCCTCCGCTCAATTCTTGTATATGATCCTTTTGATTTTAGCCGCCATGGGTATTTTTAATGCCCAGGTATTGTCTATTTTCCGTCGAGGGAAAGAAATTGGAACCCTTATGGCTATTGGCATGCCACGTAGTCAGGTTATTGGCCTTTTTACTCTTGAAGGTGGGCTGAATGCACTTCTGGCTTCGTTCGCAACACTAATTTTCTTTGGACCCATACTTTGGTATTTTGGTTCTTACGGTATTCCCCTTCCTTTAGATTATTCAGAGATGGGTATGATTGTTGCAAAACGTCTCATACCTATATATACACTAGGCCTTGTATTGTCTACAGCAATCCTTATATCCATCATAGTACTGATTGTTAGTTATTTACCTTCTCGCCGTATTGCCAAGATGAAGCCTACTGATGCACTTAGAGGTAAAGCCTCAACATGATAAAATTTTTAATGAAAGGTTTGTTACGAGATCGTTCTAGGAGCTTGTTTCCACTTTTAGTGATAATTCTCACCGTTACCATAGTGATTTTTACCATGGGTTTCATGCGAGGGATGTTCAATAGTTTCTTCCTAGATACAGCTGTTATTTTAACAGGTCATGCGAAAGTTGTTACAAGAGCTTACAATGAAGAAAGCCAACTCTTACCGAATGATTTGGCAATATTAAATGCAGATAGTCTGGTAAATGGACTTAATCAGAAATATCCAGAATTTTTCTGGACGCCCCGAATAACTTTTGCGGGTTTATTAGATGTTCCAGATGAAAATGGCGATACGAAATCCCAAGGGCCTGTTATGGCTCTTGGCATAGATTTTTTTTCACCTAATTCAAGGCAGGCAGAGATTTGGAAGATAGATAATATTCTTGAAGAGGGTAATTCACCAAAAAAAATAAATGATGTGCTCATCAGCACAAAACTAGCGAATCAGCTTAATGTTTCAGTAGGAGAATATGTGACGTTCATTGGCTCTACTATGAACAATGCTTTTACCACTTATAACTTTTATATATCTGGAACATTTAATCTGAGGAAAGGGCAAACAGATAGACAGATGATACTTGTAGATATTTCTGGTGCACGTGAAGCTTTGGATATGCAAGATGCAGCTTCAGCAATATTCGGGTTCTCTAATTCACTATACTATGAGGATGAAGCAGTCGTTAATCTTAGGAAAACGTATAATGAAATGGAAAGTGATAGTCTGGACATATTTAGTCCTTTAATGTTAGCTCTTAGAGATGGTAATCAGATGGGTACTATGGTTGACCTAAGTGGAGCAGTGCTGGCAATTATCGGAGGAGTTTTTCTTGTCATTGTTATGATCGTATTGTGGAATATGGGGCTAATGAATGGTTTAAGACGTTATGGAGAAGTTGGATTGCGTTTAGCTATTGGAGAATCTAAAGGTCAAGTTTACCGTTCCATGATATCAGAAGCCTTGATGCTTGGTATGATAGGAACTATAATTGGAACTGGAATTGGGCTTGGTCTAACTTATTATGTACAAGAGAATGGTATTGATTACACCAAAGGAATAGAAGCATTATCTAATTCGTCAATGGTTATGCCAAACATTTTTTATGCTAAGGTGACGACGGATTTATATTATATAGGTTTTATTCCTGGTGTCTTAGCAACAGTCCTTGGCACAATGCTTGCAGGACTTGCAGTTTATAAAAGAGAAATGGCTCAGCTTTTCAAGGAACTCGAAACATGATAAAACTAATTCTATTAAGCATTTTTTCCCTGACTTTAGTGTCGATTGGAAATACACAAGAGTTGTCGGCAGAAAAACTAGTAGATGCTATTGATAGCAACCTTAATGCTAAAAGCCGGGTATTAAAAAGTACAATGATTGTTCATGGACGGCGAACAAGCCGTACCATAGTATCTAAAAGTTGGGTAAAAGGAATTAATCAAGCATATACCGAATATTTAGCTCCTCCTCGGGAGGCTGGCACTAAAATGTTAAAATCTGGAGATAAGTTATGGACTTATTCCCCTCAAACTGATAGGGTAATCCAGATATCAGGCCATATGTTGAGACAGTCAGTTATGGGTTCTGATATGAGTTATACCGATATGATGGAAGATCGTCCCTTAGTGGATCTTTATAATGCGACCATTGAAGGGTCAGAAATAATTGATGGCCGGGAGCATTGGATTCTTTTTCTAGAAGCAAAAATAACCGGACTCTCTTATCCCAAGCGTCGACTTTGGATAGATAATGAATATCTCCTGCCTATGAAAGAAGAGCTATATGCCAAAAGTGGAAAATTATTGAAGACAACTTCTATGGATGGGGTGAAAAAAATCCAAGGTCGTTGGTTTCCTTCAAGATTTAACTATAAAGATGAATTGAAGCGCAATAGTAAGGGAACGGAATGGCTTATAGAGGATGTTGTTTTTGATACAGAGATTCCTGATTCACGATTTGAAAAAGCTATTTTACGTAAATAGTATTATTACGGAGACTTTATGTTTGCAGATAAATTTCAACATAGAAAAAACCTTAGTCTACAACTACATTCTTAAATGAAAAAAGCTAGCAAAAATTGGATCATTGTAAGCTTTTTATTAATTGTAAGTCAAATTTCTTACGTTTTGGCTCAAAACCCAGATTACGTTACCTCAGCAAAAAAAGTTGATATTGAACCATCTATTGATGGAGACGTACTAAATGATCCAGCTTGGGAAGGAGTCCCAACTGCAGAAAAATTTACGCAGAAAGCTCCTGATGAAGGTAAACCTAGTACTGAAAAAACTGTTGTCAAGGTGATTTATTCTGAAACATTCTTTTATCTTTCCGTAGTGTGCTATGATACTAAATCTGATGGTATCATTATCGCAGATAAGCGAAGGGATGCACCTCTATTAAATAGCGATAGCTTTATGTTTTTACTTGATACTTTTAAAGATTATCAAAATGGTTATGTATTTGGTACTAACCCGGCAGGTATAGAGTACGATGCTCAGATTACTGGTGGAGGAGAACAAAGCTCCCTTATGGCCCGTTTTTCAGTTGGCAGTGGTGGAGGATATAATGTTAATTGGGATGCAGCTTGGGAGGTTCGCACAGTAATTGGTGATTTTGGATGGAGTGCAGAATTTGCTATACCTTTCAAAACTCTTAGGTATAAAGGAGATGGAGAACAAAGTTGGGGGATAAACTTCCAACGCATAATAGCCCGCAAACAGGAGGAAACACAGTGGGCTCCAATACCTAGACAGTTTTCTATGACTCGCCTCGTATCAGCTGGAACACTAAGCAATATGGTTACGCCCCCGCCTCGAAACCTAAAATTCATGCCATATTCTTTAGGTCAACAAAACAAAAATAAAGGAGAGGAATCTTCTATTGCTAGCGCTGTAGATTTTGGTGTTGATGCTAAAGTGGGAGTTGGATCAGGCATGACTCTTGACTTGACCTATAACACAGATTTTGCTCAGGTTGAAGCAGATGAACAACAGATTAATCTAAACCGATTCAGCCTTTTTTTTCCAGAGAAGCGAGCCTTTTTTCTTGAGAATGCTGGACTATTCTCAGTGGGAGAAAGCGGTTTTTTTGGCCCTGATATAGAGATGTTTTTTAGCCGAAGGATTGGCATTGGAAGTGATGGTGAACAAGTACCGATTTTAGGAGGAGGAAGACTTACAGGTACATTTTCAGGGATGAAAGTAGGAGCATTAAGCATGAGGACTAATGCTGTGGAGAATGTAACTGATGAAAACCATTATTCAGTTTTGCGTGTAAAAAAAGAGTTGCCCAATCGAACTTATTTTGGAGGTATGGCAACTGACCTTAATCATCTTGGTGAAAACGGTTATGTTAACCGAAGTTATGCTGTCGATGGTCAGCTTGGTATTGGAGAATTAAGTCAAATTGTTGGTTTTGCTGCAGTTACGGAGACACCAGGTTTAAAAATGGATCAGGCCTATGCTTATAGATTACAAGCTGGTAGAAATACTAAACAAGTAACTTCCTCCCTTGCATATACAGAAGTAGGCCCTCAATTTAATCCTGAAATGGGATTTCTTAAACGTGATAACTATAGGAAGTGGACTGGAAGAATATTTACACGTTTTCGACCTGAAAATCTTTTTGGTCTTCTTGAATATCGTCCACATGTTCAATATGATGGTTATTGGAAATTAGATGGTTTTCAAGAATCAGGTCGCTGGCATATAGATACTCACTGGGAATTCAGGTCTGGTTTGGAAATTCATACGGGAGTAAATCTTGTAAAAGAAGGTGTACTTGATGATTTTGAGATTGCTTCAGGAATTATTGTCCCAGCGTCAACATATGATGATAAAGAATTGCAAATTATGATAATGACTAATCGTACCAAAACTATCAGTTTTAGTTCTATGAATAGAATTGGCGGATTTTTTGGTGGCCGACGAATCAATTTATCGCCTAGAATTCAGATTCGGTTGGGAGATAAGTTTACATCTCAGTTTAGCTCACAGTATAATAAAGTAAAATTGCCTGGAGGAGATTTTATAACAAATTTAATTAGAGCAAGACTAACCTATTCTTTTTCTCCTAAAATTTATATTCAGTCTCTATTACAATACAACAATCAGTCTGATGAATGGTCAATGAATTGGCGATTCATATGGCAACAATCTGCAGCTACAGGTCTATATATTGTATATAATGAGACACAAGATTATGATGGCATACCAATTCAGAAAGAATCAAAATCTATTATAATTAAGTATAGCTATCTTTTTGATGCTTTGAGATAATATCGACCGCTATAGATAGTGGTAAATAGTGAAAAAATCCGTAAAACAATATATTAAGGAAAATAGAATCACAAAATTTCGAAATGTATTAATAGGTGGTTTATTGATATTCATTTTAAATTTTTTGGGGTGCAATAGAGAATTGTCTTATTTAGATAACTCTTACTTAGGATTATTCAATAAGGAATCTCGTTCCCTAAATGGGGCAGTATCAACATCCCATCCATTGGCGACTAAAGCTGGTATAGATATTCTGGAAGCGGGAGGGAATGCTGTAGATGCTGCCGTTGCAGCTGCTTTTGTATTATCTGTTGTAGAGCCAAGTATGGGTGGAATTGGAGGTAGAAGTCAAATATTAATTTCTCTCCCTTCAGGACAAGTTTATGGTATCGATGCTACGACTCAGGCTCCATTGAACTATGATTATCAAAAATCACCAAAAAAGCGCTATGGTTACCCCAGCATAGGTGTACCAGGAGTAGTTCGGGGACTTATCAAAGCACTAATTGAGTATGGCTCCTTGCCATTAACTAAGGTTATGAAGCCATCTATTTTGTTAGCTGAAAATGGTCATGCATTAATTGCCGGTGAAGCAATTCGTCAAGAAATAATTCATGAACAGTTAAATGAATTTAAAGGATCACGGATGTATTTTTTAAATAAGGATGGAAGCTCGCGTAAAGCTGGGGATTGGATCATTCAAAAGGATTTGGGGAGAGTGTTGCGTGCTATTTCAGAACAAGGATCAGATGTTTTTTATGAAGGATGGATTGCCAAAATGATAGTACAAGATAGCCAGGCAAATGGTGGCGTTCTTACATTAGATGCATTGAGGAATTACAAAGCAGAAGAATCTCATGTTTTAGAAGGCTCTTACAAAGGATTTCAACTGAACGCTCTTTACATACCAGCATATGGGGCTATAACTATTGAAGCACTACAAATATTAGAATTTCTTGATAAAGACATGAAGAAAAACAGGTTATGGGGAGAGGCAATTTTTCAAGCTATTTTAGCCTCGTATTTAGATAGAAGGGAACAGAAGACTATTGAAGACGCTGAAAGGCTTACATCAAAAGAGTGGGCCAAGAAAAGAGCTGATGATATAAAAAACGGTGATATTTCTACTCCGATTGGATTAAATAAATCTTTTGGATCCAGTACAGATAGTATGGGGCATACATCACATTTAACAGTTGTTGATAAAGAAGGAATGATTGTTGCTTTAACCCAAACTTTAGGAACTATTCTAGGATCAAAAGTAGCGACGCCAGGACTTGGGTTTGCCTATGCTCAGACACTTGGGGGATATTTAGGAGAAATACATGCGGGAGAACGGGCGTCAAGTCATATATCACCAGTTCTAGTAAAAAAAGAGAACAATTCTTTTTTAGCTCTTGGTGCTGCAGGAGGTAGTCGCATTCCTTCTTCTATAGTATGTGTGATAAGCAGGATGATTGATCAACACCATTCACTGCCATTAGCACTTAGTTTACCTAGAATACATCCTACGAAAAAGGGTATGGATCTTGAATTTACTAATAATAATGGATGGGTTTCTGCAGACAGCATATATTATTCAAGATTAGGCTATATTGTTTCGGTTCAGCGTAAAGAAGGCAGGTTTGGTAGAGTGCATGCTATTGCACGGGATACTATATCAGGACATTGGATTGGTGCGGCTGACCCAGATTGGGAAGGAAGTGCATTGGCACCAAAATAAAACTTTTATTCAATTGAAAAAGCGCATACAATTTTTATTCTTTTCTACCCTAGCATTATTCCATTGTGCAAAGGACAATATTGAATTGTATTCATATGAAAAAAGCATGGGAGAGAATATTGAAGAAGCCATTGGTTCGAATGGGGTTGTTTCTTCAGTTCATCCGTTAGCTTCAGATATTGGTATAAACATTCTAAAAGTTGGAGGTAATGCAATCGATGCAGCGATTGCAACCGGGTTGGCTTTAGGTGTTGTTGATCAATCCAATTGTGGTTTAGGCGGAGGCGCTTTTATAGTAATGAGGTTAGCAGATGGTACAGTACATACAATTGATGGCAGGGAAATGGCGCCTGAAAAAGCGGATCGAAATATGTATATACAAAATGGAAAAGTTAATTCTGAAATAAGTAAGACAGGTCCTTTAGCTGTAGCTGTACCAGGTGTTCCAGCGGCTTATGTAAAAGCATTGGAACTTGCTGGCACTCTCACAATCAAAGAACTTGCTCAACCTGCTATTAATTTAGCAAAGACGGGATTCATTTTAGATCAAGCATATTTGGATCGATATAAAGGGGCGATTAATGAATTACGTAAGGATTCTGCTTCTGCAGCAATCTATTTTCATGAAAATAATTCTGAATTAGCTGTTGGTGATGTTTTTAAGCAACCTCTATTAGCCGAAACGTATGAAAAATTTGCTGAAAGAGGAGTTACATATTTTTACAAAGGTGATTTTGCAGATCGACTTGAGAGTTTTATGGTTCAAAATGGTGGTCTTATAACTAAAAAAGACATGGAAAATTATCAGGCAATTGAACGCCCTCCAATTATTGGAAATTATAAAGGTTATCAAATTTATGGGATGGGTCCACCGAGTTCAGGGGGGGTGCATGTTGTTCAAATTTTAAACATGATTGAAGCATCGGGTGTACTTCAAAGTAAGAATAAATGGGATGAAGAAAGTATGTATTTTGTTTCGCAGTTTATGAATAGAGCTTTTCAAGATCGTGCCAATCATTTGGGTGATGGAGATTTTTACCCTGTTCCGGTAAATAGGCTAATTAGCAAAAGTTATGCCGAGACGCTTGTGGATGAAATTACATCCAAAGCAGTTTTAGCACCTCCAATTGATGGCTTTAGTTTGAACTATGGTCAAGGACATACAACTAATTTTGCTGTAGTAGATAAATGGGGAAATGCGGTTTCAATTAACCATACTGTAAACCTTACTTATGGTGCAAAAATAACTGTGCCTGGGACGGGTGTCATTTTGAATTGTGAAATGGATGATTTTAGTGCACAGCCAGGTGTACCTAATGCATTTGGTCTGATTGGAGCTGAAGCAAATGCTATTGAGCCTGGTAAAAGACCATTATCTAGTATGTCACCCACAATTATAGTAAAAGATGACAAGCCAATACTTGTACTTGGTGGCGCTGGAGGGCCAAGGATTATTACAGCGGTTCTGCATACCATAATTGGGGTTTTAGATTTCAATCTTACAATTGGCAAAGCTCTTTCTCTTCCTAGATTTCACCATCAGTATAGACCAGATGCACTTTTTATTGAATCGCATATCTCAAACTCACACCGTAGTGCGATGGTAAAAAAAGGCTATACGGTTATTAATCGAAATGGACTAGGGACAGTCAGAGCTGTATCTTGGAATGAAAAATTACAAACATATGTTGGAGCTGCTGATCCTCGGACAAGGAATGGAGAAGGGGCAAAAGCTTATTGAATTAATTGATATATGGTAAGAAAATCTAATAGGAAACGAAAAAAAAGAAATAAAGGCTCATCAAAGTCATTTAATAAATCTCTTCGACAATCCACACATCCGGTCTCAACTGAAAGAGTAGAACCAAATGAAAAAAAATATAATAGGAAACATTTAAAAAAAGAAGTTCAACAAAATATTGACAATGATTTAAATGATTAATTTGAAGTAAAAATACGATCAAGCAGATTTGTTAATAATTTGTAATTCAATCCCTTTCCCATATATCGTTCTCCATCTTTATCTTGAATAATAAGTTCGAAATGAAGATGAGCACCTTTTTTGTTCTTTAAGGCACCATCACTTGTTCCACTATTTCCAACCTTACCTAAGGTGTCTCCTCTTCTCACAATGGATCCAACATTAACTTTATCATCAACATCTGACAAATGTGCATAGATAGAGATTAATCTTTTTCCATCAATAAGGTCAACACCATGGTCTATAAAGACAGCTCTACCAAAGAGTATATGCTCAAAAATATCTGAAGGAGTTCTACCGATTATTGCTGCTTTTTTGAGCAGAGAGTTTCTGAATTCATTAGTTACTTCTTGGTAATCGTGATCTGCTCTAATTATAACTCCATCAGCAGTAGCACGAACACTTGTACCATAAGGTGCAGGAAAATCTATACCACGATGAGTACCACTTCTATATTTTCTAGGTGCATTAGGAATTAGGTTTTTTATTTTGGGATAAGGAACTCCAGGACATGGTTCCAATAATAGATTATTAGGTAGATAAGAGAAATCATCATTTTCAATTTGATCTATATCTACAATAGGGGTAGTGCTAGCATTTGCACTAGAATATTCTTTTTTGAAATTTTGAGCGACAGATATGATTGCATCTTTATCAATTACAAAATGGAGTGATATGCCTTTATCATTAGTTTCAAGGAACCCGGGTTTATAAGGGAAATATTTTCCAGAAGAGAAGTAAGCTGAAGTTAAGATTGTAATTGAATCTTTTTGATCTAATTGTAATAATGTTTCATAGTTGATTTCTTTTGAATTCATTTCAAGAGTTTTTGTCAAAATATCTTTATCAAAATCACCTGGAAAAGGAATGTGAAAAGTTATACTATCCTTTTTTGATGATGTAATAATCTCCAACAAAGGTGGGGGTTCAGGGACTTCAACAATATCAGTAGTATAATGAGTTGACACACAACCTGTAATCAAGATTAGCAATGGCAAAGTCTTCTTCACAAATTAATTAATCAGAGTTTAAATATGTCGTAATAGTAGCCAATGCTGATGAATATGCTTGATATGGATTGCCAGTTTCTGAACATATACATACTTTAGAAAAAATAGAATTTTTTCCAAATGATAAAGAATCAAATGCAATGTTCAATTGAACCTCAACGGTTGGTATTCTACATACTGCAATTGCATCAAGGAGTTCAAATCCATTTCTAGACCAGGCACAAGGTGTAATAATACAACCGTCAGCTGTATTTCTATTTCTATGAATAAAATTAATACCCTTAGCTATACATTGAGTTTGAAAAATCTTTAGTGTTGTATTGAATTTTCTTGCTTCATGCTTAAGGGAACGATTGATTTTATCAAGGGTAATTCGCTCGTCATTATTAGCTGAGCGAAGACCAAAAAGGTTCATGTTGGGACCATGTAGAATAATTATATTCATTTAATTTTAGGTTTTAGGTTGCTGACCTTTCAGTGTGAAGCTAAATTCCTACCCTAAATATAAGTGGTATAGGTTGATCAATTAACAATGAACGTATTAAAAAAAATAAAAACAAGCGAACAAAAATTGCTGAGCAGGAAATATTTTCCTGTAGGGAAAATCTATTGACTTATGTTGTAACATTGTATTTTTGTGGAAGCCCCATTTTTGGGGCTATTTTTTTGCCTAGTTGTATTTATGGAGATAAGTAATTGAAAAAACAAGCCATTCTTATGCTTGAAGATGGCCGTACTTTTAAAGGTTTTGCTTTTGGAACTATAGGTGAAACAGTAGGAGAGATATGTTTTAATACTGGTATGACAGGATATCAAGAAATATTAACAGACCCTTCTTATTGCGGACAAATTGTTACCATGACATATCCACATATTGGTAATTATGGTGTAAACACTAATGATGTAGAGTCATCACGTATTCAAGTTGCTGGATTTGTGATTAGAGATGGCACAGAGATGCCTTCCAATTACCGTTCGGAACAATCGCTTGACCAATATCTACAATCAGCCAACATTGTTGGAATTCAAGGTGTTGATACACGAGCTCTTACCCGTCACATCAGAAACGAAGGATCTATGAATGGGATTATTAGTTCAAAAGATTTGCTGACAAGTAGTCTAAAGAACAAAATCTCGGATATTCCTACTATGTCAGGCTTAGACCTTGTACCAAAAGTTACCTGCGAAAAATTGTATAATTGGTCCAATGAAAATTCAACAAAACAATACCAAATTGTTGCTATTGATTTTGGAATTAAATACAATATTCTAAGGATACTTGCTCATCATGGTTGTAACATAACAATTGTTCCTGCAACTACCACTGTTGAGGAAATTATAGCGATTAATCCTGATGGCATATTTTTGTCCAATGGTCCAGGTGATCCCTCATCTGTTACATATGGTATAAATACGATAAAAGGTCTCTTGGGGAAGAAACCAATCTTTGGTATATGTCTTGGGCATCAATTACTTTCATTAGCTATTGGTGGTTCAACTTATAAACTAAAATTTGGACATAGGGGAATCAATCATCCTGTACAAAATATCGAGACTTCAGAAGTTGAAATCACTAGTCACAATCATGGCTTTTCAGTTGATCCAGATTCTTTACCTACCACAGCAACAATTACTCATTGGAATCTTAACGATAATACTGTTGAAGGATTACAATGTACAGACATACCAGCTTTTTCAGTACAATATCATCCTGAGGCTGGTCCTGGCCCTCATGATAGTAGATATCTTTTTAAAAAATTTTTAAAAATGATGGATAATGGCAAAAAGGACTGATTTAGAATCTATCCTAATTATTGGAGCTGGTCCTATAGTAATTGGACAGGCTTGTGAATTCGATTATTCAGGGGCACAAGCATGTAAAGCATTAAAGGAAGAAGGATACCGAATTATTCTAGTTAATTCTAATCCAGCTACCATAATGACGGATCCAGATATGGCTGATGCCACATATATAGAACCATTGACCCTTGAATCAATATCAGCTATTATTGAAAAAGAAAAACCAAATGCCCTTTTACCAACTGTTGGCGGTCAAACGGCTTTGAACCTAACTGTTGAGCTTAAAGAAGCTGGTGTTCTTGATAAAAATGGTGTGGAACTCATAGGAGCAAATATTGATGCTATACAACGTGCTGAAAATAGAGAACAGTTTAAAGAGGCAATGGAAAATATAGGGATTGATATTCCTCGAGGGGGTTTTGCTCATTCAATCAATGATGCTAAAGAAATATTACTCAAGATGCAGTTTCCAATAATTATTCGGCCTTCTTTTACTTTAGGAGGAACCGGAGGCGCAATAGCCTATAATAATGAGGAATTTTTAGAATTGGCTGAAAATGGTTTGGAGTCAAGTCCTATAACGGAAGTTCTTATTGAAGAATCATTACTAGGTTGGAAAGAATTTGAGTTAGAAGTAATTAGAGATAATAAAGATAATGTTATAATTATTTGTTCTATAGAAAATTTAGATCCAATGGGTATTCACACAGGTGACTCAATAACTGTGGCACCAGCCCAAACCCTTAGTGATTATGAATATCAAAAAATGCGTAATTGGTCAATTGATTGTATCAGGGAAATAGGTGTAGATACAGGTGGATCTAATATTCAGTTTGCTGTGAATCCTACAACTGGTCGGATTGTAATAATCGAGATGAATCCTAGGGTATCTCGTTCTTCAGCACTTGCTTCTAAAGCAACAGGGTTCCCAATTGCCAAAATAGCAGCAAAACTTGCTGTTGGATATACTCTTGATGAACTCCCTAATGATATAACAGGTCAGACCTTAGCGGCTTTTGAACCCACAATAGACTATGTAGTCACGAAGGTGCCAAGATGGGATTTTGAAAAATTTCCTTCTTCAACAGGGCATCTAGGTATTCAAATGCAATCAGTTGGAGAAGCTATGTCAATTGGTCGAACTTTTAGGGAATCCTTGCAAAAAGCATTTCGTTCGCTTGAAGTAGGATTAGATGGATTGGAACCTAAAATAGGAAAAAGACCTTTAGATATGTCGAAATTGAGATTTGGCACATCATTTCGATTACTAAAAATAAGAGAAGCATTTCTCCAAGGAAAGTCAGTTGAAGAACTCCAATCTATTACTCAAATAGATCCATGGTTTCTAAGACATATAGCAGCATTATCACTTCGAGAGAAACCAAATGTAATTGATGCTGATGGGCTCCGAGAGTTGAAACAAGACGGTTTTTCAGACAAACAGATTGCTCGGATGTTTGAATTGGAGGAATCAAAAATTCGTGAACTAAGAAAAAAGTTTAATGTAATTCCAACTTATAAAGTTGTGGACACTTGTGCAGCAGAGTTTAAAGCTCAGACTCCTTACTGCTATTCTACGTATGAAGAAGAAAATGAAATTTCATCTTTAAATGGGAAAAAAGTAATTATCTTAGGTGGTGGCCCCAATCGTATTGGGCAAGGTATTGAATTTGACTATTGCTGTGTTCAATCTGTATTTGCAGCTAAAGATTTGGGGTGGAAGGCTATTATGGTGAATTGTAATCCTGAGACTGTATCCACAGATTTTGACATTACGGATCGACTTTATTTTGAACCAGTGACATTTGAAGATGTTATGAATATTGTCGATATGGAAAAACCTAATGGTATTTTAGTTCAATTTGGTGGGCAAACTCCTCTCAATATTGCTAAAGCATTATTGGATGCTGGAGCTCCAATCTTAGGTACATCCCCAGATGCCATAGATTTAGCTGAGGATCGAAAAAAATTTGGGGAAATACTTGATAAATTAGGGATACCCAAGCCTGAGTATGGTACAGCTCTGTCTCAAAATGAAGCAATCAAAGTGGCAGATCGAATAGGCTATCCCGTGTTAGTTCGTCCCTCTTATGTTTTAGGAGGGAGAGCTATGGAAATTGTCTATGATAATAGGGAGCTGGTAAATTATGTTAAACGTGCTGCAGAAGTTTCACCAGAACATCCAATTCTAATTGATTCCTTTTTAGAAGATGCTTTTGAGTTTGATGTGGATGCTATTTGCGATGGAGAGGAAGTATATATTGCTGGAGTCATGGAACACATTGAAGAAGCGGGAATCCATAGCGGTGATTCATCTTGTGTCTTACCTCCAAATTGGCTAGAAAGTAATGAACTAGAAAAGATAAAAGAATATACCCAAATGATTGCTTTAGAATTAGGTGTAAAAGGTCTAATTAATATCCAATTTGCTGGGAAAGATGGAGTCATTTATGTTTTAGAAGCGAATCCCCGGGCTAGTAGAACTATACCATTTGTTAGTAAAGCCACGAATGTACCATTAGCAAAAATAGCAACAAGTATTGCGTTGGGTAAGAAATTATCTGATTTTAATCTTGCAGAAGCATCAACAAATGACCATGTTGCTGTAAAAAAACCAGTTTTCCCCTTCAATAAATTTCCTCAAGAAAGCGTTTTTCTTGGCCCTGAGATGAAATCAACAGGTGAAGTGATGGGTATGGCTCCTCTTTTTGGGGATGCTTTTGCTAAGGCTATGACAGGTGATGGACATGGATTGCCGTCTTCTGGGAGTGCCTTTATTTCAGTCAATGAAAATGATAAAATAAAAGTACTTCCAATCATCAGAGACCTCGCTACACTCGGTTTTACAATTGTAGCAACAGAAGGAACAGCTAAAATATGTAAAAGTAACGGCATTAAAGCCGAGAAAATTTTCAAGGTTGGTGAAGGCCGACCAAATGTTGTAGATGAAATAAAAAATGGAAATATTGTATTAGTTGTAAATACTCCGTTAGGATCTCAATCGCGTTATGATGAATATTCTATAGGAAGGTCTGCAATACAAGCACGCATTCCATTAGTTACGACTCTTTCAGGAGCTCTAGCTGTTGTAAGAGCTATTCGATCATCAGCAAAAAATATTGTTCGTTCAATTCAAGAAATTCATGGATAAGGTTGATTAACTAAAATTATTTGGATTATGATTGGAAAGACGGTAGGTTTTAAGTAGTTATGAAAGATAGAATCCGACATCATTGTCATCGTTTTAGATATTATTCCACCGGGATATTCGTCAGTATTGTATAATCTGACGAGGTTAATTTTAAAAAACCCCCGGTAGTCCGGGGGTTTTTTTTTGTGGGTTAAATTTTAAGGAAAAAAGGATTATGAAAAATACTAAGAAAGTAGTACTAGCATATAGCGGAGGACTTGACACATCAGTAATTTTAAAATGGCTCATTAATAAAAATTATGAAGTTATATGTTTTATAGGAAATGTAGGGCAGAAAGAAGACTTTGATGCTGTTGAAAAAAAAGCTTACGATACGGGAGCTACTGATGTATATATTGTAGATTTAAGAAAAAGTTTTGTTACAAATTTTATTTTTCCAGCACTTCAAGGTAATGCTGTATATGAGGGACGATACCTATTAGGTACTGCTTTAGCAAGACCTGTACTTGCTGAAGCCCAGATAGACATAGCTTGTAAGGTTGGTGCAATTGCTGTTAGTCATGGATCAACAGGAAAAGGAAACGATCAGGTACGTTTTGAACTGACTTATTATGCGCTTAAACCTGAAATTGAGGTGATTGCACCATGGAAAGACTTAAAGTTTCTTGATCAGTTCAAAGGTCGACAAGATTTACTTGACTATGCAGAACAATGGGATATACCAGTTACTGCATCAAAAAAACGACCCTTTAGTGAGGATGAAAATTTAATGCACATCAGTCATGAAGCTGGAGTCTTAGAGGATCCAGCATATAGACCAGATGAATCAGTTTTTTCTCGGACTTCACCATTAGATAAGTCACCTGATAGTGAAACTTTAATCGAGATTACCTTTTCCAATGGTTTGCCAGTAAAAGTATATAATAAAGATGATGGTACAATAAAAACAGATCCTTTAGAATTATTTATATATCTTAATGAGCTAGGAAGCAGACACTCAATAGGTCGTCTTGATATGGTGGAAAATAGATTTATCGGTATTAAATCTAGAGGAGTTTATGAAACTCCCGCTGGTACTATATTGTGGATTGCTCATAGGGATCTAGAAGGTTTAGCCATGGACAAAGAAGTGATGCATTTAAGAGACATGCTAATACCAAAATTCAGTGAATTAATTTATAATGGTTTATGGTTCTCGCCTGAGATGGAATTTATTATGAGTGCATTTAAGAAGAGTCAGGAAGCTATTGAGGGAAAAGTCTTACTGTCATTATATAAAGGTAATGCTATGCCCGTCAATCGCTATTCTCCCACTTCGCTTTATGATCAGGATTTTTCTAGTATGGAAGTAGAAGGCGGATTTGATGCTTTGGATTCCAAGGGATTCATTAATATTCATTCTATACGCTTGAAAGCTCATAATCTAGTGTCACGTTCGAAGGAATTAAAGGATATGGATGATGAAAAAACTCTGGGATAAAGATAGTAAGATTGATAAAAGGATAGAGAAATTTACCGTTGGAAAGGATTATGTCCTTGACCAAGAACTAATTAAGTATGATTGTTTAGGGTCCATTGCTCATTGTAAAATGCTTGGAAAGATTGATGTTCTTGATAAGAAGGAAGTGAAAAAAATCATTGAAGTTTTAAAGGAACTCATAAAAAAACAAATATTAGAGATCCAACCAGACCAAGAAGATTGCCATACAGCTATTGAAAATTACCTAACAGAAAAATTGGGTGATATAGGAAAAAAAATTCATACTGCTAGGTCCCGCAATGATCAAATACTTACAGCCCTAAGGTTGTATTATTTAGACAAGATTGATGATTGCAAAAACTTTTCGGAAGGATTCACTAGTGCTTTAAAAAAACTTAGTCTTCAATATAAGGATATACCTATGCCTGGTTATACACATATGAGAAAGGCAATGCCATCATCATTAACGCTATGGTGTCAGGCATTTATTGATTCTGCAGAAGATAATATAAGTTTATTAAACGCATCCAAAGTTTTAATTGATCAATCACCTCTTGGAACCGCTGCTGGCTATGGCGTTCCTATGAAATTGGATCGACAATTCACTTCAGACGAACTCGGTTTTTCCCGAATTCAAACAAATCCTATTTATGCTCAAATCAGCAGAGGGAAATTTGAACTCACATTAATCCACTGTATGGGACAAATTATGTTCGATCTAAATAAACTTGCATCAGATTTGATTTTATTCTCTATGCCGGAATTCGGATTTTTTAATTTACCAGAAGATTTTTGCACTGGCAGTTCTATCATGCCACAAAAGCAGAATCCTGATGTGTTAGAAATTTTGAGAGGAAAGTATCATAGTGTCAAGTCTTGTGAAATGGAAATTTCTGGACTTATAAGTGATTTAGGCACTGGTTTTCATAGGGATTTTCAACTTACAAAAGAACCTACAATGAAAGGCATAGAAATAACATTGGATAGCTTAGAAATTGCATCCTTAGTAATAAGGAATCTCTCTTTAAATACTAGAAGATGTCAAGAAGCTATGACAGATGAAATATATGCAACTGAACGTGCTTATGCTTTGGTTGAAAAGGGTATGCCTTTTCGTGAAGCATATAAAAGGATAGCAAAAGAATTTTTTAAGGAAAAGAAAAATTAAAATACAAATAGATTCCTTTGTATCTGGAGTGTTTTGTATTGAAAGGGAGGAATGAAAAACATATTAAAAATGGGTCTTCCTAAAGGATCTTTACAACAAAGTACCTTTGGACTATTAAAACGTGCGGGGTGGAACTTTGCCGTTTCTGATCGGGGATATAAACCTTACTGTGATGATGAGGACATTCAGTCACTCCTAATTCGTGCTCAGGAAATGTCTTTATACGTTGAACAAGGGATTCTTGATGCTGGCATTACTGGAAGAGATTGGATCCTTGAAAACAATTCAGATGTTATTGAGGTTTGTGAACTTGTTTATGCAAAATCATATATGAAACCTGTACGTTGGGTTCTTGCGGTACCGGAGGATTCTCCAATTGAAAAACCTCAAGATTTGGAGGGTAAACATATAAGTACTGAAGTAATTAATATTACTAAGAATTATCTCGACCAATTTGACGTAAAAGCACACATTGAGTTTTCTTGGGGTGCCACTGAAATTAAAGCTGGTCTTTTAGCTGATGCAATAGTTGAAGTAACTGAAACGGGTGCATCTTTGAAAGCCAATAAACTTCGTATTGTTGATACTGTAATGGAATCCTCCACTCGACTTATAGCTAATAAAGAAGCGTATAATGATAATTGGAAAAAAAATAAGATAGATAATCTAGCATGTTTACTTGAAAGTGCAATAGTAGCAGCATCAAAGGTAGGACTTAAAATGAATGTTGCTGATGATAATGTTCAAAAAATTATTGATTTGCTTCCTTCAATGAAAGCTCCTACAGTAAGTCCTCTTTTTAACGGTTCTGGTGCTGCTTTAGAAGTAGTCGTAGAAGAAGCCGAAGTTCGTAATATTATTCCGAAATTAATTGAATATGGTGCAACGGATATAATTGAATATCCGTTAAATAAAGTAATTCCATAATGTTATCAATAATTAATTCTGCAGAAGAATTAAATAGAAAGCTTCAGCTGCGTTCTAAAAGCAGTTTGCTAGAGAATACTTTAATTGAAGAGATTGTCTCATCAGTAAAACTGAATGGCGATAAAGCTATCAGAACATTTACAGAACGTTTTGATAATATTAGTTTAGGTGAATTTTGTGTTTCTGATAATTTAATTTTGAAAAGCACTAAATCTATTTCCCAAGAACTCAATTTTTCTATTAAGAGGGCTATTGAAAACATCCAGAAATTTCATACTAAACAATTACCTTCAGGATTTAGCATTGATCAAATGGATGGTACTCAAGCTCGTTTTGAATGGCGGTCAATAGATAGAGTAGGATTATATATTCCTGGAGGAAGGTATCCTCTCTTTTCAACATTATTAATGAATGTTATTCCAGCTCAAGTGGCTGGTGTAAAAGAAATTGCTATATGTTCTCCTCCATGTAAATCAAATACTGTTGATGACACAATATTGGCTGTTTGTTCCATGCTTGGGATTTCAGAGATTTATTCTATAGGAGGAGCGCAGGCAATAGCTGCTTTAGCTTATGGTACAGATAGTATTCCAGCTGTTGATAAAATTACAGGTCCTGGAAATAATTTTGTTACTTTGGCAAAAAAACTAGTTAGTTCAGATGTTGATATTGATATGTTAGCGGGTCCAACAGAGCTTGTAGTTTTTGCTGATGATACGGCATTTCCAGAAAAAATTGCTTTGGATCTTATAGCTCAAGCTGAGCATGATGATGAAGCGTGGCCTGTATTAATTTCTTTAGATGAAAAAATTGTTTTAGAGACAAACACTTACATACATAATGCGTTAAAAGAACTCCCAATAGATAATACAGCAAGCACTGCACTGACAAAATCAGGCTTTGCTTATGTAGGGAAATCCCTTGAAGAATGCATTGCAATCATTAATCGTATTAGTCCAGAACATCTTTCTTTACAGGTTCGTGATCCAGAAAAATTAATTAAAAGTGTTAAGGCTGCAGCAATTTTTTTAGGTAATGAAACACCACCAGCATGGGGAGATTATTGGTCAGGGGCTAATCATACACTTCCTACTGGAGGAAGGGCTAGAGTAAGAGGGCCTCTATCTGTTTATGATTTTTTGGTATCATATAGTGTTGTTCATACTCCTTTTAATACACTTTTAGCAAGCAAAGAAAATGTTATTCGTTTAGCGGAAACAGAAGGTCTATTAGCACATGCTCAATCAATAAAAAAAAGAGTAAAAAATGATTAAATCCAAAATAAATGGATGGATAAGAAAAGAAATTCTTAATCAATCATTGTATACAGTAAATAATCTAAATACTCCTATTAAACTAAATCAAAATGAAAGTCCAATTGATTGGCCCAAAGATATTAAAAAACAATTTTTATTATATTTGCATGATCGTGTATGGAACCGCTATCCAGAAATAAATGGTGAGAATCTTCGAAAAAAACTGGCTAGGGAATTCCACTTGTCCAAGAATCAGATAATTATTGGAAAAGGTTCAAATGAAGTAATCCAAGCTATTACTACAGCCACACTTTCAAGTGGAGATATTGTTTGTCATTTATCTCCAACCTTTGCACTCTATTCATTATTGTCTCAACACAGAGGTGCAAAAATTATTCAATCAAAATTAGATTATGAATTCAATGTGGTTTTAGATGACTTAATTAATAAATCTGCTATGGCCAAACTCACTTTTATTGCAAACCCAAATTCTCCTACTGGAAAATTATTACCAATTGAAATAGTTAAAAAAGTAGCAGAACAAACTTCTGGTCTTGTTATTGTAGATGAAGCTTATATTGATTTTTCTGGAGGAAGTGCTATTCCATTAATTGAACAATTTGAGAATATTATCATTACCCGAACTTTTTCTAAAGCATGGTCTTTAGCATCTTTTCGGTTGGGATATGGTATAATGCATAATTCCCTTGCATTAGAAATTCAAAAATGTATGCTTCCCTTTAATATAGATAGTCCTTCTGCATTAGCTGGACATTTTCTTTTAGATCATATGGATCACATTAAAAAAACAATATCAACTATAGTTGACGAAAGAGAGAAACTTGTAATTAAATTAAACGCACTTCATGGAGTAAAAGCATGGTCATCAAGAACAAATTTTTTTATGCTTGAGACTCCACTTTCTCCCTCAGTAACATTTCGTAAACTTGCTGAAAATGGAATTCTTGTAAGAGATATTTCTTCATACCCCCTCTGTGAGAAAGTAATTCGTGTAACTGTAGGTACAGCCAAGGAGAATAAACGTCTTTACAAAATCATTACTAATTTATTATGAAATACGATGGATATATTTTTGATGTAGATGGTGTTTTAGTTAATACAAACGAATCATTTACATCTGCTGTTTTAGAAGCCGTATCTTATGCAACCTCCTCCCATAATTTTGGCAAAATGGAATTTGGCCAATTAAAAACAGTGCCGGGATTTAATAATGATTGTTATGTAGCTATTGCGGGTGCTTCTTGGATTAATTGGAGACAAGAGATGGATTTTTCTTCCTTTGTTTTAGCAATCGAAGACAACGGTGGTGGCATAAAAGGGCTAAGAAAATTTATCAAAAGATTAAACCCAGAATTTGAAGAAATGCTTATTAGACTTTTCCAGGAATCCTATGGAGGTACATTAGCATGTCATCGTTTATATGGATTTAAACCGGAATTTATTTTGCATGAAGGGTTTTGGCGTAAAGAAATCCCTCTTGTATCTTTTAATTTGATAAAACCATTCATAACCCAATCTGGCATCTTTACTGGGCGTAATTTCTCTGAAATGGAACTTGCATTTGAATTATTAGGATGGACTTTGCCAAATAGTGTTGTAGCTGTTTCTGAAACACCTGAGTTAGATAAACCTAACCCCACTAAAATCATTCATATTATAGAAAAACTGAATTGTAATTATCCAGTTTATCTTGGTGATACAAGAGATGATTTAGAATTAGTAAAAAATTATCGACTTCAAACAGGGGGGAAAATGGATTTTTGCCTAATTGAAAGCCATTACAAAATTAATGACTATGATTTGACAATGCCATCAGCAGAATTTATGTTAAACACTATGGAGCAAAAAAATGAGTACTATTAATCGTAAAACTACTGAATCAAATATTAATGTTTCACTTAATATCTATGGCTCCAGAAAAATTAGTATTGATACGGGTATTGGTTTTTTCGATCATATGCTTACGTTACTAGCATTTTGGGGAAAATGGGATCTAGTACTTTCATGTAAAGGAGATTTGCATGTTGACACTCATCATACAATTGAAGATACTGGACTTGCTCTAGGTCAAGCATTTTATAGTGAGTGGAGGGAATCTATAGGCATTGAAAGAATTAGCTATGCTTTTTGTCCTTTAGATGAGGCACTTAGTCGAGTAGTGGTTGATATATGCAATAGACCTTTTTTTACTTTTGATGCTATTTTTAATACTGAAAAAGTTGGTGAATTTGATACAGAAATGACAAGCCACTTTTTTCGTTCATTTTCTCAAGAAGCTAGAATTACATTACATGTTGCATCACTTTATGGGGATAATGCTCATCATATAATTGAAACAATGTTTAAAGGGCTTGGGCTTTCGTTATTTAGAGGTCTCAAAAAAATAGACAATGATGTTTCATCAACAAAAGGTATGCTTTGATAGGGATTGTTGATTACGGTGCGGGTAATATTGGTAGTTTAAGCAATGCACTTACTCATCTTCAAATCAAACATGAAATTTCAAGCACACCAAAAAAACTATCGATATGCGATGGAATCATTTTACCAGGTGTTGGAGCCTTTCAAGCTGCTATTCAAAAATTAGAAAATTGTGATTTAATTCCTTTTCTTAAAGATTGGGCAATAAGTAACAAACCATTTCTTGGTATATGTCTTGGTATGCAACTGATGCTTGATTCTAGTGAAGAAGATGGAGAGCATGAAGGTCTTGGTTTAATCAAAGGCAAAGTATCTCCGCTTGTTGATCCACCTAGGTCAATCCATATTGGTTGGAATCTAGTAAAACCTGTTCAGTCATTTAGAGCCTTACAAAAGTCGGAATATGCTTACTTTGTACATTCTTTTGCTTGTTATCCTAAAGATGTAGATATAGTTATTGGTGTTACAACTTATGGTGATCAGTTTACTTCAATGTTCAAAAGAAAAAATATGATTGGTGTCCAATTTCACCCAGAAAAATCACAACGGTTTGGTTTAAAACTACTGAAGGAGTTCAGCAATAAACTCATTTAAAATAATTCCTGCTATTGACATCCTCAATTCTCAATGTGTCCGTCTAGTAAAAGGAGATTATTCAAAAAAGACTATTTATAATTATAATCCTGCGGATTTAGCAAAAATGTTTCTCGATGAAGGCCTTGATCTAATTCACGTTGTAGATTTAGATGGCGCAAAAAATGGGAAGCCATGTAATCTTTCTATTGTTGAAATGATATCATCTACTGGTATAACAGTTGAATTGGGTGGAGGCCTTAGAACAATCCAACATTTTAGGGAAGCTGATAATGCTGGTGTGACGGATTTTATTATTGGCTCTAATTTAACAGAGGGATCAAATGTGCTGAGAGAATTTTCTAAGGAATTTTCTGGTAGGATTGTAGCTGGTATAGATGCTCGTCATGGCTTGATGGCAACCCATGGATGGGAGAAAAATACAACCCTTACCATTGAAGAAGTTGTGCGCAAAATTGAGATTCTTGGATTCTCACGCATTATTTATACTGATATAAACAAAGATGGTACTCTTGCTGGCCCGAATATGAAACAATTGAAAATAATGTGTGAAACAACAGATTTACCTGTTATTGCATCGGGAGGTATATCTAGAGTACAAGATATTCAAATGGTTAAAACTCTTGGCACTGCTGGTGTAATTATTGGTAGAGCTTTTTATGAAGGTAAGATTACTATTCAGGATATGATATTATGTTGACCCGGCGGATAATCCCTTGTCTTGATGTAAAAGATGGTGATGTAGTGAAAGGAGTGAATTTTGAGAACCTGGTTTCAGAAGGAGATCCAGCTGAGTTAGCTGAAAAATACTCCAAAGCTGGTGCAGATGAATTAGTTTTTCTTGATATTACCGCTACATTGGAATCACGTAAGAATGTAATGAATTTAGTAAAACAAGTTGCTAAGAAAGTCTTTATACCTTTCACAGTGGGAGGAGGGATACAGTCTATTAGAGATATAGCAGAAATACTTCGAGCTGGTGCTGATAAAGTTGCAATTAATTCTGCCGCACTTAAAAACCCTAATTTATTATATGAAAGTGCATTAGTTTTCGGATCTCAATGTATTGTGTTAGCAATTGATGTCAAATTTAACAATAATTTATGGACAGTCTATTCTCACGGAGGTTCTATTGCTACAAAGAATGAAGCTGTTCAATGGGCCCGTCAAGCTGTTTCTTTAGGTGCTGGTGAAATACTTCTAACAAGTATGGATGCTGATGGTACACAAGATGGTGTTGATCTTGAAATTACACGTAAAATTAGCCGGGCTGTCAATGTCCCAATTATAGCCTCTGGAGGTATAGGAAGGCTAGAACATTTCAGTCAGGCCATTGTCCAAGGTGAAGCAGATGCAGTTTTAGCAGCATCTGTTTTTCACAGGTCAATTTTGGCGGTTAATGAAATAAAAATGTATCTTAACTCACAGGACATTCCTGTACGGTTAACTGGAGACAATAATGAATTATGATGAAGTAAAAAAGTCCGTGGATTCGCTAAACCTCAAGCTAAATGACAATGGCCTAATCCCAACAATTATTCAGGATGATATAAATGATCAGGTTCTTATGATGGCATACATGAGCCCTGAAAGCCTATCAATTTCTATAACGGAAAAAAGGACATGTTTTTGGTCCAGAAGTCGCCAAGTTTTGTGGCGAAAAGGAGATACAAGTGGACATAGACAGCTTATAAAGTCTATTGCTTTAGACTGCGATCATGATACTCTTTTAATTAGAGTTGAACAAATAGGTGCTGCTTGCCATAATGGAACAAGATCATGTTTTGTAGATATAGGGTCATATAACTTCAATAAAACTAATTTAAATACAACAGATAAGCCTTGAAGATTTAGAATGAAATTTCTTACCATTCTATTGTTTAAAATTTTTGTGACAATCTCTTATTCATTCTGTAAAGATTTGCCTTTACATCTTATAAAGCTTCCTGAAGGGTTTACAATTGATATCTACGCAGAGGATGTTCCAAATGCTCGTTCTATGGCTACTAGTGATGAGGGAACTCTTTTCATCGGAACTCGTCGAGGAGGAAAAGTATACGCTGTAAGGGATGAAAATGGTGACAATAAAGGAGAAAAAATATATGAAATAGCTAAAGGTTTAAATATGCCCAATGGTGTTGCCGTGCTTGATGGGAATCTATACGTTGCTGAGGTTAATAAAATTTTGCTATACGAAAATATAGAACATAATCTTAATAATCCTCCTAACCCTAAAGTCATTTATAATGGCTATCCTAGAGATCGTCACCATGGTTGGAAGTTTATTCGATTTAGTCCTGATGGACGACTGTATATTCCTGTAGGTGCACCTTGTAATGTCTGCCATGAGGAGAATAAAATGTATGCGTCAATTACGAGTTTAAAACCTGATGGATCAGATATGAAAATATTTGCACATGGAGTTCGCAATACTGTAGGCTTCGATTGGCACCCGCACACACAAGAATTATGGTTTACAGATAATGGGCGAGATTGGCTAGGGGATGATTTGCCACCTGATGAGTTGAATAGAGCGCCAACAGCTGGCTTACACTTTGGTTTCCCCTTCTGCCATGGTGATGGAATTCAGGATCCAGAATTTGGTTCAGGTCGAAATTGTGAAGATTATGTTAGTCCAGCAAGAAACCTTGGACCACATGTAGCAGCTATTGGGATGCGATTCTATAAGGGTGGTATGTTCCCAAAGAATTATAGAAATCAAATTTTTATTGCTGAACATGGTTCATGGAATAGAAGTAATCCCCTTGGTTATAGAATTATGTTTGTAGAACTAAAAGGTAATAAAGTAAAATCATATAAAGTGTTTGCTGAGGGATGGTTACAGAGAGGTAAACCTTGGGGCCGACCAGTTGATGTATTAATTCTGCCAGATGGGAGTATGCTTATTTCAGATGATCATGCTGGAGTTATTTATCGATTAACTTATTTGCAACCATAATTTGTTTTGTTAAAAATATAATGATTGAAATAGAACAAGTGATATTCACTTATATATTTTTATGGATTTCTTTATTCATTAATAAGGTTAGCTCGTAGATTAAAACCTTTTATTGTTACCTCTGCTTTCAAAATTCTACGTTTTCCATATCGTTCAACCCATATTTGTCGAATGCAATTATCTAATACAATTCCCCAGGAAAAAACATCGCTAATTTCATTTAGTTGTTGATAATCCCCTTTAATTTTTTGGATATCAAATCGAAAATGATCAGCAAAAATTTGTTCTTTACCAACCAATATTTCTAAAGAATCTACCCATAGATAACGTCCCTGATATGGTTTTCCATCATGCTCAATAGGCCACCAACTTGTATCAAGTTGTTCCCATTCCATATTTCGTGCTCGCATGAGTAGGGAAAAAATATTATGGGATTTTTCTGGCCTACTATAAGATATTTCAGAGGTACTAAACTGTTTGATTCTATTATTCCAAGTCAGTTCATAGTTATAATCAGCATTTGGTTGATTAATTGAGACAACATATTTGCTTATTGAAAATAATTCCTTATCGTACCAAGTAGTGTATTGGTTATTAATTGGAAAAAAATAATCCATTATATTCCGTGTCTTAGCTAAGAACTTAAGTTTAATATTATGTTCTTTCTTTTCTTCTAGGATCATTTCAACATCTACGCACGTTAATCCCCAAAAATTTATTGTGTAATTCAGCGTTTCTTTTCCTCCAAGAAAAGCTATTAATAAAAGAATTGGAATTTGCTTAACTAACAACATTATATTGTGTGTCGTCCACCCCATCGTGAATTTTTTGGCATTAGAGTAACTATACCCATATAAACAATATATGGTATTTGGAGAAAAAACCACGGGAGGAAAGCTTTTCTAAGAGTTGCACAATTAAAAACACTTGTTGCTTTAATCATTAAAAGTCCCTCTATTAAAAATTTTATTATAAGGATATTAATTAGGAATTGAAATGGTTCAGAGAAAATAAAAACTTTTCCTAAAGATATGATGATGATCATATTTGCTAAAAAAGTTGTTATAATTACAATAAAGAAGAGAGGATTTGTATTTTTAAAATAAAGGGAATCAGATGCCCATCGACGTCTTTGTGAAATAAAAGATTGGCCAGTTAATGAAGGAACTGTTTGTGCAAATGAGTTTTTGTCAAGGGCTACAACAATATCCCAATCAGTTTTATTACGGATTGATTGCAATAAAAATGTATCATCTCCTCCTAATGCATCAGCGAATTCCGAGAATCCATTAACTTGAAAAAAAGTTTTTTTTCTGAATGAAAGGTTCTGACCAGTCGCAGCAAATGGAATACCAAATTGTGCAGTACTTCGACCAGTAGCTGAAAGCATCAGAAAATCAAGAGCTTCAATTTGTTGGCTAAGAGATTGATTTTTGTTTATTTGTGAATGACCAATAACCATTCCAACATTATCTGAAAAATAGGAGACCATGGTTTCAACCCAGTATTTTTTTACTCGACAATCTGCATCAGTTTGGAGTATAATCTCTCCGGATGAATTACGAATTCCTAAATCAAGAGGGCGTTTTTTATAGTTTAAACTGGGATCTCCATATTTTGCGTTCAGCAGCTTAACATTCTGATATTTTTTAGATAATTCAATTACTAGGTTGCTTGTATTATCTGAGGATTCATCATCAATTACCAAGATCTCATATTTTTCAGAAGGATAGGTTTGATGTGTAACATCATATAATATTTTTTCAATATGATCTTGTTCATTTAATGCTGGGATGATTATGGATACAAAAGGCTGTATGTTGACTCTTTTTTCTTTATTTATAAATAATCCACAAGTGAACGATAGAATGATAAAACTATAAAAACTGATTAGACATAATAAAACAATATCAAACATTATAATTATTTAGATGGATGAGATAAGAGAAATAGCAATCAGGAAGTACGCTAGAATCCCAAGAATATCAATGGCTGTTGTAACAAATGGTCCTGAAGCAATAGCAGGATCTATATCAAACTTTCTAAGTAAGATAGGAACAAGGGTTCCTATTGAAGTTGCAATAATCATAGATACGCAGATTGATAATCCTACTACTAAGCCTAATTCAGGTGGTGCTTGAATAAAATTAAACATGGCAACACTACCAAGAAGAAGTCCGTAAAAAACTCCAAGGATTAATCCAACACGCATTTCTTTCCATATTACGGATCCTAATCTAGAAAGTTCTAAGCGACCTGTTGCAAACCCTCTTACTATTATCGTAGAGGATTGCGTTCCAACATTCCCTCCCATACCAATAATAACAGGTATAAATGCTGCTAAAGCAATCGCTGATTCTAAGAATGATTCAAAAGTACCGATAACATAAGCTGCAATTGTTCCACCAATCCAGCTAGCAAAAAGCCATGGAAGACGAAGTTTTACATTCTCAAAAGTTGATTTCATAAGTATTTCCCGTTCTTTTCCAATTCCGGCCATTTGCAGGAAGTCCTCTGTTGCTTCTTCCCGAATGACATCTACTACATCATCTACAGTAATAATGCCTAGTAAAGAAGCATCACTTTCAATGACTGGGATAGCTAAAAGATTATATCTAGAGACCAACCTTGCGACTTCTTCTTGATCTGTTTCTGCATGGACAGAAACAACATCTTTTTGCATAATTGATTTCAATTCTGCTCCGGCTGGAGCTGTCACAAGATCCCTTAAAGAGACCACGCCGGTTAGATGTGATTCTTCATTAGTAACATAAAGATAAAATACCATTTCGGCTTCTTCAGAACTTTGAATTGCTGTGATAGCATCCATAACTTTTGTTGATTCGGGTAATGAAAAAACATTGACTGACATTATTCCGCCTGCACTGTCTTCAGCATAGGCCATTAATTCCTCTACTTCTTGAGAGTCAGTTTTATGCAGGGTTTCAAGTATTGCATTAGCTTTTTCTTCATTAAATAGATTTAAAATATCAGCTACATCATCAGAGCCCATGTTTTCTAATATTGTAGCTAATTCATTTGTTTCAAGTGGAGATAGTAATTCTGAAAGTAATGTTTCATCAAGTTCACTTAGAAGCTCCCCTATCCCTTCATGGTTCTCTTGAATTAATCCAAAAACAAAATTTTTCTCTTGATTTGTGAAGTATCTAAGTAATAAAGCAATATCTGCTGCATGTGTTTTATGAATAAGACGACGGAGATTAGATTTAGCCTTTCGTCTAATTAATCTTCGGAAAGTATCTAGTAAAACGACAACTTCAGTACCTATAATTGATGTTACACGAGTATTTTGAATCATGAGGCCCTCGATATTGCTGTTTGCTGCTGAATCTGTCTGAATGCTAAGAAGGCCATTGCCATAGCTAAAGTAAGAATTATTGGTGAAACATGGCCATTCCAATCATACCATCCATCAAAAAAAGTTCTCCAATTAGCAAAGGAAAATGCAAGGCCATTATTTATAGCATGAAGAATCATACTCGGAAAAATTGAATTAGTAACCCATGACAAATATCCCATAATTAAAGCCAATATATATATCTGAATTACCCAATAAGGAACAAGATGTATAATCGCAAAAAATAGACTCCCAATTAAAATTGCGCGTGTAACATCACCCCAATGTTTTTCAAGAATTTGTTGTAGAAAACCTCGGAACAAAACTTCTTCACATATAGCAGCTAGAGGAACTACAGCAAAAAAAATAAGAATTAATGCAAAGGAATCATCAACAGAAAGAAAATGACTTAATTGATTTAACCATTCTGGCGGGGGTATTATTAATGAAATTAATCGCTCTATTTCATCCGTAATGATGATTACACCAATTGAGAGTAAAGTGGAAAGGATAATCATTCTAATATTTATTTTATTAAATCGAAGAATTTTTACAAAACTTCCCTGACCTTTTGCAATAACATATATTAATGGTATAATAAGTAAAAGTTCGCCTAAAATTAATGTAAGAGAAAGGGTAAGAAATTGATTTGTTGGCTTAAGAAATAGGATCAAGGCTGATGTAAATAGCCCAGAAAAAACTAGTGAAAGCGTAACAAAAAAAAATGCGCCTCTTGGTGTGAATATATAGCTCATGAGGTTCTGGATCCTTTTTCATATATGGAAATTCTTCCATCATCCTTGTGTAACTTAAAGAATGAAATATGTAAAACCAAGATAGGTCGATGTTATTGAAAAACTTTATGGGGTCATGATTTCGCAATAAATTAGGTACATTATGTAATGGCAAGATGGGGTAAATATGTCTGAAGAATTAAAAAAAGATAATGAGAACCTTTCCGTATCACCTGATTATAACCTTCCAGAAACGGAAGAATGGATACAATCCCTTGATGAAATTGTAAAATATGAGGGTCGAAGTCGTGGTCAGTTCATTCTTGGGAAACTAATTGAGAGAGCCCACGAACTTGGTGTTAAACTTCCATTCAATGCAAATACTCCTTATGTAAATTCAATCCCTTTAAGTGATCAGCCAGCATTTCCAGGAGATCGTGAAATAGAAAGAAAGATTAAAAGTATTAATAGATGGAATGCTACGGCAATGGTGGTGCGTGCAAATAAACATTTTGAAGGAATTGGTGGACATATTTCAACATTTCAATCAGCAGCAACATTATATCAGATAGGATTTAACCATTTTTTTCGTGGGAAAGGAGATTCTTTTAATGGAGACCAAATTTTCTTTCAAGGTCATGCTTCACCTGGAATCTATGCACATGCATTTTTAGAAGGTCGTATCAAGTTAGAGCAAATGGAAAATTTCCGTCAAGAATTGCAAGAAGGTGGAGGTCTTTCATCATACCCACATCCTTGGTTAATGCCAGATTTCTGGGAATTTCCTACAGTATCAATGGGCATCGGTCCTATCTCAGCAATATATCAGGCTCGATTTAATCATTATATCAGTGATCGTGGGATTAAAAATACTGAGGGACAAAATGTTTGGGCATTCTTAGGTGATGGTGAAATTGATGAACCAGAGGCGTTAGGAGCTATAACTCTTGCATCTAGAGAAGCTCTAGGAAATTTAATTTTTGTGGTTAATTGTAACCTGCAAAGACTTGATGGCCCGGTCCGAGGCAATGGGAAAATTATTCAAGAACTTGAAACAATTTTTCGTGGTGCTGGCTGGAATGTTTTAAAAGTAATTTGGGGTGATGATTGGGATCCTTTATTAGAGCAGGACACTACCGGTCTATTAATTCAACGAATGAATGAAGCAGTAGATGGTGATTATCAAAAATATGTTGTAGAGTCTGGTAGTTATATTCGAAAACACTTCTTTGGAAAATATCCCAAATTATTGGAGATGGTGTCAAACCACACTGATGATCAACTAGAAAAAATGCGTCGTGGTGGGCATGATCCTGAGAAAGTTTATGCTGCTTTTAAAAATGCAGTAGAGACTATTGATAAACCTACTGTGATTCTAGCAAAAACTATCAAAGGATATAGTCTGGGGGAAGCTGGTGAAGGTAAGAATATTACTCACCAGCAGAAAAAATTGAATGATGAAGAACTAAAAATTTTTCGAGATAGATTCGACATTCCTGTTACAGATGATAATATTCATGAGGCTCCTTTTTATCGACCTTCTGATAATAGTCCCGAAATTCAATATGTTATGGAAAGGAGACAAGAGCTTGGTGGTTTTATTCCACAAAGGAAGACTTTGGTTAATGGTATAAGTTTGCCAAAAGATCGTGTATTCGAGGAGTTTAATGAAGGAAGTAATCGACCAGTTTCCACTACAATGGCTTTTGTAAAAATACTCGCTTCTCTATTAAAAGATGATTCTGTTGGATCTCATATAGTGCCAATTGTACCAGATGAAGCGAGAACATTTGGAATGGAATCGCTTTTCAGGCAAGTTGGTATATACTCTCATGTGGGTCAAGTTTATGAACCTGTTGATGCTGATATGTTTCTATATTACCGGGAAGCAACTGACGGTCAAATTCTAGAGGAAGGAATAACTGAGGCTGGATCAATGTGTAGTTTTACAGCAGCAGGAACTTCTTATGCAACACATGGTGTTGATATGATACCTTTCTTCATTTTTTATTCCATGTTTGGTTTTCAAAGAATAGGAGATTTTATTTGGGCATTTGGTGATCTTCGTGGCCGAGGTTTTCTCCTTGGAGCAACTTCGGGCCGAACAACTCTTAATGGTGAAGGTTTGCAACATCAAGATGGTCATAGTCATATACTTGCAGCTACAGTACCTAATGTATTGTCTTATGACCCAGCATTTGCTTCAGAGATTGCTGTCATAATTCGGGATGGTATCAAACGCATGTATAAGAATCGGGAAGATATTTTCTATTATATAACTCTTCATAATGAAAACTATGCTATGCCTCCTTTAGCTGAAGGTACTGAAGAAGGTATTTTAAAAGGTTTATATAAATTTAAATCCGGTCCAAAAAGAAAAAAACTTAGAGCTAATATTCTAGGTAGCGGTGCAATTATGAATGAAGCATTAAAAGCTCAAAGAATACTTCTAGAAGAATTTAATATTGCGGCTGATATTTGGAGTGCTACTAGCTATAAGAGTTTAAGGGCAGATGCACTTGCGGTTGAACGTTGGAATCTTTTACACCCAGATAAAAAACCTAAAATACCTTATGTGTCAAAACTTCTTTCAAATCAAAAAGGCCCCTTTATTGCTGTGTCAGATTATATGAAACTTGTTCCAGATCAAATTGCATCCTGGGTTCCTGGTGGACTAAGAAGTTTAGGTACAGATGGTTTTGGTCGGAGTGACAGTAGAGAAGCTCTTCGACGACATTTTGAAATTGATGCTGGGACAATAGCATTAGCTGTTATCTATGAGCTTTTTCGTCGAAGAGAATTAGAAATTAAAATAGTTAAAATGGCGCTCAAAAAATTAGAAATAGATCCAGAAAAGGTGGACCCGTTATTTGCATAAAATGTATTATTGTGTAAGGTGATTTAATAAAATACCTGTGGCAACACCCACATTTAATGAATCACTATTCTCTGAACCTGGGATAGCAATAAAATTATCTACTAGGCATCTATTTTTTTTTGAAATTCCATCACCCTCACTTCCCATTATCAAACACCATTTTATTTTATTGGTAGGAGCAAAGGTCTGAATTGAGTTTCCCTCGGTATCAGCTGCTAGTATAACATAGCCAGAAGATTTAATTTTCTTTAAATCATAGTCTGTGTGGATATTAATACGAAAATGTGCCCCCATTCCACTACGTACAACCTTTGGATTATATGGGTCAACAGATGATTTAGAAAGCACTATTTCATGAACACCAAACCAATCAGCTGTCCTAAAAATAGTACCGACATTGCCTGGATCTCGAATTTCATCCAGATAAATGCAATTATTCTCAAATTTTGGTATTCTTTTTGGAGATATTTGTACAACTCCTAGAATGCCTTGATTTGAAATTGTATTTGATATTTCTCTTAATTCACTATCAGGAATTTTTTTTATAGGAATATTTTTTTTATGCGTATCATTTATTAATTGGTTTTTTCTTTTTGAAGAAGATAAATCATTACTATAATACAGTTTTTCAATTCTATTCGTTTTTAGTGCTTCTTCAAGAACACGAACCCCTTCCACAATAAATTTATTTACTCTGTGCCGATATTTTTTGTGTTGAAGCCTAAAGAGTTTCTTCCTTTCATCTATAGATAGCATGTGAAAATCTAACTTGGAATTATAACATTTTCATTGAAAAGCCATTAGGCGCCTATATATTGTCAATGTAAAAAGGGTGATTATTCATGAAGATTATTGATTTAAGAAGTGATACTGTAACTCTTCCAACAGATAATATGCTCCGAGTTATGAAGAATGCACATCTAGGAGATGATGTATTTGAAGAAGACCCTACAGTTAATAAACTTGAAGAAAAATCTGCAGAAATTTTTGGTAAAGAATCAGCACTGATAGTTCCAAGTGGTACCATGGCCAACCTTATTTCCGTGCTGGCTCATTGTGAACGTGGAACGGAAGTAATCCTTGGGGATAAAGCACATACATTTTTATATGAAGCTGGAGGGATTGCTGCTTTTGGAGGTGTGCATCCAAGAACTTTGCCAAATGCAAAAAATGGAACTATTAATTTAGATGAAATTAGATCAGCTATTAGATCAGATAATGTTCATTTTCCACGTACTGGACTAATTAGTTTAGAAAATACTCACAATATTTGCTATGGATCACCCTTGAGCAAAGAATACATTGATTCAGTAGCCATTGTGGCAAAAAGCAATAATCTCCCCTTGCATATTGATGGTGCAAGAATCTTCAATGCTTCTATAGCACTTAATTTGCCAGTAAACACTTTAATTGAAAATGTTGATTCAATTTCTTTTTGTTTATCGAAAGGATTATCTTGCCCAATTGGATCAGTGATTTGTGGAAAATCGGATTTTATATCAAAAACACGCCGTATACGCAAAGGTTTAGGAGGAGGTATGCGTCAAGCAGGTATTATTGCTGCTCCTGGATTACTTGCATTAGATGAAATGATTGTTAGAATAAAAGAAGATCATTTAAATGCAAAAATTCTAGCAGAGGGAATTAATAGTATTAAGGGACTTCATGTAGAATTGAATTTAGTAAAAACAAATATTGTTTATTTTGAACTTGAGGATAATTTACAAGAAATAGATAAAGTTGTCGTCGATTTGGACAAAAAGGGCATAAAGTTTTTTGCTATTGGATTGAATCGTTTTCGAATGGTGACTAACAGAGGTATTGATAGTTTTGATATTGATAGGACATTGGTGGAATTATCATCTTATTTCGAATCTATTTAAAAGTCTAATTTTTAATTCTAATTAGCAGAGTAAATTTCACGTAAAATTTGGTGCGAAATAAAATGTCTAAAGCAGTAACAGCAAAGAGTACGAGTTATGCAAAATGGTATACTGATGTAGTCACTAAAGCACATTTAGCTGATTATGGTCCTGTAAAAGGTACCATGGTAATTCGTCCTTATGGTTTTTCACTTTGGGATTCTGTGAAAGAAACTTTTGATTCTCGATTTAAAGCAACTGGTCATGTCAACGCCTATTTTCCTATGTTTATCCCGAAGTCTTTTTTAAGCAAAGAAGCTGAACATGTGGCTGGTTTTGCAAAAGAATGTGCTGTAGTAACGCATCACCGTTTAATTTCCAATCCACATGGTGAAGGACTTGTAGTTGACCCCACATCATTGTTAGATGAAGAAGTGATTATTAGACCGACTTCAGAGACAGTTATTTGGTCAATGTATAAAAAATGGATCCAATCTTATAGAGATCTTCCTATCCTGATCAATCAATGGGCAAATGTTGTAAGATGGGAAATGAGGACCAGATTATTTCTTAGAACCACAGAATTTCTATGGCAAGAAGGGCACACGGCTCATGCTACAGCTAAAGAAGCTGAAGAAGAAGCTCAAAAAATTTTAAATATTTATCAAGAGGTAGCTGAAGAAGAATTAGCAATACCAGTTATTGCTGGTCTTAAAACAGAAGCAGAAAAATTTGCTGGTGCTGAACATACGTATTGTATTGAAGCCATGATGGGAGATTATCGGGCTTTGCAAGCTGGAACCTCACATAATCTAGGACAGAAGTTTGCGAAAGCTTTTGATGTAACATTTCAAACTCAGGATAATCGTGAAGAATATGTTTATGCTACTAGTTGGGGTGTTTCTACGCGCCTTATTGGTGCTGTTGTAATGGTACATGGAGATGATAAAGGTCTACGTCTTCCTCCAAAAATAGCTCCATATCAGGTTGTGATTGTACCGATTGGAAAGACGGAAGAAGATATAAGTAGCATTCTTAATTATCTAAAAATATCCATAAGAGAATTCATGGATAATGGAATTAGGTTTTACATTGATGAACGCATTGGTATTACGCCTGGATTTAAGTTTAATGAATGGGAGATGAAAGGTGTACCAATTCGTCTAGAAGTTGGTAAGCGAGATATGAAAGAAAAAATAGTCACTATTGTAAAACGCGATAATGGAGAAAAAATAAAGCTTAATATTGAAGGTTTTGCATCAAAGATTCCAAAATTTCTTAAACAAATTCAAGAATCACTTTTTGATCAAGCAAAAGTTTTTTCCGAAAAGAACACATTTTGTACGGAATCATATGATGAATTCAAGTCAATAATTTCTGACACAAAAGGATTTGTAAAATGTGGTTGGGATGGAGACCCCAATACCGAACTTGCAATTAAAGAAGAGACTAAGGCAACAATACGGTGTATTCCTTTTAATGGGGATCATGAAGATCTAAAATGTATTTATTCAGGAAAAAGGGCAAAGTATAAAGTAATTTTTGGAAAAGCCTATTAATTAATTCGAATTTATGCCTCTTGAATCTACTTCCGCTATTGTATTAAAGAGCTTTCCATATGGTGATACTAGTAAGATAGCAAGAATTTATACTCGAGATTTCGGTAAATTATCAATAATTGGGAAAGGTGTAATGTCGTCTAAGGCTCTTCAAGGTAGTTATTTTGAACCTATTAATTGTATTAATCTTAATTTTTATTATAGCCCCAAAAAACAACTTCAAATTTTTTCTAAAGCTGAATTTAATTATGCGTTAATATCTATTAAGAATGATATGAAAAAACTGAGTTATGGTTTTGCAATAATGGAATTAATTGACAGAACGGTAACTGGACAAGAGCCAAATAAAGAACTCTATTTTTTGACGGAAGCAGTTCTTAAAGCTATAGACAAAAGTTCGGGTAATCTTAATCGAATCTTTTGGTACTTTGAAATAAAACTGCTTTCTATTTTAGGCCTTAGACCCCATCTATCAAATTGTCCTCAATGTAATAAAAAATTGTATTCAGCCTTTTTTTCTTTAATTTATGGAGAGTTAGTTTGTGGAAAGTGTATATCCGGTTCATCTAGTAAATTGTCAGCTGGAACAATTAACATTATTAAAATCCTAAGTACAAGTAATCTTGATGATCTAAGCAGTATAGAATGCAGTCCCCTAGAAAGAAAAGAATTCGGTCATTTTATTAAAAAATATCTCGGATATCATGTTGAGGGTCTCCACCATATTAGATCATTACGTGTTATGGAAAGTATACTAAGATGAGGGATCTTTTAACCCAAAGAATTTCATCAAAGCCATTTAGATATGAAGGGGATAGTAGTGTAGCATGTTATATAATACATGGTTATACCGGGAGTACCTTTGAAATGAGAAAATTAGGAAAATTTTTATCTTCAAACGGTATAACCGCTGTTGCTGATTTATTGCCTGGTCATGGTACTTCTGTCAAGGATTGTAATTCTAGAAGTCATTATGAATGGTTACAATCGGTTGAAGAGGGGTATGATCGTTTGGCACAAGAATTTAATGAGATTTTTATTATTGGATTCAGTATGGGTGCTGTACTTGCATTTCATCTTGCACTTGAGCGTGATCCAAATGGTTTGATTATTATGGCGCCTGCAATGTTTAAGTTTAGGTCTAGAAAAGTATATCTTTCTCCAATTCTATGTTATTTTAAAGAGTATGAAATAAAACGTTTTATAAATAATAACAATGTACAGTTACCACGATTTGGTTACGCGGTCTATCCAATCAAAGCTGGTAGAGAAGCTTTGAGAATGACAATAAAATTGAGACGTAAACTTAAATACGTAAAAGTTCCTACACTAGTTATGCATTCTACTAAAGATATTACTGCACCTTATGAAAATGGTCCACGGGTTTATGAAGCAATTGGTGCAAAGGACAAAGAGTTCATTAAGTTTGCACATTCTACTCATATGCTTATGTATGATTGTGAAAAAGAGTTAGTTTGGGATTCAACTTTACAGTTCCTCATTAGTAGGTCTAATATTTTTAATCAATGAGATATCATTATCAAAGCAATTTTTCACGTGGGGACTATTTTGGACCTAGATTATTCACTGATGCTATTAAACTCTTAGTTTCAATTAATTTTTTAGTTTTTCTTCTACAAGAACTTTCAGGTCAGGAAAGAATTCTTTTTCAACTGTTTGGAATTGTTCCTAGAAATACTTGGAGCCAATTAATGATATGGCAACCATTTACATATCTTTTTTTTCATGGAGGTATTTGGCATGTGTTAATTAATATGTTTGTACTTTGGATGTTTGGCTCTGAACTCGAGACAGTTTGGGGGAAAAAAGATTTCTTGAAATATTATTTTTTTACAGGTATTGGTTCTGGTATAATTACTCTTTTATTTAGTTTTAACTCTCTTATCCCAGTGGTTGGAGCAAGCGGTGCAGTTTATGGTATACTTCTTGCTTATGGGATAATTTTTCCTAATCGCTATGTATATCTTTATTTTTTAATTCCTGTGAAAGTGAAATATTTTGTAATTGTTATCGGTATGATTGCATTTTTTTCATCTATTGGATCTGTTTCATCAGGAGTGAGTCATCTTACTCACTTATCTGGAATGTTATTAGGTTTAGGTTATATGAAATTTAATTTCAGACTTGATATGTTAAAGCGTATTTTTGTTAAGCAGAAAGATGAACTACGTCATCGTATAATAAAGAATAAAAGACGTCGCGATGAAGATTTACGTCTTGAAGTGGATCAATTACTTGATCGTATTAATGAGGTGGGTTACAACGGATTATCTGATAAACAAAAAAAGTTTTTATACGAAGCAAGTAAAAAACTTTCAAAAGGAGAAGATCGGAATTAAATATTATAGGTTTTCAGTCATCCATCTATATATCATTCCCCAACGTAAACCATGGTCACTAATTATAATTCTTTGATGATGGATCTTTCTTAAGATAGTTTGCAGAATTAATGCACCCATGGGAATAATATCTGCACGTTCATGAGGCAATCCTTTTAATTTTGCACGCTCTTGGCTTGATAAGCTTAAAAGATAGTCACTTAATGCAATTATTGAATTTAATGTTAGTTGTTTCCCATGAACGCGAGAGGGGTCATAATTATCCATTTTTAGTTCCACAGCTTTTAAAGTTGTGACAGTTCCTGCTACACCAATTATAAGACTTGTAGGTTTTTCAAGAGAAAGTGGTGAAAACATTTTGTCCAATTCTTTTATTGCAGAATTCTGATCCTTTGAATCTGGAGGATCATGTTTAAAATATTTTTCAGAAAAGGAAACGGTGCCAACATTTAAGCTTATTCTAGATTTAATGTTTACTTTATCTCCCTTAACTAATTCTGTACTTCCTCCTCCAATATCAATCATAAAGAAAGACTTTCCTATATATCCAAATTCATGGGTAATAGCTTTAAAGGTAAGTTCAGCTTCTTTCTCTCCAGATAATATTTTAAAGGAAATTCCACATTCTTTCTCGATTGTTTCTATAAATTTTTCCCCGTCATTAGCATTTCTTAAAGCAGCTGTGCCAACTGCCAATATTTTATCAACACTATAATCATTAATTTTTTTAGATAAACCTCTTAATGCTTCTAAACAACGCATTTTAGCATGAGGATGAAGTTGACCTCCTATTTTTAAACCTTGACCTAAACGTATAAATTTTACCCATTCTTTTATAAGATGTATTTTTCCATATTTTTGATCTAATATGGTGACAGTTAAAGCATTAGTGCCAAGGTCTATAGAAGCTAATCTCATTTAGGGTTTTTATTATTATCAATTAGTTTTTTTCTTTTCAAAAAATCTCGATAGCTACCTGTTAAAGCGTCAACCATTCTATAACGAATAAAAGGGTTACAAAGAGGTGTGGGAAGTATATAATACATTATTTCTACAATCCGTCTTATGATTTTATTAAATAATATTTTTCCTAATAGAACTTTAGGATTGCAACCTGATATGTAATCAGCTCCCGTGTCTTTTGCAAGTTCAGGAAATTCACTTAAAACCTTTGGCAGATTATTAGAACCATAATCTTTCAAGTCTGAGAGAGTGGTAAAAAAAGTTTTTAGTTTATATTGCTTTACTATGATATCAGATGCAAAGAATAGGTTATTAGAAAAATTATTCCAAAGTCGATATGAGTAATGCAAATCGATTCCATATCCTTTAAGATTATGATTGAATTCGCCTGTCTTATTTATAGCTAAACGTTTGATGGATGTAGCTGTCAAAATAAAGTATCGGTAGGGCAATGGTTCCATTGTAGCACACCGCTTTGCACCTCGTTTACTACTAAAAAGGTATCGGTGATACTTATCAATCGCAGGGGTTCCAGATTGAAGGTTTGATAATAGTCCAATTATCTTTTCATTATTATGATATTCCACATGCTTTGAGATGAAATCAAGTGGAACTTCTATATCACAATCAATAAAGATTACAATATCCCCTGTAGCTTGTCTTAATCCTGTGTTTCGGGTAGCAGATCTACCACGATTTTCGTCATGATTAAGAATAGTTAGTCTATCTTTCCAATTTTCTGAAGTGATTAGTTTAATTGTGTTATCAGTGGAAGAATCATTTACTAGAATTATCTCATGACTTGCTGTGGGATAATCTTGATTTAGAAGCGGAGGTAAGGTTTTTTTTAGTATATCCGCCGCGTTATAAACTGAGACAATTACAGATACATTCATACAAATTAATTATTATTTTTTGCATACAGCATTGTAGACTTCAGCTGTACTTTTTGCAATATGTTTCCATAAGAACTTATTCTGAATATGAGTACTTAATTTATTGTTTTTAGGAGTATTCAAAGCAATTTTGATTCCATTTCTAATATCATCTACTGAATAAGGGTTTACATAATGTGCCATTTCTTCAAAATAATCTTTAGTTCCTCCAAAGGGTGTGATAACAATTTGTGAACCAGCTAATCCAGCTTCAAGTGCTGCAATTCCAGGTGTTTCATATCGAGCTGGTAATGCGAAAACTTTTGCGGCCGCATAAGCTGATGAAAGCAATTCTGAATCATGATCAATACCGTTGATTAGTAATAGATTCTTATTTTTTTTTGCTTCATAAACACACTGTTTTCCTTCTTGTGTATTACTTATTTTTCCAATAATTACAGCAGGGTGGTCAATTGTTGAAAGTGCACGTATAAGAGAAAGGGTGTTTTTTCTTTCAACACCAACATGCCCAACATTGAGAATAAAATCTTTGATTCCGTATTTATCATAAAAATATTTGTCATTGCCAGATTTAAATCTTTCTTCTACTCCATTTGGAATTAAAAATAATTTTTTTGAAGGAATATTCATTCCATTAGCTAGCAACATTTTTTCAGATGAAGTATTTGGAAGTATAGCGCTTGACCATTCACAGATGTCTTTAGTAAAACCGTAATCTGACCAGATCCCTGAGATGAATTTTCGCATGATATTATCTGCTCTAATTGTCCAACGAATTGTGTGTTCGGATCTTCGAGTAAAAAAAATAGGACTCGTAACAAAGATTTTTCCTGTACTATTAAGGTGTCGTGCCAAATCATAAACGGCAAAATTAGATGCAAATAGATGATATAAGTCTGCATCATTATTGTTAAAACTATCATCCCATGTTTCATATAACTTTACTTCATGACCCAGTGCTTCAAGATTAGTTTTTGTTTGCAAGATTTGAGTTCTTGGACCACCATGCTTAATATTTACAGTATTATAACTTGCTAAAACAATTTTCAAAGTTTGTATTTCCAATATGTATGTAATAAATCATTAATGATCATTTTGTAATTTACATGTGCTCGAACGGATATATGTGGAACTTGTAAAGGAATTGATTGGCTAGGCATCCAATTTAATTCATTAATTGCAAGTTGATTTTCAACAAGTGGAATAGAACAGTTTTTTTCACTTTTTGATATAATTACTTTAATACTATTCCTAGAATTGTTTGTTGAAATATGAAGTTTCCCATCATTTAATTTTGCTTCCCAAACAATATCATCTCGATTTTTCCACCAATTTGAAAAATCTGTCATAGATAGTTTTAAGATATTCTTATCTCTAATTAGTTGGAATACCTGCTCTAAAACATCAAGATTTGTATTGCCTGGATGGTCATAAAAAATAATTGGTAACTGACTTGCAGTATGGTTTTCAATCACAGTCTCAAAATATTGAACCATTTCCTTATTCGAATGTCGTGCATTTCGTAAAGATCCTATTGAAATTGGATGGATAGGAATTTGGAGAACTGTACTAAAACGTTCATTAAGCACTGGATAAAAAGGAAGATTGTCATAATCAAGTGAGAATTCAGAAGAAAATTGAAAGCCATGATATTCAAGTGCTTTATTGAGTGAATGGTTCCATTCTCCAAATGGTGCAGCATAACCTCGTGGAATTATTCCATTAATCCTAAGAGCAGTTTTTCCTTCATTTACATCTTTTTCATTAAGAATATATTTTTTGGCTATTCGATGTTTAAAACAGTGAAGTCCGATATCTTGCCCTACCATTTCTGAGTATCTATGTAACCAAGATTTACAACTTCCTGTTTCTACAAACCAAGCTGCTGGTATTTCATGCTTTGTACAAAGGCGATACATATTTTCAACATCAGAAATTGATGCAAAATCAGTATCAATTCTAAAACCAAATATTGAATTATTGGAATTTGGGAAAGGAGATAAAGAGACAAACGGTAATGTGCGTTTCCAAATTAGTTTTTTTAAGGATTGTGTTATCAGTTCTCGAACTGTATGTTTTGAAACTTTTGCAACACGTTCTGATGGTAGCCAAGGCCCTTTGGTTGAGAAATTTCTCCTTTTAGGTGCTTGAGAAAGGATGCTATTTACTAATCCTCCAGGTAATACTAGGATTTGTCCATGCCCTAATTTTTTAAATTCAATGAGTTTTTTTCCATGTTTTTCTTTAACAAATGTTGCGTTATTTGGGATAATGAGTTGACAGCCAATGAATCCTGATGGAACAGATTGAAAAATTCCATCATTTTCAGTATTAATGTATTCAATGAAATGCGGGCTACAGCGAGTATTGAAAAGTTGTTCTGCTGCATCGGTTTCAGATAAGATTGACCCACCTCTCTTTACGAAGTGAAGAAGTCTTTCAATAGAAGAAAAATCTACCCGACCCGAGGTGATAATACAGCTATATCTATCTGGTTCCCATGCATCAACAGGATTAAGTTGTTCAAATGGCGGTCCGATTTGTTTGAGGAGAATTTCCCACGCAGGAGTTAAATGAGTAATTCCAATAGAGAGTCTCATGAAATTGCTTTTAGAGCGTACTTTTTATCTTCTTGAGTAATTCCCACAGTATAATAAAGAATTATAGGAGAAACAATAAAAGCAATAAAGAAAGAAAAGCCAGGGAAAGATGTATAGAATGTAGCTAATAGTATCATTATGGCAATTCCTATAAACAGGGGAATTAAGATTGTATTAACAACAGAAAAATTAATAAAAGATTGTACTTCTCTAAGCATTACAAAAAGTGAAATCAATTGAAATAAGACTAAACCTATACTAGCAAGATGAGATAATGGTAATGGTCCGGGCAGGAGCATAATAGCAAAAAAACCTACAGAGCCTAAAAATAGGGATTTCAAATATACAATTTCTTTTTTTGCTCCTATAAGAGTAAATGTAAAGACTGAGTTAACTAGAGAAAAGATAAAGTATACAACCAGTAGCTGAAAAATTATAATTGATTCAATGAATTCTTTTCCAAAGAAAAGAGGTAGCAATTCCTTACTTGATATCAAGGCCATAATTCCTAGATAAGTTGCTGAGGTTGCCACTATTTTTAAAATGCGGGGAAAGTAAATGTCAAGTTTCTTATAATCTTGTTTAATTACTGATGTAATTGAAGGAAAAAAAAGGGTATAGAAGACTCTATCAATTACTAGGATAAGCATAATGACACGGAAAGCAATACTAAACAACCCACCTTCTTGAGGATTGGTTATGCCAAGATAAATAATTGGGAATTGGGTAACTGATTGTGCAATTAGACCAGCTAAACCAAAGGGTAGAGATAGTTTTATTAAATCCAAACTACTTCCTAGATTTGCCTTGGATAACATTTGATAAGGTAGGCTTTTTCTCCATAGGTAAATAGCTTGTGAGGTTATGCCAAGAATCCAACCCATTGGAACTAAAATCAATGATGAATCTGATCTAACAAAGACCAATAACCAAAGAATATATACTGAGGATGACAAGATTCTACCCCAGGAAAGGAAAATCATTTTCTTCAAACCATGAAATAACCATTCAAGCAATAATGAACAGGGAAAAAGAGATAAAAGGTAAATTATCGTAATATTTCTTAACCTAGAATCTTCTAGACTAAAGAAAAGAATGGTTGTCGAAACTAAGAATAAACAGCCACTCAAAAAGAGTCTTGTGTTAACTAGCCTATTGATCAAAGTTACTGATACTCTATTACTTCCCGCTACTTTACGAGTTCCTAAAATTGGTAGTCCCGCTTCTGCAATAATATTGAAGTAAGATAGAAAGCCCATACCAGCAGCTAATATTCCTATTGTTTCGGGCCCATATGTTCTTGCTAAAAAAGTGATTGAAATAAAGCCAATTAATTTACTAATTGAATCGGCCCCTAATAGCGATAATATATTTGTGCTAGTGTGATTCATATTAATATTGCTTGAAAACGTTCTTGTCGAATTTTCATGGAAAACTTTTCCTGAGCAAATTTAGAATATTCTTTTCGATTTGAATCTAAAGTGTGATGTAATACTTCATTTATTGAAGTTACCGCAGCATTTACATCTTCTGGGGGAATAATATAGTTCATAGGACCAACAGTTTCTGGTAGCCCTCCAATATTTGAAACTATGGGAATACAACCAAACATCATAGCTTCACAAGTAGAAATTCCAAATGATTCAATCCTACTCATTTGAAGATAAATAGAGGCATTATTATATTCATGAATTAACTTTTTATAAGGAATGAATGGGTGCATGGTTACATTATCTGGAATAACAATACCAAGCTCTAATAATAGCTGAGGTCTAGTTCCAATAATCCTGAATTTAACATTTTGCATTTGTTCAGCTGTTTTTATCACTAAATCAACACCTTTTATTTTTATTCGATCTACAGTTTCACAATGTGCTACGGATAGGACTAATCTTTCTCTTTTTTTATCATTGATCCACGAAACCGGCTTTAAGCCAGGGTAAGTCACAGCAATATTATCACCATTGTATTGCCCTACCTCAATGGAGGCATTACTTAGAAAATCAGATGTGGGTAAAACATGAGTTGCATTTCTTAAAGCATATTTAACAAAACTTTTTTTCCATTTAGAAAGTAAAAGTCCATATCCTAAAGTTGGATTCGTTATAACATCTGCACCACCAACAATAATGACGGATTTTTTCTTGCAAATTTTTGCAAAGAAAACCATAAAAGCGCTATATACAGATGCAAACCAAGCAATTCCTATATCTCTAAAAAGCATTGCCCAGTTAAGTTTAATAATAGAAATAATTCCTTTAGAACATATCCATTTTACATCGCTTATATTTTCTAGAAGTTTAAAATCCCTATTTATAAAGGTGGTATCAATTGTTGAAAATAAAACAACTTTTGGTTTGGTTGTATTCAATTATTACAGCTTATTATTTTTTAATAAAAACTTTTTTTATTTCTTGAATGGAAACTACTTGAAAAATAATAATTCCAATTCCAAAAAAAATAAGAGATAGTATTCTACCTATGGTTATGAAGTTAAACAAATAAGCTGGAAGAAGTGCAAAAGATAGAGATATTATCAGTCTAAGGACTTTTGCCCAATTGTATGGAATTAAAAACATTTTCCGGGAAACAAAAAATGTAATTATTGCAATAGTGCTATGCCCTATAAGAGTAGCATAAGCTGCTCCAAGCATTCCGTATCGTGGTATGAGAATTAAATTAACCACTAAGTTTATTAAAGCACCAAACCCAATAATAATTGGAATATAATGTGTTTTATTTTTAAAATAAATTCCTGGAAGAAAATTGAAGTACACCCCTTGAAACAGATATGCCAATAATATAATTGGTACAATAATTTTAGCCGCATGAAATGCGGGCCCTATTAGCCAATAACCACCTATTCTTATATTGATTATTTCAGGAAGAAAGAGTGTTATTCCAATCCACACAAATGTACTTACAACTAAAAAATAATTAAATATTTTTGAAAACAACACTTTTGATTCTAATTGGTTTCCCGCTCGAAGAAAGAATGGTTGCCACGCATAATGAAAAGCATTGGTTAGTAGTAGCATAAAAATACCAAGTTTATAGCCAACAGAATAAACCCCCACAGTATCAGCATTAGTCAAGATTGCAAGGAGGTAACGGTCAAGTGATTCCATTGCAATAGAAGCTAACCCTGCGGGCAAAAAAGGTAAGCCGAATTTTAGTAGCGACTTAACAAGTTTTCTCTGGAACTTGAAACCTATAAATTTTAGTGAAGTAGAAAAAACACAAAGTGTAGTACATGCTGAGGCTATTGCAACACTAATAAATACACCATACAAACCTAAACCTTCTAAAGCCACAAAATATATGTTACAGATTAGAGTGATTAGAACGTTTAATAATTTAATTATTACAAAATAACTAGCATTTCCTTGCAATCTCAACAAACCAAAAGGAACATGGCTTATAGAATCAAGAAAAAGGATCATTGCACATAACTTAAAGAGATGACTGTATATGTGGTTTCCTAGTATAAACGATGCAATGTGTTGGGAACTAAATATTAAAAGAATTGAAAGAAATGCACTTGTAAGAACTCCCAACCAGAAAGAAGTTGAGAATAATTGTTTTTTTTCATTATTGCTTGGGAGTTTACTATAATTACGCATAAAAGCTATATCTAAACCATAATGATAAATAATATTCATAAAACCCAAGAAAACATATATTAGAGTTATTTGACCATATTCTTTTGGAGAAAGTAAGTTTGTAAGAATTGGCAAAAGCAGAAAAGTGATTAGTCTTGTAATTACATTTCCTGCTCCATATATCGCAGTTTCTTTTGTTAAATGTTTGATAGTATTTGTCACGTTTTCCCTAATTAAAGTAATTTCTCTTATGTATTGAGCCAATTAATGATCATACGAAACCCTGTTGAATCTAGTTCCAAAGGTCTAATATACAGGGCTAGATGAATTTGAACAACCTCCCCTAGAATTTTATTTTTTTAGAGGTTAAAGGCGAAATAATGAATTATTTTTAGTCAATATATGAGAAGGAATAATCTTAATGATTAGTATATCACAAATTAATGCTCGACAAATTCTTGATTCAAGAGGAAATCCAACGGTAGAAGTAGATGTATATTTATCTGATGGTAGTTTTGGACGAGCTGCTGTTCCATCAGGTGCATCTACCGGTACTCATGAAGCTATGGAGCTTAGAGATGGCGATCAAAAATTTTATCTTGGGAAAAGTGTTAAACAGGCTATAAAAAATGTAAAATCAATTCTTGAACCTGTTATATGTGAACAAAACCCTTTTGATCAAAGGGCTATTGATGAAATGCTTATATCTATTGATGGTACAGATAATAAAAGTAGAGTGGGAGCAAATGCAATTCTTGGAGTCTCTATGGCTATTGCTCATGCTGCTTCGTCGCATAAAGATATTCCTTTATATCAATATCTTTCAGAAGGCAGAAATGTGCAACTCCCTATTCCTATGATGAATATATTAAATGGCGGTAGTCATGCAGATAATAATGTTGACATTCAAGAGTTCATGGTCTTTCCCATAGGTGCTAATTCTTTTAGTGAAGCATTGCAAATGGGTACAGAAACTTTTCACGCCCTTAAATTAGTTTTAAGTGCAAAAGGACTTAATACATCAGTAGGAGATGAGGGTGGTTTTGCACCTAATCTTAGTTCAAATGAAGAAGCTATAGAAGTTATACTTGAGGCAATTGCTAAGGCAGGTTTTACTCCAGGTTCAGATGTGTTCCTTGCATTAGATGTAGCAGCATCGGAAATTTTTGAGCCACATACAGGCATCTATTTTTTATCTTCAGAAAAGAAAAAATTTTCAAGTAATGAACTTATAAATTATTATAGTGAGCTCATATCTAAGTATCCCATCATTTCAATTGAAGATGGTTTATCTGAGGATGATTGGGAAGGATGGGAAAAACTACAAGAATCTATCGGAGATCGTGTTCAAATTGTTGGGGATGATCTTACAGTGACAAACCCTCTTCGACTGCAGGAAGCAATTGATAGATCAGCAATCAATGCTATATTAATTAAATTAAATCAGATTGGGACACTTACTGAAACTATTGATGCTATGAGTCTCGCAAAAGAAAATGGAATTGGAGCTATTGTCTCTCATCGATCAGGAGAAACAGAAGATACAAGTATTGCTGATCTTGCTGTTGCAATGGGCATGGGTCAAATCAAAACAGGTTCAGCTTCAAGAACAGACCGTGTTTGCAAGTATAATCAGTTATTAAGAATTGAAGAACAACTTGGTATTGAAGCAAACTTCCCAAGTCTGGAAATATTAGGACATGAGACTAGGAGTTAGTAACGGGATTTAGAAAGACAAATTTTTTTTCTAGACGTAGAAAAAAGTCAAACCCACGTATTAGAGGTTCACACAATACTAAGAATCTTCTTCCAAAAATATTTTTTCTTTGTATTTTTATCCTTATCATCATTTTCTTGTTTGGAGACCATGGTATTTACCGCTTCTATTCAGTACACAAGGAAAAATCAGAGCTATTAGAAGATATTGATAGTCTACGTAATGAACATGAAATTCTGATGATTGAAAAAGAGCGATTGGAAAATGATTTAGAGTATATTGAACAACTTGCTCGTGAACGGCATCGAATGGCAAAGCCAGGTGAAAAAGTTTTTAGAGTCGTAGAACAAGACAATTGATTCTCTAACCGTTGAAATTATTTTATTTTATCAGTAACAAATGCATCTATATAAATTTCTACTCGTCTGTTTTGCGATCGACCTTCGGTAGAATTGTTGTTATATAGAGGTCGAAATTCTCCGTAACCCATAGCAGAAAATTTGTCCTGCCCTAATTCAGAAAACTCTGATAATAATTCTACAATATTTAATGCTCTAGCTGTTGATAATTCCCAGTTTGATTCCCATTTAGATATAAGTTCAGAGGGGAGAGGAATATTGTCTGTATGTCCTTCTGTTCTTATTTCCATACTCAGTTTCTTTTGGTTTTTTTCAATGGCTTGTACAAATGGCTTGAATTGAAGATCATCTTTTAATCGCGTAATTTTAGAAGTCTTGAGTAATAAAGCGATCTGTTCAACTATTGGAATAACTTCAGAACGTAGTTCTGCTTGACCTGAAGGAAAAAGCTGACCACTTGCTATAGTAATCTTAACTCCTTTTGTTACGCGTTCTACTTTAATTGATTGTGATTGTAACTCTAAGCTTAATTCTTTATATGTCTCATCAAGTAACATATTGATTATTCGATCAACATGTTTCTCCGCTTCGTTCATCATTACAATCACTAAAATAAAGAAGGTCAGTAATAGTGTCACCATATCACCGAAAGTAACAGCCCAAGCCGTACTACGTGCTTTAGACTCTCCAAATGATATACCTGAGACGTTTCTTGCCAATGGTTCTATTTAGTTAGTCGTTGACTTTGAGGAACAAATGTCATCAATTTTTCTTTAAGGCTTAAAGGGTGATCTTTTGCGTGGATACCAATAATTCCTTCTACCATGATATCTTTCACCATCAATTCTTCTTCAGAATTTCGTTTTAATTTTCCAGCTAGTGGAAGAAATACAAGATTCGAAAGTAAGACCCCATAAAATGTTGTAATTAGTGCAAGCCCCATTCCACCTAATAAGTCAGCAAATCTATCAGCAATGTTAAACTCCAATTGCATCATGGATACATTTTGTGATTCAGCAAAATTTTTCATCATAATTATTAAACCAAGTACTGTGCCTAACATACCAAAAGCAGGAGAATAAGCCCCCATATACAAGAAAATTTCTTGACCAAGACTATGCCGTCTTTCAATATTTCCAAGTTCTAATGCAAGATAGCTTCTGAGTCGTGTTGTGTCTTTTTCATTTATTGCTAAATCAAGCCCATCTCTCAAAAATTTATCAGAAACTTGGTTTAATTCAGGCTCTAATGATAGAATACCTTTTTTCCGTGCTTTTTCCGCTTTATCTACTAGTTCATTGATGACTGACTCATGGCTCAATTCTTGTCCCCTAAATGCTGCGGAAAGTATACTGAACAAGCCTTGAATATTTTTTAAAGGATAATTAACAAGTGTTGCAGCAAAAGTTCCTCCTATTACAATAAGGATTGAATCCCAATCTAAGAACCATATAGGATCTCCATTATTGGAAATTATCCCAATTGAAATCAGTCCAATGCCTAAAAGTAATCCGAATGCTGTGCCAAAATCCAATATTAACCTTTCTTTTTAATAAAATGACAATTCATTGGTTGTTACTATTTATAATTAATGTGACGGGACCATCATTTACAGAGTTTACATCCATATTTTCGCCAAATAAACCAGTCGCTACTTTTATTTTATTCTCATGGAATTGATTTATAAAAGAGTTATAAATTTTCTTCGCCTTTTTTGAATTAGCTGCTTTCATAAATGAAGGCCTTTGCCCTTTAGAAGTATTAGCACATAATGTAAATTGACTTACAATAAGACAGCTTCCTTGGGTTTCTAATAAGGACCTATTCATTTTTCCAGAGTTGTCATTAAATATGCGAATATTGGCACATTTATTTGCAAGAAGTATCGCCTCGTTAGAAGTGTCATTTTTTGAAACGCCAATGTAGATGAGCAAACCTTTTTTAATATTGCCTATGCTCTCCAAATTGACATAGACACTAGCTTCTTTTACACGTTGTAAAAGTACAATCATTTTTCTATCCACACATTGTTTTCTCCGTAGAGGTCTCTTAGTTTATCTATAAAAACATCTTCATTGGTAACCTTAACTGTTTTTGAATAAAAATTTCCGCTCTCTCCATCTTTATCATGAAGATGGAAAAGTAAAGGAGAGTTACCCGAATGATTTTTTGCAAGTTGAAAAAGTGTGTACACATCATCTTCATTCATTTTATTTACTTCAACAATTAAATTGACAACAGAGGGGCTTTTTTTATCAATCTCTTCCAAAGATTCAATTGATTCAACAATAATCTTAGGCTTATTTTCAGACTGACGAGATGTTGCACGACCTTTTAAAAAGATTAGGTTGTCTTCAAAAATTAAATGTTTGAAATTTAAAAATGATTCATGGAATGCTAAGACATCAACACTTCCTCCTAGACATTCAAGATTGAAGAAAACCATCTCCTGATTCTTTTTGTCAAAATGATATCGTATTTCTCCAATAATTCCTCCAATTCGAATTTGATCAATGTCCAAATCATCGGGCATTAAAGAAAAATCATAATTAGAAAACTTTTCTAAAATATCAGCAAATTTAAGTAATGGATGTCCTGTAAGATAAAATCCCATTAACTCTTTTTCTTTATTAAGCTTTTCTGAATCCTCCCAATCATTAATTGATGAAAGAGAGGGCTTGCGAACGATAGAAGAATCTGATGAATCTTTTCCAAATATTGAGAATTGATTTTCATTTGCATTATTTTGAATTTGTTGAGCAAATTTTAATGCTGTATCAATGGAATGGTAAAGCTGAGCTCTATTCCCTTCCAATGAATCCATAGCGCCAGCACCAACCAGACTTTCAATGACTCTTTTATTCACAAGACGAAGATCTAATTGTTCGCAAAACTCAAAAAGTGTACGGAATTTTTTCAAATTATTTCTAACATCTAAAATGTTGTTTAATGCTTTAGCACCTACATTTTTAATAGCATTAAGGCCAAAGGAAATAGTTCCTTCATCAATAGCACAAAAATTTATTTCCGATTCATTTACATCTGGTGGATGAACTGTAAGGTTTAATTTTCTACATTCATTTAATAAGGTTACTATTCGACTGGTATTGCCCATTTCACTAGTTAGATTTGCTGCCATGAATTCAGAAGGATGGTGAGCTTTCAAATAAGCTGTCTGGTATGCAACAAGGGCATAGGCTGTACTATGACTTTTATTAAAACCATATTGAGCAAATTTTTCAAGCAAATCAAAAATCTCATTTGCTTTTTTTCTATCAGTACCTTTCTCTAATGCTCCAACAAGAAATTCTTTTCTTTGATTGGCCATTAATTTTGCTTCTTTTTTTCCCATTGCTCGTCGCATCATATCTGCTTGAGCTAGGGAAAATCCAGCGATACTATTTGCTATCTGCATAACCTGCTCTTGATATACAATAATACCATAAGTTTCTTTAAGAATTCTTTCAAGACCTTGATGAATATACTTAATCTTTTTTTGGCCATGCTTTCGTTTGATAAACTCGTCAATATTGTCCATTGGACCAGGCCGGTACAGTGCATTCATTGCTATTAGATCATGAATACTTGTAGGTTTTAATTTTTTTAAATATTCTTGCATACCATTCGATTCAAACTGAAATACCCCAATAGTTTTTCCTTCACAAAATAGGTTTAAAACGGTCTCATCATCTAAGGGTATAGTTTCTATATTGATACTTATTCCCCTATTAGAGAGAAGTTTAAGAGTTTGATCTATTACCGTAAGATTTCTTAGACCTAAAAAGTCCATCTTTAACAAACCAAGATCCTCTAGATTTTTCATGTCATACTGTGAAGTAATATCTCCTTCTTTGGATTTATAAAGTGGGATATAGTCAGTAAGGTTCCCAGGAGCAATTACGACACCAGCAGCATGGGTAGATGGATGACGATTCATACCTTCTAGAGTCTTTGAGAAATTAATTAAATTTCTATGGTGCTGATCTTTATTATAAAAACCCTGCAGGTCTGAACTAACCTCTAATGCTGTATCTAGTGAAACTCCAGGTCCAGAAGGTATTGATTTGGCTATTTTGTCCACCTCACCTAAAGGCATTCCAATCACTCTTCCGACATCTCTTATTACTTGGCGAGCTTTTAATTTTCCAAAAGTTATGATTTGTGTTACGGAATCTTTACCATAATGATCTTTTATATATTCAATAACTTTGGATCTTTGTTCATAACAAAAATCAATATCAATGTCGGGCATTGATATTCTTTCTGGATTAAGAAAACGTTCAAACAGCAGATTATATTGAATCGGATCAATACTAGTAATACCTAATGCATAAGCTACTAGACTTCCAGCAACTGACCCTCTTCCTGGCCCTACAGGTATATTTGTGTCTTTAGCATATTTAACAAAATCCATTACAATTAAAAAATATCCAGCGAAACCCATTTGTTTAATAACACCAAGTTCATAATTGAGACGTGATTGAATATTCTCAGTAATAGAAGGGTATCTGTTTTTTAGCCCTTTTTGGCAACATAGCTTCAAATAATCATCGGGTGATTCAGCACCACTATTATCAGGTATAGGAAAGTTCGGTAACAAATATTCGTTAAGTTGCAGATCAAGGTTACAAGAATCAGCAATAAGCCGAGTATTTTCAAGAGCATGGGGATAATCTTTAAATAGCTTCCACATTTCATCTTGCGTTTTAAAATAAAATTCAGACGTGGCATAACGTTGACGTTTTGGATCGTCTCTATCTTTACCCGTTCCTAGACAGAACATAATGTCATGAGCTTCCCAATGATCCTTTTTGGCATAATGACAATCATTAGTTGCAACTAGAGGTATATTTAATTCCTTAGCTAGTTTACTAATCACAGTTCTTGCCGCTTCTTCTTCAGGTATACCATGATTCATTAACTCAAGATAAAATCGGTTTGGAAAAATTTCAGTGAAACTTATAGCTGCCTTCTTTGCACCCTCTAAATCACCCTTGACAGCAAGTTCTTGTACTTCACCTTTTAAGCAAGCAGAAAGGCAAATTATTCCCTCACTATATTTTTTTAATAGGTCTTTATCTACTCTAGGTCGATAATAAAAACCTTCAAGATAGCCAGCTGTAGAAAGTTTCATTAGATTTCTATAGCCAGTATTGTTTTGTGCAATTAACAAAAGATGGTTATTCCCCCAACCACCCCCAGGTCTTGGGGTCTTATCAAAACGATCACCTTGGGCTACGTATACTTCACAACCAATTATAGGTTTTATTCCTGCTTCGTGAGCTTTTTTATAAAAAGAAATAGCTGAGAACATATTACCATGCTCCGTTACACCTACAGCATCCATCCCATTATCAATTACAGTATTAATTAAAGTCGGGATTTTTTGAGCGCCATCTAAAAGGCTGTAATCAGTATGATTATGTAGATGTACGAACTCAGGAGCCATAAGCTATCCAAAATAAATAGCAGTCAAACCAATTAATGTACATATTTTTAATAGTTTAGATGCCTTTAGACAGTTATTTGGAGAAGGAGTTTTAATAAGCAAACTTATGATATAAGTTAGCGGAATCCCAATCCCTATAATGCAAATAAATAAATATTTTTCCTTATACAATCCAATGATATATGGAAGTATAATTATTAATAAGAGAGAAAAAATCATACCAATAGCAATCTTAGCTGATCTAACGAGCCCTAGCCTTACGGGTAATGTATTAAGCCCCATTTCTTTATCTCCTTTTGCATCAGCCATATCTTTAATGAACTCCCTAACAAATGTAAAATTAATAGCCAGAAAAGCTGGTACAATCATATTATTTAATTCATTGAAAAGACTTCCTGAAAAAAGAAAAGTAATGCCAATTATTATTGAGACAACAAAATTTCCCATAAGTATAGTACCCTTTAAAAGTACATTATAAATAACAATCAAAGGTAGAGCAATGCCAACTGATAAAATCATAGCTGTTGTAGGCGTTAAGATAGCCACAGCGATACCTATTGTAAAAAGGAGTATGGATAAATTAAGTGCAAAGTTTGATGTTAAAATATCTTTTGTCAAAGGTCGATTTCTGTGGTTTATTTTATCTATTTCTATGTCTAAATAATCATTAAGAGCATTTGCACCACCTGTAAACGTCATAACAATAATTAATCCCTGCATGATTAATTTTGTTTCTGATAGACTATCTGTGATTATAGCGCAGATTATTATTGTTAAACCACTTAATAAAATATTTATAGGTCGTAATAGTATTATACTTGATATAAATAATTTCATGATCTAGACACTTCTATGATTCTAATATCTTTATTATAATCTGGGTAAAATTTTATTCCTTGCCAATTTTCAGAATGAAAAAGCTCAGCCACCATTTCGGGGTGTTTATCTTTACCAACTTCCATAAGGATTTTCCCGTTGGGTTTTAACCAATTCATCCCTTTTTGAGAAATTCTCCGGTAAAACTTTAATCCATCAAATTCATCTGTTAATGCAGTTCTTGGCTCATATAGTTTAATTGTTTTATCTAAGTTATTATATTCATTGAGTGATATATATGGTGGGTTCGTGACTACTAAATCAAATTTTTTTATGGGGTTTTGTTTGAAAATATTCAATTGAAGAAATGTAATACGATTATTCACGCTATTTATATAACTATTACGATTAGCCAATTCCAATGCTGCTCTAGATTTATCAACAGCCAGAATTGATAACTCTTTACAGTTCCGAGCTAAACTAATTGCTATACAACCACTCCCTGTACCAATATCAAGTACAGATTGGACTTGGGTATTATTTATAGTTTCAATAGCAATCTCTACCAGTCGTTCTGTCTCTGAGCGAGGAATGAGCACATTTCTGTTTATATGAAATGTTAAACTAAAAAAGTCTGTTTCGTTAGTTATATATTGAACCGGTTCTCCTATGGCACATCTATGTAACCAATTATCAAATAAATCAAACTCTTGTTCGGTAAGGATCCTATCTTGAAACAATAATATTTCGGAAAAGGATAACTTGCAAATAGATGAAAGCAACCATTTAGTTTTTTGTATAGATTCTTGAATCCCCAAAGAACAAAGGAAAGAGGAACTTTCATTGATGATTTTTCCAATTGTTGGAATTCCAATGACGTTAAATGACTTTATCAAATCAATCTATGGCGTTTAGTTGCTCCATTTGATCGGCAATCTTTAATTGCTCTATTAGTTCAATAATATCACCATTCAAGATTTCTTCTAACCTGTAAAAAGTAACATCAATTCGGTGATCAGTTACCCTACCTTGAGGAAAATTATAAGTTCTGATTTTCGCACTTCGGTCACCAGTAGAGACCATAGATTTTCTAACTTTAGCACGTTCTGTTTGTTGTCTCTCTCTTTCTTTTGCTAATAAACGTGATCTAAGAACTTTCATTGCAGCGGTTCGATTTTTATGTTGTGATTTTTCATCTTGACAGGTTACAACTGTATCTGTAGGAATATGTGTTAGTCGAACAGCAGATTCTGTTTTATTAACATGTTGTCCTCCAGCACCTGATGCACGAAATGTATCAATTCTTAAATCTTGTGGATTTATTTCTATATCAACTTCATCTGCTTCAGGAAGGACTGCAACAGTTGCCGCCGATGTATGAATGCGTCCATTTGTTTCGGTTGTAGGTACACGTTGTACACGGTGAACTCCACCTTCATATTTTAACTTTCCAAAAATAGAGTCTCCTTTAAAAGAACAAATCACTTCTTTATAGCCACCATTTCCAGTAACATTTGCTGAAATTAGATCACAATCCCAATGATTTTGTTCAGCAAAATAATTGTACATTCGGTAAAGGTCTGCTGCAAAAAGAGCTGCTTCTTCTCCTCCTGTGCCTGCTCTTATTTCCATGATTGTATTTTTTGAATCAAGAGGATCTTTAGGCAATAAAAGTATCTTTAAATCTTCTTCTATATTTAGACTATCTTGTTTTAATTGTTCAATTTCTTCTCTAACAATTTCCTTTAGTTCTTCATCATCTCCACCTAAAATTGCTTCACCTTCAGAAATTTGCTTGATAGTTTGAATATATTGGTGACTTTTCTTTGATAAAGGTTCAATTTCATGATGTTCTTTTGCTAGTTGGCCATATTTTGTTGGGTCAGTAAGTATATCAGGGTCAATTAACAGTTGATTCAACTCTTTATATCGCTCTATGATTTGTTTTACTTTATCTATCATAAAGAATTCTTTGAAAAAAGTCTCAGATTATCTATGCAAAAAGGAACAAAACTTTTTTATATTAGCTAATTGTCAGTATTATCATTCAAATTACGATACTTTTTCTTGAATTTTTCGATACGACCTGCAGTATCTACAAGTTTTTGTTGACCAGAAAAAAAAGGATGGCATGATGAACAAATTTCCACTCGCATGTCACCTACAGTGGTTCTTACCTGGAAGGTATTCCCACATGCGCAAGTAACATTCCCAATAGAATATTCAGGATGAATGTTAGTTTTCATATAATTTCCCTACTTTAGTTTTTCTAGAGCTAGTTCAATTCTATCAATGCCTTCTAGAAAAACCGATTCTTCTGTAGCATATGATAGTCTAATATAACCCTCAAGACCAAAGCCAGAACCAGCAACAGTAACTGTTCTAGCAGATTCCAAAATATAATCACTTAGAGCGAAAGAAGTGTCTATAATCTTTCCCTGATTCTTTAGACCAATATAGTGACTTAAATCAGGAAATGCATAAAATGCTCCCCCAGGTGTTGAGCAGTATAGATTATTAATTTTGTTTAATCTATTAATCATTAAGTTTCTTCGTTGAGAGAAGACTTTTTTCATTTGATTAACTTCAGACTGATTGCCCATTAGAGCTTCAATAGCTGCTTTTTGACTTATGGAGTTAGGGCAGGAAGTCGCTTGTCCTTGAATTTTACCCATTGCTCGAATAATTTCAACATCTCCAGCTGTATATCCAATTCGCCAACCTGTCATAGCATAAGTTTTAGACATACTTTGGACAGTAAGTACATTCGCTCCAGCCTCATTTAAGGATTCAGTACTTACATATTTTTTATCATATACTAGCCTTTCATAGCATTCATCTGATATAACAAGCCAATTATGTTTAGCAGAAATTGTTAATAGGTTTTTTATTGTTTCATTATCCCATACGGAACCTGTTGGATTTGAAGGAGAATTCAGAAGGATAGCTGCAGTATTTGTTGAGATTTTTTTTTCAAGGTCATTCCAGTCTGGAGTAAAATTTTTCTCAGGTATTGTTTTTACAATGACTGGTATGCCGTCAGCCAAGCGAATAATTTCAGGGAATGATACCCAATATGGAGAAAAAACAATTACTTCATCATTAGGATTTAGAACTGCTTGACAAATAGTGCTAAGGGAATGTTTAGCACCATTTGAAACTATAATTTGGTCAGCATTGTAAATAATTTGATTATCTCTCTCAAGTTTTACACAGATAGCTTCTCTAAGTTCTAGGGTTCCTCTTCCCGGAGTATATTTGGTATGTCCTTCAGACATCGCTTTAATAGCGGCCTCTCTTATATTTATAGGAGTATTAAAATCTGGTTCGCCCACTCCAAGGTCAATCACATCAACACCTTGACTTCTTAGCGAAGCTGCTTTTGATGTCATCTCGAGTGTAAATGACGGCTGTATACGATTTACTCTATTTGCTATCATAATCTAATGTGTTTTGGAATGATATTCAGCTGTGTTAAAGTTTGGTTCATTATCTGGCACCTTATTTTTCGGTTTATTTTTTACTCGTTTCTTTCTTTTGCTACGTGGAATGTCATTAGGATCAATAGCATCATTTTCCCAACCTTCTGGTAAGTCTTGAATTGGTTCAACGGTTTGTTCAATATTTGCAGTCAATGAAGATTCGTTAGCATGACTTACAAGAACACCAAACCCTTTTGTTATACCATTACCGAGACCAATATAATTTGGTAGAACAAAATTGGAATTAAAACTACCATCGAACGCACCAGCTTTTCCAGCATCTAAAATTTTTGGTAATAGAGATGTAAGTGAAATATCTACAAAGATTCGATTTTCTAAAGAAAGGTTAAATTCTTTAGCAATGAAAGCTATATTTTGGCTTAAAAGACGTCTAAGGAAGTCGATTTTACTTTTAGATTTTTTGTCTGAAAACCCTTGGTAACGTTTCAGATTAACCCTATTGAGTCCTATCCAAGGAGAAAGAAAATTATAATGAATAGCTCTGTCAATTGTACCTAATTGTAATTCAGTTATTTCCTTCTCAATATTTTCTATTTTAAATGTTATGTTGCCAAAATTCAATATTTCCAAATTGTTCATTATTGATTCAATTGGCTCAACACCTTCTTTGATACCAATAAGATAAATTTGTTCATTTATGATTTTAACTTGAATTCTGGGATAAAGAAATTGATTGCGATAATGGCCATTTATATAAGGAATTAATGATTCATTAGGAAATTCCTTCATTAAGATTCCCTTAACTTGGTAAGAGGTCTTGCGAACAGGTTTATCTGTTTTTAACCGGGAAACTATATATTTCATTTAATATTGATTGCTAGGTACTAGGAGCAGGTGGAATAATTCAAAATTATAAGCTAGTTATTCATTGTGTCAAGGAATTCCTCATTACTTTTTGTTCGCTTCATTCTATCTAGAAGGAATTCCATTGCTTCAATAGGTGTCATATCATTTACAAGTTTTCGAAGGATCCACACCCTAGATAAAGCCTTTTTAGAGAGTAATAAATCTTCTTTTCTGGTTCCTGAACGAATAAGGTCAAAGGAAGGGAAAAGCCGTCGATCACTTAAGCGACGATCAAGGACTAATTCCATGTTTCCTGTTCCTTTAAATTCTTCAAAGATTACATCATCCATTCTGCTTCCAGTATCAATTAGAGCTGTTGCTATAATAGTAAGGCTACCACCTTCTTCTGTATTTCGCGCAGCACCAAAAAGTCTTCTTGGCCTATGCAAAGCATTAGCATCTACTCCCCCCGATAAAATTTTCCCGCTATGAGGGATTACAGCATTGTGTGCTCTACCAAGACGAGTAATACTATCTAAAAGAATCATCACATCGTGTCCATATTCCACCATGCGTTTTGCTTTTTCTAAAGCCATATCCGCTACTTGGACATGGCGTTCAGGTGGTTCATCAAATGTGCTACTTACAACTTCAGCATCAACACTACGTTCCATATCAGTTACCTCTTCAGGTCGTTCGGCTATTAGGAGTACAATAATTTTCACCTCAGGGTGGTTTTCTAAAGCCGAATTAGCAATTTTTTGAAGTAAAACGGTTTTTCCAGTTTTCGGTTGTGCTACAATTAGTCCTCTTTGCCCCTTTCCAATAGGAGCCATAAGGTCAAGAGTTCGCATTGAGAAACTTTTCGGATTATTTTCAAGTGTAAACCGATCTTCAGGGTATAATGGAGTTAGATTGTCAAATAGGATTGCTTTTTTTACTTGATCGGGACCTTGACTGTTGACAGTCTCGACTTTTAAAAGTGCATAGAAACGTTCATTATCTTTGGGCGGACGAATTTGACCTGCAACTTGGTGGCCAGTTCGTAAGCTAAACCTCTTAATTTGAGAAGGGGAAACGTAGATGTCATCAGGCCCAGGTAAATAATTATAATCTTGAGACCTAAGAAAACCATATCCTTCGTGCATTACCTCAAGAACACCAGAGGCAAAAAGCTTACCTTCTTTCTCAGCCCTTGTTTCAAGAATACGCATAATCAACTCCTGTTTTTTCAAACCGGAGTATCCAGGCACTTCCATCTCTTGGGCGAGCTTGGTAAGATCTTTTATTTTGAGTCCTTGTAACTCAGTTACATCCATAATAAACTTTTTTTAATTCGGGATTAAGAGAGTTTTGCTGTTATAACAGTAAAACCAATTTCAATTTATATTATATTGACTCTTTGTCAAAGGGAAATTCGAAAACTGAAAAAACTGTATTTGCAATGTAATGGGTTCCAAAAATAAATGAAATATAGGATGGGTTTAATTTACATTGTTGGATACCTTCCAAAAGTGATGGTGCAGCTTTAGCCTTGATGCCTTCATTGGATAATAAGGTGGCAAGTGATCTAGAGTTATAAAATTCACTATTTGTAGGCTCTATAGTAATAACATCTTTTACTTTTTTACAAAGCACTTTTGCAATTTCCTTAACATCTTTATTTTTTTTAATTGCACATATTGCTTGAATTGGTATGTCAGGATAAATGTCAATCAGTGTATTTAGTGATGCATGAACCCCATTAGGGTTGTGCCCTACATCAAAATAGACTATTGGTTTCTGCCATACTAATTGTAATCTTCCAGGCCAAATCGTTTTCTTTATACCTTGTGCTATTTTCTCTTCTTTTATTTTGCTTTCAAGCATACGACAAGTAGCTATAGCTGTTTGAGCATTTGCAACTTGGTGGCTACCTAAAAACGGGGAGGAAAAAAATGTGTCTAGAGATCTAAAGCTGATTCCATTTGCATTTTGTTTGAAATTTGATATAGGACACAAATCTGAAGCGAAAAATAAAGGGGCCCCATTTTTTTTTGCAGCTTTTTCTATCACTGTTAACACTTCTTCTTTTTGGTTAGTTGTAATGACAGGAATGCCACTTTTAATTATCCCAGCTTTTTCAGTAGCAATTTTAGTAAGGGTGTTGCCAAGATATTCCATATGGTCAAAGTCAATAGTTGTAATTACTGATGCAATTGACTCACATACATTGCTTGAGTCAAGCCTTCCTCCCATGCCGACTTCAATTACCCCAATATCAACATTCTCATGAGCAAAAAGACTATACATCATAGCTGTGGTTGTTTCAAAAAAGGTTGAGCCTAGTAAATTAATTGTTTCTTGGTAATGCTTTAAAAATGATATTATGAATTCATCACTAATTGGAATGCCATTAATTCTAATTCTTTCATTGAATTTTACAAGGTGAGGAGAGGTATAAAGTCCTACTTTTAGACCAGAAATCTTAAGTATAGATGCTATCATTGCTGCTGTTGAACCTTTACCATTAGTCCCAGCAATATGAACGATAGGAATGCCTTTATGAGGATTATTACAACGATTGAGAAGTTCTATAGTACGATGTAAGCCAATTTTAATTCCTCGTCGTCTTAAAGTATACAGGTAATCTAGAGTAGCTTGATCCAGTCTTGACATGATCCCCTATGTGTCAGCCAGAAGAATTATTTTTTCAACCTTCATTTTCAAGAACACGTTCGTATTTATCTTTGAATCGTTGAATTCCATTGAAAGTCGCTTGTGCAATGCTTTGACGATACCCTGGTTTCCTAAGTTGTTTTTCTTCTAGAGGATTTGAAAGAAAGCCAACTTCAAGAAATGCATGTGGCATTGACGCACCAACCAATACAAAAAAGCCAGCTTGTTTAACACCTCGATCAGGAGAAGGTATGCTATTTTTTAGCTCTGATTGAACAGTGGCAGCAAGGTCTTCACTTTCTTTCATAAATGCATTTTGCATCAAAGAGGCAATAATAAAACTGTCCTCGGTTAGATGGTCATAACGAGAGGCTTCTTCTTCCATTTTTATTACTCCGTTCTCTCTTTCTGCCACATCAATAGCATCCGATGTTTTTCCTGGCCGAAGGATAAAGGTTTCGAAGCCTTTAACCCGCCTATTATTGTTAGCATTTGCATGGATACTAATAAAGAGTTTTCCGTTATTTTCATTCGCTATTTTAGTTCGCTGCCATAATGGCACAAAGATATCTTCATCTCTAGTATAAACTACTTTTGCATTTGTATTTTTCTCAATAAGACGGCCTAAACGTTTTGCAATATCTAATGTAACGAATTTTTCTCTTAGCCCATATTTTCCGGTTGTTCCGGGATCTTTTCCACCGTGGCCAGCGTCAATTATGATTGTATCAATGTACCAAGCATTTTTTAGTTTCTGTATTTTATTAGCGCTAGAACTTAAAGGGCTGCGTAAAGTGAGAACAATTTCATTTGGAGAATTATTTTGGTAAATCTCAAAGTCCTGAATTTCAGTTCTTAGTTGAAAAGCAATTTGTGCTGATAGACCTGTTTGGTCAACAGAGATGCCCCGTACAACACCAGCTAATTTCGCCTTTCTCAAGGTAGTGGAATCTGCTATTCCTCCAGAAATAGTAAGATAAAACCATCTATTGCGAGCTGACCATCCGGTAAATGAACCTTCTGCAAATGTTTTTGTTGTAGAAATCCTTATAACAGTACCATTGGCCTTTTCTTCAATATTTATTTGATTGATATTATAGGTAAGTAATTCAACCACAATACTATTCAACTTTTTATCAAAAGTAATTCCAGAGACAGCATGACGATGTAACACATTTATAAAAGAATGCATTGGTACATAAATATCAATCCCATCAGAAAGTGAATGAAATGGCATTTGATATACTTGCTCATCAATAACAACAAATGAGCTATAAGCTGAGATTTTTATTCTATGGCGACCAAAATAGATTACAACTTTACCTCTTGCATTGTTATTAAACACTCCTGCATTAAGTATCCTCACCATATCTGAGGTTGAAATATAGGTGGCATTACCTGTTTCAAACGTCTTAACTCTTTCATGTTTGGAAGGATCGTTTGGATAATGCACCGAAATATAGCTGGCATGCAATACTCCTATGAGAGTCATGTAAAAGGTGAAAATCAACTTTGTTTTGATCACAGCTAAATTTATTGCCAGTTACTTCTAGAAGGCAAGAGACCCCTTTTTTTTCCTAAACTTATAATTTGACCTTAATTATGTCAAATTAATGTTGTTTTAACTACGAAATTAATATGAGAAATCAATGGAATTTTGCAGATTGTTTGTTGATTATATATTGTGAGGGATTGGGAGAATACAGTTCTTTGGTAGATTAGTGACATGATTTGGCTGTCAGTAATTTAGAAAAGAGTTCGATAATTAATTAAAGGCGTCTTCTGCATATGACATTATGGTATCCTGAAAAGGGAAAAAATCAAACAACTGATTCTATAACCGAGTCTTTTGTGGCATATTCGGCTGAAAAGTATCTCTCGCCAACACTTAAAGAACGGATTGTTGAAATTACACTTCTCCTTGATGAAATTTATTCTGAGGTTGAATCGTCACAATATGAGAACTTGAAATATTCGGTATTGAAGAAAGTTACTGATTACTCCAGGAGGAAAGATTCTTTGCCAGAGTTACGTTCTATTATTAACAAATGGAACTCGGATAATATGGAGTTTAGCTTAAGGTTTTTTACCACATTATTTAATCTGTTAAATCAGGCTGAATTGGAAGAAATAAACTCAATTAATCAAAAAAGAAAAAATCAAAGTTCAATTGCTAATCCACTATCTGATTCTATTTATGAAGCGGTCAAATATCTTAAAGACCGAGATGTTAAGGTTGAAGATGCTATAGAGATTTTAAAACGCTTAGATGTAATCCCAACTTTTACTGCGCATCCAACTGAAGCAAGAAGGCAATCGCTTTTGGAAAAACAAAAGATAATTATTGCTGATCTTGAGAATTATCTTTTTGGGCATTTAGGAAAATTAGAAAAAAAAGCTCTTAGAGAAAAAACAAAAAGGTCACTCGTTATGTTAATGTTAACAGATGACCTTAGAACTGTCAACTTAACCATTGAAGATGAAATAAAGAATACTATATACCATTGCATTGAAGCTCTATGGTATGCTGTCCCTGAGATTTACAAAGATCTAAAGGAAGCTTTTTTGATTTATTATGAACACGATTTGGAAATAAACCCTTTCCTTCATTTTCGTTCATGGGTTGGTGGAGATAGAGATGGAAATCCAAATGTAAAAGCTACAACAACAGAATATGCAATTAAATCTCAAAGAATAGCTATTCTCTCAAAGTATAGGGAATCACTTGATGAACTTTACAAGGATTTGAGCTTGATGATTCCGGAATCATTAACTGATGATAGGTTAATGCAATCAATTAATGAAGATATAAAAAACAATAAAATCCCAAAATTCATTCGTGATCGTTTAAAGAATGAACCTCTTAGACTTAAAGTCATATGTATGCAAACTAAACTAGATAGTTTCATGGACAGTATAACTTCAGATGAAGTTTCAGATTGTTATTCCTCAGATAGCTTTATTAACGATATTGAGGTATTAATTGGGGCTCTTAAGAGTTTGGTCTACCCTGCTCTATTCAAAACGGGACCATTGAATGATCTTTTGATTCGGGCTAAAACCTTTAGGTTTATTTTGATGAGTTTGGATGTTAGAGAACATTCTGATCGACACAGTGATGCACTTGATGAATTATTTAAAGTAAGAAAGAACTTATCTTATTCTTTACTATCTGAAAACGAGAAAATTTCATTTATAAAAAAAGCAATTAAAGAAGAAAAATCTATTGCAATTGATGAGTTAACTAAATTTTCTGATCCAGTTAGAGAGACATTAAAAACATTCTTTATGATAAAAGATAAGTGTTTTGATGATCCAGATACCATTCGATCATATATAGTAAGTATGACACATACAACTTCAGATTTGCTTGAAGTGTTTCTTCTATTGAAAATGACTGGATCAGTTATTCTAAAAGGAGGAAAAATAATTTCATATTTAGACATCATTCCTTTATATGAAACAATAGATGATCTAAGTAATGCAGCACATTTAATTTCTGATGTGCTCGAAGAACCTGTGTACAATAGTTACGTAAAGAGTAGAGGAGTTTTTCAAGAAATAATGCTTGGTTATTCCGATAGTAACAAAGATGGTGGAATGGGAATGGCAACCTTTGCTTTGAATACGGCTCAAGCAAGTCTTGCTGAAGTTTTATCTGCTAAGAATATTGACTTGCGACTTTTTCATGGCCGTGGAGGATCTGTAAGTAGAGGTGGGGGAAGGACGAATGCAGCAATACTTGCTCTGCCACCGTTATGTCAAAATGGTCGTATTAGAATGACAGAACAAGGCGAGGTTATATCATATAGATATGGGTCGGTTCCTACAGCAAAACGGCACCTAGAACAAATTATAAGTGCTGTAATTAAAGGGGTCATTACAAAATCAGACTCTCAGTCTTTAAAAGGAAGTAACTTGTTATTAAGTATTGCAGAACATTCTCAGAAAACTTACAAAAAGTTTATCCTTTCAGATCAATGTTGGGAGTTTTTTATTAATAGCTCACCAATTAAACATATTAGTCGATTGCCAATTGCATCTAGGCCAGCTTCCAGGAAAAGCTTGGAAACTAAAAGAGTAGATTTCGATGGTTTGAGAGCAATACCATGGGTTTTTTCATGGGTGCAAACTCGGTACAATATTCCAGGTTGGTTTGGATTAGGTACAGCATTGGAAACAATTTCTCACAAAGACAATTCTATTGATGCACTTCAACAACTTTATTTGAATTCACCAATTTTTAATCATTTGCTTAATAACATGTCATTTGAAATGGCAAGATGTCGTCTAGAGATATCGAAGCTATATTCAGATTTAAGCGCAAGTGCAGAGTTCCATCAAATCATTCTTTTAGAATATAAACGTTGTTTGAAAATGTTCAAGCTTATCACTGGGAACAAAACACTTTTAGAAAGGAATCCCGTGATAGAAAAATCAATCAAATTCCGCAACCCTCTTGCTGATATAATTAATTTAATTCAGTTAGAGCTTCTTAATCGTTGGCGTGATGAAAAAAGGACTGATCGTTTGCAAAAATCTATTTTTGCTAGTATCAATGGGGTTGCTGCTTCAATGCAAACAACAGGATAAAAGAATCATTTCTTAGAAAGGGAGGTTTCAATTGAATTATAAAAACAGACAACAATTGGAGGAATATTTTGCGGAAAATTTCCACTCATCATTATTCCCAATTTTATCTGAACACTATCTGTTAGATGGTGATTTAGACCGTGCCGAACGCGTATGTGATATTGGCCTTAAACTTAATAAGAGTTCAATAATTGGACTTTTTCTAAAAGCTCGAATTCTCATGGCAAAAAAAGATTTTATTGCGGTAGAACAATATTTAAAAAAAATTATTTCATCTGACCCAGGTTTTTTAAACGCTTTAGTTTTGATGTTAGAAGTTCAATCCAAATTGAAACAACCTAAATTAATTCAAAAGAAGTATTGTGAGGACATACTCGCCTTAGATCCTAGTAATTTACAAGCAGAGAAAAAACTTAAAGAATTACATAAGATTCATGGCACAAAAAAAGTTATAACTAGGAAAAAATTAAAACATTCAAGTTTAGATAAAAGAAATAAGCAAAATAAAAAAAATAGTTTAGTGAATAAATCTCAGAATAAAAAAAGTGTGAAACGTAGCAAATCTTCAGCCGTTAAAAATGCTAACCCTAAAATTGCAAAAGAAAAGGTTAAATCGTCTCTTCAGAAAAATCTAGGCCATAGCACTTTTGAAATATCACCGAACCTCGCAACATTTACTCTTGTAAAGGTGTTAAGAAGTCAAAAACTATATGATCGAGCCCTTGAAGTATTGTCAGTTATGTCACGCAAGGATGGAGTAAATAAAAAAAAAATATCTCAACAGAAAAAATCAATTCTTTCATTAATAGCAAAAGAAGGATCAATGTAATTGAATTACAATGAATCACGCATAAAAGCTGTTAGAAGTTCCTTGGAGAAAGAAGATTGTTCTGCTGTCTATATTACTAATCTTACTAATATACGATATTTGTCGGGTTTTACGGGCTCCTCCGGTAGTTGTTTTATTTCAGATAAAATGGCCTATTTTGTTTCAGATGGCAGGTATCAAACACAATCAAAAGAAGAGGTTCGTGATATGGAAATAATTATTTCCAATAAACCACATATTGAAACATTAGTTTCTAAAGGAATAATTACTAGTAAACAAAAAATTGCATTTGAAGCAGATGATATAAGCATTAACGGTTTAAATAATATCAAAACAATAGTATCAGATTGTACATGGGTGGAAACGACTCAACTGGTTGAAAAAATTGCGATGGTTAAAGACGAGCATGAAATTCTATCTACCCGAACTGCGATTGAAATAACTGATGCTGTATTTGAACAAATTATTCCAGAAGTACGACCAGGTGCTATAGAAAAAGAGATAGCAGCTAAGATCTCATTTGCTTGCAAAATATTAGGTGCTGAAACGGATGCCTTTGAACCCATTATCGCTTCTGGAGTAAGGTCAGCTTTGCCTCATGCTAAGCCTACGGAAAAGATAATAGAACAAGGTGACTTTGTAGTACTTGATTTTGGTGCTAAGTATGATGGTTATCATGCTGATATGACAAGAACTATAGTTGCCGGGAACGCTACATCTAAACACTCTGAAATATATAATATTGTATATGAAGCCCAAAAAAGTGGTTGTGAAGCAGCTATTCATGGAGTAGAATGCAAAGAGATCGATTCAGTTTGTCGGGAATATATTAATAAAAAAGGGTATAAAAAGTTTTTTAACCATAACACAGGTCATGGCCTTGGTTTAGAAATTCATACAAACCCTCGTTTTTCTCCTGTTAGCAATGATAAGGTGTATGAAAATTATATAATGACGATAGAGCCTGGAATTTATCTTCCAAATTTTGGTGGTGTAAGAATAGAAGATGATATTCTTATAAAAAGGGATGGATATGAAATACTAAATCATTCAACAAAGGAATTATTAGAGATCAAGTAAATGAATTTTCTATAATTTCTTTGATGTGAAAGAATTTCAAGCTTTGATTAAGATCAAACTGAAATTTTGATATGTCTATAGATTATACAAATATAATGGTCTAATGAAAAAAAATCTTCTTTTCATTTTTGTATTTATTTCTACCTTGTCAGCTGAATTTGATATTAATGAATTCATTAGTAAAGGGATAAGAGAATCATATGGTTCTCCTGAAAATTTGGAACTAATGACAGTGGCTTCTTTAGCTATTTTTGGTTTGATTAATTATGATGATGATGTGAGGGAATTAAGTCAAAAAAAGCCTGTAATGTCTAAAAAACTATCAAAATTCTTAGATGTCTATGGAGGCCGTTGGGCCTATCCAACCTTACTTGGAATGATTGCTTTTAGTCCAACTGCAAAAAAAGAAAAAGCTAACCAGCTTATCTTTGCTTCATCATCGATTGGGGCAACTATTGCGACAACGTATTTAATTAAATTCAGCATTAATCGCCTGCGACCTGATGGTAGCAATAGACGCTCATTTCCTTCTGGGCATACTTCAGGAAGTTTTGTTTTGGCAGCAATTGCCCATGAACTATATGGAAAAGAATTAGGTTCATTGTTATATGTAGTAGGATCACTGGTTGGAGCTCAAAGAGTTTTTTCAAATAAGCATTGGTTTACAGATGTAATTGCTGGGGCAACATTAGGAACAATGGTAGGTCGAGGATTCAGTATTGCTTTTAATTCATTAGGAAAGGATTCTCCTAATAAACGTACCACTGATCTTTACATTCGTTTTTCAATACCAATTCACTGAAAAAAATGATAATGGTGCTTTGAATGAAATGACATTTTTGACTATGTTACTTTAGAATTGATTTTATGTCTGATATTTCTATTAGATTACATTTGGACGCTCCAATTATTATTGATGGCGCAATGGGGACTCTTTTATTAGATAGAGGTTTGAATGTAAGCTTACCCCTTTGGTCAGCGAAGACTCTAGAAAAATCTGGAAAAGTGGTGGAAGAAATTCACAAAGATTATATAAATGCTGGCGCTGAAATAATTACTACGAATACCTTCCGTACCACAACAAGAACATTTTTAAAAGTTACACAAGGGAATTTAGACAAAGCAAGAGAGTACGCTTGGAATAATTGTAAGATAGCTGTCAAGGCAGCCAAAAAAATAGCTGGAAAGAATATTTTTGTAGCAGGTTCTATTGCACCTCTTGAAGATTGTTATATTCCAGAATTATTTCCTGGAGAAAAATCTGGATTTCTTGAATTTAGAGAGCTAGGAAAATGGTTAGTTGAATTAGGTGTAGATTTGTTTTTAATTGAAACAATGGGAAATGTTGCTGAGGCAAAATGCGCTCTTCGGGCTGTTAATAAATATCCAATAGCAAAATGGGTAAGTTTTATAATTAAGGATCCTCAAACAATTCTTGATGGTACTAATTTAAAAGAAGGCTCCAGGATTGCTGAAAGTGAAGGAGCATCCGTAATATTAATTAATTGTTCAAGGCTTAACGATTCTATTAAAGCTTTGAGAATTCTAGCAAATACTGTTTCTATTCCAATTGGGGTATACCCCAACCTAGGGAAAACTAATCCAGAGCCTGATGGTTTTATTAAAGAGCTTTATTCTAAGGAAGAATTTATTAAAATGATGCAAGAAGCAATTGCAAGTGGTGCGAAGATTGTCGGGGCTTGCTGTGGCTCTACTCCTCAATATATTGCATCGCTAAAAGATAGTATAAAATAAATTAATTTTTTGAGAAATAATTTGTACTTTACAAGTATGGACTTTGGTGAACTATTGAATGAACTGGCAGTGTCTCTTAGTGCACTGCATAGGCGTGATATATGTAAAAAAGGTGAAACATTGTCTCTTTGTTTTATGCTGTCTTCTATTCAAAATAAAGGAATTCACATGAGCAGTCTTGCATATAAGCTTGGTGTTGACAATAGCACTTTAACAAGACTCATTGAAAATTTAGAAAGAAAACAATTGGCTTTTCGCCAAAGGGATGAGGCTGATAAGAGGGTTATTAATGTGTTTTTGACAAAAGGTGGGGAAGAGCTAATGCTACAATTTTCTCAAAGAATAGAATCTCTAGGGAAAAAAATCTTTGAGGACATTTCAATTGATAAGCGGGAGAGCGTAAAAGAAGCTTTAGAATTAGTGCTTTGGTGTTTAACGAGGGAAAGAATGTATAGGAAATAATTTGTATAGTACAAATGAAGAGATCTCTTTTTCTAAATTGATTGTAGATTGGTATAGAAAAAACTGCAGAAATTTGCCTTGGCGCAAAGATAAAGATCCATATAAAATTTGGTTGTCTGAAGTGATGCTGCAGCAAACTAAAGTCTCAACTGTAATTCCCTATTATAATAACTGGCTGAAACGTTTTCCAACTATTCAGCATGTTGCATCTTCAGATATTGATGAAGTGATAAAAATATGGGAAGGTTTAGGTTATTATTCAAGATGTAGAAACTTTTATAGAGCATGTAAAATTATTGTTGATAAGTATGACGGCACTATCCCTTTTGATTGGACTTCTTTTCGATCATTACCTGGAGTGGGCGACTATACAGCTGCTGCTGTTTTATCAATAGCATATAATTATAGTTATCCTGTTATTGATGGTAATGTTAGGAGAGTACTTGCAAGAATTATGTCTTATGACAAAATCGTAAAAAAAGGTGATGTAGAATTCAGATTGAAATTAGAAGGATTAATTGATAAAAAATTTCCTGGTGATTTTAACCAAGCTATGATGGAATTAGGTAGCATAATTTGTAAACGTACCAAACCTGATTGCAATCATTGTCCTGTGTTTCAGTTTTGCAAATCTTATAAAGAAGGCACCACTCATAATTTCCCTGTAGTAATTAAGAAAAAAAAGCCACCTCATAATACCATTGTTGTTGGTATTATTTGGAAAAACAAAAAATTTTTTATTCAAAAAAGACCTTATAATGGATTATTAGGTGGACTATGGGAATTTCCTGGAGGAAAATTAAAAAAGGGTGAAAAATTAATTGATGCATTGGTCCGAGAAATTTATGAAGAGACAGGATTCTGTATTGCTGTCGGAAAAAAGGTCGGATCAGTCAAACACGAATATAGTCATTTTTCAATATCTCTTCACCTTTTTAACTGTCAATTAATTAATAACTCCCAAAAAATATTGTGTTCTAAATCCCAGCGTTGGATTTCTCCGGGCAATCAATCCAAATTTGCATTTCCAAAAGCGAACCACAAATTATTTCAAATGCTTGAATCACAATCTTGGGACAATAGTTTATAATTAGATTAAATTAATTCAATGAATATATTTATTTGGGGGGCGGTAATTTTAGTCTTTTTCTTTGGTATTGTAGGATTCAAAATTCTTAATACCACTGAGTTTCATAGTGAAAAGACTCCTATACATGTAAAGATCCCTCTTGATTTTCGGCATACAATTTTTTCAATTTTATTCTATCCTATTGGATTGACAACTTTTATTTTTACAGTACTCACGCTTACTCCATTGGTTTTTATTTTTCATCCAAAGCGAGTAGGTTGGGCCATTCGATTTTATGGTAGATTAATGTTACTAAGTTTTGGAGTGATTGTAAAATTAAATGGAAAAGACAAATTAAAACGGGATAAAGCATATTTACTTTTAATCAACCATGAATCTCTTTTTGATGTTTTTTTAATGGGTTGCCTAACCTTTCGTCAGGTAACTGCACTTGGCGCCGCATATCAATTTAAACTACCATTGTGGGGTATCATGTTAAAGAGGTATGGAATTATTCCTTTAAAAAGGCGTAAAACAAGTGAAGCAATTGAAGCTGTTGAAATGGCAAGGAAAAAACTTGAAGATGGCATTTGCGTTTTTTTAGCGCCTGAAGGAACACGCACAGATGATGGTGAATTAAAGCCTTTTAAAAAGGGTGGGTTTCATCTAGCCTTTGGCGCAAAAGCTGATATTTTAATTGTTGCTTTTAAAGGGGCATTTGGAATAAAAAGGAAGACGGATTGGAGAATAAAACCAGGAAAAGTAAATATAGATGTGGGTGATTTTATTTTATATGAAGATTATAAAGATTGTTCAATTGAGGAGCTCCAGTCTCATGTTCGTGGAAAAATGTTGGAACTTCTTAGAAGAGATAACAAATTATCTTAATAAGAAAATGATTACTATTTTTACTGTTTCTATTGTAATAGAATGGATAATACAATTGTAATAACTAGTTTTTTAGTTTTATTTTTTCAGCTTGGTTGTGAGAAAACTATTAATTGTAGTACTAATATAAAATTTATGATTGGATATTACAGCTGGACTAACATGTGTATACGGCCAAATTAGATTTTCTTTCAGTAATCATAACTCTATTCTTTTGATGGGAAAAAGAATTAATAAGGATTATGTGGGGTCAGCGGTACTTGTGAACTATTTAGTTTTTGCGTTAATAGGGTTACTTATTATAAAATAATGCGAAATAGAAGTAAACAACTGATTTTATTTGATATAGATGGTACCTTAATTAATCCAGGACCTTCTGGTCGTAAACTACTGAATTTGATGGTAAAGGATATAAGCAACTGTTCACCAAAACTTAAATATGAAGATGTAGCAGGATTTACAGATCCTATAATTGTAGAACAGGCTTTACGACGGACTGGAGTCAAAGAAAATGTATTGTCCTCAAAAATCAATGAAATCCTTGAGGATTATCCAAAAAGGTTAAAAAAAATCTATAATAATGATGAAGGTGTTTTTGTTTACAATGACGCAATTAAATTTGCTAAAGCATGTAAAGTTCAAGGTTGGGAAATTGGACTACTTTCTGGGAATGTGCGGAAGGCTGCAAAAATCAAATTGGATAGGTTTAATCTATGGCAAATGTTTCCATTTGGATTATTTGGAGATGATGCTCGTAGTAGAGAAGATCTTGTATGGTTGGCTGAAGAAGCATCATGGATATCAATTGGTGAATCATTTACACATGATCGTATGGTATTAGTTGGCGATACTGTACATGATGTTAGTGCAGCAAAATTGAATAATGTTAGATCTTTGATTGTTTGTCGATATCCAGAACGATTTACTGATATTCAAAAGGTTGGACCAACATGGTTAGTTAATTCTTTAAAAAATACTGAAAGGATTGTACAATGGTTGAAGGTGGAATAATGTATTATATATATTTAATCGGGCACTTTGTTCTTGCGTTGATTTGGCTAATCTCAGCATTATTTCTTGATTATATCTTTCTAAAAAAGTTTAATAAAGTATCAATGGAAGAAAAGAAAAATCTAATTTCAAGGATCCGTTCCTTATCAGATAAAACAGAAATGATAGCGTCCTTCTTTCTGCCACTTTTAGGTGTTTTGATGCTTATTGATCGAGAATATTGGCTTACAATTGGATTTATGCACTTTAAGATTACTATAGCATTGATTGCAATTGGTCTTTTTCATGCTTCCAGAGGTATACTACGAAAAATTGAAGTTGCGATAGATAGTGGTGATCCTATTAAAAAACTTTACAATAAATACATTATTTTTAGGACTATCGTTATAGCATTTCTTCTTTGTATTACCTCAATGATATTAATTTTCCGAGGATATATATCTACCATTTATTTAATTAGGTCATGGCTAATTTAACCAAAGTTGAAAAAAATGCTGAATATCATGCTCATGAATATGCTGAAATTCAGATTTATCAAAATGAACAACTTACTGATTTATTGAACTATAGAGTGCAATCAATAGAAGGAGACAATATATTACTATTGAATCAATTCATAGCAAGAGGTTTTCCGAGAGTATTGCTGATTTCTTTTTTTTCAGAATGGTGTCCTAATTGCCAGCATGAAGCATTAGTAATTGATAGAATCAATGAAAAATTTGTAAAGGAAGATTTTGAAGTTATTGTGATAGTTGAATATAGTGATTCTAAAAAGTGGGAAGATTTTATAACTAACAAATTAGATTCTCAATTAACCTATTTTTTTGGTGAGATGCTTGAAAAGAATGAAAAGAAAAGGTTTCTAACGAATCATCATATGATAAAAACTTTAGTAAATGATAAACGTAAATGGGGTGTCCCATTACATTTTATGATTATCGGTGGGCGACTAAATAAGGTTTGTTGTGTTAAAGGAGAATTTCAAAAATTAGAGCTTGAGACTTTCTTAATTAAAACACTTAATATCTGAAGATTTTTGCTTTATCTATCATGTCTTTAACTTTTTATTTTTATTACTCCACGATTTGTCTCAAGATTGACTTTATATAATCCGTTGCTCTGTACTCCCTTACCTGAAGATATTCCTGACTGAACTTTTATATTTAAAGGAAAATCAGAAATAATTACTTCTCCTGGTTTCTCACCTGGATCTCGAACTAAAACAGTAAAATTTGCAGGAAAGTTATTTGGTAAAAAAATATCTATATTACCAAAAGAAGTTTGAAGATCGATTTCATGGTCACCATATTGATGATTCCATAGTTTGAAAAGAGAAATATTTCCAAAAGAGGTTTTTCCATTGAAAGGTCCAAAAATATCTTGTGCATCAATTTTTCCAGTAGTATTCCATACTTTACTCTTGCCTTTTATCTTTCTTAAAATAATTTCTCCAGTTGTAGTTGAAGCTTCAATATCCCCATTCAAATTTTCAAGCAATACATTTCCATTATGTGTGTGCAGATCAATTGTCTTCGTCGAGATAACATCTCTTGCGATAAGATCACCACTATCTGTTTGACCATAAATTTTTTTGCCTGTGATGTTATGTAGTTCGATTTTTCCATTTATAGTTTTAGCTATTACATTGCCATTTATATTTTTTGCATTGATATGTCCAATAGATGTATTGGCATTAACATTGCCTTTAACATGGTTTAATTGAATGTTCCCATTCAATGTTGATATAGACATAGTCCCTCTGATTTTGGTGCAAACAACTTTTCCATCTGAATTTAGGAGGGTGAATTTTCCCGATAGATCTTCAAGGATTATATTCCCACCATGGTTTGATATGTTCATTTTACCTTGCATAGATAGTATAGCTAGTTCACTTGCTTGGCAATGGGTAACTATTGAAAAATTATTAGGTAAGTGTATTTCTAGATTGTCATTTAATTGCTTAGTTCTTGGCATAACACTTTCTATAAAGATAGTTTTAGAACCATCTTTTTCTTCAATATCCTTGATATTCAAACTATTTTCAAAATAAAGTCTTGCTTTATCTTTTGAAAAAACAGTTAGGAATGTTTTTCTTAAAACGGAAATTTTATTTTCGGAATTTCCAATAATGGAAATATTGCCCTGAAAATTTTTTATAACAAGTTCACCTGAAGATGCTGACGACAACTCATTGGTTGATGTAGCAAAAAAATTATTATATGATACTTGTTTTATATCTTGAGTGTAGATAAAAGATATAGAAAAGAAATAAATAATAGTATAAATAAAAAATTTCATAGATATAATATCATTAGGTGTTAAAATGGAATAAATAGATCTACCATTATTCCAACTTGGTTTTATTTATTCTAAATATAAGTTATTTGTAATAAGAAAAAAGGAGAAGAATTATAGGCCAGTTTCAAATACAGTATCTTTTACTTTGTTAACAGTTGCCTTAAGTTGTGCCTGTTCTTCTTTAGTAAGATTAACTTCAAGAATTTTTTCTACACCATTACCACCGATAATTGCTGGGACACCAATAAAGTAACCATTAATTCCATATTCACCTGTACAATATGCAGCTGAAGGAATAACTCTCTTCTTATCTTTAAGGTAAGCTTCGATCATTTCCGTAATAGCTGCTGCTGGGCTGAAAAAAGCACTACCTTTTCCATATAGTTTAACTAACTCGGTTCCAGCTTCCTGAACTCGTTTTACAATAGAATCAATTTTTTTTTGAGATAACAGATCGGTCAAAGGTACCCCCCCAACAGAAGCTGTTCTAGTGAGAGGAACCATTGTTGGACCGTGACCACCCATGACGATACATGAGACATCTTGAACAGATAATCCAGTTTCCATAGCAATGAAAGTTCTAAAACGTGCATTATCTAGCGCGCCAGCCATACCGACTACCATATTTTTTTTAAAGCCACTTACTTTATGAAAAGCATAAACTATAGCATCAAGAGGATTCGAAACGACAATAACAAAAGCTCTAGGTGCATATTTTTTTACATTTTCAGCTACATTTGAAATTATTTTTACATTAGTTGATAGGAGATCTTCTCGAGTCATTCCAGGTTTACGTGGTATGCCAGCTGTTATAGCTACAACATCTGCATTTTTTAGATCATTGAAATTCGCACTTCCATGAATATTGGAATCATAACCATCATGGGGCCGAACCTGCATAATATCAAGAGCTTTTCCTTTAACCATTCCTTCCACTTGTGGTATGTCAATTATTACAACATCTCCAAGTTCCTTTTGGGAACAAATTAAAGCAAGAATTCCCCCGATTTGTCCACCACCAATAAGTACTATTTTTTTTCTAGCCAAAACCGATTTTTTCTTTAATCAGAATTTAATTTTGAACGTTAACAATTTTCCGTTTTTGACCCGCACGTGCGAATTTTATAGTACCATCAGTTTTAGCAAATAGAGTATCATCACTTCCAATGCCTACATTCATCCCGGGATGAACTTTGGTTCCACGTTGACGAACAATAATTGATCCAGCTGTCACATATTGACCATCATAAGCTTTAACGCCTAGTCGCTTAGAATTACTATCTCGACCATTTTTGGTGCTTCCCATTCCCTTTTTATGAGCCATAGTTATTCTCCTGATTTAGAGGTTTTTTTAATCTTTTTTGTTTTGTCTATTTTAATCGCTTCAATTTGGATTAAGGTATAATCTTGACGATGGGTGTTTTTTACTCGATAACCTTTTCGACGTTTTTTCTTGAAAACAGGTACTTTTTTCTCTCGTCCATGTGACAGAATTGAGGCTTCAATTTTGAATCCTGGTACAGTTGGTTGACCAACAGTTATTTTATCCCCATCATCTATAAGCAACACCTTATGAAAGGAAACCTTATTACCAATATCTTCATTCTGATGTGGGATTTTTATTTCATGACCTTTTTCAACACGAAATTGTTTACCTGATATATCTATTATTGCATACATAGTTTTTTATGATTTTTTAAGCTTGGAAAGTTATCTATTTGTTTATAGATGTGTCAAGCTATACTTCTTTAGTTAATTCTTCTCCATTTTTTCTTGAAAAAATACGATATTCAGTTGGCCCTAATAATTTATCTTGTTTTAACTCAATGTGGATAAAGTTTTTCCACATAAAACTTCGAATAACTTTCTTCTTAGACTCTTGAATATAATTAAACATATTTGGATGAACTTTCAGTGTTAGTCGTCTTTCACGTCTCTTTCTTTTAAAGTTTCTTATCCAACTATCAATCTCACTAATTAGAGAATCCTTTGATGTTATCCTACCACTTCCGCTACAAGTAGGACAAACTTCACTGAGAGAATCTCTAAGAGAGAGACGAATACGTTGCCGGGTCATTTCTAATAATCCAAATTCGCTAATAGGAGAAACAGCCATTTTTGCACGATCTTTTTTTAGTTCACGTTTTAATTCATTAAAGACTTTTTTTCTATTAGCTTCATCAAACATATCGATAAAATCTATAACAATTAATCCACCAATATCTCGAAGCCTCAATTGTTGAGCAACAGCCTTGGCAGCTTCAAGGTTGATTTTTAAAGAATTTGATTCATGGTTTCCCTTGCCGACAAAACGCCCACTATTCACATCAATTACAACCATGGCTTCTGTATGTTCTATAATTATATAAGCTCCGCTTTTTAACCAAACATTCCGTTTCATTGACTTGATAATTTCTTCATCAATCTTATGATGAGTAAACATGGGAGTTTTTCCACGATAAAGTTCTAAACGGGAAGCCATTTCAGGTGACACATTTTGAATATAACTATGTGTTTGACGATGAATTTTTCTTGAATCCAATGTAATTTTATTAATATCATCACCTAGTATGTCTCTGATAACAGTTGACACTGTTTCCATGTCCTCAAAGATTATTGTAGGTGCTTCAGCATTTTTGGATTTTCTTTCCAGAGTCCTCCATTGTTTCAATAGGGCGTCAAAATCTTTTTTGATAATGGTATCACTTTTTCCTTCTGATTCAGTTCTTACAATTAGGCCTATATCCTTAGGCAAAAATTCTTGAATAAGTTTTCTTAATCGGCGTTTTTCATATTTATCCCATATTTTTTTTGATATTCCAATAAAGTTAGTATTTGGTATTAAAACTACAAGATGACCTGGCAGGGCTAAATTTGTGGTTACCCTAGGGCCTTTTCCTGAGAATGGCTCTTTGATTACTTGAATAAGAATTTCTTGTTCTTTTTGAAGCTCAACTTCAATATCCTTATGCACTATATGTTTTATCTTTTTACGGGGCCTTTTTTTAATTGATGCTTCATCTTCTTCATCTTCATCTTCTGTAGTGGCATGTTTTAGGTACTCTGGGTTATTAATTTCAGAAAAAGGGAGAAATGCATTGATTTTATGACCAATATCTACAAAAGCTGCCTGCATTCCGGGCAACACATTCTCTACTTTACCTTTGTAGATGTTACCGACTATACCCATATCTCCCGGTTTTTCTACATAGAACTCAACTAGGGATCCATCTTCTTGGATAGCTATACGCCTTTCGGTTGCCGTATCACTAACAAAAATTTCTTTACGCATAAGGATTTCCTCTCTGCTTAGTACCATATAAACAGCACCTGCCAAGACTGTTTAGGCGAACTCTTATCAATTATAAATAGAGTGCACATAATTTTATTAATAGGTTTGTTCAGTGTGCACTGACTTATTTTTTGCTTACTATGGCAAGCTATAAGGGAGGTACTAGTAAGGAAGGTAAAAAAAACTCTTTTTTTACTGAAATCGATGCCATTAGGCAAAATCGAAAACACTTATCTCAAAAAAACTAGGGACCTTCCATGGTCTCCCTCAACACTTAAAAATAAGCCCAAAAATAGCCTTACAAAAGGTTTTTGTAAAATTGATTAAAATTCTTCCGTTTAGATAATAAAGATCCGTAAAATCTATAAGGTGAGTATATGCCGAATTAATGTGAACAGGATAATACTTAAAGGCTAAAAACCCCGATTAACACTGGGGTTTTTTATTATGGAGAATATAAAAGAAATACTTAAAAATAAAATTCTTGTTATAGATGGTGGCATGGGTACAATGTTACAGTCTTATGGATTAGAAGAAGTTGATTTTCGTGGTGAATTATTAAAAAACAATTTCTTAGATCTGAAAGGTAATAATGATATCCTAAGCCTAACATGTCCAGATCTCGTAGAAAAGGTGCACACAGATTTTATTGAGGCGGGAGCGAATTTAATAGAAACAAATACTTTTAATGCAAATTCTATAAGCCAAGCTGATTATGGAACACAGAAATTAGTTTATGATATGAATGTTCGTTCAGTTGAAATTGCAAAAAAAGCTATAGAAAATTATAGTGATCGCAATCTCTTTGTCTGTGGTGCAATTGGCCCTACAAATAAAACAGCATCTTTATCTCCTGATGTAAATGATCCAGGATTTCGAAATGTTAATTTTGATGAGTTAGTGATTGCTTATAGTGAACAAATCTCAGGGCTTTTGGATGGCGGTGTAGATATTTTGTTAGTGGAGACAGTTTTTGACACTATTAATTGTAAGGCGGCTTTATTTGCTATAAGGTCAATCTTCGATGATCGTAAAATCAAAATTCCTGTTATGGTATCTGGTACAATTACTGATGCTAGTGGACGAACTCTTTCTGGGCAAACCGTTGAAGCATTTTGGCATTCTATTCGCCATGGAGACCTAACGGCTGTTGGTCTAAATTGTGCCTTAGGTGCTGAAGAAATCCGACCTTGGTTGAATGACTTGTCAAGGATAGCTGATATAAATGTTTTTGTTTATCCTAATGCGGGGCTTCCCAATGAATTTGGAGAGTATGATCAATCGCCAGAATCTATGGCATTAGTAATTAAAGAATTTGCTCAAAGTGGTTTAGTTAATATGGTCGGTGGTTGTTGTGGAACTACTCCTCAACATATAAAGGCGATAGCTCAAGTTGTGGAAAGATTGAAGCCACGAATTATATCTAGCACAAATTTTTTAACAAAATTAAGTGGTCTTGAAGCATTGACTATACGTCCTGAAAGCAATTTTATTAATGTAGGTGAACGGACTAATGTTACAGGTTCTGCCCGTTTCCGTCGATTAATCAAGGAAGAAAATTTTGAAGAAGCTTTATCTGTAGCTCAAGAGCAAATAGATAATGGAGCCCAGATCATTGATATCAATATGGATGAAGGACTTTTGGATTCAGAAAAATCTATGGAAATATTTCTCCGTCTCATTGCATCTGAACCAGAAATTGCAACGGTTCCTATAATGTTAGATTCATCGAAGTGGTCTGTTTTAGAAATAGGTCTCAAGAATATCCAAGGAAAAGGGATTGTAAATTCTATTTCTTTGAAAGAGGGAGAGGATGAATTTAAACGACTAGCTTTACTTATAAAAAAATATGGTGCTGCTGTCGTAGTAATGGCTTTTGATGAACAAGGGCAGGCTGATACTTATGATAAAAAAGTAAACGTATGTACAAGAGCATATAATATATTAAAAGAAATTAGATTTCCATTAGAAGATATAATTTTAGACCCCAATATTTTTGCCGTAGCAACAGGGATAAAAGAACATAATGAATATGCCCTAGCTTATATTAATGCAACAAGAACGTTGAAAGAGACTCTGCCCCATATTCACGTCAGTGGTGGTCTTAGCAACTTATCTTTTTCGTTTCGAGGAAATAATGGTGTAAGAGAGGCTATGCATTCAGTTTTTCTCTACCATGCAATTCAGGTTGGAATGGATATGGGTATCGTAAATGCTGGTCAGTTAGCTGTATATGATGAAATTAATAAAAAATTAAAAGTTTGTGTTGAAGATGTTCTTTTTAACCACTCTGAAGATGCTACTGAGCGATTAGTAAATATTGCTGAAAAGCATGTAGGTACAAAAAATGCAGCTAAAAAAGATTTATCGTGGCGCCAAAGTGTAGTGGAGAAGCGCTTGATCCATGCACTGGTAGAAGGATCAAGTGATTTTGTGATAGAAGATACAGAAGAAGCAAGGAGAAAATTTGACAAACCCATAGAAGTTATCGAAGGACCGCTAATGGATGGGATGAATATTGTAGGTGATTTATTTGGGTCTGGTAAAATGTTCTTGCCCCAAGTAGTGAAATCGGCTAGAGTTATGAAGAAGGCGGTTGCACATTTGATTCCATTTATTGAAGAAGAAAAAAGAAATCAAGGAATTATCGGGAAATCAAATGGAAAGATTGTTATGGCGACTGTTAAAGGAGATGTTCACGACATTGGTAAAAATATTGTTGGTGTTGTATTAGGATGTAATGGATATGAAGTCATTGATTTAGGTGTGATGGTTTCATCGGATAAAATACTCTCAGTGGCGAAAGATGAAGTCGCTGATATAATTGGATTATCAGGTCTAATTACACCAAGTTTAGATGAAATGATTAATGTTGCTAAAGAAATGGAAAGACTGCAATTTGACATCCCTCTTTTAATTGGTGGTGCAACTACATCTTCAACACACACAGCTGTAAAAATTGAAGAACAATATTCTGGTCCTACTGTACATGTTTTAGATGCATCTCGTTGTGTTGGTGTAGTTAGTAAACTGATGAATCCAGAAAAAAGAAATTCATTTATTGATGATTGTAGGAATAACTATTTAAACATTCGTGAAAAACGTCAGAATAAAAAGGAATTAAAAAAACTTACCATTGAAGAAGCTAGAAAAAGAAAATTCACCGTCAATTGGAATAACTATTTACCTCCAAAACCAAACAAAGAAACATTGGTCGTATTTGATGATTACTCTCTTGAGGAATTAACATCATATATTGATTGGTCACCATTTTTTCATGCATGGGAATTCAAAGGAAAATATCCAATGATTCTCCAAAATGAGAAGTATGGTAGTGAGGCAACTAAACTATTTCAAGATTGTCAAGTTCTCTTAGAAAGAATTATTTCAGAGAAATTAATTATTGCTAAAGGAGTATTTAGTATATATCCAGCTTATGCCAAAGACGAAACTGTTTTTTTGAGGGATATTAATTTTCGCTTTCCAAGACAATTAGTAGATAAAGGTCCTGACGGAATAAATTATAGTTTAGCAGATTTCATTGCACCAGAAAAAGATTGGCTCGGACTTTTTGCTGTAACAGCAGGACATGGTGTAAAAGAATTGTCTAAATTATTTGAGTCTCAGAATGATGATTATAATGCAATTATGACAAAAGTAATTGCTGATCGATTAGCGGAAGCGTTTGCTGAGCGAATGCACCAAAGGGTTAGAAAAGAATTTTGGGGGTATGACGAAAAAGAAAGTCTTCTAATTGAAGATATAATAAGAGAAAAATACAAAGGCATTAGACCAGCACCTGGATATCCTGCTTGTCCTGATCATAGAGAAAAGGATAAAATTTGGAGGCTCCTAGAAGTTGAAAAGAATACGGGTATTTCACTGACAGAAACTAAAGCTATGCTACCTGCTTCTTCAGTATCAGGATGGTATTTTTCTCATCCTGATTCCAAATATTTTTCAGTTGGTTCCAATAATATCTAATGAAAAACTGTCTTCTTTTTTTCTGTATTTGTCTAATTTTAACGTATGCAGTATGAGCTTGATGTTGCGATAAATGCGGCTTTAAAAGCCGGCGAGATTCTTCTCGATTATTATTATAGGAATTATGATGTAAAAGATAAAGGTACATCTCCGATGTATTCAGGTCTAAATCCAGTTACAGATGCAGATCGTGCCTCTGATAATTATTTAAGGGAAATATTAACATCTGAATTCCCACAGTATGGTTGGTTTTCTGAAGAAACTAAAGACTCTCCAGATCGTCTTTATAAGGATAGAGTGTGGATTGTTGATCCTTTAGATGGTACAAAGGAATATATTGATAAAATTCCGATGTGGGTTGTAAGCATTGCTTTAGTTGAGAACAACGAACCAATATTAGGTGTACTTTATAATCCAGAAAAAGAAGAAATATTTACAGCTGTAACAGGTAAAGGAGCTTTTTATAATGGTAAATCTGTTACTTGCTCTAAATTGACAGAGCTTCCCAAAATGATTATTCTCAATAGTAGGACAGAGACCAGAGATGGTTTATGGCTTCCCTTTAAAGAAGAATTTAAAGAATTGAAGGGTGTAGGTAGTGTTGCCTACAAGCTTGGATTGACGGCGGCAGCTAAAGCTGATATATTTGCGACTTTACGTCCTAAAAATGAATGGGACGTTTGTGCTGGACACTGCATTATCAATGAAGCAGGAGGAATGATGATTGATTTGAAAGGGAATGAAGTAACTTATAATAATAAGAATCCTCTATTCAGTCCTGGGTTAGTGGCGGGAAATCCTATGGTTGTAAAGAAGGTATTACGTTTATTGACTTTATAGATACAAAAACTTATGGTGGTAAAAAAATGAATGATTTGCCTAAAGATGCTATACCATGCTTGGACAAAGGTTTTTTACGTTTAGTTGATTCAATGGGAGGAGATGGAGCTATTGTACAGGCCGCACGAGTTAGTTATGGAAAAGGAACTAAGAAGGTTAGTCAAGATAGAGGACTTATACGGTATTTAATGCGCCACCGTCACACGACTCCTTTTGAAATGGTAGAGTTTAAATTTCACGCTAAAATGCCTATCTTTGTAGCAAGACAGTGGGTTAGACATAGGACAGCTAATATTAACGAATATTCACTCCGATATTCAGAAGCTAGAGATGAATTTTATATCCCTAATCCAGAACAAATTCAATTTCAAAGTGTTTTGAATAAACAAGGTAGAAGTGAAGAAGTACCTAAGGATTTAAAGGAAAAGGTTCAAAAATATTTTAAAGAAATTTCTGAACGAAGTTTCGAGTTATATAAAGAGATGAATGATGAAGGCGTTGCTAGAGAGCTTGCACGTGCTATTTTGCCAGTCAATCTTTATACCGAGTGGTATTGGAAGAATGATCTGCATAATCTTCTTCATTTTATTGGACTTAGATCAGATTCTCATGCCCAATATGAAATTCGAGTTTTTTCAGATGCTATGGGAAAATTCGTAAAGGGTATAGCACCTTTTGCATGGGAAGCATATCAAGACTATGTTGTCAAAGGTTTACGATTTTCTAATTCAGAACAAAACCTTTTGAAACAAAAACTTCCTAATAGAGTCATTGATGACTTAATTGAAGATATTACATATTCTATTACAGCAACTATCTATGACAATAAAAATGATGTAGATCTTTATCCTTTATATCAAAAAAATGGTGGAAAAGATGAAAAGAGTGATTTTAATCTCAAGTGGGAATCAGGGGAAATTCAAAAAGGAAATATTCGGGAATTAAGCGAGCTAAGGGAAAAACTTTTGATGATGAAAGGTTAAATAAGTATTTTACGTAATTAAGCTCGGGAAAACTTAAGAGAAATCTCATCAGCTGATACTACAATATTACCATCTTCTGTTTTAATTAATGCTGATCCATTTTGATTAATTCCCCAAAAATTACCAGACATATTTGCTCCCTTTAATTTGAATCTCACAGGCTCTTCTAAGTGATCACATAGTGTTAACCATCTCTTTTTCACTAGATCTATTTCTCCATTTTTTATCATATTGATGAAAGGTTCCAAAGAATTCAAAATCCATGCAATAAGCAGTTCGCGTTGGATAGGTGATCCTTTTTCAGTAAAAATAGTCGTTGCATTCGATTGAAGTTCTTCTGGGAGCTCTATTTTTTGTTCATTAACATTGATTCCCACACCAATTATTCCCCATATGATCATATCATGTCTAACTCGTGTTTGTAATAGAATTCCACCACATTTTTTTCTTGCTAATAAAATATCGTTAGGCCATTTTAAAGTAGGAGACAACCCAAATCTTTTTATTGCTTCTGAGACTGCAATGCCTGTTGCAAGAGCTAGAAAGCCACTCTTTTTCACAGATATATTTGGCTTAATGAGAACGGAAAAAGTTATAGATTTTCCAGGAGAAGCATACCATGATCGACCTTTTGTTCCTTTTCCCTGAAATTGTTGATCAGTGATAATTAAAGTCCCATCAGATGTATTATTAGTGTCGATAAGTTCAAAACCTTCTAGGTTAGTAGATGGAAGTCTTTGATAATATTGAATATCGTGTCCTAAATAGGAAGTCTTTAAGTTTGCTTTAATTAATTGAGTGAAAATCATAGATATTACTATAAACAAAAGCCATTGGTTAACCAATGGCTTTTAAGGAATACTAAGAGACAATTGGATCAATTAAGTTTTTGGATCAATATTATCTCTTACTTGAAGTTTCATACCAGGATCTAAGAAATTACCATTTCCATTCAGTTTTTCACTATTGTCTAAATATAAGATGATCCATGCAACTGGGTCACCATAGAGTTTTTCTGCAATCTTCCAAAGCGTTTCACCAGAACTTACTTCATACGGAGAAAAACCTGGTTGATATTCTTCAACCTTGTTTTCCCTTTTCAAAGTTAGATAATGGTAGGGGTAGATAAGATTAGGATTGTCACCAATTTGTTCTTTATTCCAAGAATAAATTTCTTGCCATTTACGGAAATTTCCATATTCAGCACTTGCTATACTAATGAGGAAATCACCAGGTACAATCATATATGTATCCCACTCCGTTAGATTGATATTACTATCAATATTTGGACTCTCTGATATATTCTCAATAGGCAAAGTGATATCTATGGAAGGGCCACTTTGATCGGAATCATCAATATTATTGTCTGATTGATTTAGGCCCATTCTGTCGAGATCATTAGCCGAGTTAAGATCACGGGGATCCTCAGGCAATGGGGATGGTGCGGTTTGTTTTCCGCATGAGGCTAAAAGCATCATTAAGGCGAGAGAACCAATTAATAATTTGGTGTTATGCATATCTTCTTCTCCATTTTATTGTAAAGCTCTTATGAGTTTTACGCTAAGTCCAACAATCAGTTCCCGCGAACACCAACTGCTTAAAACAAGGAATATTTCCTTATGGACGAATATTAACATATGTTTAAAGAGAGGTAATAGTCAATGTCTTTTTTACACAATTGAAAAAAACATCTCAAACTTATTTAAGATAACACTAATATTTTAACCGAAGAATTATGATGAATTCCATATATTTTTTTGTTAAGAGTTACTTGTTTATAATTGGTTTAATCATTTTATACCACGTTCTTTTTTTATTATTTTATACGCATTATTTACAGCTTTAAATTTTTCTTCAGCCAGCTTACCAAAATCATCACCTAAATGGGAAACTTTATCAGGGTGAAATTTTGCAGCCATTCTTCGGTAGGCTCTTTTTACATCCTGATCCTTTGCGCTAGCATCTATTTCTAGAATGATATATGCATTGATAGATTCTTGGAGAAACATAGCCCGCATTGATTGACGATCTGAGTCTGAAATCCCTATATAATCACAAATTTTTCTAATTAAAATATCTTCATGAGAATGTAAAGTTCCATCGGCATAGGCAAGCCCAAATAGTCCATGGATTAATTCCAGTCTTGATGAATGGTCCATCTCTTTTTTTATTTGACGACATATTGGGTTTAAAGGATAATCCTGTTTTAGGATATCTTTAAAAACAATCATCAATTCCTTAGAGTTTTCTATTCCAAAATGTTTGGTTAGAAATTCCTTGATGAAATCGAGTTCAGATTTAAGCAATTTATTATCAGCTTTCATTACTTGGCCAAATAAGACAAGTAATGAAATAGCAAAGTCTCCTGGACGTGTTCTAGGATATTGCTCGTAATGATCGTAATTAGAATAATGGTAAGGTCCACTTGAGTTCTTTAAACTCGCTAAGGAAAATCCAACCAGAGCACCAATTGGGCCAGCCAACACCCATCCAAGTCCACTCCACAAGATTTTTTTACCTACAGGCATTATATGTAAAACAAGTCAATCATTTAATTATTATAATTATAATATTATAGTTCATAATGATAAGAACAAAAAAGTTTGTTTTTTCCCTAAATTCCCTATATTGCACCAATGAGAAAGGGTCTAAAGGAATTAAAAACTGGCATTATTGTTAAATGGTTTAAATTAGGTCATAAATTATCAAATCCTAATTTTACGGGTTCAATAAGTAAAAATGGGTCTGGAATTCGTTCAGCCCTTATAATTTTTCCTGAAGGACGAGATAATTCAAGAATAGCTCGTTATTTTTTGAAATCAATTTATGCTAATGGACAAGCAGAAATCGATTTCCTGATGAAAAAATCTCTATACCATACTTTTCAGGGATCTCTACCTGAACGGGTAAAAATCTATGATGAGCAAGATTTTAATTGGTTTAATATTCCTAAATTAGGGTTTGCCGAACGTATTTTTGATCGAGAATATGATGCAGTAGTTGACATGCATCCTTTTTTTAATCTTGCATCAGCATATCTTACATCTCTATCTGGTGCTCCTATAAGAGTGGGTTTTGCTAGTAGATTTTCTGAGAATTTTTTTAATGTTCAGATTGATAGTTCTAAAAGCGAATTTCTTGAAAGAAGTTACCTTGCGGTTCAAAAACTATTAAATATATGAATATTACTGTTTTTGAAAATAGAGAATTGGCAACAAGGCTTTCACCTATTGCTTTGACTCGTCCCGTTTTTGAACTAAGGTGTGGAGCTTTTTCATTTATAGAACGAATTTATAGGTTGCGACCAAATGCATCTATATCTTTATTTGTTCGTAAAGAGTTAATTGAGATCACCAAACACAGATTTCCAAATTTTTCTGTAAATCCAGACGTTCCTGTTGAAGGTCTTTGGTTAAATGGTGGAGTATTTTGGAATGAACAAGCTCTTCAGAATTTAGAAAAACAATTGGGAACTTATCTATCTAATGATGGAAACTTTATTGGGGGGAATTTGTCATCTGAAGATGTTACTGAATACATAGATAAGGGAGGTCCAGTTGAAAATACACCTAACTTTAAAGGAAGAGATTATAATATAGATTCTATAAATTTTCTTTGGGATTGTATAAATATAAATGGAAAAGCTTTAGAACGAGATTCTAAATTTTTTGATATGGGTAAAATTCAAGGAGAGATTGATGAAGATGTTCATTTATTAAAATCAAACAATATTTATGTTGATATTGGAGCAAAAATCCGAAATAGTGTTATTATTGATGGTGAATCTGGGCCAGTAATAATTGAAAACAATACAATCATTAATCCAGGTGCTTATATTGAAGGACCTATACATATTGGTGAGGGTTCAATTATAAATACGGGAGCAAAAATTTTTGGTAATACTAGTATTGGTAAAGGTTGTAAAGTTGGTGGAGAAATAACGGGATCTATTCTTCAAGGTTGGACAAATAAACAACATGATGGATTTCTAGGGCATTCATTCTTGGGTGAATGGATAAATATTGGAGCTGGTACTAATAATAGTGATCTAAAGAATAACTATTCTTCAGTGCATGTTTCAATAGATGATCAATGGATAGATACAAAAAGTTTATTTGTTGGACTTTTTATGGGTGATCACTCAAAAAGCGCAATTGGAACAAGGTTTAATACAGGCTCTGTAGTTGGAGTGGCTTGTAATATTGCATTAAGTGGTTTTGTTCCAAAAAGCATTCCATCTTTTTCTTGGCTAGTTAATGATAAACATTCTAAATACAAATATGAAAAATTTGTTGAAACAGCAACGGTTGTCAAAAATAGACGAGGAGAATCTTTCTCTGATTATGAAGAGAAACTTTTTCGTCTAATTGCAGAGAATAATACTTTATGAATTATAATAAAATACTGTTGTTGACGGCACAGACACCAATTATATTATCCCTCCTCATTAGAGGGTAAATAGAAGGAAAATTATGAGTTCAGAAGGTTTGATTTGTCCAGAATGTAGCATTTCGTTAAATGAAGAGGATATTATAGAATCCTTAGTATGTAAGGAATGCAAAACAGATTTACAGAATGCAAAATATCTTGATTTCATTGAATATCTTGTTTCTAATGGTATTGTTAAGGACATTGATTTTTTTGATATGAAAATATATAAAGATGAGATTGAGCGTCTTGATCCAACGGATCAAGAAGAAATTGACCCCCAAGATTTTGAAAAAAAGAAAGACTCATTTTCTCTATTTGAAGAAGAAGTTGAAACAGTGGAAAAAGACAGTACCGAAGAAATGGATGTTTGGGAAGGTCTAGAGGAGGATTGGGAGGAATTTAATCTTCGCAATAAGGAAGAAGCTAAAAACCCACTATTAAAGAATAAGAAAAAATCCCGTAGAGGTAGAAAGAAAAAATCGTGAATAAAAAACAAGAGCAACAAATAAATATTGAACTAGATGAAAAAGTAGGTAGTGGTGATTATGCTAACTTTGTTGTAATTACACATTCTCCAGCAGAGTTTGTTATGGATTTTACTCGGCTTTTACCAGGTATGCCTAAGGCAAAAGTTAGTTCTAGGATAATTATGGCACCTTCTCATGTAAAAAGTTTTCAAAAAGCTTTAACCGAAAATATTGTTAGGTATGAAGAACAATATGGTGAAATTTCTGTTCCCCAAAATGATTCATTCGATCAATATGGTGTAAAAATACCTGAAGATGGTTTGCCAAATTAAATAAGATAAAATCACCCAGAGATTTTTTGAATATTTGGAAAGATAAGAAATATTTAGTGATGATGCTCAAACTTATGTGAATGCTTAATTGCAATTTTTTCTGTTTCACACTCAAGAGTCATATCTCTAACATCAAATTCTTCTTGGATAATTAAACGAATATTTTCTTTTATAACTTCTGTTTCTTGAAGAGACTCTACATTAACGACTACATGAGCAGTTCCAACTGTTAAATGTGAACAAACCTGCCATAATCGAATATCAAGAAAATCTTTTACACCGTCTATTTTAATAATTCTTTGGCGGACATTTTCGATGTCTTGAGGTGATTTTTGCAAAAGAATTTCAGCACTGGAATATAAAACACGGCTAGCTCCTACAATTAGAATTAATGCCACAAAAGCAGCAATAATAGGGTCAATTATAGGCTGTTCAAAAATTTGAATTGCGATCATACCACAAACTACTGATATAGAAGCAAGTATATCACCCAGAATATGAAGATAGGCACTTTTAATATTTACATCATGGTGACGATCATTAGAAAAATGAAAAAATCGGATAACAATAATATTTATGAAAAGTCCAATAACTGCAATAGAGAGAGCACCTTTAGTATCAATTATATTTGGATTATGGAATCGTTTCCAAGCCTCTAGAAAAATAAAAGCTGCAATAATACTTAATATTACACCATTGAATAGAGCACTAATAACCTCTAACCTATGATATCCAAAAGCCATTTGTTGGGTCGGTTTTCGTCTTTGGGCAACTGAAAGTGCCAGAGATGCAATTAATATTGAACCAAGATCAGCAATGACATGAAAAGCATCTGAAATAAGACTTAAGCTTCCAAAGACTATGCCACCAAGGAGTTCGGCAAAAAAAGTAATAATTAGTAATATGGCTACTATTGTTAATACTTTTTGTGAATTCAAGTGATTATTAATCATGACAATGCACTAATTAAAACGATCTAAGGCTATTCATTTATATATTTATTTTATTATCATCATTTTTTTATTAGCATAAAAATGATCAGTAATTAATTGATAAAAATAGATGCCTGTACCTAAAATCCTATTCTGACTATCTTTACCATCAAAAAATACATGATGTTTCCCTTTTATCATCATCCCAGATTGAAGGGTTTTAATTTTCTGGCCTTTTAGGTTATAAACGCTTAATTCTGTAAAAGTATCTTTTGCTAAATCAAAACTAATGATTGTTCCCGGGTTAAATGGATTAGGATAATTATTATATAATTCAAATTTATTCGGAATTGCAGTCTCATCTGTAATAATTATAAGTGGTTCAATGGGACCAATGGGAGAGTCCCAATCATCAATATTTGTGAATTGAGCGAAAACATTGCGTTGTTGGACAACTGGAATGCAAATTCCACCTTGATCAGATTCATCAATTTTCATTAGAAGTCGTCCACCCAAATCTGACATAGTGGGGTCAAAATCATGTGCTCCATCATTGATATTTAAACCAAATTTTTCAAGTGAACCTATGATTTTTCCTGTTGCTAATTCTCTAAATTCTATTAACGCTTTTTCTTCGGCTTTTACACGTTCCATTCCATGTGCCATGATGGTATCTACATTGGCGTTGAAATCGGAATATAATATTTCAGCTAAAGCCTGTCCAATTGATTGAGCCGTTGCGTTATCAAACCCAAAATTTTCCGCTACATTTTTTGCTCCTTCCAGCATGGCATTCTTTTTTTCATTCGGATTGGTTGAAAGAGCATCATCAAGCCCTCTGTTAAAAGCGGAAGAAGCTCTAAAAAAGTTTGCAGTTAGATAATATCCTGTGAATTGGAAAGGTTCATCACCGGAGAAAGGTTTGTCATCTTTACCCCAGGCGTCAAAAATGTAACCTATACCATCCCAAGTACCCCCCATTGATTTATGTATTAATATTTGTTGGGATGGAGTAGAATCAAGTTTATCATGATCAAAGCCTTTTCCATTAATCATTGGATATTTTCCTACATTAATATTAGCACCTGTATCAACTCCCCAAGCTGCCATACCTTCAATGGTTACATTATCAGCAGTAACAGATATACCTAATTGTCTATTTAATTCTCCGTTTTCATCAATGCCTTTATTAGACCCACCTGTTTCATAGTTTCCATCAATAGCATGCCATCGGATATCTAAATTTTTATATCTAGATGTTCCATCAAAGTTTTCTGTTTTATTTCGCCCTATGATCATTCCCCAAGATGAATCAGGAGCACCAGGCAAAGGAGGAAGTGCTCCCTTCTTAGGATAGTGAACTCGGGGATTAATTGGTTTAAACCAATCTAAGTGAGCTGCTTCTTTAAGACCAAATCCCCAGACTATATTTCCATTTGGAAATTCTACGGGCTTACTAAATCCAATTTCCAAGTTTTCCGAAAAAGATTTTACCATTAATTGATTAAGACAATTTTCAGTTTCGTTAAAAAGGTATGAGCTGGAGACTTGTTCTGGTTGTCCAGGTATAATGCCTTTACCATTTTCCATGTTAAGTGCAAAGGTAAAATCAATCCCGACTTTATTGATTAGTAAGTATGGATCTGTTGCTTCTCTATAGGATTTCACAATTACAGATTCACCAACTTTTCCACCTATGATTGCTCGTTTAAGATCAACTTTTCCATCTAAATTTTCATCTACTTCTACATAATCCCCGTTTTTTAAAAGAACCCATTTGGCATAAACTCCATTAATATCCAAATCATCAGCATGATTTGCTTGACGAATACGATTCTCAAACTTTACCCGTAATGAATGTAATTGATAGGTGCCTGTTATGGTTTGAGGCTTGACAATTCCGACTATTGTCAGTAAAAGAACAGAAACTGAAAAAAATTGTGTAAGCATAATTTGCAATTATTTTTCTGTAATATTCTCTATAACTAAATCAGCAAGATCTTTAACCCGAACCTCTTCTTTACCTTCTGGAGTTAAAGGACCTAAACCTTGGTTGAACATTCCGTAACAAAAATTACAACTTGTGACAACTGTTTCAGCCCTAGATTCTATAATTTGTTCAGCTCTTAAGAGGTGAGTTCTGCTAGCTCCTTCTTTTTTCCACCATAGCCCTCCACCTGCGCCACAACACAGTGTATTAGTGCCAGATTCTTCAAGTTCAAAAAAGTCATTTGCCGTTGCTTTCATTACGTTCCGTGGAGCATCTACAACTTCTAGCGTTCTAGACAAATTGCATGGATCATGATAGGTGATAGCTTCGGGGGATTTTCCCGATATTGATAATCTTCCATTATCAATAAGGGATGCGATGACAGTTGAATAATGTTCCATTTGGTAATTTAAAGAATGATATTTCCCATACTCTTGTCCTACATTCACTGCACAGTGAGGACACATGGTTGTAACTTTTTTTGCAGGGCCCAATTGCTCCAGATTATGTTCCATTAGAAGCTGATATGTCATTTTTTCTCCAAGGCGATTTGCGGGATCTCCCGAACACCATTCTTGCTCTAGAACTCCATATGATACTTCGGCAGCATCTAGGATTTTAGTATAGTTTTCTACTGATTTGGTGAAAGTAGGATCCAGATTATAACGGGAAAAACAGCCAAGCCAAAGAACATATTCTTTATCAGGAGTAAATTTAGGTAGTCTTTCAGCTAAGGAGCTTTTGAATAGCCCTTCAGTATTTCCAGTTTCTTGAAGATTCATGAATAATTTTTGATATTCTTGGGGTACGTTCCCTTCTACCATAACTTCAAGACGACGTATTTCATCTGATTTTTCTACTTGATTTCCAACTGGGCAAGCATAAGTACATGCTTGGCAAGTTGTACACTCCCAACCAGCTTCTACGTTAATAGCATGGAGGACATTGACATCACTTGAATTAATCATTGGTTTACGAAGATCTAAAATAAAATGGTTTTTTGGATCAAGGACTCCTCCTCCTCGATGAGCTGGACAGACGTCTGTACACCTTCCACATTCTACACAAGAAAAAATATCCAATGCTTGATTTTTAGTAAGTCGATTTAAATCAGAAAGCATATTGTCTAATTCTTCTTCATCACTTTCAAGATTGATCCTAACTGTATTATGGTCAGGAGTGTTGAAAGGACGAAAAAAAATATTAAATGGTGCGAAAAGTAAGTGTAAATGTTTTGATCTAGGGATCAGAATTAAAAATCCTAAGATTAAAAGAGAATGAAGCCACCAGTTAATTTTTGCTAGATCGGTTGGAGGAGTAGATTCTCCAAAAATGTAACTTAGCATAAGTAAAAGAATAAACATGGAAACTAGGCCAGAAGTTATTGAGAATTTTCCTAGAGCTGGAGGGCGAATAATAAAGCGACGATACGCCAAACTGACAATTCCTAAAATTACCACAAAAGAGAAACAAATTGCTAAAATACTGTAGAGATGTTTTCCTGTTACGGAAAATAAAGATATACCAAAGCCAAGGGCAAAATGATCTACGGTGACTAATCCAAAAACAATGAAACCCCAAAAAACAAGGACATGCATTAAGCCAGGCCAAAAACGATCTCTGATTACGCGTTCATGAATAATAACTTCCTTAAATGTTCGCCATAGCCTTTTAGTTATTTTATCTAAGGGTAATTTCCCAGAGCCTTTCATCACTATATGCAATCGTTTCCAGACTTCATAACTAAATGAAATACTAGTAGCAATAATTAAACAAAATAGGACAATTTGTTCTGTAAAAGAAAAATACATCATCATAAAACTACACTATTTGATACAAAGTTAGAGTTTTTTTGTATACAGATGCTCGCAAGATATTAAAAATAGAATTTATTCTCTTAAGGCTTTTATTAGTTTTGGAATAATTTCCAGAATATCACCTACAATACCATAGTCTGCAAACTCAAAAAGAGGTGCTTCAGCATCTTTGTTTATTAAAATAATATTTTTAGAGCCTTTAATTCCTACAACATGTTGGATCGCCCCTGAAATTCCAAGTGCAAAATAAAGTTTTGGCGCTACAGTTTTACCAGAACTTCCAATTTGATGGTAGGGTTCAAGCCAGCCAGCATCGACAACTGGTCTTGATGAGGCCAACTTCGCCCCCATAATCTTTGCTAGATCTTTTGCAATTTGGACATTGTTTTCCGAACCTATTCCCCTACCTATGGAAACTATAATATCTGCATTTGATAAATCAATATCACCCGTTACTTCTTGGAATGGCGGCTCTGAAATGGAGCGAATAGTATCAGGATCCATTGATAAAGAAATTTTCCTTATTGCAGAATGTCTGCCTTCAATGATATCTTCTTTCTTAAATGCTGAGGATTGGAATGAAATGATTACCGGTTTATCACAGTTTGGAATAATATCAGCAGAAAGTTTACCTGAGAAAATCTGTTTTCTTAAAATTAATGAATGGTTTTTTTCAATACGATATGAAATATTATCTGCTAAAAAAGGAAAATTTAGTTTAGCACTAACTCGGGGCAAGAAATCGCGAGCCATATATGTATGTCCTGCAAGAATAAATTTTGGAGTCTCTTGTTTAACTACTTCTCTGATGGCATTAGAGAAACCGTCACTACTATAATTAATTAATAGAGGATGTTCTGCAACTAAAATCTCATTAAGTTGTATACCTTTTAATAATTCAACAATTCTAGCGGTTTTATATCCTAAAATAAGAGCAGAGACAGGAAGGTCGAAATCTTTTCCTAATGCTTGTCCAGCAGCTAGGACTTCATAACTTATTTGATGCGGGCCTTTTTTAGTTTGTTCAATAATAACTAATATGCTCATCAAATAATTTGTCTCATTGGATAATAAAATGAATAAAATGAAAAGTTATATTATTGGAATGCATAAATAATTAAAATAGCTTTAATTCTTTTTTTAAGATATCTAAAATACGTTGAATTTGTTGATCTACACTACCATCTATCATTTCTGTCTTTTTTGATTTTTTAGGATTAAAAATTTTTAAAATAGACTGGTTTGGATTCAGTTTATTATTGACTGTGACAGATTTAATTTCTTTTTTTTTCGCACTCATGAGTCCTTTTAAAGAAGGATAGCGTAAATTATTAATACCAGACTGAATGGTTATTGAAGAGGGTAGAGTAAGTGTTACCCATTGATACCATCCTGATTCAAGCTCACGTTTTACTCTTACTGTTGTATCAGTCACCTCAGTCTCCATTACTAAAGTAGCCGTTGTCATTCCAAGAAGTTCACCAATCAGCACTCCCACTTGACCAAAACCATTATCATCTGATTGGAGACCAGATAGGATAAGATCGAAATTTTCTTCTTTAATTGTTTCAGCAATTATTTTGGCTATTTGTAATGGATCTGAATTGTACGGGTAGGGTTCATCAATATGAATTCCTCTATCAACTCCTTTAGACAATGCTTCACGAACAGCACGTTTAGCGCGTTCCGGTCCTAAGCTTACCGCGACAACTTCACCATCATCAAGTTTTTCAATGATTTGCAGAGCTTCCTCAATGGCATAGTTATCACTTTCATTTGTAAAAAAAGTGAGATTATCTTCTTTAACCCAATTTTGATCATCAGAAATTTGAAGTTGAGACTCAGTCCCTGGAACCTGTTTTATTAATACAGCAATTTTCATAATTAAAATGTATAAAGCCCTACAATGGTTGGTGTAATTTAGTAAACTTTTTAGTTTTTGTTTATTTCAGTATAGTAGAGTATGTGTGTAAATTTTAGGATTATATAATGAATCCACTCAACCATCCATCTCTTATTCTAATGATTATTTTGATGCTTTATCAGTTTTCTCTAAAAGCTCAGGATAAACCTACTATGGAAACTCTATTGAATAAATCTACTAAGGCCGTTAGAACAAGTTCTCAACCAAATATTGATGGTAGAATGGATGATAAAGTGTGGGAAAATGCTATTCCTATTTCTGATTTTATTCAATATGAACCAGATAATCTTGCTCCAATAACTGAAAATACAGCAGTTCGAATATTGTTTGATGATGAAGCATTATATATAGGTTTTAAATGTTTTGATTCAAATCCTTCAGAAATAATGAGCCGGCTAGCTCGTCGCGATCAATGGAAGGAAGCAGCTTCAAATAATGCGGATTGGGTTTCCATCGCATTAGATCCACAGAATGACAAAAAAACGGGATATATTTTTATTGTAAATGCCGCTGGAATAAAAATAGATGTTTTTGTTCCCGATGATGAAAATTATGATCAAGCTTGGAATGCTGTTTGGGATGCTAAAGTGAATCTTGGTTCTGATGGATGGACGGCAGAAATGAAAATTCCTTTTTCAATCTTTCAATTTAATTCTAACAGTATCCAAACTTGGGGGATGGAACTTCGAAGAGGAATCTATAGAAAACAGGAAGTACAGAAATGGCCTGGACAGGCTAGAGGTGTAAAAGGAATTGTTTCACTATTTGGATCGCTAAATGGAATTATTAACATTCCTAATCCAAAACAACTAGAGTTGCTTCCTTATGTTCTGGGTGGCCAAAGCATAGGTAATGATAGGAATACAACGAAGGGGGTAGGAGTAGATATGGAATATGGTATCTCTTCTAATACTTCTTTATCAATCACAATTAATCCTGATTTTGGGCAAGTTGAAGCAGACCCTTCAGTATTAAATCTTACAGCATATGAGACTTTTTACCCTGAAAAAAGACCTTTCTTTGTAGAAGGAGGTTCATTTTTTACACCTCAATGGAGTGAAACAGGAGATGGTTGGCAAAGAGGCTCCTTTACCTATAAGCCAATAAGAGTTTTTCATTCACGAAGGATAGGGAAATACCCAAATTATTTTACGCCTAATGATGGAAATATTATAAGTTTATCTGAAAATACTACGATACTAGGTGCAGCAAAAGTATTAGGAAAGACTCCTTCGGGTATCAATTATGGTTTTATTGAAAGTATTACAGACAATGAAATTGGAATTGTGGAAAAGGAAGATGGCTCAAGGAGTGAATTTCTATTAGAGCCACGTACCAATTATTTTATTGGTCGAATAGAAGCTCCATTTATTAATAATGCTTCAATACTAGGAATAACATTTACAGATGTAAGAAGAGCAAAGGGAGAAAATGCTTCTGTAGGGGTATTTGACTGGAGAGTTCGATTCTTAGAAAATAGATTTAGTTTTAATGGTCAAGCAGCATTTTCTAATCTAATGGGTAGTCAAGGTGGGGCTGGCAGGTTCCATGTGAAATATGATAATTTTAAATGGTGGACAATGGATCTATTATCAACTTTTTATGACAATGGTTTTAAGAATAATGATCTGGGCTTTCTTAGGCGTTCTGGAGTCTGGAGCGTTAGAGTAGGAGGATCAATAAGGAAACAAGATCCATGGGGTCCCTTCAGAAAAAATATGTTAATGACAAGATATTTCCATTATTCCAGAACAGATCACATTGCTCTTGCTCGGACATTAATGCTTGATTCTCAAAATACCTTAAAAAGTTTTTGGATGTTTGGTTTTGGTGGTAGAATTGATTTAACAGCCATAGATGATGATGATCTTTTCAAAAATACAAATGCTTGGATGGTTGGTAGGCCTCCAAGTTGGGGTATGTGGTTTTATTTCTCTAGTGATCCCAGAAAACCCGTTGTTGTAAACCCAGCGTTCGCAGTTGGACATACAAAAACTGGAGGTTTATCTCTTTGGTCCAGTATTAGGATGACTCTTAATCTTAAAGATAATCTTAGTATTTCAATAAAGAATGGTTTCCAGCGTGAGACAGATATGGAAGATTATGTTGATGTCTTACCTAGGTCAGATCTTCCATATTCCATCCTTGAGACAGACTATTCACGTCTTTATAGTAGTTTAAATAAAAATGTTAGAGATCTTACTGTCAGGATTAATTGGACAATATCTCCCGACTTGTCCTTACAGCTATTTACTCAGCCATTTTATGCTTCTAATGATTATTATGATTATAAAGAACTTGAAAATGAAGGAACTTTAAATTTTGTTCCTATAGATAACATCCCTTTTGAATCAGATTTTAGAATTAACAACACGGTGGGTACTGTTGTTGTAAGGTGGGAGTATTCTCTAGGTAGTACTGCCTATTTAGTTTACAATATTAATGATTCAAATTACTATTCATCTGATGAAAAAAAATGGACAGGAAGTGGAACAAATACTGTTTTCTTGAAGCTGAATTATTGGTTTCAACCTTAAAAACTATTCCACTTTATATATTATGTTGATTTATTTAGACTTTGTTCAATTTAGATTAGAGAAATTATTCGAACTACTATTATAAATGGAATAAGTTGATATTTAATTCAGTAGCATATTTTTTAATTCGCTCATCTCGATAAAATTCCGCATAATAGATGGCGATGATTCCAGAATTAGCAATCATTTTGAAACAGTCATAGCAGGGAGAAGCAGTTACATAGATTTTGCTTTCTTCAATTCTTACGCCATGTCTGGCAGCTTGGACAATAGCATTTGCTTCTGCATGTATGGTTCGCACGCAGTGATCATTTTCCATTTCATGACCTTTATCATCGCAGTGATCTAAACCACGAATACTTCCGTTATATCCTGTAGCAAGGATTGTTTTATCTCGGACAATAACTGCACCAACGTTTTTTCTATCGCAGGTGGAACGTGAAGCTACTTCTTTAGCGATATTCATGAAATACTGTTCCCAACTTATTCGATTGTTGCTCATGTTAAGAAGAGCCTTTTACAAAAATTTTCACTGCAGATCGTAGTTCACCGAAATATATTCGATCTACATGTTCAGCCAAATGTGCTGTTAAAATAAGAAATGCCCAAGTAGGAACTATAGCATTTGCACAACCTCGAATTAAAACTCTTTTTCCTATAAACTGGGTCCAATCAATTTGTGAAACTTTTTTTCGAAAAACTTTTTCTTTGATTACTCCTTCATCAAGAAAATCATCGAGATGAATAGTCTCCATTAAACTGAGAAAGAAGTTCCACAACCACAGGTTCGAGATGCATTAGGATTTACGAATTTGAATCCGCCAGAAAGTATATCGGTTGAGAAATCAATAGTCATACCTCTTAAGTATAATAAAGATTTTAAATCCACAACAACTTTCACTCCATGATGTTCATAAATTTTATCAAATTCTCCTAAATCTTTATCCCATTCAAGGTTATAGTTCATTCCAGAGCAACCTCCTCCAGAGACTGAAGCACGTAGATAGTCACCATCTTCATCCACACGAATTTGTAGTAAACGATCAGCAGCTGTCTTAGTAAGTGTAATTCCCTCTAATATTTCTTCTTGAGTTTCAGCCATATTTATTCCCAACTCTCTGACTCTTCTTTTTCATGATGTTTTGGTTCGAATCCAAGTTTCGATTTCGCTTCATCTTTCATCATTTCTGGTGTCCATGGGGGCTCAAATGTGATTTCTACAAAAGCTTGGTTAACATCATCCAGTGCTTCAAGTTTATTTCTGATGTCATCAGCCATCATTTGTCCCATTCCACAGCCTGGTGTTGTTAGAGACATGATTATATTTATATCGGACTTATCCTCTTCAAAAGCCTCTTGAATTTTGATCTCATAGATTAGACCTAGATTATATAGATCTATAGGTATTTCTGGGTCGTAGCATTGCTTAAGAATTTCAATAACTTTTTTTTCGGTTATCATATTAAAGTGTTACATCATTAACAGTCATATTATCAAACATTGTTCTCATGCTTTCATTTAGTCTCTGGATAGGAGATCGAATATTACATGTTTCCACTAATTCACAATTAGAATCAAAATAGCAATCCATTATACCCCAAGGTCCCTCCATCATTTCAAAAAACTCTGTCATGGAAAAACTTTCTAGTTTGGCTCTAAGTTTGTAGCCACCTTGTGGTCCTTGAATGGGTTCAATAAATTTTTGTCGGGATAATTCTTGTAAAACTTTCGCCAAAAGAGGTTGAGGAATTTTATATTGATTGGCTATTTCTTTTGAACTTACAACCTTACCTTCATCAACAAAGCGTAGATGTCGTAATGCAATAAGTGCATATTCAGTTTTTCTAGTCAACTTTAACATGATTCTATAATATAGTATTGCAAATTACAGGTTTGAATTTTAGCAATCAAGATTCTTAAGTCATAAATTTTATAGTTTTTAATAGAGATTCTGCAAGACTATCTATATCATTTATATCATTATATAGATAAAAACTAATTCTTACAGTGGCTGAAACATTCAATTTATTCATAATTGGTTGAGCACAATGATGCCCAGCTCGGACAGCAATACCATCTTCATCTAATAATTGGGCTACATCATGAGGGTGAATTCCATCAATGTTAAATGTTATTAATCCACCTCTATTTTTTGGACTACCATAAATTATAATTTTATCAATTTCAGCTAGTTGTTTAAGAGCATAATTAGTTAATGTTGATTCATGGTCCTTAATTTTTTGAATCCCAATATTTGAGATATATTTCACTGCAGAACCTAAGCCAATAGCTTGCGCAATATTTGGTGTGCCTGCTTCAAATTTCCATGGTATTTGATTCCAACTAGACTTTTCAAGATTAACGCTTTGAATCATTTCGCCACCACCAAGAAAGGGTTCCATTTCATTTAGAATTTCATTTCTTCCACAAAGGACCCCAACACCCGTTGGTCCTAGCATTTTATGTCCTGAGAAACCTACAAAATCACAATTGATAGAAGATATATCAATTCCTAGATGGGGAATACTCTGGGCACCATCTAGGAATGTTATTGCGCCAACAGATTTAGCATGATCAAGTATTTTTTCAACATCATTAATAGTACCAAACACATTGGATTGATGAATAAATGATACAATTTTAGTATTTTTGTTGAAATATTTTTCTATATCTAAAAGATTTCCATCTTCGGTAAAAGGAATGAATTTCAAATTTGCACCAGTTAGTTTAGAGATAATTTGCCATGGAACAAGATTACTATGGTGTTCCATTTCAGTCAAAAGTATTTCATCGTTTGCCTTTAAATTTTTTAAACCCCAAGCATAGGCAATTAGATTAATTGATTCCGTAGTTCCTTTGGTAAATATAACAGTATGTGAATCCTTAGCACCAATAAAACGACTAATTTGTTTACGGGCTTTTTCATATGCTTCAGTAGCTTTATCCCCAATTGAATAAATAGACCGATGAACATTAGAATTATAATTATAGTAATATTCATTTACCGAATTGATTACTTGTGTAGGTGTCTGAGAAGTAGCCGCGTTATCAAGATAAATAAATGGTTTTTCTTTGGATTGATTAGCAAAAATGGGAAAGTCATTTTTTATGATATTCACATCCAAAGGAAGTGAGTTCAATACTTTCGATGAATTTGTATCAATTATATTCATTAGTACATTCCAAGATCAAGACGGGCAGCTTCAGAAATCATATCTTGTGTCCAAGGTGGATCCCATACTAGTTCAACATTAACATCTCTAACTCCGGAAACATTCGCAACTTTTGATTTAACTTCATCTACTAACATTGGTCCCATTCCGCAACCTGGCGCGGTAAGGGTCATTTTTATATCAATAAATGATCCTCCATCTTCAGCATCATTGACTTCACATGAATAAATAAGTCCTAGATCGACCATATTTACAGGGATTTCAGGGTCATAACATGTTTTTAATACACCCCAAATATCAGATTCATTGGCAGAGCCAATGACTTCGCTGTCATCATTTAATTCTGTCATCACCTCTTTTCCAATAGCGTCGGCATCCTTTCCTTCAATTCTAAATAGAGATCCTCGTGCCATTACAGTATAGCTTCCACCTAATGCTTGAGTTATTCGTACTTCATCACCCTTTTTTAATATAAATGAATTTCCAAAGGGTATAAGAGTTGCTTCGCAATCCCGATTAATAATGATGATATCTTGTTCAGAAGAAGTCATTATTCAGTTTTTGCAATTTTGTTAGAACCTGATAAACAATTATAAAGAGTATGCCATGGAAGCGTAGCACATTTTACTCTAGCTGGATATTTATGGACACCAGCCATCACAGAAAGTTTTCCGAGTTCTTTATCTTCTACCTCACCTGTTGTAACTAATTTGTGGAAAGACTTAAAAATTAATTTAGCCTCAGTAATAGTAATACCTTTTATAATGGTTGTCATTATAGAAGCTGATTCTTTGGAAATTGCACAACCTGATCCATTAAATCTGATTTCGTTTATAGTTAGGTCATTTATATTCATCATGAGGGATAACTTGTCTCCACATAGAGGATTGAAGCCATTGCCAGAGTGAGTATATTTTTGCAGTACACCAAAATTCTGAGGATTTTGATTATGGTCTAAGATTACCTCTTGATAAAGTTCTCGAAGATCGTTCATATTATATTTTCTCTAACCACTTTTCAAGAAGGTCTTGGCTATATTTGCGAACTTCATCATTTTTTATTTCATTTAATACTTCTCCAGCAAATCCATTTATAAGAAGAGCTTTAGCAACAAAAGCATCTAATCCTCGAGATTTTAAATAGAAAAGTGCTTCTTCATTAAGCTGGCCAGTAGTGGAGCCATGAGTACAGCGCACATCATCGGCATAAATTTCAAGTTGAGGGTTTGAATTCATTAGAGCTGTATTACTAAGTAAAAGATTATTATTTGTTTGATTCGCATCTATTTTTTGAGAATTTTCTCGAACAATAGCTCGCCCATTAAAAACACCTGAGGATTTATCGGTTAAAATATACTTAAAAAGCATACGGCTTGTTACATGTTCAAATGCATGATCCATAATGATATTATGATCCATGTGTTGATGGTTATCCGCCAAACAAAGACCATTAAGAGTTATATCGGCTCCTTTGCCTGAAAGAATAGCCTTAACATCATGTCTATGAAGAATGGATCCTTTAGAAATATAGCTTGCTCTAATAGAACAGTCTTGTGGTGCATTATAATAAGTTGATGAGAGATGAGAGGCTGACATTCCTTCATGTTGAATCCTAACATGCTCTACACTACTATTTTTACCACAGCGAAACATTGTTAAAGCATTATTAAAATAAGGTTCAGAATAGTTACCTTGATATTCTTCGATAATAGTTGCTTCTATATTGTCATCCAAATCTATTATTAAACGGGGATGATTCATTATAGGTTCAGACAATTCTGTTGTAAGGTAAAGGAATCTAATGATTGAATCTTTAGGGAAGTCTTTGGAAAAATGTAAATGGAGCCCATTGTTCATCATAGCTGTATTAAGAATAATAAATGGATTAGGATCACTTTCTAAGTCATTTATTAAAAGGTTTTCTTTATTATTATAATTTTCAATAAAAGGATTAATTGTAAGCCCTTCTTGTTCTGTTGGCATTGTTGACTGATAATTGCCATTTAAAAAAACTAAGGTGGGAATAGAAAGGCCGTCAGTGACGATATTTTTATCTAAAGGTAAATCATCAGTTGATGATAAGCGAAATGAGTTTTTAACTAACTCATTAAAACTAGTAAAACGCCATGCCTCCCAATGTTTTTTAGGTAGACCAATTTTCTTAAACCGATTGAATTCCTTTTTTCTAAGTTGCTTAAGAGATTGGGACTCCTGGTTTGAATTAGATAAAGCAAAAAACTCTTTTTCGAAATATTGCATAGCTTTATAAGCTTTCTTTTTCACGAAGCCAATTGTATCCTTTGTCTTCGAGTTCTTCTGCTAAGTTTTTTTTACCTGAACGAACAATACGTCCATCCATTAGGACATGGACAAAATCTGGTGACATATATTGCAGTATCCGCTGATAATGAGTAATGACAATGACTGCACGGTCTTCACGTCTAAATTTATTCACACCATTAGCGACAATTTTAACAGCATCTATATCAAGGCCTGAATCAGTTTCATCTAGAACAGCAAGAGAAGGATCTAAGGCAAGCATTTGAAGAATTTCATTTCGCTTCTTTTCTCCTCCAGAGAAACCATCATTTACTGCTCGCTTGAGATAAGATTCATCCATTTTTACTTCAGCAAGTTTTTGTTTAATAAAATCAAGAAAATCAACTGCATCCATTTCTGTTTCACCGCGATGTTTTCTTACAGCATTTACAGCAGCTTTCAAAAAGTATGCAAGATTAACCCCAGGAATTATGGCTGGATATTGATAGGACATAAAGACACCTTCTAAAGCACGTTCTACTGGATCCATTTCAATTAGATTTTTTTCCTTAAAGATAATTGTACCTTTTCCAATATCGTATAATTCTCGACCCGCAATTATATGGGCTAGAGTACTTTTTCCTGAACCATTAGGACCCATGATTGCATGAAGCTCGCCATCGTTGACTTTTAGATTAATTCCATTTAATATAGCCTTTCCCTCAATGCTAGCAGTAAGGTTTTTTATCTCAAACATGTAATTATGATCTCCTAAAATTGTTAATATAGAGTAGAAATGATTTGTTATCCAACACTACCTTCAAGACTTACTTCTAAAAGTTTTTGTGCTTCTACAGCAAACTCCATAGGAAGTTCTTTGAAAACTTCTTTACAAAAGCCATTCACAATCATAGATACGGCATCCTCAGTAGAAATTCCTCTTTGGTTGCAATAATAAATTTGATCTTCACCAATAGCTGAAGTAGAGGCTTCATGTTCCATTTGAGCACTTGGATTTCTAACATCAATGTATGGGAAAGTATGAGCGCCACATTTATCCCCTATTAGTAAAGAGTCACATTGAGAATAGTTTCGAGCGTTTTCTGCTTTTTTCTGAATTGAAACAGCCCCACGGTAAGTGTTTTGACCCTTTCCAGCTGAAATTCCTTTTGACACAATTGTACTTGAGGTGTTTTTACCCATATGTATCATTTTTGTACCCGTATCAGCCTGTTGAAAATTGTTTGTTAGGGCAACTGAATAAAATTCTCCTATACTATTATCACCTTTAAGTATCACACTAGGATATTTCCAAGTTATTGCTGAGCCTGTTTCTACTTGTGTCCAAGAAATTTTAGCATTTTTTTCAAGGCATGAGCCACGTTTTGTTACAAAATTAAAGATACCACCTTTTCCAGTTTTCGGATCACCAGGATACCAGTTTTGAACAGTGGAATATTTAATCGTAGCGTTTCTATGAGCTACTAACTCAACCACTGCTGCATGTAATTGATTCTCATCCCGCATAGGAGCAGTACAACCTTCAAGATAACTAACATGACTATCTTCATCAGCGATAATTAAAGTCCTTTCAAATTGACCAGTATTTGCAGCATTAATTCTAAAATAAGTGGAAAGTTCCATAGGACAGCGGACACCTTTCGGTACATAAACAAAACTTCCATCACTAAAAACAGCTGAATTTAGAGTAGCAAAAAAATTGTCAGTATAAGGGACAACTGATCCAAGATATTTGCGAACTAATTCGGGGTGATTGATAACAGCTTCTGAAAAAGAACAAAAAATTACACCGGCCTTTTCTAATTCTTTCTTAAAGGTAGTTGCAACTGAGACGGAGTCAAATACAGCATCTACAGCAACTCCAGCAAGCATCTTTTGTTCTTCCAAAGGAATGCCTAGCTTCGCATATGTTTTTAATAATTCCGGATCTACTTCATCAAGATTTTTAGGAGCATCATCTTTGGATTTAGGGGCTGCGAAATAGCTAATGGATTGGTAATCAATAGGCTCATATTTTACCATATGCCAATTTGGTTCTTCCATTTTGAGCCATTGTCGATAGGCCTTCAGTCTCCAATCAAGTAACCACTCCGGCTCATTTTTCTTGGAAGATATAAGCTTGATTACTTTTTCATTAAGACCAGGTGGAATGGTTTCCTGGTCAATCTCAGTTATAAAACCATATTTATATTCCTGAGAAAGTTGACTTTCTATTGTTTGCATCTCGTCCGTTAGAGTTTGAACAAATGATTCATTATCTTTCATTATAATAGCCTTTTAATATATACAGAAATTAATTTCGCTAATCGGCAGGAGTCAAGGAATATCAGACTAATTTTGTCTCATTTGAGACAAAACGTCTCATTTAATTATAATTAATATATATGAATCCTTTTATCATTTGAAGTTTTGATAAACTTTCCAATAATTCTAGCATCGTACGGTGTTTTGCCTTTGAAGTCTTGCAAAAAAGAGTCTACTTTTTCTGTTGGTATAGCAATTAACAAACCACCCGATGTTTGTGAATCAGCAATCATTAATTTTGCAATTGTATCAAACTTTTCATGAAAGTTGATTTCATTTGCAATATTATCGAGGTTTCTTTTTGTCCCACTGGGTACAATTCCATTACTTGCTAGTTCACGAACTCCATTAATAAATGGTAATTCATTAAACTTGATCTCAACTGAGACAGAGCTGGCTTTACACATTTCAAAAAGATGGCCAAGAAGACCAAATCCTGTTACATCAGTTGCGGCTTTAACACCATACTTAACCATGAGTTCACTAGCTGATGAATTTAGTGTTGTCATTAATTTATTTCCCTCTTCAATTAAATTTACTGAGGCTTTATCCTTTTTAATTGCAGTGGAAATTATGCCTGAGCCTAAAGGTTTAGTTAAAAGAAGTGTATTCCCAGGTTGTGCTCCTCCATTAGTAACTACTTGATCTAAAGGAATTTTTCCAGTTACAACTAATCCATATTTTGGTTCTTTGTCATCTATACTATGTCCTCCTAAAATAGGTATTCCAGCTTCTTGAGATTTAATTGCTCCACCATGCAGTATTTTTTCTAATATGTTAAAGGGTAGATCATCTTTTGGAAAACCAACGATATTTAGTGCGAAGAGGGGTTTTGCACCCATTGCATATATATCAGATAGGGAATTTGCTGCTGCAATTTGGCCAAAAATGAATGGGTCATCCACAATTGGTGTGAAGAAGTCTACTGTTTGTACTAGAGCTGTTTTTTCATCAAGACGTATTACGGCGGCGTCATCAGAAGAAGAAAAATCAGCTAGTATTGCATCATCAATATTTTTTGGTAGATTTCTCAGAACCTGAGATAGGTCATTTTGACCAAGCTTACATCCTCAGCCAGCTCCATGACTAAATTGTGTTAAACGTTTTGCATGTTTTTGTGTCATACATCAAATTTAGAGAGGAAGAATGAGGCAAGGGAGAGGAAAATAGGATTACTTTTCTCTTTTATACTCAATTGCTTCAAAATTTTCATTCACCCATAACTTTACTATCTTTAGTTTAGGGAATTGTGATTGTAGAAATAAACTGGATTGGTTTAGGTCGTAGAGTTGCTGGCTTTTGTTCACAGGATTACCAGCACAATCATGGTGGGCAACAATTCCAATTCCTATAGAAGAGTGTGCTTCAATGGAGATTTTCAATTTTTTAAGAATTGCTTCAACATTAGCCTTCGGTTGTTTTTTAGACAAAATTGAAACAGGCCCGGCTTCAGTAATACAGTCTACAAATTTTACCTCAAAATAATTTTTCAGATATTTAGATACAGGTTGCTGAACTCGTCCATCAATACAATTAATTACGGCACAAAAACTCATAATTTCTGATTTCCATTAAATTTGCTTAGTTCTTGAAAGATAGTTTCTGCTTTTTTTCTTATACCTTCAAAATTCAAATCTTCCATCATTTTAGGATCAAAAAGTGGACTCACGAATCCGATACCAGCGGCACCAGCATTAAGAACATCTAACATATTGTTTATGTTTATTCCGGCAGTAGGAAAGATCTTTAGATGAGGTTGAGGTCCTAAAATATAACTTATATATTCAGCTACATTAGGGGGCGAAGGAAAAAGTTTTACAAAGTCAGCGCCAGCATCATCTGCAACTTGTATTTCTGTAGGAGTTTGAGTGCCAGGGATAGCAACTACATCTAATTCTCTACACCTTTCTACTACTCTATGATTAAATATTGGAGACACAATAAATTCAGCACCTGCATCAACGGCACGATCAACAGACTCTTGATTCATTACAGTTCCAGCACCAATACATAAAGATTTATCTCTAGATCGAAATTGTGTAATTAAATCTAATGCGCTAGGTGTAGTTAAAGTGAATTCGATTATTTTAAAGCCACCTTCTATAGCGGCTATCATGGATGATTCTGCTATGGTTTTATTGTTAACTCTTATAATAGCACTCACCTTTTCAGTTAGGATAGTATTGACTATTTCATTCTTTTTACTCATTTGCTAATATAGAATTTTGCAAAACGAAGAGGTTCTTTTGCTTTTGTTGCATTGAGATCAGAATTTAACGTATTATATTTGAAGTTGGTGACCATAAATTTTAAATGCTTTGGCTTTGTGTTACTATTTTCAAGTTGCTAAATTTAAAAGTGAAAATGATGGCCTAAAATAATTTTTCATGAAAGAATATAAATCTAATAGTTTATACAGGAGTAAAATTTAGTTATGCCTGATCGGAAAGTTGAAAGTTTAGAAAGTGTAGTTATTCGTTTTGCTGGTGATTCAGGAGATGGGATGCAACTCATGGGAGATCGTTTTACTAATACCGCGGCTCTTGTAGGAAATGATCTTGGAACTTTTCCCGATTTTCCAGCGGAAATAAGAGCACCTGCTGGTTCTCTTGCTGGCGTTAGCGCTTTTCAGTTACAGTTTAGTAGTAGAGATATTTTTACTCCTGGAGATCATCTTGATGTCCTTGTTGCTATGAACCCAGCAGCTTTAAAAATGCATATTAAAGATTTAAGAGATGGTGGAATTCTTATTTTAAATAAATCAAGTTTTACAGCAAAAAATTTGAAGTTGGCTACTTGGGAAAAAAATCCTATTGAAGATGGCTCTCTTTCAACTTATCAAGTATACGATATTGAAATAAGTAGACTTGTTGCTAATGCTATGGAAGATCTTGATATCACAAGTAAAATGGTAGAAAGAACAAAAAACTTTTTTGGCTTAGGGCTTTTATATTGGATGTATGGTCGACCAATGGAGCCAACTATTGAATGGCTAGAAAGTAAATTCAAAAAAAAACCAGAACTTATTGAATCCAATGTTAGAGCATTGAAAGCTGGGTTTAATTTTGGTGATATTACAGAATCATTTGCGACACAATTTGAGGTAGGACCCGCACCACTTGAGGTAGGTACTTATAGAAATATTATTGGAAACTATGCTACGGGACTTGGTTTGCTAGCAGCAGCTAAAAGCTCAAAACTGCCACTCTTTTTTGGTGGTTATCCAATTACTCCAGCTAGCGATATTTTGCACCAACTTGCTCATTACAGAAATTATGGTGTTAAAACATTTCAAGCTGAGGATGAGATTTCAGGAGTTGGATCAGCTGTAGGCGCATCTTTTTCAGGTAGCCTTGCTGTTACTGCTTCTTCTGGTCCAGGTATATGTTTGAAAGCCGAGACTATTGGCCTTGCGGTTATTGCTGAACTTCCATTAGTCATTATCAATGTTCAACGAGCTGGTCCTAGTACTGGTATGCCTACAAAAACTGAGCAGGCAGATTTTTTCATGACCATGTATGGACGTAATGGAGAGTCCCCTGCACCTATTATTGCTCCTGCTACTCCTGGGGACTGTTTTTTTATGGCCTATGAAGCATGTCGCATTGCTTTAAAATATATGACACCAGTATTCATTTTATCTGATGCATTTCTTGCTAATGGTTCTGAACCTTGGATGATTCCTAATATTGATGATCTTCAATCTATGGAAATTAAATTTGCAGAAACTAGAGATGGCCAATACATGCCTTATGAAAGAGATGAAAAGACTTTGGCGCGACATTGGGCTATTCCTGGGATGGCTGGTTTTGAACATAGAATAGGAGGTTTAGAAAGAGAACATATTACAGGGAATGTGAGTTATGATCCTGACAATCATGATCTTATGGTTAAACTGAGATCAGAAAAAGTAGCTGCAATAAAAAATGAAATTCCTCCTACCGAACTTTATGGTGAAGGAACTGGGGATTTACTGGTGCTAGGTTGGGGTAGTACATTTGGAGCGATCAGAACATCAGTTGAAGCCTTAAGAGAAGAAGGTCAATCGGTAGCTCATGCACATTTACGTTGGCTTAATCCTTTGCCAGCTGATCTTGGAGAAATACTGTTAAAGTTCCAAAAGGTTTTGATTCCAGAGGTTAATTCTGGTCAACTGATCAAATTAATCCGTTCGGAATTTCTTATTGATGCGGAAGGTTTGAACTTTGTTAGAGGGAAACCATTTCGTAAATCACAAATAATAAAAAAAATAAAAGAAATTTTATAGGGAGCAATATGACTAAAACTTCTATAGCACCTTTGAGAAAGAAAGATTTTGTTTCAGATCAAGATGTACGATGGTGTCCAGGTTGTGGTGACTATTCTATTTTAGCACAAACTCAGAAGACTATGCCAGACCTCGATATACCTAAAGAAAAAATAGTTTTTGTAGCAGGAATTGGTTGCTCGAGTCGTTTCCCCTATTATATGGACACCTTCGGTTTTCATACAATCCACGGTAGGGCCCCAGCTATTGCTTCAGGTATCAAAGTATCAAACCCAGACCTTTCTGTTTGGGTTATCACTGGTGATGGGGATGCACTATCTATTGGCGGGAATCACCTGATCCATTTACTAAGACGTAATTTGGACATGAATATTATTCTATTCAATAATGAAATTTATGGACTTACCAAAGGTCAATATTCTCCTACCTCTGAATTTGGAAAAAAGACTAAATCTTCACCATTTGGGTCTCTTGATAGACCTTTTAACCCAATATCTTTGGCTCTTGGTGCTAATTCTACATTTGTTTCAAGGACAATAGATACTAATACACTACATCTTCAAGACTCCTTAAAACAAGCTCACTATCATAAAGGTACTTCTTTTGTTGAAGTCTATCAGAATTGTCTTATTTATAATGACGGTGCATTTTCGCATCTTTCAGATAAGTCAGTAAAAGATGATAATATCCTTGATCTTAAACATAATGAGCCAATGATATTTGGTAAGGAACTTGACAAAGGGATTCGTCTTGAGGGGTTCAAAGCTAAAGTTGTAAAAATAGGAAAAAATATAGCTAAAGAAGATATTCTTGTCCATAATCAACATGATCGAGATTTAGCTGGGTTATTAGCAAATTTTACTGAAGATGAGTCTCTACCAACTCCTTTAGGTGTGATTTATACTGATAACCAACCTAGATATGAAGAATTAATGATTGAACAAATTAATTTAGCAAAAGAAAAACTTGGTGAGGGAGATCTTCAAAAACTAATATCAGGGACAGACACATGGGAGGTAACGTAGGATTCCCTTTTAAGCTATTAATTTTCAAATTAGTTATTTATATGTCAAACCCATTTTAAGGATTTAAGTTTTGTCTTACCGAATTGAAATAGATACCATGGGTGAAATTAATGTTCCAGCTGAAAAATATTGGGGTGCACAGACTCAGCGTTCCTTGGAAAACTTCAAGATTGGAAAGGAATATTTTCCATCGGAATTTATTAAGGCTTATGGCCTAATTAAATGGGTATCTGCTGATGTGAATGCAAGGATTGGAGTATTAGATGAAAAAATAGCGTGTTTAATTTGTGATGCTTCACAGGAAATAATTGATGGAAAACTAGATGATCAATTTCCTTTAGTTGTATGGCAAACGGGTAGTGGGACTCAGACAAATATGAATTTCAATGAGGTAATTGCTAATCGTGCTATTGAAATTTCAGGTGGTAAAATGGGGTCGAAAATCCCTGTTCATCCTAATGATCATGTTAATAAATCTCAATCAACAAATGACACTTTTCCTTCAGCAATTAATATTGCAGTCGCAATGGAAATAAATTCTCATCTTTTAACTGAAATTAATTTACTTAAAGAAGGATTAGAATTAAAAGCGGATGAATTTTCAGATATAGTAAAATTAGGTCGAACCCATCTACAAGATGCTACTCCTGTAACTTTAGGACAAGAATTTTCTGGATATGCATCACAGATAGATCACGCAATTACTTCTATAAAACATGCTTTGCTTCATATCTATGAACTTTCATGGGGAGGTACGGCTGTTGGTACAGGTTTAAATTCTCCTGAAGGTTATGCAGAAATGGTTGCTAATTTAATTTCCAAAAAAACAGGATTACCATTTAAATCATCACCAAACAAATTTGAATCAATGGGTGCGCATGATTCAGCAATTGAAATGTCTGGTGCATTAAAAACACTTGCTGTTTCTCTTAATAAAATCGCCAATGATTTGCGTTGGTTGGGTAGTGGACCAAGGTCAGGAATTGGAGAAATAATTTTACCATCAAATGAGCCAGGATCGTCAATTATGCCTGGTAAAGTGAATCCAACTCAAGCTGAAGCCATTACAATGGTTGCAGCTCAAGTAATGGGTAATGATACTACTCTTACTATGGCTTGTTCATCAGGTAATTTTGAGCTAAATGTATATCGTCCAGTTATAGCATTTAATTTATTGCAATCTATTAAACTTATTGGCGATGCTGCTTCTTCATTTAATAAAAAATGTATATCCGGTATTAAACCTAATCTTGACCGAATTCAAAAGAATCTTAACAATTCATTAATGCTTGTAACAGCTTTGACGCCATTTATTGGTTATGATAAAGCAGCAAAAGTAGCAAAGACAGCGCATAAAAATAATTCTACTTTGAGGGAAGCTATCATTGCTCTCGGTTATATGTCAGGTGAAGAATTTGATGAAAAAGTAAAGCCAGAAGAAATGATATCACCAAGTAATTTAATCTAAACATTTTTACTTTTTTGTGCATTCTTGTATAGAGTTGTTTAAACTACATAGAATCTTACGAACCTATTTGTTTTAGTAGAAAATTGTAAAAGGGCGGGAGAGTGACATCTAGTGAAAAAAATTATTAAAAGAGTTTTATTGATTTTTTTCGCAATATTTATTGTTGGCTTAATTACTATTTGGAATCTTGCTAAAGATTTGCCTTCTCTTGAGCAGTTAGAGAATTATGATCCAGATTTGGTAACAAGAATTTATTCTTCGGATGGGATTCTCTTGAAAGAACTCTATACTCAAAGGCGTGTATTCGTTGATTTAGAGGAAATTCCTAAGGAATTAATAAGTGCAGCAATTGCTTCAGAAGATAGAAGATTCTATTCTCATTGGGGTATATCTCTTCGTGATGTAATTCGAGCGATTTTAATCAATTCTATACCTCCACCTAAATTTAGACAAGGTTTTAGTTCAATTACTCAGCAATTAGCTCGGAATCTTTATGATACTATTGGTTTTAAAAAAACTATAACTCGTAAACTGAAAGAAATGATTACTGCAATCCAAATTGAAAAGACATATACTAAAGAAGAAATTTTTGAGATGTATATAAATTCAATCCATTTTGGACACGGGACTTTTGGTGCTCAGGCTGCAGCAAAAAGATATTTTAAAAAGGATGCTTCGGATTTAACGCTGAGTGAATGTGCTTTACTTATTGGGATTCTACCTCGTCCAGCTACTTATAGTCCAGTAAATTATCCTGAGCGAGCAATTCACCGTCGTAATATTGTTCTCAGATTAATGCGCCAGCAAAATATGATTACTCAATCTACTTATTCTGAGGCAAAAGCACTTACAATAAAAGTAACACCTGATCGTGATGATCTTGGAATAGCGCCTTATTTTACGGAATATGTTCGTAGAATTCTTGAACAAGAAGATGAAGTTTTAGATTTAAACATTTATCGTGATGGACTTATTATATATACTACTTTAGATAGCCGGTTGCAAATTGCTGCCGAAGATGCTATCATGAAAAGTATTATAACTAATCAGAGCAGACTTAATAGTAGGCTTTTTTCAGATAGAGAAGAATTTGAAGAACTTGCTTACCTTGGTATTTACCCTGAGGATTCTGTGAAAGTTATGCTTGCGGGTGAAAGTCCTCTTTATGAAGAATTACGCGACCAGTTACTAGTACAATCGGCATTGGTTGCTGTAGAGCCTAAAACTGGTTATATAAAAGCAATGATTGGTGGTCGTCCTGATTATCACGATCAATATAATAGAGCAACTCAGGCAAGGAGACAGCCAGGTTCTATTTTTAAACCATTTGTATATACAAGTGCCATAGATAATGGCTATGCGGTTACGCATCAATTATTAAATCAACCTGTGGTATTAAATGTACAAAATTCCATAGGTGAGTGGGAGAAATGGATGCCTAGTAATTATGATGGTACTACAGGAGGCTTAACTACTCTTAGAGAAGGTTTAAGGAGATCTCTTAACTTGATCTCTGTAAGGATGGTTCAGGAATTGGTACCTCCTGAAGTAGTAGCAAAAACAGCCAAGCAAATGCATCTTAGTACTCCTATAAGAGCTGTGGATGCTATTGCTCTTGGAACTTCTGAAGTTTTACCATTAGAAATCACATCTTCATATGCTACCTTTGCTAATAATGGTGTTTGGAGTAGGCCCATGGCTATAGAAAGGATTGTTGATCGGTTTGGCGTTACTGTAAAAGAATATTCTCCGCATAGGCAGGAAGTATTAAATGAAGAAACCGCCTTTATTATGACTGATCTTCTTAGAACAGTAATTGATCGAGGAACTGGTGGTAGAGCAAGATGGATGTATAAATTTACCCATCCAGCAGGCGGAAAGACTGGGACTACTCAAAATTGGACTGATGCTTGGTTTGTAGGATTCTCTCCTTACCTTGCTACTGGGGTATGGTTTGGAGTGGATGATCCTAAGGTTAGTTTAGGAGAAAAACAAGATGGCTCTCGTGCGGCATTGCCAGCATGGGCTCGTTTCATGAGAGCTGCTCATGATAGTATGGATTGGAACCATCAAGATTTTTCTAAACCAGATGGAGTGATTCAACAAAAAATTTGTGCTACTTCTAAAGCCTACCCTACCCGTTTCTGTCCAACAGAGGATGAATTCTTTATTAAAAAGTATGCCCCTTCTAAAGTTTGTAGAATTCATAGTGAAATGAAATCAAGAAGAGAAAATCCGCGATGACATTAATATAATTCACAACTTTTTTTGAGAAAAAAGATTGAAAAACTTTATAACTTTCCGTTCAAATGTTGTTTGGTAAGTCATTACTATTCCAATAGTACCTAGTACAATATTGGGAATCCACATGGCAATAGCACCATTTAAATAATTTCTATCTGCGAATTCTTCTCCTCCGATTAAAAATAAATAGTAAATAAGAACGAAACCAAAGCTAAGAACGATTGCTGTAAACAATCCTCCCCTTTTAGTCATGATTCCCAAGGGAGCACCTATTAAGACAAAAACGATGCATGCAGTGGGTAATGCAAACTTTTTATGAATCTCAACTATATAACGGTTAATACTTCTTTCATAGCCTTGTCTCATTTGGTAATCTGTTCTGACTCTATTAGCGAGTCTCTCTAAATTCTCCCTCTTTGCCCATGGGTGATTAGGATTGTTTATGGTAGTAACTCTTTCTAAATCTAGTTTTTCATCAATGAGAAGAAGCATTTGATTTATAGTTTTAGGTTTTTCATCTCCAATGAGACTCATTTCAAACTCATTATTGATTCGTTTGTCAATTGCATCGATTCTTTCGTTAAAACCGTTAATTTTTTCCTGCATCATTTTTACAGTCATCTCTCTATCAGTTCTTGACGTTGTTTCTCGTCTCTGAAGCATTAGATCATCAGCTGGTATTGTAATCCTATGGCGCTCAAATTGTATTCGCCGATAATTTTGGTAATTTTTTACCTCTAATTCATGAATTTCACCTTTATATAAAGTAATTAGGATTGCATCATCAAGTGGTGTAAAAGAACCTTCGTTTGCTCGAATAGAAGTTTGAGTTACGGATCTGTCTTTACTATAAATATGTATATCTTGGTACTTATCACCCCGTTTACCCTTGACGATAAAGCTATATTGAGGAAGATCATCGATAAAATAGCCAGCTTCAACATTAAGATCTGGCCTTTTTCGATAAATATCTCTAGCTAGCATTCGTGCATCATGGTTCATTTCTGGGAGAATAGAATTGTTAAAACCAATTAGCGCTGTACCAACTAGAGCAGCAAAAGTTAGTGCTGGCCATAAAATACGAGGGAAACTTATACCAGAAGATCTGAGAGCTACGATCTCATTATCCTCAGAAAATCTTCCAAAAGCCATAAGAGTAGCGACAAGGACAGCAACAGGCGTAGCTAGCGCAAGAATCCAAGCTATATTTAGAAAAAGATATTCAATTATTATCTTTAGAGGAAGTCCTTTCCCTAGGAAACGATCAATGGCTCTAAGTAAAAAATTAGTAAAAAGTAAAAATATTACTATGATAAGTGAATAAATGAAAGGGAGGAAATGTTCTTTAATAATGTATTTAGTAACCAGCTTCATAAGTTTTGAAGAATGATAAATATAGAATTCAAACTGTTAAAATATATATAACGTTAAGAAATACTTTTTTGGATCTATTTTAGGAACTAGGGTGAGGGACGGGACTTGAACCCGCAGCCACCAGGACCACAACCTGGAGCTCTAACCAATTGAGCTACCCCCACCATATTAAATTCATTATCTATTGAAAATAGTGAGCTAATAAATCTAATCTAAATTTACATATCTAAAATGGAAACTGAAAAAACACTAGTATTTTACTATTTTAAACCTATTTCACTAAGTCTTTCATCTAAAAAACTTTTTGCAGTATGCTTAGAAGAAAGAACCACATCATCTCTGGGATGGAGAAATAATGGCATTGCATATCTTGATTTTTTCTTTAATTCTTCAGAAGGATTTGAAACTTTGTGCGTAGTCGAAGGAAAATAATTTTCAGAAACCAATTCAAGCATATCACCTATATTAACAATTAGCATTCCAGGATCACATGATACTTTATGCCATTTCCCTTGTAAATCTTTTACCTCTAGACCTGGTTGCGTCCCAGCAGCAAGGATTGTTATTAAATTAATATCTTCATGGTTGGCGGCTCTAATGGCACCTTGTTCTTGAGTGTCAGTTATGGGTGGGTAATGAATAATTCTTAAAAGGTTGTTCTTACTATTATGAATCATTTCACTAAGTGGTATAGAGAAATTGTTCTTTATTTTTTCTGGGCTGTATTTTTCTATCCAGCTTAGAAGGGTGGATCCAACCTCAACCATATTTTTATACAAATCTAGTGTGATTAAGCCAATATTTTCAGGGAAACGACCCCAAGGATAAAAATGATAAAACTCCTTAATATCCTTAATTGAATTTCCTTTAGCATTTTCAGTTAGCAAGGGGAAATACCCATCCTGATTGAGTTTGTCAAAAGTGTATTTAAACTTAATCTCAGATTGAAAAAAACTTTCCCAAGCTTGGTAAGTATTTAAAATTTTATCAGGAGGTATTGGATGATTATTTAAGATCCCAAAACCAGTTGTCCGAAGTGATTGCACAAATAGTTCAGGAGTACTAGGGGATGAAAAATCTAATGTAAGAACACCTGAGGTCATTTTTTTATATCTAAAGAAAATAGAAGTTAGTTTTTTTAAATATTGAGAACAGAAAATACAGGATCTGGTGCAAGATCATCTTTTCCTTTTAAGTCTATTAAATTAATTAAAAAAGCATAGCTTACTATTATCCCACCAGCACTTTTAACTAATTTCCCAACAGCTTTTGCTGTTCCTCCTGTGGCTATTAGATCGTCAACAATCAATACTTTGTTGTGCTCATTAATTACATCTTTATGAATTTCTATTTTATCTGTTCCATATTCCAAATCATATTCTATAGAAATTGTTTCTCCAGGAAGTTTTCCTGGTTTCCTTGCAATAGCAAAAGGACAATTTAGTTCTAATGCTAGAGGTGCGCCAAAAATAAATCCTCTACTTTCAATTCCAAGAATAGTATCAATTGACATTCCTCTAAAATGATTTGAAAGTATATTTATGGTGTCTTTAAAAGCATCGATATCCATTAAAAGGGTAGTTATATCTTTAAATTGAATCCCAGTTACTGGAAAATCAGGAATGGTTCTTATTGAGTTAATAATTTTTTCTTTATCCATTAATGCTCCTATAAAATGATTGACAATTACATTTCCATAGTTTCAACAAAGGAATCGTTTGAATAATTAAATTTTTAACATTATTAGCATTTTTTTTCATAACTGCATATACCATTTCAAAACTTACTTCTTTTTCACTCTCATGCCAACAATCATAATCTGTACTCATGGCAATACTTTGATAACATATACCAAGTTCTCTTGCAAGTACAACTTCTGGAACTGTAGACATGTTGATAATATTACAACCCCATGATTTAAACATTAAACTTTCAGCTTTAGAACTAAATCGAGGGCCTTCTATAGTGACGACAGTTCCAGCGGGATGGTAAGTAAGATCTAGTCGCTCGGCTTGTTTTTGCAATTTATCTGAGATTTTTCTACAAAATGGTTTTCCCATAGACACATGTTGGACATTTGATTGATCATAGAAAGTTCCTAAACGTTTTGTAGTTCGATCAATAAATTGATCTGGAAAAATAAAATCTCCAGGTTTGATATTTTCTTTCAGAGATCCACATGCTGTCGTGGCGAGGATATGTGTACATCCTTGTTCTTTTAATCCCCAAATATTAGCCCGGTAATTTACATTTGTAGGATTAATGGAATGATTTTTTCCATGACGAGATATTATTGATACAGGAATGCCAGAAATTAGGCCACATACAATATCTGAACTCATTGCACCATACGGTGTTGTTACTGATTTAAGGGAGTGATTTTTAATAATAGCTGGATCTTCTAAGCCAGAGCCACCAATTATGCCTATTATTATATTATTATCTGACATTTCTTTGTTTCTCTAATGAATTCGTATATGGATTATGAGCTATCCCAATTTCTGTAATGATCCCTTTGATCAGATCAGCTGGAGTAATATCAAATGCTGGTGTCGAGACATCTATATCTTCAACTGTAAATTGCACCCCTTTTATTCGAGTAATTTCTTTAGGAGAACGTTTTTCAACAGGAATTTCTTTTCCTGAACCAATTTCAAAATCTACAGTTGACAGTGGTGCGGCTACATAGAAAGGGATATTATGATATTTGGCTAGGACAGCTAGACTGTACGTTCCTATTTTATTTGCAGTGTCACCATTTGCAGCTATTCTATCAGCTCCGACAAAGATACCATCTAAATCATATTTTCTCATAACTGAAGCGGCCATACTATCGGTAATGAGCGTAAATGGTGTGCTGGTTCTTTTTAACTCCCATGTATTAAGTCTAGATCCTTGAAGCAATGGTCTGGTTTCACAAACGTTTACATGGACACCTTTTCCTTGAGCATGAGCATATTGTATAACACCTAAGGCTGTTCCGATGCCACTTGTAGCTAATCCTCCTGTATTGCATACTGTCATAACTTTTCCATATTTAGGAATAATTTCAGATCCATGTAAACAAAGACGATGGCATCTTGAGAGGTCATCTTCTTTTATAGAGTTTGCTAGATCAAGCAATTCTAGCTTTAATTGATTTACTGGCCCATTGAATTTCTTAACAGTTTCTATCATCTTATTTACAGCCCATTTTAGATTAATTGCTGTAGGTCTTGTTTCTTGAATAATCTTAGCGGTTGTAAAAAATTTATCTTTAAAAGTATTCAGATTATCAGCTTGGATTTCATTAGCGGCTAGGACAGAAGCATAAGCTCCAGCAACACCAATTGCAGGTGCACCTCTTATAGCAAGTCTTAAAATTGCATCACAAAGAATGCGATAGTCAGATGTCTCAAGAAATTCTTCTTCAATAGGTAACCTGGTTTGATCAATCAGTTTAACCTTACCATTATTCCAAGTGATAGTAGGTGTTGGTTTTACAAGTGGTTCAGTTTGCATAGCACGTCCAATTTAAGATTATATGTTGAAAATTGGATTAAAAATGAAATTTCATCACAAATTATTTTATTCCACCAGCAATTAAAAAATCCAAAATTAAAATGCTCATCGCTTTCATTCCAATCGGTATGCAAGAGTCATCAGCTCGGAAAGTGGGAGTATGGTGGTCTCCTGAAATCGTTCCAGGTTTAACCATGCCAAGACGATAGTAAAATCCAGGTACTATGTTTGCAAAAAGTGAAAAATCCTCACCACCCATGGTTGGAGGAATCTGAAAAACATTATCTGTGCCGATTGCTCTTTCAAGACTAGGTACTACTTGTGATGTTAACATAGGATTATTTATTGTAGCCGGAATCCATTTTTTGTAATTCAAATTATAAGATCCACCATAGGCTGAAGTAACTCCCGATAAAATTGCATGCATTCTATTTTCAACTGTATCTTGAGCTTTTTTGCTATATGTCCTAACAGTACCCTCAAGGTAAACTTCAGCTGGGATTATATTAAATCTATTTCCACCCCGAATTATTCCAACTGTTACTACACTTGGTTCGCGAGGATTAAGTGAACGAGATCTAATAGTTTGTAATGCTGAGACAACTTCCGACGCCATTACGATAGGATCAATAGATTTTTCTGGACTAGCACCATGAGCTTGCCGACCTTTTATTTTAATAATAAATTGATCAACAGCAGCAAATGCGGGACCTGATGAATAACCAATGGTGCCTGACTCTAAATTCGCAAGCGTATGTAGTCCAAAAATCGCAACCGGACGAGGATTATCCATAGTATTCTGTTTTATCATAAGCATAGCGCCACCTTCTTCACCCGGAGGTGGTCCTTCTTCAGCGGGCTGAAAAATAAATTTGACAGTTCCCGGAAGTATTTCTTTTATTGAGTTAAGCACAGATGCAACACCTAATTGTACAGCGGTATGAACATCATGTCCACATGCATGCATAACACCTACATCATTTCCAAGATAGTTAGCACGCACCGTTGATTTGAATGAAAAATCAGTATCTTCTGTTACTGGGAGTGCATCCATATCAGCTCTTACAGCAACGACGGGACCTGGTTTTCTACCTTTTAATATACCTATTACACCAGTGTGAGCAATTCCAGTTTTCACTTCCATTCCCAAAGAATTGAGGTGTTCTTCTACTAGTTCAGCTGTTTTAAACTCCCTATTACTTAATTCTGGGAACTGATGTATTTGATGTCGATATTCTATAGTTTCTTGGGTATATTTTTTTACAGCTTTTTGAATTGCCTTGTCATTGCCCCTTATATTTGAAATAAAAAATACAGAAATTATGAATAAAAAATAATATAAACTGTTTCTAAACATACTTTAACCCTCTATAATACTTAGTTCAATAGATTGTACATAAATAATTTATTATAAATAAACTGTGAATACAGCTTAAACATTTTAGAACCGATGTATTGCATTAATTACAATTGTTCCCTTGGTAAAATTTTCAATAGTACCAGAGGGAGTATACTCATCTGAGGAGATTCTTTCAAATGATGTGCCAATGTAGGTTACATTAATTATAAATTGTTTTGTTGGAGAAAAAGAAATTCCTCCAGTAGTGTATTCTTTTTTCCTATTTTTTGAATTTAGTAACGGTGAAGGAAAATTAGTATAACCTGCTCTTAGACTAACAGCACTTCCTTTTATTCTTATCACATATTCTCCTCCAGCATGAAATTCTACTGTCGATTTATATTCTTGAGAAAAGACTCGATTTTCTGTTAAAAGATCATCATATATTTCTGTACCTCTATCAATGTTGTTTAAGTTAAATCTTGTCTTTCTCCAATCCTTAAAACGAGCTGACACTGAAATAGTTAATGAAGTACCAGTTATTGCAAGTCCACCATCTATTGAAAGTGGTGTTTTAATACCATAATCCCAAAATCCTGACATAGTTGAATCAGTGCTAGAGCCATCATCAAAGGTTAGTTCTTCCTCTAAGTAATGTTGTTCAGTAATCGTAAAATTTGATGGTAGAGCAATATTAATTCCTGTCTTAATTTTGGGACTAATTGCGGTAAGGAATCCCAATCTAAATTTTGATGATCTACCTTCAAGAGTTAGATCTTGCGTTACAAAATAATCATTGAAATCGGCTGGAAAATTCTCGTATAAATTCTCTGAATCACTTTGTGTAAAAATAAACCTGTATTCTTCTTGTATTGAAATTGAAGAGTATGAAAGTCCCGCTGTAATTCTTGGTGAAAGTGCTATGCCCATCCCTATTGATATCTGATCTAATCCACCAACACTCCTTATTTTTTCGGATCTTTGTACATTTTTATTAAACATATGATAGATGAGTTTTTCATTTTCTATGAATCTGAATTCAAGTTGATTATCTACATTGCTGAAACCAGAAAAATTTATTATATCATCATATGAGGCAATTTTGTTAATTCCTACTCCAACAACAAAGCTTCCTCTTATGGTTGGCAAAGCACTAACTAAACCTATTGCCCCTAGACTTTTGTTATAATCATTTATGGATGTTGTTGTTCCAAGATAGGTGATTTTATTTGATATAGAAGTGCCTAATCCCTCAGCAAATACCTCGCCTCTTGGAATTGCTGCTAGACCAGCTGGATTCCAATAGACAGCAGAAAAATCATTACTCAATGCTGTATATGCTCCTCCCATGGCTAAAGCTCTTGCTCCAAAACCTATTTCATCACTACTAATTCGAATAGCATCAGATGCTGTTTGACTGTTTGCTAAACATAAAAAGAGGAAACAATAGACTAGACAGAATTTTGCCCAGCTACTCATCAAAATTTTCGGAATAAAAAGAGTTATTTATCTCCGGCGTGTTACTCGGCCAGAGGATGAAGATTTTGAGCTTGATGATGAAGTCCTTCCAGAACTTCTAGTACCTGAGACAGAACCACCACTATTCCATGATCTTGGCGTAGGAGTGTTATAAGAAGATACTTGTGATGAAGGAATATTTGAATTTTTCGCCAAAAAAAATGGAGATGAAATAAACTTAGAATTAGGGGACTGTTTTCGTATTGGTTGTGCTGTAACCATCATTAATGGAACCTCTCTTCGAATAACCAAGTTTGAACCAGAAGAAGTCATATCTCTACGATCCCATTTACGTTGAGGTTGACTATTAACTCCATTGAAAATAATAGGACTTGTTAAACCATAGTCTGTGCTATAAGGATAGTAGCCATAACGATTATAGCCATATCCATAAGGAGAATACATTTGATTTGAATAATATGATGAATAAGGAGAATATAGTCCGAAAGGAGATCCATAATTTCCATGATATGACCAGAAGTTTGAATCATATCCATAGCGATTATATCCATATGGATTTTGCGAATATGGGATAAAATCTGTATATCTTTCCATTTCATTCAATCCATAGGGATCATCTTCATTAAATGTAAACTCTTCTTTTTCAGATTCAGGTTGATGCAACCAAGCTAATTGAGTATAACAACCCTGAAAAAGGAATAAAAAAGCCAATATAGGGATAATCTTTACTTTCTTTATCATCTTATTAAAGTTTACTTGCCGATTTAAGCAATATCAAGGTTTTTCTTATTAAGTGTTTAATGCCGATAAATTAAAATAATTAAACCATAATTTATGAACTTTAAGTAAATAAATTTTTGATGAATGTCACTTTTTATTAAGAAAAAATATTTAATTGAATATTTAATAAAACAATAGTTTACTTCAATTCAGTTTCGAATAGCTTAAATATTCTTCTATATTCATCAGTCCAACTGCTTGGTTCTTTGAATCCATGTCCTTCAATAGGATAAATAGCAACTTCCCAATTTTTTTTACCTAATTCAATAAGTCGTTGTGCTAGTCTTACGACATCCTGAAAATGAACATTTGTATCAATCATTCCATGACATATAAGAAGTGCATCTCTTAATCCTTCAGCATGATAGATCGGAGAACTTCTCCTATACGCGATACTATCTACTTGTGGAATATTTAGTATATTTGATGTATAAGGATGATTATAGTGTGCCCAATCTGTTACTGGTCTAAGCGAGGCTCCAGCAGAGAAGACACCTGGTTTTGTAAACATTGCCATCAAAGTAATAAATCCGCCGTAAGAACCACCATAGATGCCAATTTTTTCAGGATTAACATCATATTCATTAACTAATATTTTTGCTCCATCTACTTGATCATTGAGATCTTTACTTCCCATGTGACGGTAAATGGCAGTTCGCCAATCTCGACCGTAGCCAGCACTTCCTCGATAATCAATATCTAAAACAGTATATCCATTATCTGCTAATAGGTTGTGAAACATATATTCTCGGAAATAGTTGCTCCACCATTTATGTACATTTTGAAGGTATCCTGCACCATGGACAAAAATAACAGCTGCACCACTATTTTTTTGTTTATCTGGGAGATATATTCTTCCATAGACTTTTGCACCATCTTCGGCCTTAAAAGTAATAATATCAGGAACGCGCCATGGATAAGAATTCCAATCATCTGTTTGTGATTTTGTTAATCGAATAATTTGTGATCCTATTTTATTTTTCATAAGAAAAAGATCCCATGGTCGATTGCTATAAGAATGTCTTATTGCAATAAACTTCTCATCTGGTGACAACCATGTTTCATTATTTCCCACCATCGAAGTGACTTTTTCCCATTTCCCGCCTTGAATTTTCATTCTATATAAATGTAGTTCACCTGGATGCACTTGATTAGAACGGAAATACCACCATTTTTTGTCTCGGGATATTCTAACATCTCTTACTTCAAATTCACCAGAAGTCAATTGTTTTTTTAACCCTGTAATCACATCAACTGAAAAAAGATGAGAATAGCCTGTTTCCTCTGATTGAAACCAGAAACTTTTGTTGTCAGGGGTCCATCCCATACTCACAGGACCTCGCCACCATCGTATACCTGGACCTCCAATCCAAGCTTCATCATGCTGATGATCCAATAGTTTGATATTACTGGTAGATGGATCGAGCAATATTATCCAGCGATCCTTGTTATCTAGTGATTGCAATATTAAGACAGCATGATTACCATCTTCAGACCAGATTGGACCGGTAAAATGGACCTCTCTTTTAATTTTATTAATGTTAGTTTTAGAGAGATTAAAATTTGAGGTATCAAAAATGTTTGGTAGGCTGTCAGTAGATAAATAAGTAACAGTATCAGCGATAATGTTGTAAATACCAAATTCATACTTTCCATCTTGGCGACCTACCTTTTCTCGTGCATCTAAATTTTTGGTAAACCCTGTTGCCGTTACATAATTAGGAACTATTGTTCTTTCAATATTTGGTGAAGGATCAAAAGTGTGGAAAGTAATAATTTTTTCATTAGGACTAAGAAGAATGGATTGAATTATTTTTTCTCCATGAATAATGCTTAAAGGCCTTTTAGGTTTTTCAGCTTTTAAGATTAGTTCTTTTTCTTCCATTTCCAACCGTTGATTATTAATAGTCTTTATAAGATCTAACTCTTCATCTTTAAGCCATTGTTGTTGATCTGAAATGGGATCATCCTGTATTTTTTGATATTTTTTAAAATCGGTCATTTGAATGGTAGAACCAGTGTTTATTTCCCATTTAAATAGATTCCCATTAGAAATGTAGGTTATGCTTTTTTCATCACTAGAAAATAAAGGAGAAGATTCAAGAGTGATTGTTTTTGTTATTTGAGTCCTCTTATCTGATTTAATATTAAGAAGAAAAATATCACCATTTTTTTCATATACTTTTTTCATAAAATCCTTTGTGTAGTCACCATCTTTAGATGGAAGAACAATGCGATCTTTTTGAGATACTTTTATAGGTTCTCCGCCTTTTGGTGAAACTTTGTAAAGAGAATCGCTTGTAGTTCCCTTAGGATTCCATTTAAAATAGATCCATTTACTATCTTCTGACCAATGAATATTAGATGGGGATGTTCCTATCCATTTAGGATCTTGCATGATTTTTTCAACGGTTAGTTCATATGGCTTTTCACCGAGAAGAATCGCACAAGATATAATTGAAAAAAACGTTAAAGTTAATATTGCATGCATAATAAATTCCGTTTTTGAAAACATGAGTTACAATAACTATAATGTAATAATATATAACTAATTAAATATTGTAAATTCTAATGACAATAAAAAATCACTATATATTTATTATTATTCCTATTCTGTCTCTCCTATTGGGGAGTCAGAATTATATTGAAAATGATCAATTGCGATTTGTTGAAACTATAAATATTGGAACATCTGAAATCCATCTTGACGGGAATTTGGATGAAGAAGAATGGCAATTAGTTACTCCTGCCTCTAATTTTATTCAACGGGATCCTATAGAAGGGATCCCATCTACAGAAAAGACAGAAGTCTACATTCTTTATAATGATGACAATCTTTATTTTGGTATAAAGCTTTTCGATAGTGATCCTTCGGGTATTCTTTCTTATCAAAAGCGACGTGATGCTAGCCTTAGAACCGATGACAGATTTATGTGGATTCTGGATACTTTTAGAGATGGTCGAACAGGGTATTTTTTTGAAATTAATCCAAAGGGACTAATGGGAGACGGAATCGTTGGCAGTGGAGGTCGATGGAATATTAATAAGTCATGGGATGGAATATGGGATGCTAAAGTTATTATTAATGAAGACGGGTGGTCGGCAGAAATTGAGATTCCTTTTAGAACATTAAATTTTAATCCTGAAATAGATACTTGGGGTGTCAACTTTCAACGGACAATTCGGAGGAAAAATGAAGATGCTCGCTGGTCAGGTTATAAACGGAACCAGAATCTAAGCAATCCTGTTCATGCTGGAGAGCTAAGGGGACTAAAGGAAATTTCACAAGGTAGTGGATTAGAAATTACACCATATGGAATTTTGAAAAATCAATGGAGCGAGGATGATATAAGAAAAAATCCTAATGATACCGGTTTTGATATATCTTTTAATTTTACTCCTAGCCTTAGAGGATCCTTTACTTATAATACTGATTTTGCAGAGGCAGAAGTGGATCAACGTCGTGTAAATCTCACTAGATTCCCACTTCGTTTTAATGAAAAACGAGATTTTTTTCTTGAAGGTTCAGCTGTTTATTCTTTTGCTAATTACAGTGGTGTTTATCCGTTTTTTAGTCGACGAATAGGGATTTCTGAAGGGAATCAGGTTCCAATTGCCTATGGTGGCCGACTTACAGGACAAGTTGGCAATTATGAAATAGGAATGGTTACTGTCCAAACAGAGGCAGTAGGAAAAGTACCAGCTGAAAATTTTAATGTAGCAAGGGTGAAAAAGTCTCTTTTTAAAGAATCTTACCTTGGATTTGTCTATACTGGAAGGTCAGCAAATACAGATTCAGTTTATAAAGATCAGGATCTAGTAGGTGTAGATCTTGATTTAAGAACTTCACAATTTAGAGGTGATAAGAATCTTGATTTTCAAGCATTTTTTATAGGGCATTCAACTTCAAATAATAGCTCTGACGTAACTATTAGTGATCTTTCTACCCGAGGAATTAGACTAAACTATCCTAATGATTTATGGCAAGCACATATTTCTTATAGAGAATTCGGAGAAGGCTATGATCCAGCTGTTGGCTTTAATCAAAGGAATGGTTTTAAACGAATTCAACCTAGCCTAAGTTACCGCCCAAGGCCTTCTAATTGGGCGTTAGTGCGACAAATAAGATTTAATTTAAGGTTTGAGTATATGACAGATATGGAGAATCGTTTATTAAAAAGAAAAACTGAATTAACCCTATTCCAATTGAATTTTGAAAGTGAGGACAATATTTCCGCAAAAATATCAAATCTAAAAGAATATCTAGATAGTGATTTCGAAATTATTGATAATAATATTATCATGATGGGTAATTATGTAACAAATAATTTTGAGCTTTCAGGCAGGACATCTGGAAGGAGGAAAATTTCAGGAGGTTTTTCACTAAAGTCTGGTGAATTCTGGACAGGGAAGAAAAATACTTTAGGAGGAGGTCTTTCTATAAAGCCAATACCAGGAGTGGATTTTCAAGGGAAATTTGAATATAACAAAGTTTCTTTAATTGGAGGGGAATTTGATACAAATCTTTATACGTTAACTATGGGACTATATCCTACTCCCCGTATGGCCTTTTATAGTAATATGCAGTATGATGATATTTCTAACCTGTTAGGTTTATTTGCTAAACTTCAATTTACAGTTAAGCCTGGGAGCGATCTATATATCGTTTATACACATAACTGGCTTAGCCTTAGTGAAAGAATATTAGATAGAAAACTGCAAACAGTTTCCAGAATCAATTCTGTAAAGCTTAATTATACGCATCGTTTTTAATTCTTTTTTCAATTAGTATAAGTCCCCATTGAATGTTTCCCTATATATCCTTATAATACCCACTTAGTCTTTGTGTAATATGCAACTAACAATTTTAGTGAGATTAACATGAAAAATTTTTTATTTGGATCGTCGGATATAGAATTTTCTTCAGCGCAGCTTTCAGGTCTAGTTATATTGCGCGTATTAATTGGTTGGCATTTTCTTTATGAAGGAGTAGCCAAATTATTAAATCCTTATTGGTCTTCTGCTGGTTTTCTTTTAGAGTCAAAATGGATCTTTTCTGGTGTTGCAACTACTATTGTTGCCAGTCCATCACTATTAACATTTGTTGACTTTATAAATATGTGGGGTCTTACCTTGGGGGGATTAGCTTTATTAATTGGACTCCTAGAAAGACCGTCTGCTATTGCTGGAATAGCATTGATGTTAATTTATTATGTGTTTAACCCACCTTTACTAGGTCTTGAATATTCTAGACCTACTGAAGGGAGTTATCTTATTGTGAATAAGAATCTAATTGAAGCAGCAGCTCTTTTTATTATTTTCTATTTTCCTACTGGATCAAGAATAGGGTTAGACAAGTTCCTCGTAAAATTAATTAAAGATTAAAAGAAGGAGAGATCTCTATGAATGAATCAACTAATGATACTCCTCAAAATAATAGCATAGAGGAAAACAATTTTGAAAGGAGGGAGGTTCTTAAGGGGCTTGCAACTTTTCCTGTCTTAGGTGTTTTCTTTTATAACCTTTGGCAAAAACTTCGCGTAGATGCCTTAAAAAAGAAAAATTTACTTGCTGATTTGATAAGTAAACAAGATGCACCCGCTATTCTGTCATCAGCATCATCAGGTGATCATTTACGGTTGGGAATTATTGGTTATGGTGGTCGGGGTGCACATCTTGTTAGATCAGCTGGTTTTTCAACACCTGAATGGAATAAAAATGCATCTAAAGCAGCTGAAAAAAACAAACTAAATAAACAATATGAAACCTTTATGCAACAAGCAGATCTCAATGTATCTATAGTTGGTGTGTGTGATCTTTTTGATGTCAGAGCTGAGCAAGGTATAGAAGCTTCAAAAAATGAAATTAGACCTGGCCCTAAGCCATTAGAGATAGCGAAGCGTTACAAGCATCACGAAGATCTTATAGCAAATGATGATATAGATGCTGTTATTATTGCTACTCCTGATCACTGGCATTCAAGGATAGCTATTGATGCTGCAAATGCAGGAAAGCATGTTTACTGTGAAAAAGGTTTGACTCGGACATTCGATGAAGCAATAGATCTTTATGATACAGTTAAGGAAACTGGAATTACATTTCAGTTAGGGCATCAAAACAGACAGGTAGAAGCCAATGAAAAAGCCCGTCAGATTTTTGAGCAAGGTTTACTAGGGCCAGTAAATCTAGTAGAACTTACAATTAATAGAAATTCAGCATCTGGTGCTTGGGTATGGGATATTCATCCTGAAGGAAACAGCAAGACAATTGATTGGGAAACTTTTCAAGAACCCTCTCCTAATAAAATACCATTTGGTGAAGAAGCACTTAAAAGATTTTTTCGTTGGCGCTGTTGGTTTGACTATGGTACAGGTTTATCAGGTGATCTATTCTCTCATGACTTTGACCAGGTTAATCAGATCCTTAATCTAGGTATCCCAAAATATGCCAGTGCATCTGGTGGTATTTACTTCTACAAAGATGGCCGAGATGTACCTGATGTTTTTCAAGCCACTTATGAATATCCAGATAAAGATTTGACATTACTTATCAGTTCAACGCTTTCTAGTAGACATGGCCGTGGAAATATGATAATGGGGCATGATGCTACTATGATATTGGGTGGTCAGTCAAATAGTAGCTCTCTTGGAGGTTTCACAGTGAATGCTGATTCTGGTTCTTCTCAGTACAAGGATAAAATTGATTCAGGTATAATTAATTCACAATACCCAATTTATTCTTATTCTCCTGGTTCGAAGCAAATTGACGGTATAACATCAGCTACGGCAAAATATTTTGCTAGCAAAGGTCTTTCGTATACTTATCGGGAAGGTAAACGCGTGGATCCAACCCATCTTCATATGAAAGATTGGATTGATTCCATTAGGAATGGCACTCAACCGAGATGTGATATTGAAGTTTCATTGGATGAGGCCTTGGCCTGTCATATGGCTACCGAATCATTTTTACAAGGTCGTCGTATAGAATGGGATCCTAAAAAACGTAAATTAGTTTAAAATTTTTCTAATTCATTCCGGCAAATTTTCAAATGAGCAAGAATACTCGCCTAGGAACAATGATGTTCTTACAGTATGCTCTTTGGGGAGCATGGTTGCCTGTCACAGCTCGTTATCTATCAGCTAATATAGCCGAAGGTGGACTTGGTTTTAGTGGATTCCAAGTCGGCATGATTTTGGGCTTTGGTGGTTCTATAGGTGCAATCAGTGCTCCATTTATCGCGGGTCAATTAGCTGACCGTTATTTCAGTACAGAGCGAGTACTGTCTTTTTTACTCGTAATGGGTGGACTAATTAAATGGTATACTTCATTTCAGACGGATTATCTTACATGGCTTTATTTATCTGTAATTTACAGTGTACTATATATGCCAACTTTTGCCTTAACTAATTCCATCACATTTTCACATATAGAAAATCAAGAAAAAACATTTCCTAAAATTAGGGCATGGGGAACTATTGGATGGATAGTTGCTAGCTGGTCTTTTCCCATGATATGGCTTCAACAAGATATTTCCTTTCAGTTGATGCCGCCTTTTTTATCGGGACAAGAAGTACCCAATGTAACCGCTAAACTTTCGGATGCTCTTCAATTTTCAGGAATAATTTCAATTACATATGGGGTCTTATGTTGTTTACTTCCTCATACTCCTCCTAAAACTGAGTCAATTGAACCTTTAGCCTTTAGAAAAGCATTTCAATTATTTAAATATAAATCCTTTGTCGTTATTGTTTTTGCTAGTCTTTTTGTGAGCATTATACATCAAATTTATTTTCTTCAGACTGGACCTTATTTATCATCGATTGGTGTCAAAGACAGTTCAATTGGACCTTCCATGACAATTGGTCAATTTTCTGAAATAATAATTATTTCCTTTCTAGGCTTTTTTTTAAAACATCTTGGATTCAAAAAAGTTATGGTCATTGGCACAATGGCATATTTCTTACGCTATATGATTTTTGGGATGACTTTTTTCCCAGTCTGGTTAATTATTCTGAGCCAGATATTCCATGGAATTTGTTTTGCTTTTTTCTTTGCGACAGTATTTATCTATGTTGATAAACTTGCAGATGAGGATGTACGTCACTCAGCCCAAACTGTTATAACCATGTTCCTTGGAGGTGGTCCAATATTAGCAGGTTGGTTATCTGGTAAACTGCAGGAAATAAACACCATAAATGGTATATTCGACTATTCATCATTTTGGTATACACTATCAATAATTGGCCTTTTAACATCAGTGTTTTTTTTCACACAATTCAAAGATGAAACAGAAAAAAAATAATAATTATAGATTAGGAATTGGATTTATTGGGGGTGGATTTATTACTCGTTTCCATATCCAATCACTGCTTTCAGTACGAGATTGTGATGTTGTAGGGGTAATGTCTCGAACAAAGCAGGCAGCCGAAACCTCTGCCGCTTTGGCAAGATTAGTTGGGGTTGGTAATAATGCTAAAGCCTATTCTTCTATCACGGATATGATTGCTGACCCAAATATTCATGCGTTATGGATATGTTCACCAAACTTTAGTAGGATAGAGACGATGGAAGAGATCGCACATGCAATAGAAACAGGGAAAGGTGAATTGATTGGTGTCGCTTGTGAAAAGCCTTTAGGTCGTAATGTGGCTGAAGCGACAAAAATGGTAAAACTTGCAAAGAGAATAGACTTATTAGATGGTTACCTAGAGAATCAAGTCTTTGCTCCATCAATCACAAGGGGAAAGGAAATTATTTGGGAAAGGGGAGCTTCAACTACTGGTCCACCCTATCTAGCTCGAGCAGCTGAGGAACATAGTGGACCTCATAACCCATGGTTTTGGGAGGGGGAATTGCAGGGTGGAGGTGTAATAAATGATATGATGTGTCATGCGGTAGAAGAAGCTCGGTATATGTTAACTCCACCAGGAGAGCCAAGGGAATTTTTAACCCCTATAAGTGTTAATGCTTATGCTTCATGCCTTAAATGGCAGCGCCCAAAATTTGCAAAAATTCTATCAGAAAAAAGTGGAGGAAAAACTGATTATTTAAAACGACCTTCAGAAGATTTTGGAAGATCATTAATTGAATATATTACTCCTAAGGGCGACAAGGTTATAGTAGAAACTACTACATCATGGTGTTTTGTAGGTGCGGGACTTCGTTTAAGCATGGAACTTTTTGGCCCAGAGTATTCACTTTTTGTTAATTCTTTAGATTCCGATCTGAAGGTATTTTTTAGTAGAAATGTTAGAGGATCTGAAGGAGAGGATCTTGTAGAAAAACAAAATGCTGAATCAGGGGAGATGCCTGTTGTTAGCAACGAAGCTGATGCCTATGGATATGCTGCTGAGAACCGTCATATGGTTCAGTCTTTTCTGAAAGGAGAAAGACCAACTGAAAATTTTGATGATGGATTAAATGTAACGGAGTTACTTATGACGGCTTATATGAGTGTTGAAGAAAATAAAACCATTCCTTATCCACCACCAGGTCTATATTCTTATAAGCCTCAAGTAGCAAAAGGTGAATGGAATCCAAAGGAGAAAAGATGAGAAGCATATATTTTCTATTAATAATATTTATTTTTCAATCATGCGGATACAATCTTGAGAAAGAAGGGTTTGAGCGTATTTTAATAGAAAATGATGGGGTATACTCTAAACATGGTTGGAATCATTACGGTCCAGGTTACTTTGATCTAAATAGAGAAACAGGCGTGCTTACTTCATATGGAGGCATGGGACTTTTTTGGTATAGTTTGCGAAAGTATAAAGACTTTGTATTAGAGCTTCAATATAAGTGCTCTCAACCAAAAACTAATTCTGGTGTTTTTATAAGAGTTCCAGATTTTGTTACAAATGATGAATATATCTATAATTCTTTTGAGATTCAAATTGCTGACGATCAGGATGGAATTCACAAAACAGGTGCGGTTTATGATGCTGAACCACCATCTATAGATGCTTCTAATCCAACAGGAGAATGGAATCATTATCGGATTACATTTAAAGGTAATCGTATTACTGTAGAATTAAATGGAAAAGAAGTAGTGGATTGGGAAGCTAAGCCTAGTGGAAAAGTTCAAGATTTTTCCAAAGAAGGTTACATTGGTCTTCAAAATCATGATTGGGAAACTACAGTTTCTTTCAAAGAAATATATATTAAAGAACTAAACTAATTTTTTTCAACTATCTTTTCCAATAGTTCTTGCATTCATACCAGAGCTTTGCAGTGAAATAAATTGATTAGATTTGTCCCTTAGGAGCAATAATGCTTCAACTTGTGGTAAATCTTCAATCAGCTTCATGCCTTCATCGACATTCATTATCATAAGAGCTGTAGCTATCGCATCTGCATCTGTACAATTAGGTGCTATTACAGTGGCTGAGGCTACTCCTGTTATTGATGGATATCCTGTTCGAGGATCAATTTCATGTGAATATATCTTCCCTTCAACCTCAAAATAATTTCTGTAATCACCAGATGTTGCCATAGCCTTGTTCTCAAGATTTACAATCCAATCAAATCCTTCTAATATATCTCCTGAAAGACTAGGCCTTTCTATCGCAATTGTCCAAGGCTTAGATTTGGAATTATTTCCCTTTGCACGAACTTCTCCTCCAATCTCTACCATCATATCTGAGATATCCTGTGAAATGAGGTATTTATAAACAGCATCTACACCGAAGCCCTTAGCTATAGCATTAAGATCAATACTGATAAACTTATCTAGTTTCTTTAATGTATGATTTTCAATTAAAATATTTTTACTCCCAACATGTAAAAGTCTTTTTAGAATTGCTGTGGAATCTGGGAAGATATCAGGGAACCCTTTTCCTCCTGGACCAAATCCCCACAAAAATAGTAGAGGAAAAATAGTAATATCAAATGCCCCATTTGTTTTCTCTGCCCAGTATACCGATCTATTAACAACGTAATGAAATTCTTCTGAAACAGGAATTGATTTAATAGACTCTAACCTATTGAAACTAGATATTTCACTATCAGGAATATAGGTAGACATTTGTCGATTTATTTCTTTTAGTACAGAATCAATCCCTATTTTGATTGTTGTCGGCGCCTTTACATTAGATTTAGGTATATATTTAACTTGATATGTTGTTCCCATTGTTACGCCTTCTAAACGAATGGGATCCGATGGAATAGAACATCCTCCGATTAATACCATTACAAAAGTCAGAAGGTTTAATGATGTCTTATCAGGTTGCATTATATTATTACACTTAATGGAGGTAACAAATTATGAAAGAATTAATAGGAAGAAGAGCTTTTGTTAAGCGTTCGGCCGGTATTGCAACCGGTATGACCATGATGGGTCTTAGTAGTATTGGATTAAATGGATGTTCCACAAAAACTCCTTTTTCAATTTCACTTGCTCAATGGTCCCTACATAGAGCACTTTTTGATGGAGATATTCAAAATCTTGAATTTCCCAGAATTGCTAGGCAAGAATTTGATATTGATGCTATTGAATATGTGAATGTTTTTTTCAAGAATAAAGCAGAAAATGAGTCTTATTTAAAAGAGATGAAATCTCAATCTGATAGTGAAGGAGTAAAAAACTTATTGATAATGTGTGATGGAGAAGGTGCTTTAGGTGATTCAAAGAGTAGGGCTCGAAAAAAATCTGTCGAAAACCATTTCAAATGGGTTAGAGCGGCAAAGTTTTTGGGCTGTCACTCCATTCGAGTAAATGCGCAAAGCAATGGTACATATGATGAACAAATAAAACTAGCAGCTGATGGCTTGCGTTCATTAACTGAATTTGGCGATAAACATAAGATTAATGTAATTGTAGAAAATCATGGAGGTTTGTCCAGCAATGGCGAATGGTTAGCTGCTGTTATAGAAAAAGTTGATCACCATCGATGTGGGACCTTACCAGATTTTGGAAACTTTAGAATTAAAGATGAAAATTGGTATGATCGTTATAAAGGAGTGGAAGAACTAATGCCATATGCAAAAGCCGTCAGTGCAAAAAGCCATGAATTTGATGATCAAGGGAATGAAATTAACACGGACTTTTTTAAAATGATGAAAATAGTTATAGATGCAGGATATAATGGGTACGTGGGAATTGAATACGAAGGAAGTATGCTTTCTGAGATTGAAGGTGTTAAAGCAACTAAAAATTTATTAGAAAGAGTTAAAAAAAACTTAAATAAACTTTAATGGTATTTATTAAATCCAACCCAATATTTTATATAGTAATAAAGCAAAGTATTCATAGATTGCTTGCGTTGAAATAGAAAGATTCTCTACTTTAGGCATTAGTGTAAATGGATCAAATCGGGTTTGTTTTTTGGGGATCCTGAAAAGCTTCGAATTAAATGTCGCTGTATTATAACCAAGCTTTTTAAATACGGCTTTTGAACGTCTCATGTGTAGTGAAGAAGTAACTAAAGCAATATTTTTTACATTAAGACTATCCATTATTTGTTTTGAAAAAATTGCATTCTCACGTGTATTCTTGGATTGAGACTCTGATATAACTCGATCTTTTGGGACCCCAAATTCAACCAAAAAATCTGTCATACGATCCGATTCTTTTTGTTTTTCTTGTAGTAGTTCACCGCTACCACCAGCAGAAATGATAATCGGTGCGACACCTTTTTTAAACAATCTAATTCCAGTTAGTGACCTTGCGGGATCACCACCTAGTATAATAATAACATCTGTTTCTAATTCAGGTGAATCAGTTATTTGTAAGGGGCGAACTAAGATTTGTGTTAAAGGAATAATACTGAAAAGATAAAGGATCAAAAAACCGAAAAAGAAAGTAAGTTTAAAAAGCTTTCTATCCCTTTTTCTCTCAAAAAGGAAGGAAATTAGAAGTAAAAACATTCCGAGTGTAAGAGGGTAGATACCCCAAACTAAAATTTTAGATAGATAATGATACATTTATTATTTTTGTCCTAATCAACGATTAGGATAATCTAATAGACTCTTTTGAATACTGATCTAATTTTAAATTTGATTTCGGATATTTATTGTTAAGATAAAATTCCATATTGAGATCAAAAATAATCCTCCTGATTCTCGTCCAACCTCGACGGAAGAATTTTTCATAGAAAACTCTTCAAAAAGATCAAGAAAATTCACTGTACTATCTAGATCAAAAAAAAGAATCAATCCCCAAATAAAAGTAATCAAAGAAAATATACCAAAAAGTTTCCAATCAATTGTAATCCTTGAATGATAAGCAGCTGAGAATGAAGTTGCGGATCCATAGATAATGACCCAAATAATTGGATCAGGGTCATTAAATTGTAAAATGGCACTTAATCCAAAAGCTCCACACATAAAAAGGTTTATGTAACGTATCATTTTATTTTATGATATCTTTACAGTGAGTATCCTATTTTAGCTTGAAGATACCTTCCTTGAGAGGGGTATAAAAACTTCACGTTCTCTTGTAGTAAAGGATCAAAAAGCATATAGCCACCACTATTATACAGCTTATTCATGATATTAAAGATATCAAAACTTAGACTAAAACGATCTAACTTTAACTGTAACTTACTGTCAATAGCATTATATGCTGGTAAAGAAGCTGTATTAGCATCATCAAGAAAAGCTTCTCCAAAAAGACGGTGAGCAACTACAAAATCTATGATGGAATTAACCTTAATTGTGAATCGGTTAGTGTATGTAATTCTAGGTATATTTTTTAATTGATTTCCCTTATTCTCACCATCACCAAACGTTACATCCATAATATTAAAAGTACTATTTAGGCGAATACGATTGGCTAAGTATAGGCCGAAAGAACCTTCAATTCCACTATGCATACTCTTACTTATATTGCCATATTTAAAAGTAGCCATATCGAAATCAATTTCATTTTTTATATCCAAGCTGTAGTAAGCTAGACTAATTTCTCCTGAAATAGCAGAAGATGGGAATCCAAATTTCTGATAAAGTCCTAGATCAAGATTTGTTGATTCCTGTGGTACTAATGAAGGATTGGCATAATTGATTTCTTGATAGTAGAAGTTAATTATTCGGGTGTCATATAGTTGATCAAGTGAAGGTGCTTTAAAAGCTTTAGACCAATTGATGAAAAAATTTCCTTCAAAGAATTGAGATTCAAAATATTGGTAATGTAATCCAACTCTTGGTGAAACATGATTTATTTTTGATTTATCTTGAGGAATTTCATTGACCTTTCCGCTATTTTCAATCAAATCAAAATGTGTACCTAGAGTAGCACCAATTTTTCTGTTAAAAGCATGTTTTCCCTCTACATAAAAACCCCATTTAGAACGTTGCCCACTTCCATTGGAAAGTTGACTTGTTTTTCCAATATCATAATATTTGCTATTAAAAACACCAAATTCGGTTTCTACTCCAGCAATAAATTTCGTATTTTCAAAATCTTGCTCATACTGGGTTTGACCCCACAAAATTTGATTGTCTTGATCTTCTAATTGACTGTCACCCAATTGTGAAGTTAATTGAAGAGTTCGAGTCTGGGTCTGATCGTATGAACGCATACCTGCTCGTACTGATAATTGATATGGAGGAACCTTATTATTTTGTTTTTCTGAGGAAATGAAACTTATAGCAAAGTCTAATTGCTCTCTTAGTTGATTGTCATTAGAAAACATCATGTTACTTTGCTTTCGGTTTTGCTTAAGCAATTCTTCAGTGAGAGGTCCAGCTTCATCTTGATTTAAACTGCTATAATCAAAATTCAATCGTAGTTTTCCAATGGGAAGACTATTATTCAGATAGCTCGTACTAATTTTATTATTTTCAAATTTGGAGTGATCTCTAAACCCGTTGTTTTGAATTAGATTCGCATTTAATTGCAGACCATGATTGCTAAATCTAAAACTTTGGCTAACGTTGATCCCTTTATTACCGAATTGCCCTCCTATGATATTTAAGTTAGTATTTTTATTTAATTCGTCAGTTTCTGTTATAACATTAATTACACCCCCGATTGCCATATCCCCATATACAGCTGAGCCACCTCCTCGAGTAATTTCAATTCTTTTAATGTTATCAATAGGAACTAGGCTCCAGTTTATCAATCCTGAAGTAAGATCATTGATTGGGATTCCATTTACATTAAGTAAAATATATTCTGCTTCCCCTCCTCCATAAAATCCTCTAATGATTGGAACTGGTTTATTTCCTGAGGCATCTTGATTTACGAAAACAATTCCAGTTAAATAGTTTAATGCTTCAGCTAGGTTTTTAGATGGGATAGAATTTAATTCTGATTCTGTCAAAACAGCTGTTGCTGACGTTGATTTTTTTAAGACCTCTTCTACTCTATCACCAACAACTACAATCTCATCAAGGATATATTGCGATTCATGTATCATTTCCTGATCAGATTGAGCTATACAAATGCTACTCAGGAGAATTATATTAAAGAGAAAGTGTTTAAATAAAGGCAAAGATTTTTTTTGATTAAATGGATAATTTAGTTTAAGATCATTTTTCTTGACCATAATAGGCATTTTTACCATGTTTCCTTTCATAATGTTTATTTGAAATATGATCAGGGATTGAATTTGATTTTGGATCTAGCTGGGTTGTCCCAATGGCCATTCTTGCAACCCGTTCAAGTATCAGCAAATTATTTACAGCATCACTTGGTGAATTTCCCCATGCAAAAGGTGCGTGACCTGAGACTAAAACACCTGGCATTTCGATAGGATTTAGTTTTGTAAACCTTTCGATAATTACATTGCCCGTATTGCCTTCATAGTCTTCTTCTACTTCATTAGGAGTCAAAAACCGAGCTAGTGGAATTTTTCCATGAAAATGATCTGCATGTGTAGTCCCGAAACAGGGAATTTCTTTACATGCTTGGCAAAACATCGTGGCGAAAAGACTATGACTGTGGGCTACACCTTCTATAGCTTCAAAAGCATTGTAGAGTCTGACGTGAGTAGGTGTGTCAGATGATGGTCTAAGGTTTCCATCAACTACATTGCCATCAAGGTCAACTATAACCATATGTTCAGGTTGTAAATTTTCATAATCAACACCACTTGGTTTAATAGCAATTAAACCTTCATCTCGATCAACACCACTTACATTTCCCCAAGTAAGAGTTACAAGATCATATTTTACGAGATCAAGATTTGCTTTACATACCTTTTCTTTTAATTTTGTAAGTCTATCATTCATAATTAAATCTCCAAATCATATTGATCTTATAATTAGGAACGTTGCTGATCTCGAATCTCAAGGAGATCTTTCATAATATTATGCATACTTCCAGACCATTCACTGGTTCCAAACGCATCATGGGCTTTACTATATAGAAGGTAAATTTTTTGATAGATTTCATGATTTTTACTATCTGGCTCATATGTTTTCTTTATAGACGTTAATACTGATTGAGCCGAAAAAGTGTCGTTGAATTCACCAGCTGAAATAGCGCCAAAAATTGACGCACCTAAAGCTGGTGTTTGGTCACTTCGGGATATTCTCATTGGCCTTCCAATTACATCAGCATAAATTTGCATAAGCATCGGACTTTTTGCAGCTAACCCACCACAATTCACTACATCATTCACTTTTACACCATAATCCTCAATACGATTAATTATTGTAAGAGCCCCAAAAGCCGTAGATTCAACCAAGGCACGGAAAATTTCGTGGGGAGTGGTATGTAGAGTTTGACCAAGTAATAAGCCACTTAATCGCACATCAACGAGTATTGTTCTATTTCCATTATTCCAATCAAGAGCAAGTAGACCTGTTTCTCCGGGTTTCAAAATGACTGCTTGCTTTTCTAGTTTTTCAAACTTTTCATCTATACTTTTTCCATAATTTTCGGGGGTGAGATTATTTACAAACCACAAAAAAATATCACCAACAGCTGATTGACCTGCTTCAATTCCAAAGTAATTATTCATGACAGATCCATCTACAATGCCGCAAACTCCTGGAATATCATTAAGTTTTTTTTGATTGTTTTGAACCATTATATCGCAAGTACTTGTACCAAGGATTTTGACTAAAGTACCTTCTTTGATTCCAGCACCTACAGCCCCCATATGTGCATCAAAGGCTCCCACAGCTACGGAAATACCTGGCTTTAACCCTAAGCGATTGGCCCATGCTTCACTTAGGACTCCAGCAGATTCCTCTGAAGAAAAAGCTTCGACAGAATAATTTTCTCGAATTTTACATAGAGCTGGATCAAGTCTTGATAGGAATTCAAGATCAGGTAGACCACCCCAATCCTTATTGTACATAGCTTTATGACCTGCAGCACAAATACTACGCTTGATATTATTTGGCTGAGTATGTCCGGTAAGTACAGATGGTATATAGTCACATAGTTCAACAAAACTAGCAATAGAATCAAATAGTTTTGGGTCAATATTTTTGCAGTGCAACACTTTACTCCAGTACCATTCAGAAGAATATGTACCACCGATTTTTGAAAGATATTGAGGACGAATATCTGCAGCTAATTCTGTGATTTGCTTAGCTTCACTAAAACTAGTATGGTCTTTCCACAGCCAACACATAGCATTAATGTTTTCACTGAATTCAGGAAGGAAACTCATTGGAGTACCTTCTTCATTTACTGGTATAGGGCTACTACCAGTAGTATCTACCCCAATACCTACTATGGAACTTGCATCAAAAGAGGGGTCGTTTTCTATAGCTTTTTCAATAGAGTTCGTGATTGTATAAGTGACACCATCTAGGTAATCTTTCGGATTTTGACGAGCTAAATTAGGATCATTTTTATCAACTAGAACTCCAGCTTCACCCGAAGGATAATTAAAAAGAGATGAGGATACCTCAAGACCATCAGAAAGATCGACAATTAATGCACGACATGAGTTTGTTCCATAATCTAAACCAATTGCATACTTTTTCATTAGAAGACCTTATTTCTTAAAGCGAATAAATTGAAATAATTATAGTATAAGTACCAAAAAAATGATCCTATATCAATTAATTGTTTAATAAAAAATCTGTTGTTTTTTGATTGAATTCATCGAGGGCTTCCCAATGACAAGCGTGACCAGTATCAGGAATTTTCCAAATTTTACTTCCTTTAATTTTTTCATGGAGAACTTCCGAAAAAGCTAGAGGAGTAAAAATGTCTTTAATCCCAACAACAATGAATGTAGGCTGACTTATAGCATTAAGTTGATTAATGGTATTGTGATTAATACATGCATCAAGTTGACCGTCAAAACCTTCTTGAGACTGAGGTTTTGGATTGTTTCTGGCGGCTTCTTGTCCTTCGATTAAACCATTAGAATTATTTTCAACATAATCAGTAGCAAAAATCCATAGTTGAAGAAGTTCCATAAAGTCACCTGGATCAGCTACACGACGTAGTTTTTTTAAATTTTCATATACTGTAGTAGCATATCGATCAAAACAACCCCATGTGCTTATCAGAACCATAGATTCTACTTTTTCTGGGTGGCGAAGGGCAAGTTGTTGAGAAATGGCACCTCCCATTGAGATACCAGCAATTCTTGCTTTTTCTATTCCAAGAGAATCCATCAGACCAGCTGTATCATCTGCCATATTAGATGTTGAATAAGGTCCAACTGGTTGCTCAGATTGTCCAACACCACGATTGTCAATCATCACACATCTGAAATGTTTGGAATATTCATTAACATGTAACTCCCAAAGAGCACCGGGGGCTCCAAAGCCCATAATAAGGATGAGAGGGTCACCTTCACCTTTTTCTTCATAATGCATTTTGATTCCATTTGTTTCAATAAAGGGCATGGTTTTTCTCCTTAATTTTAGTTTTCAGAAAGCTTTAGGAAAGGATATTTGGGCTAACCAAGCTCTAAAAACAATAGCATTATAACTCTAATTCCTGAACCTCAAAAACAAAATATTTAGATTCCAATTTATTCTATAGTAGAATAATGATTTCGAATTTAGTATTTTCAGTAATACCTGCATACTATATTGTTATAGCAGAATTAATTAGGGGGTTGACATGATCACAAAGAGAATTTCTACGAAAGCTATTTTAACTAAACTCAGATCTAAAATTTCTAACCGACAACCAATTATGATATCAAGTGCTGGAAGTGGACTTGTAGCAAAACTTTTAGAAGAAGCAGGTGCAGATTGTATAAACACATTTTCAGGTGCTCGTTTAAGGGCAAATGGTATGGGAACCATGTCAATGATGTGGCCAATTCTTGATTCTAACCAACAGACTTTAGATTATACTAGAGAAGATATTATGCCTGCAATGGCTGGCAAAGCTTTTGTTTGTGCATGCCTAAACTCTAATGACCCTCTCAAAGATATGAGAATGGTTCTTGAAGATTGTAAGCGCATGGGAGTCAATTCAGTTTCAAATATTGGTCCATCAATAAGCTATGTTGATAAGGACAGTGAGATTTTTAGGGTTTTAAACAGTTCTGGAATTACACTTCAGAATGAGATAGATATGCTAATTCTTGCGAAGGAAATGAATATGGTTACTATTGGACTTGCTTTTTCTGAAGAAGATTCAATTGAGCTTGTACAACAAGCTCAACCACATATTTTTTGTTATCATGCTGGGACAACAAAAGGTGGTAGGACTGGTTATGATAAAGGAATGACTATTGATGAAACAGCTGAAGAAACAGAGACAGTGTTCCAAAAAGTTAAAGAAATTAATTCAGACATTATTTTAGTTGGACATGGTGCAGCAATGGAGAATCCACCTGATGCCAAGTTTATGCTTGACAATACTTCAAGCCATGGTTTTTGGACTGGTTCATCAACTGAACGACTTCCTATAGAAAGAGCTGTAACTGAAGTGGCTGAAGAATTTGCTAATCTGAAATTTTCAGACAGTTGAAGGAGGAAGAGATTATGTCAAAGGTTATAGCAATTCTTGCGACAATGGATACTAAAGGTGCTGAATCGGATTTTATTAGACAGGAAATTAAAAGTCTAGGGGGACATGCTATACTTATTGACGTAGGTGTAATTGGTAAAGTTACTGTACCCATCGATATTTCTAACCGTGAGGTAGCCAATGAAGGTGGTGGATCTATGGATGAAATTCTTAAAAATCCAACTCGCCAGGATGCAACCCCTTTTTTAATTAAAGGTTCTATAAAAATAATAAATGAAAAATTACTTAAAGGAGAAATAGATGGGCTCATTGCTTTAGGAGGAAGTCAAGGTACAACTCTTTGTGCTCAAGTGATGCAGTCTCTTCCCTATGGTTTTCCTAAGGTTATGTTATCAACAGTTGCATCAGGAGATACGGCTCCTTTTGTAGATATCAAAGATATAACGATGATGTTTTCTGTTAGCGATATTCTTGGTTTAAATGATTTTTCCAGGAAGATTTTGGCTAATGTAGCGGGTGCGGCATATGGAATGGCATTAGCAGGTGCTAATCTTGAAAAAACTAAATCAGATAAGCCTCTCATAGGTATGTCTAATCTTGGAGTTTTAACAAAAGGGTGTATGATTGCTATTGAACGTTTCCATGAAAAAGGATATGAGGTTGTAGTGTTTCATGCGATTGGTGCTGGTGGTCGAGCAATGGAACAAATGATGAAAGAAGGATTGATAGGTGGAGTTTTCGATTATGCTATGGGAGAAATAGCAGATGAAGTGTATGGAGTCCTAAGGGCGGGTGGGCCTGAACGTCTTACTGTTGCTGGCAAACTTGGCATTCCACAAGTGTTGTGTCCAGGTGGAGCTGAACATCTTGGTATCCTTGTCCCGCCCAATGAAGTTCCTAATGAGTGGAAAAATCATAATTATGTTTTTCACAGCCCTGTTGTTTTTGTACCAAGGTTGGTAGGTGATGAGATTATAGCCGTTGCGAATGATATACTTACACGCCTTCAACACACAAAGGGGAATGCTATCTTGATGTTACCAACTGATGGTACTGGAACATACGGTCGTCCAGGAGGTGTTTTGCGAGACACTGATAGTGATGCAATTTTCTTTGATACTATACGTTCAGGATTACCTGATGCTATTGAATTAGTAGAAAGACATACTCATGCAGAAGACCCAGAATTTGTTCGTGAATGCGTAGATCGTTTGATTGGTCTAATTGAAGGAGAATAGATCTGATAGAAATATTTAATCATTTCGGAGAGTTATTAGATAGTGATTATTTTGATAACGGTGAGTCTGTAGCAATTTTTTCTCATGGTGTAACTTCAAATCATCGTAGACCGTATTTAAATATTCTAAATGATGCACTTGTTGCTGAAGGTATCTCAACTCTAAGTTTTACCTTCTCTGGCAATGGGGAATCCGATGGAAAATTTTCTGACTCTACAATTTCTAAAGAAGTTAATGATTTGAGTGCGGTCCTTGATTTCGTAGAAAATAGACCATCAATTTTTATTGGTCATAGTATGGGTGCTGCAGTAGGTCTGAAATTGGCTTCAACTGATCAACGATTAAAAGCTTTAGTTTCTCTTGCGGGTATGATAAACGTAAAAGATTTTTTTGATAAACAGTTTGGCAATTTATCTATTGGTGATTTGATGTTGGGTAGAGAAGGATGTCCACTGTCACAACAATTGCTTGAAGATGCAAAAGAGATAGAGACATTAACTAATCTAGGAAGCAAAATAAATATCCCATTACTTTTTGTTCACGGAGATAAAGATGAATTAGTTCCAATTCAAGATTCTATTGATATGGAACAAGCTTCTTATGGAAAAACTCATCTAGTGACAATTTCTGATTGTGACCATAAATTTGAAGGACATTACGATAAATTAGTTGAAGCTGTTGTACCATGGGTTATTAAAAATTTTTGTTAAATATTCTTACGTAGAAATTTTGGAGATTTATTCATGAAAAGTTTGTGGATTGATTCAGAGGCAAAAGCCTTTTCAGGTAGTGACCTTGATATGCGGGTTTATACCTCAAGACTGTTAGGATCTAATGAAAATTTAGTTATGCATGGTGGTGGCAATACATCTGTAAAAAGTATAACACAAGATTTTTTTGGCAACGAAGTAGAAGTGCTTTTAGTTAAAGGTAGTGGTTGGGATCTAAAGACAATTGAAAAACCAGGCTTTCCCGCATTACGTTTAGCCGAAACTCAAAGGTTAGCAACATTAGATACCCTAACCGATACTGACATGGCTAGTCAATTAAGATTCAATATGTTAGACCAAACTTCTCCAGCACCTTCTGTAGAAGCTATCCTTCATGCTATTATTCCTTCAAAATTTGTAGATCATACCCATGCTGATGCAGTCCTTGTTCTTTCTAATAACCCAAAAGGTAAAAATATTATAGCTGAAGTTTTTTCTGACTGTTTGATTTTACCGTATGTAATGCCTGGATTCATACTATCAAAGCAAGTAAATGAGGCAATTAAGGATATTGATATCAATCAATTCAAAGGAATTATACTACATCATCATGGCGTTTTTACTTTTAGTGAAGATCCAAAGGAATCGTACGAAAACATGATTGAATTAGTTAATAGAGCAGAAGATTATATCCTATCTAAAGGAGTGATAGATCATGGAGTATCGCAATCAAAAATCAATCTGGAAGATTTAGCAAGAATTCGAAATGCTGTATCTATTTCTCGAGGATCTCCTCAGTTAGCTATGCTTGATTGTTCTGATGATGCCCAAGGCTATGCGATGAGAGATGATGTTTCAAAAATTTCAACGCGTGGTCCTATTACCCCAGACCATGTAATTAGGACAAAAAGGATTCCAGTTATTCTAGAAAAAAAACCTAAAGATTCTATACCTGAAATTGGAATTTATGCGAAAGAATACAGAGACTATTTCGAAAGAAATAAACAAGAAAACCTAATTATGCTTGATTGTGCACCACGGGCTGGAGTATGGCTTGAGAATGGAACTATTGCTTTTGGTTCATCAACAAAGGAGTGCAATATTATTTCTGATATTTGGAGGCATACTCGTTGGACAATCCAGACTGGAGAATCGCTAGGGGGCTGGGAAGCATTGCCAGAATCAGATATATTTGAGTTAGAATATTGGAGCCTTGAACAGGCTAAGCTTGCCAAATCTGTCGGGAGTCAACCTTCACATAAAGGTAAAATTGCTATTATTACTGGTGCAGCTGGAGGTATTGGTGAAGCTACTTGTCGCTCATTTGTTGATGAAGGTGCGGTCGTAATTGGACTTGACATTAATAAAGATGTAGTATCTATAATGGGAGAGATTGGCGCTATTGGGAAAATATGTGATCTTACTAATGAGGAAGAAGTAAAAAGAGTCATTGAAGAGATTGTTATAACATATGGTGGTTTAGATATTTTGGTTTGTAATGCGGGAATATTCTATAGTGGTGAAAATATTGAAAGAATCAGTCAAGACCGTTGGAATAAAACTATGAGTATTAATCTTGATGCAACTCGTTCATTAATGGCTAATTCAATTAAGTACCTCCGGCATGGAATAAATCCTTCAATCATTGTTATCGGTTCTAGAAATTATGAAGCACCTGGAGCTGGCGCCTCAGCCTATTCAGTCAGTAAAGCTGCTGTCACACAACTTGCTCGTGTAGCAGCTCTAGAACTAGCTCACGAAGGGATACGTGTTAATGTTCTTCATCCTGACGCAGTTTTTGATACTAAATTATGGACTGATGAGGCGTTAAAGAATAGTGCAGCAAGATATAATTTGACAGTTGAAGAGTATAAATGCAAAAACCTTTTGCGCGTAGAAGTAACTTCAAAGAAAGTAGGCGATCTAGTATCAGTTATAGCAAGTGATATATTTAGTGCTACAACAGGAGCACAGATTCCCATCGATGGAGGGAACGACCGAGTAATATAGATAATTTAAAGTAGATTTCTTACTGTGAGGTTATTAAGTCGGCGTGCCATATCTGAGATTCCATCCAGCATAAGTTGGTCATAACTTCTACCATCGGTGGTATCGACACCGTGTCCTTTAACGCGCTCTCTCAAAGGAACTAAACCTTCATCAGCATGGTGGAAAATCTCTACTAAAACATATTCTAATTTTCCTGTTTCAGCACAAGCTCTTAAAAGAGCACTGATCCATCCATCATCTGTAGATAGACACCCTCGAGTAGTTGGTGAGGAAGCGTGGAAGATTCCAAGTTGGTCAGCTTGACCGATAGCATGTATAATATCAATATTTTCATCTATAGAAAGATCTGAATCACCACAATGGGCTGTATCGATCAATACTTTATAAAATTTTTGTCCAACACCTTCATCCATGGCATTAACGATATCCCATGCTTTCTGAAGATTGGTAAAAGTTTCAAATTCAATTGATCGAAGAAACTCTATGTGCCATTCCTTTATGCAAGAATTAGCAATATTCCCTTCAAAGAAAACCCTTGAGTGAAGTTTTACATTTTGTTCAATAGCCGCTTCATAATCTTTACCTGTTTTAGGTAAAGCACCCTCTTGCATCCACTCCTCTATAGAAGTAGATGAGCAGATAGAAATATTGTGTTTTTTTGCAGTCTCTACACCCGCTAACAGCATATCAGCAACAGCATCTTCATCTTTAGGATTCATTGGGTCAGCACCACCCACCATAAGAATAAATTGAATTTCCAATCCGATATTTCTTAGTTTACTTATTACTTCAGAAACATCATCTTCATTGAGGCCAGGGAAATATGAGAATTGAGTTGCATTTAATTCAATTTGAGAAAGTTCTTTTAATCTTGAGATCCCATCCACAATTTTTATTTCACCAGATTCAGTTCTAGGGAGTCGCCCATCTTCATTTGGAACGATGCCCCCAGCAAATGTTAAATGAGTGGCAAGAGTGCCAAGTTTAATATTTCCTTTAACTTTAAGTTTTTCTGCCATTTGATATCTTATATTAGGATTAAAATTGAATTTTTTATTACCAGTTTAACTTAAGGGAGAAATAGATTTGTTATTATACTCCCTTAAGTTGAAACTAATAATATCACATTGATTAACTAACCATCTAATTCCAGCTTAGCCACTACTGTTACCAGCATGGTCAACAAGCTCAATTGGTTTATAACCACCTCTAGATCTAAAATAGAGCATTATGGCACCAAAAGCAATGACCAGAATTGCTGGGAATCTAGCCGCATAAGTCAGCACATCTCGCCCGGCCTGGTTATCTACCTTTGTAAATTCGTTCTTTACCCGCGTTTGTTCAGAAGAAGACAGGGTAGAAATATAGGCATCCTTTTTTGCGGGGATTATAGCTTTATGAGACATACCAAGGAATGATTTGTCCTCTTCCGCAGCTGCAACCATTGCTGGGACTGTTTTTGAAACTCCAGAATGGATTCTTTTGTCAAAGGCAACTCCAAGAAGTTGACCACCAATGATACCAACCGATAGCAATCCTATAGCTGAAACAGTATTTAGAGTGAGTGCTCCACCTTCGGGATACCGTTCAGATGTAAAACCTAATATACAAGGCCAGTAATAAGTTTGACCTAGAGCATAAATAGTAAATGCACCCAGTATGGCAATTCCTGAAGCCCCTGATAATCCCCAGAGACCAACGGCTGAAAACAATCCACTCAAACAAAGAAGTGATGGTGGATTAAAGAGTTTCAAGACATTACCTGCAAAAACTCTGAAAAATAGCATGATTGATGCTGAGAAAACCAAAGCAAATGCAGGGTTAAGTCCCATACCGCCAATAACAGGGGTCATTAGTTTTTGAATCCACTGATCAGTACCTAACTCGGCAGTTGCAATAGGGATCATTAATACACATAAAAGGAAAAACAAAGGTCTTCCAATAGATTTTGTATAGAACCCGAATGCACTACCTACGACAAGACCTAATATTACACTTAAGGTGAACCAATTTGATGGTGGTGTCCATGCTGTTAAGTTGCCAATTTGGTTTCCAATTTCATAAATCATCATAAAGCCTGCAAGAGAAGCACTAAGGAATCCTATCTGTTTAAGCATCTCTATATAAGGAACACCTGCTTCGACTCGTTCATCAACGGGAAAAACACTTTCACGGAGCATAACACCATATGCTATAGCGGGAATAACGATCCAGAAAGCATGAATTCGCCATCCGTCAAATATGACAGAAGAACTAATAATTAATAATGTTCCCGCTACCAGGCCTGCTGGCCAAGCGGCATGAAGAATTGTTAACCATTTTGTTTTTTCTTTGGGATAAATGGCAGCACACATCGGATTAATTACGGCTTCAATTATTCCATGTCCAAGTCCTGCTAGAACTGCGAACATATATAGAGAACCATAGCTTCCAGCAAAGAATGTCCCAATTCCTGAGAGAACCTGCAGTACACATGCACCATACATTGGCGCTCTATAGCCTGTTCGGTCTACAACTAAACTAAAGCCTATCATGGTTATCGCTATAGGCCATAAAGTTGCTCCAAAAACTTGTCCAATCTGAAGGTTGGTTAGACCGAGTTCAGTTCCGTAAACGCCTCCCATAGCTACACGAAAAGCAAAACCAAATCCAGCTGCTCCTAATGATAGAAAACTAGCCCAGAAAAGAATTGACTTTTCCTTTTCAGACAAATCAGATCCTTTAACAATTTCACTCATTTTGTACTCCTAACTTTTTATTCCCCACCCAGTGGTTGCACCCAGATATTTGAGAATCGTATCTTACTGGTGTCGGACTGGAGTCTTATTGGACCCTTGACGACTTTTGTTGATTCTCTAGATTCCTCAGGCTTCCAATCTAACACTGGTTTTTTTCGATTTTTTGCCCCACTTACTAATTTCTTGATATCTGAGTTACTTAGAGAATAATCAAAAAATCTCACATTTGCAATCTGTCCGTCAAATAATTGTCCACGAAGCGGTTTTGGCAATTTGGAAGCTCCTACCCAGAATTGTTTTGTTGATTCTCCTATGCGGAAGACATGACCCTTAAGATCGGAAGAACCAACATTTTTTGTTTCTGCAATAAGCTCATCATCTAAATAAGTTCGTATAACACCATCTTTTGAAGAAAGGAAGGCATTATGCCACTTTCCATCATTCGCTGTAATTTTTTGTTCTTCAGATGCTCCATAATTATCTCCAGCGACAAGGACAAGATTTCTCCCCCACAGCCTTAGACCTATTGAATTATCATTCCATTCATCATTTTCTGGAGCATTAGTTATAAGCCATCCTTCACTAGTTGTCTGAAAACGTACTTGAACTCCCCAATCAGAATTATTCATATTGAACTTCTTTTTTGCATCACGTTCAGATGACATAAAAAGGGGTTCTGTTTGATGAGGGAAACGTTCCCTGAATGCAAAAGGTGTTTTACTAAAGACTTCAACATTGTCATGAATTTTTTTGCCATTCAAATATGCAGTGATCTTTGGATTGCCACCTTCAAAATGGCGATATTCTATGTCCATTGATTGCCAAACATTAGCTTGTTTGGATGCATTTATGAGTGGCGCTTGTTGGTTAAAAATTGCACCATTGCTTGTAGTCGAATTTTCTTTCTCAAAAGAATCAAGTATTTGAATCTCATATCTACCACTTAAATAGACTCCACTTGCGCCCTTAAAATGTTCGGGTACATAGTCCGGTTCCTTAGGAATTAGGAAGTCAAGATGAAGACGGTAATTACCAAATTCTTCTTTAGTCAATATATCTCCAAAACCTGGTTTTGCTTCCGCTGTACCATCAACTATGTGCCATCTGGCATCTTTATAAACTGGTCCTCCCATGGTTGTTGCTGCTCTAGTATCAATACCTATTGCTTTTGGATCAGCACTTAAATCCCAATGACGCCAATTTGAAAAATCATTTCCATCAAAAAGGACTTTGGCATTTTTTGGAATTTTAGTTTTGGGTGGTTTAGGAATTTCTGGACTATGAAATGCTTTACCTGGGATTTTTTTTGCTTCGGATACTCTTTCCTTTCCATACTTCCATTCTGATTCGACTGTTTCTTTCAGTCCCAAAACTCCATTTTCCGGAATCTCTCTATCCAAACACCAGTAGATTGTATTATATACCATATTTAGGAACCCTTCATTTAGGAAGTTCTCCAAAGAACCTAATCCGGTGTAGAAAATTTTTTGACCTTTCTTATACTCATTAATCCATGTTAGTGGCTGAGCTGGATCCTCTCCAGTTTTTCCAAACATGAGTGGGGTGGCTGTGTCATTTAAGGGTTGAGTTAAATAAACTCCACCATAGCCAAGATATTCGCTTTTTGGAACCCCTCTTAAAATAGGATGATCTAATTGTTCTGATGGTACCATTGATGTAGTCCCTGCGGCATTACCTAGGTGTGTTTTATAATGTCCTCCAAAAAAGGGTACAAACCAACCTTTTCTATCTTCATGCCAAAATGCATGACTGGTTGTTCTGAAAGCTATTGCTGGTTTACCTGAATCAAAATATTCTTGAAGTATTTCAAATTGCTCAGGTCTCGGTATTCGAAATCGGATGTATAAAACGATTAGATCTGCTTCATTTATAATTTCAAGATTAGGAATGTCACTGTATTCAGGTATGACTCTACCAGGTATGTCATAATCATCTACTCCACCCCTCCAAGAATGTATAACAGTTGATTTGATATTAAATCGTTCTTGTAGATCATCAGCTATTTTTGGTAATGACCAATGAGATCCGTATTCAGGTTCTCCAGCAATGAATACTACATGGGGTCGTTTTTCCCCTTGAAAAGACATTAAAAAAGAAGAAATAATAATGCTGACTAAAAATAACCTGGAGAAAAACTTGAAAATAAACATAGAAACCTCATTTTATTATTTGAAAAGAAAAAAATCAAACAGCCCCAACTTTCAATTTACTTTATTATATTTCTAACTGTACAGTAAATATAAATGATTAATAGGATATTTAATGATGAAAATAACAAAGCTAATGATTATGCCATATATAATATTCCTTATCTGGGGATGTTCATCAAAGACAGAATCTAACAATTCTTCAAAAACTGACTATTCAAGTTTAGAGTGGGGGAACAAACCAGTACCAAAGGAAGTCATAAAATCAACTCGTTTATTTAGAGAGAGGTTATTAACTGATCCTTATAGGCCAGCATATCATTTTACTGTTCCAGAGGATGTTGGAAGGCCTGGTGATCCAAATGGTGCTTTTTATTATAATGGACGCTATCACTTAATGTACTTATATAATCGTGAAGGAAGTGGATTTTCTTATGGCCATATATCTAGTTCCGATCTTTTACATTGGAGACACCATCCTGACCCAATAGGTCCAAGTGATGGGGATTATGGTATTTTTAGTGGAGGAGGTTTTGTGGATAAAGATGGCAGAGCCCTTATTACCTATTGGGAATTTATGGATAAAGATACAAGAGATAGACACGCGACCAATAGTTACAAAGGTAGGCCATTTGGAATCGGAATTGCAGAAAGTACTGATGAACATTTTAATACTTGGACGAAATTTTCTGCAAACCCAGTCATAACCTCTACAGATTGGGGCATTACTGTCTCAAAAGGAAAAAATGGTGAACAACAAATATATGGGTCTGCAGATCCATCGCAGATTTGGGTTAAAGATGGAAGATATTATATGCTTACAGGAAATTTATTGGTATTAAGGAAATATGGACTTGGTCCTGATTATTATTCAGGTTCTAACGAACCACCTGAGGGGTTTTTCAAGGATTGTTGTTCGGAAGAACATCTTGGGGACCATCTGTATTTATTTGTATCGGATGATTTAGAGAATTGGGAATATATGCATGAATTTTATGAAAGAAATCCTGAATGGACTGAGATAACTGAAGATAATATGTGTCCTAGTTTTTTGCCGTTACCTTCTGGTCCAAATGGTGAGCCAGGGAATAAACACCTGTTACTTTTTATTAGCCATAACTTGGGTTGTCAATATTATATAGGTACATATAATAATGACAAATTTTTTCCTGAGAATCATGGGAGAATGACTTGGGAAGATAATGCGTATTTTGCTCCTGAGGCTCTTATTGATGGAGAGGGGCGGCATATCATGTGGTCTTGGATATTTGATGATAGACCTCAAGAGTTAAAAGATTATTATGGTTGGACTGGAACATTCGGCTTGCCAAGGTCACTCTGGGAAGGAGAAGATGGAACTTTAAGGATGCGGCCTGTAAAAGAATTGGCTAACCTTAGGAAAGATGTCAAGATAAAACGTAATATCATAGTTGATACTGATTCGGATTTCAAGTTAGATAATTTTGGGAAACAACTTTTAGAACTTGAGATTATTGCGGATCTAAATGGTGCTAACCAATTTGGCGTTAAGGTAAATGCCTCAAGAGATGGTAGAGAAGAGACGGTGATCTACTATGATGATATAGAAAAGAACCTTGTTTTTGATGCTACGAAATCAAGCATCAAAATGGGACGACGGAATATCGAAAAAGGTCCTCTTGAGCTAGAAAAGGAATTGTTGACATTGCGAGTATTTATAGATAAATCTATTGTCGAAGTCTTTGCTAATGACCGACAGGCTATAGCACGCCGTATTTATCCAACCTTGGATGGTTTAGACGTAAAACTTTTTTCTAATGGTGGACAAGTAAACGTTAAATCAGTAAGAGCTTGGGAATTAATGCCTTCAAACCCGTATTAATTTCTTATTTAGTTTAGGCTGTAACTTACGAAAGCTAAGTGTTTGCTATCGGGTGACCATGATGGAACATTAATAGTACCTTGTCCGCCAAAAATTTTTGCAATGGTTGACACTTCTTTTGTTTCAAGGTTCATTAAACGAAGCATAACATCCTTATTGGGAGGATGGGAGTTAGCTGGGACATCAGTTCCAAAAGTCAAATAAACTATCCATTTTCCATCTGGAGATGGGTGAGGAAACCAATCATGCAAATCATCAATTGTTATTTGTTCTTCATCACTACCGTCTGCTTTCATTCTCCATATTTGCATGGTTCCAGTCCGAACGGAATTAAAATAGATATATTTTCCGTCAGGAGAAAAATCTGGACCATCATCTAGACCATCAGCCGTAGTTAAACGTTTTTCTTCTCCACCTTTAAATGGTATTGAATAGACGTCATAGTTGCCATTTCTTTCAGCACAATAAACAAGTATCTTTTCATCAGGAGACCATCCATGCCAGTAAGAAGGTCCTAGTGGAGTAATTTTTTGAGGGTTTCCACCTTCTATAGGTATAGAATAAATTAAGGATTTTCCAGTTTCTGTTTGATCACTTATAACCATTTTTTGGCCATCTGTAGAAATACCATGATCGTTATTTATTTTTTTTGCAAAACCAGTTGGAATCAGTTCAGGCTTACCTTTTTCTAGAGCGATTCTGTAAAGCAATCCATTACTATTAAATATTAATGTTTTTCCATCAGGAGACCAGTTAGGTGCCTCAAAGTGACTTTGATCATGATAAATGACCTTCCTATTGTAAGAGGATACAGAAATAGTTTCCAATGTGCTTTCAATAGATTTAAGACTATCCGGCTTTTTTTCAGGAGTTCCAATGGAAACATTTGAAAAAATAGCAGTTTCAACAATATCACTTTCATGCGAGCAAACACCTATTCCTATGTAAAAAGGATCTTTAAATAGAAGTCTAATTGAACCACCTGCAGATTTAAGATCACTATCCCTTGATCCTGTTGAAATAGATATGTAATTACCTGTTTTCGCAATTTTTACCTTTTCTGGAGCAATTACATTTGATTTTATTTCCCTGGTAATATCACCATAAAATTCTCTGTACTGTAATGAAGTAAGACCGTCTCCATGTACAGCAATGTCAGCATACGCAGATTGAGGATCAAGATCCTGTCTTATTATTAAACAGGCTTTTCTATGCCCATTTACGCCTTTCCCAACCCATTTAATATTAGAAGAAATAGATACATCTCCTGAATCTTTTTTCCACACATAATGAAACTCATCATTGTCGGCCCACATATTTTTCCCGCTACCCGAAACTTTATATGAATTATTTTCGGCATTAAAAATAACAGATCCTGGAATTTTGACATTTCCAATATCACTATTTTCTTCAAAAATTCCGATGCTTGAGGATTGAGTACATGATTCTATCAAAAAAAGGCTTGTTAGAAGAGGTATAATCCGGATAATTTTCATTAATCGTAGATATTTTTCATTTCCCAGGCATCAAGAGAGACTATTTTCATATCCCTACCCTGGGCTCGGAAAGAAATACCATCACTGTCATCAAGCC